>Ga0209624_10000013_pt1 | contig 212463 bp, 175 predicted proteins | sample JacPinW_OM2H0_O1_FD_188565 | JGI IMG/M metagenome (GOLD analysis project Ga0209624, IMG submission 188565) | Forest soil microbial communities from Algoma, Ontario, Canada - Jack Pine, Ontario site 1_JW_OM2H0_O1 (SPAdes) (version 2) | ecosystem: Environmental > Terrestrial > Soil > Boreal... | reverse complement strand
CGGCGGCGGGACTGGCTACACTTCGGTTCCGACTGTTTCTATCAACGGTACCGGCACCGCGGGCGCGGCAACGGCTGCTCTCGGGGTGGGCACCCTCACGCTCACCGGCCACGGAGCGGGCTTCACTTCCGTGCCGACGGTTTCGATTCCGGGCGGCTCCGCGACCGCCACAGCATCACTGGGCGTTGGCTCGGTCACCGTGACGGGCGCTGGCACCGGCGTCTCGACAATGCCGACAGTGAGCTTTACGGGCGGCGGCGGCAGTGGTGCGACAGCGACAGCCACGGGCGCCGTGATCAGCGCGACGCCGACAGGGACCGCGGATTGTTACCGAATTAGCAGTGGAACACCGACGGTGACGTTCAGCGCTGGCACTACGACTGCAACCGGTACCGCGACGTTGGGAGCCTCGGGCGCGGATGGATGCGCTTCGGGTCGGGCTCCCGTCATCTCCATCGCCGTAACCGGTGGCGGCTCTGGCTATACCACAGCGCCCACTGTCACTTTCTCCGGTGGTAATTGCTCGGGGACCTGCCCGGGCGGCGGGACGTCGACGATTGACGTTACCGCAGTGAATGTCACGGCAGCGGGCTCGGGATACACTTCGGTGCCGACAGTAGCGTTTAGCTCGGGAACCGCCACCGCTACCGCATCGCTTGATGTGGTGAGCTTGACGCTCACCGCTATGGGCACGGGCTACACCTCGGTGCCCACGGTTACGATTTCAGGCGGCACGACGAGCGCGACCGCGACGGCATCGCTCACGGTGGTCAGTCTTAGCCTCACATCGGGCGGCAACTACACGACCTACCCGACCGTCTCATTCAGTACTAGCGGCTCGACCACAGCTGCGACCGCGACGACAACCGTTACGATAAACAGCGTCAATGTCACGGGTGCCGGCTCGTACAGCTCGTATCCGACCGTTTCGGCGGGCGGCGGCTCGACTTTGACTGTTAGCGCAGTCGACGTAGTGGGCGTAACGATAACCGCGGCCGGAGCAGGATACACGGCACCGCCGTCGGTGACGTTCAGCGCTGGCACCTCAACGGCAACGGGTACCGCGACGCTCAAAGTTGTTAGCGTGACCGTTAATACGAACGGCACCGGATATACATCCGTCCCGACCGTCACTTTCACGGGCGGCGGCGGGACGACGCAGGCGACAGGCGCAGCCCAGCTCGAGGTAGTCAGTATCACGGTTACATCTGGAGGCGATTACACTGCGCTGCCAACAGCGGTCACTATCAGCGCGAGTCATGGCGCTGCCGCGTCGATTACGGCTGTTACAGTCGTCGGCATGGCCGTGACAACTGCGGGATCGGGATACACCACGGGTCCGGTGTCGGTGGCGTTCTCGGGCGGTGGCGGCAGTGGCGGGGCGGTCGCAACCGTGCCCCTCACGGTCGTAAGCGGGACGGTTACCACGCCGGGTTCCTACACGGCGCTTCCGACAATCGGAATTTCGGGTGGTGGCGGAAGTGGCGCAACCGTCTCAGGTACGTATACGGTCGTAAGCGTTGCGGTGACCGCGGGCGGAACGTATTCCACATTCCCAGGCGCGACAACGAGCGGCGGCGGTGGGACAACTCAGGCAACTCTCGCTGTCACGGCTGGAGTAAACGCCGTTGCGATCGCAACAGCAGGGACGGGCTATACTTCCGGCCCAGTCACCGCGACGTTCACGGGAACGGGAACGGCTGCGACAGCGACGGCCGATCTCAAGATCGTCAGCGCGGCCGTTACTGCAGCGGGTAATTACACATCGATTCCGACAGCGTCTACGACTGGCACTGCGACGTTGACGGCCACAGCCGGGATCCTTGCGGCTTCGGTGTCATCAGCTGGAACTGGATACACGTCCGATCCATCAGTAACGTTTACGGGCGGAGGCGGCAGTGGCGGTACAGGCACGACCACGATTACCGTAACGGGTGCCGTCCTGACCTACGGAGGAGGAGGTTACAGTGCTCCTCCGGCAGTGACTGTCTCGTGTGGAGGGTGCGGTGCCACCGGCACAGCAACAATTAATCCGGGATCTGTAATGAGCGCGGGAACGGTTCCAAACTGCGGTGCGAACTGCACAGTCAGCGCCTCGACAAGTGCTGTGAGTTCGCCGCTTGACGAAATGTTTACAACTGGTGGGGTTGACAGAATTTACTTCGGGTATGGCAACACGACAGTAGCCTCCGCGGTTGTAGGCCAGACCGTCACGAACGGCACGATCTCCGCTCCTTCCCCTGCGGCTTACACAGTGCCGGATGGAATCGGCGGGTCGAGCGCGATCGTATTGGACTCGGTCACGACAATTGGGCAGGCGAACAGCATGTACTTCGTTGAACAGGGCGAGGCGCCGGCTATTAGAAGCATTTCGGCCGGATCGGCAGCGCAATGCTTCATTTGCAACCAAACTGCAACTGTCACGACGTCGACCCCAATCACAGGTGTATTCCAGACCAATGATAGTGTTACTATAGCAGGTGTGACCTGCTCGACCGGCACGTGCAAATTCAATGGGACATTTACGATTACGGTGACTGGCGCAAACACGTTCACATTCACGATCTGCAGTAGTATCTCTTGTGCCGCTGAGACTATAAACAACACGGCTGGCACGGCGTCGGATGCCAATCGAGAATCCTTTAACGCAGTGAAGTTGACGCAGACTGGTCTAAACTAGAATTTGACAGGTGATCGATGAAAAGCCACGAAGGTGAACAGGGCGATCGGCGCGAGACTGAAATTGGGGAGGGCCTACGGGAGAAGAAACCTTACCGGAAGCCCTCGTTCCGCCACGAGCGAGTGTTCGAAACGCGAGCTCTAATCTGCGGAAAGTTGGTCGGCCAAGGCGGCAGCTGCTCCAGCAACCATAGGGCGTCCTGACTGAAGGCGGTACCCAGTGGACATCGGAGCGGGCACTCGCACCAAAGTGAAATGCGATTTGGCATTCGAGGTCGTGCGAACGTTCGGAGAAGTACGATTGGAAGTGACCGGGGGCAGCATGCTCCCGGCGGTGTGGCCCGGTGATCAGCTGATCGTCCAGAGCCGGAACCCGAACAAAATCCAGCCAGGACAATTTATTTTGTATTTGCGCGATGGGAGCTTGGTAGCCCACCGCGTGGTGTCGCGTGATGGCGACCTAATCGTGACTCGAGGCGATTCGGTTCCGCAAGCCGATCCTCCGTTTCCGTCGAGCGAAGTTGCGGGTGAGATTATCTCGATTGTGCGGCGTGGACGGCGTGTTGCGCCGGAGCTGACTTTCGGGCGGCGGTTAGTGTCGTGGCTCCTGCGGAGGTCGGAGTTCTCGGTACGCGTGCTGCTGCACTGCGGGAGGATTGAGTGGGCGAGGTAGCGCTCGAGTCGACCGAGACGACGATCGAAATCGGCGGAATGCCGATTTTGATTCGGACGGATAACCCGGAATTCTTCGAAGTTCTGATACACCGCTACGGCGGCTTCGTAAACGCTGCAGCGAAGCCAGTATTCGAGTTCGATGTCGAGATCGTCCCGCCTGGAAAAATCACAGATGAGGAAGAGCTGGGACTGAGCTTCGCCGGAGGTAGATGGGTGCTTGAACGGAGCGATTTTCACGCTGAATGGAACGCGGCGTCGGGCACTGGAATGATCCGGCAGGCAGCGAACCCTTACGCGATCGATTCGGCGATGAGGATCGTGCACTCGCTTCTGCTGGCCCGGCAAGGCGGCTTGCTGCTTCACGCAGCGAGCGCCGTGCGCAATGGGCGCGCGTTCCTTTTCGCCGGAGTTTCCGGTGCGGGCAAAACGACGATGGCGAGGCTCGCTCCGCCGAACGTGACGCTACTGACTGACGAAATATCCTACTTGCGGAAGGCTGCAAAAGGCTATACTGCCTTTGGCACGCCGTTCGCAGGCGAGTTGGCAAAACCGGGCGAAAATATTTCCGCGCCGCTGGCAGCCGTCTATCTGCTCGCGAAGGGCGAAGAGAACACGATCGAACCTGTGAGCGAAACGCATGCCGTGCGAGGGGTGCTTGAGAGCGTGCTCTTCTTCGCGAAAGATCCGGAGTTGGTTGGGCACGTCTTCGAGTCGGCGTGCGAATTGGTGCGGCAGGTTCCGGTGCTGCGCCTGACTTTCGTTCCCGATGCGCGAGTATGGGAGATGGTCGGATGAGCCCGCTTTACATTGCACGCTCAAAATCCGTTGCTGCGCGAATGCTTGGCGGAGAGATGATGATCATGTCGGCACGCGATTCGACGCTGTTCGATCTGAACGACACCGCGTCCGCAATTTGGCAGGCTGCAGACGGGGCCACGCCATTACATGAAATCGTCAAGCGCGTGTTGTGCGCGGAGTTCGACGTCGCTCCTGAAGCAGCGTTGCAGGATACAGAGGAGTTTGTGAAGGAACTGTCAACTCACGGGATTCTGCTGGTTTCCGAAGAACCCATTCCGCAGGTAACTAAATGAGTCTGATCGCAGAAATGGGACAGAGGGCGATGAACCTGGGCGTTCCGTTGAGCGTGCATCTCGACATTACCTATCGGTGCAACGAACGTTGCGTTCATTGCTATCTCGACCACGACGACCACGGCGAGATGACTACCGCCGAAATCAAGAAACTCCTCGGGGAACTCGCGGAAGCCGGCGTCTTCCTGCTAACGCTGAGCGGCGGCGAGATCATGGTGCGCAAGGACTTCTTTGAAATCTTAGAGTACGCGCGCGAGCTGATGTTCGTCGTCAAGCTGAAGACCAATGCAATCCTTATCGGGCCCCGCGAAGCCGACCGTATCCGCGATATCGGGGTGGACGGAATTCAAGTGAGCATTTACTCGCACCGGCCCGAGGTCCACGACGCAGTCACGAAAGTGGCGGGATCGTTGAAGCGCTCGCTCGACGCGATCCGCATCCTGAAGTCGAGAGGCCTGAATGTTTCCATCTCCAACGTCCTGATGAAAGATAGCGCGCAGGATTATGCAGGCGTCCGCGCGCTCGCGACCGAAATGGGCGTCCACTCTGCGCTCGACCCGATGATCACGCCGATGATGGACGGGGACCGATCCCCGCTGCAGCTCAATGTCTCCGCAACCGCGCTCAAAGAGGTGTTTCGCGATCCAGCGTTTGCAGTCGATATCAAGGAAATGAGTGATTCGCCGACGGAAATGGATCACGTGCCGTGCAGCGCAGGACACAGCGCCTGCTACGTTTCTCCCTACGGCGACCTCTATCCCTGCGTGTCGTTCCCGCTTCCGAGCGGAAACGTGCGCAAGCAGCGTTTCATTGATATTTGGAATCACTCGGAACAACTAAATGAGGTGCGGTCGATCCGCATCAAAGACCTGCCGAATTGCTCAGCGTGCGGAAACGTGTCCACCTGCTCACGCTGCCCCGGGCTTGCGTACATGGAAGGCAATATGCGCGGGCCTTCGACTCAGGATTGCGAGAAATCGTATGCGCGGACGGGCATTGAGTCCGTGAATCTGCATAACAAAAAGGCGGCAGCGGCGGCGGGGTTGGTGCAAATTCGCGGATTGGGCGGCAATTCCACGCTTGTGAATATTCAGGCTAGCACGGCGATGAGTGAAGGCGCTTCAGCGTAAATCCTCGCTTTATTCGTAGTAAATCCTAGAAAGAAATAATTGGGCAGGGTGATGGTTTTTGCGTAAGTGCTGGCTTGCACAATAAGGCCTCGCGTCTCGTCGCGCGTGTCACGCCGAGGGGACCGGGAATGCAGTCAGACAATGCAGGGAAATCCGGCATTGACAAGAACGGGCTGCAGGAGGAGAATCCGCACTAGGCGAAGAAAAAGCGAAACTAAAAACGTTTTAACCTTTTCTTTGTCTTGGGTTATTCCTGTGAAGACCTCAGCTTTGCGCGCCCAACTCGAAAAGTCTCTTGGCAGCAGATTCCCTGCGCCTTTTTCGCCTCGTCCGCACGCGCCCGCGGAAATGGTGGCATCCGGCATTCCGGAGATTGACCATCTCACAGGCGGCCTGCCGCGCGGATGCCTGACGGAAATTTCCGGGCCGATTGGTTCGGGGCGAACAAGTCTTCTCATTTCCCTGCTCTCCGCGCTCACCAAACGAGAAGAATCGTGCGCGCTGGTAGATGGCCGGGATTCATTTGATCCCTGCGGCGCGCAAGAGGCGGGCGTCGCTCTCGGAAGATTGCTTCTGGTACGCTGCACCAATATCGAGCAAGCGTTGCGCGCAGCGGACCTGTTATTGCACGGCGGCGGATTCGGGCTGGTTGCGCTCGATCTGAGCGATCTGCCGATTGCGAGCGTGCGCCGAGTGCCGCTGAACGTCTGGTTCCGTTTTCGAAGGATGGTTGAAAATACGCCGACAGTTTTCATACTTCTCGAACAGGAGTCTTGCGCGAAAACTTGCGCTTCGCTCGTGCTGCGCCTGGAAATGAAAATGGCGCGCTGGCGTTCCATCCACAAAAGCGGCGAGGGAAATATGCAGCCAACGCTTCTCAGCGGCCTGCAATTCAACGCGGAAGTGATGCGTTGCCGCTTCGAGCGCGCGAAATCAGATGATGGTTGGCCCGGCGGTTCGGCTTCGCGCAATTCCGCTGCGAGTGATTTCGCTGCGGTTGATTCCTACGAGGGCACGCGCTGCAGTTTCGAATCCAAGCCTGGCTGGACCGAACTCACAAAGAAGCGCGGGAAAAACTGCGAAATCTGAAACGGATCTCGTGCCTGTCTGCCGGCGCCTGAAGGATTTTATTCTTTCGAGAGATCCCCATGCCCTTTGCATGCATACATGTCCCCAATTTTATCCTGCAAGCGGCGCTGCGCATCGAGCCCCAACTTCGCATACAGCCGGCCGGAATTTTGGATGGCAATCCGCCGTTTGTAACCGTCATCGCGAAAAATAAGAAGGCAGGATCGCTTGGCCTGCAAATCGGAATGACGAAATCGCAGGCGGAACAAATTCAGGGTCTGCAGCTTCGCCGCCGTTCGATCGAGCATGAAACGGCAGCGCATGCGGCGCTGGTGGATTTGGCGCTGTCGTTCAGCCCGCGAATTGAAGAAACCGCAGCGGACACCATCATTCTCGATCTTGCAGGGCTCGCGCAGCTTTTCGGCGGATTCGAGAAACTGGCGCAGCGTTTGGGCCGGCGCGCTAAGAAATTTGGATTGTCTGCGCAGGTTGCCGTTGGCTCGAATCCGGAAGCGGCGCAACTTGCGGCACGAGGCTTCGCTAGCGTGACGGTGCTCGCTCCGGATGAAGAAATGGAGCGCCTGGGCAGCTTGCCGATCACGGCGCTGAATCTATCACTCGAAATTCGGGAGACACTCGAACGTTGGGGCGTGCGGACGTGCCAGGCGCTGGCGGCTTTGCCGGTTGCTCAACTTTCCGAACGGCTGGGGCAGGAAGGCGTGCGTTTGCAGGAATTGGCGCGGGGAGCGAGCGAGCGCACGTTGATTCCAACGATTGCCGCGATGGAATTTGAAGAGGCGATGGAACTCGACACAGCGGTGAGCGAGTTGGAGCCGCTTTCGTTTCTTTTGGGGCGGTTACTCGATCAACTTTGCAGGCGGCTTTCGGCGCGGGCGCTGGCTACGAATGAGATTCGATTGAGGATGGAACTGGAGCGTGGGGAGGATGAAATATTTGGGATTGTGGAGAAACGTACAAACTCCGGCATGTATGGGATGAAAAGGGACACACCTAGCAGCGCCTCTGCAAAATCAACAGCATCGATTTATGAGCATGCGCTGCGGCTGCCGCTAGCGATGCGCGATTCAAAAGCGCTTTTGCGGCTTTGGCGATTGCATTTGGAGGCGCATCCGCCTGCGTCGCCGATTGTAAAAATCACGATGACGGCGGAGCCGGCAAAAGTTCGCTTTGCGCAATCGGGACTTTTTGTTCCGCTCTCGCCTGATCCCGAAAAACTGGAAATCACGATGGCGCGAACGGGCCATTTCGTTGGAGCTGCGAACATCGGCTCGCCTGAATTGCTGGACACACACCGGCCACTTTCGTTCCGCGTGGGGCGGTTCAATCCGTTGGAGGCCTCCTTGCCAGCCAATGATTTCGGCGGGTCCTCCGTTTCCTCGGGCGTTTCTGTGCGGATTTCTTCAGGAGCTTCTTCGGAGGATCCTGTTGCGCTTCTGCCGGCGACGGCACTACGTGTATTCCGCCCGGCAATGCCTGCGAGAGTTGAGGCTCGCGCGAACTCGCGCGAGGATACCGGTGATAAGACTCGTGACAACTCTCGTGACACTTCTCATGCAACGACGAGCAAAGTGCATGCACCAGCGCGCGTTTATTTCGGCGGTGTGTGGGGCGATGTGATGACGGCGTCCGGGCCGTGGCGGACGGCCGGCGATTGGTGGACGGAAGATCCGTGGAATCAGGATGAATGGGACCTCGAAATTGAATTTCCAGTTCCCGCGTTCTCACACATGGCAAAAGGCACGCAGAAAACGGAGAGTGCGCGGGCGCGCGGCGTGTATCGAATCGTTCGGGAGCGCGCCACTGGGGATTGGTTCGTTCGGGGCGTTTACGACTGATGTACATCGAACTCCACTCGCGCTCGGCTTTTAGCTTTCTCGAAGGCGCTTCCCTTCCCGAAGCTTTGGCGGGACGCGCGGCGGAGATCGAGCTTCCGGCAGTGGCACTGCTCGATCGCGACGGGCTATATGGAGCGCCGCGCTTCCATCACGCTGCGCTGAAAAACGGCATTCGCGCGCATATCGGCGCGGAAGTCACGTCCGGCGGAGGATATCGCTATCCGGTTCTGGTTAAAACCCAAGGGGGATATCGGAACCTCTGCCGTCTGATCACTCGCATGAAGCTGCGCGCGGCAAAAAATGAAGGCTGCATCTCCGCGGAAGAAATGGCGGAGCACGCGGCCGGCCTCGTTTGCCTCACCGGCGGAGAAGAAGGACCGCTCGCGCACGCGCTCGGGCGGGGGGGCATCACCGGCGGAATGAAATGCGTGCGGGAACTCAGCGCCATTTTTGGGCGCGAGAATGTGTACGTGGAATTGCAGCGGCATCTCCACCGCGATGAGGAGGCGCGAAATCAAGCGGCAGTGGAGATTGCGCGAAAGCAGCGCTTGCCGCTGCTGGCAACGAACGGCGTATCGCATGCAACGCGGATCGAGCGGCAGGTGCTCGATGTTTTCACTTCCATTCGCAATCACGTCCCGCTCGAAGCCGCTGGGCGTTTGCTGGCGCGCAATTCCGAACGCCATCTGAAGCCGGGCGAACGGATGGCGCGCCTTTTTGCCGATCTCCCCGAAGCCATCGCGCAAACACCTGAGCTCTCCTCGCGCCTCGAGTTCACCCTTAAAGATCTGGGCTATGAATTTCCGGAATATCCCGTTCCGGATGGTGAGACGCAGGACTCTTTCTTGCGGCAGCGAACGATGGAAGGAATGATTTCGCGCTACGGCGCTAATGACGACAAGGCGCGCCGGCAGCTCGAGCGCGAGCTGGCGCTGATCGAGAGACTCGAACTGGCCGGATATTTCCTGATCGTCTGGGACATCGTGCGTTTCTGCCACAATAAAAATATCCTCGTGCAGGGACGCGGCTCCGCGGCGAATAGCGCCGTCTGCTATTCACTCGGGATCACGGCGGTTGATCCCGTCGGTATGGACCTGCTCTTCGAGCGATTTCTTTCCGAAGAGCGGCACGAGTGGCCGGACATTGATCTCGATCTTCCGAGCGGCGACCAGCGCGAGCGAGCGATTCAATATGTCTACGAACGCTATGGAAAACTGGGCGCGGCGATGACCGCGAACGTGATTACGTATCGCGGCCGCTCTGCTGCGCGGGAGGCGGGCAAGGCACTGTCGTTTGATCTGGAAACGCTAGACAAATTGACGAGCCTCGTGAATGCCTGGGAATACAAGGATGACGACGACACGCTCGTCCGCCATTTTCAGGATTCTGGGTTTGACATCGATCACCCACGCATCAAGAAATTTCTCGAACTTTGCATTCGCATGCAGGATCTTCCGCGACATCTGGGGCAGCATTCGGGCGGGATGGTGGTTTGCCAGGGGCAGCTCGATTCCGTGGTGCCGCTCGAACCGGCGACGATGCCGGGGCGCGTGGTGGTTCAGTGGGACAAGGAAGATTGCGCTGACATGGGAATCGTCAAAGTGGATTTGCTGGGGCTAGGGATGATGGCGGTGCTCGAAGAGACGATCGATATTATTCACGATCACTATCGAGAAGATGTGGATTTGGCGAGGCTGCCTGCTGATGATCCGTTGGTTTACGAGACGCTGCGGAAAGCCGACACCGTGGGCATGTTTCAAATCGAGAGCCGGGCGCAGATGTCGTGCCTGCCGCGGCTGAGACCGGTGAAATTTTACGACATCGTGGTGCAGGTGGCGATTATTCGGCCTGGGCCGATTGTCGGGAAAATGGTTCATCCATATTTGAAGCGGCGCGCGGGGCAAGAGCCGGTGGAGTATCCGCATCCCTCGCTCGAGCCGGTTCTCGCGCGGACGCTAGGCGTTCCGCTGTTTCAGGAGCAATTACTGCGAATGGCCATGATTGCAGCGGGATTTTCGGGCGGCGAAGCGGAAGAATTGCGCCGGGCATTTGGATTTAAGCGCTCTGAACTGCGGATGAAAGAAATTGAAAAGAAACTTCGCGCGGGGATGATTCGGACGGGCATCAACGCGGAAGCGCAGGAGATGATCGTAAAATCGATTACTTCATTTGCGCTGTATGGCTTCCCGGAATCGCACGCTGCTAGCTTTGCGCTACTCGCGTATGCGAGCGCGTATTTGAAATGCCGTTATCTCGCGGCATTTACGGCGGCGATCCTGAATAATCAGCCCATGGGATTTTATTCTCCGGCGACGATTGTTAAAGATGCACAGCGGCATGGATTGAGGGTGAAGCCGATTGATGTGGCGCATTCGGATTGGAAATGCACGCTCGAGCGCGATGGTGGGAATTGGGCTGTGCGGCTAGGTTTGCGTTACGCCAAGGGATTGCGCGAGGAACCAGCGCAGGCCATTGTTGCAGAACGCTCAATTCGTGCTTTTGCTTCCATCGAGGAGTTGAAGCAACGCGTGCCTTCGCTGCAGAAAGCGGAACTGATTACATTGGCTGAAATTGGAGCGATGAATTTTTTCAAGCCGTCTGCAAGCTTCGAAGCGGATACCGGCGCGGAAGCAGGCGGGAAAAAGCGGCGGAGATTTCATCGCCGCGATGCTTTGTGGCAGGTCGAGCGAGTGGCGCGGCCTGCAGGGCCGCTGCTCGATGATCGGCAGGAAGCGCCGGTGAACAAGGAAGAAATTTCCGGCTCTCTGCCGCTCTTGCCGCCAGATGCTTCTCCGCTATCACCGATGACGGATGCCGAGCGGCTTATGGCTGATTTTCGCGGCACGGGGATGACGGTAGGGCTGCATCCGATGTCCTACTGCCGCGCGGCGATGACCAAGCTTGGTGTCCGGCGCGCATATGAGCTCGAGCATCTTCCGAACGGGATTCGCTTGCGCATCGCTGGGGCCATCATCGCGCGGCAGAGGCCGGGCACGGCGAAGGGCTTTGTCTTTCTGAGTGTTGAAGATGAAACGGGGATTGCGAACGCCATCATTTCTCCTGATGTGTTTGCAGAGAGTCGCGTCACAATTGTAAGCTGCCCATTTCTTCTCATCGAGGGTAGGCTGCAGCATCAAGACAACGTCATTTCGGTGAAAGTCGATTCGGTCGAGGCTCTATCGATTCCTTCGGCCGCGGCTGCCTCACACGATTTTCACTAAACGCCCTCCACGGCGATCAGATTTCCCGAAAATCACACTGAGGGAGCGCCGGAAGCGTAACGGGTCCCATTCCCGACAGCAAACCGGCTGGCACCCAGTCGATCGCAAGAACACCAAGTGGAATTGATCTCACATACTTTTATAAACGGTGAATGAGTTCACTTCAGTATTCTGTGCAATCTTCACCAGAAACTCCGCGCCTTCGAAAGCTGCCTTGAATACTTTGGCAACAGGCAAAATAAAGACAACATGAATCGGCCGCGGTTTCTCACGAAGCGATTTGCGAATATTATCCACGGTTTTAACAGGCGGCAATCCGTCACATGGCACATTGAGGTATAGAACCAAAGGTTCTGGAGGCAATGAGAATTCCGTGAGATCCATGCAAACCGAGTCGATCGATTTGCACTTTTGTTCAGGACTCGAGTATCTTCGGATGTTTTGCTCGGAAGAAAGGTGAAGTTCGCGCGAGAACTCGATGCCGATGATTTTTTTGAAGGGGAAATTCGACGCGAGTAAAAGTGCGCGCCCTTTGCCCAACCCTAAATCGATGAATAAAAATTTCTCAAACTCAATTGCAATGTTTCGGCCATGAATCGGGCGGGCTCAACGGCCACGTAATTGGATCCATGAATCCAGTTCGGACTCGGAATCTCCAGGTCACTTAAGTAGTTACTCCCCCGATGTTCCCATCTGTGTAAACGCCGTAGGTGAGATCGAATTCGCTACGAGTGTTATCGCGCGCAAGCTCCTTGGCTATCTTGTGCTCTCGATACAATTGGATCGGTAGGAGCACGCTGCGAAAAATCGATGCGAACACTCCGCGCGTGGCGAATGATTCTTAATGCGTGGGATGATCGTGTTCCCCAGTCGCGGCACACTCTCCTATTGCGATCATGACATTCAGCGCTTCCGGGCTTTCTCGCCTTCCGTACTACGTAGTTGATTACGGAACCGCGACGCCGTCGGGGACATTGGCGCAAGACCCTCATGTTACTACCCGATGTCCTCACAACCCCGCGCGCTAAGTTCGGCGGGAGGACTGGTGGAGACATCCCAATTCGGCACCCAAATTGCAGCAATACGTTGTAGTTGGCAGCCTGAAATGAGAAGCGCCTTGTAGATCGCCAATGCGAGGGTCGTCAGGATCGCTGTCTCAAACTGTAACCACCATATTTTTATGGAGTTGCGGCAGGGCGCATGCTCGGTCGGCTAACCCCGCACCGGACTCGTCATGAGTATTCCGTCATGCGCGTTTGAAAACTGAATCTGAATGCACACAAATGCTGAACGTACTGGCATCTTTTGAGAAAGTAATTACCCGTTGTCTCTATCTCAAAGTGCTTCGTTTTCTATGAGTTCTATACGGTACAAGCCTAGGCACCGATTGGTGCTCAGGCTTCGGAAATTGGGTTGACGACCACTGACAGTTCGCGTATCAACGAAGCAGCAATATATCGGGCACTGCATGGCGCTCAGACAGGTCGGCCCTGAACATCGAAATTCTCGGAATAACGAATTCACCGAGAGTTTGTAGAAGTCCCCTGCGGGCCGGGAATCGTGAATGAGGGTGCGGAAATGATGAAAAGGAACAGACAAGCGGGACAGACAATGGCTATGCTAGCGGTGAGCATGTTTGCGCTAATTGCGCTTATGGGTCTCGCTATCGACATGGGGTATTACCGATATTTCAGGCGTAAGATGCAGACAGCGGCGGACGCTGCCGCACTAGCTGGGGCGTTGCAGGTACCTTTCGGATCGGCTAACATCCAAACTGCCGGAACGTCGGCGGCAACTGAAAATGGATTTACTGCTGGTAACGGTGTGACCGTCACCATTTCCAATCCTCCGGTTGATCCGCCATTTAACTCGAGTACCTACCCCACGTACGTTGAGGCGAAAGTCACCGAAAGTCAGCTTCCGACATTCTTTTCTAGAATTTTTGGAGTGACGTCCTTCCCGGGTACTCTGACAACTTCGGCCGTGGCGGAAGGAAGCCTCAATTGTATCTATGCTCTCGATACATCCAAAGCTACGACCGTTGTAACCGTAAGCAACGCGATCGTAAACTCGAACTGCGGCATTACGGACAATTCCGGTATGACTCTGACGGGGGGATTTACGGGGCTCTGCGCCCCGTCAGTCCAGGTTTTTGTATCCCCCGCGGTTGCCGCCGGATCGTGCAGTAATGGCAAGGACGTGAAACCGGCACCGCCTACACTTCTTTGGCACCAAGTGGGTGATCCTTTCGCTTATCTGACGGCACCCTGCTCCGTAAACGACGCTGGTTGTGGCACGGCAACTTATAACGATCCTCCAACAACCGTGTGTCCGGTTGGTACAACCGTTATTACCACCGTCAGCAATCCCGAACCTTACAATGCGGCGTGGGCGACCACCCCGCCTTGCTTTACTCCCGCTGTGACGTTCGCTGCCAACTCCAACCCTACCTTTGCGGCTGGAGCCACGTTTCTCAATACCCTTACGATCAACGGAGGATTTTTGGGGACAGTAGCGTTCAAGGGGAGCAACACGGTACAGACATCGATTCGCGGTGGGTTGCATGTACAAGGCGGCTTGTTGTCTTCGGTGAATTTCTACCCTGGCGTGTTCGTGATTAGCGGCGGGATATCGGACAACGGGTTCATTAATCTAATGAACTTCAACGCGAATTGTAACTACCAACGAGGGGTCGCCAATGGGTGCGCGTCGAACCCGACCACGATCATTCTGGACGGGGGAGGTATGGGCCTGACCGGGACGATCCCTACCGGTGCTGGCGTGTTCATCTATAACACCGCGGACTTCACGCCGGGCTTCAGCGTTCCGTACGGGGCGATTAATGTCAAATTCGGACTCGGTACTCTAATGCAAGCGCCGACCGGAGGAAACTGCGGGCTGTCACCTGGAGTCTCGTGCGCCGGAATCCTGTTTTTTCAAGATAGGAACAACCCGCAGCCGGCAGTCTTTGCGGCCAACCTAACCTTCGGTTCTGGTAACTCGTTCCTGGAAGGCGCGTATTACTTTAAGGATGCGACAGTCAACTTCCAGTTTGATTTCGGCGCAAACGCGCAGTACTCGTTTCTCGTGGCCAAGGATCTCGATTGGACGTTTGCATTCACGTTTCGAAATAGCTACCAGAGTCTTCCCAACAACTCACCAATTCAGGAGGGCACCGCGGTACTGGTGCAATAAGCATGATGAACATTAGGCGCAACATTAAACCGGGACGCGTACGCGGCCATTCGCTTTGCACCAGCGCTAGTCAAGGCGTTCGACCGCTCAATGAGCGTGGCGTCGCGCTTTGGGAATTTGCTTTGGTGCTTCCTGTCGTACTTTTCATTGCGCTTGGTGTTTTCGACTTTGGCAAATTGATCTACTTCAGTATCGAAGTGGAAAGCGCAGCGCGTGCCGCCGCGATGTTCGGCGCTCAAAACGCCGGCGAGGCGACTACCAATCCAGCTGGGATCACCCAAGCTGCTTACAATGAGGCACCGGATATCCAGGTCGGTCACTGCGGCACAGGCCAGCCACCCGGATCCGGTTGTTGGCTCGGGTCCGGTGCGGGTGCATTCTTAGCCCCAGGTGACACGTTTTATTACGGCTGTGAGTGCCCGGATGGCTCAGGCATAAAATCGGGCAACACGGCCTGCACAGGCTGCTCGGGTGGCCAACACGAAGTCTATTGGGTCGCCGTACAGACCCAGGCGACTTACAAGCCCTTCGTTCCTTGGAACCAACTCCCATTCACGGGCCTCCCGGCATCGTACAACTTGACGGGGTACGCGAAGGTCCGGCTAGGCGCCCAGTAGTCACAGAATCGAACGCAAAATCTCACCCGCAAGATGCGATGTGTAGATAAAATTAGATGAACAAATTGTTTGTGGGACATCACACGATGCATAAAGCCACGAAAACACGCGACAGAACTTCTCGCCAACGCGGTTCGACGATGTATGAGTTCGCTTGGGTGCTCCCTTTCATGCTGTTAACGCTGGGAGCGATGTTCGATTTCGGCCGGACGATGTATGCGTACCACTTCATCTCCTACGCAGCGCGCGAAGGAGCACGTTATGCAAGCGTCCGGGGCTCGTCGAGCTTCGTGGGCTGCCCCGGTGCTGCAAGCCCGTGCCCGGCGACAGCAGCTGACATTCAGTCTTTCGTTCAAAGCATCCACCCGCCGGGACTTACTTACGTCAGTACTGCCACGGTAGGTCAGACGGGCTTTCTCGGTATTGACCAGACTTCTACAGACGTCTGGCCGGGTGTCGGTGGCGATGGCACCGTGAATAGCGGCACGACCTACAGTCCGTGCGGGCCTCCGCCGAGCAACAGCCCTGGTTGCGTTGTCTCGGTAAAGGTGGAGTACTCCGTCAATTTTTTCTTACTCAACATCTTTGGACGGTTGATCAAAGGAAGTTCGGGTCAAGCGAACGTCACAATGGCGAGCACGGCTTCCGAAGTAATCACGCAATAGCAATTCCGCTTGGCACAACCGCGACGCTCAGTGCTTCACGTGTCTAACTCTGTGACAATCCGCACATAGTGTAATCAGATTCTTCTCGACATCGTTTCCCGACCGGCTGCGCGGATGTGGTGTCCGCGAAGATTTCGAGACGTCCCGCATTCTTGGCAGCGCCTCTCGCCTTCTTAATTGATCCTCGTGGAAAACGTTGCGCGGTCCGCGCGGCGATCTTATCCGAGATCATATCAAGGAGCTGAAATACTGGTATCCCTTTCGCTACCGATAGCCCGATCGGCGTCGAAGAATTTCCGGAAAATAACGGAGGCTGAACTTCTGAAGTACGGACGGGCGGGCGCTCCTTGTGCTCATCGGAAGCTAATTTTGGGAAGCCGCGTCGCGAGACTTTCATTATACAATTGAAGCTTTGCCGCGAGGAATGGCGACGCCGTAAGGGCTGCGCAATGATTTGTAGCTGATTACTTTCTTATGATTGAAATCACGTTATGGTACGAGGGTCTGAGCTCGCTAGATTACCGTGGCAGCGGAAACGTCGCACGATTTCACCAACGCGCGTGAAACGTGTTCAAGATGCGGGCCTGTAGCTGAAGAGTTTTTGGCATTCCTTGCGAAGGAAGCCGCCGGTTACAGGAATGATGTGATTGCCCTTTTCGAAAACGTAGCGGCAGGAGATTAGACAGGCGCGCCATTTGTAGAATTCCGTTCCGTGCTTTTTGCCGTAAGCTGCGATGTCTTCCTGAGAAACGCCGTAGACGACCGCGCCGATTCTCGACCAGACGCAAGCACCGGCGCACATCGCACAGGGCTCGTGCGTGGAATAGAGGATAAAATCAGGCAGATAGCGGCCATAACCACTGCAAACGTATTTGAGCGTTTCGAGTTCGACGTGCTTGATGCTTGATCCAGAAGTCTTCACGCGGTTACCGGCGTTCGCGATGACCACTTCGCGCTTGCCCACGAGGCGCGTGATTACTGCACCGATGGGATAGTCGCCACGATCACCGGCAAGTTTAGCTTCAGAGATGGCCAACTTCATGAACTTCGCTCGCGGTTTGTAAGAAGCAGGAATCATCTAGTTCAATTATAGCCGTTTGTCGAGAGCGGTTCTTAGGATCGATCCACGTGTGCCTTTTGCGCATTAATAGAGGATTGAGAACCGCCGATTGAAAAACGTAGAATCGCCTCAGAGATATTGGAAGCGATTTCGTACGCCGAGTGGGCTTGTCAATAAATCGCTTGGCAAACAGAGTATCCAATGAAACGGAAGAATATTGCCGCCGACCTGCTCATCGCCGTGCTGACGGGGATCACAGCGCTACCAACCGCACATTCGAAGAGCATGTTACGCCCTTCTCCAACACCGGGCCAAAACCCGGTGTTGATTAAAACCTGCCTAATCTCGAACGACATTCAGGAGCTTGCCGCCTTTTACGAGCGAATATTGAAGACTGCGCCGAAATTCGACGGTGACCGCTATGCCGAGTTCCAAACAGGCACGGGAGTACTCTCGCTTTTCGATGCGCGGGCGCAAGAGAGCTACATTCCCGGCTCGGCGGAATCGTCGGCGAATAGGAGCGCGATCATGGAGTTTGAGGTCACGGATGTCGACGGAGAATACGCGCGACTCCAGGGCATTGTGAAAACCTGGGTCAAGCCGCCAACGACGCAACCGTGGGGCACTCGCTCGATTTACTTCCGCGACCCCGATGGCAATCTTGTCACTTTCTACGCGCCGATCAAATCTAGATGAATTATTTGGCGTGAATCCTTAGCGCGAGTTCTGGGAAGCTGGCCCACCGGGCTGCACCGAAGCTGTCAGCTCCCTCCGCCTTTCGTCGTAGCAGACTTCATGCCGTGAAAAACGCTGTTAACTCACTAGAGCTTGCGGCCTCACCCGCAGAAGTAAAAATCCCTCGGTCATGAAATCTCGCTTGCAGCGCGAGGTGCTTGCGCTGATATGGGCGCGCCTGTATTGTTGGTCGCTCTTATTGCGCATAAACGCTGACGCAAGGAAAGGAGCACTTCCGAGTGGGGCCAGCAGCGGAGGTGCATTCGCAGAAGGACGGATATGGATTGCGGCGGGAAGCGCTGTCGCCGATGGAGACACTGGCGCAGTCCATCTCGACAATCGCGCCGACGGCGACGCCGGTGGCTACGATTCCGCTGGTCTGCGCGCTGGCCGGAAATGGCACGTGGCTGGCATACGTGCTGGCGACGGTGGCGATATTGCTCGTCGCGCTTTGCATTGGCCGGTTCGCGCGTTATTCGGCATCGCCCGGGTCGCTTTATAGCTATGCCGCGTTGATTTTGCCGCCATGGCTTGGGGCTATCGCCGCGTGGAGCCTGCTGCTGGCGTATGTTGCGACGGGATCGAGCGTCATTGGCGGCTTCTATCACTACGCGAAACTTTTGCTGCACGTCACGCAGGCGCCCGCGGCTTCGGCGGTGGCGCTTGCGGTGCTCGTGACCGGCATTTCCATGTGGATCGCGTGGCGCGACGTGAAGATTTCGGCGCGGCTGATGCTGTGGATCGAAGCGACGTCTGTGACGGGCATCCTCGTCGTGGTTGCGCTTGTGCTCTTGCGGCAGGGCCGGCACCTCGATTGGACGCAACTGCACTTGACCGGAGTTACGGGCAGCGGCTTGCGGCTCGGACTTGTACTGGCGCTGTTCAGCTTTGTCGGCTTCGAGAGCGCGACGACATTGGGCAGCGAGGCGCGCAATCCGTTGAAAACGATTCCAAGGGCGGTGATTCTGAGCGCGGCGTTCGCAGGTGCCATGTTCACATTCTGCGCGTATGCGGAAGTGCTTGGCTTTCGAGTGGCCGGCCAGGATTTGGGGACGAGCCCGGCGCCGTTTCGAGTTTTGTCTGAAGTGGGCGGGGTGCCATGGCTCGGTTTGCTGATTGATATTGGGGCGCTCATCACGTTGTTCGCGGCGACGTTGGCGTGCATCACGGCGGCTGCGCGCGTGCTTTTGCTGATGGCGCATGGCGGGATTGCGCATGGGTCGTTGCGTTCGACGCACGTGCGGAACGAGACGCCGAGCCGCGCGATCATCGTGACGGGTCTGGCTGCGGTGCTTCCAGTGGCTGTGCTGGCGGCGCGGGGCGCGAGCGGGCTTGATGTTTATGGCTGGCTTGGATCGCTGGCTACGTACGGATTCATTGTGGCGTATGCGCTGGTCTCGATGGCGTTGCCGCGATACTTGCTGGCACACGGCGTGCGGCATGTGGGCTTGCCGATTCGAATTCTGTCTTGGCTGGCGTGTGCGACGATGCTGCTGGCGTTGGTTGGGAATCTATATCCTGTTCCGGAAGGGCCTTATGGGAAGCTGCCTTATGTTTACCTCGTGTATTTGGGGGCGGGGATGATTTGGTTTGCGTGGAATGCGCGGGAAAGGAAGATTCGCTTGCCGAAGTAACGAGCGCTCTCAAAACCTTTGGGCGCAGATTTCCTTAGCCGGACTGAAGTATGACTTCTCCGCCAAGGAGGCCAGGGCTGAAAGCCCATTGGGGCGAGATTTTCTTTCGCTGGACTGAAGTCCAGCTCCCCTGCTGAAGCAGGGGGCTCCCACCGAAAGGCGGACATCAAGATTCGATTCCGAAGCGTCTGCCCAAAACCTGCCAACTAAGAGAGCGCTCGAGTTGCCGCATGACTGAAATCATGCCCTGACAAACACTTATAGTCGTCGCAGGCTCTCACACACTGAGTCCGTGAATTTACGGACCGGGGCTGTGGATAACTTTGAAGCTGTGGATAAGTGCGATTCAGATGCTTGACACTTCTAGATTAAAAAAATAGATTCCGCGCATCCAAATAATCCGTTTCGGTTCCTGAATAAGTCGAAATACTCTGGCGCAACTTTTTTCGTTTCGAATTCGTGCATTGCAAATTCTAGGAGCCGCACCGAATAATGAAAATCATTCGACGTTGTGCTTTCGCCTTCTCCGCACTCTTCGCGACGCTCTTTGCCCTCACATTCTCCGCGCACGCACAGCAAACACTCGGCGGAATTACCGGCACGGTCACAGATAACAGCGGCGCGGTGCTTCCTCACACGACGGTGACGCTGGTCGGAGATCAGACGCAGTTGACGCGGACGGTGGTGACCAGCGACGAGGGCTCCTACCTGTTTGTTGATTTGCCGATCGGGACGTACTCGCTCAAATTCACGCATGAAGGGTTTGAGACGGAGAATGTTCCATCCATCGCGGTGCAGGCGAACCGCACCATGACGGTGAACACGGGACTTAAAGTCGGCGCGGTGACATCCACCGTCACCGTGCAGGTGAATCCGCTTGTGAATGCGGTGGATACGACGAACGGATACGTGCTCGACAAGCAGCAGTTCGAAGCGATACCGCTGCCGACGGGAAGCTTCACGGGCGTGGCGATTCTATCGCCGGGCGTGAACGCGGAACTGCCGACCGGAACGGGCGTGAATGCCGGCTTGGGCAATCAGCCGATTTGGGCCAACGGGCAGCGAGATACGAGCAATACTTTTCTGCTCAATGGCGTTGACGCGAGCAATCTATTCAACGGCAAGAGCACGAGCGTTGTGCCGTCGGGCCGGTTGGTGAACAACACGGGCGTTGCCAACGCTTCCAATTCGACGGCGGAAATTGTTCAGAGTTCGGCGGCGCCGTATTTGGCCATTGGGCAGGCGTTGCCGACGCCAGCGCCCGAGACCGTTCAAGAATTTCGCGTGAATACGTCGATGTACGACGCGGGGCAAGGGTCCACGAGCGGCGCCCACATTGACATGAGCACCGCCTCGGGCACAAACAACATTCACGGCAGCCTTTACGGGCATCGCGGTACGGATTGGATAAATGCCGCTCCGTATTTCTATAACGCAGATCTCAATATTCCCGCGAGCGAGAAAGTTCCGGAACTGCATCGGTATACGGCGGGCGGGACGCTGGGCGCACCCATCATCAAGAACAAACTTTTTGGGTATATGTCCTACCAGCACGTTCATGCATCGGATTTGGAAATCGGAGCGATACGGGGGGTTGTGCCGTTTGGGCTGACTGACGATCGCAGCGCCGCGGCGCTCGCCAATGTCTCGAACTCGAATTTCTTCTCGTCGGTGAATCCCGTGGTTGGAACGGCGCCGAACGACATCAGTCCCGTGGCGTATGCGCTGCTGAACTACAAGCTGCCAAATGGCCAATACATGTTCCCGTCGGCGAATCCCAATTTCACGCCGACGATTACATTCCCGGAGAACTATTTCACCACGCAGCCGGCCTATTTCATATCCGATCAGGCCGTGGCAAATATCGATTACCTGGCGACTCCAACCGATACGCTGTCGCTGAAGTATTACTACCAGCATGACCCGACCACCGCGCCGTTCGCGTATTCTTTCGTCGAGGGATTCAAGCAGCACTTGGATGCCGGCAGCCAAGTGGCGTCAATCACCAACACGCAAACGCTGACGCCCACGTTCAATGTGGCGGAAGTCTTCGGATTCATTCGGGAGAAGGTTTACAGCACGATCTCACAGCCGTTCACTCCCGCGGATTTGGGAATCAACGCGTTCGGTTCCACGTATTTCCCGGGGATCACGATCGTTGATGATCTCGGGAATTTCTCAACGGCGAACACGGGTGATGTGTTCAACGCGGCGATGAGCATCGGGATGGGGTCGGCGTCGCAAGGCGCGTTCACGGGGATTTTTCAGAACCGGTTCATGCCGTCGGCCGAAGCGGTGTGGACTCACGGCAAACACACGGTAACGTTTGGCGGAAGCTTTTCCTACACGCAGCTCAACGCGCGGGATGAACGCACGAATAAGGGCATCATCGGGTTTGCGGATTTCTCGCAATTCCTTCAGGGGTTGGAGACACCCTACTCGTCGAACGGGTTCGTCGCATCGTCGTATCTGCAGGGCGACGCGAACCGCTACTACCGAACGAACGAGACGGGCGAATACATCCAAGACAAATTTCAGATCCGTTCGAACCTCAGCGTGAGCGCGGGACTTCGATTCGACTACCACGGAGGATTCAAAGAGAAGTACGGGCGGCTTTACAACTTCGATCCGGGCCAGTACGACTACGATGCAACGGCGGATCAGATCGTATCGAACGGGTTCATTATTGCGGGGAACAACAAGGATTTTCCGTCCGAAGGAGTGAGTGACTCGACGCTCACGGGACGGCAGTGGGGATTGGCTCCGCGCATCGGAATCGCTTGGAGTCCGAAAAGGTTCAATGACAAGGTGGTCGTGCGTACCGGTTGGGGCATGTACTACGATCGCGGCGAACTCTTCACGTATCTATCTCCGGGATTCGCGGCCGGGCTTATCCCAGGCGGGCCATTTGGCGTGAACCAGTCGCCACCGTGGGTGAATTCCCAGGTCTGCACCACGATCGGCAACTACTACGAGGGATTCATTCCGACGTGCGATCCAAACTTTCCCACAGGCGGTTCATTTTCGGATCCGTGGGGAGCTGCGCTGCAAGCGCCTCCAACCGGCAATCCGTCCAAACTGGTTCTGCCGAATGCGGCAGCCATCGAGGGCGGCGCTCAGCTGTTTTCTTTCGCCGACTACAACCGGAATAACAAGCTTCCTTACACCATGAACGAGACGTTTGATATTCAGTGGCAGCCGCGCCGCGACCTTGCGTTTGACATCGGCTATGTCGGCAACCTGGGCCGCCACGAGGTGGTACCGATTCCGTTCAACCAAGCGGGCATCGCGACGCCCTCGAAGCCAATTCGCGGACAGAATTACACCTACGGTTACGTCGTCCAAGCGCCTCCGGGCTGCAATCCTGCGCTGAATCCGGCGGGCTGCACCTACACGCCTACGTGCAATCAGACAGCGGACGCCGGCTGCGCGCCCATGGGCCTTCCAGACGGAACTTCGATGCTCGAAACGTATGAAGGCGGGAACATTGATCTGCGTGTTCCGTATATCGGTTATTCATCCGAGTCGGAATCGTATTCAACGCTGGGAATTTCGACGTACAACGCGCTGCAGGCCCATGTCGAAAAACGAGTCAGTCACGGTCTGCAAGTTGGATTCTCGTACACCTACTCGCGGGCCACGGATGAGCAGAGCGCGATGGGACTCTTCTACAACGGCAACAATCCGCTTGATCTGCATTCGGGTTACGGGCTCTCGGACTTCGATCGCACCAACGTGATTAATTTCACGTATGTCTACCAGCTGCCAAATTTCTACTCGGCGAATTCGTTTAAGGGCAGAATCACCGACGGCTGGGCCGTTTCGGGATTGACCGTGCTACAAAGCGGCCAGCCGTATAGCGTGATTGATTATAGCGGGGCGGTCGGCAGCATTTTTTACGGCGTTTCGGACGGCATTACGAACCCGATCGTGCCATTGGCTCCCGGTTGCACAGCCAAGAGCGCGCGCACCGGCGCATCCGGCGCGGGAAGCACTCCGGCTCTGAAGGCCTCTTGCTTCACGCTGCCGCTGCTGAGTCCCGGCGATTTGAATGGCGCGATTCCGCCGGGAGATACGTATGAGACAAACTTTATCCAATCAGGGCAGCGCAACATTTTCCGGCAAACGTGGCAGAAGCGGGCGGACGTTTCGATCATAAAGACGACGCAAGTCACGGAGCGAACATCCGTGAGATACAGTCTGGATATCTTTAATCTGACGAACACTCCGAGCTTCGACATCCCGGTCGACGACGTGACACAGAATTTGGATTTTGATGGGTTTCCGGTTTACGGCTCTCAGCTTTATGCGAGTCCGACGCTTAGCGGCTTGGGGATTACGAACAAGACGATTGGAAGTCCGCGGCAGATTCAGATGTCGCTGCGGCTGCTTTTTTGAGTTTTCGCGATTCACAGACGTCCGCGGCTGAAGCCGGAGAGATTGGAGCGAGGGCGTTTTCGGAGCGCTGAAGCGCTCCTCCCCCGCATGAATGCGGGGCCTCCCACCGAAATGCGAAGAGGATACACTGCGTGCCCCCTGACGACGCATTGTAGTCGTGACACGGGGCACTTTAGTCGGGCTGGCCGATGTCTTCGTTCCAGACTTCTGGGTGGGACTTGATGTAATTGGTGAGAAGCGCGGCGCATTCGGCGGAATCAAGGTCAATTACTTGCACGCCGAGCGAGCGAAGCCAATCAATGCCGCCTTGAAACGTGCGGCTTTCGCCGATGACGAGGGTGCCGATGCCGAATTGGCGAACGAGGCCGCTGCAATACCAACACGGCGCGAGCGTGGTGACCATGATGAGATCGCGATAGCTGCGCTGGCGTCCGGCGAGGCGGAATGCGTCGGTCTCGGCGTGTGCTGATGGATCGCTTTGTTGGACGCGGCGATTGTGGCCGGCGCTGACGAGGCGGCCGCTGGCGTCAAAAATTGCGGCGCCGATGGGAATCCCGCCCTCGGCGAGACCCTGGCGAGCCTCGGCGAGCGCGGCGGCGAGCATTGCGGCGTAGTCGGGTTTCGCTTGCATGGCAGCAGTCATTTGTCGCCTGAGATAATGCCTGTAACCATTGAAAAAGCGAAGCGCGAGGGTTACAAGGGAGGACGAACGATGAGTCGGGAGCGAGCGTTTCGAATCGGCGTTGCGGGCCCGGTTGGCTCAGGGAAAACGGCGCTGGTGGATCGGCTTAGTCAGCGGCTTTGGCCTCGATATAGTCTTGCCGTCGTCACCAACGATATTTACACGAAGGAAGATGCGGAGTTTCTGATTCGGCAAGGAACTTTGCCGGCTGAACGGATTCGCGGCATCGAAACTGGCGGGTGCCCGCACGCCGCGATTCGAGAAGACGCTTCGATGAATTTGCAGGCTATCGCGGAGCTGGAGAATAGTTTGCCGGGGCTTGAGCTGGTGTTCATTGAGAGCGGCGGCGACAATCTGAGTGCGGCGTTTAGTCCTGAACTCGTGGATGTCTGGATTTATGTGATTGATGTGGCCGAGGGGGATAAAATTCCGCGCAAGGGTGGGCCGGGAATCACGCGTTCCGATCTGCTGGTTATTAACAAGATTGATCTTGCGCCTTACGTAGGCGCTTCGCTGGAGGTGATGGATCGCGATTCGCGGCGGATGCGGAAACAGCGGCCATTCTTTTTTACCAATTTGCGCGATCAGGCTGGGCTTGATGACGTGGTCGCATGGGTGGAATCGGAGATCAGCGCTTCGCCGGCGGATCGGCACGCGGTGATTGATGCTCATGCGCCATATGCAGGGACGCCGCATAGCCACTCGCATGATGACACGCACGGTCATACGCAGGAGCATTTGCACGATCATTTGCAGGATCACTCGCACGAACATCACCATAATTGAGGACCTGTGGAGCACTCGAACGGTCGAAGCGCGAAAGAATCAGCAGCGGATGGCTTGGCCGAACTGCAACTTCTCCACCTTGCTGACAGTGCCCTACCGATTGGCTCGCTTGCTCATTCGTTTGGTCTTGAGGCGCTGGTGGCTGAGGAGCTGCTGGACGTAGCGAGGCTTCCGGAGTTCTTTGAAGTTTATCTGTGCGAAGCGGGATTGGTCGAAGCTGTGTTTTGCCGTGAGGCGTGGCGGATTGGAAATGTTGCGGCTGAAGCGTTTTCGCCGAATGAGTGGCTCGATTTAAACGAAAAATTGAGCGCGCGGAAACCCAGCCGCGAAAGTCGAGCGGCGAGCGCTGCGCTCGGCCAGCATTTCATGATGGCGGTGAACGGGCTCGGAGATTTTCCGATGATTGCCCAGGCGTTTCACGCATCGCAACGCTCGCGTAGCATGATTCATCACAGCACGGCGTTCGGGCTAGCCGGTGGCGCACTCGGATTTGCGTCAGGTTCGGTGGTGGCGGCGTTTCTGCACCAGTCGCTTGCGGGACTTATTTCCGCATGCCAGCGATTGATGCCATTTGGGCAGCGCGAGGCGACGCGTTTGCTGTGGAAGCTCAAGCCGGCAATATTGCAGACGTCGGCGAGAAGCGAGCTGCGCACGGTGGACGATGTTGCGAGCTTCACTCCGTTGGTCGATTGGGGAGCGATGGAGCATCCGGTGCTCGTTACGCGGCTATTTATCAGCTAACTGTATGGCACAGACGCAAGAAGCCGCGTCCGCCGCTCGATTCGGCGCGAGTTTGGCTGGGCGGGTTGACGCGTCGCTCTCTCTTGGGTTTGAGCGCAGAGAGACGGGCGGCGCCACGGTGTTGAGCGAAGCTGCACAATCGCCGCCTTTGCGCGTGATACGCGCTTTTCCCACTGAAGATCAATCAGCGCTGGTTCATTTGCATAATGTATCGGGAGGAGTTCTCGGGGGCGACAGGCTGGCGTTGTCGGTTCGCGTGGGCTACGGCGCAAGCGCGCAGTTAACGACGACGGGAGCGACGCGGGTTTATCGTTCACGTGGCGACAATCTCTCTGCGATTCAAGTCAATGAGATCGCCGTCGAGGAAAATGGGCTGCTCGAATATGTTCCGGACGCGATTATTCCGTTTGCTGGCGCTCGATTTCAGCAGCAGACGCGCATACAGCTCTCGGCCGGTGCAGGACTATTCTGGTGGGAAATTCTTGCGCCGGGACGTGAGGCGCGCGGGGAGTGCTTCGCGTATAGCAGAGTTGGCCTGAGAACCGAAATTCACGCCTGCGGTAGATTGATTGCTTTTGAGAATGTGGATCTCGAGCCAGCCAAAATTCACATGGGCGCGATAGCAAGGCTTGGAGTTTATCGCTACTGGATCACTTTTTACTTCTGCCGCGCCGGGGATGCATCATCGAAGTGGTTAGCAGCGGAAGCGCACATGCGCGAAACTGCCGCTCCGTGGTGCAAGCCGGGAGAAATGCTGTGGTCGGTGAGCACGCTTCCCGCTGATGGGCTGGCGATCCGCGGGCTGGCGCGAAGGGGCCGCGAGATTCTACCCGCGCTGCAGGCGCTTTGGAGCAGCGCGAAGGTGTTTCTTTATGGACGAGCGCCGATTCTGCCGAGAAAAGTTCAATAACTTTCGCACTAAGCAGTCACGCAATTTGGGAAAGCGAGGTTTCTGATGCATCTCACGCCGCGTGAGCAGGAAAAATTGATGATCGTTGTGGCGGCTGATCTCGCGCGGCGGCGACAGGCGCGCGGATTGAAGCTCAACTACGTCGAGGCAGTTTCCATTCTGTCGGCTGAAATCCTGGAGGCGGCGCGCGACGGCAAGAGCGTCCGGGAGATTATGAGCTTCGGAAATAAAATACTCGCGCGTTGGCAGGTGATGGAGGGCGTGCCGGAGATGATTCACGAAGTGCAGGTGGAGGCGACGTTCCCTGACGGCACGAAGCTGGTCACCGTCCACGATCCGATTACGTAACGAGGCGCGCCGATGATTCCGGGCGAATACTTGCTGGATGAAAATGCCGGTCCGATCGAAGCGAACGCCGGGCGGCGCACGGTGCGCGTCGTCGTGCGAAATACGGGGGATAGGCCCGTTCAAGTTGGCAGCCATTTTCATTTTTTCGAAGTGAATCGAGCGCTTGCGTTTGACCGCGGCACCGCTTACGGGCTGCGCCTCAACGTTCCGGCGGGCACGGCGGTTCGGTTCGAGCCGGGCGAGGAAAAAGAAATCGAGCTGACGGAATTTGCCGGCGAACAGATCATTCATGGCTTCAACGGGCTCGTCGAGGGCGCTCTTGGCGACTCGGCATTGCGTGCACGAGCGCTCGACCGCGCGCGGCAACAGGGGTTTCAATTCGCGCAAGAGAAGGACTGATGAGTCTCCGAATTCCACGCCGGACTTATGCGGACTTGTATGGCCCGACGCGCGGCGACCGGATTCGTCTGGGCGACACCGAACTTTTCATCGAAGTCGAAAAGGATTTCGCCGTTTATGGAGACGAAGTAACTTTCGGCGGCGGAAAAGTGATCCGCAACGGAATGGGCCAGAGCAGCACGGCTGTGCGCGAAGGCGTTGAGGGCACGCTCGATCTGGTCATCACGAACGCCGTGATTTTAGATCATTGGGGAATTGTGAAGGGCGACATCGGCGTGAAGAACGGCCGCATCGTCAAGGTCGGCAAGGCTGGGAATCCGCACACGATGGCTGGAGTTGACCCTGAGCTGGTGATTGGCGCTGCGACGGAAGTTATTGCCGGCGAAAATTTGATCGTTACTGCGGGCGGGGTGGACAGCCACATTCACTTCATTTCGCCGCAGCAGGTTTACGAAGCGATGTCGAACGGCATCACGACGATGTTAGGCGGAGGCACTGGCCCGGCCACCGGCACCGCGGCTACCACCTGCACACCGGGCGCATGGAATCTGGCACGAATGCTCGAAGCCGCCGACGCCTGGCCGATGAATTTTGGTTTTCTCGGAAAAGGAAATGCCGCGACGCGCGCACCGCTCGCCGAACAGATTGAAGCGGGAGCATGCGGCCTGAAACTGCACGAAGATTGGGGCACAACGCCTGCCGCGATTGATGCGTGTCTTAAAGTGGCTGACGAGTACGACGTGCAAGTATCGATTCACACCGACACGATCAACGAAGCTGGATTTCTCGAGGCGACGGTCGCCGCAATTGCGGGCCGCGCGATCCACACGTATCACACGGAAGGAGCAGGAGGCGGCCATGCACCTGACATCATTCGCATCGCGTCGCATCCGAACGTGCTTCCCTCTTCGACTAACCCCACGCGGCCTTACACCGTGAACACGATTGCCGAGCATCTGGACATGCTTATGGTGTGCCACCACTTGAATGCGCTGGTGCCCGAAGACGTCGCATTCGCGGAGAGCCGCATCCGTCCCGAAACGATTGCGGCGGAGGATGTGTTCCACGATTTGGGCATTCTGAGCATGCTCTCGAGCGATTCGCAGGCGATGGGCCGGATTGGAGAAGTGGTTACGCGCACTTGGCAAACGGCGCACAAGATGAAGGTTCAGCGCGGACCGCTGCCCGAGGATTCGAACCGCAACGATAATTTTCGAGCGAAACGGTACGTGGCGAAATACACGATCAATCCGGCGATTACGCATGGTTTGGCTGCGGAGATCGGCTCGATCGAGCCGGGGAAACTGGCGGACCTGGTGCTGTGGAAGCCGGCATTTTTCGGGGTCAAGCCCGAGATGATCGTCAAAGGCGGATTCATTGCGTGGAGCGTGATGGGTGATCCGAACGCGTCCATTCCGACGCCGCAACCGGTGCTTTATCGCCCGATGTTCGGAAGTTTCGGCGGCGCCATCGGGGCGACAAGCGTCACGTTCGTCTCGCAGGCGGCGGCAAAGAACGGGATCGCGGCCCGACTTGAATTGAAGCATCGCGTCGCGCCGGTGAGCGCTTGCCGCAAGATCGGTAAGAAAGACATGCGTCACAATGATGCGACGCCGGCGATTGAGGTGGATCCGGAAACTTACGAAGTGCGTGTCGATGGGGAGCTGGTCACGTGCGAACCGGCGACAGTTCTGCCATTGGCGCAGCGCTATTTTTTGTTTTGACGCCTCTGAATGCCGCGAGCAACTCCCCGGAAAGCGCATCGGCTACATCGAAAATTTCGATTGGACTTCGCTATGCGCAGTGCCTAGATTAGCCATGCTGCCGCTCGAGCATGAATGATGCGGAGCTGCAATGATCCCCCGAGGTTCGCTCGTTAAGAAAGCCGTCATCCAAATAGGCATTTCCGAATGCACGGGCGATTGGCCCGGAAACACTCAATACTATGACGCCATTGGCACAACCGGTTCGAACGATCGTTCCCTCTTCCTTCGTGCATTACCGGCTTGAAACCGCATACGACGAGATGTTTGAGGCGCCGGGTGTTCCGCGCGCGCATTACGAGGCTCTCTATAAGACGATTCTCGGCTTGCCGCCGGAAGAATTGCGGCGCAGCCAACAGGCCGCCGATCTCTCATTTCTGCATGAAGGGATTACTTTCACTGTCTACGGAACCAAGGAAGGCACCGAGCGAATTTTCCCAAACGACCTGATCCCGCGGATTATCCCAGGATCGGAATGGGCGCAGATCGAAAAAGGTCTTACGCAAAGAATTACGGCGCTTAACCTTTTCCTCAAGGACATTTATCATGACGAGAAAATTCTGAATGACGGCGTAGTGCCGCGCGAGCTTGTGTACAGTTGCCGGCATTTCCGGCGGGAGATGCGCGGATTAAATGTGCCGCGCGATACGTACGTCAGCATCTGCGGCACAGACCTGATACGCCTGCCGGATGGCCATTTCGCAGTACTGGAAGACAACCTGCGGGTCCCGAGCGGCGTCTCCTACATGCTCGCGAACCGCAAAGTTCTGAAGCGCGTGTTTCCTAGGATGTTTCGCGATTACGGCGTATGGCCAGTGGATCATTATCCGCAGACTCTGCTTGCAACACTGCGCAGCCTCTCCCCGGCGAATTCATCCTCGGCGCAGGAGTTAAAGACTGTGCTTCTCACGCCGGGCGTATCGAATTCCGCTTACTTCGAGCACACATTCCTTGCGCAGCAGATGGGAATTGAACTCGTCGAGGGCCGGGATCTTCTCGTTCACGACAATGTGGTCTATATGCGAACCACTGCGGGATTGCGGCGAGTGGACATCATTTACCGGCGAATTGATGATGATTTTCTCGATCCCATGACCTTCCGCCGGGACTCCATACTTGGCGTTCCAGGTCTTTTCAATGCATATCGAGCAGGGAACGTAACGCTGGCGAACGCGATTGGCACGGGCGTCGCCGATGACAAGGCTATTTACGCGTACGTCCCCGAAATCATCCGCTACTACCTTGGCGAAGATGCGGTGCTGCCAAACGTCCCGACATTCTTGCTATCGGACTCCGTGCAGCGGAGCCACGTGCTCGAGCATTTGCCGGAGATGGTGGTGAAAGCGGTTGGCGAATCCGGCGGTTACGGGATGCTCATCGGTCCGCACAGCACGGCCGCACAACAAGATGAATTCCGGAGCCGGATTTTGGCCGACCCACGCAATTACATCGCGCAGCCGACGTTGGCACTTTCATGCGCACCTTGCCTAATTGACGGCGAGGTCGAGTCCCGGCATATCGATTTGCGGCCATACATTTTGTGCGGCGAAAAAGTGAGCCTCGTCCCTGGCGGATTGACGCGTGTGGCGCTTCCGAAGGGCTCGTTGGTGGTGAATTCGTCACAGGGCGGCGGCAGCAAAGATACTTGGGTGCTCCGCGAATTGCGTGAGGGAGAACCGCGACGCATGCAAACCAACGGAACTCGCAGCGGACCGTCACCGATCGATGGGCGTCTCGCTTCATGAGGCCGCCGCGGAACTATTTCGACCAATCGTTTCAGCGGGACGCCGGAATGCTATCGCGGGTAGCCGATAGCTTGTATTGGATGAGCCGCTACCTTGAACGTGCCGAACATACGGCGCGGCTCGTGGATGTGGAGCTTCAGTTGTGGCTGGATGAATCGCTCGATGCTGGCGCCGGACGCTGGCGATTCTTGCAGGAGGCGCTGCAGGTTCATTTGACCGAGTCGGGGCCCTCCATTGCAACAAACCCCGTGCACGTACTCGCATTCAGCCGCACGAATCATTCTTCTATTCTCTCTTCAGTCGCAGCAGCGCGTGAAAATTTACGCCACGTCCGGGAACAGTGCAGCTCCGAGATGTGGGAACAGCTCAACCGGCTGTATCTCGACATGATCAAGAGCGCCTCCGACGAGCGGCATGCGATCAACTCGCACGAGTTCTTCCAGTCCGTGCAGGATGGCGCTCATCTTTTTCAAGGGATCACGGATGCAACGATGAGCCATGGCGAGGGCTGGCAGTACATTCAACTTGGCCGTTACGTGGAAAGAACCGATACGCTGGCATGCCTGATCGCCAAGCATTTCGAGCGGTTTCCCGCGCCTCCCGAGCAGTCGGTGGAGAGCGACGAATATCTCGAATGGATCGGACTGCTGCGCGGCTGCGGGGCTTTTGAGGCGTATTGCAAAACGCATACGGCGGAGATACGTCCGCTGCGTATTTCGGAGTTTCTACTACTCAATCCGGAATTTCCGCATTCCGTGCGGTTTGCGGTAGAGCGGGTAAATGCCGCTTTGCACGTGATCGGCGAACTCACCGAACGCCGCGCCAAGTTGCCCACCCGGATCGCGGGCCGCCTTCGCGCGCAGCTCAGCTTCAGCCAGATTGAAGAGATTGTGGCGCAGGGGGCGCACGCCTATCTCACAAGCATCCGGAGCGAGTGCGGACGAATTCATGCGGCGATTCACCAAATTTATTTTGATTATCTCGTGGAATCGGAGCTGATTGCTTGAACCAAACGCCGTGGCGGCGCGTCTTAGTCGAGGAGGGCTTTTAGCATGACCTACTCGATTCGCCACGTTACAACCTTCCGCTACGAACCGGCGATCCGCGAAAGCTTGATGGAAGTACGAATGCAGCCGCGGAGCGACGCGCGGCAGCGATGTCACACGTTTTTGCTTGATGTGACTCCCCACACGAACGCGATGGCTTACCGCGACTTTTTCGGAAACACGATTCATCATTTCGATATTCCTGGCCGCCACTCACTCATCGAGGTCAAAGCCGAAGCGCTAGTGGATGTAACAGCCCATCCGGTGCCACAAGCTTCGGACGTAGGCGATTGGCAGGAACTCGACGCACGGATTTCAACGGGCGAGCTAATGGACATGCTGATTCCCAGCACGTTTGCGCGGCCCACGGACGAGCTCGACAATCTCGCCCAAGAAATTCATTGGGAGCGGCGTGGCAATCCTTTTGACTGCGTGCTCGAATTGAATGAGGTGCTTTTCCGAAGCATCGAGTACGCTCCGAATACGACGGAGGTAGATTCGCCGATTGACGACGCGCTGCGGGCGCGTCGCGGAGTGTGCCAGGATTTTGCGCACATTATGATTGCGCTGCTGCGCAAGCAACAGATTCCCAGCCGCTACGTCAGCGGCTATTTGTTCCACGCGAAAGAAACCCACGACCGCTCCTCGGCGGGCGCGACGCATGCGTGGGTTGAAGCATTTCTGCCGTCGCTGGGCTGGGTGCCATTCGATCCGACGAATAATCTTCTGTGTGGGGAGCGGCATATTCGCGTGGCAGTCGGACGCGATTATGCTGACGTGCCGCCGACTCGTGGCGTTTACAAAGGCGAAGCGGAAAGCGAGCTGTCGGTGGCTGTAACCGTTTCGAAGGTCGATGCGCCAGCGCCGCAGGAGTTGCCGCCGTCAACCGTCATCCGCTCACGCCGCGTAAAATATGACTCCTCGGATTCTGGGCAGGAGCAACAGCAGCAGTAATTCTCATCGCTTGTCACTTTACCTACCATCAAACGGGAATCACTGTGCGGTTGTCGCGTACCGCGTGCGGTGGCGTTTCCCCCAGGCTGACATTAATTTCAAGATTGGACGCAGACTCTGTCCGTGGCGCGTTAACGAATATTCGACGCGCGGCGGAACTTCGGCGTAGATCGCGCGGGCGATGATTTCATCGCGCTCGAGCTCGCGAAGATGCTTGGTCAACATTTTCTTGGACGTGCTGGGGATCAGACGCTGGAGTTCGCTGAAGCGGCGCGTTCCCGTTTCGAGATGGAAGATAATCAAGGGCTTCCATTTGCCGCCGATAATGTTTGTCGTGAGTTTCACGGGGCATTCTTCAAAGTGCTCCATCGCATCGCCTCCCGGGTACCTGGTGACCAAAAGGTGCCCACTAGCCAAAAAGAGACTTTAGCCTAGAATCGGCGGTCGCGGGACAGGCGGCCTCGATTGTTTGCGGTGCTGATGCCGTTGAAGGAGGATTCCATGCCGAATAAAAGGCCGGTTGTGTTGTATGGAGCTAGCGGATTTTCGGGGCGACTCGTTGCCGAATTCTTGCGCGAGTACAACGTGCCCTTCATCGCTGCAGGACGAAACGCCGTCCGAATCAGAGATGTAATGAATCATGTGCCGGGCATTGAAACCGCGGATTACGACGTTGTGGAAGTCGGCAATTCGGTGGATGAACTTGCAAAATTGTTTGCGGGCGCGAAGGCCGTGTGCAACACGGTTGGCCCGTTTATTTATCACGGCCCAGCGGTGGTTGAGGCTTGCCTGAAGGCCGGATGCCATTACGTGGATATTGGGGGCGAGCAGGCGTGGCACCGGCAGGTCGCTGAGGATTGGGGTGATAAGTTCGCAAAGAAGAATCTTGTCGTCGCGCCGGGGACGGCGTTCATGTCCGCGCCGAGCGATGCGGCCGCGAGAATCTGCATGGAAACGGGGGCGATTGATACTCTCGAAATCCTGACCATGTTCAATGGATTCCCGACATTTGGCTCAACCCAGACAATTTTTGCCGTGATTCAGACGGATGGCTATTATCTCGAGCAGAATAAGTATCAGCAGTGGGCGCGCGCGACGGGCTATGAAGTAATTGTGCCTGGCTATATCCGAACTCAGCTCGCGCTGAGTTGGGGCGGGTTTCCGCATCCGGTTTGGTACAAAAACCATCCGCAAGTTGCGAATGTTCGATCCTTCGGAGGATTGCTCATTCGGCAGATCATGGAGAATGTTCTGGCAACTGAGAAGCACTTCGAAGAGAAAATCCGACCGCTGCCGAAGAAAGAACAGGAAAAACAATTATCGGAGATGGCCAATGCAGTACAGGCTGGCACGCCGCCGCGCGAAAATCCTCGAGAACAGCGGACAATTGACGTCATCGTCGGGCGCGGCTCGACGGATTTTGTGCAATGCGTGCTATTCGGCACGTGTTGTTACCGGCAAACGGGATTGATTCAAGCGTGGGCGGCGCACAATCTTGTGAATGGCGCGCCGCGGCGGGTGGGTTACGCGTCACCGGCGGCCGCTTTTGGAGCGCGCGAATTGCTAAAAACTCTGGAGGGTTACGGGCTCTCGAAAATGAAGATGCTTTCGTGACGAGCGACCAGTTGGCGGGTACCGCTTGAAGCTTGCTGCCGCGATAAATTGAAAATAAATGCGCGCGATCGACTATTTCGATAAAGGCGCGGAGGCACACCCGGATCGGATTGCGATTCTCGATCGCGGCGCGCAGTACTCGTACCGCAACGCGCAGGCCTCGAGTGAGAGGATTTCGCGTGCGATGCGAGCTGCGGGCTTGCGCGATGAAGATCGCGCGGCCATCTACTCGACCAACGACGGACGCGTTTTGCTCTGCATGCTGGGCTTGATGCGAGCTGGCGCGGCGTGGGTGCCGCTCAATTATCGCAACGCGGCGGCAGCCAACATCGAATATCTCAACTACGTTGCCGCCTCCTGGCTTTTCTATCAAAGCGATTTTCGGGATGACGTTACGGCGTTGAGGAAAAGCGTGCCGACGTTGCGGAATCTCGTGTGCATTGACGCGGCGTGCGGCGACGATCCCTCGCTCGAATCGTTCATGAAACAAGGAGACGGCGCACCGGATTTTGACTGGGGCGACGCCGGCGGAAATATCGAGCGACTTGTCGGCCTCGTGCCTACTGGCGGGACTACTGGCCCGGCGAAGGGCGTTCGCGTGACTAGCCTGGCATGGGGCACGATGCTGGAGATGGCTTCATATTATTGGCGCGGCGGAGATGCCGTTAAGCCAGTCAGCCTTTGCGTCGCGCCGCTTTCGCACGCGGCGGGCGTTGTCGCTTTTGCGATGTTCTCTCTGGGGGCGACGAACGTCGTAATGCCTGGTTTCGAGCCGCTCGAAGTTTTACGTGCGATTGAGCAGCATCGCGTCACGCATTTGTTTCTTCCGCCGACGGCGCTGTACAAGCTTCTGTCTGTGCCGGACATCGCGAAATTCGATTATTCGAGTTTGCGTGTTTTTCTTCTCGCTGGATCGCCGGTTTCGCCTGACAAACTCAAGAAAGCTGTGGAGATTTTCGGGCCTTGTATGTGCCAGAGCTATGGGCAGACCGAAGCGCCGATGCTGCTGACGTGGCTTGATCAGAAAACAGTGGCTGCGGCAGCTGGCGGAGAACATCCGGAGAGGCTGGCGAGTTGCGGACGGGCAACTTCGGCAGTTCGTCTTGAGATCATGGATGACGATGGGCGTATATTGCCTTCAAATCAGACCGGCGAAATCGTCGCGCGCGGCACTCTCGTGACGCCGGGTTACTACGATCTTCCCGAAGCGACTGCGGAGATGCGGAAGTTTGGCTGGCATCATACGGGAGATGTTGGCTACCGGGACGACGACGGCTTCTTCTATATTGCCGATCGCAAGAAAGACATGATCATTACGGGCGGCTTCAACGTGTTTTCCGCCGAAGTGGAAGCGGGAATTATGGCGTTGCCCGAAGTGCACGAATGCGCCGTGATTGGCGTTCCTGATGAAACTTGGGGAGAAGCGGTGAAGGCCCTCGTGGTGCTTGAGAAAGACTGCTGGCTCGACGAACAAACCATTATTAAGTACTGCAAAGTGAACCTTGGCGGCATGAAATCGCCTAAGTCTGTGGAGTTTCGGAGTGAGATTCCGAAGACGCCCGCGGGAAAACCTGATCGGAAGACGCTGCGTGCGCCTTATTGGAAAGGGACTGACCGAGCGGTGCATTGAGAGATGAGGCGGTGAATATGCAATGGAGTGAAGATGCCGGGTTGAAGCCCGGCGCTACATTTGCCTGTCGTGAATGATGCCCGCGGCTAGTTTTGTTTAGACGCGCGGGCTTCGGCGGCGGCTTGATTTGCGCGCGATATAACATAGGCGCGGATGGATTCGGCGTCCGCGTGCGAGAGTTCCTTCGAGAACGAGACCATACCATTCGGCTGCAGCATTCCATCGAGCACAATATGAAACCACTGGTCGCTCGCGAGTGCGCTCGAATAGCGCAGATCGGGTAGGACGCCGCCGCTGACCGCGACATCGCCATGACATTCGGCGCAGTAGCGTTGAAAGAGCGCTTCTCCTGACTTGATCGTCGCTGGACTCGCGGTTGATGGCGGCGGGTTCAACGCAGGCCGCACTGGCGGCTCGACCGCTGGAAGCGTTGCTTTGCCCCCGAGCTTGAATGCGAGCATCTGTCCGACGTTGGGCGGCTTGCTCAATTTCAGTGCGATTTCGCCCGTCGCCAGCGGAAAAACTCCGCCCCAGCCCGAGAGAACTGCGATGTACTGTTCGCCGTTCACTTCGTACGCCACCGGGCCGGCCATAACGCCTGTGCTGGCAGTGAACGACCAAACTTTATTCCCATTGTCAGCGCGGTAGGCTTCGAAAGTTCCATCGGCGGTGCCTTCGAACACCAAATTGCCCGCGGTCGAGAGCACGCCGCCATTCCACGGAGCGGCGCGTTCGATTGCCCAAGCTTGCTTCTGCTGCAGAGGATCCCATGCGACGAGTTTTCCTTTAATTGTGCTGAGAATGGCGCTCTTGATTTTCGGATCCTGTGGCATGCCCGCCGCCACAACATCGACTCCGTAATTTGGCGCGAGCGATTTGACTTCGAAATGTTCAGGAGATTTGTATTTAAAACCGACATCGTTCACCGGGATATAAACGAGACCTGTCATCGGATCGAAGGACATCGGCTGCCAACTGTGCGCGCCTAGCGGGCCGGGCACAACTGGCGTAGGATCCTTGCCGGGATAGCGCGCGACGGGGGTTTCGACGGGCCGACCGGTCTTCATGTTCACGCCAGTCGCCCAATTGATAGAGGTGTATGGCTTGGCGGAGATGAGCGCGCCGCTCGATCGATCGAGGACGTAGAAGAAACCATTCTTGGGCGCGTGCAATAAAACTTTGCGGGGTTGCCCGTCGATCGTGACATCCGCGAGAGTGATTTGCTGGCTCGCGGTGTAGTCCCACATCTCCGCGGGTGTTTCCTGGTAGTGCCAGACGTATTCGCCAGTGTCGGGCTTCACAGCGACAATCGAAGAGAGGAACAAATTGTCTCCGCCTTTTGGACTGCGAATGTGCCAATTCCACGGCGCGCCGTTGCCCACGCCGAGATAGAGAAGGTCGAGCTCGGGATCGTATACGATCGAATCCCAGACTGTTCCGCCACCGCCGAATTTCCACCACTCGCCGGTCCACGTCTTCGCCGCTTTGGCGAGGATTGGACTCTCGAATGGTATCGAGGGATCGCCGGGAACGGTGTAGAAGCGCCAGATAAAATTGCCGGTTTCGGTGTCATACGCGGAGACGTAGCCGCGAACGCTCATCTCTGCGCCGCCATTTCCGATGATGACTTTGCCTTTTACGATGCGAGGCGCGCCGGTGATGGTGTAGCGAAACTTCGGGTCGATCGTCAGAGTTTCCCAGACTCTCCTGCCCGTGGCTGCGTCGAGCGCGATGAGACGCCCATCGAGGGTGGCGAATATGACTTTGCCGTGCCAGACGGCGACACCGCGATTGACGACGTCGCAACAGGCATTTACGCCCCAGTCCGGCGGGACTTTGGGATCGTAGGACCAGAGCGGCGCGCCCGTTGCGGCATCGAGCGCGAAAACTTTGCTCCAGGCGCTGGTGAAGTACATTGTGCCGTCAACCACTATGGGAGTGGCTTCCTGTCCGCGGCGCGTATCGAGATCGAAGTGCCAGACGAGGCCGAGTTGTGAGACGTTGCTGCCGTTTATTGTTTTCAGTGGACTGAAGCGCTGCTCACTATAGGTGCGACCGTAGGTGAGCCAGTTTGCGGCGTCGTGGTCGGCGCCTTCAATGCGCGTGGCATCCACGTTTGCGGTTCTCGAAATCGGAGTCGTATTTGAGGGCGCGATTTGAGGGCTGCAACCGAAGGAAAAAATACATAAGAGAATCGCAGTAAGATGAAGAGATTTAGTACAGAGAAAGTGATTGTGCATCATCATCCGTGGGACGGCTCGTGCGTTGCGGATTCTATATAGCGGAACCAATGACGAGTGTCCAGTTGGTTCGCCCTGTGCTTCACGTATCCAGGCGGAGGCGCTGAGGCACTCGCTGCATGCTCAGACTGGCGTTGTTTAAGCCGAAGCCGCGTGCGAATGCTTTGCCAATTCCCTCTCGATGATGCGGCGGGCGTGCACTCCGCCTGCGTCAATCTTAAGATTGCGCAGTTCGCGGCCCGGGCGCTGGAGAATGCTTTGCTGTTGCGCGTCGAGCACGACGAGATCTTCCGCGAACACAGCCGCTTGGCCGTCCCGAGTACGGAATGTGAGACCGCGATCTTCCGTCTGGAAATTTCGAGCCATGCCCCAGTGATACCACGTGGATGTTTCGGTCTCCGGCGTCATGAGATTGACCACGATGCCGGTGACGCCCTTGGAGCGATCGCCTTCGGACGCGCCGGTTCCAGCGAGCGCCACGCCGACGTCAATCATCACGTTCGCGGGCAAGGAAAACTGGCAGATCTGCCAACGATCGCATTTTTCGCTGGAGCGTAAGTTGGCGGACCAAAACGGTGGCGGATCGATGCCGTACATCCACCGGGTCAGCGTAACGGTGAATTCATCTGACGAGGCTTTGATTGGCGCTTCGACGATCTCGCGCTGCCCGATGCTGGTGGGATGCACGTAGGTCTCGTGCGACAAATCCATCAGATTGTCCACGAGCAACAGGTAATCGCATTTCATGTGGTAGGTACTACCTTCGAAAACCCACTTCGGGTCCGAGCACCAATGCAGATCCGGGATTTTATTTTCTGCCGCGAGCTTGGGATCGCCGATCCAGATCCACACGAAGCGGTGCTTTTCAGCGATGGGATACGTTCGAACATTCATGTCTTTTCGCACGCCTTCTTGCCCCGGCATCCAGACGCATTGGCCGCATTCGTTGAATTCGAGACCGTGATATTTGCATACGAGATGCTCGCCCTGCAGGTAGCCCATCGAAAGAGGCAGGAGGCGATGCGGACAGCAATCCTCGAAGGCGGAGATGGCACCGTTCATCTGACGATATAGCACGATGGGCTCACCGCAGACGGTGCGGGCGAACGGAGCGTGCTTGATTTCGGAGTCCCAGGCGACGGCGTACCAATTATCTTGAAGGAACATTTGCGTTTCTCCCCGATCTAGCTTGTTTCACAATGTGAACTGTGATTTCATATTGACATTACGGGAATTCTATCTACAATGCGGCGGTCGTCAAGCAAAAGTTCGTGCGCCCAGACTCTTGCCAAGCTTCAGGGGCCACGCATCCTCCGGCAGGCCGTTCGAGGGTAAACAAATTGCAATCGGCGTCACAATTGCGTAAGAGACGGAACTTGCGCGGCGGCCGAGCGCCCGGATCGAGCAAGTCGCTGCAGAAGGCGCTGCGCATTCTCGTTCACCTCGGCCAGAACGGCCCGGAGATGGGCATCACGCAAATCGCGACGGCTCTCAGCATCAACAAGACGACCACTCATCGTCTGCTGAATGCCATGGAGCGATTTCAAATTATCGAGAAGAATCCGCTCAGCGAGCGCTACCGCCTCGGGTTGAAGTTGCACGAGTTGGGAACCAGGGCGGTGGAATCGCGAACTTTGCGCAGCGAGGCACATGCCGCCCTGCTTGAGCTGGCGCGGGTCTCGCGCGAAAGTGTGAGCCTTGCCGTGCCGGGATCGGGCGGCATCATGTGCCTCGACCGCGTGGATTCGCGCGATACGGTGATCGCGGTGCGCACGCCCGTCGGTGCTCGCTTCCCTGCCCATTGCACGGCCGTCGGAAAGGCTGTGCTAGCGCATCTGCCGGAATACGAAATCGAGATCATTCTTGCGGCAGCCGGTGCGACGAAGGGATTGCCTCGGTTCACGGCATCCACGCTAACGCGCATCCCGGCTCTCAAGGAAAATTTGCGGCAGATCATTCAGCGCGGATATGCTCTTGACAATCAGGAGCTCGAACGCGGTCTAAGCGGCGTCGCGGCTCCGATTCGAACGAACGAAGGCCAAGTGATTGGCGCTGTGGGCATGGCGGGGCCAACGCCACGCTTTCGCGGGAAAGAGCTGGCAAAAAAGATTGCATTGACGCGCGAAGCTGCAGAGCAGATTTCATCCAGCATGGCTCTGCATCCCGCGGTGATTCGCGAAACCTGATCGCATAGTTTCTGTCTCTGCTACCTCTTGAGGAGGAAAAAGTTATGGCGACAGCGCATAGAGCTGACCACATTGGAAGTTTTCTGCGACCGGCAGACTTGCTGGCGGGTCGCAAGGCTGACGGGCAGCATCCCGCGCGGATCCACGCGCTCGAGGACGAACATATTCTGCGCGTTCTCGCCAAGCAGAAGGAGCTTGGTTTCGACATTTTCACGGACGGTGAGCTACGACGGAGAAATTTCATGAGCGACTTCACCGACGCCGTCGAAGGATTTGACCTTGCGGACGCTGTAGGGCGCACCTGGAAAGCGGGACAAGCCAAGGACGCTGCGGTCAGCAGTGTGACAGGAATCGTCAGCCGCAAGCTGCGTCAGGTGCGGTCACTCACCGGACACGAGCTCCCATTTTTGAAGGCTCATGCACCGGGCGCAATCAAGATGACTCTGCCGAGCGCAACCCAGTTCCCCGCCATTTCGTACAAGCAAGGAATTACGGACAAAGCATATCCAACACATTCGGCACTCTTGTGGGACATCGTGGAAATTATGAAGAGCGATCTCGCCAAGCTTTCCGCCGAAGGCGTGCGCTACATTCAGATTGATGCGCCCCGATATAGCTACTACATGGATCCGAAATGGCGCGAGTGGATTCACACAGAAATGAAAATGGATCCGGACGCAGCGCTCGACGAGGCGATCCGCGCCGACAATGCGTGTTTTGAGGCCGCGCGAAAGCCTGGCGTCACGCTTGCAATTCATCTTTGCCGTGGAAATAACCGAAGCCACTGGTATGCGGAGGGAGGGTACGACGCGGTTGCAGAGAAACTCTTTGGCACCATGGAGGTCGACCGGTTTCTGCTCGAGTACGATGACGAGCGCTCCGGCACATTCGAGCCACTACGATTCATTCCCGAAGGAAAGACGGTCGTTTTGGGATTAATCAGCTCGAAGCAGTCGAAACTCGAGAGCGCGGATGTGCTCGTCGAGCGGATCAAAGAAGCGTCGCGATTCGTTCCGCTCGAGAACCTTGCGCTGAGCCCGCAGTGCGGATTTGCGTCGACGATGGAAGGAAACCTTCTCACGGAAGATGATCAGTGGGCCAAGCTGCGGCTCGTCGCGGAAACGTCGAAGCGCGTTTGGAATTAGCCTATGGCTGGGGCTTCTGGTCGGTTTCCGCCAGCACTTGTTCGGTAATGTGAAACGCGGAATTCGCCGCGGGAACGCCACAGTAGATCGCGGTTTGTAGCAGGACTTCTTTGATTTCGGCGCGCGTGATTCCGTTTTTAAACGCGGCGTGCAGGTGCAGGGCCAGCTCGTCGCCGCGATTTAGCGCCACCATCAGCGCAACGGTTATTAAACTGCGCGTTTTCTGCGGCAAATCCGGCCGCGTCCAGATTTCTCCCCAGGCGTAACGCGTGATGAGGTCCTGAAATTCATCGTTGAATTCGTTGCGATTGGATTGCGCGCGGTCCACATGGGCATCTCCCAAAACTTTGCGGCGCACGGACATTCCTTGATTGAAGCGGTCGTGCTCATCCATGGCCGTCCTCCTTAATGCTTACGCCGACAGGAAACGAATTAGTTCCGAGGTGAATTGCTCGGAGGCTTCGATGTTCGATATATGAGCTGCGTTCAGTTCGACGTAACGCGCTCCGGGAATTTTATCGGCAAGCCAATGCCCATCTGCAGCGGGAGTCGCGGCATCCTGGTTGCCGGTGATAACCAGCGTCGGAACGCGAATTTGGCTGACGCGTTCGCGCGCGTCGAAATCCCTCACCGCGGCGCAGCACGCGACGTAGCCTTCGGGCGGCATGCTCTCGATCATGCGCTGAGCGCCGGCGAAAATTTCAGACGAGCGTGCGCAAAACGCGGGTGTGAACCATCGTTCGCACACGGCAGCCGAGACGGCAGCCATCCCGCCCTTGCGAACATTTTCGATTCGCGCGTTCCATGCTTCTGCTTTGCCGATTTTCGCGGCCGTATTGCTTAAGACGAGTTTGTTCAGCCGCTTCTCGGCGTTGAGGCCGAGCCACATGCCGATCATTCCGCCCATGGACAGCCCGCAGAAATGCGCGCGCTCGATTCCCAAATGATCTATTAGCCGAAGAACGTCGCCTGCCAGCTGTTCGATCGTATAGGGTCCTGGCGTCACAGACGTATTGCCTTCGCCGCGCGTATCGCAACGCAGCACACGGAATTGCTTTTCGATTTCAAGCATTTGCGGATCCCACATCGAAAGATTCGCGCCAAGCGAATTCGAAAAGACAATCGCCGGGCCATCGGCGCGGCCAGTCAGCGAGTAATTTACGTCGAGGTCTTGAATCCTTGCGGTGGGCATGGGGTCACTCGTTGCTTCTGGATAATTTCGCATGACGCGCGGCATGAGCTTGCAGCACGCCGTCAATCAGACGGCTTGCCTCGCCGAGATACTCGCGCGGATCGAATAGCTTATCGAGTTCCTGATTGCTCAGGTGCTTGGTGACCGCGGCATCGTGAGCGAGCACCTCGCGCAAATCGCGATGCTCCGCCCGTGCGCGATTGCTCGCCGCCTCGACAATTTCGTGAGCGGTCTGGCGGCCAACGGCCTGTGCGAGCAACATTTGAGCCGCTTCCGCAAAGATTTGGCCATGCGTGATTTCAAGATTGTCGCGCATTTTCGAACCGTCAATCTCGAGTTCCATCATCACGGCGGCCAGATGATGTAACGCGCCGCCTGTGAGGCGAATGATTTCCGGAATCGCTTCCCATTCGGCGTGCCAGCCGCCAAGGCCGCGCTCGTGTTCCTGAACCATCGCAGCGAGAACGGACGCCACGAGGCCGGGGACGCGAGTCGCCGCGGAGAGAACCACGGCGCAGGCGACGGGATTTCGCTTGTGAGGCAACGTAGACGAGCCGCCACGGCCCGGCGCCGACGGCTCGAATACTTCGGCGACTTCGGTCTGCGTCTCGAGCGAAATATCGCGCGCAATTTTGCCGAGCGTTCCCGCGTAAAGCCCCATGAGCGTCGCGACTTCGGCGACACGATCGCGATGGCCGTGCCATGAAAGATTGGGAACCGGAAGATCGAGTTCGCGGCCAAGCGCGGCGGCCACATCCATGCCTCGATTCCCTAATGAAGCTAGTGTTCCGACTGCGCCTCCGAATTGCAGCACCAGAACTCGATGCCGAGTTTCCTCGAGCCGCGAGCGATGCCGATCTAACGCGTCCACCCATCCCGCCACTTTCAAGCCGAACGTGGTCGGAAGCGCCTGCTGCATCCATGTTCGTCCGGCGACGACTGTGTTCCGATGCTTCTCCGCGATCTGAGCTGACGCGTCCGATAAGCGCTCAAGTTCGGCTTCGACGTGATCGAGCGCTTGGCGCAATTGCAAAATGAAGCCCGTATCAATGGCGTCCTGACTCGTCGCGCCCCAATGAACGAAGCGCATCGCTTCCTTGTCATCTTTGCCGACGAGTTCGGTGAGCTGCTTTACCAGAGGGATCGCAGGATTTCCGGCGAGAGCGGTGGCGCGAGCAAGTGCGTTAATGTCGAAGAGTTCTGCGCGGCACTTTGCGGAAATGATCGGCGCGACGCGGCCGGGAATAATTCCGACGCGAGCCTCAGCGCGAGCCAGAGCGGCCTCGAAATCCAAGATGCCTTGCAGGCGGGCGCGATCGTCGAACAGCTCCTCGATCGCACTCCAACGAAACAGCGGCCCGAGCAGGCTCATGCCGTTAGTCTTATCACTCTCAGCTATCGAAGAAAACCGTTTCTTCGTCGCCCTGCATGATCACGTTCCATTGAAGGGCGCCGGGCTGTCCGCCGGTTTTCTTCGCGATCAATGTTCCCCGGCGCGCCGGCTCGACCTGGCTCAATATGAAATCGTCGGCATTCGCGGCTTCATCGGGAAAGTAAATTCGTGTCACTAGACGGCGGAGCAAGCCGCGCGTAAAAACGGAAACGGCAATGTGCGGCGCCTGCATCTTGCCGTTTGGGCCGGGTACTGGCCCGGGTTTGATTGTGGTGAAGCTAAATTTTCCATTGTCATCCGTGAGCACGCGGCCGAAACCGAGGAACCCTTTCTCTACGGGCATGTCCTGCGTGTCGTCCGGATGCGCATATTTTCCGTACGCGTTTGCTTGCCATAGTTCGATCACGCCGTCGGGCACTGGTTTGCCATCGCCATCGAGCACGCGGCCTTCAATTGTCGCGCGCTCTCCGGATACTCCGGGCCCAGCCAAATTATCAACAACCATCCACTCAAATCCGATCACGAAAAATGGGCCTACAGTCTGCGATGTTGTGGCCTGAAGGCTCATTTCCAATTCTCCATTGGCGTTCCTTCTCGTCCGCTGAGGATGATGTCGAAGCGATAGCCCAGCGCCTCCGCGGGAACCGTCGTCTCCCAATCGAAGAGCGATATCAGGCGTTTTCGCGCCTTATCGTCCGCCGTGCAATTAAAAACGGGGTCGTACTCAAGAAGAGGATCGCCGGGAAAATACATTTGAGTAACCAAGCGCGTGGCAAAAGCCGGACCGAATACGGAGAAATGAATATGCGCGGGGCGCCACGCGTTGTAGTGATTGCTCCAAGGATACTCGCCCGGGCGAATGGTGATGAAGCGGTATCGGCCCTCCGAATCGGTAAAGGTCTGGCCGCGCCCGGTGAAATTCGGATCGAGCGGCGCGTTATGCTGATCGCTTTTGTGGATGTAACGCCCGGCGGCGTTCGCCTGCCAGACTTCGATAAGTGTGTTCCGCACGGGCCGGCCGTTTTCATCCATTACACGACCCGTGACAATAATCCGTTGGCCGAGTGGATCGCCAGCGTGCTGGTGGGTTAGATCGTACGCTTTCACATTCACAATATTTTTTTCAAATAGCGGGCCGGTGATTTCGGAAAGTGTGTGCGGGACATACACGAGAGGCTTACTCGGCGCGCGCTTGATACAGGATGCGTACGGCGTGTGCAAATGGTTCGGCTGAGTGCCCGGATGCGGACGGCGATAGCCTTGGATGTTGCCCGAGGCGACTTGTGGGCCCCCTGGCGGTACCAGATTGGACTTCGACGACGCGGTCATTCTGCTCATTCTCCTCGATCGGCGGTTCCGTGAGCTGCCGCTGTGCGCGCGTACAAGTCTCGCAACGTTTTCAATTCAGGTACAGTTGGTTTAGATGTGACTTCGAGCTTGGCGGCCACCTTCAGTTTCCAGCCCGTGGCGCTTTGCACCTGCTCGAGTTCGATGCCCGGATGCAACGCTGTCAGCACAAGTTCGCGTGTGGCTGAGTCTGAATTCATTACTCCCAGGTCGGTAATCACGGTTGTGGGGCCACGGCCGCGACGCGCGAACTGACTTTCATGATTAGGCTCGTCAACATATCCCGAAGAAGTTACAAAATCCAATTTTTCAACGAATGAGCGCGCGTCGTGCTTCAGAATAATCGTCACTTCCTTCGCCGCGGTCGCTATTTCGGGCGCTCCTCCCGCGCCGGGAAGCCGGACACGAGGAGCGTCGTACGTGCCTCCGATTACGGTCGTATTTATATTCCCAAATTTATCAATTTGGGCGGCGCCCAAAAAACCGATGTCCACCCGGCCCGCCTGCAGCCAGTATCGAAAGATCTCCGGAACCGAAACCACTGCGTCCGCGGTCTCCGCCAATTCTCCATCGCCGATCGAAAGCGGCAGAACGTGGGGTTTTGTTCCGATCGTTCCAGATTCATAGATCAGCACAACTGCAGGCGCGTGCGTGAGGCGGGCTAGATTTGCCGCGGCGCTCGGAAGACCAATTCCAACGAAGCACACCGTGCCATTCTGAAGTTTGCGCGCCGCGGCGACCGTCATGATTTCGCTCGGCGAATACTCCAAGTCAGGCATTGCTATTCACTTTTACGCCGGATTCGATGCTGCGGCGGTATTCCGCGAAGTCGCTTGTCGATAGGATGTGGCGCTGCATCCAGGCGAGAAACATTTTTCGATCGCGCGAAATCTCGTCCCATGCTTTGTAAAATGCGTTGTCGCGTTTGTAATAACCATGCGCATAAGATGGGTGCGCTCCGCCCGGAACTTCGCACACACACGAAACCACCCACCCTGGTAACACGCAAGCGTTCACGTGTGCTTGAAGATCGTCAACGATTTCTTCGACGGTGACAATTACGCGCTTGGCCGCCAATGCCGCTTCCTTCTGTATGCCGATGATGCCGTCGATGAGGACATTCCCTTTTCGATCGGCCTTTTGCGCATGAATGATCGTCACGTCCGGATTGATCGCAGGAGTGGCGGTGAGTACTTCGCCCGTGAACGGGCATGCGATAGATTTAATTTTCTTATTATATTTCGGCAGATCGGAGCCGACATAACCGCGTGTTACCGCGAACGGCAGCCCAGACGCCCCGGCCTGATATCGCGCTGCCATATCGGCGTGGCTGTGCTCTTCGATCTGTAGAGGAATCGGCCATCCGCTCTCGATCGCTTCACGGAATCGGTGCAGCGAACCCACTCCCGGATTTCCGCCCCAAGAGAAAATCAGCTTTGCGGCGCAGCCCATCCCGATCATTTGATCGTAGATGAGGTCCGGGGTCATGCGGATGAGCGTCAGATTGCGGCGGCGCTGCCGAATGAGCTCGTGACCTGCCGCGAAAGGAACGAGGTGCGTAAAGCCTTCGAGGGCCACGCTACTCCCATCGAAGACGTGGCTCGCGATTGCTTCCCGCAATGGCATGATAAAAGCCAAGGCAGTCTCCAACGTATCGGAAGCGCAATTCGAACAAAGCGGGACGAACGCGCCAGCGAATCTAAGCAAGGGAAGAAAAGAAGTCAAGCCGATTATCGAAAATGCGTGCGTATATCGCCTAGTTCGTGTATCCTTCCGCGCGTTCTGCCAGTTCCCTACCGGAGTTCTCGATGCCTCGGCCCGAGAATCGGCCCGCCACCACTTCACTTAAGCAGCCCGCGAATTCTCCGGCAGCGACCCCCATCCCATCGCCAATCCTGACACCTGCGGCGCAAGTGGACGCGCTCACGGGCGATCCAAATTTCATGACGTCATTGGCCCGCGGCCTCGTCGTCATTCAAGCTTTCTCCGAAAGAGACCGCCGCCAAACAATTTCGCAACTTAGCGTAAAGACTGGGTTGTCGCGTGCCGCCGTGCGGCGATGCGTGTACACATTGGTGAAGCTCGGTTTTGCCGGAACTGACGACGGCCGCCATTTCCATCTACGTCCTAGAGTTCTGACGCTTGGCCACGCATACATCTCCTCGATGCCCCTTGCGTCCGCAGCACAGCCGGTGCTCGAGCATTTGAGCCACCTTCTTCACGAATCGAGTTCAATCGCAACGCTGGACGGCCTGGAAATTATTTACGTGGCACGCGCGAGCGCAACGCGAATCATGTCCATTGATCTGGGTGTTGGCAGCCGCTTGCCGGCATTTTGCACATCCATGGGCCGCGTTTTGCTCGCGAATCTGCCGGCCGAAGAACTCGAATCGTGTCTCGCGCGCATCGAGTACACGCCGCACACGGATCGCACTGTAAGTAGTGCAGAAAAGCTGCGGCAAGTACTCCGATCGGTTCAACGCAATGAATACGCGATCGTTGATCAGGAATTAGAACTTGGCCTGCGCTCGATGGCAGTGCCGATTCGAAATCCGATGGGCAAGGTGGTTGCGGCGCTCAACGTCGGCGCGCACGCGCAGCGCGTCTCGATTCAGGAGTTGCAGAATCGCTTTCTTCCCCATTTGCAGGCGGCGGCACAGGAGTTCTCGATGCTGCTTCGGTGACCGCGCATGGCTGATACATCTCCATCATCGAGGCGCTACGAAAGTTCGCTGGTCGCGATGCTTTTCGTCACCTGGGGCACCGTCTTTCTCGACCGCATGGCGCAGCTTTATCTCGCTCCGTACATTGCGCCCGAATTCAATCTGAGCCACGAGCAAATCGGATTGCTCGCGTCCGTTCTTGCAATTACCTGGGCGATTTCGACATTATTTTTCGGCGCGCTTTCGGATCGTGTGGGGCGCAGGCCGATTCTGATTCCCGCGGTGTTCGCGTTTTCGCTGCTGTCGTGGCTTTCGGGAACGGTCCATTCCTACCACCAACTCTTGCTGGTTCGCGCGCTGATGGGAATCGCAGAAGGCCCGACGTGGTCGATCATGACGGCGCTCGTCGAAGAATCGTCATCTCCCGAGCGGCGAGGAAGAAATATCGGAATTGTGGTGAGCGCCGGCGCTCTCGTCGGACTTGCGGCGACGCCGATTCTGACCACCCAGATTGCTGCGCATTTTGGGTGGCGCTGGGCGTTTTTCGTGGCGGGGATTCCCGGCTTCATCACTGGCCTGCTCATTTGGCGATTTGTTAAGGAGCCGGCGAAAAAGGAAGGCGGCGAATTTCACGGCCACAAACCGCGGCTAGGAGATTACGTTTCGATTCTGCGCTACCGCAACATCTGGCTTTGCTGCATTGGCGCGACGGGATTCATCGGATGGCTGTTTTTGAACAGTGTTTTCGCGCCGCTTTACATCACGGAAGTGGCACACCAATCCGGGACGACTGCCGGCTTTCTTCTCGGCGCTTCCGGCCTGGGAAGTTTCATCCTCGGATTTCTGCTTCCGTCGCTCTCCGACCGGTGGGGACGCAAGCCGGTGCTGTTGCTGATGGCCGCGATGTCGGCAATCGTGCCGCTGGCGCTTTCGTTTCGGCCTCTCTATGCGTTCCCGTGGATATTGGCCGCCATTATTTTTCTTACAAACGCGGGCCAAGGGATAGCAGCGCTCGTGATGGTTGTCATCCCTACGGAAAGTGTGCCCCCGCAATTCGCTGCAACTTCCATTGGACTCGCGACGCTCTCAGGCGAAGTATTTGGCGCGACCGTAGCTCCGGTTCTCGGTGGCGCGCTCGCGCAAACGCACGGCTTGGCCGCTCCACTGTGGATGTCGGCGGGCGGCGCGGCAATCGTTTTTCTTTCCGCATTGTTTTTGACAGAAAGCTCGAAAGTTAAAAACGCGCGGCTGCAGGCCGAGGCCGTGCGTGCCGATTCTGTGAGGAGCGCGACATCGTGAAAAGCAATGAGGATCTCGCAAACGACAGCCTCATCTGGATGTGGACGCAGAATTGATTTTCCCGATGTTGCTGATCAGAAATCATAATTGGTCCGTCGGAATTGAAAGGATGTAGTCGAATCTTGGGAGAGCGGATAAGCGGTGGCCGATATTCGCACGTTCGCTCGATTAAAGTCTTGACAACTTCTCGCGTTGCGCGTTAATTCTTTTGCCCATTGCGGGTGTTGTTGTCACAAAAGTGAGGGTTTCTCCAAATCCTAGCACCGAGTCTTTCCCAGAAGGAGCGGATCATGAGGCTACGTTTGGGTGTGTTGGCCGTTCTTGGTCTTGCCGGTATTTTGGGCGCTGCAAACTCCTCGTTTGCGCAAGCCAGCTTCGCTCAGCTCAACGGCACGGTCACAGACGAAAGCGGCGGAGCAGTGGCGAAGGCTTCGGTCTCGGCGCGCGAGTTGGACACGAACCTCTCGTACACCACAACCACCGGAGACGCGGGCTTCTATGTTTTCCCGAAATTGGAGCCGGGACGCTACGAGCTAAAGGTGTCCTTCACGGGCTTCGCGAATTACACGCAAACGGGACTCGCACTCACCGTCGGCCAGTCCGCAACAGTAAACGTCACGCTGAAAATCGCATCAAAGGGTGAACAGCTCGTCGTCACAAGCGAAGCGCCAGTGATCGAGCCGACGCGCACCGAAGTCAGCCAGGTAATTGACACGAAGCAAATTGATTCACTGCCTATCAGCGGCCGCCTGTTTACGGACTTTGCGCTTCTGACTCCTGGAGTTGCCACCGGCCGGACCAGCCTGCAATCCACGATCACGGAATTCGAAGTGACCCGCGTCTCCTTTGCCGGCATGCGCGACCTCAGCAATGAAGTCACCGTGGACGGCGCAGACAACATCAATACCGCGACGGGCTCGCAGCGCTCCACGCCTCCGCAGGAAGCAGTAAGCGAATTTCGCGTCGTCAACAATAGCTTCGGCGCGGAATATGGCCGCGCGCTCGGCGGAATCGTTAACATCGTTACGAAATCCGGCGGGAATGATTTCCACGGTTCGATTTACGACTATTTGCAAAACAACGCCACTGATGCGCGCTCGCTCCTGCAGCCAGCGCCGGAAGGTGATGCCTTGCGCCAGAATCAATTCGGCGCAACGGTAGGCGGTCCGATCAAGAAAGATAAGACTTTCTTCTTCGCGAATTATGAGGGACAGCGACGCGGCGAATCTCCGACGTATCCGACCACGCTGATTGAACCGGTAACGCTGCTTGATGGAACGCAGACAACAAATCTGGGGCTCGTCGATGCAGCCAAAGCGGCACTAGGAATCGCCCCTGAGAACGTGAACATTTTGAAGACGAAGGACAATGATTACGGAATCGTCAAAATCGATCACCAATTCAATGCGGACAATCACCTGTCCATCCGGTACGGGGTCGAAGACGCCCGCGACCTCAATCAACTTGTCGGCAGCACGCTCGACGGCGGCGGCATCGGAGCGCCCAGCAGCGGGCACAATGTATTCCTTCGCGACCAGTCGCTCGTCGGAGACATCTCCTCCACGCTGAAACCAAACCTAGTGAACAGCTTCCTCGCACAGTGGGCGCGCCGGCACTACAACTTCCCCGGAACTACCGGCCAACCAAACCTAGATATTCCAAACACGCTATTATTCGGGCACAACTTTGGCGTCCTCGATGCAATTTACGAGAGCCGCGCGCAATTTTCAGATTCTTTGGCTTGGGTGAAGGGCAATCACGTTGCGAAGTTTGGGGTAGATTTTAATTACGTCGAGAATTTCGTCATTTGGCCCGGCTTTACGCCGATGCGCATCGTCCTACCTGGGCTTAACTGCCTCGTCGACTTTGCAAACTCCGTCACCGCTATCGCAAATCCGCTCGGGCCGTTCATCGCCTCGGCTCCCGCCGATGGCCCCTGCCCGACATCCGGAGGATTCCCATCGGTTCCCGGCCCGAATCCCCTGGATCCGCTCAATGGCGTGCCGATCGTTTTCTGGGGCGACCCGGTCGGGAGCGGCACGGTCATGCCGGGATTCCAGCCGCCAGCGATTCCGACAAACTGGCAGAACGCCTACCTGCCGTCTCAGGCGGTCAACTTCTCGGAAACGCTTAACCACAGCTACTATGGCTTCTACGCGCAAGATCAATGGCGATTGTCGCCGAAGTTTACGGTTAACTACGGCTTGCGTTACGACTTTGAAGCTGGACTCTCAAAGCAAATCAATCCTGACTATAAAGGATTTCAGCCTCGCATTGGTTTCGCTTATTCGCCGGATACCAAGACCGTTATCCGCGCGGGTTTTGGACTCTTTGACGATCGATACAACCTGTCTTTCCTGTTCATCACGCAGCCGCAACGTCCTAATACGATTCCCGGAGAAACATTGCCTGGCATTAGGCAGGGAGCGGACTCGGCAACATGGGTTCTGAACCAGCTGTCACCGGGCCCTCCGAATCCTGGCGGTCAAGTGATTCTTCCAGCGCAGGCGGCGGCGACTTTGGTGACCTCTGGCGTAGTGCCCCCGGAATATCTCACAGGTGCTAACAATCAAACCGTTACGGCGGGCTCGGGAATGGTCGACCACGCCAGCCGGATTCCATACTCGGAGCAAGCCAACATCGAAATTGATCGTGAGATCGGCCACGGCTTGGCAATCAGCGCTGGATACCTCTTCGTCGCCGCGCATAAACTGGTTCGCGCCGAAGATTTAAACGTTTGCCCGCCAGATGGCGCTCCTGCCAGCACTACTGTCCCGGCCATCACTCCCGGGACACCGGGTTGCACGCCTGGACCGGCATCGGCAATTCCGCCGGACTGGCCCGCGGGAAAGGCATATTTCTACAATGGGAATCCCGGCGGCTCGGTCGCGTACACCAATGCCGGCCTTCTGTACTTCACGGACAACTCCGGAAATTCCATCTATCACGGCCTAACGCTTCAGGTAAGCGAGAGGATCAAGAACTTCAGCCTGAACGCGAACTACACCTTCTCGCACACGTTGGATGATGGAACTTTTACCACGTTCGTCAGCACACCTCAGGACCTGTATGACCGGGCTGCGGAACGAGCGAACTCGAACCAGGACGTCCGCCACCGGTTCATTACGAACTTCACCGCCGAGGGCCCGAAAGAGAGCTTCCTGCGGAAGTTTGCGTTCAGCAGCATCATCACACTGCAAACGGGACGGCCATTTACGGACTTCGTGGGTTTCGATGCGAACGGCGATACCAATCCGGTTACGGACCGCGTCGGGCTTGAGCCAAGAAACTCCTACTACGGCGATCCACTTTACTCTTGGGACCTTCGGCTCTCTCGCTACTTCCAGATCAGAGAGCGGCTGCGATTGGATCTGATGGTTGATGCGTTCAATGTGCTCAATCGGCCGAATGTGGACGAAGTCACTTCTGTGTATGGCGCCGCGGTCTTCTGCGGAACCGGCCCCGTACCGATGCGCTACAAAGACGCAGGGACGCTCGCGGCCCAGCAAGAAGCAATTGCTTTCGACACAGGAACTGGACCTCCAACTTGCCCTGGATTCGGTGGTACAGGTTTGGGACTGACGCCGGCTCCTCCAGTGCCGAACTCTTTGTTCGGCACGCCGAGAACGATGCTGAATCCGCGCCAGTTCCAGTTCGCGGCGAAGTTCTCGTTTTAAGGCTGCATAGGCGCGATTTTCGGCGTATAGGCAGTCGCGCAGAACGCAAAAATAAGAGAGCAGGCAGAACCTCGGCGCGCATCAAATCGGTGCGCGCTGCAGCAGGTTAACTTCGTACCGGTCTAGTCGTCAGACATTCCGTCAAATTTTGACCGCCATGAACGCCGGTCATGGATCGTGACGAAACGACGGGGTGCAGATTTCGTTCGGTGGGAACATGCGGCTGTCTGACTGTATCGCGAAGCAAGCCCGCCGTGGCCGTAACACGACACATACCTCGACGAACTCGTCCTTCTTCCCAGCACCGGAGGCTTTTCTAATGGCAGTCTTCGTGTTGTTCACAGATCCTGGCACAATGGCGGCGCGTGGCAAACGTGCAAACGTAGATGCTGAAACTCAGCGCTAAACCGGAACCGATCGAAATTGATCCCGCGAAATCTGCGATCGTCGTGGTCGATATGCAGAATGCGTTCGCGAGCAAGGGCGGGACACTCGACATCGCGGGAGTGGATCTATCCGACGCGCCACGCGTGGTCCGTACGATTCGCCGCGTCCTCGATGCCGCTCGATCGGTCCGCATGCAGATTGTCTATCTCCAAATGGCCTACAAGCCGGACTTGAGCAACGCCGGAGGACCGCATTCCCCGAATGGCTACAAGGAACTGGCGATGACGCTGATGCGTTCGAAGCCAGAGCTTAGCGGAAAGCTTCTGACCGAAGGAACGTGGGACAGTAAAATCGTCGACGAACTAGCGCCGCAGCCCGGAGACCTCGTCGTGGTCAAAACGAGATACAGCGGGTTCGCGAGCACAACTCTCGATTCGCAGCTCCGCGTGCGCGGCATTCGGTATCTGATTCTTGCGGGCGTCGCGGCGAATGTGTGCGTCGAGTCGACGCTGCGCGACGCCTATTTTCACGATTACTGGCCCATCCTTGTGGCCGACGCCACTATGGCCGCGGGCGGACAGGCCATTTACGATGCCACGTTGTTCAACGTCGAATCTTTTTTCGGCTGGAGCGTGAAATCGGAAGAGCTGTGCATGGCTCTGTGTGAGCGAAGGGGACAAGCGGCTCGTGTGGACGGCTGACATCGACGTTGGCGGGACGCTCACCGACGGCTTATTCACCGGCGGAAACGAAATCGTTTCCGTCAAAGTTGACACGACTCCGCACGACCTGACTTTTTGCCTGTTTGATTGCCTCACGCAAGCAGCTACGAAGCTCGATTTCCCCAACGTTGCTTCGTTTCTCGAAGTGGTCGAATTGATTCGATGGTCCACGACGATTACGTCGAACGTGTTGGCAGAGCTGCGCGGCCCGCGCATCGGTTTGCTAATTTCGGCTGGCAACGAGACGACTCTCTACGGCAATGAGCCCTGCACGACGGTCTTGAATCGTCTGATATCTGAACGCGATGTAATTGGACTGAACGGCTCGGCGAGTGACGTTGACGTCATGAACGCTGCTCGCGCGCTTCTTGAAAGCGGCTCCCGGCGCATCTGCGTCAGCCTAAAAGGCTCGCACGGAAATCCCGATCGGGAGCTCGCATTCAAGCGAACCATCGACCAACAATATCCTGACCACTTCCTGGGGTCCGTGCCGGTTCTCGCGGGTAGCGATATCTCGAAAAGTGCTGACGATCGCACGCGAACATATTGCGCGCTGATCAATGCCTACACGCATGGGGCATTGGCGGCAACGCTCTTCAAGGCAGAAGATGATCTGCGGGAAACTGCCGGTTATGCCGGGTCGTTCCTCGTAAGCCACATCAATGGCGGCGTCGCAGGCGTTTCGAAAACCAAGGCGATCGACACAATCGAGTCAGGTCCAGTCCTGGGTATTCTCGCCGGCTCTACTTTCGCGAAGGCCTACGGATTCCGCGACGCAATCGCGATGGATATCGGCGGCACGACGGCGAAAGTCAGCGTCCTCCGAAATTCCGAGCCGATGTACCGAAAGCCGGCCGACCTCTTCGGAATTCCGGTCGAGATTTCACTTCCCTACTTGCGCTCGATCGCTCTTGGCGGCGGAAGCGTTGTGAAATCAGTAGGAGACGCTCGATCTCCCGCTATTCAGCTCGGTCCCGAAAGCATGGGGTCCTATCCCGGCCCCGCGTGTTACGCACTCGGCGGCGATCAGCCCACGCTTACTGACGCACTTGTTGCGGCTGGGCTGATTAATCCTGAATATTTCCTGGGGGGCACGAAACTCATCGATCGCGAACTGGCTCGCAAAGCCATCCAAGAATCCATCGCGCGGCCGCTTGGTCTTTCTGTTGAAGGCGCGTGTCGCACGATTATCGGATCGGCGTTCGAGTTGGTGGCGAACGTCATCGCCGGCGCTCACGTTGAACTGAAACTCGATTTTTCGAAGTTCCCTCTTTTTGCCTATGGTGGAAATGGAGGCCTTTTTGCCTGCGGCGTCGCAGAAAAGGCCGGGTTGTCGAGCGTCCGGATTTTCTCGCTTGGGCCTGTATTCAGCGCGTTCGGCTCCTCGGTCTCGGATATCGTCCACGTCTACGAGCGCGCTCTTCCCGCAGAATCGGTTACAGACGCGACCGCCGCTCGCTTTCGCCAGATTCTCGACGAAATGAAGACCGACGCTGCAAAAGATCTTCTGGGCGAAGGAATCAAGCCACACAATTTGAGTTACACGATCGAATTTGAAATATCAAGGGACGACCGGCATTCGGTATCTGTTGTCGTTTTAGAGACGGCACTCAGGAGTGCAGAAGAACTGAAAACTGCGCTAACGGTCGCGGTCACCGCTGCCGGAGAAAATCAGTCCACGCCGGGTATTCTCGAACTTCTTCGAGTGCGGGTACGAAAGGAAATGTCGAAGCCACGACTGACCGAGCTTGCATTGCAAGGTTCCGATTCTTCCGACGCGCTCATCGGAACGCGCGAAGTTTTCTGGGGCAGCTGTAGCGGCCAGGCAAAAATCTACCGCTGGGAATCTCTGCTGCCCGGCAATCGCGTGGATGGCTGCGCGATTCTCGAAGGCGTCAATACAACATACTTTGTGCCCGAAGACTGGACGATGGTGGTAGACAGCTATGGAAATGGAGATTTGAGCCGGCGGTAGAATACGAGACCAAGTCCGGATTCAATTTTTGCGGGAAGGCATATATGCCACAAGAATCGCAAAGCAAAATTCGAATCACTGAGCATCTCGATCTCGATGTGGACCACGAGGAATGGCTGTGTAATCGCTGCGGGCGCACTTTGGGCCCAGCCCGCGAGAATTACAAAAAGGGCTGCCTGTTATACGAACGCGACCCCCGCGAAATTCACCCGCCCATCGTCACCGGAAGCTTCAATTTTTCTCCGGATCCGCTCTGGGTCCGCATCGTCGAATTCTATTGCCCCGGCTGCGGCACCCAGATCGAAACCGAATACCTGCCTCCCGGCCATCCGATCACGCACGATATCGAACTCGATCTCGACAAACTCAAAGAGCGCCTCCGCAAAGGTGAATTCGTAATTCGCGCGGAGCGGCTCGAGGTCACGGAATGAATTCGATTGACATCGACGTAGGTGGAACTTTCACCGACCTCGTTCTTCATCACAATGGGCGGTCGCTGATCAAAAAAGTCTCGACCACGCCTTACGACCTATCGGTGTGTTTCTCGCGGGTGATCGAGGAGGGCGCGAAGTCTATCGGCCTGAAGACCGAAGAGCTCTTGCCTGAAATCGATATGATCCGGTACTCGACCACGATCGCGATGAACCGGCTCATCGAGAGGAAAGGGCCGCGCCTGGGACTCATCACCACGGAAGGTCACGAAGACGTTGTGCTGATCGGACGCGGCGCGCAGTGGATTGACGGGACGCGGGTCGCCGAACGCCGGAACCTGGCGATTCAGAAAAAGCCTGATCCACTAATTCCGCGTGACATGATCGTAGGCGTCAAAGAACGCGTCGATTCGCGCGGGAGAGTAATTCGGCCGCTTGACGAAAATAACGTCCGCGAAAAAGTCCGCTATCTCGTGTCACGCGGGGCGCGCGGTTTTGTCGTCTCGTTTCTCTGGGGCTTTCTGAATCCAATCCACGAGCGGCGCGTGAAGGAAATCATTCGTGACGAATACAAGGAATTCCACATCGGCTACCTGCCGGTCGTTCTGGCTGGTCAGGTAGTCGGCAAGCTCGGGGAATATGAAAGGACTCTCGCAGCGATTCTCGATGCCTACCTCCAAAGATCCATGCAGATCGAACTTTCCGCGATGTGGGACAAGTTGCGCGAGCGCGGCTACAAGAGACCCCTGCTGATGATTCAAAGCTCCGGCGGCATCGCCGAAGTATTTCGCACCACCGCCAGTCGGACTTTTAACAGTGGCCCTGTGTCCGGGCTGATGGGCGCGCAGCATGTTGCGAAATCTCTGGGATATCAGAACGTCGTGATGTCAGACATGGGCGGCACGAGCTTCGACGTCGGCCTGGTTGTCAAAGATAGCGTCAGAAGTTATGACTTCCGCCCGATCATCGATCGCTGGATGGTCGGAATCACGATGATCAAGACGCTTTCGATCGGCGCCGGCGGCGGCTCGATCGCCTCGATCAATCGCCTGCTCCAAAATCGCGTGCAAGTGGGGCCGCGCAGCGCGGGCTCAATGCCTGGTCCAGCGTGCTTCAATCTCGGCGGAACGGATCCCACAGTCACGGACGCCGACGTCGTGCTCGGCTACATCAATCCTGATTATTACTTCGGCGGTCGGATGCGCCTTGAGAAAAGCCGCGCAATACAAGCAATCCGCGACAAAATTGCCAAGCCTCTGGGTGTGAGTGTCGAAGAAGGCGCGGAGATCATTCGTAAAATCGTGAACGGAAATATGTCGTCGGCAATCATGAAGGAAGTCCACCTTCGGGGTCATAGCCCTGATGAATTTATTCTCTTTGTCGGAGGCGGTGCCGGGCCGACGCATGCCGAAGGATTCAAGGGCGATATCCCAAAGGCGGTCACGTTCCCATTTTCGCCGGTATTCTGCGCGTTTGGCTCATCAACGATGGATATCATGCATGTGTACGAAGCCTCGAAGAAGCTCACCTTGATGACGCCGGGAACTCAGGACATCACCAACGAGTACGAAATCTTCAATCAGACGGTCGAATCGCTGCTCGACCAAGCTCGCAAGGATCTGATCGCAGATGGCCTCGAAGAAACACAGGCATCGTACGTACTGGAATTAGACATGCTGTACGGCGGCCAATTTCACGTAAAGCGGGCTCTCTCACCGCGGATGTTAATGCACGGCAAAGAAGACGTCATCGCGATATGCGACGCGTTCAATAAAGAGTTCAGCGAAGCTTTCAGCCCCTTCGTCGTGAACCCCGAGGGCGGAATTTTCATCGAGAGTTTCATTCTCAAGGCCATCGTGCCAACCAAGAAAGTCAGCATGCCCACGATGAAACTCGAAAGAACGAATCCATCGGCGGCGCGAAAGGGTGAACGGCCCGCATATTGGCCCGCCGAAAAAGATTATCGTGACACGCCCATTTTCACGTACGAAGCGCTGCGCCCGGGCAACGTCGTCGAAGGCCCTGCGATTATCGAAGGCGAATACACGACCGTTGTCGTTCCAGCGCCTTTGCATTTGCGAATTGACGAGCGCGGGCTTGGAATATTGGAATTCTGAGCGCCCTGAGGATTGAAGGAGTCACATGCCCATACCGACATTGGCAGAAAAACTGGAGTGGTTGAAGCCAGCTCCGGCGACGCCGCATGAACTCGAGTGCGCTGCCAGAGTGCGCCAGGGCGATTACGAAATCGGCGTGCAAATCACCAACGACATCCTCGACGAAGCCATGGAAGTTTTTGTCAGATCGTCGCGAAGCTACTTCGGCGTTTCAGGCGATTCGATGGTGGCGATTTTCACAGCCAATGGAGATCTAATCAACGCATCCTGTGGAACGTATTTGCACGCAATCATCCAGCCCATCGTAATCAAATTCGTTCAGAAGTATTACAGCGAGAATCCCGGTATCCGTGAAGGCGACATCTGGTACACCAACGACGCTCTCTACGGCGGCATCCACAATCCCGATCAAGTTGCTCTGATGCCCGTGTTCTATCAGGGCAAGCTGCTCGCATGGGCTTCTGCAGCCTTGCACACCACGGAAACTGGAGCCATCGAGCCGGGCGGAATGCCGGTGAGCGCGCGTTCGCGATTTGAAGAAGGATTAAATCTTCCGCCCATGAAAATCGGAGAGAATTTCGAACTCCGAAACGATTTCCTCGAGTTTTACTCTGTTTACGGATTGCGCGCGCCCGCGATGTTCATTTCCGACCTTCGCGCGCGATGCACTACCGCCGATCGTGTTCGGATTCGGCTGATCGAGCTCGCCGAGAAACGCGGCCCCGACTTCGTTGTCGGATTGCTGCGCAAGATGTGCGAAACCGCCGAAGCGGGCGCGCGTAAGAAAATCGAGGCGCTGCCAGACGGTAAGTTTCGCGCCGTTGTTTTTAACGATGCGATTGGCTGGACGCCCGCTCTCGTTCGCGCCTGCAATTTGACGCTCATCAAGGAAGGCGGCAAGCTCACCTTCGACTTTCACGGCACGTCGCCCGAGAATCCTTCTTCCTACAATGTCCATTCTCAGGCGGTCGTCGGTCACATCGCGAATTTCATGTACGAATACATTTTCCATGACCTGCCGATTTGCAGCACCACGTTTGCGCCCATTGATTTCGTTTTCCCCGAAGGCATCATCCTGAATCCTGACAAGATGGCCGCCACCAGCTGTTGCGTGTTCATCGGCATGCAGGCGCGATGCGCCACGCACAATGCATTCGCTAAAATGTCTTTTTCGAGTGCCGGCCTATGGCGCCAGGTCACCGCCGCACCCGGCAGCCAGCATACGTCGCAGATTTGCGCAGGACTTTCTCAATGGAAGCTGGCAGTCGCCGATGTCTTATCGTTCTCGCTCAACACGATGGGGCAGGGCGGCCGCGCATCCGCTGACGGCATGGACGCGTACGGGTTTGCGTGGTGCGCTTTTGGCCGCGCGCCGGATTCCGAGCAGGTGGAAAGCGAACTCCCGCTCACTGTAACGCTCTCCCAGCACTGGAAAGATTCCTGCGGCCACGGTCGCCATCGGGGAGGCTCCGGCGGTGTGCAGCATTGGATGATTCACAAGATGCCCAATCTCGTTTCCATGTGCATGGGCAACGGCACCAAAGTGCCTCTGGGCCAGCCGCTATTTGGCGGTTATGCTTCGGCTCCGATTCCCGGCATCAGCGTACGCAAGGCCGATTTGATGGGAAAAATGCAGGCAGGCGATTCGAGCATTTCTCTCGATTCCCGGGAAATCCTGGAGAATGGCACGATTAAAGGCGATTGGAATTTCGAGCTGGTTGCGCGGACGCCAAAAGTTTACAACGAAGGCGACTTACTCTTCGGCTTTAGCGGTGGAGGGCCAGGTTATGGCGATCCTCTGGAACGCGAGCCTGCGGAAATCTTCGAAGATCTGCGCAAAAATATTATTTCGGATTGGACGGCGCAGAATATCTACCGTCTGGCCTACGACCCCGAGCGGCGAAAGCTCGATGTTGACAAAACCAAACAACAGCGCGACGACGAACGGCGCGCACGGCTCGCTCGCGGTAAATCGTTCGAAGAGTTTCACGAGGAATGGAATAAGCAGAGCCCGCCAAAGGAAATTTTGCAATGGTACGGCTCTTGGCCGGATGCAAAGTCAACTGGACCGATCTTCCGGCCCTGAACGATGGCCGAAGATTACACTCCGCGGGAGATCGTGAAGAATTTGTTGCAAGGGACCGCCTCGCCGCGGCCGCTGTTCCTACCGATCGTTTTCTCTCTCGGCGCGCGAATCGAGAACATGCCGCTTCGCAGCTATTTGACGAATCCGACGAAAATTACAAATTCTGTGCGACAGATTCGCGGGCGCGTTCGATCCGACGGAATTACCTGCTATTACGATCCGTTCCTTGAAGCGCAAGCTCTCGGCGGCACGGTGGAGTGGGAATCCGGCGACTACGCGCGCGCTGTGCGCTGGCCCGGGCCTGCATTTAACGGTGAGGTGCCGGCGGGACTTCGTTCACCGGAAGATTCGGCAAGAAGCTCCTCTGTAAATACAGCGGCGGAGGTTATTCGCCGGCTTAAATCGCTGAAGCGAGATGACGCGCTCTTGATGGCCTGTATTACAGGCCCGTTCACACTCGGCGCGCTTCTCTCGAACGCAGACGCCAACGGCGAGCTTCGCGCCGATGACGTCCAAAGCTTCGCCGTGGCATTTTCGGCGGCGGTGATTGCTCGAATCGCCTCCGTTTTCTCTGAAGCGGGAGCGAATGTGATTTTCATTCGCGAGGAGGTTTTGCCCACAGCGTCTACAGAAGTGTTTTCGGACTGGACCTCGTCACTCTCTTCCACCATCAATATCATTCGCTTCTACGAAGCGCTGCCAGTTCTTCTCGTCACGGATCCGCGCCCCGCTGACGCGAACCGCAATGAACTTTTCTCCGGGATTAAGGATTGTATCGTTTGTGTCGCGGCAGGTATTGGTGGGCCGCCGCGAATTGACGCCGACCGAGTTGATGCCAACCGAGTTGTCACCATCAACGACGAGCGAATCGCTCTCGGGGGCGTTGCATTGCCTCTGGAATTGTTTAATCCGCAGGATTCCGTGCCTACGGCAACGGATGAGGCTCTACATTGTGCGATTTTGGATGGAAATCCAGCCGTAATTACCACGGCAGGTGACGTTGGCCCGACAGTTGATGTGAAGCGCTTGAATAAAATATGGGAACTCCTGCATTGTAGTTAGAACGCGACCGGCTATGAGCCATCAATCCCATCAACGAGAGTCTGGAACCACGTCAGCCGATCTGCGCCGCCATGAATCGCATCGAGGCAGGGATGGCAGCGCGAAAGCGGTCGAGGGCACACGCCCCGTACGTTTGCGGACATCGGGCGTCACAATGAAGACGCTCCCCAACGGCACGATTCTCGTTCACCCCGACGAAGCGCTTCGGCCTTACCCCAAAGTCCTCACGGATCGTGTGATTCACTGGGCGAGCGTCGCTCCCAATCGCTGCTGCATGGCGAAGCGCCAGCCAGGCGGAGAATGGCGGCGCCTTACTTATTCGCAGGTGGTTGATTCTGCAAAGCGCATCGGCCAAGCCTTGCTCGCTCGAGGGCTGTCGGTAGATCGTCCCGTCGCAATTCTGTCCGAAAACGATCTCGAACACTTCTTGCTGATGATGGCGGGCCAACACGTTGGCATACCGACGGCGCATCTTTCGCCGGTCTACTCGCTTGTCTCCAAGGATTTCGCAAAGTTGGGACACGCGCTTAAGCTGCTCACGCCGGGCCTGGTTTTCGTTTCGGATGGCTCACGATACTCACGCGCCATCGAAGCGGCAGTTGATCGAGGTACGGAAGTCGTGGTGACCGACAATCCCCCGGCAAGGCGGAATACGAAGTTATTCTCCGAGTTGCTCGCCACCGAGGCAGGATCTGCGGTTGAAGCGGCCCACGCACGGATCGATCCTGATACTCCCGCAAAGTTTCTCTTTACGTCAGGTTCGACTGCTTCGCCGAAAGCTGTGGTCAACACGCATCGAATGATCTGCAGCAACCTCGAAATGATCGCGCAGGTGTTCGGCTTTCTAGAGGACAGGGCGCCCGTAATCGTTGACTGGCTGCCGTGGAACCACACGTTTGGTGGGAATCACAATGTCGGCATCTCGGTCTACAACGGCGGCACCTTTTATATCGATGACGGTAAACCCGGCGCAGGATTCATCGAGGAAACCATCCGTAACTTGCGTGAGATTTCGCCGACCGTCTATTTCAACGTGCCAAAAGGATACGAAGATCTGCTGCCCGCCTTGCGCGCGGATGCCCAGCTTCGCGAAAACTTTTTCCGGAATCTCGAACTTCTCTTCTACGCCGGTGCCGGGCTGTCGCAACCGGTCTGGGATGCCTATAGAGAGCTCGCGCTTGAAACCTGCGGTGAGCGGATCGTAATGGTCACCGGGCTCGGTGCCACCGAAACCGCTCCGATGGCGATACAAACAACCTGGGAAACGGATCATTCGGGCGTGATCGGCGTGCCTATTCCTGGCGTCGAAATGAAACTCGTCCCTCAGGCTCGCAAATTAGAAGTGCGCGTTCGCGGGTCGAATATTACTCCGGGATACTGGCGCCAGCCGGAATTGACCAAACAAGTTTTCGACGATGAGGGTTTCTACATCTTCGGAGACGCGTTGCGTTTTGTGAATCCAGGGGATGTGAATCAAGGATTTTATTTTGACGGCAGGTTCGCCGAAGATTTCAAGCTGGCGAGCGGCACATGGGTCAGCGTCGGACCGCTGCGTTCGAAAATCCTTGGCCATTTTGCGCCGTATGTCCGAGACGTCGTGATTACAGGGCACGATCGCGATCAGGTGGGAATGCTGGTGTTTGCCGAGCCCGGCGCCTGTTGTTCGCTTTGCCCGGGTGTTTCGCCCGATTCGCAGGCGAGGGAAATTCTTCGGCACGAAAAGGTGCGTTCGCATTTCCAATCGCTGCTCGAGAGCCTCGCCGCCGAAGCAACGGGCAGTTCCAATCGCGTCGTGCGCGCAATGATTGTCGAGGAGCCCCCGTCGCTCGACGCGGGAGAAATCACGGACAAAGGGTCTGTGAATCAACGAGCGGTGTTGGAGCGGCGCGCGGCCTTGATCGAGGAGTTATATCGGCCGGAACCGTCATCGGCAATTTTGCGAATCACGTCGTAGGAGCGGGTCCCAGACCCGCCCGGTATTTTCTAAGATTCATTGAAATGAGGGAGTTGAAATTATGACATCAACAAACGGCGGTCTGTTCACCGCCTATAAAGACACATGGCTATTGGACGGTGTACGCACGCCGTTCGCGGACTACAACGGCATTCTCGGCCTCGTATCCCCGATTGATCTCGGCATTAAGGTGGCGCGCGCCGTATTTGAGCGCTCCGGCATTCCGCCCGCGGATGTGGGCTCGGTAATCGCCGGCAGCGTCGCACAAGCGAGTTTTGACGCCTACGTTTTGCCGCGCCACGTGGGGATTTATTCGGGCGTGCCGATCGATCGGCCCGCGCTACTCGTGCAGCGCGTGTGTGGAACCGGCGTCGAGACGATAAGTCAGGCCGCGGACGCAATCGCGCTCGGTAAAATCGAACTTGGCCTTTGCGTCGGCGCGGAATCGATGAGCCGCAATCCCATCGCGGCGTATACGCATCGCGGCGGATTTCGAATGGGGCAAGTCGAGTTCAAAGATTTTCTCTGGGAAGCGCTGATGGATACCGCGCCGGGCGTGACCATGGGCCAGACGGCTGAAGCGGTAGCCAAGACTTACAAAATTGCCCGTGAAGACGTGGATCGATTCGCGGAATTGAGTTTCTCGCGGGCGGTAGCGGCGCAAAAAGCGTGCTTCCTCTCGGGCGAAATTGTGCCGCTTGTGAGCGAAAGCTTTGAACTTGCGGGCTACAAAACGCGCGGCATTCGTCTTGCGAAAGGTGCGGAGAAATTTGAGACAGATACTCACATCCGGCCTTCGCCCTATGAGGTGCTGGCGAAAATTCCGCCGGCGTTTGGCGGAGTGCAGACGGGCGGAAATAGTTCCGCGATTGTTGATGGCGCCGCCGCCGCATTGGTCGGCTCAGGAGAGTATGCGAAATCGCGAGGAATTAAGCCGCTGGCGCGCGTCGCCGCAGTGGCCGCTGTAGGAGTTCCTCCGGAAATCATGAGCATTGCGCCAGCGCCTGCGATTCGGAAGTTGCTCGACGGCGCCGGGATGGCTCTCGATCAGATCGACCGGATCGAGATCAACGAAGCTTTCGGTGCGCAATTGATCTCGGTGGAGCGCGAATTGAATCTGGATCGAGCGAAGCTGAACATCAACGGAGGCGCCATTGCGATTGGGCATCCGCTGGCGGCGACGGGAATACGTCTCGCGGTTACGCTGGCGCGAGAATTGCGTCGAGCGAATTTGCGCTACGGCATCGCGTCGGCTTGCATCGGCGGGGGCCAGGGCATCGCGATGCTGCTCGAGAATGTCGCATGAAATGCTGCTTGTGATTATTGCTTGAAAATGTCGCTTGAGAATGCGGACTGAGGCGGGATGCTGATCAATCGAAAGGAGATACGTATTGAGTGGGGAGATTGCGATCCCGGCGGCATCGTGTTTTTCCCGCGGTATTTCGAGTATTGCGACGCTTGTACGAACGCGCTCTTTGAACGTGCGGGGCTGCCCAAGCCGGAACTGCTCAAAGTGCACAGTATCGGGGGCATTCCGCTTGTCGAGGCGCGCGCGCGATTTATGGTGCCTTCGCAATTCGGAGATACGGTGACGGTTGAATCGTGCGTGTCGGAGTGGGGACGCAGCAGTTTCTGGGTGCACCATAAAGTATTCAAGGGAGATGTTCTGGCGCTGGAGATTACCGAAAAGCGTGTGTGGGTTACCCGCATCGAAGGGGACGTCATTCGATATAAGGGGACTCCAGTTCCGGAAGAAGTGAAAGCTAGATTCACCCGGCCTCCCGAGCCTTAGGTGCTTTGCCAGCATGACCTCATTTCCCCTCCCAATATCCTCCGAATACCCTGCAATTTTGTCTCGATTAGAACCTACCTCGGTTGTTTGTTTTGTTTGAGTTACGGACGTTTCTAATAATTTCCAGTCTCGATTAGAAACGGTGCGCTTTCCGCTGATGACCGTCTCTTTTCGAGTCTCTAGACCCGCTGGTTTTCGGGTGCGTCGGCGAAAATCCCAAATTCGGCCGGTCCCTTATGCATGTCTTGGCACTCAACACCCTTATGACCAGCCCTACAAAGACCCGGGACATCCAGACTGACGGAGCTTGGCTAACGTGCGGTAGTGGAACTGGTGTAGCCACCCCGGTCTTCGTCGAATCCAACCGCAAATCGCACACCAAAATCGAAAGTCCAGCGGATATACTTCGACTCTTCGAAATGCAGAGGCGAACGCAAATCGGAATTGTGGGAGCGGGGCCGGCGGGACTGATGCTCTCGCATCTGCTGCATCTACAAGGCATTGAGTCAATCATCGTGGAAAATCGCAGCCGGGAGCATTGCGAGAGTCGCGTCCGTGCTGGGGTTCTCGAAAAGGGGACGGCTGATTTGCTGGTTGAATCCGGTGTTGGCGAGCGGATGCAACGGGAAGGGCTGATCCATCACGCGATCTATTTGCGATTCGGCGGTAAAGACCATCATTTGAATTTTCCGGAGCTTACCGGCGGCAAATCCATCATGGTTTATTCGCAGCATGACGTGGTGAAAGATTTGATCGCCGCGCGACTTAGAGACGGCGGACAAGTCTTCTTCGACGTTACCGATGTCGCTGTTCACGACCTCTCATCGACCGAACCTCGAATCCGTTTCCAAAGCGGGGACGAATCGCGCGAGATTGTTTGCGACTATATTGCCGGATGCGATGGATTTCACGGCGTTTGCCGGCCGTCTATTCCGGCAGGCGTGTTGCGCGTCTTCGAAAAGACTTACCCATTCGCGTGGCTTGGAATCCTCGCGCAAGTTGCGCCATCGTGCGAAGAGCTGGTTTACACGAGGCACGAGCGCGGATTTGCCCTCTTAAGCATGCGGTCGCCAGACATTTCGCGACTCTACTTGCAGTGCGATCCGTCGGAGGACATCGAAGAATGGTCAGACGATCGCATTTGGGATGAGCTGCGCTTGAGGACCGCGTCGGACAATGGACGGGCTTTAAAAGAAGGGCCGATTTCGCAAAAAGGCATCACGGCGATGCGCAGCTTTCTGGTTGAGCCCATGCAATATGGCCGCCTTTTCCTGCTCGGAGATGCGGCGCATATCGTTCCGCCGACCGGCGCAAAAGGATTGAACCTGGCCGTGGCAGACGTGAGAATTTTTGCGCAGGCGCTCGATTTGTTCTATAAACAGGGCCGCGCGGATTTGCTCGAGCGCTATTCGGAGATTTGTTTGCGTCGGGTGTGGAAAGTGCAGCGATTTTCCTCGTGGATGACGTCCATGCTGCATCGTTCGGATGAAGGCGAGTTCTCCGAGCGGATCCATCTGGCCGAGCTCGACTATGTGACCAGTTCGCGCGCCGCGTCCACGGCGTTGGCTGAAAATTATGTGGGTTTGCCGTTTGATCCGCTCTGAATGCGTTATTGGACTGAGTAGTTTCAATTTCACGAAATCACGATACGGAGGGAAATAACATGCCGAAGACCCAAGCTGAAACCAGTTTGGATGCGGTAGTGCGTGAATATGGCCGACCCGATTGCCATATTGGCGGGGGCGAGGATGAATCGCCCTACGTGCCGTTCATCGAGAACGTATACATACGCCACGTATCGTTCGATGTTCGAAGCAATTCGTACGCAAACATCTTGTGGGTAAAGAAGGGCGGCATACTCGGGCGGCATCGTCACCGCGGCCCTGTTTGGGCGTGCACGCTCGAAGGAAGCTGGCGCTATCTCGAGTACGATTGGGTGGCGCGAGCGGGAAGCTACGTGCACGAGAGCCCGGGCGTGATCCACACGCTCGTCTCCGACGATCCGAACGGCATGAAGACATTTTTCTGGCTGAATGGATCGCTCGAGTTTTACGACGAAAACGACAATCTATTGCAAACGCTCGATGTCTTCTGGTTTATAGAACACTATCTGAGCTATTGCCGCGAACACGGACTCCAGATCAATCAGAAAATGTTTGTCTAGCGGCGAACGCATTTCACGGAGGTGCCATGCGTAAGTGGGGCAAATGCGCGATCTTGATTTGTGCCTGGATCGCGATCAGCGGAGCGGCCTTCGGGCAAGGTTGGCAGCACATTGGAAACGCCGAACGCGTTGAAAAGCTGCCCGATGGCGTTGAGTTGTCGTCCGGGCATGCTCGCGTGAGAGTCACCGTATTTCGCGACGGCATCGTGCGCGTCCGCTTAGCACCGCAGGGGAATTTTCCGAAGGATTTTTCCTGGGCTGTAATTGAATCGCCCGAAGCGCCATCTCTCAAAATCGAAGAATCCAAGCAGGATGTGAGAATCGTCACCAGCCGGGTGGTTGTACTGATTCAAAAGTCGCCGATTCTGATTAGTTTCCTCGATCCGTCCGGCAGTGCCGTGCTCGCCGATGAACCTGCCCTGCCAATGGCGTGGGATGGCCCGCGGATTCATGCGTGGAAGCGAATGCCGGCGGACGAAGGATATTACGGCCTCGGAGACAAAGCCGGCCCGATGAATCGACGTAACCGCTCGTTCACGATGTGGAATACGGATGCGTTCGGCTGGCAGGAGTCTACCGATCCGCTCTACAAGACATTTCCTTTCTGGATTGGGTTGCGCACGGGCACAGCCTATGGAGTCTTTTTCGACAACACGTATTGGAGCAGCTTCGATTTTGGAAAAGAGTCGAACGATTACTACTCATTTGGCGCGGAGGGCGGCGAACTGAATTATTACTTCTTCGCCGGGCCAGAGCCGAAAACTGTACTTGGCGAATATACAGCGATGATTGGGCGGACACCGCTGCCGCCTCTGTGGTCACTGGGCTACCACCAGAGCCGCTACAGTTATTATCCCGAGATTCAGGCCATCAAAATCGCCCAATCGCTGCGCGAGAAACAGATTCCAGCGGACGCCATCTACCTCGATATTGACTATCAAAATGGAAATCGCCCGTTCACGATTGACCGTCAAGGCTTCCCCAGCTTCGAACAAATGATCAAGAATTTGCGGACCGAAGGCTTTCATACCGTTCTCATTACCGATCTGCACGTCAAGAAGGAGGCCGGATACGCGCCTTACGATTCGGGGATGAAAGCGGATGTCTTCGTCAAAGATCCGGACGGCACACCATTCGTCGGCGCCGTTTGGCCGGGCGATAGTGTGTTTCCGGATTTCACGTTGACGCGCGCACGCGATTGGTGGGGCGGGCTTTACAAGGAGTTCGTGGACATGGGCGCCGCAGGTTTCTGGAACGACATGAACGAACCATCCGTTTTCTTTCGAACGGACAGAACGATGCCTCGAGATGCGGTACATCGCCTCGACGATGGAACGACGCTCGATCATCGCGCCATTCATAACGTTTTCGGGCTTGAGAATGCGCGGGCCACGTATGAAGGTGTGCGGAAGTTGCGGCCCGACGAGCGTCCATTTGTTCTGACGCGGGCGGGATATCCAGGTTCGCAACGCTATGCCGCGTCATGGACTGGCGACAACAGCAGTACCTGGAATCACCTGAAGATGAGCGTGCCAATGTTGATGAGCCTTGGCATCTCCGGCTACCCGCTGATGGGGGACGACATTGGCGGTTATGCGGGTTCGCCGCCTGCCGATCTTTTGACGCGGTGGTTTGAAGTGGGAGCGCTGAATCCGATTTACAGGGATCACACGGCCAAGGGGACGGCGGACCAGGAACCGTGGGTTAACGGTCCGGAGCACGAGAGCATCCGAAAGCGGTACATCGAACTGCGGTACCGTTTGCTGCCCTACATTTACACAGCAGTCGAAGAAATGTCGCGGACTGGAATGCCACTCATGCGCCCGATATTTCTAGAATATCCCGAAGCGGATAATTTATATGACCAGGATGACGAATATTTGTTCGGTCGGGATTTGCTGGTCTCACCCGTCCTAACCGAGATGGTTGATGCCCACGAAGTGCATTTGCCGCCGGGCGACTGGTACGACTATTGGGATGGCTCAAAACACGGGGCAGCCGAGAAGATCAAGAGTCATCTCGAACTTGACCAGATGCCAATCTACGTCCGCTCAGGGGCAATTCTTCCTGAGGAACCGCTCGTGCAGAACACGACGGAGACGCCGAATGGGCCGCTGGAATTACGCGTGTATCCTGGCGCAGATTGCGGCGGTTCGCTGTATCTCGATGATGGGCATACTTTCGCTTACCAGAAGGATGGATTTGTGCGGATGAGCTATGCGTGCCGGGTTTCGGGGAATTCGGTGACGGTTTCGAGCGCGGCTTGGACGGGGAGCTATCAACCGTGGTGGACGAGCATCAAATTGGAAGTTTTTGGGATTGGGCACGCGCCGACGGAAGTGCGGGTTGGGAGCCAAGTCGTGAAGGGGTGGAAATTTGACGGCGAGGATCATTCGGTTGTGTTTGCGGTGCCGGATTCGCGAGAGGGTTGGACGGTGAGTGTGACGTATTAGCCGCGGTGATTCCGACGAGGGCAGCGATGAGAATTCGTGATAGTGGGAAGAGGCGATAGGAAAGACCCGCCCCTGCTGCGCAAGGATGGGGGCACCCCGGAAAGGCAAAGACTGCCGGGCTGAAGCCGCGGCGCTACAAGTGCCGGTGTGCGAGGCTTGCCAGTAAGCGAGCGTAATGGAGGCTCCGTACGAAATGCAGATCCCTCGCTTCGCTCGGGATGACAATTTGTGGGCCGTGATCGGACAAGGCGGCTGGTCTTATGAAATATAGCGCCAAAAATGCCTGGCCTGTAATCGTAGCGGCGGTATCTTGCCGGCGATTTTCCGCCCAGCTACCCCACACAAAAACGCCGGCAAGACGCCGGCGCTACGAGTGACTGTTTGCTGCTGGCAGAACCGGTCGATCATTTGTAGGGATGGTCAAATATTCCGGGAGAAGATGAATGGGCAAAGGGTTGGTGATTGGATTTATTTTGGGGGTGCTGGCGCTTGTGGCGTGCGTTTATCTTTACTTTGCCACTGGACGAGCGCCGGTTGCTGTGACCGATCCGGATCTGCCTTTTGAAAAAACGCTGGCTCACAAGGCCTTGCATGCTCGAATTAACAGCGAAAGACCGCAGGACTCGCCTGTGCCTGCCGATGAGGCGAATTTCCTCGCAGGCGCAGAGGTCTATCGCGAGAATTGCGCCATGTGCCACGGATTACCGAACCAAGGTCAGACTGCCATCGCCCAAGGAATGCGCCCGAAGCCGCCGCAACTATTCCACGGAACGGGAGTGACGGACGATCCGGCGTGGGAAACTTTCTGGAAAGCGTGCAACGGAATTCGGATGACGGGGATGCCCGGGTTCAAGGGAAAGCTCAGCGACACGCAACTTTGGCAGGTGAGTCAACTGCTGGCGAACGCTGACAAGATTCCCGACTCGGTGAAGACGGCCCTCGCGTCTGGCGCGCTTCCTGCAAGGTAACTAAGATGGCTATCGGGGCAAGGGAGTCTGTGAGAGAAGTGCAAAGCTGGATGCTACAGCGCCGGAGTAGTGAGCTTGGCAATACGGAAACGGGACAGAGCCCCGACGCGAACCGCAGATCCCTCACTTCGTTCGGGATGACAACGTTTCTGCTTTTTTCCGCAACTCGTGAAGTCGTGCCCTGACGAAAATCGACGTTGCCACACAGACTGCAAGAGTGCGGGCGAAACTATTGCGAGGAGGCACCCGAGTCCCGCAGGAGTACGACATCGGCTTCCGTTTGCGAGCGGATCATGCCGATGGATTTCCCGTCCGGTGCCAAGTGAACGGTATCTATCACTTCGCTCGTAAAATTTGTGATCTGACGCCCCGGCGAACCATCCAGCGGTTGCATCCACAGATTTCCGACTCCATTCTCCAGAATCGAATAAATCAGCGCTTTCCCGTCCGAAGTGAAACTCAGATGGCCTTTTACGCGCGGATCTGGATCGATCATGCGCGTCTGCGGCTCCGCTCCAGCGTCGAGGGGCACCAACGCTATTTTCTGCACGCCGGCAGCCGCGCCGTTTGTCGGCGTAAGCGTGATCACGCACGCTAGATACTTGCCGTCCGGCGAGACCCCAACATCGTGCGACGACACGATCCCATTCGGGATGGCTGTGCCCGGAATAATCGCCGGCTTACTCGAGCCATCCACGGAAACGCGCATGAGATTTCCGGTGTTTTCATCCGTGTAATACGCCCACTTGGAATCTGGCGAGCACTTCGGGAAGTCATTGAATTTGCCAAGAGTAATTTGCTTCGCGTCGCCTCCGTTCGCGTCCGTGCGCCAGATGTTCTCGATGGCCGCTTCATTCGGACCGTTCCAGCTAAATAGAACAGTGCGCCCATCCGCGCAGGAGTCAATTCCGTAGAGGCCCACGTTGCTCAGCAAAACCGACTTGTTGCTCCCATCGACTGACACTCGCTCGAAATCGTCCTCTTGTCGGAGGTAAAAGCCGCCCGCGCCCGCCCAAGCGAAATCGCTGATATCTTTCTCCTGCGAAAGCGCTGGAGCCGGTACGTTCGCGCCTGTGCCCGTCGTCGGAAACGTGTAAAAGCTGCGCAAAGTTTTTTGTTGCACGGTTGCCAAAGTCTTCGCGTCGCCCGAGAGCGTCAAAGTCCTGTAACTATTCGTATCCTTGGTAACGGCGTGAAATTGCCCGCCCGGATATCCGATAAATCCGATCTGATAACGCGTGTAATGCGACGACGCATCCTGGTAAATCCCGAGCATTCCCTTCCCGTCCGGCAGCCAAACCAGTCTTTCGAAATATTTATCCTTGAATGAGGCAATCGGCTTGGCTTGGCCGGACGCGACGTCGAAGAGATCAATCACCGTGAGCATATCGCCTATTTGGTATTCGGGTCTGGCGACCCGGTTGTCGTTCGGCAGCCAGGCGACGAAGCGAGACGCTTCCGTCATCGGTCCCGTGGCAAACATCTTCTCGTCGGAGCCATCGGCGTTTGCGGTTCGGAATTGAAACTTTCCGACATCAGGATCGTTGTCGCGCATGAACGCGAAGCGTTTCCCATCGGAGGAAAATGAAATGTCGGAATCAATGTCGCGTATCAGAAGTTGAGGGGCACCGCCCAAGACGGGTGCGCGGTAGAGGTTGTTTACGGAACCGATGGCGGCTTCGGCCTTGGTGAAATAGATGTAATTTCCGTCCGTGGAAAAGCCGAAATAAACATAACGGGAGTCGGCGGGCGCGATTACTTGCGTATTACTGTTTGTCGGTACGTTGCGCAGCCAGAGGCTCGATTTGCCGCCATCTATTACTTCACTGAGGATGTATTTTCCGTCTGGTGAAATCGCGGCGCGCGCGGATTTGCCATTGTTGGTGAGCTGGGAAATTGAGAAATTCTGGAAAGGCACAACGCCTTTGCCGGCGAAGAGCGAATAGATTCCGTAGCCGGCGCCGATAACGAGAAGCAGAATCACTACAGCGGCTGCGACGAGCTTGCCTTTATTTTGCTTTGCCGCTTCGACTACCACGGAGCTGCCCGAGGCGTGACTGGCCGACGCTTGGCTGCCCAACAGATGCGGGGCTCCGCTTTGCGGCTGCGCAGTTGACGCGCTCTGAGCCTGAGGGTGGGCCTGGGCCGAAAGTGCCTGCGACGAGGAGCCGATATTCGCGGCGGCGGACGGCGAACTTGCATCGGTCACCGCGGCCATCGAGGATCCTGAGCGCCCCGATTCCGCTTCGCGTTTCAGGCGCTTCAAATCCGCGCGCATGTCGGATGCGTGCTGATAGCGGGTCTCGCGATCTTTCTCGAGCGCCTTGGCGATGATGCGCTCGAGTTCGGCCGGGACTTCGGCGTTCAGCCGCACCGGTGCGGCCACTGGACGATTCATGATGGCATCGAAAATTACGCCGGTGGATTCGCCGCGGAATGGCGGCGTTCCCGTAACCATTTCGTAGAGCACTACGCCGAACGAAAATAAGTCGCTGCGCGAATCGAGTTCCTTCGCGCGCACTTGCTCCGGGGACATATACGCTACTGTGCCAAGCGTACTGCCCGGATTCGTCAAGTGTTCAGGAGTCACGGCGGCGGCGGTTTCCTGCGTGGCCGACATGGAGAGGCCGGATGCGGGCGTGAGCGTCTTCGCGAGGCCGAAGTCAAGGATTTTCACGTGGCCGCGAGCGGTGATGAAAATGTTCGCGGGCTTGATGTCGCGATGCACGATGCCTTTTGCGTGCGCGGCATCGAGGGCGTCGGCGATCTCAATCGAAAATTCCAGGGTGTCGTCGAGAGGAAGCGCCCGGCCGGAAATGCGATGGCGCAGCGTCTGGCCTTCCAGATACTGCATCACGATAAACGGCTGGCCATTTTCCTCGGAAATTTCGTAGATCGAGCAGATGTTTGGATGGTCAAGCGCCGAAGCGGCGCGGGCTTCTCGCTGAAAGCGTTCGAGGGCCTGGCGGTCATTTGCCATATCTTCGGGCAAAAATTTCAGGGCGACAAATCGGCCGAGCTTGGTGTCTTCGGCCTTGTAGACGACGCCCATGCCGCCGCCGCCGAGCTTTTCGAGGATTCGATAGTGCGAGAAGGTCCGTCCAGAAAGTGGCGCAGCATCGGGCATAGGCGCGAATTTTATGCTGCGGCCTCATTCAAGTCAACGCAGCACGGCTATTCAGATGTGGAATTGGTCGATTGGATTGGCAAGTAAATCCACCACGGTACGGATGTATTACTGAGTAGCGGCAGAATCGCGAAGAAGTATGACGTCCGACTCGGTATGAATCCGAAGCATCGCGAGAGTTTTGCCATCAGGGGACCAATGCACGACCGAAACAAACTCCGATGGAAAATTCGTAATTTGGTGTCCGGCGGAGCCATCGAGCGGCTGAAGCCATAAATTGTCCACGCCGCCGGCGCGGATCGTGTATACCAACGCGCGTCCATCGGGCGTGAATCGGGGCCCGTCCGTAATATTCGGATTTGCTTCAATCAATCGAATGCGCGGCTGAGAACCTTGATCAAGAGGGTCGAGAACAATTCTCTGTACGGTGGAAGCACCGGCCGCCGTTGTCGACGTCATGAACGCCAGCATCTTCCCATCCGGCGACAAGCCCAGATGAGTATCGCCAACGATAGCGTTCGGAATGACGGACCCTGGAACGACTTCCGGTTTGCTCGATCCATCGATAGGCACGCGCATTACATTGCCGTTGTTTTCGAAATAGTACGCCGCTTTCGAATCGGAAGAGCAGACAGGATTCAGATCAGCCTTGCCGAACGAGAGTTGCTTCGGATCGCCACCGTCGGCGTTGGTGCGCCAAATTGTGACTTTCTTGTCACCGCCGTGGTTAATCCAGCTAAACAGCAGCGTCTTCCCATCGGGACATAGGTTCAATCCGAAGATGGGAGAATTGCTCATGAGGACAGTCTTGCTGCTGGCGTCGGAGGAAATGCGGATTAGTTTGAAGTCTTCGACGAGATAGAAATCTCCGCCGCTCGTCCATGCGAAGTCGCTGAAGCTGCCGTTTTCCTGTGTCAGCGCCGGGCCGGGAACAGCCGGACCGGCGCCCGCCGCTGGAAAGAGAAAGAAGTTCCGCAGTGTCTTCTGCTGCACGGTGGCGAGGGTATTGCCGTCGCCGGAAACTGTTAGTGCTTGGTAGTTGTTCGTATCCTTGGTGATCGGCTGAAATTTTCCTCCGGGATATGAGATCAGGCCGATTTGGAAACGGGAGTAGTTTGTGGACTGATCCTGGTAAAGAGCGAGCAAGCCCCTTCCGTTTGGAAGCCACTCGATCCCTCGAATGAGTTTGTCCTTGAATCCGGCGATTGTTTTCACCTTGCCGGTATCTGTGTCGAAAAGCCGGATCGCGGTCAAGTCGTCGCCAAACTGAATTACCGCGGCCGCGATCTGATTGCTTCCGGGCATCCAGGCGATAAATTGAGTCGCTTCGGAGTTGGGTCCTCCCGCAAACATCTTCTCGCCCGTCCCGTCTGAATTGGCAACGAGAAATTGATATTTGCCCACGTCGGGATCGTTGTCGCGCATGTAGGCGATGCGCTTGCCGTCCGCTGAAAAAGCCACGTTGGAATCAATGTCGCGGACAAGGACCTGCGGGGCGCCGCCGAGAACAGGCGCGCGATAAAGATCGAAGGCATCCAGCAGCGCGGTTTGCGACTTGCGAAAGTAGATGTAGTTTCCATCCGGCGAAAACGCCAAGTCCGCGTAGCCCAGCTCCGACGGAGCGATTACCTGTGTGTCGCTGCTTGTCGGCACATGGCGCAACCACAGGCTGGACTTCCCGCCGCCGGTTAGCTCACTGAGGATATATTTCCCGTCGGGTGAGATCGCCGCGAGTGCCGACTTGCCGTTGTCGGTGACCTGTGAAATGGCGAAATTCTGGAACAGTGGAGCGCTCTTGCCGGCCAGAAGCGAATACACGCCGTAACCCGCCGCGGCCAAGACGATGAGCGCAACGAGGAGGCCAGCCGACAGTCCGAGTTTGTGTTGCTTCGCCGTTTCGACCACGACGGAGCTACCGGAAGCATGAGCCGGCTGCGCCGCTCCGCTTTCCAGGTGAACTCCTCGGCTGCTCTCAGCGGTAACCGCTGGGTGCCGGGAGGAAGAAGCTATAGTCGCGCCGGCAGAAGATAACCTCTGCGCAGCCGAACTTGCGCTTTCTGCCGTAACAACATCATCCGGCAACTGTTGGGCAAATGATGCCGACTTGCTCGAATCCGAATCGCGCTTTAGCCGCTGCAGATCGGCGCGCATCTCGGCGGCGCTCTGGTATCGCAGCTTACGATTTTTTTCGAGTGCTTTGCTGATGATTCGTTCGAGTTCGGCCGGGACATCTGGATTCAGCCGCACGGGCGCAACGGGCAATCGCTCGAGAATGGCGTTCGTGACGACGCCAGAAGTGTCGCCCCGAAACGGCAGAACGCCTGTCACCATCTCGTAGATAACCACGCCAAACGAGAAAAGGTCGGTGCGCGCATCGAGTTCTTCGCCACGCACTTGCTCCGGCGACATGTAAGCAACCGTGCCTACGGCCGTGCCGGGGCTTGTAAGCATTGCACCGATGGCATCGGCGGTCTCACCAACTGAATCAGTCGAAGAGCCGCGCGCCTGGACAAGTTTCGCCAGACCGAAGTCAAGAATCTTCACCTGTTCCCGCTTCGTGAGGAAAATGTTCGCGGGCTTGATGTCGCGGTGGACGATTCCCTCGGTGTGCGCCGCGTCGAGCGCGTCGGCAATCTGTGCCGAAATTTCCAGCGCTTCCTGCACAGGGAGGGACTTACCCGATATGCGATGCTTGAGCGTCTGGCCCTTCATCAACTCCATGGCAATGAAGGGGCGGCCATCGTGCTGGCCGATCTCGTAAATCGTGCAGATATTGGGATGATTCAGCGCCGAGGCAGCGCGAGCTTCGCGCTGAAAGCGTTCGAGGGCTTGCCGGTCACTCGAGACGTCGTCGGGCAGAAATTTCAATGCGACGTGGCGGCCAAGGCTTTCGTCCTCAGCCTCATAGACGACGCCCATTCCGCCGCCCCCGAGTTTTTCAAGGACGCGATAGTGGGAAATTGAACGACCGGACAGTGGGGCGGAATCAGGCATGGATGCGAATGTTATGCTGCGAACCTACTCAAGTCAACGCGGGGCATCGCTTTAGGTGCGTCGTGCTAGGCTGGATTGGGGGATGGATTTGGCGTCGAGCTGGATTCGGACTGAGTTTCTTCGTCCTTATGTCCAAATCGGACAAAAACCGGTAGGAGAAGCAAAATCGCCAGCGGGGATGTGACCATGCCGCCGACGACCACGCGGGCGAGCGGTTGCTGAGCTTGAGCGCCGATTCCGCTTGATAGCGCGGCCGGCAAGAGACCGAGTCCCGCGGCGGTGCAAGCCATCATCACGGCGCGCATTTCTGCCAGCGCGCCTCGTTCGATGCCGCCAGCGATGTGCGAGCGCTTCATTCCTTCACGAATGCCGGACAAAAACACCACTCCGCCGAGGGTTGCGACGCCAATGATTGAAGCGAATCCGACCGCCGCGGAGATGCTGAATGGAGTGCCAGTGACGGCGAGCGCAAGAACGCCGCCGATGGCACAAAATGGAAGCGTGGCGAGAATCAAGAGCGCGTCACGCAGAGACTGGAAGGTCATGAATAGCAGCGCGAGAATAATCAACAAGCTGATGGGCAGGACGATCGCCAGTCGCCGCTGCTCTTTCTGCAGTGCGTCGTACTCGCCGGCCCACTCATAGTGGTAGCCCTCCGGCAATTGAACTTTTCCGGCGAGCGTGCCCTCGACTTCGTTCATTGTGCTGGCGAGGTCGCGGCCGCGGACGCTGAATTTCACGGGAATGTATCGGCGCCCGTTTTCGCGATAGATCATGAAGGCACCCGATTGCAAATCCACGTGAGCCACTTGCCCCAGCGGGACGCTGCTGCCGTCGGGCGTGGGAAGCAGGATGCTGCGGATGGCTTCCGGGCTTTGCCGATATTCCGGCTTGTAGCGGATCACAAAATCGAAACGGCGATCGCCTTCGAGAATTTGGGTCGCCGCCTGGCCGCCCACGGCCGCTTGAACGGCCGAATTAATGTCCGAGGCCATCAGGCCGTAACGCGCGCTTTCCGTGCGATCGATCGAAACGATTAATTGCGGCTGGCCCGTTTCGGGGAAGACACCGAGGTCCGTGACGCCTTTCACGCCTGCCATCTTGTCGCGAATTTCTCCGGCTTTCGCGACCAGGACGTCTATATCGTCGCCGAAAAGCTTGAGGGAATTCTCGCCTTTGACGCCGGACATGGCTTCTTCGACGTTGTCTTGAATATTCTGCGAGAAATTGAAATCAATGCCGGGAAACTTGGTGAGGCGCTCGTTCATCTGGCGGATCAGCTCGGGCTTGGTCAGTGGGCCCCAGCGATCGGCAGGTTTGAGTTGGACGAAGAACTCGATGTTGTTGAATGTGGTGATATCGGTCCCGTCGTCCGGGCGGCCAAGCTGGGATACCACCTGAGTCACAACCGGGAAATCGCGCAAGATGGTGCGAATTTCGTTGGAGAGGCGCGTGGCCGATTCGAGCGAAACATCCTGCGGCAATACGGCGCGCACCCATAGATTGCCTTCCTCGAGCTGCGGCATGAATTCTCCGCCGAGGAAAAACATGACTCCGAGAGTGGCCGCGAGCGCCAGAATCGCCAACGCGAGGACGCCTTTGCGATGCGCCAGCACTCGGGGCAATAATTTGGCGTAGCGCATCCGCAACCACGCGACGATAAACGTCATTTTTTCTTTCGGGTGATGATGCTGGCCTGGATTTTCCTCGACGGGCTCCTCTCTGTGCGCGGCGCCGAATGAAGCGAGGGTCGGCGCGATGAGCAGCGAAAATAAGAGTGCTCCGAGCAGCGCGTAACCGTATGTTGCCGACATCGGCGCGAAGATCTTGCCGGGGACGCCGCGCATGGTGAAGAGCGGAATTAGCGCGACGATGATGACCATTACTGAAAACAAGACCGGGGTCGCTGCAGCCGCTGTCGCATCCGCGATCACGTCGAAAACTTGCTCGCCGGGGCGAATGGTCTGCAGGCGGCGATGGATTCGCTCGAGGACAATGATCGCGGCATCGACAAGAATGCCGAAATCGATGGCGCCGATGGAGATCAGGTTTGCCGATACTCCTGTGGACACCATCAGCGCGAACGCAAAAAGTAGAGAGCACGGAATAGCGAGCGCGGTGATGAGCGACAGGCGGATATTGCCGAGGAACAACAGCAGAACCGTCGTCACGAGGATTAGTCCCATCAAGACAACGTGCCGCACGGTTCCCGTTGTGACGTTGATGAGGTCGGTGCGGTCGTAAATCGGAACGATATGAATCCCGTGCGGCAACAGTCCGTTATTGAGCTGGTTCACTTTTACGCGCAGGGCCGCGAGCGCCGGAAGCGATTTCTCCCCGCGTTGCAACAGGACGATGCCCTCGACGATATCGTTCTGAGCGTCGGCGCCGACCAATCCTAAGCGCGGTTGATAGCCTTCGTGGACGTCGCCAACGTCGCCGAGAAACACGGGCACGCCATTGCGTGACGTGAGGACGATATTGCGCATGTCGTGCAGACTGTGGAGCAACCCGAGGCCGCGGACGTTGACGCTCTGGCTGCCGTACGTCAGATAGTTTCCACCCGCGTTGGAATTGCTTGCGGTGACTGCTGTGACCACTTGCGGAAGAGGCACGCCATATTGCAACAGCTTCCGCGGATCGATTTCGGCCTGATATTGCTTCGTCGTGCCGCCGAAAGTGGTGATATCAATGATTCCCGGCACCTGCTTCAGCTCGCGGGTAACGAACCAATCTTGTGTGGCCTTCAGTTCATTCAGCGTATAGCCATTGCCTTCGAGTTTGTAACGGTAGATCTCGCCGATGGGCGACCAAGGGGATAGTTGGGGTGTGAGATTTTGCGGCAAGGTCACGAGTTGCAGGCGATTCAAAACTTCCTGGCGATCCCAGAGATAATCGCTGTCGTAATCGAAATAGAGTTTTACGTCGCTGAGGCCGAATACGCTGATCGAACGAATGTACTGAATGCGCGGAATGCCGAAGAGCGTCGTCTCTTCCGGTACGGTAATCTGGCGCTCCATCTCTTCCGCCGACCATGCCGGATTCTGGGTGATCACTTCAACGAGAGGTGGCGAGGGATCGGGGTAGGCTTCGATGTTGAGGCCGTGAAAAATGTAAAGCCCGCCGGCCAGCCAGGCTACGAGGGCCAGAATGACCAGAGGGCGGAACTGCAGAAGGTAGCGGGTCAAGGCTCGCATGATTATTCGCTAGCTCGCCCGCACCAGAAGCGCTCCTTCGGTCACCACGGTCTCGCCGACCTGTAGGCCCTGCGTGATCTCGACGTCAGAACCGACGGCGCGGCCGGGTGTGACCGCACGTTTTTCAAAATGGCCAGGGGATTTTTGAACGAATACAAAGACCCCGCCCGATTCTCGAAGCAGCGCGCTCGTGGGAACCTGGATTCCGTTTAAGGTAGCGCGCAAAACACGGATGGAAGCGAACATTTCCGGCTTTAACTTTTCACCGGGATTGGGCAGAACAACGCGCAGCCTCAGAGCATGCGTGACTGGATCAATCGCGTCGCCCACGTTGCCCACGCGGCCTTCCAAAGTTAGTCCCGGATAAGCGCTGACGGAAATCTGCGCGCGATCGCCGGACTTCACGCCGACAATGTCTTTCTCGTAGACGTCGCCAAGCACCCATACGGTGGACAGATCGGCGAGCGTATACAGTGGAGCGGGCGCATCGAGGGATTTCGAAAATTCTCCAGGTGATGCCCCGATATCGAGCACGACGGCGTCGCGCGGCGCCGTTATGGCCAGGCGATCCATTGCGCCTTCAGGCGATGCGCCCAGAACCTTGAGTTGGGTTTGAGCCCGGTTGACTTCGGATTTCGCGGTATTGTCGTCCGCAACCGCCTGCTGGTAATCCTTTTCCGCGATGGCTTTGTGCTGGTAGAGATCGGCAGCGCGTTCGAGGGCTCGGGCTTTGAGTTCCGCGTCCGTTTTCGCTTTCTGATAATCGGATCGCGCCGCGGCGACGTCGCTGCTATCGAGAACCGCGATCACCTGGCCACGATGTACGCGGTCGCCTGGCCGAACTTCCACGGATGTCACGCGTCCGCCGAGGGGCGGATAGACGCGGATTACCTTTGTCGGATCGGGCGCTACGCGGCCCGGAATTTCGAGATAGTCGGGAACGGATTTCTTCGCGAGAACGACCGTTTGGACGCCGGATGAATTCGCCGGAATCGAGATTTCCGACGGCGCGCTGCTCGAATCGGCAGGAGGCGCAGGGGCCTGTTGCTGCTGAGCCGGGGTGCCGCAGGCAGTCATCGCAGCCGCCATGACTGCGGAGATTAGTAAGCGCCTCATGCTCGTATTTTCATAATCGTGATGGCGTTTCAGGCTGGGTTTCAAATGATTCTCATTCCTTCGATTGCGAAGCAAAATTCGCGCCTTTAGATAGATGCGATAGATGAACCAGCGGCAAGAGATTCTTAGCCATGTACTATTACTCTACACTGAGAACATAGTTCCCTTAAAAAGAGATGTGTTGCGATGCGAAAAGACTGAGAACAAAGGAGGAATCGCGAGGTGCCGTCTAACGAGAGGGTGAAAGTTCGGAGTTTTATTGGAACCTAGCGGCGGCGAGGCAATCTACACGCTCGCTTCGAAGTCTGGCTCGACGTCGGGAAGCCTGTCACCCTCTCGGGCGAACCATACGTAAAGAGTGGGGAGGATAAAAATGCTCATGGCCAAATTCACCATCAGGCCTCCGACGATGACGATTGCGAATGGCCTCTGTGAATCGGAGCCAATGGCATGAGACAGCGCCGCTGGCAGCAATCCCAGCGTCGCTACGAGCATCGTCATCATGATCGGGCGGAGCCTCAGGACGGCGCCTTCAATCGCGGAGTCTTCGATTGAGTGTCCTCGGGCGCGGAGCTGGTTGATATATTCGAGCATAATCACGCCGGTTTGTACTGACACGCCGAACAGTGCCAGGAATCCGACGCCGGACGAAACACTGAAATGGGTGCCGGTAAACAGCAGTGCCAAGAGGCCGCCGAAGCTACCCATCACAACCGTTGCGAGAATAAGAGCGGCCCACTTTGGGGAGCGAAACATCATGTACAGGATCAGGTAGATCACCATGATCGTTAGCGGGACGATCACTAACAACCGCGCTTCGGCGCGTTTCTCACTTTCGTATTCGCCTTCCCAATCAATATGGTATCCGCGGGGCAATTGAACCTGGGCGTTTACTTTCTTGATCGCTTCCTCAACAGCGCTGCCTAGATCGCGGCCGCGCACGCTGTACTTAATTGCGACATATCGCTCGTTTCCCTCGCGGTAGATTTCTGAAGCGCCGTCCTGTTCTTTAATTTTGCAAAGCTGTGCGAGCGAGACCCGTTCGCCCGATGGCGACAGCAAACGAATATTCTCGATAGCTTGCTCGGTTGTGCGGTACTGCGGGAGATAGCGCAGAACGAGGTCGTACCGCGCCTCGCCTTGTAATACTTGAGTCAGAGCGGTACCGCCCGCGGCGGTTTGGATGGCATCCTGAATGTCCGATACGTTGATCTGATAGCGTGCGGCTTGCTCGCGGTCTACCTCGAAATTGATATTTGGCTGGCCGAGGGCACGAAACACGCCGAGATCCTCGATTCCCTTGACCTGGCGCATCACGTTCACGATCTGATCGGCCTTTTCCTCGAGTACTTTCAAATCATCGCCATAAACCTTCGTTGCGAGCTCGCCCTTCACCCCGCTCACCGCTTCTTCCATGTTGTCTTCGATGGGCTGAGAAAAACCCCAAGTCACGCCGGGGATTTTCTCCAGCTCCCGGTTCATAGCCGCAATCAGCTCATCCTTGTTTTCATGAAAGACAGGCCGCCACTCTTCTTTGGGCTTCAGATCCACGAAGAATTCGGTATTGAAAAAGCCTGTCGTATCCGTTCCATCATCTGGGCGTCCTACCTGACTCCAGCACTGAGGCACTTCGGGAAACGAACAAAGTAGAGTCCGTGCCTGATTCATCACGCGGATACCTTCGGTTGGTCCGGTGCTAGGCACAAGCGTACCGCGCACCCAGAGCGCGCCTTCATCCAAGTGAGGTAGGAATTCAGAACCGATCACGCCGCCGAACGTGAGATAGATGGCGATGAGCAAACCCGCGGCCGCTACGCCAATCGTGACCAGACGATGCTCGATCGCCCACCTCGCAGCACTGCGATATCTCGTTTTCAAGAACTCCATCACCGGATTGCGCCATTCGCGCACGCCCTTCCCGAAGAAGAAACTGGCTAAAACCGGCGCGATGACAATGGAGAATATGATGGCGCCGAGGAGTGCAAACGTGACTGTCCATGCCATGGGCTTGAATAGGCGACCCTCCACACGCTGCAAAGTGAAAATCGGCAAATACGCAGTGATGATAATTGCGATGGCATAAAATACAGGACGCTGGACTTCATGCGCGGCCTCGGCTATGACCTGGATCGGCTTCCTTCGATTATTGCCGTCCTGACGCTCGCTCATATGGCGGACAATGTTCTCGACCATTACCACTGCACCATCCACAACCATTCCGAAATCCAACGCGCCAAGCGACAGTAAGTTTGCAGGAATGCCCTTCAGGCTCAGACATGTGGCGGCGAACAACAGTGAAAAAGGGATGGTGAGCGCAACGATGATCGCTCCCCGAATATTCCCGAGGAATAGAAACAGAATGATGGCGACGAGGATAATGCCTTCCGTCAGATTTCGCAGAACAGTGTGGGTTGTGAAGTGCACCAAGTCGCTGCGATCGATGAATGGAATCACCTTTACGCCGGCGGGCAGGATTCGCTCGTTCAGTTCTTTGACCTTCGCGTGAATCCCACGAAGCGCGACGTCTGCATTTGCGCCTTTACGCAAGAGCACGATTCCTGAAACCACATCGCCGTCATCGATGATTTTGCCGTCTTCGCGATGGATTGCTTTCGCAGTCTGCCCGAGCCGGATTTTCGGTCCTTGCGCGACCTGAGCAATATCCTTTACACGAATGGGAGTGCCGTTCTTCGTGACGATGACAGTGTTTTCAATATCTTGGACGTTCTTTACAAGGCCCACTTCCCGGATATTCAGTTGTTGGAGGCCGGACTCGATAAAGCTGCCGCCGGCATTGGCGTTGTTGTTAGTAAGTTGCTGCTCCACCTGGGCGAGGCTGAGACCGTAGGAAATCAGCTTATCGGGGTCAACGCGAACCTGATACTCGCGGGTGGGACCTCCGAAGCTCGATACGTCAACCACATCCGGGACAGCTTTGAAATTCTTTTCGATGACCCAGTCTTCGATTGACTTCAACTCCATCGGGTCGTATTGGGGATTCGTACTGTGCAGGGTATAAAAATAGATTTGACCTACCGGACTCCAGTCCGTACCCATTTGAGGATTGATCCCAGGCGGCAAGGTAACCTGCGAAAGTCTTTCAAGCACTCTCTCGCGGTCCCAAGCATTCTCCTCCTCATCATCGAATATCAGCTTTAGATCCGAGAGCCCGAACAACGAAAACGATCGCAGGTGGGTTATGTGCGGGATTCCGCTCATCTGAATTTCGAGCGGAATGGTGACTTGCTGCTCGATTTGTTCCGCGGAGATCCCCGGCCACTGCGTGATGATCTCGACATAGTTGTCCGCCACGTCGGGATAGGCTTCTACGGGAAGTTGATGAAATGACACCGCACCCCAGCCGAATAGAAAAAGAGCGGCTGCGAGGACGAGGAGACGATTCTCTAAAGCGAAATCGACAACCTTGCGGATCATCTACTGGTCCACTGAATTTTCGAATACCAGAGCGTTCAGAATTACCTTTGTTCCGGGGGTTATGCCCGACGCCACCTCCTGCATGTTGGCAGGAAGCGTATTTCCAGTGACGATTTCGACTCTCCGAAATTTGTTATCTCCTTCAGGAACGAAGACCCAGTCGCGATCACGTAAATGCAAGATTGCAGCACTGGGAATCGTGGTGTGAACTTCCTGCTTCTGTCCGTGAAAAGTAGCGGTCGCAAACATGCCAGGGCGGATGAATCCGGGATTGCCGACTTCAATTCTGACTTTCGATGCGCGAGTGGCTGGATCGAGAACGGCGCCAATGTTGCTAATTGTGCCCTTCAGAACCTTGTCAGGATATGCGTTCAATTTGATATCGGCGGTCTCGCCCAGGCGAACGTTTGGCAAAGCATTTTCGTACACATCGCAAACGATCCAAACGAAGGACAAATCGGAGATCGTGAACGGGTTCTTGGCGGACAAGCTCTGTACGCCCGCTGCGTTGGTCACTTGCTGGTCGGTAATCACCCCCGAAATGGGCGCGTAAATATCGACTATTCCGGTGGGATGATCGGGATCGTTACCGAGGAGTCGAAGATGTTCCTCGGTGGTTTCGACGGCGACCTTCGCGTCGTCTTCGGCGTCTTGAGCGATTTCAAGTTCCGACTCCGGGATGGCGCCGTGGGCGAAGAGATCTTTGGAGCGAGTGATTTGCTTGCGCGCGAGAAGTTCGTCGGCAACGGCTTTGCGGTAATCGGAGTAACCGCCGGAAACATCGTCACTTCGGACGCGCAACAAGAGTTGACCCTTGTGCACCGAGTCTCCTAGCCGCGCGCGAATGTCGACAACGCGACCGGAGGCCAGCGAAATCACGGGCACCGTCCGTGCAACATCCGGGCTTACCGCACCTGTGGCTGACAATTGCGAAGCGGCATTGTGCCCGACTGCGGTAAATAAGGGGAATTGCTCAGGATGGTCGACCTGAAACACGTTCGAATCCTGCTGGTTTTCGACCTGAGCGAGCGGCGGCGCCTCGGCTGCCGGGTCGCTCTCGGATGAACCACAACCCGCCAGACACAAAGTCAGTGCGCTCAGAAAAAGTGCACGAGCGATTGCCGGAAAAATGCTGGGTCCGGCATACGCGTGAAAGAAACACGCTTGCTTCATAAATCCTCACTTGCGACCTACGAATAAAATTCGATTTTCTAAAACGCGATTAGTTGAATTGGCGTGCTGCTAGAGGGACTGCAGAGGAGGACCACGAAGCTCGACGGAACCACGAAGAGTAGGGCGAACGATCTGGACGTTTTGGACCAGAACGTTGCCTTGTAACGCCAGAGGAGGGACACAAACAGCAGATGAAACTACGGCACTGAGTAAGGCTTGAGTGTGGACCGGGCGATGATGGTGGCTTGAAACTTTGGAAGATCTCGCACTGACAAGGGCTGCATCTTCTACCAGCGCGGCAATTTCATAGAGGTCGTCAGTCAGCGAGATGGCGTAGAACATTAAAACCAGGACGCAGATCAAACCGACTGCACTATAAAGAATTTGCTTGCGACGGCTGCGCGCGAAGAAGTCTCGACGCCAATACACGACCCACAACATCGTGCCGGTCAGCGCCAGCAGCAGCCAAATGAGATTAAGTAATGCTTCCATGGCTTCCAAAACATGCGGCGCAGCAGCCTACCGTTCTTCCAGGATCCTGCGCCTTATACTTTTGATGCTATCTCGAAGCTTGGCGGCGACGCAATCTAGTTGACCGAGGTGGGAGCAAACCAGTTAGCTGGCAGCGCGGGCAGCCAGAGTTATGTTGACACCCCCATATACCCGCCGCTAAGATTTGCGTCCTAGTTGACCATCTGTCCGGGTGGTGTGCCCGGCGGGAGATTCATCATGAAAAAAGCTATTTGGACCGTGACGGTCTTGGCGTGTCTTTTTGCGACTTGCGCGGAAGCTCGGCCTCAGAGCAGTCCACCGCCAGCTGGCGTTACAGCGGCGCCCGCGGCCGTGCCCGCCGTCGCTCCAGCCCCGGCCCAAGGGCGAAAGAAGCGGATCGCTGTTTTCGATTTCGACTTCGCCACGGTGCAGTCCAGTTCTGCGGCGATATTTGGTCAGAATGTGGACGTCGGCAAAGGAATCTGCGATCTTCTCGTGAGATATCTGGTGCAGGACGGCACGTATTCGGTGATCGAGCGAAAGTCACTCGACAAAATCATGGCCGAGCAAAATTTCTCGAATAGCGACCGCGCAAACCCAGCGTCTGCGGCCAAGATTGGAAAATTGCTTGACGTTGACGCCATTATCGTCGGCAGCGTCACGCAATTTGGAAACGAAACGAAAAACAAGAATTTCGGAGGTAACGGAGGCAATTGGGGCGGTTTTGGAGTCGGAGGGGTCGGACATAAGAGCTCGAAGGCGGTCGTGGTCGTTGACGCCCGGTTGGTAGATATTGACACCGCCGAGATCCTTGGCGTTGCTGACGGCAAAGGCGAGTCAAAGCGCGATAGCACTTCCCTTCTGGGAGGCGGTGGTAATTGGCACGGATTTGGCGGGGGCAACGCGGATTTTGGCAGCAGCGACTTCCAGCAGACGATTATCGGAGAAGCGATAAATGCGGCGGTTCAGCAGTTGAGCACTGGAATTATCGCTGACAACACGAAGCTTCAGACTCGCACAATTTCTGTTTCGGGGCTGGTCGCGGCAGTGGATGGCGGGCAGGTTATCCTCAATGTGGGCGGGAAAGCCGGCTTGAAGATTGGGGACCAGCTTACGGTCGAACGCGTGACGCGCGAAATCAAGGATCCATCAACCGGCGCGGTGATCCGCAGAATGACATCTCCGGTTGGCACGATTCGCATCACCGATGTGGACGATATTTCTTCTGTCTGCACGCCTGTTTCAGGGACTGATTTCAAGGTGGGAGACGCGGTCAAGACGATCACACAATAGAGGTCGAATTGGAGTTCAATGCGTTTCCAGCTTTTCTGGCGCCCGGGTGAATTGTCATTCGGGTGCCCGCTTTTTTAGGCACGTTTTCGCACTCCCGCCGCATACATCGTTGACAATTTCAACAACACACTCGTAGAATCACCGCGCGCACTGGGGCGCGCACTTTCCGTCGAATTGCGCCGTTCCGTGTCTGCGGAGCCCAATTTGACGCCTGCCGGCACATCCAATCCCAAAGTCGCAGTGATTGATGCGGACGAATCGTTCCGCTCCGGGATTTCCGCGGACCTCGGAGACGAATTCGAAATTCTCGAAGGCGATGATTTCGAAGCCGCGTACCACCATATTCAGGAAAGCGGACTGGATGTGCTTCTGCTCGGCTTGCCCTTGCCTTCGGGCGGGGTTCGCGAAAGCATTCAGCTCCTCAACCGGCTCGCCGAGAGTGAAATTGATACGCTCGTCATCGTACTGAACGAAGACAATAACAAGGCTCCGGCGCTCAAATTGATCGAGGCAGGATGCTACGACTACTTCGTCAAGCCGGTGGATACGGACGTCGTTCGCGCCTTGATGCGCCGGGCGATCAAGAAGCTCCATATCCAGCGCGAAAATCGCATTTTGCGCGAAGAGGTTTCTCGCAAACAGTTTGGCGGCGATCTCATCGGCTCGACCGATTCGATGCGCGACCTGCTCGAAACCATTCGGAGGATGGCTCGCGCTTCCACCAGCGTGATCATCCGCGGCGAAAGCGGAACCGGAAAAGAGTTGGTCGCCCGTGCGCTCCATGAGCAGGGTCCGCGGCGGACGAAACCGTTCATCAGCGTAAACTGCGCGGCGCTGCCTGAAACTCTCATGGAGGCTGAACTTTTCGGCTACGAACGCGGAGCTTTCACTGGTGCTGTGGCCACGAAAGAAGGCCGGATCGAGCTGGCTAACCATGGCACATTATTCCTCGATGAAATCGCGACGCTCACGCCCGCGCTGCAATCGAAACTCCTCAGAGTGCTCGAGGATCACGCGCTGATCCGGCTCGGTGGCAAGAAGTCCATCAAAGTTGATTTCCGGCTGGTCAGCGCGACGAATGAAAACCTTGAGGAAATGGCTAAGACTGGCAGATTCCGCGAGGATCTCTACTACCGGATCCACGTGGTGCCGATTTTTATTCCGCCGTTGCGCGAGCGCGTGGAAGATATTCCTCTGCTCATCGACTATTTCGTAAGCGTTTACTGCGCGGCGAATCGCACGCCAGCGAAACGCATTGCCGAAGATGCCCTTCAGGCGCTGAAGCGCTACGCATGGCCTGGAAACGTTCGCGAGCTTCAGAACGTCGTGCAGCGGTTTGTTCTGATGACTGATTCGGACATGATCAATTTGAAGGACCTTCCGAGCGATGTTGTCCAAGCTGCTGGCAAGGGGACCAAGGGCCGGTTCCGACTGCCGTCAAGCGGCATCAAGCTCAATGAGGAACTCGACGCATTCGAGCGCCAATGGGTGGAAACGGCGCTGGCTCAGGCCGATCAGGTGAAGTCGGAGGCCGCGCGGTTGCTTGGCGTCGATAGGAACCGAATCAATTATCTCTGCCGGAAGTACGATCTTTAGCCTGCCGTCGTTGAAAAAACAAACACGCGATTAAAACTTCAACACATCCGGGACGTGCAGCGAATTGGTACTACAACCCGGCTCAGTCCTAAGTGGCTTAAATCGAATAGAATAGGCCCGCGTGGCGCGACTGCGAGTTTGGCATGAGGTGTGCAATATAGATATGCGTCGCCCACGAGGGCAAACCCAAATCGAGGAGATTCACGAAAATGACAACGAAAAAGACCCAACTGAAGTCGGCCAAGAAGAGCAACAAGATCGTCGCGTTGACGACCCACCTTCCCAAGCCGTAAGATCGCGGCCCTGTCTCGCTGCAAGCGAGAAGCGGCCACACGAAATCTGCGGGGTTGCCAAGCACTGGCAACCCCGCTATTTTTTTGTGCTGACGAGTCGCTGAAAAACAATCGAGAGTTGCTATATCTTTGATCAATTGGAGGGCAATTGTCTCAATCGCGAAGGAAACGAAAAGCGCCGCGCCGGTCGCCGTCCTACGAAGCCATCGGACAATTTTACGATTCTCTTTGGCTGGATAATCCGCGGGCGTGGACAGCTGCCCGGAGCCGGCTGCTGGAACCGATTGTTTCTGGGGCGCGGCGAGTTTGCGAACTCGGATGCGGTACCGGCGTAACGGCAATGGAATTCGCGCGCCGCGGACTAAAGGTTTTCGCGCTCGATTATTCTCGCGAAATGTGCCGCGTCACCCGCGAAAAGGCTCTTGCGGAAGGCCTCGACGTCCAGGTTGCTCGCGGCGATATGCGAACGTTCCGTTTGCCGGTGAAGGTAGATCTCGTCACTTCTGAATGGGGAGTCATCAATCATTTGCGGCGTAAGGCCGAGCTAGCGCAAACATTTCGCGCGGTCGCCCGCGCGGTAAAGCCTGGAGGCTACTTTTTTTTCGATCTTCATCAGCAAAAACTATACGAAGAGGGTTGGCCCAAGGCAGTAATTGGCGATGGAGTGACCGCCGAAGAGGGGAAGAAATTCTTCGCGGCTCAGCACGGCGGATATGACCGAAAGAACGGCAAAGGCTGGACGGAAATAACCATTTTCGTTCGCAGGGCCGGCGGCCTGTGGCAGCGCCGCGGGGAACGCATCGAAGAAATTTGCTGGTCTCAAGGAGAGATTGTTCGAGACCTCAAGCGCGCCGGGTTTCAACTCCTGCGCGTCTGTGATTTCGCCGATATCTGTGCTGCGCCAAGTCCGAAAAGAGGGCCCGACGGCATGCGTACGATGTATCTCGCCCGGCTGAAAAGCAGGTAGACGCATGCTCCTGGTGTAGGGCGTGGTACCCCTCCCGGGCGCAACACGAGTTTGAATTTCGGGATGTATCGTTGAAAAAGCGAACGCGAGTTGAAAATTCCAACGCATTTGACGTATTGGCTGGGTTCGTACTAAAACCAAGGCTGCTGCTAAGCTATGTAGATTCAGTATGTTACGCCGTATCGGTTCGACCGCGAGTTTGGCACGAGATGTGCAATATAGATATGCGTCGCCCACGAGGGCAAACCCAAACCGAGGAGATTCACGAAAATGGCAACGAAAAAGACCCAACTGAAGTCGGCCAAGAAGAGCAACAAGATCGTCGCGTTGACGACCCACCTTCCCAAGCCGTAAGATCGCGGCCCTGTCTCGCTGCAAGCGAGAAGTGGCCACACGAAATCTGCGGGGCTGCCAAGGCTGGCAGCCCCGCAATTTTTTGTACGCGTGAGATAGTTCATCTCTTAGAGCGTATCCCCTGATCCTTCTCAGCCTTCGCCGACACTCCGTGACGTTGAAAAAATAAACGAAAGATGAAAACGTCAACATGTGCTCGATTTTTGTAGGCGAGTACTACAACCCGGCTGACTTTAAGTCACCTAATTTCAACGGTGTAACGCGGGCCATCTGCAGTTGCGTTTGGCACCGGGCGTGCATCCTTTCCAAGCGTTGCCCACGAGGGCAAACCCACAGCGAGGAGATACACGAAAATGGCAAAAAAGACCCTGAAATCTGGCAAGAAGGCCAACAAAGTTGTAGCGTTGACCGCCCACGTGCCCGTGAAGCCGTAATGGCCCGGCTCTGGCTCGCCTCAGGCGAGCGGGGCGACGAACGAAATCTGCGGGGTTTGCCGCAAGCGGCAGCCCCGCATTTTTTTTGAAGATCTACCAGATTTGCGAATGAACCCAGCGCCACACGCCGGCAGCAGCCTGCCACGCAAATGGACGATGCTTCCCGCTGATTTTTGCAGTGCCGGTCATTCCCTCGATCAAGCTACCGTCTGTATTCGGGAAAACCATCTCCACTGCAAAGTAATTCATCACTTCCTGGCCGCGTCTTTCCACTTTGTTCGGTTGTGAAATCGGGCGATCGGCAGCGGCAGCAGGAAGAATTCGCTCGACGCGGCCAGCGGAGGTTCGAAACGGCTGATCGGATACTTTTAGTTTCACGGGCGCGCCCACGGCTACTTCCCCGACCTCCCAGTCGTGGACGAGAATTCGAGCCCGCATCTCGGAACGGTCAACCACTCGTACAAATTCATCTCCCTGGTTAAGGAAATCTCCCTCGTGCGGTTCGATATCGCCCTCGACGACGATTCCATGGATCGGGGATCTGAGCGCCAAGCCAGCGATGTGCGATCGCACGAGGGAAAGCTCTGAGGACAGTCGCGCGCGCTCATCCTCAGCGCGTGCCGCCTCGCCTCGCGAGGTGTGCTGTTCTGCAATACGGAGCGCTCCCTCTATATTGCCGAGTTGGCTCGCGAGAGAAGCGGCCCGCGAGTCAAGTTCCGGATTCTTCAGCTCGGCAAGCACATCGCCAGCTCGCACCTCCTGGCCCGAACGGACCAAGATATTCGCGAGCTGGCCGCCAACGGGCGATCGAATTTCCGCATTCTGTCCTGGCTCCAGAATGAATTCGCTCGAGACCTTACTCGAGAAAGGGGGCACGAATAGCACGAGCGCGACGACAGCAACGAACACCTGTTGCGCGCGAGTGAGTTTCCATTTCAAGTAAGCCTCCCTGATGCTCCAGTACCATGCGCGAATGCGCGGGATTTGCTGCTGAACGCGACTTCGGAGGAGAAGAAATAGGGCCAGCGCCGTAGCAAAGTAGCCCCAGTCACCAAGTACGCTGACAAAAATATTATTCACAAAGATTAAGGCGATCACGAGAACCGCGACGCCGTAAACCATCGCGGTGGTGCCGAACGCCAGAAATATGCGGCGCTGCCTGCGGCTTGCGGCGGGCAATTCGACTTTGCGACGCAGCAAATACTTCTGCCACCAAGCCTGCGCGAATTCAATTGAATCTTCCCGAAGAGAATCAATCTGAACGAATTGCGCGAGCGCGTAGTACCCATCAGCCTTAATCAGCGGGTTGAGGTTGACGGCGATACCCGCGATGCCTGTGAAGAGCAAAGTTTTGTAGGCCAAATCATTCACCAGCGATCCGGGCAGCGTAAACGCCCAAACCAAGGTGGCGAGCGCGCACAGCAGAAGTTCCACCCAAATTCCCGCGAATATGGTCAATTGCCGCGGCATTGTCGTATCGAAAATCAATATGTCGGTGGTGTCCGTGTAAAAAGCCGGCGTGAAGTAAATGAGAATGAAACCCATCTGGGGAACTTCTCCGCCGTAGTGTTTGCAGGTGAGGCCGTGCGCAAATTCGTGGATGCCACCGACGGCCAGCATGATGATCCAGAAGGCCCAGAGGTCGTACGCGCTTTTGTTTGAGAACGAATACAAGGCGGCGCTGTCCTGCTGAATGCGGTACCAATCGCCCGCAAGAATGGCCATTGCAGCAATGAACGCGGCGATGCAGAAAATGATAAAGCCGCGCGTGTAAATCCAGCCCAAGTAGGGGTCAAGCCACGCGAGGGTCTTGTCCGGATTCCATGCCTTGAATTGGATATAGAGCAGGCTAGATTCTGTGCGGCCTTTACGCTCATCGCGAATTCGCTCGAGCATGGCGAGATTTTTCTCGCCGACGGTACGGACCCAGAGGTTCGATTCGACCGTATCCAGGAAATCGAGCACGCTCGTCTCGTCGAGTGAAGAATCGGGATGGCGCGCGTTCATTTCTTCCGCTACTTCAGCTGCTGTTCGCGTTCCATCGCAGAGCGTCAGTAGCTCGTATTCGGTCGGGCCATAGCGGTTATATGAGGCAGTATCCGGATCTTTAATGACGAAACTAGCTTTTCCGGCGACCTGCTGCGCGCTGATTTTCAAATCTTCGCGGAGCTTGGGGCGGTGAAGTCCTTTTGCCAGGACGCTCGAAATCTGCAGGCTGGTTGGCCCGTATCGCATCGGGAGTCCTTATGGCTTGGGCGATGCTGCGCCAGGGGGCCACGCAACGCGGACGGCCATACCGGGGCTCAGCGCGGAAAGGCCGGAGCCGGTAAGCTGCATGGTCACGTCGTAGCTGTCGCTGGCCGGATCAACCATGGGACTTACTTTAACGATTCGCGCCGTATACGAATGATCGGGATTCACGACGGAGAAAACCTGCGTGCTGTTGCCAATCTTGGGCCTTCCTCCCGAAGCTTCGGGCACTTGAACGTGAACCTCGAGCGGCTCGAGTTGGCTAATTCGGAAGCTCGGATCATCCTTAGCGACGTTCTGTCCCTGGCGCACGTAGCGGCGTACGGCGATGCCGGAGAACGGTGCCCGAAATTGAGTTTGTTCGACGTCGAACTTCAAACTCTGTATCTGCGCTTCACTACTCTTCACCAGCGCCTTGCAGCTCTCCGCATCGAACGCCGTCGCCTTTTCTTCGAATTGGGCCTCTTCGAGGTCTGCTTCGCTGCTCAGCCCGGCTTGCCGCAGGAGTTCCTGACGGCGCAGATTCGCTTCCTTGGCTTGGTGCTCGGCTTGTTTGTACTTCAGATTATTCTGCGCAACTTGTAAATCGGCCTGAGCCTTCTGCAACTCCATCTGGAGTGAGCGGTCATCGAGGCGCCCAAGAATTTCGCCGGCCTTCACCTTTTGGCCTTCCTCTACATTGACTTGCTGGACGATCCCTTCGCGTTGCGCGCGAACATCCACTTCATGCTCGACAGTGAGCACGCTGAGAATTTTCCCGAGGTTGGGTGCGCCTGAATCTGCGGGGCTCGGGCTTGGAGACGTTACACGCGCTGGCGCGGCAGCAGAGGGCGTCGCGGCATTCTCGCCGCCGCAGCCCGCCGTACCCAATGCCAAAACGCCAACTAAAGTCCACGTTCTACGTCTCATGATCGCCCCTAAAACAAAACTGCACATGGCTCGCTGCGGCTACGGCAGCCAGACCCAGATCTTCTCCCACAGCCAGCGAAATGGTGAACGAAAAAGCGCGTACCCGATAGGATACCAGCCTGTGCCGAACCATCCACCGTTCGCGCGAATGCGAGCACGGCCTGCCATTCCGTCCCGTGCCCGCATGCCGGCATTATCGAATACTGCCCGGATCACAAAAAATTCTTCGCCTTCGATGGCCTCGGAACGAACCCCCACGCGGTCCACGGTGCCTTTGAATGTTTGGGTAGGGTACGCGTTTAGCTTAAGGGCCACACTTCTTCCGGCGCGGATAAGATTCAAATCCGTCTCAGGAACATTCATATCAATTGCCATCTGTTGTTGCTGGACGATTTCGCCGAAGGCTTGCCCTTCCGCCAACATGGCGCCCGTTTTTTCTTCGATCTTGGGGGTCACAACGACGCCGTCAATTGGGGCACGTAACTGCGCATCCGCCACCCGCTGTTCCTCTAGCGTTACATCCGCTTCTGCAGCTTCGGCGCGGAGGCGCGCCTGAGATGCAACCGTCAGGTCGCGCCTAAATTCAGCTTCTGCGAAATCGTGCTGCGCGAGGGCAAGGTCAGATTTCGCGCGCTCAAGCTTGACGCGATCCTCACCGTCATCGAGTTGAGCCAATGTTTGACCGCGCGTGACAACGTCTCCTTCATGCACAAACACGCGCCTGACAATGCCCCCGGCAACGGCGCTCACTATGCGGCGATCCGCGGGAACAACTGTTGCGTTGGTGCTGACGCGAACCGGCCACGGAACGATCGTAAGCACCATCGCGGCGAGTGCTGCTTTCCAGCCATACTCAAACCAGCGCGACTGTGCGCCCGCGCCAAAAAACTGCTGCCTTTTTTCCGCCAGAGGCTGGAGAAATCCAGCCAGAGGCACTTGCTGATAGAGTTGCGCGTTTCGAATTGCCACGGTGGTCTGATTCGCGAGAATTGACACCGTTTCGCGCTGGTTATCACTGAGAAATTCCGGATCGCCGTTGAGCATGCAGAGGACGCCGACGGTGCCTTGATCGTCGCGCAGCGGGAGCGCGTAGAAGCCGCCGTATCCATGCTCGTCGAGAAAGCCAGAAGCCACATCGCGCGCAGATTCGGGATCAGTTTCCCAACCTTCCTCGGATTTGTCGGCGCGGACCGCAGCTTCCTGGGTTGAAACCCACTCCAGAAGTTTCCGCAACGCATCCATCTCATCGGTCTTCGGCACTTCCTCCTCGCCTGACACCGCGCCAAGAACGAACTTATTGCGATCAAAAAATCCGATGACGCACTGGTCAAACGTGATGACGGTGCCGGCCTGTTGCGCTACCGTCGTCAAGACATGATCGAGATCGAGCGTCGAGGTGATGGCCTGGCTAATTTTAAGAAGCGCGTCGAGCTCGTGCAGTTTCCGTTCGGATTCGAGAAGATTGGCGTTATTCAGCGCCACCGCTGCCTGCTCGCTGATGCTCGAAAGAAAGAAAACATCATCTTCGGTGAATGCCGTTCCGTCCTCTTTGTTTATGAGCTCGATTACGCCGATGACCTGCTCCTCTTTACGTAACGGCGCACAAATGATGGTCTGAATCTGGAATTCGCCTCCAGCCTTAATGCGCTCAGCGAGTGATTCATCGTCAGCGGGATGTTCAATAAGTTTCGCGTTGCCGCTGCGTGCCGCGTCGGCCAGATGTCCAGACTCCACCGAGATGGTCGTGCCTTCTTCGACGGTTGGGTCCTCGCCATCTTTCTGAGCGAGTGTCAGCTCATCTCCATTGCCGCTAACCAGCCATAAGTTGCAGGCCTGGGCGTGAAGAATGTCGCGCATTTTGCCGGCCACGATGGGGGTGAGTTCGCTGAGCTCGACTGTGGAATTAAAAATTCTGCTGATGTCGTAGAGAGATGTGAGGCGTTCGATGGTTGTGAGCTGGTTATCACGTTCGACATCAGCTTCAACGAGCAACCCGTCGGCCTGTGAGGCCAGCCTCGCCGCAGTTTCCAGGAATTCGGCGTCTTCAGCAGTAAATCCGCCCTTTTTGTTCAGAGCTTCGACGACGCCGGCCGTGCCTTCCATTCCGGGAAACGGAACGAGCAGCACCGATTGAATCGCTTTGTGCTGAGAAGCGGAAAAGTGGGTGAGGGAATCGGCGTCAATTTCCTTGCCGGAAGCCCGATAGACAGAGGATTGCTCGAAGGCAGCGGCAAGGACTCCATCCGCAACGCGATCGCTCGCTGGTGCAAGCTTTTCGTCAGGCTGAGCCCATCGCGCCCGGCTCCCAAGCTCGCCATCTTCCCCTTCGGCCAACCACAGAAAAACGGCCCGGGCACCAATCGCGGTGCCCACTCGAGCGACAAAGGTTCTGCTCAACGTCGAACGATCTCGGCAGGCAAAAAGGACGCTCGCGAGCTCAACGAGCGCCGATGAATTCTCCATGGCCTTCCCTGGCTGGAATTCTGAAACACCCGTACCGGCTGCTTGAGTGACGGGCGAATGCCCGCGGGGTGCGAAACGCGGGCAGCCTAACAAATGCGGATGCAAGCGTCAATACGGCCCCTTGGTGTCTCAGGGCTTGATTGCACTGCACTTTTCAGCTAGTTTGACTGGGCGCGAGGCGCAGATGGAAATTCTGATACGCAAGGCAGGCACCGCCACGATTCTCGATCTGAACGGACCACTTCGACTGGGTGATTCGGAGCAGGCGTTCAAGGAGCAAATCCAGAAGTTGGTGGATGCCGGGACGCCTCACATCGCGGTGAATCTATCCGGCGTGACCGAACTCGATAGCTCAGGTATCGGAGCGCTTGTTCGATCGTTCACCACCGTCAAGCGGGCTGGCGGCAAATGCATCTACTATGCCCCAACACAGCGCATAAAAATGCTTCTCAAGATGGTCAGGCTCGATAGCGTGCTCGATATTGTGGATGACGAGGCCGGCGCTCTCGCCCGCGTGTGACTCGCCCGCTTTAAAGCCGCAGCAATCTATCCGCACCTAAAACAAGTGCCAGCGTAAACGCTGCAATAATTACCTCTCCGATTGCCCCCACCGCAAATGGTCTCAGCCCTTGCTTGCGCAATGCGCCGATGTCCGTTCGCAGCCCCACGCCGGCAAATGTCAGGAGGAAGGCCCAGCGCGAAAGCGTCGCGAGAGATCCGATTTGATCTTTGTTGAAAACGTGAATTGTAGCCAGGATGGATATCAGGAGGAATCCAAGGACAAACTTGGGAAATTTCTTCCAGAGAAACGCGGCTTTATTCCCCACTGTCTTTGCCTGGCCAAGACTTGCCCAGTAGAGCGCGTAGCCGAGCACGACAAAGCCGATCATCGCGTTGCGAGTAGTTTTCGCGAGCACAGCCAGCTTCGCGGCTGCGTCGGAATAGAGCGCGCCAGCTGCTGTTGCCTCGGCGGTATTGTCCACGGCGAGCCCGGCCCAAAGACCATAGGCGCGATCACTCATGTGGAGTGCGTGGCCAATCAAAGGAAATGTAAAGAGGGAAAGCGCGCCGAGCGCGAGAATCGCGGCAATCGCGAAAGAGGAATCTTCATCGTCGGCGTCAATCGCGCCCTTCGTCGCGATAATGGCGGATACGCCGCAGACAGCTGAGCCAACCGCGAGGAGAGAGATTAGTTTGGGCCGCAGTCCAAACTTGCGCCCGAGAAATGTCATGAACGCGATGGCGACCACTAGCTCGACCGATACCAGCGCCAGACTTACGCCGCCGAGCTTGACAACATCTCCGAGAAGAAACCGCGATCCCAGGAGTACGATACCGGCCTTTAGCCAGAATTCATAAGTCGCCACGCCCGCGCGGAAAATTTCCGGTACGCCAACCGTATTAGCGATTGCGAGGCCGATCAGAATAGCCCACAGGACGTACTCTATATTCGGCAGAGTGAGATGGTGCGTCTTCCCGTAGGCCGCGATTCCCTGCTCGAGCAGCTTGCCGCCATAGCCAACCGCCGCCAACAAGACTATTCCCGGAACTACATGAAGCGCATCCCGCACAAATTGACTCGCGCCGGTTGCCGGTCCGGCATGCAGCACTGCGACTGGTTCGCTCATTTGTCACCTTTTTGAAATTGAAATTCTGCTTGGAGTGCACCTACCACGGGACGTGCTTGATCACCCCGGCGCGTACGAGCAACGCCGCGAGCAATGCCAGTGTCACCGCCCAGCCGTCCACGGGAATTGCGAATCGTTTTTGCGGCTGCTCGCTTTTAACCTGTGAAGTCATGTTGGCTCCTTGGGGATTTCGTGGGTGAAAGTTCAGATCGCGGCGTCGTGATCTGCACCATCGCGGGGCGCCCTATTGATCCAAAATTCCCGGGCTGCCTGAATCGTTTCCCCGGTCACGACGCGCCCGATAATCATCAGCGCGGGTGAGGGAAGTGCGCCTTCGTTGGCTAGCCTCGTGAGTTTCGTGGTGCGAATTTGCTGTTTGCTTGATGTTGCGTTCGAGACGATCGCGCAAGGCGTGTGCTCAGGCCATCCTGCCTCGCGCAACTGCGCGGCGACGTAGGCGTAGTCCGGTCCAGGCATGTAGATCACAACTGTTGTTTCGCTCGAGATTCCGCCCCATTGAATAGAGCGGTTCGTCGCGCCGCGATGAATGGACGTGAACAGCACCTGAGAAGCGATCCGCCGGTCCGTGAGTGAAATGCCCACGGCCGCAGCAGCGCTGGCCGCCGCCGTGATTCCCGGAACGATCTCGAACGCGACACCGGCTTCACGCAGCGCCGCGATCTCTTCGCCAGCCCGGCCAAAGATCGAAGGATCGCCGCCCTTCAGCCGGACGACCACCTGGTGTGATTTCGCGGACGAAATCAGCAGCGCGTTGATCTCGTCCTGCGTTAATAATTTGCGCCCGCAGCGCTTACCCACATTAATCCGCACGGCGTCGGGACCGGCTAAGGCCAAAACTTCGGCGCTCACAAGCGCGTCGTGCAGCACCACCCTCGCTCGCCCGAGTAACTTCAGCGCCTTCACTGTTAACAGTTCCGCATCCCCCGGGCCGGCGCCGACAAGATAGACTTTTCCGCTCATGCGACTTTCCCGTTCGAGCCGCTGTTGTTTGATCGGCTGTCGCGCGACGCGCGCAAGAATTGTTCGAACATCTCGTTGCTCGCGAGGGCGTGCAAAATTTTCCTTGTCTCCTCGGGGTTCTCACTCTCCGCGCGCATCGCGGCGCGAACCGCGCCAAGCCATTCGAGCCACGCTTCGTATTCCGACCCGAATTGCGCTTTCAGTTCGCGCCTCAATCGTTGGGCAAGCGCTGGGCTGAATCCAGCGGTAGAAATAGCGATCTGGAGCGGCCCGCGGCGCACGACGGCTGGATAGTAGAAATGGCATCGTTCGGGATCGTCCACGGCATTACAGAGAATTCCTTGAGCGTCGGCCTCATGAAAGACGTCTTGATTGACGCCGAAGGCGGACGTAGCGGCAATCACGACGAAGGCTCCCGAGAGATCGCCCGGTCCAAACCTTCTCGGTGCCCATTGGAGCCTGCCCTCCTTCGCCCATGCGGAAATCGCTTCGGTCACTTCGGGTGCGATTACGCGCACTTTCGCCCCCGCTTCAAGCAGGCTGGGAATTTTTGCTTCGGCTACTTCGCCCCCGCCAACGACGACGCACAGCCGATCTTGCAATTTCACGAACATTGGGAATAAGGACATGGCTAACCCTCGACTCCGTGCGGAACAGGACCTGCAGCGACGTCACGTTCGAATTCTTCAGAGACACTGCCGCCAAGCAGCGTGCGAATCTCATCGTTCGAATGCCGCGCGAAAAACTGCCGCAAGTTCTCGGCTTCATGCCGGCCGGCTTGATACGCCTTCAACACGCGCTCGATCGCGTCCGGCACTTCCGCAGCGACGCACCGATATCCAACCGGCCGCGCGAACGCTTGATGCTTGCCAACAGCCCCGCCAACGCAAAAGTAGTACGCGTCCACCAGCTCGCCATCCACCTTGATCTTTTTGCCCTCGATTCCAATGTCTGCGATCCAATGCTGGCCGCAACTGTTCGGGCAACCGGTAATGTGCAGCTTCAACTGCTGATCGAACCCGGGAATCCGGTCGTCAAGCTCTTCTACTACCCAGCGCGCGAAGCCCTTCGTTTCGGTCAGCGATAATTTGCAGAATTCGGACCCGGTGCACGCGACCGTCCCACGTGCGAAAGGGGATGCTGCAACGTGCAATGCCGCGTATCCGAGCTCGCGAGCCACCGTTGCGGAATCCTGCTCGCGAATATTCACGAGAAGGAGATTCTGCATATTCGTCGTGCGAATTTCGCTCGAGCCGTATCGCTGCGCCAGGTCGGCTGCGACATTCATCTGTTCTGGCGTGATGCGCCCCCGCAGAACGGAGGCGCCGACATAAACGAGGCCAACCTGTTTCTGCGGATGCACACCGACGTGATCGCGATAAATGTCATCGGGTATGTTTTCTTGTTCGGCGGGATCGAGCGAGAATCCGATGCGTTGTTCCAGCTCAGCCTGAAACGATTCGGCCGTCCAGCCATGCTTCAAGAAAAAAAACTTCAGCCGCGCTTGCTCTCGGCTCTGGCGAAGAATTTCGCTGTCGCGAAAGATTTGGGCTATGCCTCGCACTACCGGAACTACTTGATCCCAAGCAATGAACGCATTAAGCCGCACACCAAAGTGCGGGTCCGCGGAAAGGCCGCCGGCCACACGAAGCGAAAAGCCAATTTCAGACCCGCCATTCCTTCGCCGTATGGTTGGCGTCAATCCGATGTCGTTGATTTCTGGATAGGAGCACCAGTAACAGCATCCAGTAATCGAGACTTTGAACTTCCGAGGCAAGTTGTAGAATTCCGGATTCCCGGCGAGTTCGCGATTCACTGCCAGAGCCAGCGGTGACGCATCGCAGATTTCGTCCGCGTCCACGCCGGCGAGAGGACATCCCGTGATATTTCGCGCGACGTCGCCGCATGCGCCGGTCGTCGTCAGTCCTGCCGACCAGAGACTTTCGAGAATTTCCGGAAGAGCTTCTATTGTGACCCAGTGAAGCTGAATGTTTTGACGAACGGTCAGATCGGCGACGCCTCTTGCGTGTTGCGCCGCCAGATTCGCAATCACTCGCAACTGATCGCTGCGCAGAATCCCGTTCGGAACGCGAATGCGCACCATGAAATACGGAACGGCCTTTCCTTCGCCACCCCTGCCGCTCATGACGCCATTTCCATCGCCCTGCGTGTAAACGCCCCACGACCGAAAGTAAGTTCCCAGCCACTCCGGCGGAATAGACGCGAATCCCTGCCGCGCAAAGCCGTGAATCTCGTCAATGCAGTCCCAAGCGTTCTTGGCCCGCTTGAGCCGTTCGACTCGCTGCGCCTTGGTTTCTTTGAGTTCGGTCATAGTCAAAATGTCCCCAGAAAAGCAAAAGCCCACCAGCCAAAATTTCTGGCGGTGGGCTTCGGAACTTCAGTTTAGATTACAGCTAAGTCCGGAGTCTCCTCTCGCCAGAGTTGTGGGCCATACAACACACGCAACATACGCAGCACATCTGCGTGTACCGGGAGCTTTGGCTCTGGCAAGTATTCGACATGAAGATTAAGGCTACGGGACGTCACCCGTGATGTCAATCCAAAATCTGTCTCGGATTGTAAACGAAATGTAACTTCGCCGGGACATACTTTGAACAGGAATCATCCCGAGGGCCAACTTCAATCGCTGGCATACTATATGCATTCGAAGCTGTTCTGTTTAGAGCATCTTGCGATTAAGCCGATGCATCGAATGGACTTCATGAAGATGGGTCTGGCACACGCGAATACGCGCAGCGCGGATGTTTTGATCGTGGGTGGCGGACCAGCGGGACTCGCCGCCGCCATCGCAGCGCGACAAAAAGGCTTTGAGGTCATCGTCGCAGATCGCAATCGTCCGGCGATCGACAAATCATGCGGCGAAGGCTTGATGTCAGACGGCGTCGAGGCCCTACGCGCGCTCGGCGTTGACATTCCTGCCGCAGAATCTTTTTCGTTTCGCGGTATCCGCTTTGTCGGCCCCGCATCACACGTCGAAGCCAGCTTTGAATCCACGCGCGGAATCGGCGTTCGGCGGACGACGCTGCATCGCTTGCTGCTGGATCGCGCTGCCAAGCTTGGTGTGCAATTCTTCTGGGAGAGTCGCTTCACTGGGATCGGCGCACGCGGCTACTCAGTCGATGGGAACGCGATTCAGGCTCGATGGTTGATCGGCGCCGACGGGCTTGACTCGACGATCCGCCGCCAGTATGGCCTCGACTCGCACTTTTCAGGCCCGCGCCGCTTTGGATTTCGCCGCCATTATCGAACTGCGCCATGGACCGATTTTGCCGAATTGCACTGGGGAAACGGTTGCCAGATTTATGTAACGCCAGTCGGAGCGGAAGAAATTTGCGTCGCAGTAATTTCACAAGGACATCAACTTCGTCTCGATCAAGCATTGCCGATTTTTCCGGAATTGCGGGCGCGCATGCGGTGCGCGAAAAGCGTCGGGACGGAACGCGGCGGTGTTACCCTCTCCCGGGTGCTGCGTAGAGTGGTACGTGGAAACGTTGCGCTTGTAGGGGATGCATCGGGTTCCGTAGACGCCATCAGCGGCCAAGGATTGTGTTTGTCCTTCAGGCAATCGCTCGCTCTCGCGGATGCGCTCGAAGCGGCCGATTTGAAGCGTTATAGCCGGGCGCACCGCAAGCTCATGGCCAAGCCTCTGCTCTCGTCTTCCGTGTTGCTTACACTCGCGCGTCACACCTGGCTGCGCGAAAGAATCCTGCCCGTCCTCTCATCGGATCCGGGCCGCTTCGCTCGCTTGCTCTCGCTCCACGCCGGGCCGAGCGGCAATCGCGAGCCTGAATCTCACGCCATCACCCCGCTCGCGTTTCAACGCTTGAACGGATCGGACTAGTGGCACGAACTCGCGCTACGATTCTCGCTTGTCTCTCAATTTTACTTCTGGGAATCACGCTCACTCGCGATCTTCAAGCGCAGCAACTCACGCTCGATTTTGATGCGAATCACACCCGCGTGGAATTCACACTGGGTGCCAGCCTACACACTGTCCACGGAACGTTCATCCTGAAGAATGGCTCGATTCGTCTCGACCCCGCAACGCACGCAGCAATCGGTCAAATCGTCGTGGATGCCGCCAGTGGTGACAGTGGCAGCGAAGCCCGCGACCGGCGCATGAATCGAGAAATTCTCGAAAGTGACAAATTCCCGGAGATTGTTTTCACCCCCGATAAATTTGATGGTCAGATTCCTGCTAGCGGCGATTTTCTTCTGAAAGTGCACGGCATTTTCCGCCTCCACGGCTCTGACCACGAGATGATTTTGCCTGTTCAGGCGAAGCGTGATCAGGAAGGCATCACAGCTGCGATCCATTTTTCTATTCCATACGTCAGTTGGGGCCTCAAGAATCCAAACACATTTTTTCTGCGAGTTTCCGATCAGGTCGAAATTACGATTCACACGGTTGTGGTTCCTGCGAACAGCTGACCTGGCCGATCACTCCGCGTGACATTGCGGCAAGGTTCGCTGAGCACTGCCTAAATGCTTAAAAGTGCGTCCTTTAGGCGAGGGCTCGTTCTATACCGCACAGAACTTCCACGCTCTCGCGTGCTCGAAAGCAACATGCGAACCCGCTCATGCGTAGTACGATTGAGGGTCAATCATGATGAACAATAATGGCGCCGCGATTCGCGTCGAAAATGTGTCGCGCCACTACCAGATGGGTTCCGCATTGATTCGCGCCGTAGATGGCGTGACTCTTACGGTCAACACCGGCGAATTTCTCGCGATGCTGGGCAGCTCCGGCTCCGGAAAATCCACACTCTTGAATTTGATGGCCGGACTTGACCGCCCCACATCCGGCGCCATCGTTGCGCAAGGACGAAATCTTTCCGAATTGGATTCACTCGATCTCGCGCGCTATCGGAGCAAGATCGTCGGTATGGTATTTCAGTCGTTCAATCTCCTGCCGCGAATGACGCTCGAGGAAAATGTCGAACTTCCTTTGCGGCTTGCCGAAGTAGATCGCAGAGCTCGTGCGGACCGCGTGCTCGAAGCCCTGACTCGCGTACATCTCGAAAAGCGGCTCGGCCACCGCCCCAGCCAGCTTTCCGGCGGCGAACAGCAACGCGCTGCGCTGGCGCGCGCCCTCGTCAATCGGCCCGCGATTCTCTTTGCGGACGAGCCTACCGGCAATCTCGATAGCGCCACCGGCGAAGAAATCATGCATCTGCTGCGTGAAATTCAGCAGTCTCTCGGCATGACGATCGTCATGGTCACACACGAGCGGCCGCTGGCAGAGCGATTCGCAAACAGGATCGCGTCACTCGCGGACGGAAAGCTAATCAGCGACGGAGCGCAGTCATGAAAGCCGGCGATCTCGCTGAACTCGGCGTCCGAAACCTACGCGAAGCTTTTCTGCGCAATTCGCTGACGACCCTTGGCGTCGCCGTTGGAATCGCGTCCCTGGTCGCCATGCTTTCCCTCGGCGTTGGTCTGCAACAGCTCGCCACAACGCGGCTTTCTCACGCCGGGCTTTTCGACACCGTAATGGTGATGCCTCGCACCAGCATGCGCGGCTTCGGACGGCCGCAAGTGGCTCCTTCGCCCGCGGCGGAATCCAGGCCGCTCGACGCTGCCGTCCGCCAGGAACTTGAGCATCTGCCGAATGTCGTCGAGGTCTATCCACAAATTCGATTCGTAACTGAGGTGCGCTTCAACGACACGCCCTATCCTGCGATGGTCGCGGGCGTCCCGGCTTCGGCGCATGAAGGTGGCTCGTTCGACGACGTACAAGGAAGTTTTTTCTCGAGCGCCACAGCCAACGAAGCCATCCTTCAGATCGAATTCGCAAAGGACTTATCCAGTCAGCCGTCTTCGTTGATCAGAAAAGAACTCGTAATTCGCTATGCGGAGCGGCAAGCCCTGCCTCCAACTACAGCAACAGCCGCCAATCGAAATGCTCCGGGCCAAGCCAATCCGCCGGGCGAAGACACGGCCTCCGGATTTTCAATCGTGCCGAAAGAGAGAAAGTTGAAGATAGTCGGCATCGTCGAAACCGAACCGGCCGCGGGCTTCGGCGGAATCGGTAATGGCCGCGTGCTGATCCCGCTTGCGGTCGCGGAAACTCTTCGCCCGGCTCAGGCCAACGACTTGCGCGACATCTTACGCGGCGGCGCCGAAGCGAAACCCGGGTATGCGAGCCTCACCGTTCGCGCCAAAGGTCCATCGCAAGTTGAAGCGCTCGAATCCAAAATCAAGAGTTTGGGATTCGCCACATTTTCACTGCTCGATGCCACTCGCAACCTCCGGCTTTTCTTCGCCGTCTTCGATTTGCTGCTGGGAATTTTCGGCAGTCTCGCGCTCGCCGTGGCCACGCTTGGCATTATCAACACTCTGGTGATGGCCATCCTTGAGCGCCGCCGCGAAATCGGCGTTCTGAAGGCCCTGGGCGCGGCGGATGCTGACGTGCGCCAACTTTTCTTCTTCGAGGCCGGTGTAATGGGATTTCTCGGTGGAATTGTTGGCGTCGGGTTGGGTTGGTTGATTGGCCGCGCCGTTACCGTGGGAACAAATATCTACCTCAAACGCCAGAACCTTCCACCCGCAAACGTGTTCTCAGTACCGTGGTGGCTCGTGCTCGGCGCAATCACGTTTGGCATCGTCGCGAGCCTTGCAGCTGGAATTTATCCCGCATCGCGAGCCGCTCGGCTCGATCCGGTCGAGGCCCTAAGATATGAATAAACTTCGCTGCGCTTTGCCTTTCGCTCTGATAATTCTCGCGCTGTCCATCGCCGCTCCGGCTCATGCCGCAACGGGACGCGCTGAATGTCTCTCGATCCACAGCCAGGTTCTCGGCGAACAGATTCCCTATTGCGTCCTCCTGCCTCCGAGCTACGACCACGACGAAACGCGGCGCTACCCCGTTCTTTATTTTCTCCACGGCCTCGGCGACAACGAACAAATGTTCGTACGCTCTGGCGGCTGGAGCATGACCGAGGATATGTGGGAACACGGGACGATGGGCGAGTATCTCGTCGTCACGCCCGCGGCTGATGCGAGCTTTTACATCAACTCGCGCGACGGCAGGCATCGCTACCAGGATTTCTTTCTCACCGAATTTCTACCCTACATCGAGCATCGTTACCGTATCCGTGCCGAGCGCAATTCCCGCGGCATCGCCGGAATCTCGATGGGAGGCTATGGCGCGCTGCGATTTGCGTTTCTGCATCCAGAACTTTTTCGCTCCGTGAGTGCGCAAAGCCCCGCGCTGATTGACAGATTACCGGCGTTCACGATGCGCGACGCGCAGGATACGGTTCGCCTGCGCATGTTGGGCGAGGTTTTCGGCGACCCTCCCGATCAGGCATTCTGGGATCGCAATACGCCGATCACGCTCGCAAAGTCGGCAGACGTCAAAGGTTTGAAGATTTACTTGGATTGCGGCTCAGACGATGATTACGGATTCAATATAGGCACAGAGGCTTTGCACAAACTGCTCGCCTCTCGCGGAATCCCTCACGAATTTCATATCTATCCCGGCGGCCACAACTGGCCTTACTTCGCGGAGCATCTGCCCGCCGTGCTCGAGTTTCACGCGCGCGCCATCGGCGCTACGCCACCCGCTTCGAAAAAAACAAAATAACCATCCCGCGGACGTAAATTCGCTGTTGCTATCCACGAGACCCAACCCCAAACCGAATTCGATATTGACTGCCGAGCGCGCGCCGGAATATCAATTGAGGCTCGTCCGTCGTGGGCTATAATTCGCCCACCGATGACTCTTGCTCAAGGAACTAAGCTCGGCCCGTACGAAATCCAGTCGCTGCTCGGCGCCGGCGGCATGGGCGAGGTGTACCGCGCGCGTGATACGCGCCTCCAGCGCGACGTCGCCATTAAAGTCCTGCCGGGCTCCCTGGCACAAGATCAGGACCGGCTGCGCCGTTTTGAGATCGAAGCCCGCGCCGTTGCCGCGCTCAATCATCCGAACTTGCTGAGCGTCTTTGACGTGGGCACGGCTCCCGCGGCGGAAGGCGTTGACGAATCCGGCGCAACAAAGGTCGCAGCTGGTTCGCCATACATCGTTTCCGAATTGCTCGAAGGCGGTACGCTTCGAGAGCGGCTCACCTCCGGCGCGTTACGCGAACGCAAAGCGCTCGATTACGCCATCCAAATCGCGCGCGGCCTCGCAGCGGCGCACGAACGTGGCATCGTCCATCGCGATCTCAAGCCCGACAATATTTTCATCACCAACGACGGCCGGGCAAAAATCCTCGACTTCGGCCTTGCCAAACTCAGCGAAGCCCCTGCCACAGACGTGGAAGCAACGCGCGACTTAGCGACGCAAGCCGGAGTAGTCATGGGGACGATCGGGTATATGTCTCCCGAGCAGGTGCGGGGAAAACCCGCCGACGCGCGCAGCGACATTTTCAGTTTCGGCGCCGTTCTTTACGAAATGCTGTCGGGCCGCCGCGCATTTCGAGGTGACAGCGCCGCGGATCTGATGAGCGCGATACTGAAAGAAGATCCGCCCGAGCTCGCCGCGACAAATCAGGAAATTTCGCCGGCGCTCGATCACATCGTTCACCACTGCATGGAGAAGGATCCGCAGCAGCGCTTCCAGTCCGTCGGCGACATTGCTTTTCAGCTCAGCGAAATGAGCGGGATGCGGACGTCCTCGGGAGTCGCTGCGATTGCTGAGACACCCGCATCGCAAGCGAGCAAGACCGCGCTACGGCTTCCCTTTCCAGCGTGGGCGCTCGCGGCGATTGGCGCAGCGGTGTTGGCCTTGATCGTTACGAGTACCTGGTTCCTCGCGCGAGCCACCTCGCACACCGAGCCGCCGAGATTCGTGCAGTTGAGCTTCCAGCAGGGTGTCGTTGATTCTGCGAGGTTTTTGCCCGATGGGCAGAGCATCATTACCGCATCGCAATGGGGTTCGGAATCGAATCTGTCTCTCTACACTGGACGACTCGATAGCCAGGGTCTGCGTCCCATGGGAGTGAAGGCGGATGTGCTCGCGTCGGTGTCCAGTACCGGCGAGTTGCTTGTGATTCAGGATCTTCAGCGTCTTGGTCCCGGATACGTTCGAGCAGGCACGCTCGCGAGGCTGCCTCTTGGCGGCGGCGCGCCGCGGCCGGTCATGGAAAATGTGCAGTACGCGGATTGGGCGCCGGATGGCAAAGACTTTGCCGTAGTTCGATTCGTCCCCGAGAGCCATGCTTATCGCCTCGAATATCCCGTGGGCAAAGTGCTGTACGAAACGAATGGCTGGGTGAGCCATCCGCGTTTTTCTCGTGACGGGAAGAAGATCGCGTTTCTCGATCACCCCGTTTTCGGCGACGATCAGGGCATGGTGGCAGTCACGGACTTGGAGGGGCACCGAAAACAACTCAGCGGCTCCTACGAATCCACCCAAGGATTGACGTGGTCTCCGAAGGGAGATGAGATTTGGTACAGCGCGATCGAGAACGGCGTCTATCGCTCACTATTCGCAACGACCCTCGGGGGACGTGCGCGTCCTCTACTCTCCGCTCCAGGGAATATTGATATTCAGGACGCTCTACCCGACGGCCGCGTGCTCCTGGACGATGTGAACCTTCGCTTGATTCTAATGGTTTCCACTCCCGACTACCCTCAAGGCCGCGATTTCACCTGGATGGATTGGGCCGTGTACGCGCGCTTCTCCAGTGATAGTAAGCAGATTCTATTCGGGGACGAGCACAGCGGTGCAAATTATGGGACATTCCTCCGCAACCTGGATGGTTCGCCGGCAGTACGTCTCGGGGATGGCGATGCGCAGGATATCTCTGCTGACGGCAAATGGGCCGTAAGCGTATTGCCGACTGCTCCCAATCAGGTTTTGCTTCTGCCTACGGGGGCAGGAGAACCGCGGCAGATTACTCACTCGAAGATAAATCACCTTGTCGTTCGTTGGCTGCCGGACGGCCGGCTTTTCTTCGTGGGAAACGAATCCGGTCACCGCGAGCGCACTTATGTTTTGGACGTCAATGGCAATGAGACTCCCAGCACCTCGGAGGGAGTGAGAGCTTTCGCCGCGAGCGGGGATGGAAAGCGCCTTATTGTCTACGATTCCATCCATACGCAATTTCAATTGTTTCCGCTGGAAGGCGGCCAGCCGCAGGCGGCTCCTCAATTTCAGAAAGGCGACTCGCCAATTGACTTCACTCCTGATGGCGCTGCCGTTTTCGTCCAGCGCCGCGGCGAGCAGGAAGCAGTGGAGATCTGGAGGGTAGAACTGGCCAGCTCGAAACGAACCTTGATCCGCACCATCACCCTCACCGAAGCTCCATCCATCGCGGGAGCCCTGCGCGCCACCATCTCACGCGACGGGAAGAACTTCGCTTACACATACACTCGCAGCATTTCAACGGAATACGTGGTGGAGGGTCTTCGCTAATTACCGCCGGTCATTCGGCTCGGCTGCCTTGCGTCATTGGCTAGAGGAGCTCGCTCCTCCCGGCATGGCTTAGTTGAAGACACCAAACAGACAAACACGAGAATCTATGACGTGTAAAGCGACCACACTGACAGCTCTCATACTCCTTTTACTCATCGGCTCGGGAACAGCGCTCTCCCAGTTTCCTCCGTTCCAATTTCTGCAAAAGCCCGGGCCTTATCCCGTGGGCCTGAAGGTGGTGAATCAATACGATCTCTCACGAAAGTTTCCCGCCACCCCTGATCGTCCCGAAGCACCTGCACGGCAAGGAAGCCGTCCTCTGCAGACGCTCATCTGGTATCCATCGCTGCAAACCACGAGTAAGTCAATGACAGTTCGCGATTATGTAGTGCTGGCGGATAGAGAGATTCACTTTGACACGCCTGACCAAGAGCACAACAGATGGCGCAGACGATTGAAGAGTTCCTTCGATATTTCTCTGTGGGCGGTGCGCGACGCGAAGCCGGTCGAAGGGCGCTACCCGGTTGTCATTTACGCTCCCAGCCAGTCATCCATTGCCTGGGAGAACGCTGATCTGTGCGAGTACCTTGCCAGCCATGGCTATGTCGTTCTTGCCGCTCCTTCATTGGGACCGTCAACGCGCGGTGTGAGTGACGACCTGGCGGGGATTGATGCGCAAGCTCTCGACATCTCATTTCTTATTTCTTATGCAGCTACTCTGCCTGATACGGATTCATCGAAGGTCGCTGTGGCGAGCTTTAGTTGGGGAGGAATATCGAGTTTGTTCGCTGCTGCGCGTGACCCCCGCCTTCAGGTCCTGGCTGAGATGGACGGCAGCATGCGCTATTATCCAGGACTTGTGGCAAGCGCTCGAGATGTTCATCCAGAGCAGTTGAAATTGCCACTCCTCTTTTTTACCGCAAACAATATGAATTACATTGAAGATTTTGATGCCGACCACGGCCCGCTGAATGAAGGGCGCAGTGTTCTTAACGCATGGACACACGGAGATGTCACAACTGTCAACATGGTGGGCCTGTCCCATCCTCAATTCTCTTCCATGTTTCAGCGCATGAAGAACGCCGACACATTCGCGGAAGACCAGGTCGCAGATTACGGGCAGGAAGACGCAAGTACAAGTTATTCATGGGTTGCACTTTACATGCTTCAATTTCTAAATGCCCACGTCAAGCATGACGCTGAGGCGAAGGAGTTTTGGGGGAGAACTACCGCTGAAAACGGCGTCCCCAAGCACATCATGGGAATCAAATTCAGGCCGGGATCGTTTGCCGAGATCATGCGATCCGCAGCTCGGACGGGAGAAGAGAGCGCGTGGAAGGCATTCCAAAGCTTCGCTGCCGATTCCATGCACCGTTACGTGACCGGCGAAGAGAGGACGATAAATAGGCTTGGCTATGCCTTCCTTCAGGAAAAGGAGCCGTCGTCAGCCGTCGTGCTGTTCAAATTGAACACAAAGGCCTATCCCGATTCCGCGAATGCATGGGATAGCCTTGGAGATGGTTACGAGGCGACGAACGATATCCAAGCTGCGCGTATGGCATACGCGCGGTCTGTCGAATTAAATCCTGACAATGAGCACGCGAAGGGTGAGCTGGTTAAATTGCGCAAATAGCGTCTACGAGATAAAAGAGCAAACTGGCGTTTATCCAGGCCAACCAGCTTGACCTGGTGGCACTCGATCGTTGAGTAAGACGTGGCACGTACGCCCACGGGAAGAACTTCGCTTACATATGCAATCGCAGCATTTCAACAGAAGACGAGCGGAGGGTCTTCGCTGATCGCGGTTGGCGGCACGGCCTGGCGGAGATCCTCCACTACAAAGCGTTTCTGCTAGTAGCACATTTCCGAATCCTCCGTATCTCTGCAATCGTTTCGATCCATCGCCAAGTTGTCTCTATAATTGCGGCATGGATCGGCCGATAATACTCGAACCCATGACTGGCGATCATTGGGCGTCCGTGCGTTCCATTTATCTTGAAGGCATTGCAACCGGAAACGAAACGTTTCAACAGACGGCTCCCGAATGGAAGGAATGGGACGAAGGGCACCTGCGAATCTGCCGGATGATTGCGAGGACAGCGCAGGAAATCGTCGGCTGGGCCGCATTGAGTGCCGTGTCGAAGCGGCCTGTGTATGCCGGGGTCACGGAAGTCAGCATCTACGTCGCGGAGATGGCCAGGAAATGCGGAGTCGGAAAAAAGCTGGTCTCGAGGCTGATCGCCGATTCTGAAGCGGAAGGTATCTGGACACTTCAGGCCGGAATTCTCCGCGAGCATCCGACTGCACTCAAGCGCCGGATTTCGAGTCGTAGGTACGCGGGAACAACTGGGCAGCTTAAATGGCCGCTGGCGCGATGTCGTGTTGATGGAGCGCCGAAGTTCGGTGGCTGGAATCTGATTTGCTTCGAATCAGGAAAAAAGCCTCCGCAAAATTATCGCAACCAGGTGATTCCGATGATTGGCTCACCTTGGCGGCCATTTTCGCGCCGGTTTATGATATGGCTGTGGACTCGTTTCAATGCCGCGAACAAACATCCTCACGTTGCTGCAAGGAGGCGATCGGCGCGCGATTGGCCGGTCGGATCAAGTAGCCGCAATGGTATCCAAAGACCCGCGATTGTTTCGTAAGCTGATCGCCGGTCTATGGTCTGACGACCCTCTCGTGCGGATGCGTGCCGCAGGTGTGACCGAAAAAGTTACGCGAACGAGTCCTGCGCTGATTCGCCCCTACAAGAAAGAGCTCTTAGGCCTGATGAGCGAGGCCAAGCAGCAGGAATTGCGCTGGCATTTAGCGGCAATCGTTCCACGGCTTCCGCTGAACCCCAAGGAACGGCAAATCGCCGCCGCTTTGTTGAATGATTATCTCCAAGACCGCAGTTCCATCGTCAAGACGTTCGCTCTGCAAGGCCTCGCCGATCTGGCACAGGATGACCCAGGCCTCCGACCCGAAGTATTAGAGAGTCTGCGCGAGGCCACTCGAAGCGGTACGCCCGCGATGAAAGCTCGAAGCCGCAAGCTGCTGATTCATCTCGAAAAAAGTTTATCGCGAACATAATTCCGCGCTGAAGCTAGGCGCGTCACGGCGACGAGCCGGTTCTCTCGCCGAACAAAACGCGATGGGCTTCTGGGCCGAGTGCGATCACGACTGCACCGACAGCCAGCACTGTTCCCGCAAAAATCGCCATTGCCATCCCATATCCGAAGCGATGGCTCATAACTGCTTCAATGTACGCGCTTGATGCGGCCAGCAGTACTCCGACCTGATACGCGAATCCCGGGAAAAATCCGCGAAGGCGATCCGGCGAGAGTTCATTGATGTGCGCCGGAATCACGCCCCACGCTCCCTGCATCGTGAACTGCATTAAAAACGCACCCGCCAGGATCAACGAAAGCGTCGGGGCGAAAACCCATAGCGGAATCACAAAAATTGCAGCTATCACCGAAATGACCATGGAGCGGCGACGTCCAATGCGATCCGATAGCAACCCGACGGCCAGGCTGCCAAGAATTGCGCCGATCATCGAAACGATAGTGATAATTGCCGTCAGCTTGGGCGTGAAGCCGCGCTGCTGCTGCAGGTACGTCGGATACAAATCCTGAGTGCCGTGCGATATAAAATTCATCATAGCCATCAACAGCACTAGATAGAAAAAGCGGCGGCCATTCGCCCAAACTTCGCGGCCGTACTGTCGCCAATCATGCCGCTCCGCTTTGCCCGCTATCCACACCTCGCTTTCTTTCACCTTCGTGCGAATGAACAGCGTGAGAAGCGCAGGAGCTCCACCGAGAAAAAACAGGGCTCGCCAGCCCCAATGCGGGAACACCGTCCAGTAAGCGACGGCCGCGAGCAGATAGCCGACAGCGTAGCCCTCCTGAAGCACGCCGGAGATCACGCCCCGCCATCGAGCGGGCACCGATTCCAATGCGAGCGATGCGCCTACGCCCCATTCGCCGCCCATTCCAATTCCATAAATGAGCCGCAGAATTATGAAAACGGTATAGTTCGGCGCAAAGCCGGAGAGAACTTCAACGCCGGAATACAGCAGAATATCGAGCATCAGCGGCATCCGCCGCCCGTAACGATCAGCGAGAAGCCCAAATAGAAGCGCCCCAAGCGGTCGCGTGGCAAGGCTGGCGGTAATGGCCAGAGCGATCTGAGGTACGGTGCAATGGAATTCTCTGGCGATCGGCGCGAGGACGAACGTCAACACGAAAAAATCAAATGCATCAAGCGTCCAACCCAGAAAGCCGGCGATCACGGCATTTCGCTGGTTGCTGCGCTTGGCGGCGGTGGCGTTCATCGTTCAGTTAGCGATGATATTGCTTGCGCCATTCATGTTCACCCACGCGCAAAATTATTCGGCAAATTCGTCTCAGCGCGATGCCTGCCCGCGAAGATAGGCGTCGGTCTTGTTGATCCAGTCGGCGCGCGGTGGCGTGAATATATCGAGATCCACCGTGTCTTCCAGTGCAAATGCTTCGTGCGGCATGTTGGGCGGGATGCAAAGCACTTCTCCGGCGCGAACGATGATCTCGTCGCCATCGATTCCAAATCTGAGGGCGCCCTCGAGAATGTATGTGACCTGCTCGTTGACATGGCTGTGCAGCGGCACGTGGCTTCCCTTCTTCAGCAGGACCCGCGCCAGCATCACTCCTTCGCCAACCACGAACTGGCGCTGTAAGAGCGGATTCAAATCTTCAAGCTCGAGATCGTTCCAGCGGAAGTACTTCAACTCAGACATGTCGATTGCTCCTAGTGCGTCGCGCGCAAACGTAAACGTACGCACGAAGAAACAACTTCATCACGTGCGCTATTTCAGCGGTGGATAAAGCTTCGCCGCGTTGTCGTGCAAATAACCCTGTGCAAGTTCGAGCGCCCGCGTCTCAGTCACTTCGCCTTCCGCGACCATTTCGGCCAGCGCAGCCGCGAGCGCCTTGCGAGCGGAATTCACACCGTACAAAAAAGTCACTTCGGCGCCCAAAGCATCGTTGAACGGAAAAGCATCCGAGCCGAAGGCAATCTTGTCGGGAAAGACTTCCAGCCATTGCCTCAGCGAATCCTTTAGTGCCGACGGGTACATCAGAAGTTCCATCAATGACGAATCCAGATACACATTTTTCATCGCGGCAAGCCAGATTGCCTCGCGCTCGTAAGGGTAGCAGCCATGAAGCAACACAAACGTCACGCCCAAATATCGAGGATCCCGCAGGACGTTTTCGAGCTGCAATCCATTGCCCTCGCGCAGATTGTAGTAATCGCCGATGCCGACGGCCGAGTGAAAATGCACTGGAAGATGAAGAGCGAGCGCGCTATCGAGCAAGCGCCGAAACACATAATCTTGGAAAATGCGATATTCATCGTTCGTCGGAATGCCGCCGGCGTGATACTTGCGATAAATCGGGTCGACCTCTTCCCGGCTCGGATCGCTGAAATAAAGTGAGCGGAAATACGCAGCTTCAAATTTCATGGCAACGCCACCGCGCTTCTGGTTGTCAGCGACTATATTGCGAATGAGCGCTTCGTAACCCGCAAGATCGGCGGGAAGGCTCGAAACTCCCTCCTGTTTCATATATCGGTGGAGAACTTTCTCCTGCAACGGGAGATACAGCGCTTCGTCCGAATCGCGTTTCTCGAGTTGCGTGTTATCGAACGGAAACAGAAGCGAATCGACGAAGAATACCCAGCGGAATCGCGTTGGCTCGAGATAGTCCGGCATCGCCACGCGATTTGCGAGGACGGTTTCGATCCCCACGCGATCCAAGATATTCGAAAAATACTTCGCTCCCTGCTGCTTCTTCAGCTCTGCCGTCTTGGCCTCCAGCCACTTTGCATGTTCGGGCGCAAAATCATCGTAGGGATAACCGAAGAGAGCTTTTGCGGCAGCTGCGAGTTCCGGATTTGTTTCACGAATCCGAAACGCTTCGCTTGCGCCTTCTGGAGCGGCCATGGCGTCCACGTCTGTATCGTCGGCAAATGCGGGGTGCGCGTGATTGTCGAATACCGGAATTTTGTCGATCTGAGATAGTAAACGCTCGTAGATTTCGTGAACGTCAGACTCGCCTTTGGGTGGCAGCGGCGACGCCTGAGCGCGAACGCGAGATGGGCACGAAATGATTGTGAAAATCAAAATGGCAAGAGCAGTGGCCGTTCTTCTCGTTATCGCGCCTAGTGAAAGACTCGTTCCGGCAGATACCATTTCGAATTCCTCCACGCGCCTTCGCATTCACATTTACCGCGGGACTTCGAGAACGCTGCATTATACCGAGGCCCGTGCGAGGAATAGCCAGAAACTGTTCCGACGATGGCTGGGGCTTGCGACTCTGCCCTGGGGAAGTAGCGCTAGGCGCTAGACTTCAACATTAGGCGGCTGAGCCGCGGCGAGGTGGCTGGAGCTGCGCTTCGACTTCTTAGCTGCTCCTAGAGGGAGTATCTGCCTGTACGGCCGGATACTGAAGAAACGCTGCCGGCACGGATCACAACGGTAGGCGGAGAAACCCAAGAATCGCTTCACACGGTGCAGCGGTCCCTGCGTAATGTGGCGGGAGGAGATTCGATCGAGGTTAAACATTCCGCAGCGAGGGCAATGTACGTAAAGCATAAGCGAAACCGGAGATATCCACGCGTAAAAGCGTGATTCGCAAGCTTTGCAGCGCCAGGGCCGGAGTCGAAACACGCTGAGAATGAAGTCGGCCACGCCGCGGCGGCGTGATCTAGTGCACGACACACTGTGGCACTGAGGGCAGAGCAACTTACTCCTTCCGAATGACGAGTGCGCTAGACCAAGGTACTGGAAGAGTAATTGAGAACGCCATGAACTGCAAGGCATGGCCCGGCTGGTGTGCCGCTCAGTGTAAGATAGTCTGGGGGACAACTCTTAATGCCTGACTATACAGCCGAGCATTCGCGCGCCGGAATCGATGTCAAATTGCCAACGCTCGAAACCTGGCCAAATCATTTCCCCGGTTACGAGATCAAAATTCGTTTTCCCGAATACACGTCCGTTTGCCCCAAGACCGGCTTGCCCGACTATGGGGCCATCACAATCCGCTACGAACCGAAGCGCGTCTGCCTCGAGCTAAAGGCGCTGAAAATGTATCTTCTGGCCTATCGAAACCTTGGGATCTTCTACGAGAATGCTGTGAACCGCATGTTGCGCGATATCGTAGCGGCGACTAGACCGGCCTGGTGCCGCGTCACTGGCGAGTTCACGCCTCGTGGCGGTTTGACCACCACAATTGAGGCAAATTGGCCGAAGGCACGGCGGACACGATAGACTTCGCCTTACGCCTCGGCGATAATTGCGGCGTAGCGCGCGCCCGATATCAATTTCGCGCGAACGATTATTTAGGAGGGGTCGATGGCCACGCCGTCACAATTTTCCGGACCACAATTTTCCGGACCAACTGAACCGCCCCACACGGAAGTGACCGCACTGCCGCGTTGGGTATCCATTCTGTTCGGAATCGTGTTCGTTCTGGTTGTTTACTTGATTTACGCGAGCGTTTCCGGACGCGAGGCCGTGCAGAAGGGCTTCGACGATTCGAACAAGCAGGTGCAAGCCTTAACGGCTTCGCTGGACAAAACAAACTCGCAGCTCACCGACTTAAAGGGCGAGATGGACGTCACCACGCAGAAGCTCGGTATCACACAAGACGAGCTCGCTCGCGCGCGTTCCCTGGCGCAGACGCTTCGTAAAGAGCAAAAAGCAAGCGATCAGCGCCTCTCTACGCAAATCGGACAGGTGCAATCGGATACGGCAACGAAATTCGGCGAAGTTTCCACAGATCTGAGCGCAACGAAGAGCGACGTCGCGGCCACGAAGGCCGATCTCGATGCCACCAAAGCGAAGCTGACGACCACGATGGGCGATCTGGGCGTGCAGAGCGGCCTGATCGCGCGCAACCATGAAGAAGTCGAGGAACTGAAGCGTCTCGGCGAGCGCAATATCTTCGAGTTTAAGGTTTCAAAATCCGGCAAAATGCAGCACGTTGGCCCGATTCAGATTGCGCTTCGCAAGGTTGACGCCAAGCATTTCAAATACACGATGAATGTGCTCGCCGATGACAAGACCATCGAGAAAAAGGACAAAACGGCTGGAGAACCTGTGCAGTTCTACGTTCACGGTTCGCGCACGCCTTATGAGATCGTCGTATTCGATGTGACGAAGGATCAGATTAGCGGCTATCTCAGCACCGCCAAAGATGCGTCGGCTGCGCCACCGAGCGCTCCCGCTGCGAGCACACCGCCGGGCAACTGAGAGCGGATTCGATTTTCGATGGCGTTATTCGGCGCGCGGGAATTCTCGTCTGCGTAGTAGTTTTTGCCGGCCTGGCCAGCGCACAAGACGCACCTTCATCCCCGCCTACTACACAAGAACCCATCAAAGTGCAGTCGGACTTGGTGTTTCTGCAGGTGAGCGTGGAAGACGGCCACGGCGTCTTTCGCGGCGATCTCCAACGCTCTCAATTCCGAATTTTCGACAATGGCAGCCAACAAGATGTCGCCTTCTTCAATTCCGTTGATACGCCAGCCCACATCGCCGTTCTTCTCGAGACGAGCCCTGCCGTCTATTTGATTCAAAGCCAGCACATCGCTGCTGCCTACGCTCTCCTCGATGGTCTCGCTCCTGACGACCAGTTGGCGCTCGCAACCTACGATAAATCCGCTCGTGTAGCACTCGATTTCACCTCGGACCGCGGTGCGGTCACTCGCGCGCTCGACGGCATGCAATATTTTCTCGGCATGGGCGAATTGAATTTTTACGACGCCGTAAATTCCACGCTCGCGTGGCTCGAAACTCCGGTCGGCAAAAAAGCTCTCGTGGTTCTCTCCACCGGACTCGACTCCTCGTCCGAATCGAGGTGGAAAGCACTTCAAACACAGCTCGAGAAAACAGATGTATCCGTGTTCACAGTCGCGTTGGGCAGCGCCGTCCGCAATTTCAAATCGAAAAAAGCCTCTAAAAATCCACAGGTGAGTTTCCAACGCGCAGACGCCGCATTACGCGAGATCGCCAATACTACTGGGGGTCGCTCGTACTTTCCGGCCACGCCGGACGATTTCGTGAAAGCCTATCGAGAGATCTCTGCCCAATTGGGACACCAATACTTGTTGGCCTATAGGCCTCCACCCCACGATGGCCGCGTGCATTCTATTGAAGTTCAAGTGCTGAACCCGCAAGGCCGCGTCCTCGCCACCACCAACGCCACTGCCAGTTCAGCCAACGGTTTTCGTATCTTCGCGCGTCAAAGTTATCTTTCACCCGATAAGTAGGCTGAGATTGAGTACAATTCTCATCGACTTGCGTGCGGCGCATCATTGATGCGCCTCGTGAAATAGTCCGGGCAAACGATTCCAGGAGACTTGGATGAGAGCGGGACAAAAAAATAGATTGCGCGGACGCGTCGCGAAATGTGCTGGGGCCGGGCTCGCCGTCGCACTGCTACTGGTCGGAGCAGCAGCGCAGGACAATCCGCCGAAGCCTGCCCCATCTGCGAATGACATTCAGTTTCGCTTCGCGTATGGCGGGAATGTTGCGCAAGTGCCTATGGAAATTCGCGGAAACCAACTCCTCCTGCCTGTGCGAGTGAACCAATCGAAGCCCGCCATGTTTCTCCTGGCCACATGCGATCTGCACTCGAGTATCGATCCCGCGCCCTGGCTGCCGGCCGACGCAGGCCCTAAATCGCAGATCACATTCAAGAACACTCTTCTCTCCATGCCCGATCTCGATGTGGGCGTTCCGCAAATCGAGCCTCAGTCACTCGACAGGGTGTCGTCTATCGTGGGACGCCAGGTTCGCGGCATCATTGGCGCCGACATTTTGAGCAAGTTCGTAGTGGAGATTGAATACAACCGCTCCGCGATTCACTTTGACGACCCCGCTACGTTTGAATATACCGGCAAAGGCGTAACCCTGCCGCTCTTCGTTCGCGACGGCATACCCAATATCCGCGCCAAACTCGCCATTCACGGGCATCGTGCGTTCGAAGACGATTTCGAAATCCGCACCGAATTCGATGGTGGGATAGAAGTTTCAAAACCGATGGCCGCCGCGCACAAACTGAAACTTGCTCACGTCAAAGGCTACTCGTTCCCCAACGTTGACGGCGGCAGAACTCTCACTGCGCGCGCCGAAATGCTGACGATCGGACCGTTCGCGATGTCCACGCCTCCCGTTTCTTTTCCCGATGTCGCCGGCTCCGAGTCACTGGCGCACGGCGGCGCCATTGGGAACACAATTCTGGACAAATTTCGCGTAATTCTGGATATCCCGCATCAGCGAATTATTTTTGAATCAAACATGAACTATCCGAACAACGTTGAGTTGGATGCAAGCGGCGTCGCGGTGCTCGCCAAGGGAGCGAACCTCAAGACATTTGAAGTTGCGGGGGTGACGCCCAAATCTCCAGGCGCGTCAGCAGGATTGCAAAAGGGCGATGTCATCGCCGGGATAGACAATCAACCGGCGGCTGACCTGACTCTCGTGGATGTGCGTGCCATGTTCGCTGACCTCGACCACGAGTACAAGTTGACGGTGCTGCGTGGCGACAAACCTCTCGAAATGAAGCTGCGAACTCGCCGCCTGCTCTGATTGTCGTTTTGGACAGCGCGGTCGGCTTACTGGTAGTCTCGCATCGTTTTGGCCATCTTGCTGAGAGCGGCATCCGCGCGCGCAAATACGCTTCCCTCTTCGAACTTGCCATTCGCACCGCGGTTGCCCGCGCGGACGCCAGTGAGTAGACCTACTCCATCGGCGATAGTCGCAATGGGATAAATGTGGAACTTGCCCTGCGCGACCGCTTCGATCAAATCGTCGCGCAGCATGAGATCCTCGACGTTCTCGCTGGGAATCAGCACGCCTTGTTTGCCGGTGAGCCCTTTGAGGCGGCAAACATCAAAGAAGCCTTCGATTTTCTGGTTGACCCCGCCGATCGGCTGAACGTCGCCCTGTTGATTCACCGATCCTGTCACCGCGAGTTCCTGCGAAATGGGCAAATCAGCAAGTGCGGATAGCAGCGCATAGACCTCAGTCGAACTGGCACTATCCCCGTCCACCCCGGAATATGATTGTTCGAAGCAGATGCTTGCGGAAAGAGATAGCGGTTTGTCCTGCGCGAATGTGCTGCGCAGATATCCCGCAATGATCTGCATGCCCTTGTCGTGAAATCTGCCGCTAAGATTTGATTCGCGCTCGATATTAATCAAGCCGGTTTTCCCTGGCGACACCGATGCGGTAATGCGCGTCGGCTTACCGAACGCGTACCCGCCAATCTCAAGTACGGCAAGCCCATTCACCTGTCCGACCCGCGCGCCGGTAGTATCGATAAAAATCTGGCGCTGCTCGATCATTTCGCGAATCTTGGTTTCAGTAAGATTGTGCCGTTCGATCTTGGCGTCGAGCGCCTTGCGCACATGCTCGCTCGTAACTGACGTGCACCCATTCTGTTGCCGCGCGAGATAGCACGCCTCTCGAGCGACATCGGCGATTTCGAAGAACCGCGCCGTAATTTTCCCGCGGCGTCCCGCGCATCGCACCCCATGTTCAAGCAATGCCGCGACGGCCGTGCGATCGAACGGGCACAATCCTTCATCCTCCGCCAATTTGCGCAGCCGCCCGCTCAGATGGCGTATAACTTCCTCGCTCCAGCGCATTTCCTCGTCGAACTCGACGCGCATCTTGAAAATCTTTCGAAAATCCTCCTCGAAATCGTAGAGAAGCTCGTACATCTCCCGATCGCCAATTAGAATAATCTTCGCGTTCACATTAATGGGTTCCGGCTTCAAAGCCGCCGAGGAAAATGGGAAAAAGAGATCTACCGGCTGAATTTCGAGTTTTCCGTGATTCAGCGTGCGCTTCAAAGTCCGCCAAACGCCAGGCTCCGTCAGAGTGTCAATCGCATACATGATGAGAAAACCGCCATCGGCCCGAAGCAGCGATCCGCCGCGCAGATCCATAAAATCCGAGTTCCATCCGGCGCGGCTGTCGTAACTGCGGTGCACTGTCCCGAAGAGATTCGCGTAGGTCGGCACAGTCTCAAAAATCACGGGGCAAGTATCATGCTCCGAATGCGCCAGAATCACATTCACACCGTAAACGCGAAACGGATCTCGCTCCTGCCGCTCGATGCGCGGCCCGCCTCCGCCTTCCGATGGCGGCTGTTCGTCCTCGCCCTCGCGTTCCTTGAATGGCTCGAGATTGTCGAGAATATGATGGCGGACTTCCTCGAGATACTCCGCCATTTGCTCATCCGGATATTTTTCCTTCAACTCTTCGATGACCCCATCCACGAGCACTGACGCCGCTTCCTGCTCGAGATAACTCATCTCGCTCGCCAATTCGCGCGAAAGCGACAGCGTCTTCCTGTAAACGACTGTAAATTCTTGCCGGAACTGATCGTATTTGCGCTCGATGTCTTCGGCAGCCACGGTCTCGAGTTTTCCGTCCTGCACCATCTTCGGAATCTCCTCGATCGGAACCATCTGTCCCTCGAGAACCGGGAAGATTTCCGGAAGAGCTACAGCGCCGACTTGCATGCGCCCAAGCGCAAACTGATCTCGCGCGATGCGGCGCGTGAAATCGTCCATCAACTCTTTTTCACGAACCGTGAATCGCTCAACTATGCGCGCTTTTTGGCGTTGGAAAGGCTCACCTTCGAACACCTGAGGTATGCGCCGTCGCAGAAACTCTATCCCTGACTCCATTTCTTTCTTAAAAGCGTTGGCTTGACCGCGCGGAAGCGTCAGAAGGCGAGGCCGGTCGGCATTCTTGAAACTGTTCACGTAGCAGCGGTCAGGCGCTAGTTCCCGCGCCGGATTCAGGTGTTCCACCATGCGCGTGACCATGCCTCCGCGGCTGGTCCCAGATAGCCCACAAATAAAAACGTTATAGCCCGGCGCCGTCAATTCGACGCCCATTTGCAGAGCCCGAAGCGCGCGCTCCTGTCCCATTTCACCGGCAACGAGCGGAGCTTCATCGGTGGTTGCGTAGGGCACCAGCGACGCGTCGCATCGCCAGCGCAGCTTTTCCGGGGGCAAGCCGGACGGAATGTGTGCTTTTTTATCGCTCATGGCGTGTTCCGAGGGTCGTACTCTAGCACGCCCCCGATTGCGTGCCTAAGACGTTCGAGCCGCTGCGTGCCCTTTCGGTTCCGGGTGGGTGTAAATATCGAGGACGCTGGCTGCGGTTGCGACAATGATCGGGCCGAGAATTACGCCGAGGATGCCGAATACACCGATGCCGCCGAGAACACTGATGAAAATCACGAGAGCGCTGAGATGCGCGCGGCCGCTGATCAGCCAGGGACGCAGCACGTTTTCAGCCATGGCCACCACTCCGGCGCAGACGGCCACCAGAACGATTCCGCTGGTCGTGTGCCCCTGGGCAACGAGCCATATTGCGGCTGGCACCCAAATAAGTGCAGAACCGACCACCGGCAGAATAGAGAACAGCGCCATAACCACGCCCCAGAACAGCGGCGCGCGAATACCCAATATCGCGAACATCGCGCCGCCCACCAGGCCGTGCAGGCCAGCCGTAGCAAGGCTCGAAATCACACTCGCGAATATCAGGTCATTGGCTTCGTCAATCATTCGTTCGCGGTGCTCCTCCTCGAACGGAAGCACGTGGCGGATTCGGCGCATCACGTCTTCGCCGTCGCGGAAGAGATAAAACATCGCCAGAATCATCACCACCAGATCGACAGCAAAGCGCACAACATGCTGTACCACTACGCCAAGTTCCGCGGCCAGAAAACCCGCGAATGCTTCCGCATGGTTACGAACGATCGTATTGAGGTCGCTTGAATACTCGGCGCCGAAACGGTCTTGGAGCGATACCCACCATTTGTTCGCCCAATCAAATTGCCCATTCGCAATCTGCTGCTGCATCGTGTGCGCAATCTCAAGTCCCTGGCGCACGAATGCGCCCGAAATAAGAATCATGGGCATGACCAGGATGAAAGTTACAGCTGCGGTGCTGGCGACCGCCGCGACATTTTTTCCCCAACGCTTCCTGAGGCGCTGGTACCAGGACGAAAACACAACGGCCAGAACCCCGGCCCACACGAGTGGCGCAAGAAACGGAGAGATGACTCGGAATACCAGATAGGCGAGGCCCGCCACAAATCCGTAAAAAAGAACGGCACCCAGTCTCTGCTCAGAATTCGATTGCGCAGCCAAATCAACAGACTCCTGAAATCAACTCTTTCGACACTCAGCGAACTACCCTTGGCGCGGCCTTCAGGACTGATAGATACATTCTCAGACTTTGTCAACTGTGAGACGCCGGACCACGAAAATGTTAGAATCCGGCTTAATAAGGAAAAATGGCGTGGTTGAACCTTCCAGATGCAAACACCTGCGCACGCAGGTGATCGCTCGAGACCAAGACGCACAGTATGTCGAATGCTTGGACTGCGGCGAAATCCTCGAGGCAGACGAACTCAAAAACGACGCGACCGGCTTCGATGAATCGCTTTCCGACGCTTGATCCAGCGGGCTAAACCCAATCAGCTGATTCCAAGCCGCGCGATGATCCGCGTAACGTCTCCTGCTGGCACGTCGTAGAGCGTATGCTCGTCTTCCTGCTCCAACCGCTCGCGGAGATATTCCGCACCGATGTAACTCGCTTCGCGGTCCGTTAGATTGCGCCCTGAACTTTCGCGGAACTTCACGAATCCGGGATGCGCAAGCCCCAGCACCACGCCTTTCCCATCCACAAAAAACTTGCAATCCATCGTGTCGCTGTGGCGGGTCGCAATTCCGTTCCAGCAGTGTGAGAAGCGGCAACGATACACGAAATCGGTGACTTTCGACGGTACGTCAAAAGCGCCGATGAAATCGCTCATCGCTCCCGCGTTGGCGATGATTCTGGGCTCTTTCGTCTCTTTAGTTTCTGATGTCGCCACTAGATGCTTTCTGCGTAGCTACTTCGCGGCCCCAGCGGGTACCGGCTGCGCCTGCGTATAGCTCTGAACCGCTGCTCCCACACCCGCGCCTGAAGGGACGCGATGACCTTGATCGAGCAGCACCTTCTCGAACGCGCCGAGGAACAACAGCACGTTGTTACGCTGGCTTGAATACCCCATCAGCCCGACGCGCCATATCTTTCCCTTCACCGGCCCGAGTCCCCCGGCGATCTCGATATTGAATTCGTCGAGGAGTTGATTGCGAACCTTGTGGTCGTCCACTCCCTCAGGAATGCGGAGCGCGGTGACCGTCGGCAAGCGATCGGCCGGATTCTTCACAAATAATTCGAGACCCATCGCCTCGATACCGGCAATCAACGCCTGCTGATTCTGCGCGTGTCGTTCCCAACGCGCTTCAAGTCCTTCCTCCAGCACGCATCGCAGCGCTTCACGCAATCCGTAGATCAGCGATATCGGCGGTGTGTGATGATAGAGGCGTTCCTTACCCCAATAATTCATCACCGTCTCGAGATCGAAATACCAGCTTTGCGTCTTGGTCTTGCGTGCGCGAATCATTTCCTCGGATCGCGCGTTGACCGTCATCGGCGACATCCCCGGAGGCGCGCTGATAGCCTTCTGGGTACCGCTAAAGCAGATATCAATTTTCTGCCGATCCACATCCAGAGGAACGCCGGCTAGCGTAGCGACCGTGTCAACAATCAGCAGTGCGCCAAGCTCATCCGCGACTTTGCGATACTCGTCGATCTTCTGCATCACCGACGTTGACGTCTCCCCGTGCGCCAAGCCAACAAACTTTATTTTCTTTCCCTTGCCCGCTCGCCGAACGTCCTCAGGGTCAACCGGCCGACCGTACGGAGCTTCGACGCGAGTCGTGGTCGCCGGCGTCCGGCTGGCAATAACGGCCATCCGCTCGGAGAACACGCCGTTCACGCAAATCAGGCACTCATCGCCCGCCTCCAATGCATTCAGAACCGCTGCCTCGATCCCGCCCGAGCCCGACGCTGAAAGTGGAAACGTGACTCGATTGTCGGTGCGGAACACGCGCCTCAACAAAATCTGCACCTCGGACATCATGTCCATAAACCACGGGTCCAGATGACCGACAATCGGCGTGGCCATCGCGCGATACACTCGCGGGTCAACGCACGAAGGTCCCGGCGTCAGCAGCACCCTGTTTGGCGGATTCAGTTCTCCGATCGGTTCATCTCGCATTGTGTTTTACCTCGCCTATATGCCGAAGAATTGCGCGGCTCGGTCTACCAAGTGTTTTTGCCAAATGGATAAAAGAGACATCGATTTGATGACCAAATCTAAGAGATAGTTTCTCGAAACGTAGTGCGCGGGTCAACTAGCAAGATGCAGGTAAATCGAGTCCAAATTGTCTCGCCGGGCGGGCCAAATCGAAATACAAATAACGGATTTAATCGCGCGTGCGATCTTCATCTTCGACGAACAACACGCCGACGCCGGTTTTGTATTTTTCCGTCGCTGGCTCCGTGTAAACCACCGTACCTCGCAGCGAAAGCAGGCTCGGATGATTGTCCGCCGCAGAAGCCTCGATGATCACGCGGACATCCGACTGCAGCGCCGGCCGGTTTGTTAGTGCAAGGTACGCCCCGTGAAGGCTCATGTCGCGTACAGTGGCTTTCTCTTCGAATGATTTCCCGTCTTCGCCAATTCCGGAGATAGTCGCCGAAAATCGCAGCCGCCGCCGCTGGCCCACTCGGGAATCCCGAAGCGCGACGTCCACGCCCTTCTCGTTCAGCGAAATCGTCATTCCCTCCATCGCCGCCCAGCTCGGCTTGAATTCTTCACGCGCGGCCAGCAGATAGCCATCAACCATCTTGTCTGACGAATCTGGATCGTGGTGGAACAGAAAGAGATTTTGCGCTTTCGCTTGCCGCGCCAGCTTCACGCATTCGAGCCAGCTCGAATGGCCCCAACCCTTGCGCGAAGTTGCCAGTTGCTCGGGCGAGAACTGCGCGTCGCATATCAGCACGTCTGCGCCTGCCGCCAACTGCCTCAGATTGTCGTCGAACTCAGGAACCCCGGGCTCGTTATCAGGAGCGTACACGATAGAGCCGCCAGGCGTGTCCAGCCGATACCCGAGACACCCTTGCGGATGATTGAGCCATCTCGCGGTGACCCGCGACCCGTTCACCTCAAACTGATCGCCGCCGGCAATCTCCCGGAACTCGCGCGCGGCCGTCATCATGCTCAGATTCACGGGGAAATAGGGACTCGCGACTTGCGCTTCGAGTACTTTGCGCAGGCTTTCAGGCCCCAGATACTGCGACTGAAAACTGTAAAAGTGAAAGCGATTCTGCGATTGGTAGAAGGGATGGAAGAACGGTATACCCTGAATGTGATCCCAGTGGTAGTGAGTCACCAGGATATGCGCGTCAATTCCATGCTCGATGGATTTTTCTTCCCACCGGTTGCCGAGCAATCGTAACCCAGTGCCGCAATCCAGAATGAAGCGTGTATCCGGAGAAGTTTTCACTTCCACGCATGGCGTGTTGCCGCCGTAGCGCCAGGAGCTCGGATGAGGCGTTGGCGTTGAACCCCGCACGCCCCAAAAGACAACTTTCGTTTCGGTAGATGACATTGCTGGAGGAGATTAGAACGCCGAGCGCTCCGAAATCAATTCCACGTAAGCAATCGCTGCAATTCCAATCTCAAAAACATGTTAGGCGGTCGCTAAGAGCGAAGTCAACTCCGCATCGATCCCTAGCGTGTGTAACTTGAACAATTCCAGGAGCGATGCCACGTTATGGATCGTGCCCTCGTCGAGAGGGATCGCGAGCGTCCTGCCACTACTGACAGTTCCTTCAGAGCCCGGAGGCTCCCGCCTCCGGGACGGCCCGCCATTTCATCGGAACATAAAGCAGAAGCGTATGCATGCAACCGCCGATGTGGTTAAAATTGGAGACATGCACGCGCACGCTCACGGCGTCGGACACGAGGCTCATTCCCACTCACACGTCCATTTGCAGGACGCGCTGCATTCGCGACGCATGGCCGGCGTCCTCGGTGCGGCGGTCGTTGTCACGCTCGCACTCGTCGCCGTCGAATTCACCGCCGGCTACATAGGCCATTCGATCGCACTCGTCAGCGACGCCGTCCATAACCTCACCGACGTTCCCGCAATCTTCATTTCCTGGCTCGCCATGCGCTGGGCGGAGAAGCCCCCAACGCGCGAGCACACCTACGGCTACCATCGCGCCGGAATTCTCGCCGCCTTCACCAACGCATTTTTCCTGAGCGGCGTCGCCGTGGTGATTCTGTACGAAGCGATTACGCGGCTGCGTCATCCCGTAGAAGTGAATGCCGGCGTGATGCTTTGGGTCGCGCTTATCGCGCTACTCGTCAACGGCGGCATCACGCTCGCGCTAGTTTCCGGCCGGCGCGACCTGAACCTGCGCAGCATCCTCGTTCATTCCTTCGGTGACGCGCTGTCAAACGTAGGCATTATCGCCGGCGCGATTGCAATCCGCTGGATGGGCGTGACGTGGATCGATCCCCTGCTCGGCGTAATCATTGGCGCGATGGTGCTCTGGTCCGGCTGGGGAATCCTGCGCGAAACCAGCCATATCCTTCTCGAAGGATTGCCGCGCGAAATCAGTCTCGAGGACGTTGCGAAGTCGGTTCTAAAAGTTGAAGGCGTGCAGGAAGTTCACGACATCCACATTTGGACACTGGGGACTGATTTAAACGCGCTCTCTTGCCACATCCGCATCCCAGACATGCATTTGGAAGATTGCGAAAAAATACTCGCGCGCATCCAAGAAAATCTCGCGCACGAGTTCCACATCCAGCACTCCACAGTGCAGTTCGAGCGCGCCGGACTCCCCGAAACCGGCCTCTACATGCCCGAACCCGCCCACAAAACCAACTAATTCCGCTCTCAATTTCAGTTCCCTTCACATTCGAGCATAGGCCCGTGCCAAATCTTGCCCGTTGTTTGTAGGACTGGACATTTGTAAGGCCGGGCTTTGTAAGGCTGGTCATAAGACCGGCCGATTTTAGGTTTTTCGCCATCTCACGAAAAATCGGCGCATCGTATGACGCACCCCACCAGCGACAGCCGGCCAACATCAATCGTCTCGAATCGTCTCGATCAATCGTGTCGCGGGCATCTTGCCCGCGTTCCCCGCCCAGTGCCACCCACCACATTCGCGGGCAAGAAGCCCGAACGGCCCTTGTAGAGCCGTCCTTCAGGCCGGCAGCTTTTTCCTTTCTTCTGTGGAGGTACAAGGCCCTGAGTATTCCGAGCATGCAAATGTAGCTCCCCACTGATTTTTCATACGGTATGCTGAGTGCACGTACACCAGTGAGACGAGGTGCATCAGGAAAAACGATACAGAAGAAAAAAAACTGCGCCCAGCGTCGAAAAATCGCTCGGCCGCTGATTAGATGGAGAGTTTCAAAGGCGTCCCGCGATCTTCGTTCAGCTTTATCGTGGCCGCAGCATCAATATCCGCAACTCTCACCGTGCGGCGATTTCCTTCGCGCGTAATGTAAACAAGCTGATCGTTGCGACGCGTGAATGCCACCGCGGAAATCTCTCCTCCGTTCTTGAGGAGTAAAGTGAAATCGCCAACGTCAGGCAACGGCGCTTCGGCAGCGGGGGCAGATTCTGCCTCTGCCGGCCTCGCGGCCGGAGCCGGCTGCTGAATCACGATAATTTGCGGCTGTTGCGGCGCGGGTGCAGGTCCTGCATCTTGATCTTGATAGTCCGATTCGGGTTCATCATAGCCGATGGGAACGCCACCGTAACCACCCGTAAGCAGATAAGCGCCAGTCAAATTGCCCAGACGATGAAACCGCGCGGCCAGCGCCAAATTTGCCGCTGTCGCCGGATCAATCAGCGCCTCGACGCCTAGATTACGGGACGAACACCCGAGATTCTCGCAATCAAATCCGAGGCCGCCCAAAGCCGGCAGAGTGCTCCGAGAAACCGAAGAGTTCGATCCGTACAATGTCCTCGGTCCTGACCCGATGCCCAATCTCCTCGTCGAAGAGGGCTTTCCGTTCAATCTCACGTTTGTAAACACGTGCCCGGAACGTGGCGCGCTACCGATCCTTGCCGGTGCAGCTGCATGGGCAGGTGCAAGTGCATGCGCGCCGCCGCTCACTGCTCCACCACGCTGCGCTTGAACAGCAGACGAAAATGTAAACGCTAAAACCGTGATTAATCCGAACACAAGTGGCTTTCCCATGGCGTGCCGCCTCTGTAGTTAAAGACGCGAATTGCTGGGGGACGGTTGCACTGCGATTCTACTCCAGTCACAGGACGGCGGCGCAATTTCTTGCGGCACAAATTTGTAAGAAACGGTGTCTATGGACATGGAGTACTAGAGGTCCCAGTCACACGGCCGCTCAAAGCCTGCCAAATGACAGGGTTGCTTCCACGCTTGATTCGAATATGTTATAACCATCGCGCCGTAAGAATGGGTTGATTTGGACGGTGCACCACCAAATTCGGCGCTGGGGCGGGCGGAAATAGCTTCGTCCGTCGACTCGCGAGCGGAAGAGCCGTCTGCATACTGCCCTCGGTGCTCAGCAAAACTGGCCCAACGGAGTTGCAAGCTCATCTGCACTTCGTGCGGCTACTACATGTCATGTTCGGACTTCTACTGAAAGCGCCCTCGGACGCGAAGCTCGGGGCAGCTTCACCGGCTCTCTAAGCCGGAGACTTCAGAAACGATAGGCGTTTGCCAGGAGGCAACAACGTGGCACTGCGAATAACGGAACGCGATGTGAACGGGGTCAGCGTGCTGGATATAGACGGTCGAATCGTGCTGGGCGAGGAAAGCAATGCGTTCCGCGAACGGGTGAAGGCATTGCTCGCCGCCGGAAAGAAAAAGATCGTGCTGAATCTGGCCAACGTCACCTACATTGACAGCGCCGGGCTCGGAACGCTCGTGGCAACTTTCCATAGCGCGAAGTCACAAGGCGCGATGTTGAAGCTCGCGAATTTGGGAGCGAAGTTCAAGGAAGTGCTGCAAGTCACCAAGCTGATGACGGTGTTCGACGTTTACGACAGCGATACGGCAGCGATTCAAAGCTTCTCGTAAACAAATCTCTCCTTGCGGGCGCGGCTGTCGCAATTGCCGCGCCTCGCCTTTCCATTCGGATCACGCAGTATTTCTTCGCTTAGTTCCCGTTTTGTGACGTGGGATTTTGTAGCGTGGAGGTTCGCGCCTATTTGCTTTCTTCGATCCGGTAAATCACCAAACCGCTCAGCAGCTTCGGGTAAAAGTCCGTGGATTTTTGCGGGAGCACGCCTCCGCCGAGAGCAATCTCCGCCACCTGCTTCACGCGTACGGGATTGAGTAGAAACGCCAACTGTGCTTTACCGCCGTCAACCGCAGCGAGTGCTGACGACATTTCACGCTCGTACGAAATGTGTTGTTCACCCGTCACAGCCGCGGCAGTGATTCCCAAACACTTCTCGATCAGCAGGCGATGCAATAGCACGACGTCCAGCTCGCGTTGCGCCTCGGAAACATCCGGGAGAATTTGCGCGAAGTCAGTGTTGGGCTTCAATACGAACAAGTAGAAGGCCCCACCGCCGCCGTGTACGCCGATCGCGTGGCGCACGCGCTGCTTTTCTAGATCTCGCAGAAAATCCTCGAATGCGCCGCCACGTTCCTCCTGCGAGGAAAAAGGATATCCGTACCAATCGAAATAGCGCGATGCTTGCGCACGAAAATTGCTGAAATCGAAAGTCGCGACGTTACGCACCACGCGGTGCGTCGGCAAGATTGTCAGCCCGCTGGAATGCGTGTTGAAAAGCGCCATCATCGCGAATTCATATGGCGCGTTGAGATTCGCCTCGCCGACGCGCTCTCTACACTCGTCGCGAAACGCAAGAGCCGTTTCATAGCGGTGATGGCCGTCAGCAATAATCAATTTTTGCGCGGCCATCGCGCCTGTGATTCGGCGAATCGATCCGGCGTCGGTGATCGTCCACAGTTGATGGATCACTCCGTACTCGTCAGTCAGTTCAACGGCCGCCGGAGTTCGACTGATCATTTCGAGCATGGAATCAATTTGCTTCGAGGGATCATCGTAGAGCATGAATAGCAGGCCAGTCTGCGCGCGCGTGTGGCGCAGCAATTCCAGGCGGTCAGCCTTCGGCGCAGCCAGCGTTCGTTCGTGGGGGAAGACGATTCCGGCGGCGTAGTCTTCCACGCGGCCGAGCGCGATGAAGCCGCGCCGGACGCGGCGAGTGTTCGTGTCGGGAATGGTGTAATCCTGCGAGTACGCGTAGATGGCAGGCGCCGCGTCCTTCACCAATATTCCAGAAGATATCCACTCGTTGAGCTTTTTGTCCGCTCGCGTATAGACATTCGACTCGGACGAGTCGTCAGCCAGCACGCGCCCTTTCTCAATTGGAATCAGATTGAACGGGCTCTGCGCGTAATAGCGTTCCTGCATCGCCGCACTGATCTTGTCGTAAGGCTGCGTCGTCACATCCGCCGGCACGACACGAGCGGCGTTAAAACGATAAGCTTGAAATGCTCGAATCTCAGCCAAGCGATCCTCGGACAATCTGAACCACGATTGAAACTGAACGACGATTAAAAAGAAGAGAATTGTAGCAGTGGACTTCGGTGCGTCCAAACTCGCAGGATCGCACCGGAATGGCGCCGCGCTCTGCGCGACGTTTGGATTGCGGACTAAGAAGCGGCCAGGCGAATGATGCGAGCTTCCGTAATGGACGGAATCTCTCGAATCCGCGTCGCAACCGAATCCGGCACCTCGCCATCGAGCCGCACGAGCGCAAGCGCCTCGGACTCTCGCGTCGGCGAACGCCGGCCCAGCGCGAATGTGGCGATGTTGATGCCCATGCTCCCAAGCGCCGTGCCGATGTGGCCGATTACGCCGGGAACGTCGCGATTGCGCGTGAGAAGCAAAGTGCCTTCAAGAGGAGCCTCGAGATCAATGCCGTCGAATCGCAAAATTCGCGGTCCGGTATCCGGGAGCACGGTGCCTTCGGCAGCAAGTTCGTGCGTGCCGCAGAGCGTGACCTCAATCGTGTTCGGGAAACCGCGCTCGCGCCGACGCGTGGATTCCTCAACAGCAATTCCGCGCGCCGCTGCAGCCGCCGTCGCGTTCACCAAATTTACTTTTTGCGCGAGCACGCGGTTCAGCATGCCGACGAGCACGGCATTGCCCAGCACGCGCGCGCCGACTTCGGAGGCTTCTCCTGCGTAACGAATTCGCACGCGATCCGCGCGGCCGTCGAACGCCTGCGCGACAAGCGATCCGAGCCGCTCCGCAAGCTCGAGATAAGGACGCACGCGCCGGTATTGCTCGCCGGAGACCGAGGGCAGATTCACTGAATTGCGAATCACGCCCTCAGCAAGATAATCGCGAACCTGCAGCGCGATTTGAATTCCGACTTCCTCCTGCGCTTCGGACGTCGAGCCCGCAATATGTGGCGTCGCGATAACATTCGGGAATTCAATCAGCGGCGAGTTTTTCGGCGGCTCCTGCGCGAATGTATCGAGGGCGGCGCCTGCCACGTGCCCGGAGCGAATCGCTTCAGCCAGAGCGGCTTCGTCAATCAATTCGCCGCGCGCGCAATTGATGATTCGCGCGCCGCGCTTCATCTGCGCGATGCTCTTGGCATTGATCATTTTTTCAGTCGAGGCGCTGAGCGAAGTGTGCAGGGAAATATAATCGGCGTGCTTCAAAAGGTCTGGAAGCGGCAACATGTCCACTTCTAACTCGCGCGCAATCTCCGGGTTGACATACGGATCGTGCGCGATGATTTTCATCTCGAGCACGGCAGCGCGACGCGCCACTTCTGTACCGATCCGGCCGAGACCTACGAGCCCAAGCGTCTTCCCGCGAACTTCCGTGCCCAGCGCGCTCGATTTTTCCCAGCGCCCGGCATGAATCGCGGCATTGAATTGCGGCACGGATCTCGCAAGAGCTAGCATCAGCGCGATCGTATGCTCCGCAACGCTGACGGAATTTCCTCCCGGAGTATTCATCACCAGGACGCCGCGATTTGTAGCTGCGTCAACGTCTACGTTGTCCACGCCAACTCCCGCGCGGCCGACCACTCGAAGCGCAGGCGCTTTTTCGAGAAGTTCGGCGGTGACTTTCGTCGCGCTGCGAACGATGAGTCCTTCGGCATCCGCAATTTCGGCCGCAAGAGCCGGCGCCGCTGGAGTTGCGATCTTCCAGCCCGTTTCGCGCAGAATTTCGATTCCCCGCTCGCTGATTTTGTCCGCGACTACAATTTTCATGTCCTAGAGCCTACGGGCCGCTCGCACTTCTGTCAAATACCGCCGCGCGGCGCCGCGTGTGCTATTCTGCAATTTCTAAGAGCAATTTATCCGGAGGCGGACGCATGGCGTTGGGCGAACAGATTCAAAAAGATATCGTCGCGGCGATGCGAGAAAAAGATGTGCTGCGCCTGAGCACGCTTCGAATGGTGAAGTCCGCGCTGCAGCTTAAGGAAGTGGAAAAAATGCGCCCGCTCGAAGAGGCCGAGGTATTGCAGACTTTGCAAACTCTTTTGAAGCAGCGGCGCGAGTCCGTAGAGCAGTTCACCAAAGGGGGCCGCAACGATCTCGCTGACAAAGAAACAAAGGAAATCGCCATCATCGAAGCCTATTTGCCCGCGGGGGCAAGCGATGCCGAAATGACGAAAGCCATTGATGACGCGGTTTCGGAAACAGGCGCGAGTTCGATGAAGCAGATGGGCGCCGTGGTGAAAGCAGCAAAGGCGAAGCTCGAAGGCAAGACCGTTGACGGAAAGATTCTGAGCGACCGCGTGCGCGAGCGGCTTTCGAAATTAGGATAACGGGCAGATAGCAAAATCGGGATACGCCGATTGGGCTGCTCCTTCTTTTTAAAACTGCGTTGTCAACTCGATCTATCACATCCAACTCTGCATGACTCTTCCTGAAACGATCGGCGTTCGCTATACCGAAGATGAAGCCGAGTACGTCAGTTTGCGGCCCGTCGTTCGCCAGACATTTCAAATTAATGAATTGGTGGACATGATTCTGAGCGTGACGGGAAAAGACGCCGCGCGAGTTGCGCAAATTCTTCGCGCCGGCTCCGTCGCGTTTCACGGTTACCGCTACTGGTGGAGCGGGTTCGACGCGCCAGAAGCGGAGCTTGCCGCCAAGCTCGCGAACTTTCCCGATGCAGAGCCGTCGCGGCCGTTCGACGCTGCGGCCTGCATCGCGGTAGTCATCGAATCCGGCGGGACGCCGCCGCGGCATTCCGTCGAGCTCTCACGTTCGGTAGCATCGCGGCGCCGGTTCTTGCGACTGCGCAGTTTCTGGGACGACTTGAACGCGCTGTCGCTCGCGAATCCACCCGCGTATCGCGAGTACTCGTACGCGCGGCATGCCGACGTTTACATGTCGGCGCTGGCACCTGACGATGCCACGCGCCTCGCAGCTGCTGCGCGGCGCGGCTTGCCTCGCTCGCTCAGCGCGTCCGCTAAGTACCTGCCTGAGACCATCCGCATCCTGTGGATTTGCTCGCGGGGCAATTGGTGGCCGCCGAAGTAATCGGCGTTGCGCTGTTTTTCGAGCTCAATTGCGTCCGGAATACCCTGCAATTTTGTCTCGATTAGAAATGATCCGGTTGTTTGTTTTGTTTGAGTTACGGGCGTTTCTAATAATTTCCAGTCTCGATTAGAAAGTGGCGATTTTGAGCTTGGGGGAGCGTCGATTTTGGGGTCGCCTCCTGATCGTCCGTAGCGAGCAAAATCGAAGTCCATGCACGGCCGCCAATTGTTCTGCGGGGCGTGAACTGCATTGCAGTCGGCTGGCTGTTGAATCGAAAATTCTGATTGAAGTGGCAGTGTGAAGCTGAGGCCCAAACGGCAGCAGCCTTCAGATCGACAGCTTCTCGGTCGTCCTGATCCTCTGTCGGTTTCGTCTGAGCTTGCATGTCACCATCAAAGCAGAGTGTTCCTTCTCTTTGGGCATCGTGAGACCAGAGAACAGGATATGTCGGCACCGCGTTCGAGGGAACAGGGACAATGTTAAATGGCCCTCTTATGGACTTCGTTCCGTCCGACTTTGTGCTGTCACCGTTGATGTCCGCGTGGTATGGCCCAATTGTTCCGATTGCTGCCACCGTGGTCATCGGAATCTTGATGGGTTCCGGCTTATTCATGGCAGGTAGCCAGATGCTTCCGTTTGCGACTTGATGTGCAGCTTGCGCTAATGAAAGATCGGCGATTCGTGCGAGATTCAAGCCGCCGGACGATGGCAACGGAGCATCCATCGCCTGACCGACCACTTCTTCGCCAAACGTCAGCGGAGTGCCGCCAACTGGGCCGTCCTCAAGCTTTCGTAGTTCGCCTTGCCTAATCAGCCATCGTATCTGTCGTGCGAGAGAAGCTCCCAACAGTGTGGACGACGGGCGTTCTTTAAGGACGATGAATGCCGCCCTCGTACTTCCCAATTTGTCTTTCCGCCCGATGACAAGGCATTCACCCATGCCCGTGTCGGCAGAGAAAGACATCTCTTCATCGTTGCGACCGGCAATCGAGGCAAATATCAGTCCGCCGTAATTTTTCGCAAGAAGCTCACGGCATGCATCCCACGCATCGCCGGGCATAAGACTGAGTGGCATGACCAATGCCAGTACACCACCCTCTTTCAGCTTGCGATCTGCTATCACTAAGAACGCCGATGCTTCACCCGCGTTCCCGTGATACGCCGTGCCGCCTGTCAGGCGCTTCATCGTCTTCGACATCAACCGCTGCTCTTCCTCGCTCGAATCAAATGCAGCGAACATTGGGACAGGAATGCCGATCTTTATTCCCTCATGTCCGGTTGGTCGCACAAACGGTGGGTTCATCACGATAAGATCGAAGAACGCATGAGGTAAAGACGACCATGTTTCCGTCTCTTTCTCACCCATACCCGTCACAGCTTTGGCTGTGATCGCTAGAACCTCGATGTCCTTCTGGTCGTCGAGCAAATCGATGGAGCCAAGTGCGACGTTACCGTGCGGCATCTTTCCGTATGCGACAGTCAAAATGTTACTGCGGTCATAGGTGATGCTAGGGTGGGCTCCAGAGAGCATTGAGGCGGTCAAGTGTGCAGCAGCCGGAAGTACGTCGCAGCCGATGATCGCGTGCGCCATCATCTCGCCATGGATCACTTCGGAGTCTCCCCCTGCCAACTCATGCAGTTGTCCGATTCGCTGGTAGGCCGTGGTGAGCAGCGTGCCCGTACCACATGCGAAGTCTGCCACCCGCAAAGCTTTAACATTGTCTGTGTTAACCCAAGGCGTATCCGCTGGCGTCTTCTCAGGCACGACCGCCAAGCCTATCAACAACGCGGCAGAAGGAGGGGTCGTGTAGTAAGCAGCCAAAAACTTGCGGTCTACGATCATTCGTTGGAATACGGCTCCAGTCAGATCGTGCGAGCGCATCAGTTGATTCTCAAGCAGCCTATCCGCGGTCTCGGCGAGTCGCTCGATGAGGCGCTTGCTCTCAGCAACCGGAATGTGTTCGAGGATGCGCCGAGCAATGTCGAAGATCGGCCAGTAGTTGATTTTGAGAATCTTGGCCCATTCGTCAAGTACCGAGGCCTTGGTGAATTTTTTTTTGCCCCTAAGCTCGTCAATCGAGTTTACATTCGGGAACTTACCGGCCAAGCTCTCGTGAAACACGAACGCATTGGCTAAGATCGTTGTCGCCATTCGGCGAGTCTGCTCGCCGTCTTCTTGAAAGAGTTCCTTAGCGATGAGTTGAACGGCTTCGTTGTTCTCTTTGGCGATTTCAATCAGTATCCCCGCAGCCTCGCTGACGCCGCTCACCAAATTCGTCACGGCTTCGTCGATGACGTCCGGAGGGACGGACGCCGATTGCGTGAGAATCGAAAGGTCGGCCACCGTGCCAACCATCCAACCCGAAGTCGGCCATCTGGTGGCACCTGACGGAGTGCTCCCGGTATAAAGGGCCATCTCCAGATCGGCCGCCGAAGCCAAGTCTCGTTCGAGAGCGTTGCCGTATTTCTCCCGCAGTCGATCTGGCAAACGAACGGCGACGGAGGACAAAATCCTCCTACCCGTGTTACGCATCTGGGCACCGAGCCGCGACGACGCTTCAGCCTCTACCGTTGTTGCCGGAAAGATTTCCGTTTCGATCACCACGGGGCAGACATTAGGTTCGATGACGAGAATGTCGGGGCGCCCACTGGTGTCCTTCAGCTGACCAGTGTCTTCAGAAGTGACGACTTTTTCGTCACGCCACACACGGCGCGTGCCACGCAGAAGATCGGCGAGTGCGTCGTTGATGGTGTGCTCAGTTCTGGCCATTGAATTAATTACCTATCATTGTGACATGAGATCGATCGAATAGTTTGAATTTGCACTCGGCTGTAAGCGAACGAATGGGTACATTGAGCGAGGAGGAACGTGGAGACGAAAGGCCTCTCGTCTCGTCCCGCCTCCGGCGCGTCGGGGACACGAGCTACAGACGCGAGAGAATTAACGGGACTTCGCCACTCCGGACAGGACGACGATTAATGCGCGGAGAGCTGCGTTGACGGACTTGTCGTCGGGAAAGTACTCGGCGACATCGGGTGAGAGGAGTACGAGATTGGTGCCCGTTCGATAGCGCGCTGCGTACTTGCCGCGGACACCTCCCTTCAACCTAGCGAGTTCGTACTCCGTGCGGAGCTCGTCTTTCTTCTCAGCCTTTTTCTTCATCGTGTTTTCGTTCCTGCGGTGTTGTCGCACGAGCGCTGATGATCCTGACATGCCCTGAGTTGGCGGTCAACGCGGTGATTCGAACGCGTCGAGCTGAGGCACAACGGATGATTGTCGCGGCGGGGCGTTGTGTTCCCGGAGGCGGGAGCCTCCGGGCTCTGATTATGCGGCGAGTTGGCGCGATGTTACTTGCGAGCGGCGTGCCGGGCGTAACCGGCGCTACAAGTGCTGCGGGGTGGGATTGCGAGGAAAAGTAGGCTGAGGCAATTGGGCCTGAGTTTCAATTCACGGGAGCTTGAGGAGTTTGCGGCTTGCGCCGTGGCGGGGCTAGTGCTAAGTTGCCCATCTTTCCGGACCATTTTAGCTACCGGCGCGGCTTGTGGTGGCGCGCGGAGGTGAAGCTTGGCAGAGAAACCGTGGAGCTCGACGGCGCCGCCGGGTGAGTTCCGGCCTTATGTGGATTCGTCGCAAAGTCCCGCCGAATTCAGCGTGCGCGCGGTGCTGCTGGGCGCGTTTTTCGGGATCATGTTTGGCGCGGTGTCGGTGTATGTGGGGTTGCGCGCCGGGCTGACGGTTTCGGCTTCGATTCCCATTGCGGTTTTGTCGGTGAGCATTCTGCGCGCGTTTGGCCGGTCGACAATTCTTGAAAATAACATCGTGCAGACGACGGGCTCGGCGGGCGAGTCCGTGGCTGCGGGCGTAATTTTCTCAATTCCTGCGCTAATTTTTCTTGGGTTCTCACTGAATGCTGAATATTGGCGGATTTTCTTTCTGGCGCTCATCGGCGGTTGGCTCGGCGTTCTATTCATGATTCCGCTGCGGCGGCAACTGATCGTGAAAGAGCACGGGAATTTGTTGTATCCGGAAGGAACTGCGTGCGCGGACGTGCTGGTGGCGGGCGAGCGCGGCGGGTCGTTCGCGGGGCGCGTGTTTTGGGGACTGGGAATCGGCGGCGTTTATACGTTCTGCATGAACACGCTGCAAGGATGGCCGGGGCAGCCCGACTATCAGCCGAAATGGTTTCCGGGGTCGTCGTTTCGAGCGGCGATTACGTCGGAATATCTCGGCGTGGGTTACATCATCGGGCCGAAAGTGGCGGGGACGCTGTTTGCCGGCGGAGTTTTTTCCTGGCTGGTGCTGATGCCGGCGATTAAATTTTTCGGATCGCTGAATCCGACGCTGGCGCTTTATCCGAGCACGATTCCGATTCCGCAGATGACGCCGGATCAATTGTGGGCGAGCTATATTCGGCCGATGGGCGCCGGCGCGGTGGCGGCTGCGGGATTGATTACGCTGCTGAAGACGACGCCGACGATTGTTTCGGCGCTCACCGCGGGCTTGAAAGATGTTCGCGCGAAACGCGGCAAACTTTCCGAGGCCAAACGGACGGAGCGCGATCTCTCGATTAAAGTGGTGCTGGTCGGGTCGCTGGTGCTGGTGGTGATGGTGTGGGCGCTGCTTACGTTCAAGCCGATTCCGGGAGCACAGACGGGCGTGTTCTCGAATCTGATTGCGTCCATTTTCGTGATTGTATTTGGATTTTTGTTCGTCACGGTGGCGTCGAGGATCAGCGGATTGATCGGCAATTCGTCGAATCCGATCAGCGGGATGACGATTGCGACTCTGATGGCGACGTGCGCGGTGTTTCTGGTGGTTGGCTGGACGGCGGGGCCGTACACGGTGCTGGCGCTGACGATTGGCGGCGTGGTTTGTATTGCGTCGGCGATTGCGGGCGCGACGTCGCAGGATTTGAAGACGGGGTATCTGGTTGGGGCGACGCCGGTGGCGCAGCAGATTGGGCTGGTGATTGGCGTGATGGTTTCGGCGTTTGCGATTGGCGGCACGCTGATCCTGATGAACGTGGGGCTGGCGCAATATAAGCCGATGCAGCTTCCGATCAATATGCAGCAACTGCCGGAGGGCGTGCACGTCGAGGCGGACCATCACGATTACCACGGCAAGGATTACGTGCTGCTGAATGCGCTCGGCTCGCATGAAGTGGCCGACGGGAAATATCTTTACGACCGGGGCACGAATCAGATTGAAATTCAGTGGGTGCAAGGAATCGGAAGCGCGCAGGCAGCGGCGCCGCAGGCGCGGTTGATGGCGACGGTGATCAATGGAATTTTGAATCAGCAATTGCCGTGGAGGCTGGTGCTGCTTGGGGTGTTTCTTGTGCTTGCTGTGGAGCTGCTGGGGATTCGATCGCTGGCGTTTGCGGTGGGATCGTATCTTTCTATCGCGACTACGATGGCGATGTTTGCGGGCGGCGTGGTGCGTTGGGCTGCTGAGCTGGGGCAGAAGAAAGCTAGCGATTCGGAGAGCGAGGTTAGTCCGGGATCGCTTTATGCCAGCGGATTGATTGCGGCCGGGGGCGTGTTTGGGTTGCTGGCAATTATTATTAATCTTATGCAGGACCCGGAACTTGGGCGGCGGCTGCCGCATTGGTTGGCGTTTTTGCACCTGCCGCTTCCCGCGGATCTTTTCGCTTGGGGGCCGAAATTGATGCCGAGGCTTAGCGGGGCGCCGATTCTGGGCGTGGTGATGTTTGTGGCGCTGGCGGTGTCGTTGTTTGTTAGTGCGCGGAAGAAGATGGATTGAGTGGAGTTTGCGTTAAGAAAGGTCTCACGTGTCGTTCCGTCTGCGGTGGACGGGGACCCTTCGAATCTCCCTTCGAAAGCTCAGGGCAGGCAGCGCTGGCGTGAGCTACAGTTCGAAGACACGTGAGCTATAGTTTACGTACGTGAGATACGATTTAGGCTGGCTTTGACAGCGGCGCGGTCGTCTCGTTAGACTGAAAGCCGCATGGGCTCATTCCGCAGTTACGGCAACCGGCTCAACTGGCGCGGTGCCATCCCACCGGCAATTAAAACGCTCATCATCGCCTGCGGCGTCATTTTTCTGGCGCAGACGTTACTCGGCATGTTCGCCGGGGCGGGGGCGGTGAAGTGGGTGTGGGATACGTTCGGGCTGCAGCCATTCGCGGTGACGCACTTATTCTTTATCTGGCAACCGTTTACCTACCTATTCCTGCATGGTGGGATCTGGCATGTGCTGCTGAACATGCTGTTCCTGTGGATGTTTGGCGCGGACCTGGAGCGCGCGTGGGGGACGCGGCGGTTCTATGCGTACTATTTCACCTGCGGAGTCGGCGCAGGAATCGTGAACGTGATCGTGAAGACGATTCTCGATCCGCACGGGCATGGGACGTCGATGATTCCGACGATTGGCGCTTCGGGCGCGATTTACGGTGTGTTGCTGGCCGCTGCGATCGTGTTTCCAGACCGGCAGGTGTGGATTATTCCGTTTCCGATCACGCTGCCGATGAAGGTGTATGCGCTGATTATGGGGGCGCTGGAATTTTATTTTGGGCTCACATCGGGCAGCGGCGACAGCGTCAGCCACGTGTGCCATTTGGGCGGGATGTTCGTCGGATATGTGTATCTACGCCGCAGTTCGTTCTTCTACGATTTCCGCAATAAGTATTCGGACTGGCAGCGGAAGCGATTGCGCCGAAAGTTCGAGGTCTACGTGCGGGATCATCAGGATAAGCCTCCCTCCAATCCCGATAGCTGGGTCAATTAAGCTGGAATTTCGGTATTGGGCCCGCCGTTTCCGATAACACGAAAACCAGGATTTGACCGTCGGTGTTGCCATGTAACGGAAGCGCGTTGCAAGATGAGAGCAGCGTAAAATTAAGCCAGCGATGCCATGCGAATGTGCTGACGGAGATGACGAGTTACAGCCGCAAACCGGTTCGCAGCCGTTAGGTGGTCCACCGCGCAAGCCGACTCTCGCGGGTGTGCTTAACCCACAAGACTGCCCCCAATGATCGCGGAACAAGCTAGACCATCTGGGCTGAGGTCGTGCGAAGGGTGAGATCCTTCGGGGCGCAAACGACGCGCCCCTCAGGCCAATGCGCTCAGCGAACAATGTTCACCGAACGCAACATCAATCATGAAAATGCGCCAGTGCTACCGATTCATTTCCACTTGCCTGATAAGTCGCGTAACCGGACATTTGGGGTGGCGCTTCACTTTTCCGGTGAATACGTTAATCAGGACTCGTTTAGAAGGCTGCAGAGAAACGATAGAGCGTGGTGCTCACGCAGTAGAAAGTACCAAACACCTGTCAGGTACTCGTCTGCTTCAGGCATGTGCACACTTTATGGCTTATTTTCGTACATAGCTTCTCCCATCCGTCAGGGTCTTTAGCGCGAGTTTTCCTCATTGCGGATTCTTCAATCTTGGACGGAAACCGCTTACCATACGCCAGACCGTCGGCCCGCACCAAAACAAAAAAAAGGCGCCATGCCGAAGCAAAGCGCCTCCGAATTGTTTACCTCATTTACCTCATTTACCTCATTTACCTCATTTACCTCATTTACCTCCTTAACCTCCTCAATTCACTTCTTCGGCCTAGACTCCGGCGGCACCAACCCATTGATCCGGTAATACACCACCAACTGCCCATAGTGCTCCCCCGAATGCTCGATCAGCCCGTAGGCCAGATCATAAAGCCGATCCAGGTGCGGGCTGCCGGCCTGAACCTGCTCGTTCATCCCCTGATCGCCCTTTTCCTTGATCACCGCAGCCCCGTCCTCCACCGCCTTCTTCACAAACACCACCAATTCCGCCCGGCCCTTGATATTCAGTTCCTTCGGATCGTCCGCGTAGTGCGGCTTTTTCCCCATTGCCGTATCCGTGAAGTAGTACATGGAAGCGCCGGCGTGCAGTATATTCTCCAGAAACGTCCGCGACTCGGCCTGCGGCTTAAACCCAAACTTGTCCTCGGGAAAATCTTCTGCCATTGCAATCAGTTTCCGTCCGATATCATTCCACTGCTCCAGCACGGCTTGTGAACGACTGGGCGCCGGCTCCGGTTTCTTCTTCGCAGCATCCTGTCCTCGCGCCGGCAACACGCAGAAACCCGCCACCACCAGCAACCCCGCCAAAAATTGCATTCGTTTCATCGCTTCTCTCCTCAAATTGCTTTAGCCGGAAATGCGACTATTCGGCCAAGCGACGAGAGGCCGGTTCTAACTAAGCCTCCGCCGCCAGCCATAGCCGTATCTCGCATCTGACGATCGTCAAAGCTTCAGCTTCCTATTTCGCCTGCGCTAGCCCCGCAACAACTGCGGCAAGTTTATCGAGTATCTCAATCCAGCCCTCTAATTGACCGCTATTTTTCGCGCTCTCCATGAGTTCATTTCCAATGAAGGTGAGTTTTGTCTGGCCGTTTCCCAGATCCTCAAAGATGGTCACGTCGCACGCACCCTCTATGGCCTCATGTTCTATTCCTAGCTGCGCAGGATCGATCTTGTTTCCCTTCGAGTCCGAAAAGTACATCAAGGAAACGATCTTCTCGTGCGGAACAATCTCGTGGTAATCAACCGCATTCCAGAACTCCTGCCCATCTGGAGATCTCATGCAGCAGAGGAATTTTCCCCCAACGCGAAAATCCATCTCGCAAAAAGGCGCAGTGAAACCCTTCGGCCCCCACCACTGCATCACATATTTCGGGTTTGTCCACGCCTCCCAAACCAATGCGCGTGGGGCATCAAAAACTCTAGTGATAACCATCCGCTCTGTCTCATTAACCGTGTTTTTTGTCATCTCTGACCTCCGGTTTTTTAATTTGATTCAGAACCGCATCCAGCCTGTCGAAACGCTCTTCCCAGAATCGGCGATAGCTAATCGCCCAGTCGCTGACTGTCTTTATCGCCTCTGGCCTAAGCGTGCACACGCTCTCTCTTCCACGCTTGGTCTTGATCACAATCCGCGCCCGCACCAGGTAGGCAATATGCTTTGAAATCATCTGCTGCGAGAGTGCAAACGGTTCCGTCAATCCATGCACAGAGGCAGGCCCATGGGAGAGTCGTTCGATCATCGCCCGGCGGGTTGGATCAGACAGTGCTGCAAATGTTGTATCCAACTTATCCACAACCGTATGGTAGTGGATTGCCAGTGGATGTCAACTGGGGATTTTGGAGTATCCGATTTCTGTCTCCGGATCTCTGGACCGTGGCATCTGGGCTACCGCTTGATAAATGCATTAATCGGAAACTGACCCATTGGCGGATTTCCACGGGGATTTGGGGTCAGCCGCCGACGCGGTGGAGGCGCATCATGTTGGTGGTGCCTTTTGCGCCGAACGGCGTGCCGGCGATGATGCCGATTACGTCGCCGCGGCGCACCAGCTTTTCCTCGATGAGACGCTTCTCGGCAAAGTCGGCGAGGCGATCGACGTTCTTGACCTCGCCGATGGTGAACGGGCTCACTCCCCAGAACAGGCTGATGCGGCGGCGTGTTTCCTGATTGGGCGAAAAGGCGATGATCGGAGGTTGCGGGCGATACTTCGAAACGAGTCGCGCGGAATATCCGGTCTCGGTGAACACCGCGATGACTTTCATCTGCAAATCTTCCGCGGCGTGGCAAATGGCTTCGGCGATTGTTTCGTTGATGTGTAACGCGACGGAGTGTAGCGGGCGCAGCGGGACGGTGACACTCGATTCCGCCTCGCGAATGATGCTGTCCATCATCTCGACCGACTCGATCGGGTAGCGGCCGACGGCGGTTTCCCCGGAGAGCATCAAGGCATCGCTGCCGTCGAAGATGGCATTCGCGACGTCGGAGGCTTCGGCGCGGGTAGGGCGCGGATTTTGCGTCATCGAATCGAGCATCTGGGTGGCAGTGATGACGGGCACGAGAGAATTACGCGCATGCGAAATGATTTGCTTTTGCACGACGGGAACTTTTTCGAGATTCATCTCGACGCCCAAATCTCCGCGCGCAACCATCACGCCGTCGGCAGCCTGCAAAATTTCTTCGAGATTATCAATGGCTTCGGGCTTTTCGAGCTTGGCGATGAGCGGCGTGTCTTTACCGGCGCGCGCGATGGCCGCTTTGGCGGCGTGAACGTCGCGCGCAGAGCGCACGAAACTGAGTGCAATGTAATTGACGCTGAGGCTCAGGGCGATGCGCAGGTCTTTGCGGTCCTTGGGCGTGAGGGAGGGAATGTCGAGCTTCACGCCAGGAAGATTGATTCCCTGATGCTCGCCGAGGTCGCCGCCGTTTTCGACACCGCAAATCACCTCGCGGCCCGCCTTTGATACGACACGAAGCTCGATTTCACCGTCGCTCAATAAAATGCGATCGCCCTTCTTGACCGCCTCGGGCAATGGCTGAAATGACGTGCTGACTCCTTCGACGGTGCCGACGATACTTTTCGTGGTGATGATAAATTTCTGGCCGGGGCGCAGGCTGACGGCAAGGCCTCCTTGGAGAGTTCCGGTGCGTATTTTGGGGCCCTGCAAATCGGCGAGAATTGCGATTGGCTTCTCGTGAAGGCGGGAGGCGCGCCGCACGCCACCGATGCGCTGGACGTGCTCCTCGAGAGAGCCGTGAGAGAAATTTATGCGCGCGACATCCATTCCCGCGCCGACGAGACGCTCGATCATTTTTGTGTCTGTGGTGGCGGGACCGAGCGTGCAAACGATTTTGGCTCTGCGATTTGTGTTCAAGATTTAATTTCCTCGTTTGTGGACGTTCAATGTTATCCGAAGCGACTGAAGTTGGCGAGAGATGTGAGATCGGGAGACGCGCGAACGATGGTGATCGCCGATTGGTCGCTGTGTTCCCGGAGGCGGGAGCCTCCGGGCTCTGGGGTGAATGGAACGCCGGCGGTACAAGGGCTGAATCGGTTACTGCGAAACGGCGAAACTCGTCACGACGTGATAGAGGAAGGCAACGCCCTGGCGGAAGGACTCGACGGAGACGCGCTCGTCGTCGGAATGCATCCTGCCGAGATCCGTATCGTTTAGCGGGAACGGCACAAGGCCGTAGGCTTGCACGCTTCGCAGACGCAGCGGCGTGGAATCTGTGAACCATGTGGACATCATGGGCACGGCGGGTGCGCCCGCAAATTCCGTTGCGGCTGTTTTCGCGATGATCTTATACAGATCAGACTCGAGCGATGAACCGGGAGCAGCTTCACTGCGGTTGGGCTGGATTTCAAAACGGATTTGCGGGTCGTTGACCAGATCTTTCAATTTCGCGACCAGGGGCTCGAGTGGATTTCCAGGCAGCAGGCGAATATTGAGCGACGCTTTTGCGACCGGCGGAATGACATTGACGCGAATTCCGGCTTGAAGGATGGTCGGTGAAACAGTGTCGCGCATCATCGCATTCCAGAACGGATTCTGCGAAATTATGCGTTCCGCGTGCTCTTCCCGGTCGGAGGTTTCGAGCGCTCGCATCCACTTTCCTGTTTCGTCGTCCTGCAGTTTTGAAAGCTGCTCGAAGTAGCTCCTTGTAATCGTGTTGAATTGCGCCGGCGCCTGATACGCGCCGATTTTCGCGATGGCCGCCGAGAGATGGACCACAGGATTGTCCGCCCTCGGAATGGATGCGTGGCCGGAAGTGCCGGTCGCAATGACGTCCACGTTTGCCGGAACTTTTTCGCTGGCCTGGATGCCGACGTACTGCACCTTGCCGTTTTGCAAGAAGACGTTGCCGCCTTCATTCAGCGCAAAACCGCAGGCAATCTTGTCCCAGTGCTTTTCAACGGCAAATTTCATTCCGTATTCGGCGCCCGCTTCCTCGTCACTCTCGGCAAGAAAAATGACGTCGCGATTCAGGCGCGCGCCGGTGCGTTTGAGAGCGATGAAAGTGGCGAGATTGGCAGCGAGCATACCTTTGTCATCAATCGCGCCGCGGCCATAGAGATAGCCATCCTTGATAACGCCGCCGAATGGATCCACGGTCCATTTGCTCTTGTCTACGCCGACGACGTCGAGGTGCGCCATGAGAAGCAGCGCCCGCGCAGGATCGGGAAACGTGCCGACGGAGAGGCGCGCGACAAGGATTCCTCGTCCCGAAGTGCTTTCGAAAATTTCAAACGGAATGCCTTCCTTTTGCAGAATGCTGCCCACGTACTTCGCAGCGACAATTTCGTTTCCGGGTGGATTGCTGGTGTTGATGCGGATCAGATCCTGGAGCCAGATGAGAGCTTCGTCAGAAATTTTGTTGATGTCGGTTTGCGGAGGAGTCATGGGGCCTTGCGGCTGAGTTTGCGGCGCAGCTTGAGCAAATCCGGCGCGCGCGCCAACTAAACCAGCGAGTAAGCATAGACCAAATACGTACAATCGCTTTCGAAACATCCGCACCCCCCAAGAGAAATGCTCGCCGAGTATACCCGGGCTACGAGTTCATACTAGCATCGGACGTATAAAGCTGAAGACCGCCGGGAAAAGGCGTGCTCTGCCCGCCAAGTGAGCGCCGATCCGGTGGCGGATTGACCATCCGCAGAGCATTCTGGCAGCATCAAAGGGCAAAGAGGATTCAATGAAGAGCAATTCGTGGATACGTTTGGCCGTTCCGGCCGTTCTCGCGATCGCGCTGGCGATTCCGCCGCGTGGCTCGGGAGCATTTCAGCAGCAAGACAACGGCCCGATCAAGCCGCCGCAACAACCCGCGGCGCCTCCGCCGCAAGCACCGGCTCAACCGAACCAAGATCAAAAGCCAAGCGGCCAACAGAAGCAGCCGGATTATTCGATCGCCGTCGAATCGAACCTCGTCCGCCTGGAGGCGGTGGCCACAGACCAGGACGGAAATATCCTCACGGGATTGAATCGAACGAATTTCCGCATTCTCGATGACGGCGCGCCGCAGCAAATCACGTATTTTTCACCGAGCGATGCTCCCATCACGGTCGTCATCCTGATGGAATTCAGCCGGATATCTTACTGGTTCGCGAGAGACGCTAAGGTGTGGGGCTACGAGTTTTTGAGCCACTTAAACAAAAAGGACTGGGTGGCGCTGATCACTTACGATCTGAAGACGAACCTTCAGGTGGACTTCACGCAAAACCGAGAAGAAGTCGAGCAGTCGATCGTGGGACTATTTTTCCCCGATTTTAGCGAAGCGAACACATTTGACGCCGTCATCGAAACGGTTGACCGCATGCAGGACGTGAAGGGCAAGAAAGCAATTTTGCTGCTGGCGTCGGGCTACGACACGTTCAGCAAACACACGCTCGATCAAACGATCAAGCACTTGAGGACAACCGACGTAACCATCTATTCGGTGGGCGTGGCCGAGGAAGCCATGGTGCGATCGATTCGCGACGGCGGGATCGGCTACGTTCAGGCGAAAAATCAGCTGACCACATTTTCAAGAATGACGGGCGGATACGCGTGGTTCCCGCGCTTTGACGGCGAATTGCCGAGCATATTCGACGGCGTGACGGCGTATCTGCGCAATCAGGTGACACTCGGATTTACGCCCACGAATCCCGCGCGCGATGGCAAGTATCACAAGCTGAAGGTCGAGGCCGTGGACAATAACGGGAATCCGCTGACGGTTCCGAACGCCAAAGGCAAACCACGGAAAGTAATTGTGTATTGCCGCGAAGGATATACGGCGCCGACGGGCACCGTCGGGGATTGATTCAGTAAACGAGTTCAATAACCGAGCCTCAAATCAACGAGATTTCGCAGTTCACGCCCTTCAAACCAGCGTTCGAGATTATCAATTAGAAGATCCGTTTGGCGCTCCCAGAGGTGTTCGCTCGCGCCCGCGAGATGCGGCGTAATGAATAGATTCGGGTATTTCCATAGCGGACTTTCCGGCGGCAGAGGCTCGATTTCGGCAACGTCGAGGGCCGCGCTGGCAATCCTTCCCTGCTCGAGAGCTTCAATCAGCGCCGGTTCGTCCACGAGGGAGCCGCGCGCAACGTTGATCAAATAACTTCCGGGCTTCATCGCCGCGAGCCGGGCCTCGTTCATCAAATGATGAGTTTCCGGCGTCTCCGGCGCAGCGATCACGACGAAATCCGATTCCGCGAGAGCGGCGTCGAGATTCGCCACTGGATAGATCTTTTCGACGAGCGTATCGTCACCGCGGCCTGACAATGTGACCGCGCGCGTTTTCATTCCGATGGCACGTCCGAGACGCGCAACTTCCTTGCCGACGGCGCCAAGGCCAATCAGAAGAAGCACGGCGCCGCGAAGTTCCCGCAAGCGAGGCGCGCTATTCCAGATTTCCTGCTGGGCCCACTTTGATTCATATTGATAGCGAAATGCGTCGGGAAAGCGCCGCGCGAGCGAGAGCATCAAGCCAAGAACATGTTCAGCGATGGTGATGCTGTGAACGCCGCTCGCGTTAGTGACGATTATTCCGCTCTCGCGCAATTCGGGGTACAAGAGCTGCGCAATGCCCGCCGCCGTCGAGTGAATCCACGCTAAGCGTTTCGCGAAAGCAAATTGCTTCGGCCGAATTGAGTAGCCAACGAAGATGTCCGTGTCCGGGAGCTCCGCTGCGAGGCCGGCGTAATCGGGCAGATGGACGACGCGCATTTGCGGAAAGCGGCGCTTCAGGGCGAGGCTGAATTCTTGTGGAGGCTGCCAGAGGTTAAAGGGAACGGCAACGCAGATGAGGAGCTTGGTATTTTCGGGAGTTTTCCGGCTTGGCTTTTCGAGATTCGACGAACTCATCGCTTCGTGATGGTTCTCATATCGCGGCCAGACATTTCAATGGGTTCTTGCACTCCGAGCACGCCGAGCATCGTTGGGGCAACATCGCGGAGCGAGCCGTTGGTCCTGAGGCCGGCGATGCCGTCTTCGGTGGCGAGAATAAACGGAACGGGATTGGTGGTGTGATAGGTGTGCGGGCCGCCGTTGACGGGATCAATCATGGTTTCGGCGTTGCCGTGGTCGGCAGTGATGATCCACGCGCCGCCGCGCGCACGCAGGGATTTGTAGACGCGGCCGAGCGCTTCGTCCACAGCTTCGACGGCTTTGACAGCGGCTTCGAGCTTTCCTGAATGGCCAACCATGTCCGCGTTGGCGAAGTTCATGATGATGGCGTCGAAATCGCCTTTCTCGACGGCTTTGATGACGGTATCGGCGATTCCCGCTGCGGACATTTCGGGTTTGAGATCGTACGTGGCGACCTTCGGCGACGGGACGAGTATGCGTTCCTCGCCAGGGAACGGTTTTTCGATTCCGCCGTTAAAGAAATAAGTCACGTGCGCGTATTTTTCCGTTTCGGCGACGCGCAGATTTTTGTAATTCAACTCGCCGAAGACTTGCGCGAGGATGTGCTCAAGTTTTTCGGGCCCTTGGATGTAACGCAGCCATGGCCAGATCTTTTCGTACTGCGTCATGGCCACGTAGCAGAGGTTTTTAGGGCGATTGGGATCGGCAAACTCGCGAAATCCGGGCTCGGCGATGGCGCGAGTCATTTGCCGGGCGCGATCGGCGCGGAAATTGAAGAAGATGACGGCGTCATCATTGCGGATCACGGCGCGCGGAACTGGAGGGTGGCCCGACGCGATGGCTTCGACGATGGGCACAGGAATCGTGAATTCGTCAGTGGTTCCTTTTTCGTAGCTCGCGCGCATGGCGGCGATGGGATCGGCGAACGAAGCCTCTGCTTGTCCATGCACGATGGTGCGGTAGGCCTTTTCGACGCGCTCCCAACGATTGTCGCGGTCCATCGCGTAGTAGCGGCCGCTGACTGAAGCGATGCGGCCGACACGATACTCGCGCATTTGCTTTTCGAGCTGCTGAAGAAACCCGAGGCCGCTTTCGGGCGGTGTGTCGCGGCCGTCCATAAAGCAATGCACGAAGACACGCTCGACATAATTCTCGCGCGCCATTCGCAGCAGGGCGTAAAGATGATTTATGTGCGAGTGGACGCCGCCATCGCTAATGAGCCCCAACAGATGAAGCTGGTGCGCGCGGCCGCGCTCCATCGCTTCGACAAGCAGCGGTTGGCGAAAAAATTCGCCGTTCTCGATCATCGTGTCAATCCGCGTGATGTCCATCTGCACGATTCGGCCGGCGCCCATGTTGAGATGGCCGACTTCGCTATTGCCCATTTGGCCTTCGGGCAGGCCGACGAAGGGACCGGACGTTTGAATCAGGGTATTTGGGAATTTCTTCAGAATCTCGTCGTAATTGGGCTTGCGAGCGAGCGCGATTGCGTTGCCTTTGGTCTGCGGGGAATATCCCCAGCCATCGAGGACGGTGAGGACGAGAGGCTTCGGACGTTTTGCCATGGCTGATTAGGATACACGGATTCAGAGGCCGCGGAAAAAGTCAAAATCGCGGTCATTCCGAGGAGCGCAGTGACGAGGAATCCCTCTTTTTTTGCGAGCAATCAAGCCAGGAGGGATCCCTCGCTTCGCTCGGGATGACGGCGTTTATGCTTTTCGGCAATCTGTTTAGCCGGTAGATTGAAGTGGATGAAAGCGCGGATGTCGCACTAGTTGCGGCTGCTTGATTTTGTTGCTGCGAACGCGAGCGCCAGTAGAGTTTTCTGTTCGAGTTCATGAGCGCCGGCAGAACCGGTGGCCGGGCTGGCGCTTGCAGAGCGTTTCACCGAAAGCACGGGCCGGCCGCGAGCGGTTCGCTCGAGGCGCGGCAAGAGGAACGCGAGAGCGCCCATATTGGCCGGCTCTTCCTGCACCCAAACAATTTCGCGGGCTGATGCGTGGCGATCGAACTCCGCAGCCAGTTCGGCTTCGGGGAACGGATAAAGCTGCTCGAGAAAGACGATCGCCGTCGAAGTGTCTTTCAAGCGGTTGCGTTCGGCTATGAGCTCGTGGCCGATTTTGCCCGTGCAAACCAGGACTCGCGTCGCATTCTCAGTGCGCTTATCCGGCCTGTCCGGAATGACCGGCAGGAAATGCTTTTCCGCTAAATCCGCGAGCGACGACGATGCAGCGGGATTGCGCAGCATGCTTTTTGGCGTGAAGACGACGAGCGGCTTGCGCCACGGGCGAAGCGCCTGCCGCCGCAGCAAGTGGAAATATTGAGCGGCATTCGATGGCTGGCAGATTTGCATGTTGTCGCGCGCCGCCAATTGCAGATATCGCTCGATGCGCGCGCTGGAATGCTCGGGGCCCTGTCCTTCGTAGCCATGCGGCAGGAGCAGCACGACGCCCGAGAGAAGATTCCATTTGTCCTCACCCGCGGCGATGAACTGATCGATGATGATTTGCGCGCCGTTTGCAAAATCGCCGAATTGCGCCTCCCAGAGGACGAGCGTCTCAGGATAGTCGCGGCTGTAGCCGTACTCGAAGCCGAGAATGCCCGCTTCCGACAGAGTCGAGTTGTAAACTTCGAAGCGCGCCTGATCCGGGCTCAAGTTTGCAAGCGGGATGTAAACTTCTTCGTTCTCAGTGTCAATCAATGCCGCGTGGCGCTGATTGAAAGTGCCGCGGCGCGTATCTTGCCCGCTTAACCGCACGGGCGTGCCTTGGCGCAAGAGCGAGCCGAATGCCAGAGCTTCAGCCATTCCAAAATCGATGGGGCGCTTGCCTTTGCCCATTTCCGCGCGCTGCTCGAGAAGTTTTTTCACTTTTGGGTGGATGTTGAAACCAGAGGGATAACTCGACAACCCCCCGGAAATCGCGGCGAGTTCGTTCGCGGGCACGCCGGTCTCAACTTCGAGAGCAGCATTGTAGCGGCCGCCGCGATACGCGCTCCAATACTCCGGCAACTGGCGCATCGGTGGATTCTTTTCGAGTTCTTCGGCAGATTTTTGCGCGGCATCGAGCTCATTGCGCACGGCTTCGACGCTGGGCGCAGGATCCATTCCGATTTTCTCCGCGTAAATCTGATAGAGCGGCGGATGCGCTTGAATTTTGCGATACCGGCGAGGCTGCGTGATGGTCGGGTCGTCCACTTCGCTGTGGCCGTGGCGGCGATAGCCAATCAGATCAACGACAACGGGACTTTCAAACGCGTAGCGATAATCAATGGCCATGCGGCCAACGCGAACGACGGCGTCCGGATCTTCTGCATTCACGTGAAAAATCGGAATCGGGATGCGCTTGGCCAAATCGGAAGAGAATCGCGAGGAGTGCGATTCGCTTGGAACGGTGGTGAATCCGATGAGATTGTTTACGATGATGTGAATCGAGCCGCCCACTGTAAATCCTTCGAGTGACGCATAATTCAGCGTCTCAGCCCAAATGCCTTGCCCGGCAAATGCGGCGTCACCGTGGAGGAGAATCGGAATCACTCGCTGCTTCCCTTCCGTTCCGATTCGCGTCTGTTTCGCGCGCGCGCGGCCCATAGCGACCGGATCAACGGCGTCGAGATGGCTGGGATTCGACACGAGATGCATCGAGAGGCTGCGGCCGTCGCGCGTAACGTATTCTCCGGTGGCGCCGAGGTGATATTTCACATCGCCGCTGCCGAGCACGCTGCGCGGGTCCACGTCCTCGAAGCGAGCAAAAACAGCGGCGGCCGGGCGGCCCACCGTGTGAACCATCACATTCAGGCGGCCTCGATGGCTCATCGCGATCACGCCTTGCTTCGCGCCAAGATTTGCGGCGGCATCGAGCATTTCGTCGAGAAGCGGAATCAGCGAGGCGTTGCCTTCGAGCGAATATCGTTTTGTGCCGAGATAGCGAGTCTGAAGTACCTGTTCAAAGATTTCGGCTCGAACGAGGCGTTCGAGAATTCGCGCGCGGTCGGGTGCGGGTGCTTCGGACTCCATACGCTGCGCGATCCAATTGCGCCGCTCGCGGTCAGGGATGTGCATGAATTCGGCGCCGATGCTGCCGCAGTAGATTGCGCGGGCGTCAGCAGCATCCTTGCCGTCAACGTCGAGTTCCGTCATTGCGACCGGTTGGAGGTCGCCAAGCGGATCGAGATCCGCTTGCAGAAATCCCCAGCGGCGATATGCGTCGAAGATAGCCTCACGCTTCTCCGAGGCTGCCACCGGTTCGACCGTTACCTGTCCACGAGCCATTCCATCTCCCTGAAAGCCACTGCCCATTATAAACGCATCGGAGAAGGTGCTGTCGAATGTAGCGCGGGTACTGGCTACGGGAAAATGGAAAAGAGAAGAGGGAAAAGGGGAAGGCTCAGAATGTAGCGCCCCCAAATTTACGGAGAATCGATCGAACTTGGGCTCGGATCACGCGCGCCTTCGCGAAATCGCTGTAGCGCGTCGAGAATCTGCTGGCCATACAGCTCGGTCTTGCGCGCGCCGAAGCCTGAGACTTCACGGATCTCGGAAAGGGACGACGGATGCTTCTTGCATAGATCATCGAGCGACGTATCGTGCATCACGATGAACGCAGGAATGTCCTGGCTCCGCGCGACTGCTCGCCGCCATTCGCGAAGATAAGCGCGCAGTTCAGCGAAGCCCCGAGGCTGACCTTGTGGTTGCGGCTGCGGAATGAGCGCAGCAACACGCGCCGGCTGCGCGATCTCCTGAATCGCTTCGGCCCTTCGCTTTACAGAGTGCTTTTGCGCTGAAAGCGAAACCCAATTGGGTTCTCCGCCACAGACATCGCATGCGCCGCATGATTTCCACTTCACATTCTCACCAAAGTGGCGGCAGATTTGGAAATGCCGGCAGAGGCCGCATTCAACGAAGTCACGAATGGTGTGATACCGCTGCCAGGCGCGCTCCTTTTCGGCGCCGTCCTCGATCGCGGCGATGAAGTACGCGAGGAGTCCCGCGTCCTTCGGGCGCCAGAGCAAGAGGCAATCAGCCGGCAAGCCATCGCGGCCGCCGCGGCCTGCTTCCTGGTAATACTGTTCAATGGATTTCGGAAGCGAAAGATGAATCACGGCGCGGACATCGGGCTTGTTAATTCCGAGGCCAAAGGCGATCGTTCCTACGAGAACTCGCGCCTCGCCTGACATCCAGAGCTCTTGATTTCGTTTTCGCGTAAGAGCATCCATCTTGCCGTGATAGCCGGTCGCTTCGATACCTTGTTCTTCGAGCTTCGCGATTATCTCGCCGACGTTGGCTATCGTCGGGGCGTAAACGATGATGGCGCCCTCGGGATGCGCTCGAATCGCGGAGACCAGCAGCGGAAATTGCGTTTTGCTATCGCATTTCTTCACAATGTATCTCAGATTGGGGCGATGGAAGCTGGCGATGTATTTATCAGGATCGCGTAGCTTGAGCTGCTCGATAATGTCGTGACGCACCTGCCGCGAGGCGCTGGCGGTGAATGCCGCAATCGGCTGATCTGGAAATCGAACGCGCAAGCTGCTTAACTGGCGATACTCCGGGCGAAATTCGTGGCCCCACTCCGAAATACAGTGCGCTTCGTCAATCACGAAAAACGAAATAGGCACCTGCCGCAGCCAATCGAGCGTGTCCTTGCGTGCCAGGCGCTCGGGCGAAAGATAGAGCAGGCGATAGCGCCCTTCGGCCGCATTACGCATGATGGCTTCAGTCTCGCGCGGCACTAGCGAGCTATTCAAAACCGCGGCTTCGATGCCGATCTGAGCGAGTTGCGCGGTTTGATCCTGCATCAGCGCGATCAAAGGAGAAATTACGATAGCGGTCTTTTGCCATGCGAGCGAGGCGGGCAATTGATAGCACAACGATTTCCCGCCACCGGTGGCCATGACGACGCACGTGTCGCGGCCCGCGAGGAGGCTCCGCACGATGCGCTCCTGCATGGGCCGAAACGAGTCGTAGCCCCAGTAACGCCGCAGTGGCTCAAGGAGATCGGCCTCAGAAGTCATTCGCGGAACTATAGGTAGAGGCACAATTAGCGTCCATCCGGAAGAATACCGATTCGACCAAACACGGAATTTAACACGCGAGTGTACTTCACTCCTGCCAAGCGCCGAGCAGGCGCCGCACAATGACGAATTGGCCGATGTGGTACGCGTTGTGATCGGCGAGCAACAGCGCTTCGCGAAGAATCGTCTGGCCGTCGCCGTGCGGAATGTTGGCGAACAGATCCGTCTTGGGATCGAGCACGAGCTTTCGAAATTCATTCAGCTCATGTTCGAAAGCGTGCAGGCTTTTTTCCCACTCCCGATCGTTCGGTGGCGCGTCGGCTGCAGGCCAATAGCCTGAAGGCCAATCGGGCGAAACGTGTTTCGAGTCTCGACTGAACTCGAGGATGTCCCACTGGGCGATACGCAAATGCTCGAGGAGTTGCCAGAGCGAGTGCGGCGCGCCCGCGGGTTTCACGCCGCGAATTTCTGGCGGCACACCGTGAAGAGCCGGCTTCCACGAGACATGCGCGTGGCTCTTTTCGAAGAGGGCGGCGAGTTCTTGCCGAAGCCCTCGATCAGTATTTGCAGTTCCCTTCGACGCAGTCGCGGGCTTTTTTGTTTTGGTCTTGCTCGTTTTCTTGGAGCGCGCCATCTTTACCTCACTAAATGAAATCGAGTTCAACAACTATACGTTCGTGACGAGCGTGCTGCAACGATTGGCGCAGGAGTGTCGGCTCTGCTTTCAGGAGTGGGAAATCGCAACCGAAAGGGGGTCGATTTTGTTACGATTAGAAACGCGATTGATGCGTTGTTTTCTATAACTTACGTGGATTTCTAATCGTTTTCGTGTATCGATTAGAATTAGGTTAAATCGCGCGCCGGGCACCATCTTTTTTCAAGAATTTTAATTTGCTTCCGCTGCAGAATAGAAACAAGCGGTCGCGCGAAGCGATTCGGCACGGCCGAAAGTGGATGGCACGCGACTCTAGCGCAGGGCTCGCACTACTGGCCGCGTCCGTAGCGGACTCGGAGCTCTGATTAAGCAGAAGCGCCACTCGAAGCGCCCATAGTTCGCCGCTGTTGGAAACATTCGCGGCAATACACTGGACGCCCCTGAGTTGGCTTAAATGGAACGGTGGTTTCTTTCCCGCATTGCGAACAGACGGTTTTCGTTTCTACGCGCTGAAGGCCATTTCCCGTAGGAGCCGATCCGCCCTGCGCCCGCGCCGACTTACAGGATTTGCACCGCTTGGGCTCGTTCTTAAATCCCTTGTCGGCGAAAAACATTTGCTCGCCGGCAGTGAACACGAACTCCGCCCCGCAGTCCGCGCACTTCAGGACCTTATCGTGATATTCCATGGGCCGCTCCGTGCCTGGCCGGGAGAGGACAGGAGGTCCGAAAGCGATGCCAGCCGTCACGATTGACCCGCCCTGAGTCGCTCGCGTCGGTCCGGCTGACATGTGGTCGCCCGCAAAGGCGATCGTGTTTATCGTTTAGTCCTGCTCTCGCCGCTGTTTCTTACGGAGGCGTTTACGCGAGAGAGCTTCCTTGGCACGACGCCGTTCTCCGGGCTTCATAAAGTAGCTGTGCTTCTTGATTTCCTTGATGATGTCTTCCGACTGCACTTTTCTTTTGAAGCGCCGGAGGGCGTTCTCCAAAGACTCGCCCTCTTGAATTACAACTTCAGCCACGCGTAGTCACCCCCATCCTTGAATGTTCAAATTGTACTGGTTGAGCTTTCAGTGTACCTGTTTTCAGCTTAACCCACAATTTGTGCTGGTTCTATCCTTCGCTGGAGGGGATGTCAAGCAATAATTCATCAGAGAGGCAACCCCCTGTAACATTTCATTGTTTGGTTATTGAGTATCAAAAGAGATAACCGGCCGTGGACGTTCGAAACTGCTCGAATTTTTAACGACTATTGGCATGCAAGAAGTTGCTGCTAGAATGTGACTCCCAACGAGGTTACGTTCGGGCTCAGGTGGCTTATGTCAGCGATGCGCAATGCGCTTGGGGTGCTGCTCGCAGGCGGCCAGGGAGAGCGTCTTTGGCCGCTCACGCGCGATCGCGCCAAGCCGGCAGTGCCGTTTGGCGGCGTATATCGAATTATCGACATAACCCTCTCCAACTGCTTAAACAGCGATCTGCGTCGCGTCTTCGTCCTCACCCAATATAAAGCGCTCAGTCTGAATCGCCACGTTCGCCGTGGGTGGTCCTCGCTAATGGGACACGGAGACTTTATCGAGGTGCTCCCGCCACAGATGCGTGTCTCGACGCACTGGTATCAGGGGACGGCCGACGCCGTATATCAAAACATCTATTCGATCGGCAGCGAGGCGTCGAGCTACGTATTCATCTTGTCCGGTGACCACATTTACAAAATGAATTACCAGAAGATGCTCGAGCAGCACGTAGCCTCGTCTGCAGACGTCACGGTTGCCACGCTCGAAGTGGACGCGACTCTAGCCGCGCGGCAGTTTGGCGTGATTGAAACGGATCAGACGTGGCGCATTCTTGGTTTCGAAGAGAAGCCTATCAATCCAAAGCCCTCACGCTTCCATGCGGACAAAGTGAACGCTTCCATGGGCGTTTACATCTTCAATACGCAGCTCCTGCTGCCCATTCTGATCGCCGATGCCGAAGATCCAAATTCTTCGCACGATTTCGGGAAGAACATCATTCCCCGGATCATTGATAAGCATCGCGTGTTCGCCTACAACTTTCAGGACGAGAACAAGAAGGAAACGTCTTACTGGCGCGACGTGGGAACGATTGACGCCTACTTCGAAGCCAATTTGGACCTCGTCGCGGTTTCGCCGGTTTTCAACTTGTACGATAAAAATTGGCCGCTGCACACCTGGCAGCAGCAATACCCGCCGGCGAAATTCGTGTTCGCGGATCCGGAGAGAACCGGCGAGGCGCTCGATTCGATCGTCGCGGGCGGCTCCATCGTTTCCGGCGGACGCGTAAAGGGCTCGGTGCTCGGTTACGATGTGCGCGTAAACAGCTACTGTGATGTGGAGGATTCGATCATCTTCAACCACGTGAACGTCGGCCGGCGCTCGCGCGTGCGCCGCGCCATTATCGATCGTCACGTTCAACTCGCCGAAGGCACGGTGATTGGTTACGATCTCGAGGCGGACAAGCAGCGATATCAGGTCACTGAAAGCGGCGTCGTCATCGTGGTGCGCCAGGAATCCATGCTCGAAGAACCAGAATAGAATAGTTCCACGCCAGCCGCGCGAAGATCGGCGGAGCTTGCAGAATCTTTGAGGCTACAAGTCACAAAATCTAGGAGCAAGTGATGTCAACAAAGATTCAAGCTGTGCGCGGCCGGGAGATTCTCGATTCGCGCGGGAATCCGACGGTTGAGGCAGACGTGATTCTCGAAGGCGGCGTGCGCGGCCGCGCGGCTGTTCCCTCCGGCGCATCCACGGGCGAGCATGAAGCGCTCGAGTTGCGCGACGGTGATAAATCGCGCTACCTCGGGAAAGGAGTCCGAAAGGCGGTTGCGAACATTAATGAGGCAATCGCCGGAGCCGTGGTGGGGTTGGATGCGACCGACCAGAAGGCGCTCGATCGCCGCATGCTGGATTTAGATGGCACGCCGAACAAGGGAAAGCTTGGCGCCAACGCGATTCTTGCAGTTTCCATGGCCGCGGCCAGGGCCGCTGCCAACGCGAAAGGCGTGCCTTTGTACAAATATCTCGCGCAATATTCGAGCGACGATTCCGCGAACACGCTGCCTGTGCCGATGATGAACATTCTGAATGGCGGCGCCCACGCCGACAATTCTGTCGACGTTCAGGAATTTATGGTCATGCCAGTTGGTGCGGCAAGTTTTGACGAGGCGCTCCGCTGGGGCGTCGAAGTGTTTCATCATCTTAAGGCGGTTCTCAAGAAGAATGGCTATTCAACTTCGGTGGGCGATGAAGGCGGCTTCGCGCCGAATTTGAAATCTAATGAAGAAGCGCTTGAACGAGTGCTCGAGGCCATCACGGCCGCCGGATACAAGCCAGGCGAGCAAATCGCGATCGCGCTCGATCCCGCATCAAGCGAGTTTTATGACCGCGCGAGCGGAAAATACATTTTTAAGAAGTCGGACAAGTCGGCGCGCAACTCCGAGGAAATGGTCGAGTTCTGGGCCAATTGGGTGCGGCAGTATCCGATCGTGTCCATTGAAGACGGCCTTGCCGAAGACGATTGGCCCGGATGGAAGATTTTGACGAATGAGCTCGGAGGGCAATTGCAGCTTGTAGGCGACGATATTTTCGTCACCAATCCCGAAATCTTCGCGCGGGGCATCCGCGAGAAAATCGGCAACGCGATCCTGATTAAGCTGAATCAGATTGGCAGCGTCACAGAAACAATTGAGGCGATCGAAATGGCGCGCGACGCGGGTTACGCGTCAATCGTTTCGCACCGGTCGGGCGAAACCGAAGATGCGTTTATCGCCGATCTCGCGGTGGGGCTTGGCACGGGGCAGATCAAGACGGGCTCGGCATCGCGCACCGATCGGATTGCGAAATACAACCAACTGTTGCGCATCGAGGAAGAGCTTGGCGCGGCGGCGCGATTTCCGGGGCATTCAGCGCTGTTGTGATTCATTGCGTTTCGGGAAAATGCCGGTTACTTCAATTCATTTTTGTAAATTACGCCGCCCTTCATTACGAAGCCTACGTGATCGAGAACCGTGATGTCTTTCAGCGGATCTCCGCTTACGGCGATGATGTCCGCGTATTTCCCTGACTCAATTGATCCCATGCGATCGCTCGCGTTCAACAGTTCCGCCGCGGCCGTCGTGGCTGTGCGGATCGCCTGCATCGGCGTCATCCCGTATTCGACGTAGTAATGGAATTCGAGCGTCTCATTCAGATCGGTCCACGCAAATCCGCCCACGTCGGTGCCGAAGACAATCTTGACGTGATTCTTCATCGCCCGCCCGAATGCCTCGCGCTCCGTGTTGACCATCTTGTTCCAATTTCCGCCGCGCCCGGGCGCGACGGCGGCGCCAACCATGACCGTCGGCACCCAATAAACTCCCTTGTGCGCGATATCCTCCGCTTCGGACTCGGTCATGCCATCGCCATGCTCGACAGAATCAACTCCGGCTCGAAGCGCTGCAGCGATTCCGTCTGAACTGATGCAGTGCGCGGCGACGCGATGGCCGAGGCGGTGCGTTTCATCCACGATCGCATGCGCTTCATCATCGGTGAAATTGACGATGCCGTGCAGAATGCCATCGTCGCCATAGTGATAGCCGTGGTCGGAGTAGTACTTAATCCAGTCGGCACCGTGCGAGAGTTGCTCGCGCACCGCGAGCCGCGCTCCATCCACGCCATCGACCGGCTGCACGCCATGCGGCACATCGAGTTCCCATGCGTAACCGAGCAGCGGATACATCCCCGTAGGCGCCATCGCGCGAGTGGAGACGAAAAGCCGCGGGCCGGGAATCACGCCGTCGTTGATTGCTTTTTTCACGTCTACGTCGGCGTACATCGCTCCTTCCGTTTCGAGATCGCGCAGCGCCGTGAAGCCGTGGTCGAGCGCGATCTTGACGTTGCGCGATGCCAGCAACGCACGATACGGAATGGATTCCTTAAGGAGTTGTACGGCGTAATCCTCCTCGGTGACGTCGCCTTGTAGAAGGATGTGCGTGTGCGCGTCAATCAGGCCGGGCAGAACAGTAGCGTTCGACAGATCGATGACGTCGATGCCCGATGGAGGAGCGCCGCCAGGCGTCACGCTCACGATCTTTCCGTCTTCGATGAGAATCAGCGCATTGGCGATCGGATTGTCACTTTTTCCGTCAATTAGTTTGCCTGCGCGGATGGCGACTCGCTTGGATGCAGGCGCGGCGCTCGACTGCGCGAAGATCGGAGCAATTGGGATTGCGACGAGCGCGAGGACTGACACCAGGACAAAAATCATCAGATTTCGCACTGAGATTCCTCCGCTAGAAAAATTTTGAAGACAAGATTGCGCTGAATATCTGACAAAACCGTGCCGGGTTAAAACCCGGCGCTACAATTGCCCATAGCAAAACAAAGCATATATTGGCACATGTTGTAGCTTGCTCAACCCGTCGCCGGAAAAGTTCAAATCGGGGTCATTCCGCGATTCGCTAGGTCTATGTAATTTTCGGCGTCAGCGGGCTTGCGAGGTTGCGGTTGCGCGTGACGCCTCTGCAATCCACTCGTCAATGCGCCCGAGTGACTGGCGAAGGGCGTTGGCTTCGCCGCCGTAGCCGATTCGGAAATATCCGTCGAGACCCAGTTGAATTCCCGATTGAATCAGAACACTTTTGCGCGTGCGCAATTCTTCCGCGAGTTCGGCCGATTTCCACGGCCGATTGTAGCCATACCAAACGATGGCACCCGCGCGCGGCGGAACGTGAGTGAGGAGTTCGGAATGCTTTGCGGCCCACTCACGCATGATCGGATACTGGCGGCGGACAATGCCGCGGGTGCGTTCAAGGATGCGTGTGTTGTTCGCCGGCTCGAGAGCGATGGACGCAAGCTTCTCGGTCAACATCGTCGGAGCCATGCTGGCGTAATCGTGATAGCTCCAGAGTTTGTCCATCATCGAAGCCGGCCCGACGATCCAGCCCGTGCGCAGGCCCGGCAAGCCATATGCCTTGGAGAGTCCGCCCGTGCAGAACAGCCGGTCGTATTCGCCCCACAGAGACGGCGTCGTGTCACCGTCAAGCTCCGCGCCACGATACACCTCATCGGAGAGCACGTATGCGCCGACCTTCGCGGCGACGTCGCAAATCGCTTTACGTGCGGCATCGCTTAACGTGGCGCCCGTCGGATTATTGGGATTGCAAATGGCGATGATGCGGGTCTTGTTGGTCACGAGCTGCTCGAGATCGGAAAGCTCGGGCGCCCAACCGAGATTTTCGCGCAGCCAGAACGGCTTCACGTTCGCTCCGAAGCCTTTGGCTAGGCCGTGCACTTGCATGTAATTCGGCATCATGAAGACGATTTCGTCGCCCGGCTCGCAGAGGAGCCACGTAACCAGGAAATTCGCTTCGGCGCAGCCGGCGGTTAGCAACACATTCTCGGGGCGTGCGTCCAGATAGAGCGCGGCAATTTTTGCGCGTAAATCCTCGCTGCCGTTGGTTTGGGGATAGCCGAGTCGCTGATTCAAAATATTCTCGATGCCGGCAGTTTCGCCGAGGAGTTCGCGCAGCGTCATCGGTTCCACGCCGCTCTCGCTGACATTCAGCTCGACGCGGTTCTCCCAAACGCTCTGCCAGCGTTCCATCTCAAACGGCGCAATTTGCATTTCGAGATCTCCTGGAGGTCTGCACGCGTTATCGCAAGAGCGTGATTAAACCGCCGTGATTAAACCGCAATGTTCGGCAAACCGAAAGTGAATTTCTCGCCGTAAGAATGACCGGCGGACAGGAGCTGCCGGGAGAACGCCGTTGCCTGCAATGGAATCCCGCGAGAGAATGGCGCGCGGAGGAATCATGTATCGGCGCGTTTCTATTTTGCTGTTCGTAGCCGCACTTCCCTGCTGTTTTCTTATGAATGCCCACTCGCAGAACGCTTCGACACAGAACTCCTCGACCCAGAACTCGACAATAGTGATGCGCTTTGCAGTGTCAGGCGATTCGAGGGATTGCGGCGATGTCGTGATGCCGGCAATTGCAGTAAAGGTGCTCGCCCAGCAGCCTGCCTTCTACTGGCACCTCGGCGATTTCCGCAAGATTTACGATTTCGACGAAGACATGCAGCACGAGCCCGAACATCTCGCGAAGCCGATGGCCATTGCCGATTACGAAAGTCTCGCGTGGGGCGATTTCATCGAGAACCAAACTGTTCCGTTCGGCTCGCTTCCCGTGTTCCTGGGCATCGGCAATCACGAAACAACTTTTCCAAAGACGCGCCCCGAATTGATCGCGCAATTCGCCGATTGGTTTGACGCGCCGGTGATTCGCGAACAGCGACTCCGCGACGATCCTCTCGACCACCTTCTCCGCGCTTATTACCACTGGGTCGAGAATGGAGTGGACTTCATCAATCTCGACAACGCCACTCCCGACCAATTCGACAAGGCACAACTTGCCTGGTTCGAAAAGGTTCTCGCTCGCGATGAAGCAAATCCGGAGATTCATTCCATCGTCGTAGGCATGCATGAAGCGCTGCCGGAAAGTATTTCCGCGAGCCACAGCATGAACGAATCTGCCGCGGGAACGGATAGCGGCAGGCGCGTTTACGCGGACCTTCTGCGCGCGCAAAACGAATCGCACAAGTATGTGTATGTCCTGCAGAGCCATTCCCACTATTACATGGCGAATATTTTCAATACGCCTTACTGGAAGGCGCACGGCGGCATCTTGCCCGGCTGGATCATTGGGACTGCAGGCGCCGTGCGATATGCTTTGCCGGAAAAATCCTCCGACGCCAGCGCCGCGATGACGAAAATCTACGGCTATTTGCTTGCAAGCGTCTCGGTAAACGGTGAGATTCGATTTGAATTTGAAAAAATAGACGAGAGCGACATTCCCGTAACCGTCGTTAGCCGGTTCACCCCGGAGTTCGTTCACTGGTGCTTCGCGGAGAACACCAGCATGCACTGAGTCCAGAAAAGAACTCTCGGATATTCGCGTAGCTTGATATAATTTAGGCATGGCGAGAGGTTGGGAAAGCAAGGCGGTCGGCGATCAAATCGAGGCCGCGGCGGTCGAGAAGTTTCCTAGCGAATCCAGATCACTTTCACCGGAACAGGCCAATATACTGCGGGAGAAGAAGATCCTCGAGCTCTCACGTGCGCGAGTCACGTCGGATCTCGAAAGCAGCCAGGATCCTCGCTACCGCAGTCTTCTCATGCGCGCGCTCGAAGATCTCGACGCGAAGCTGGCCGGTCTAGCGCAAGCCGGCTAGCCCGGTTTTCGTTGAACACTAACCACACTGCAACCTTAGGCACTACTACGTCCTGACGCACGAGCATTTCCCCATATTCCTGGAGTTCTGACGCGCATCGGGCTGGGTGTATCCTGTCGGGGCTCTCGACGCTTTCGACGTATCCGGAGCTTATCGAGGCTTGCCTATGAGCGCCGCTTCATCGTCGGTTCCCGTTGCACCCGTGACTCTCATTGCCGGATTGCAATTGGCCTTACGAGTCCTGATCGGATCCGGGCTTGTTTGGCTGCTGGTGCGGATTCTCGGCAATCGCGATCCGCTGTGGGCGATGATCTCAGTCGTAATTGTGTCGGACGCGCAGCTCAACGCTACGGTGAAAGCGTTTCGCTTCCGCGCATTAAACACGATTATAGGTTGCGCAGTGGGCCTTGCGTTTCTCTACGTGCTCGGACCGGCAAGCTGGTCGATTCTTCTGGCGATGGCAGCCGCTGTTCTGATCTCAACTTCCTCGGAATACACGCTCTATGCCTGGCGGATTGCGCCGGTGACTGTGGTGCTCGTCATGATGCCCGGCATCCTTCAAAGCTCGCGGGTGGCGGGTACACCAATTGCAATCAAACGCACCGAACACGTGCTCCTCGGAAGCGCTGTCGCGGTGATCGTTTCCTGGATTTTCTATGTCGTGGCTCTGGCGCGGCGGCGGACCGCGGCGCAAGAGCGGGCGTCGAGCTAGGCCATTTTCGAAAAATGCTCGGGCTCGATCTTGTACATCACCCGAACTTCTCCGGGCTGCCGGAAGGGATATTTATCCTTGCCGAGATATTTCTTCGCCATCTTGTCAATGTGCTCGTCCGCGCCTTTCTCGGTGATCTCAGCGACCTTGCCGCGCACTTCAAGATAGCGATACGGATTCGCGGGATCTGAGATGGCCAGCGAGACGCGGCCGTCGCGGCGAAGATTCTTATCCTTCTGCCGGCCCTTGGCCGAATTCACGATCACGTAGTGGCCGTCGAAATCAACCCACACTGGAGTGACCTGGGGCCTGCCGTCGGGCATGAGCGTGCCCAGATTCGCGAATGCCGGCTTTTCGAATAAGTCTTTGTGCGTTGCGGGAATTTCTGCGGACATTTCATCCTCCTGACGGTGTGAAGATTATTCTTCTAAGCCGCATACTTTAACACGAGGCTGCGACGATGATGTAGATGCGCTTCGTCGCAATTGCCGGACACAAATAGGTACATGATAATCTGAATCGTGATGACACGATTCTTTGCCGCCGCCGCGATGTTTTCAGCGTTACTGGCGTGCGTAGGTGCTGGAACGATCAGTGGCGGGCGAGCGCCGCAGCAGGCGCCGCAACAAACAGCGAACGAGCGTCCTACTTTTTATCGCGATGTTCTTCCGATCCTCCAGCAGCACTGCCAAGCGTGCCACCGCGAGGGCGGAATAGCGCCGATTCCATTTGAAACTTACGAGCGCGTCGAGCGCAAAGCAGGCGCGATCGCCGATGCCGTCACCAGCGGCAAGATGCCACCATGGTTCGCTGACCGGAACATCGGCAAATTCGCGAACGATCCTTCGCTCTCGGATCAGGAAATCTCGACGCTCGCTGATTGGTCGGACGCCGATGCCCCCGCCGGTGATCCGCACGATGCTCCTCCTCCGCGCGTGTGGGCCGACGGCTGGAATATTCCTGAGCCGGACGACATCGTGAAGATGCCCGCGCCAGTTTCGATTCCGCCGCAAGGTGATGCCGAATACACCTACGAAATTATTCCGACAGGCTTCAAGACCGACAAGTGGGTACAGATGTCGCAGGTTCGGCCATCGAGCCCGCAATACGTTCATCATGCAGTCGTCTACATTCGCCCGCCCGATTCGAAATGGCTGCGAGGCGCGCCAGTTGGCGTGCCATTCACTGCTTCAACGCTGAAGAGCAAAAAAGACAAGCACGATGCAAGCTGGACCGATAGCGATGTTTTACTCGTGTATGCGCCGGGAAGTTCGCCGGATTCGTGGCCAGCGAAAATGGCGAAATTTATCCCCGCGGGCTCCGATCTCGTTTTCCAAATTCATTACACGACGAACGGCCGCGCCGGGACCGACCAGAGCAGCATCGGCTTGATCTTCGCCAAGTCCCCGCCAGCCCAACGCGTCCTCACGCTGCAACTGACCAACGATTCCTTTGCGATACCTCCCGGCGCCGATGATTATCGCGTCGAAGTTCACGGCTCCCTGCCCAACGATGCCACGCTCCTCAGCTTTTTTCCGCACATGCACCTGCGCGGAAAGCGATTCGAATACAACATCGTGCATAAGGACGGAAGCGTCGAGACGCTATTGCGCGTCAATTATCATTTTCACTGGCAGATGAGCTATCGCCTGGCCGAGCCTCGTCAATTGAAGGCGGGGACGGTGCTGCAGGCCGTCGCGTGGTTCGACAATTCAGCGAAGAACGAGCACAATCCCGATCCGAATAAGACTGTCCGCTGGGGCGATCAAACGACCGATGAAATGATGGTGGGCTTTTTCGATGTCGCCGTCACGGGCAATCTGGATAAGTGGCACTTCTTCATCCGCCATCCCGCAACGAAATGAGGTTTTGCAGTTATACATGAGATTCCTTTTCGTCAGGTCTGTCAGAATTCTTTTGTCGAGGCCCTAAAAGTGAAAGGTCGTCCGGGTAATAGATCAATATCCTCGGAGGGAAGAGAACCTTGGCGTAAGCGCCCGCCAACGATGCGAAGAGCACTACTAGAATAAAAACAGCGATAATTAGGAGATACCAAGGACTAACACCTAGCAACACTGGGACCGCTACGGCCAACAGACTACAGCTACAGAATACGCTCCACGCATGTGTGCGCGAGACGCAGAGCAGGCACTTACACGAGGGGCACTCGAAGGCTTCTTGCGTCCACTTCTCACCGAACCCAATCTTCACATCGAAATAAGCTAGTTCACCGTCACACTGCGGACAGCTGAATGTCATCAGTCGTGGATTCCAGAGCTGATACAGCTTGTCCAAAAATTTGATCTCCGAGTCCCCGAGATTGTGGATGTCCCTCTTTCGCCTAGATTTTCACACAAGAATAACCGTCTCGGGCGGGCACGCGATCAACGTACTGGTCAGAGTTCTGAGCGCGGTTTAGTAGCTTTCCCAAAATTGCGGATCAGGCTGAAAAAATGTGACGCCGATGCGCAGCCGTCCTTTGAATCGCTTGCTGACGTGGATCACCCGGCATTCGCGCTCGGCTTGATTTTCAGTGTTAGCGAGGAAAAGCCGCTGGCCTGGCGCGACATCTTCCGCAAGTGAGAGTCTGCACCCGCCGTCATTCAAATCCAGCGTGAATGCTTCCTCATGGAAGGGCTGCTGTTTTATATTGGAGCCGTAGACGAAAAGCGGCACATTCGTCTCGACGCGCTTGCTGTTGCGCCGGTCGCCGCGATGACTCTCCAATCGTCGTTCCTGCGTGCGCTGGATGGCTCGTGCGCGATGCTGCTCCGCGGCCCTCAGCGCGTCCCATATCCGGCTCACTCTGACCCCCCAGGCCTGGCCGGCCCCCATTGGCCCTCAAAGTCCCTCAAAGTATTGATGCAAACGGCGTTTCGCAGAGGTCAGATTTGCGAGCTTTAGCGGAAGAGTAAATGCACGCTTTCGGTGGATGCTTGTTCGAAGAACTCACGCAGAAATTGCGAACGGGCAGAGATCGATTGCCGCGTCGAGTTATAGGAAATATCGTTCTATGCGCCTGCCTTTTCCCCTTGAAAGAACCAGTGGACGCCGAATTTATCGGCAAGGTGGCCGTAGCTGCCAAAGGGCATATCACGCAAGTCATCGAGCAGATCTTTGTTCGCCTCCACTGCCAGCTTGTCGAAGATTGCCCTCAACTCGCTGTACTTCCCTCCATTGATGTAAATGGCGACAGTATTGCCCTGTTTCGGTATCTGCGTGGGATGGAGCCAGTCTGTACCGGAAAATTCTATGGCGCCGTTTTTCAGGTGCGCATAAGTCACTTTGTGATGCTGCGCAGCCGGCATGTGCGCCTTCATCGGCGTGTCACCAACTTTCGTGATCGCCAGATCGCCGCCCAGGCAAGATTGGTAGAACGCCATCGCTTCTGCGCAGTTGCCGTCAAACAGCAGGAAAGGTGTGAGATTCATCTTGTCCGCTCCTCTCCCCAGTCAATGTTCCAGTTTCTCCGTCAAGCCTTCGAGCAGCCCTCAATCTAGCCCATTTTCAGGGAGACAGGGCAGAGATATGGCACAGTTAGACGAGCGACAGCCAGACGCAGAACGCAACTCACCGAGTTCAGTTGGTGGGCCCGCCAGGATTTGAACCTGGATTCAGAGCATCTTGCGACACGCGGATATCTCAACAACTCAGGCGTTCTATATTTTGCCTAATCGCGATCGTGCAGAAGCCGGATTGAAAAAACTAGGCGTCGTTGCTCGCAAGAAATATGGTATCAAAGCTTAACGGGGCTGTAGCTCAATTGGTTAGAGCGTCGGACTCATAATCCGCCGGTTCCTGGTTCGAGTCCAGGCAGCCCCACTATCAAGTAGATGACATAGGCACAGAGGCTTTGCCATCCACCGCCGAGTAGAGTTAGGTACGATCTTCGGATTGCCGAGAGTCAGAATCATTGAAAAAGTAGTGCGACCCGATAAAGTTGCTAGGATGAGCCAATCTTCCCAAGGTGTCCAATTTGGCCAATCTGGCTGATGCTCTTGGACCCAAAGCTCCCGCTGAACACGAAACATGACCACTACAATCCCAAAACCGAAAATCATCCCTGCGATAGTAATCAGGTCGCTTGCGTTGGACACGGAGCGGGCAGTACGAAGGTCTAAAGACAAAAGCCCCAATCCCATTCGGGCCTGGATGCGATCCTACATGACAACCCGCAATTAGCCGACGACCCTACTTCCACCGGAGTCGGTATGACAGGTCGCCATAGATAAATGTATCGCTTTGCCACTGACGCGCCAATTGACGTGGAAGAATTCCGCGCCCGTCTGCAAAAAATGACTGACGCCGAACTTCTGAGATATTGGGAGGCTGCAACATTCATGTGCTCGCCTGCCGCGTATTTTGGCAAAGCGCCTTGCCAGTCTTTCGTAATTCAACTGCGCGAATGTAGAGAGGAATTTAGGCGACGAAAGGCCGCCAAGCTCATTACTTGTAAGGGTTCTTTACAGCGGACTGTTGAGGGTGGGTGAAACCTTTTTCAACAGCTCGTATCCAACTTGCAGGTACTCACGTCAAACGGGGAGCGGCGCACTCTCGCACGGGAACGCCGCTTCCCCGCGAAGTTGTTGTTGGCCCTGTAGACTTTGGCGTGGCCGAGTGCTATGGTCGGCCCTCCTCGTAAGTCGCCCTGGTGAGGTTCTATGATCGCTGAACTAAAGAAGAGCTATCACGGAGTGCGTTGCATTCGATGCCGAGTGCCAATTCCCGTCTCCGAAAAGGTGGCGAGTCTGCAAGATGGAATTGAATCTGATGAGAGCGTATCCCGCACATTCGTAGCTCGCTGCAAGCTGTGCGACTGCGAGAACATCTACCCCATTACTGACATTCAAACCTATAAAGGCGAGCCTCGCGGAAGAAGTTCGAGGGCACGCGCGGCTGGATCAGCCGCATAAATCGCGATTCAAATTGGCCTCTTAGACGAGCCCGAGTTTACGTCGAGAAACCTCCTGTCACAGTCTGAGCACCGATAAGGACTAATCGCAACTGGGCGCAATATTACGTTCTCAATGATGCCCTTGCGCGCTGAACGTCGAACCGACCCGCTGCCACATTGAGGACACGAATGTACCCGCGTCTGCATTTTTGCCCACCACAAGCCCGTTGAAGCCATATTTGTCCTTTAATCGTATGTAGGATGAACCGCGTTCGAGGTGGGGACCGCGTTCGAACGCCGCCTTAGTTAAATGAAGCTGCGAACATCATATGAAATTTTGACCGAATGTACAGCACGTTATTTCTGCGACCGGAGTCACAAGGGACGCCTGGGGTGAAACCTTTTCCAACAGCTCCTATCTAACGTCCAAGCACCCACAGTACAATAGGGAAGCGGCGCGCCAAAGAGAAACCGTCGCTTCCCGTTTCGTTTGGGAAATTCATCGGCTCATGGTCTTACGGGGCGTTTGATACGGCGTCGCCCGGAGGCAGTAGTTCTTTTACGTGCCGCATCAGGTCTGGGCCTTTAGATTTCGAGACGATCCGGTCAACTGCAAGATCGCAAAGCAAAAGACTCCCAGCGTACTCTGCGTACTGAGTAAACAGGATTATGGGAACGTCAGGCATCAATTTCTTCAGTTCTTTAGCGGCATCCACTCCGTTCAGAATTGGCATCGACAAATCTAGGATGATTAGTTCCGGGCGATGTTTTAGCGCCAGCTCATAGGGTGTTTGCTGTAGGCCCGATTAAACCGTGCCGACAGAGTTAGGATCGCTTCCTGCGGGGATTGTCACCAATTTAAAACAGCGATCATCAGGTTTGTTGGCCTTAAATCATCGTCGTTTAGGAGATGGTGGATGATGGCTTTGTGTCCGGTGTGTAAAAGAAGACTAACCGTTCTTCCTGTTCTGAGTGAGAAAGAATTGTGGAAGGCTGTAGACAACGATCAGGAAATTGAAGTGATGCATCCATCAGAAAATGGGGACCATCGTTGGAAACTTACTGATCGAGACAAACAGAATTTGCTCAACGCTAAGACTCGCGGAATTCGTAAAGCGATGCGTCGCTCGACTTAACTTTCGCACCGCAAGCCAACTTTTGTCTTCGAAGCCGAAGTCGCGTGCCATTTCGTCCGGAAGGAATTTGAGGCCGATGGCGCGATGGAGACGAGTGTCCTCGGCCTTATAGACGACACCCATCCCGCCGCCACCAAGTTTTTCAAGGATTCGGTAGTGGGGAATCGTTCGCCCAGAGAGTGGAGAAGAATCGGGTCATCGGCGCGAATCTTATGCCGCGCCCTCAGACAAGTCAACGCGCGCGATGATTTCGGCATGATGGCTGTATTGGCTTGCAGGCAGGGGAATTGTTTATTTTCTCCCTGGTTTTTGATACTTCTTGAGGGTTTGGCCTCGCGGCGCGACCGCCTTATTGCACTCGCACCGGGATTGCGTAATCCGCCGAAGCTGTGCGCGCCTGGATGCTGGTTTTGCCCGGCCCGACGGCGGTTACTACGCCGCCAGCGGTTACTGTCGCAACGCGCGGATCAGCGGACGTGAAGGTTGTCTTGCTGGATTTGGTGAGTTCTTCGCGCGAGTCATCCGCGAACGTGCCGAGCACTCGCACCGGAATTTGATCTCCGACGTGCTCGAAATGGATAACCGCGGGTTCCGTGCGTATGCTGCGAGGCTCCTCCGATTTTTCCACATCGACCGTCACAGCTTCCGATTCGATATCGTCGCCGGAAACGCGTCCCATCGCCGTTACGCGATAAATTCCCGGCTGCGTATCCACAGGAATCAGCAACGAAAATTGGATTGGTCGAAATTCGCCTTGGCCCCGCGCCACAATTCCGGGCGCGCCTCCGGAGACAATCCGGCCCACGCCCAAAGGATGTTGCCCTATCAGCGCGAGCTTTTCGACCGATGAGTCCGCCGCGACAGAGATCGTTACCATTTGCCCGGGTCTGACGACCGAGTCCGATGCAGGGGAGAGAATGCGCAGCCGATTCTGTTGCGCGCCGCTCGGAAGGGCGATGAAAGCTCCGATCAGAACCGCGAAGCTTAAGATTCGCCGCGCGAATTTTTTTGCTCGCATATTCGTCATTCTCCCTCTGTTTCGTCTTACTCGTTTAACCGGTCTGCCGTTCGAGATTCTCACCGGGAGTCCCGATCTACCTGTCGAATGTTTCTAGTGAAAATCAGTTCCCGTTGGCGCTTCATTTAAGAGATTGATCACTTCGCTCGAGACGCCTGACGCGGGATCGAGCACTGACGGGCCGTTGAAATCCAATGTCTCCAGCGCGGCCGTGTGAATTACGCCGGAATACTGCAGCCCAGTAAGATTATTCAACGCGCTATCGACGGGAACGATGGTGTCGTTCCCCTGGCCATAAACTGTCGGCCAGTTCTTGGCCGTAAGATCCTTCGCTAAAGGATTGCTCGAACACAGAAGCCTCAACGCTTCCGCATCGCAGAAGATGCAGCTGAGCCCGCTGAGATTGGACGAGGTCGCGAGTCCCGCGATGTACGCCGTGGGAAAAGGTTGTGTCTGCTTGAGATTGGTCAGCGCCGGGCTCAAGCTGCTTCCATAGCCGTTGCCTTCGAGGTCATATGCTGCGCCATCTGCTGTCGTCCCTGAAAAGGTAATCGACTGCAACGCGATGTCTCCATCTGACGCCAGAACATTTCTTGCGCAACTATTGGTGCTCAAAAGAAGGTCCGCCGCCACTGGCGTGCCCAAGTGCGGAGTCGCGACGGTGATTAGCTTGTTGATCGGCCCCGCGCCGAATGTGGTGTTACTCAGATACGTGGAAAGTAGAAACGCAGTACGAGAAATGTCTCCACCCATGCTGTGGGCGACGATGTCTGCCTTTACGGCGGCGACGTTTGCGCTCGTCCTGTAGGCGGCAATGAAATTGTTGATCTGCGCGAGCACGGAAGGAGCGTTGTAGGCGAATCCGAGCGAATTTGCCTCAATCGAGGAGTCCACGCTGCTCGAAAACGAAGGTGTCGTGCTGGTGACGCCGGTGATCGCGTTGGAATAAACGGCTCGGCTCACGTTGAAATTGGCGTCGGTGATTAGTGGCGTGAAATTATTGAAGCTCGATGCGTTGCCCCAGAGTCCGTGCACGAGCACTACGGGCGGCCGCGCCACGGTGACGCTGGTATTCGTTGCGCTGCCGCTTGCGGGAGTGACGCGCAAAGTCACGCCGCGAGTGGTCAGCGAATTATCAGCTGTTCCTCGTGAAAAATTCACCGGCGCGCGATAAATCGCGAATGCTTCCGCGCCCGCTGAAGTGGTCACGGCAGTTACCTTGAGCGTGTTGGCCAGCGTACTCGTGCTGCCTCCGAGCGCCATCAAACCACCGTCATTCGGAACCGAACTACTTTGCGCGCCTTGATCGTCGATCACGGCTACAGTGAAAGTCTGTCCCACCGCTGTTGCCGGAATGCGCAGCACTGTTTGCGTTGTCCCGTCGGCCACTGAGCCCGAAACCAGTCCGGTCGTCGCCGCCGCGATAGTGTTGACGTTCGTGGTGATCGCGGAGCCGCTCAGGAGATTTGCCACCACGGGGTCAATCAACACCGGCGTCGTGGTCGCAGCAAAAGTGATTGACGTGATTACGAACTGAAAATCAGTTGCACGGCCCGCGATTTTCACCTCGCGGATGTCTTGGTACGGCAAACTTATGGTCCCAGACGCAAATCCAAAGCTCTCGGGCAGGATTACCTCATGCAAGTTGCCCTGGTCATCTTCCGTCGTATAGGAAATCTCCAGAGCTCCCTGGCTCTGATAGGAAAGCTCAACATCGGAAACCTTTTGATTGAATTGAATTGAAATTTCCGGAGAGCAGTCCGAACACTCGGACGAGGTGCCGTAGATAGTAGTTCGTCCCGCGGGCGCAAACGAGGAATTGCGCAGAATTTCGCCCCCCGCAATAGTAGCGGAGAGTGTGCGCACCGGCGGCTGCAGCGAATCGAAGCGGCTTGGCCCGGCAAAATCCTCGAAGTCGATTTTGTGATTCTGCGCGGCGATAGGACTCGCGAAGATCGTGCTCGCGAGAAAAGCAATTACTGCAAGGCCCGAGTGAGCTTGCACGCGCGTCCGCATCGTAGGCTCCTTGGCAGGACTACAATCGCATTGATGTGAAATTCGACTACATCTTTGCGGAGGAACATACGCCTGACGCTCATTGGCGTCAATCGTAAGTTATCTTTCGAGGCATGTACCCGTGCCGTCACGCCCAATGCTGCCCCGTTGTCCGGTCCGACGAGCGTCAACCACATCCATGTCGCGGAGGATGCATTCGTAGCGCATCGCAGCCGCCTTTCGATCGAACCTCTAATCGCCTCGATAAACGACTTCGAATTGCAATTCCTGGCGTTTTGCGCCCCGGTTGACGAGCTAACCGGAAGTAATTCCACGTGGACGATGAGGCAGGTTACCGGACAAATTCTTTTCTAGTACTCCGTCAGGTCCCGTGGCACTTCATAATACTGGCTCCTCTGTGGCATCTCGGTTGTGTCCAGGTTGTACTTTCTGCCGGATTTTCACTTGCCTTCAAAGTTTGAGCCATCTAGCTACCGCTTCGCTTGGCTTCCTAAAATCACAAAGAGGTTGTCCTTCTGAGAATAGGAATGCATTTTTTCTATGGGCCAAATCTATGAGGCGGAGGTGATAGAGAAAATGAAAACTAAAAGACAAGCCGCAATTTACGCACGGGTTTCAACCAGTTCAGGCCAGGACCCGGAAATGCAAATCCGCGAGCTAAAGGAGTACTGCAGGAACCGAGACTGGAAGATTGCCGGAGTGTTTGTCGATTCCGGGATTTCCGGAGCAAAGGACTCACGACCTGAGATCAATCGCCTCATGGAGGACGCACACCGACGCAGATTCGACGTGGTGGCAGTTTGGAAGTTCGACCGTTTCGCCAGAAGCGTTTCGCATCTACCTCGGTCACTGGAGACATTCTCGGCGTTAGGGATCGAATTCATCTCACTGAGAGAACAACTCGACACCAGTACGCCAACCGGCAAAATGGTTTTTACAATTCTTGGAAGTGTCGCCGAGCTCGAAAGATCGTTGATCGGAGAACACATCAAAGCGGGGCTACGAGATGCAAAAGCGAAGGGGGCGAAATTAGGACGACCAGCTCTAAAGGAATTCACTGCTGGCGAGGTGCAACAGCTTAGAACGGAGCGATACCGCCCAAGAATCAGTTTCAAAGGGCTTGCTGCGAAGTACGGAGTGTCAGTGGTTATACCCTCGTAGCCGGGGTCGGGGGATACGCGACCAGGTTAAGTTGTAAAGTATCGTTCGCAGTAAAACCAACCATTGCAAACTTAGTTGCTTGCGCGCTTGCGGAATTTGCCAAGGCAAGCTCAAACAGCACCGCGAGCGCGAGGGCCACTGTGAATTGTTTCATGTTGACTCCTTTGTGCAGGCTTGGGCTTTCCGCCAGCGGTCGGGGCAAGAAATACATTGGGTGTGGTAATGGAAAGCCTAGGACCGCGCGAACTTGTTCTTACGTAGGTATTTCTGTCAGGCCGTCCAACCTAAGACGGGAACATCCAAGATTTTGTATCGTATTGATTTTGTATTCAGAGGTTAGAATTTCGCGAAGGACTGTGTTTGCGGTGGCTCCAGCGGATTCTGGGAGAATCCGCTGGAGCCATCGCCGTTCCGATTAGTGAACCTTTATGATGTAGACGTCCGAGCAGTCGCCGCCGCCATCTGAACCACAGCCCGCCGAGCCCCACGCCGAGTTGCTGTCGAACACGACGTAATTTCCGCTGTAGCCCTCAGCCGCGCGCGGGTCGCTCCAGAAATAACCTGGATTCCCACGTGTGTGTGATAGTGCGAGGCGGTAAATGTCCCCTGGGTTGTTATTCGAACCAACGAGAATCATTATGATTTCGTTGTCGTAGACGTTCCAGTTGCTCGTGCTCGGCGCAGCATAGCCGGAGGCATTGTTGAATTTCTCTGCCGCGCTTCCGTTTGCCTGCGCTGAATAAACCACGAACTGTGTGTTCGGATATCCGCGCCAGCTCACATGCCATCCCGGGTTATTCGTGCTGTTGTCGAACAGGCACTCTGGATCGCCGGCGATCGGCATGGCAACCGTTGTTGGCCTCCATCCATCCTGACAAGCGCCCCATGGACCTGGATTGTTCAGGAAGTCTTCGAAGTTCGCCACTTCGATGCCGGAGCTGTTCTTGCCGGTGTCAAAGTGATCCGTGCCGCCCTGGCCGCCTGCGCCTGTACCGCCGCTATTCAGCTCGATCGGTGACAGCGCCGCCCAAGGGGATTCCCACAGCTCATTTCCGTTCTCCGGGTTGGTGCTGCCTTCGAATTGAATTACGACGCCATCATTCGGAGTCGCGATGAGTTTGTGGATGCAGCCGTTGTTGGAGCTGTTGATGTCTGCTGAGCATTGCGTCGTATAGACCGGCGACTTCGTCTGCGTTGCCGGATTCCACATGAACACATCAATATGGCCGCCCTGAGTATTCTGCCCAACCGTTACCAGCCAGCCATCCGGTGTCATGTCCGTTTCATCCATAAAGCTGATGCGGTAGCCGGCATACTCCGAGAAGGTATGGTTGATCGAGCAGCTGACAGACTTCGCGGAATTGTTTACGGTGCAGCTCTCAATTGAATTGTTGATCGTTACCCAGAACATTCCTGGAGTTGTACGATCCCATGTTGGTTCGCTATCGTGCGACCATTTCCCGCTCAGAGCACTTTCACTAAGAATCGTCGTGCCGATCGAGTACGCTGAGTTGGTCGGGCCCGCATCCACAAACCAGCCGCCAGAATTGCAGTCATAGAGCATCAAATAAGCGTCGGAAATGTCGAGCGGGCTCTCCGTCGCGTAGTAGTGGCAACCTGCGTCCGCCGAGTTGCCTTTGAAGTTGGTTACGCGCGTTACCGGGCAGTATCCTCCGGCGTCGGTGTACGTGCCGCCCACCGCTGGAGGCGTGAAGTTCGCCCATGACGTCGCGTTCGGAACGATGTCCGTTGTGTTGTTGGTGATTCCGCAGATCGGGGGCGTTGTCGCGCCCGCTCCGGAGCCCGAACCGCCGCCCGAACCGCCGCTTGGCGGAGCCACGCCCGTGCCGGAAAGAGCCACTGTATTTGGCGAAGATGGTGCCGTGCTCGTAATCGTGAGCGAGTCGCTGTAGCTCGATCCAGCCGCCGGTTCAAACGTAACGCCTAGAGGCAGGCTCTGATTTGCGCTGAGCGTTGTGCTTCCAGAAAATCCACTCACCGTGAATGGCCCGCCAGCTTGCACTTCGCTGATCGTTACAGATGCGGTGCCAGTGTTTGTCACCGTCACCGTGCTAGTCCCGCTTGTCGTGTTTTCGTTCTGGTTGCCAAAATTCAACGAAGTTGGAGACACAGCGATGGACGTCGTCGGCGCGGCTACGCCTGTTCCGGTCAACGAGATCGTCGCTGGCGAATTCGTCGCGTTGCTCGCGATGCTTACACTGCCAGTAGCTGCGCCTGCAGACGTCGGTTTGTACACGACCGTCAAAGTCGCGGTCTGGCCTGCAGCGACCGTCACGTTAGATCCAACGCTGGCGCTGAAGCCGCTTCCCGACGCCGTTGCACCTGAAATTACGACGTTCGAGTTCCCGGTGTTTGTAAGTGTCACACCGACAGATGTGCTGGAATTCACGGTCACGCTTCCGAAGCTCACGCTCGTCGGGCTCGCTCCGAGTAGTTGAGTCGTAGTCGGAGGTGGCGGTGGGGGTGGGGTCGTGGTCGTGGCCATGCCCGTCATAGGTACCGTTAGACGCGCGAATCCCGCGCTGCTCGAAATTGAAATGGTGCCGCTAGCAGCGCCGGCCGAAGTTGGCGCGAACACCGCCTTGATCGTCGTGCTGCCTCCCGCCGCAATAGTCATAGGAGTCGTAATTCCAGAAACCTTGAAGCCCGTTCCAGAGGCGCTGACTGACGAGATCGTCAGGCTCTCTAAACCGGTGTTCTGCACAGTGACGGTCTTCGAGCTATTGGCGCCAGTCGCGACGTTCCCGAACGCCAAGCTGCTGGGCGATAGGGTCGCGCGCGCGCGGAAGGTGCGAAAGCTCCTCTCCTGCGCTGATGCAGCCTGTACGGCGACAAACCCGAAAACCATTAGGATAGCCGCAAGGGTTAGAAGTGAAGCGAAGATGCTTCGATTAGACGGGCTGGGGGTCTGATTCTTCGCAATTGAAGGTGGAACTGAATGAGTTTGTTTGTGTGCGTTCGTTATCATGCATACAGTTTAGGAACCACTGGCGAAATGCCACTACTGGTCTGAAGAACATATAAAGAGCAGGTACCAACAGACTAACGCTACCCTGTACTCTCAACGAAATCGCGCTCATGAGAGTACAGGGGGCCGGCATTCACGAAATTCGAAAATAAAAATTCAACCAATTTGCCGCGACGCATGGAAAATATCGAGAAATGCCGTGTCAATGCGCTTGGTTTTGCCTCTAACGAAGCGGGATTTATGGAGTCAGCGCATCAGTCTGTTTTGTTTTCTGATTCGCCCAAGATGCACCAGGCGAGAGCGGATTCGCCGGAACTTCACAAAAGGCCCATAAACACAGGCGAAATTGCGATATCCCGCCATCCATCTCGTCGCGACCCTCCGGTATCTTGGCGTCTTGAGGCAATCTCCAACTTCGGTGGACCGAAGATTCCCCGGCCAACTTCTCTGAATGAGATCGAATATTTATTTGAAATTATTTACGGAGCGAATGCGTCAAGCTCAGCGCGTGATGGAGCTGCAGGCTGAGCGCCGCGCCGCGTGACCGAAAGAGCCGCGGCGCGATTGGCGGTACAGCACGCAGCCACCATATTTGCCCCTTCGCCCAGCGCAACAGCTAGTGTCGCGTTGAACACATCCCCTGCTGCCGTCGTATCCACTGCCTTCACCGCGGGCGCTGGCAGCGCGTGCTCCTCGTTGCCGTCGCGCAGTGCGCAACCCTGGTCACCCAGCTTGACGATTACGGTTCGAGGACCCAGTTGTTGCAGTTTCTTCGCCACTAAAAGTGCCTGGGTTACATCCATCCGCCCCCCGGGCGGAATCCCCGCCAGTATGGCAGCTTCGGACTCATTGGGAGTCAATACGTCCACGAAGGTCAGCAACTCCGCAGGCAGCGCTTTCGCCGGGGCCGGCGCAGGATCGAGGATCACTCGCGCGCCCGCCACGCGCGCCGCCGCTGCGGCGGCTTGCACAGTCGCAAGCGGCGTCTCAAGTTGAAGCAACAGCGCGGAAGCTCCATTGAAACGGAGCTTCGCAGCCTCAATATCAGCTGGCGCTAGGCGCTCGTTGGCGCCAGGCACAACAATGATGGAGTTCTGCCCGCCATCGCCAACAAAGATGAGAGCGATCCCGCTCGAAATGCCCGAGACCGCCTCGACGCCGCCCGTGTCGCATCCGGCGTTCTCGAGGTTCGCCCGCATCTGCCTACCGAAATCATCGTTGCCCACTCTTCCGATCATCTCCACACGCGCTCCAAGCCGCGCCGCCGCGTAAGCCTGATTCGCGCCCTTCCCGCCGCAAGCTGAGAGAAATGTGTGGCCCGCGATCGTTTCACCCGCTACAGGAATTCTCGAAGCGCAAGCGACCAGATCCGTGTTCAAGCTCCCAACGACAATTATTTTCCCGCTCATCCAATTCCCCCGCGCAACATCCCATTTCCCTCATTCCCTGGGGATAGCCATGCAACATCCCGGCGACGACGCTTGCTCCCACGAATCCGCTTTAGCTATGTCCAGCCCCGGTAAGTTCGCGCACGATCGCGCCTACGAACGCCTTCGCGTCCCCGAACAGCATCAGCGTGTTATCGAGGTAATAGAGTGGATTATCAATTCCCGCGAATCCTGGACTCATCCCGCGCTTAATCACCATCACCGTGCGCGCTTTATCCACGTCCAAAATCGGCATCCCGAAAATTGGACTCGAGGCATCCGTTCGCGCCGCAGGATTCGTCACATCGTTCGCGCCAATCACCAGCGCCACATCCGTCTGCGGAAAATCCGAATTGACGTCGTCCATATCCAGCAGCTTGTCATACGGAATATCCGCTTCCGCCAGCAGAACATTCATGTGTCCCGGCATCCGTCCCGCCACCGGGTGAATCCCAAACTTGACGTCCACGCCGCGCTTCGAAAGCGCATCGTAAAGCTCGCGCACTTTATGCTGAGCCTGCGCCACCGCCATTCCATATCCCGGGACGATCACGACTTTATTCGCCGCAGCCAGAATCGCAGCCGCTTCCTCGGCCGTAGCGCTGTGCACCGGCCGCGCTTCCTGCGCGCCTGCAGCGGATGATTGCTCCTGTCCAAATGCGCCAAACAACACATTGGTGAATGACCGGTTCATGGCTTTCGACATATTTATGGACAAAATAAGACCGGAAGCGCCGTCAAGCGCCCCCGCAACGATCAACAGTTTGCTATCAAGCACAAATCCCATCGCCGCCGCGGAGAGACCAGCATACGAATTCAAAAGCGAAATCACCGTCGGCATGTCCGCCCCACCAATCGGAATAATCATCAGCACGCCAAACAGCAACGGCACCGCAATGATCACCGGGAAAAGCGCCTTATTCCCGGGATGAGCAACAAGAAAACCCGCGAGCAGTACCGCAATCGCCAGCACCGAAAGATTTACAATGTTCGCGCCCTTGTACGTAATCGGCCGCTGCGGAAGAATCTCCTGCAACTTTCCCGCGGCCATCAAGCTTCCGGTAAAAGTAAGCGAACCGAGAATCACTTCCAACGCGAGCACACCCATCATCAGCCGCGGCACATTCGGCGTGCGCAGGTAAAATTCCGCGGTGCCAACCAGCGTCACACAGCACGCCCCGAAAGCGTGGCTGAGCGCAGTCCGTTGCGGCACCGCCGTCATCGCCACTTCGCCCAGCGGAACGCCGATAATCGATCCAATCACCAGCGCAATCGCAATCCATTTGTATTCCACGATTCCGTGATGGAGCAGCGTTCCAATCACGGCCAGGAGCATGCCGATTTCCGCCGCAAACACGCCGCGGCGCGCGGTGCTCGGCGAACTCATCCACTTCAGCGACAATATGAATAGCACTGTCGCGATCAGATAAGTGATTTCGATGACGTGATCTGTGACGATGACCGAGGTCATGGTTTCTGCGGGCGGCTCGCTTTGAACATCTTCAGCATGCGGTCGGTAATGATAAATCCGCCGACGACGTTGCTTGTCGCGGCCACAATGGCGATCGTCCCAAGCACAGTCGAGAGCGTGGATTTATGTTCGCCGGCAAGAATAATCGCGCCGACAACGGCAATCGCATCGAGCGCATTCGTCAGCGACATCAGCGGCGTGTGCAGCAGCGGCGAAACTCGCCGGATCACCTCGAATCCAATGAACGCCGCCAGCATGAAAACGTAAAGACTCGTGATCAAATCAGACTGCATTAACGGGCCCTCCTAAGACACAGTAGTCAGCGCTGGCAGCTGAAAGTACTCGCGCACTCGCGGATTCACAATTTCGCCTCCGCGCGTCACTAGCGTGCTGGTCACAATGTCATCGCTCGTGTCGAACTGGACTTTTCCATCCTTAACGAGATGCAGCAAAAACGCCGTGATGTTTCGAGCGTACATCTGGCTCGCATGATACGGAACAGTAGTCGCGAGATTGATCCGCCCAATAATCGTCACGCCATGCTCGACGACATTCTCGCCCGTGCGGGTCAACTCGCAGTTTCCTCCGCGCTCCGCCGCCAAATCAACGATCACCGACCCCGGCGCCATTTTTCCCACCATTTCCCGCGTCACCAGCACCGGCGAAGTCTTGCCCGGAATCACCGCCGCCGTAATCACCGCATCGCTTTCCGCCACCACGCGCCCAAGCAATTCGCGTTGCCGCTGATAGAACGTTTCGTCCTGCGCTCGAGCATATCCTCCGGCATCCTCCGCATCTTTCGCTTCGATCGGCAATTCGACGAACCGCCCGCCCAGGCTTTGCACCTGCTCCTTCGCCGCTGGCCGCAAATCGTAAGCGGATGTCACCGCGCCGAGCCGCCGCGCCGTTGCGATCGCCTGAAGTCCAGCGACTCCCGCGCCAATAATCAGAAATCGCGCCGGCGTAATCGTTCCGGCAGCAGTCGTCAGCATCGGAACAATTCTCGGCATCGTTCCCGCCGCCACCAGCACCGCTTTATATCCGCAAATCGTGCCCATGGACGAAAGCGCATCCATACTCTGCGCCCGCGTCGTGCGCGGCACGAGCTCCACCGAGAACGACGCGGCCCCCGTCGCCGCAATTTCCTGAACAGTATTGAGCGTGCCCAGCGGCCGCAAAAATCCAATCAAAACTTGCCCGCGGCGCAGCAGCGGTACATCAGCAGCGCCCGTCTTGTCATTCGACCCGTAGCACAAAACCTGCAAAATCACATCGGCCGCACGAAAAACTTCCGCCCGGTCACCAGCAATCTTCGCGCCCTTGGCCGTGTACTCCGAATCCGTATACCCGGCTTCGCTTCCCGCCTTCGTTTCAATCAATGCTTCAAGCCCCGCCTTGGCCAGACTCGGAATCACCGACGGCACCAGCGCAACGCGCCGTTCACCCGGGAAGCTTTCGCGTGGTACTCCAACAATCATCTCCCGCTCTCCTGATTCCACCGGCCACTTTGCAGCCGTACAGAATAGACCATCGGCAAGCTTCGTCCAAACTGCATTACCGCCCGCCGTTCTTCCATTCTCGCGCGCCGTTATCGCAATCGCCCCTCAAAATTAGCCCGCGCTGGTAATTCCTAACGCTGTGGGCATAGAATGCAGGAAATCGTGCAGTCGCCCATAACCAGCATCCGGGTTCTCAGCAGGAGGCCACAGGCCACCATGTGCAAAGCACTCATCGTAATCCTCGCATGCATTTGTTTCGCTCCGTTGGTTTCCTCTCAAGATCAGCCGAAAGACGCGAACTCTCAGCAAGCCTCGGCTCCAGCGCCTGCCGCAGCGCCGCCTGCGGCGGACTCTAAAATTCCAGCGGAAGATGCCAAGCGCCCGAATCCCGTCAAGCCCGTCGCCAGTTCAATCGCCGATGGAAAGCACCTCTACGAATCGCAATGCCTGATGTGCCACGGAAAAGATGGCGACGGCAAAGGCGATCTTGCCGTGGATATGAAATTGAATCTTCGCGACTTCCGCGACGCGGCCACCTTCAAAGAATCTACCGATGGCGAACTCTTCTACATCATCTCCAAGGGTAAGGGCGATATGCCCGGCGCCGCTGACCGCCTCAGCCCAACGCAGTGCTGGAACTTGGTCAATTACGTCCGCTCGCTATCCTCGAAAACGCCGCCCGCAAAGCCCAAAGAAGACAAGCCCAAAGGATAAATCGCAGTCCGAACCTAGGCTGAAAACGCAACGACGCGCCCACCTTCACCTTTTCGGGTGTCCCATTCTTGCGCAGCAAGGGTAGGTCTTTATTTGTTACCTCTACGCAATACTACGTATCCCTTGTCGCTGCGCTCCTCGGAATGATTGCGATTTTGACTTTCTTCGAGTTCTCTTCAGCCGGGCAGCCTTTTCTTTCGCCACCCATCACGCTGGCATGCTTTCATGCCTCAGGCCGCTCTAACTCGCACCTCAGCAAGTTTGCATTTCCCGCACTCACCGCATCGCGCCGCCTTGTAGCCCCCTCCATTCTTGCTATAGTCGAAATGGATATTTAATCGCTGCAAATTTTTTTGACATCACAACTGGAGCACACGTCGGATGGCGACAGAACGCAACCCCGAATTTTTTGCTGGCAAGAACATCCGCATTGGAATCATCGGATGCGGATACGTCGGACTTCCCCTGGCGCTGCGCTTTGCCGATACCGGCCATCGCGTCACGGGTTTCGATACCGACTCGAAGAAAATCGAAAATCTCAATGCTGGCCGCTCCTATATCCAGCACATTCCCGCTGACAAAATCGCCGAGCACGTAAAGGGCGGCCGCCTCGATGCCACCACGGATTTCACCAAGATCCGTGATATGGATGCGGTGCTGATTTGTGTCCCGACGCCCCTTGACGAACGGCGCGACCCCGATCTCAGCTACGTTGAGCAAACTGCGCTTTCCATCTCACCCAATCTTCAGCGCAACCAGCTGATTGTGCTTGAAAGCACCACCTATCCCGGAACGACCGAAGAACTCGTGTTGCCGATCCTCGAGCGCAGCGGCTTGAAATGTCCCATCACGCGCGGACCGGAATCAGAGAATGTCGCCACGGATTTTTTCCTCGCGTTTTCGCCCGAACGCGAGGATCCCGGTAATAAGCACTTCGGTCTCGCGCAAATTCCCAAGGTCGTCGGAGGTACAAACCCGCCAAGCCGCCGCGCCGCAGCTGCGCTCTACGCCCAAGTCGTTTCCCGAGTGGTGCCGGTAAGTTCCACGCGCGCCGCGGAGATGGTAAAGCTCCTCGAAAATATTTTCCGCTGCGTGAATATCGCGCTCGTCAACGAACTCAAGCTGCTCGGCCAGCGCATGGATATTGATATGTGGGAAGTAATAGATAGCGCGGCCACAAAACCCTTCGGCTTCATGCCCTTTTATCCCGGCCCGGGCCTCGGCGGCCACTGCATCCCCGTCGATCCTTATTATCTTTCCTGGAAGGCACGCGAATTCGATTTCGCGACGCGATTTATCGAACTCGCCGGCGAAATCAACACCTCGATGCCATACCATGTCATTGATTCCGTCGCCGCAGCATTGAACGAGCAGAAGAAAAGTCTGAAGGGATCGAAGATTTTGCTGCTGGGCGTGGCCTACAAGAAAGACGTTGACGACTTGCGCGAATCCCCTTCTCTCAAGCTGCTCGAGCTTCTCACCGCGCGCGGAGCCACGTTAGACTATAACGATCCGTATTTCCCTGCGCTCCACAAAATGCGACATTATGATTTTTCTTCGTTGCGATCGGTTGACCTCACGCCTGCCGCACTGGGTTCCTACGATTGCGTGCTGATTGCCACCGATCACACCGCCTACGATTACGACAGCATCGTTTCTTCATCGAAGCTTGTCATTGATACCCGCAACGCAACTCGCAAGGTAACCAAGCAGCGCGAGAAAATTGTGATGTGTTGATGCGCCTTCGAATAGCGTTGCATTGCCGGGCGTTGTACTGTCGAATTGCATTGCGTGGCCCGGCAGCATTGCAATAATCTCTTCCGCGATGACCGGCCAAATCGAAGAAATTCGCGCTCAGCTCCGTGAAAGCGCCGCCGTCCGCGAAAGCTTCAGCCAGGAACTCCTCGAAAATATCGCGCGATTCGCCGAAGTCGCTTCTGTAGCAATTTCGCGCGGAAAGAAAATCGTCTACTTTGGAAATGGCGGCAGCGCCGCTGATTCTCAGCATCTGGCCGCCGAACTCGTCGTCCGGCTTAAGGGCAATCGAAAAGCGCTCGCCGGCCTCGCGCTCACCACCAACACTTCCATTCTCACCGCTGCCGGCAACGATTTCGGCATCGAGTCCATTTTTTCTCGCCAAATCGAATCCATTGTCGTGAGTGGTGACGTCCTCGTCGCCCTCTCCACCAGCGGCGACAGCGCCAACATCATTCGCGGCGTCGAAGTGGGTCGCGACCGCGGGGCATTCCTTGTCGCCATGACCGGAGAAACCGGCGGCGAGCTTCGCGATGCCGTGGACCTCCTCATCAACGTCCCCTCACACAATTCCCAGCGCATTCAGGAAGCGCACATCACCGTCGGCCACATTGTTTGCTCGCTCATCGAAAAGTCTTGCTGCCCCGAACTAGGCGAGCAGATCTAGGCCGAGTTCCGCATTCCTAATCAGCAACATCACAAAATCAAATGCGAGAACGGAATTGCTCGTCGCGCCGGCATCCTGCCGTCGATTTTCCGCGTAGTCGCACAAGCCAGAATCCCCGCCAGTATGCCGCGGCTACGATTTACGAACCACCGTCCGGTTTTAACCGCGCCCGGATTCGCCGCAGCATCCCTGCCCATCCGGACAGGTCATCGCCATTTCAGTGTGCTCTCGGCCTGTTTACTGAAAGGCTGAAATCCCGCGAACTGGTTCACCAGCGTACGAAATTTCGCGGTATGGTTGTTCCGTTATGGCGCAGCAACATCCGACTGGAAACACCGCAAGCTTGATGATCGAGGGGGGCCGCCGCCGCAGCGCGCGCGTCCTCTTGAGCGTTCCGGTGCTGATCCAAGGTGTTCTGCCGGACGGCAACAAGTTCGAAGAAGAGGCGCGCACCTTGGTCGTCAACGCCCATGGCGCTCTCCTGGCGCTGAGTATCCCGTTGCCTAACGGCCAGCACTTCACATTGACCCACAGGCTGACGCGCAAATCGCTAGAGTGCAAGACGGTCTTCGTCGGCAAGCCCCAAGCCGGCAAGGCTCAAGTAGGAATCGAGTTCCTGGAAGCAACGCCCATGTTCTGGCAAATCGATTTCCCACCTGAAGATTGGATCGTCCCCGCAACGTAGTCTTTCTCGTACTGCTGGCCTTTTGGGCGGGCTTTTGACGGCCTTTGTAGGGCTGGTCCATAAGACCCGCTGCCTTTAAGGTTTCCGCAAATTCACCGAAAACCGCCAACCATTCGCCGCAAAAAAACAGCAACGTTGTCATCCCGAACGAAGTGACGGATCTGCGGTTCGTGTGGAGCCTTTATCCATTTGCATACTGGCAAGTGCGCCCTGCTGCACTTGTAGCGGCCGGCTTCAGCCGGGCACTCTTCGCCTTTCTCTCCGGCGGCAATATTAAACTGCAGAGCTCCGAGGCTCCCGCCTCGGGGAAACCAGGCCAAATGACCAAAATTCCCGTTAGCTATTCCCATACGTATTCGAAGGATCTGCATCGTGCTACGGGTTCGTATTCGCCTGAACCGCCGACAACTCCATCCGAAACGTCCCCAGCGGCAAATCGGCTTGAATCACAACAGGCACTCGCGCCCCATCCCGCTGCAACCATATCGCCATCTTGGTGTGTTCGATCTCTTTGCCGGACTCAAACACGTGAATTCCAATTCGCGTTGCCTCGCAGGTCAGCGCAGCCACCGATATTTTTTCATCAGCCGCCTCGCGCGCGGCATGAATATCGTAGAGATTCTTGCCGTCGAACACTGGCACGCGCAACTCCGGGTATCGTTCCCAGTCGAACGCCCGGATAGATTCAAGGAAGTTGAGCGGATCGCGCGTCAGGGGCGGCACGATTACAGACGCAACCGTGCCGCGCGGCACCGTGCCCTGCGGCGTCAACTCCATAATGTTCTTTTCATTCCGGCCCAGTTCGTCTAGATACGATTCGAATTGATGGCTGACGAATGTCGCCGTGTCCGTGTAGGAATCAAATTCATCGTCAATTGTGAACAGCGCTCGCAGCGGCGATTCAGAACTCCCAGTGGCGCGGAAATGCCAAGCATCCCATCCATATAGAGTCCGTCGTTCGACCACGCTCAGCCGAACCGTTCCCGCCGTCAGAAATGTCGCCCACGAAAGCCGATACTCGAGTTGCTCGCCAACATGAAACGGCACAACAGCAGCTTTAACACTCGCGTCTTTCGGAGCTGGGGCTTTCTGCTTTTGGCTTCCTGCAAAGTTTCCCGAGAGCACTGCCGCGGTTACAGATTTCGCTGGCGGAACGGCCGCGATTGCGAGCACGGAAGCGCAGAGAAGAATTGCGGGTATGCGAATGGTACGGATTTTCATACCTGGAACGAAAACGTTCTTCCCCTCTCACTGTCGCCTTTTCAATTCTCCAATGCCATCGTAGCGCCGGTATCCTGCCGGCGTTTTTCGTCCACTGCCGGCACGCACTCCTTCACGCATGCGATTTCCAATCCCGCTCTTCCCCTTTTCCCTTTTCACCTTTCCATTTTTAGAAACTTGGGCAGCTCCGCCAAATTGTCGAGCAGTAAATCCGGCGCGCTCAACGGCAATCGATCGCTTCCAAGCCCATACGTCACACCGCAAGCCCACGTGCCTGCGTTTCGCGCGGTCTGCATGTCAACTTCGGAATCACCGATAACCATGGCATCGCGTGGCGAAGCTGAAAAATGTTCCAGCAACGTCGTCACGCCGATTGGATGCGGCTTTTTCTTATCAAAGCTGTTGCCGCCATAAACATATTGGAAATAACGCGACACGCCCAGTCCGTCCAGAATTTCACGGCTGAATCGCGCTGGTTTGTTGGTAAGAACGGCGAGAGCGCGGCCATCAAGTTTTTCGAGGCACTCGAGAACGCCTGGGTAAAGCACCGTTTCGTCGAGCATATGCGCGCGGTAATATGAAAGAAAATACGCGAGCGCCGCATCCACTTCAGCCTCGGTAGCGCCATCGCCGAGAGCCCGGCGTACCAGAACCGGAGCTCCATTTCCAACCAGAGCATAAATACTCTCATGCGCGATTTCAGCGCGCCCCGCATTCACCAGCATCGCATTCACGCTCAACGCGAGATCCAGCTTCGAATCAATCAAAGTGCCGTCCAAATCAAAAATCAGAACGCGCACCCCCGCAATCGCTCTGTTGTTTTCTCTCACAACTTTTTCCATTCCGCTTCTGATTCTAGCAACTGCCGCCGCGATGTGCGGCCCATGTTTCGATGAGCGAAAAGTGGTCGAACCAGGCGAGCTCGTCATCGTAGCGCCGGCATCTTGTCGGCGTTTTTCGTCCAATCTCAGCACGAATCACTTCATGTCCGATATTTCCAAGTCCCGCTCCTCCCTTTTCACTTTTCAAATTTCCAGCTCATTAGTCCACAGACCCCCTCTCTTGCGCACCTACCAACACGCTGCCATGTATAAAACATGATGCTATTAGCTGATAAAATAGAGCGGACACGCCCCGGTCACCAGCCGGCGGCCGTGTCCTGTACATGGCGCAAACAACCGAGCGCTTCGGCTCAAGGCCACTCCGGTACACCAACGCCATTGCGGCCGGCGTCACCCGTCGAAAGAGCATGTACCCCGGCCGCACTCACCCCAGCCGAACCGTGGAGAAACCTGAGCCGCCGAACACCCCCGATTCTCCCAATTTCTAATCGAGACTCGAATTTATCAGAAACGCGCGTAACTGACACAAAACAAAAGGTCGTATCATTCTGATCGAGAAAACTGCACCCCTTTCTGAGCCCGATTAGACCGCCTTATGCCCGGAGCGGATAAAAAAGCCGCGCCGTGGGCCGGATTAATTTTCCAAGGAGGCGAGTTTCTTTTTGGCTAGCGGGAGGGCGTAGGCGGCGCTGGCGTTGTGCAGGATTGCTGTGGACGCTTTGCGGTAGAGCTCGAGAGCTTTGGTCTTGTCGCCTAGCTTTTCGTAGGTTTGGGCCAGGATGCAGACGATGAACGGTTCGTTCTGCTCGATCTTTTGGAATTCGGCGAGGGCTGTCTTGTAATCGCCGGCGTAGAAGGCGACGTAGCCATCGAGGTAGGGAAGGTATTGCGTTTGCTCGGGATTGGTTCCCTTCTCGAGGATGGATTTGGCGGTTGCGACATGCTTTTGCGCTTCGGCTGAATTGTCGCGCCGGATGGAGATGCGTGCTTGCGCGCTCTCCCAGCGAAATTCCCAGAGATCCTGGCTGGCCGCGGAAATGTTGGATTCCTTCAGGCCGGTATCGTGAGCTAGCACGTACCAATGTTGGGCGGCGTCGAGGTCGCCGGATTCGAGGCACACGCGGCCAGCTTCGTTGGCGATTTCGCCCTGTTGCGAAAAGTTTTTCACCGTGCCGTAGTAGTCGAAGACTTGCTGCTCGAGCTCGCCAGTGTTCTTACAGTCGCTTTCGAAGGCGTAGGACATGGCCATCATTCTTTGCGCTACGGCTTTCAGCTCGGGCGTGTAGGCGGCGTTGATTGCTTTGGTGAAATATTGACGGGCTTCGTCGCCTTGCAGCTGGAGGTCGAGGACGATGCCTGCGGCGATGTTGGCTGGGACGGAATTCGGCGAGGTTTTGAGCGTGGCGCGATAAAGCGCGAGCGCGTCATCGAGGCGTCCCTCGCGCATGAGTTGCTGGCCCTGGTGGATGTAGTCGGGTTGTTGCTGCTGGGTGGCGGGCGTTTGCGCCGGGAGAGGCGCGGCAAGAGCTAAGGGGGCCAGACATGCCACGGCGATTAGCGCGAGGGGCGATCTCATGCGCGGCATTATCTCATTAGAGAGACAGAATGAAAGGTGGGAGGAAAAAGCAGGCGTAGCAAGCAGCGCCCCAACGAACCGAAACGGGCTGGGCTACTTTAGGTTTTCGACGAGGCTTAGAGAGGAGAGGATGCGGCGATAGTTGTAGATGCAGGTCTTTCCGTCGGGCGTCATTCGCACCAAGCCGATCATATATACGCCAGCGGGATCGTATGGCACGAGCTGCCGCATCAGCGACTTCTGCCCGGATTTCAAATTCAGCCGGTACACGTTGGTGGGAACTTTGCCGCGCTCAAAAATAAAAAGCGATTGCCCGTCCGAGCTCCAACCGATCGGGGCATCGTTCTCTCCCCAGCCTTGAATCGGCTGCGGCTCGCCGCTCTCCACCGGGAAGAGAAAGCCCTTGCGATCAGGGCCGACCGCGGCCACGAACTTCCCATCAGGAGAAATCGCGAACGCGAATGGCTCAATTCCTTCGGGCGTGATGGCGCGCGGCTTTGAGCCAGCGAGGTCTTCGACGTAGAGCCGATCATTGTGGCCCTTTTCGTCTCCGGACGAGACAAATCGTTTGCCGTCCGGAAACCATCGCGCATCGAGATGAACGATTCCGTCATCCGGAAGCAGCTTCGGCGCGCCTGCCCTAGTTGGCAGAAGGGTGAGCTGCGTTGGCTTTGTCGGATCGGAGCAGAGTGCCCACTTTCCGTCGGGCGACAGCGCGAACGCGCGCCCGGGCCCCAAATTGGTTGCGGGAGACCCGTCGGTCTGACGAATATAGACCGTGTAGGCGCCTCGAACGGCCGCTCCACCTTCATAAAACAAAAGCGTCTTACCGTCCGCAGAGAGGTCGGCGGGAACTGAAATGTCGAATAAGGCGAGGTCGCGCTCTTTCGTCTCGCCCTCAGTGAGGTCGATCATGCCGCGTCGGCGGTCATCGTGGGCAATCAATGCGCGTCCGTCTCGACCAACATCGTGGAGATTGAAAAATCCCGCGAGTCGCGCCAACGCGCGCTGGCGTCCTGACAGGTTTACGGCTTGAACCCCGCTTCCCATGGTGAACCAAATTTCATCGCCGCCAGGCGACCAAGTGAGGCCCTGCACGGTCGGCCAAACTTGGGTCAGCACTTTCTTGTTGCCCGCGAGATCAACAACGGTGACCGTTCCCATGTCGTCGTCGCGGAGGCCGTGATCGAGAAACGCGATCTGATCGCCCTTCGGCGAAATCCGCACATGGGAAATCCATCCGGTAGTCGAGTAAAGCTGCGTATCGATGGGATATTCCAAACGATCCTGTCCGCCGGCGCTTCGCACCACGGCGAGCTTGGTTCCGTCGGGAGACCAGTCGGCCCATTCGACGCCCTCGAGAACTTCGCGTGGCGCGCCTCCCGTGATTGGCACGCGAGCGAGGGTGCCGTTGACCGTGAATGGCCCGGTAACGCGGCTGTTGAGCAACACGGCCAACTCTCCGGTGGATGAGACTCCGAGAAGCGCGGCGCCCGTCAGACCCAGCGCTCGAGACTCGGGGCTTGCTTCGTTCGTCACGAATATGTCAGATGGATTTCCATCCCACGATGCGCTGTAGACGATGGTTTGGCCGTCGGGCGCGAACCGCGCGGTGCGGATGAGTCCGCGACGGAATGTAAGAGGAATATAGTTCGGCAAGTTCGCTTGCCAAATGCGCTTGCCGAAGAATAGGCCTACGGCGGCGCCGATGAGCAGGCCGGCGATTACGCCGACTGCGATCCATCGACGCGCACCCGATGGCGTGACTGTAGCAACGGCGCCAGGAACGCCACGCGAAGATTGATCCGTTGCGAGCCGACCCGATGAAAGGAGCCCGGTCGCAGGCGTTGACGCGGACGAAGAACTGGATGACAAACTTGGCGATAGGCCTGTGTGAGAGCCGCTCACATCCTCGCGTTCAAACTTGGCGATGACGGGGCGAGCGGATTCGAGATCGCGCTTCAGGCGCTTCAGATCCGCGCGAAGTTCTGCGGCGCTTTGATAACGCAAATCACGATCTTTTTCGAGAGCGTTGCTGATGATCTCTTCGAGCTTCGGCGGAATTTCAGGATTGAGGCGCACGGGAGCCACGGGAGCGCGGTGAAGGATGGCGTCCGTAATGAGGGCGGACGTATCGCCGCGGAAGGGCGGCGTGCCCGTGGACATTTCGTACAGCACTGCGCCGAAAGAATAAAGATCCGTACGTACGTCCAATTCCTTAGCCGCGAGTTGCTCGGGCGACATGTACGCGACGGTTCCGATGGCTGTGCCGGGACTGGTGAGGTACTCCGGGCCAATGGGCGCAATCGCATTTGTGGCTAGCGTGTCCTGCGACGCGGAAACTGCTTCGCTTTTCGGAGTCAGTTTCGCCAGACCAAAATCGAGAATTTTTGCGTGGCCGCGTTTGGTGACGAAAATATTCGCGGGCTTGATATCACGATGGACGATGCCTTCTTTGTGGGCGGCTTCGAGCCCATCCACAATCTGGATCGCTAAATCGAGGCCGGCGTCAGTTTCCATGGGGCGGCCAGCGATGCGATGCTTCAGCGTGTTGCCGTCCAAAAATTCCATCACGATGAAGGCGCGGCCGTTTTCTTCACCGATATCGTAAATGGTGCAAATGTTGGGGTGATTGAGTGCGGAGCTGGCTTTGGCTTCGCGCTTGAAGCGTTCGAGCGCCTGTGCGTCGTGAGCCAAATCGTCAGGGAGAAATTTCAGAGCGACGGCACGATCTAGACGGGTGTCCTCGGCTTTGTAAACTACACCCATACCCCCACCACCGAGTTTTTCGAGGATGCGGTAATGAGAGATGGTGCGGCCGATCAGGGATTGAAATTCTGGCATTGGCGGAAAGTTTATGATGCGGATTGGATCAAGTCAACGCGGGGGGGGAACTGGAAAAGGGGAAAAGAGAAAAGGGAAAATGGACGGATCGTATAATTAAGGGCAATTTGAGATCGTCATATATAAAGTTTAAGGATAGCGGGGGCGGCGAGGGCGCGGTTGCGAGGGCGCGGAATCGCGGGTAGACTGATCAAGTTAGAAACAAGGTTCGGGGCGTGGCTCAGCCTGGCTAGAGCGCCTGGTTCGGGACCAGGAGGTCGGTGGTTCAAATCCACTCGCCCCGACCACTCTTCTCCCACAGAATCATGATGGTAGGAGCTTCTGCTCTGTCTCTTCAGTTCCGGGCGTTTCTTCACTGAGCCCAATATTGTGCCTAGCCAGCCGCGACATCGCGTCAAGAACCGCGTTCTCACTCGGATGAACATAGCGAGTGGATATTGCGACGGAGCTGTGACCAGCGATCCGCGCAAGCGTGAGGGCGCATCCTGCTTGGCGTCTACTATGCCAAATTGGGACGGGAACACGACGCGTCGCGCGAACTCAACCTGGCCGTCACCTTGCGCGCCAACGAACCCTCGATTCTCTACAACGCGGCTTGCGTCTACTGCAACCTGAACAAAAAGCCGGAAGCCTTGGAAACCTTGCGTAAAGCCTGGGAAGCAGGCTCCAAGGATGCCGACTGGATTCGGCGCGACCCCGACCTCGCTATCCTTCACGGCGACCCTGAGTTTGAGCGCATGTACCCGGAAAAGCCCACGTCACCGTGCGCCTCGGATTCCCGCTAGTCCAACTCAATCTGTTCTGACTCGTCTCGCTCATCTCGGCCTCGCTCGCGCCTACGCCGTCTCTGGCGACACCGCCAAAGCGAAGACCGCCTACAATGATTTCTTCACGCTCTGGAAAGACGCCGATCCCGACATTCCCATCCTCATCGCCGCGAAATCCGAATATACAAACCTGAACTAATTCGCCGTGCGCCGCGTTGACTTGCCGTTGGACGCGGAATAGAATTCGCGCCAATGCCCGATTCTTCCCCACTCTCCGGGCGAACGATTTCCCACTACCGCATCATCGAGAAGCTGGGCGGCGGCGGGATGGGTGTTGTGTACAAGGCCGAGGACACCAAACTCGGCCGGTTCGTGGCTCTCAAGTTCTTACCGGACGACGTGGCCAAAGACCGGCAAGCCGTGAGCCGCTTTCAACGCGAAGCCAAGGCGGCTTCCGCGCTGAATCATCCGAACATCTGCACGATTTATGAGATTGATGAGCAAAACGGGCAAGCATTTATCGCCATGGAACTGCTCGAAGGCCGGACACTGAAGGAGACCGTGGGCGCTCGCCAGGGCGCGTCGCTGCCCACGGACCAATTGCTCGAACTGGCAATTCAGATCGCCGACGCGCTTGGGTACGCCTATTGCCCGAAGGCGTCCATACCCCTAAAGCACATCGCCCTCCGGACAAGGCCGGGGGATTGCTGCTCGCGCTGAGTGGCAACCCCTGGCAGCACCGACTATGTATCGCTTCGCCACTGACGCGCCCATTGACTTAGAAGAGTTCCGTGCCCGTCTGCGAAGAATGACGGATGCCGAACTGCTGAAATACAGACGGGCTGGACGCTCCTTTTGCTCACTGAAAGCAAATTTCGGCAAACCGCCGCGCGAGACTTTCGTTATCCAATTGAAGTTGTGTCGAGAGGAATGGAAGCGCCGAAAGGCCGCCAAGCTCATTTACGTCTACGGGTTCTTTGCGGCGAACTGTTGAGGCTGCCGCTGCAATTGCAATGAGATCGTATTTTTCTATTCGAGTAAGTTGATATCGCTCCGGCCGGCGGGAGTAGCTCTTTTACATGCCTCATGAGTTCCGTGCCTCTAGTTTTTGACACGGCTTCTAATTGCCGAGAGCCGGGCAATCTACCTGTGGCGGAGGCCAGGATGCACTTCGACGCGAGGCCCTGCGCGCCAAACCCATGGATGCGCGTATGGATGAACGTAATAGCCGCGATTCACCCAAATACGACTCCACGGCGTGCGATCGAAATAGATGGTGTGCGCGCCCCACAGAAAATACGGATGCACCCATCCAAACGGGAAAAATCCCGCGGTGATGATCACCGCCGGCCCCCACCGGATCGCTCCGCCGACGAAAAATCCCGGGGCGGGCGGACCAAACACCACAAACGGGTCGTAATAGGGCACATAGATGTACGCCGGATTGACCGGCAAGATCTCCACATAGCCGTCGGTTTCGACGACGTTACAATAAGGACTCGTCTGCAAGTAGCCGTACTTGCGCGCCTGCTTGCGCAGACGCTGCACGGCGTCCATGACGTCGCCGCGCTGCACGAGCACGGCGTTGCCGAGTTGCTCGGTCCACGCCGGGTCTTTTGCCATCATGTCAAGCACCGACGGAAACGGGAGCAGCGCGAGTACGCTCGGGTCCCACTGCAAATTATCTTCACGAATCGCGTTGGCAAGCGCTTCGCCTTTGAGGTTGCTGTGCTCGTCGGCCCACGTGGCGGCCTCGGCGATTTCGTTCCCATAGGTGGATGCCGTCAGGATTTGCGCGAGCAGCGGATCGGGATACAGCGCGATGCGGCCGACGAGATTTTCCAATTGTTTCTCGGTGAGCGGCGGGCCAGGCGGCGCAGGCTCGGGAGCGGCCGGCGTTGCGGCAGGTGGTGGAGGTGGGGGCGGCGGGTTCTGCGCCGTAGCTCGAAATGCGAAAAGCGCCATGAGCGAAAGGAGGAGAAAGAGCTTCGCGAACGGAATAGTGCAAATCGAATTGCAGTGAAATTTGGGACGCGTAATAAAGCGCGCGCGATTCTCGACAGTGTCATTTGTGGGCACACCATATTGGACCGACTTCATACTGTTCCTCCTCTAAGAGCAGGCGGCGGATTGCTAAGTCCAGTCCTTCGCATCTATCGCTCCAAATCGACCAGAATTTGCGGGAGGGCGCCAAGTGTTGATGCACAAACCGGTTAAGGAGATCTGCAGGCTAGGCGCAGCCACGAACGCGCTGGGAGAAGTCGTTTGGTGTCATCGCGCTGACAGTGATCCGTCAATCGTGGGGCGGGAGATGCCAAGCCGGCGCATCTTGTAAAGCAACGTCGTGCGTCTCACCGCGAGTTGCGCGGCGGCACCGTGAGGGCCGCCGATCACCCACTCGGTATCCCGCAGAGCTTGCAATATATGCTCGCGTTCGGCCTCCGCCAATGATCGAGGTTTCGACGAGGCCTCTTTCCCAACGTGCTTCGCGTCAGGAAATTCAGGCGCGTGAAGAACTCGGTCTGACGACAGAATCACGCATCGCTCAATAACATTTTGAAGCTCCCGGACATTCCCGGGCCAGGAATACCGAACTAGAGCTTCGGTATCTTTCGGACGTACATGGTCGATCGTCTTATTCATCCGTTCCGCGAAAGCTTTGGCGAAATGACATACCAGAATTGGAATATCCTCGAGCCGGTCGCGCAGTGGAGGAACTGTAATCGGGAAGACATTCAGCCGGTAATAAAGGTCTCTCCGAAATCGGCCTGTCTCGACCATCTCAAGAAGGTCTCGGTTGGTTGCGGCCACCAGACGAAAGTTCACGCGAATCGTCCGCGCGGTGCCCAGTCTTTCGAATTCCTGCTCCTGCACGACTCGCAGCAGTTTAGATTGTAACTCCAGCGGCATATCGCCCACTTCATCGAGAAACATCGATCCCTTATCGGCCATCTCGAAGCGACCGATTTCTCGCGCGACGGCCCCCGTAAACGCTCCCCGCTCGTGGCCAAACAGTTCGCTTTCAAGCAATCCCGCAGGAATCGCAGCGCAATTGGCGTTGACAAAATTCCGATCCCGCCTCGCGCTGAGCTTATGGATTGCCCTGGCGACGAGCTCCTTTCCGGTGCCGGTTTCGCCGAGGATCAGCACGGTCGAATCTGTCGCTGCAACGGTTTCCACCTGGCTCAGCACCCGTTTCAGGGCCCCACTCATTCCGATGATCTCCGCTCCCGCGCTCTCCCGAAGTTTGTCAACCAACTGACTATTCCGGTAATCGGCTGTGCCTTCTATCATCCTGCCATCCCGAATAATTCGTGCTGTTGTTGCCATGACATCCCCCAGGTAATCTCTATTTCAAGACGGAGTGAACAGCATCCAATAGCGCTTCGGAGTTGAAAGGTTTTTGAAAGAACGCAACGGCGCCGGCTTCGAGCGCCCGTTCTCGCACTCTATCATCGGAGCGGGCGGTCATGAAGATGATCGGACTGCGTTGGCGTTGCCGGAAAGCTCGCGCTGAAGCTCCAGTCCACTCACTTTGACGCCCCCGATAGCCAACAGATTGCGTGCCAGAGAGTCCACACTTCCATGGCGTGTGTGGCACCACACGTCAGGATGAAGACTCCAAGACAAACGAATACCCAGTTGAATGAAACGTCCCGTCTCTTGCGGATGACGTAGATAAGCGTGAGGGGAATCGAAAAATAGGCGAGCGCGATCAAGGTGTCCGACACCACGTGAAGCCAGACCAAGCCGGGCTGCCATATGTAGGAATAACCGTGCGGCATGAAATCACCGGCAGAAAACAGCCTTCTAAGAAAGTCCATGCCATCCTCCTCGCTTCTCCGCTGGGAATCCAGCAGAGCCTCAAGAACATTACCGGGGCCAGTTGCGCCGGCGGTTCTGCGGCGCGGGAAGGAAATCGGAGCCTTGCATAGAAATCGTGCCAGGCAGTCCACTGAGAGAATTAATGCTTGCCTTACTTGTGGGTACGGGCTTGATCACTAAGCCCATTCGGTGCCACGCCCTACTGTACTCGTTTGTCTGCGAATCGCAACGTAGAAAGTTTGAAGTCGAGGTTCTGCGACTTTCATGATTTCCAGGAAGACAAAGGTCATCCAGTCGTAAATGCGAAAATAGCCGAGGCCGTGAATGATGGATTATTAAGTGTGTGCGAGATCCCAACGAATCGGTTCACGCAGCCGCTGTCAAAACACTGTCGAAAGACTGACGTAAATTCCCCGCGATCACTTTCCCGAACCCTCGCCCGCACCTCACATCCTGCGCTAATCCATTCCGTACAGCGAAGATGCCAAGACTCCCAAGACTGTCATCGCGTTGGAACAAAAGATGCTGTGTTAGACCAGCGTCGGCAAGACTCCAACATTTAAATCGGAGAAACATTTTGTGGCGACGAAGCAGCATGAGAATAATTTCGGATTTGCGTTCTTGGGCCGAGCGGGACGTGGCGGAACGCGCCGCGTGGGCGGCTCCTGGCGTCCGCGCTGTGGACAATAGCATTACCGTCGGGGCGCTTTCAGCTTCGGCATAGCATTGACTGCACAGCCGATTCTAACGGGGCTCATTCAAAACACGATGGAAGGTGCATGGGAAACATTCAAGGAGCATGTCAATGGCAAATCTAGCTAGAAGGGAAAACATTCTCGATGGGTTGTTCGATTTCAGGCGCGACTTCGATGGATTGTTCAACCTTTTGCTGGCTCATTCGTCGCAAGGGACACAAAATCCGGTAGCGCTTTTTGCCACGGTTCCGGCGATCGAGGCCCGCGTAGATGTCAAAGACAGCCAATATCACCTGCGCGTATCCCTGCCATGCGTAGATCCAAGCGAAGTCCAAATCAACCTTCAGGGCAAGGACTTGACGATTAGCGGCGAGCATAACAGCGAGCAGGAGAAAAAAGAGTCGAATTACATGCGCAAAGAATTCTCCTACGAACATTTCGAGCGCACAGTCACGCTGCCTGAAATCGCCGATAAGGAGAAAATCAGCGCTGATTTCAACAACGGCGTGCTCGAAATTACGGCGCCTCTTATCTCCAGTGCGTTGCCCAAGCGGATCGAAATACAGAGCCTGCAAAAGGCCAAAGGCGCAACTGCCTAACAAGCATTCAGGACACGCTGCATCTCAAAGAAAACCGAAGTCGAGGCGTGCAGGCGTCCGCTTGCACGCTTCGATCGATTTGGAGCGTAAGGTGGCGACCAGACAACCAATCGATAGTGACGTCGCTCCCGTCAGATGCTTCGCGTTCGGCAGTTTGCGTCTGACGCGCGCTGAGCCTATTACCAGACCGCAGCAGGCTGCGGAATGGAATATGCGGGCGCGCGAAGTGACAAAGGCAAAGAAAGAAGATTCGGCCACGCGGACGGCGTTCGACGACAGGGAATTGAGCGAATGGGTCATGACGCTCGGCGACGAATGCTCGGGGCGTTTCCTCTGTGCGCTTGCCGAGGCCGTGATGAAGGCGGATGCCGAAGACTATTCCATCATCAGGCCGGCACTCGTGAACCTAAAGCGCAAATATCCCGACGCAAACTCGGACCGCAAGCGAGTTGCCGTCGTAGTCACCAACAGGCGGCGATCGAAGCGAAATTCGCCAAGCGAAAGGAGAATAGAGCTATGAACATTCTGAAGCGATTCAGCGTTTCCGTGCTTCTGGTCCTCTTCTTTGTCATGATCAATAGCGCCGGAACTCTGAACGCACAGAAACCTTCGGACGCAAACCAGCAATCCGGGCAGGAAGCACCGGTTTCCGTTCCCAATAGAGCCGCCAGCCCACTCTACAAGGGAGAACAAGGCACTCAAAAATCCGAGATCGAGTTCGCTCCACTCAGCCGCACCGTAACTGTCAAATTTCAGGTCGAAGACCCCAACGGGTACTTTTTGCCAAACATCCGACCGGACAACTTCGCCGTATATGAGGATGGAGTGCGGCAGAAAAATCTCACGGTGGATATCGAGCACGCGCCCGTGACCGTGGCGCTATTGCTGGAATTTGGCGGCCGTTACCACGAATTGAATCAAGCCACCGGACGCGAGGTAACGCAAGTCTGCCGGCTGTTTCTAGACCGCCTTCACAGTGACGACAAAGTTGCGATCTTTGCATACAACGGGAAATTGGAAACGCTTGCCGACTTCAATCAGCCTCGGGACGCGGATAACAGCGCTCTCGATCAGTTAGGGACACCGCCCGAATCGGAATTGAATTTCTACGATGCTCTCATCGAAACATCGAATCGAATGCGGAGTGTCAGCGGGCGCAAGGCGCTCATTGTCGTATCGAGCGGGCTGGACACCTTCAGCAAGCAGAGCTACCAACAAGTGCTCGAAGCGACTCGGGAGTCCGCGACCACGATTTACACGATTGGTTTGATTCGACTGATACAACCGGATCTCTCCATCTACGGGACTGCGGCGCCCTTTGCGCGCATTGATTGGAATAGCGCGGAAAATCGACTGGAAGCGCTTGCGAAAGGGTCAGGGGGCCGCGCTTACGTTCCGGGCGCCGATGGGGAGATAGCCGCGATTTACGATGACCTCATGGAGAACCTGCGAGTCCGCTATGTGATCACGTATGTGTCGTCCAACACAGCGACGATTGGACCACCGCGGAATCTTCGCATCGAGCTGATTGACCCAACCAGCGGAGGCCCACTGAAAATCCACGACGCCAGCGGCAAAGTGATCGAGGCGAGAGTCTATCTTCAAGCTAGTTACGCACCGAAGAACGCAAGGGGCGATTGACACAACGATTTTGTAGGTGCTCGGAGCTGGCGGTGAGACGGCCGGCAAGAAGTCTTTGGCTCAATTCCTTCGGAACCACGACGGTGATCGGCGACCCGTCATTGGGGCCGTCGAAGGGAACCACGAGATACAAGCCGAGGCAGAAAAACGCTGCACTGGACCGATTGATGGATGCAGGCATCACTGCGATGAAAGAGGGAATTGACTACGAAGGGCGACTACGTATTACAACGAGCAGGATGAACGCTAGCCCTCGGGCCGACTGCCCATGAACTGACGCTCCCCACGGCTGAAGCTAGGGACTGTGCTCATTTTGCTCATTGAACGCAAATACTGCCGTCATGCCACAAGTCCTCTGTGTGGATGATCATTGAGCTTGCATGAACATTATAGGTCGCCCTGAAAAACGCGTTTGTGTTTACATATCGTGTCACCTTCCGAGTGGTCGCGTAACGGACATTGGGATCTAGCCCGATTTCGGAGAATCTAGCCCGATTTCACTTGAACGGTGGGCGCGTTAGTCAGAACTCAAAAACCGCTTGGTGTAAGAGTGGTCAGATTGCAACTTGGAGCTGCTATGCAACGACAGTTCACTCCACGAATAAGACTTTACTGCACTGAAACCCTGGCGTATGGTCCATCACACGGCGTTCCCGGGAACCTCGACGCATTGAAGTGAGCCACGCGCATCGACGCGCGTACCCTCAATATAGGGGTTTTACCAACCTTAAGAGGAGTTTGCATTAAGCCAAATCCCTTAACCCCGCGGCTTCAAGTAGGCCTAGGGAGCTTGCCCGGCCAGTACAACTAAGCGACAGAGGCCTCTGAAGATGATTCCTGCGGGAACGACTTTGACGGGCTCCTACGATCCTTTTATCGTCGCTCTGTCTGTTGTGATTGCGGTCGCGTCTTCTTATGTCGCCCTTGATCTTGCGGGACGCGTCACTGCTTATAAAGGCTGGCGCTTCGGGGCATGGTTAACCTGCGGCTCGGTCGCGATGGGAATTGGAATCTGGTCAATGCATTTCACCGCTATGCTGGGGTTCAAGCTGCCAGTTCCGGTGAGCTACGATTGGCGGACGGTGTTGCTGTCCTTTATCGTAGCGGTACTTGCTTCCTCCCTAGCCCTCTATCTGGTAAGCCGCAAGAAAATGAGCGGAGCTCGCGCGGTGGTTGGCGGCGTCGTGATGGGGGCGGCCGGAATTACTCCCTTACATTACTTGGACACGCTGGCGATGCGGACGAGGGCTTATTGCCACTTTGATTCCACGTTGGTGGTCCTGTCCGTTGTGTTTGCCATTGTGTTTTCCTATTCAGCGCTGCGCCTTGCCTTTTACTTTCGAGACGCAACGGGCGAGGCCATGAGAAAAATCGGAAGCGCCTTTTTCATGGCCTCAGCGATTTGTGCGATGCATTACACCGGCATGGCAGCAACAACGTTCAGAGCTTCCGGGGTCGAGCCGGATCTGACGCAATCCGTGAGCGTTTCGGCACTCGGAACTACAGGCATCATCATCGTTACGCTGCTTATCCTTGGTCTTGCCATGCTGTCATCGCTCGTGGATCGCCGCTTCGAAGCCCAGGCACTCCAATTGGCTTTGGCACAGGCAAATATGGAACTCGTTTACGTCGGTCGAGCCGCATCCCTCGGAGAGTTGGCACTGTCTATTGCGCATGAGATCAATCAACCTCTCGGCGCGGTGGTCAATAGTGCCAGTGCCGTATTGCGCTGGCTGGGGAACGAGCCACCAGATCTCCAGGAAGCGCGGGAAGCCGCAACGCAGACAGTTGGCGCGGCAAATCGCGCCAGCGAGGTAATCGCCAGGATCCGCGCATTGCTGAAGAAAGAAACGCCTCGAATGGAGCGCCTCGATCTCAACGAAGTGATCCACGAGGTGTTGGCGCTGGCGGGCAATGAAATTGCAAAAGGTCGCGTCGTTGTGAAGAGTGAATTGAGTGCGACTGCGCCTATTATTTTGGGAGATCGCGTGCAACTCCAGCAAGTGCTATTTAATTTGATCATCAATGCCATCGAAGCTATGCAAGCGGTGAAGGATCGCCCAAAAGAGTTGCGCATCACATCAACAACGGATTCCAGTGTCGTGCAAGTTTCTGTCGAAGACACCGGAGTCGGGCTGGGTCAAGAAGACCTGGACCGTATATTTCATCCTTTTTACACAACCAAGCGACATGGGATTGGAATGGGACTCTCTATCAGCCGTTCGATCATTGAAGCTCATGGAGGCCAATTGTGGGTTGTGTCGCGTTCCCCGAGCGGCGCGGTCTTCCAGTTCAGCCTCGCCAAGGCCGACGGTGGTGCCGAATGACGGAACGGCAATCATTGGTTTTCGTGATCGATGATGACACTTCGACGCGTGAGACCCTTAGCAGCTTGATTCGCTCGGTCGGGTTGCGCGTTCAGCTGTTTGCTTCCGCGGAGGAATTTCTAAGGTGCGAGCGACCCGATGCGGACAGTTGCCTTGTCCTTGACATCAGGCTGCGCGGTATGAGCGGCCTGGATTTTCAAGGCAAGTTAGCCGACAGTGGCATCTCCATTCCGATTATCTTCATCACCGGGCATGGCGACATCCAGATGTCCGTCCGCGCCATGAAGGCGGGAGCCATCGAATTCCTAACCAAGCCATTCCGCGATCAGGACCTACTTGACGCGATTCACACCGCACTGCAAAAGGACGGGGAGAGCCGCCAGCGAGGCGCGGAAGTTGCGCAGTTAGAAACCAGGTTTGCTTCGCTGACGCCTCGTGAACGCGAGGTGCTCCCCCTCGTGGTCTCCGGCTTGCCTAACAAGCAAATCGCCGCCGAACTTGGAATCAGCGAGGCCGTCACCAAAGTCCACCGCAGTCAACTCATGCGTAAGATGCGAGCGAATTCCTTGCCTGATTTAGTCCGGATGGCTGGGAAGATAGGATTCCCGCCCGCAGCAATCGTGAAAACTCACTAAAGTAAAGGTCACACTCACCAACGCATAATAGATTCACCTCGCCAACCGGTGGTACGTTCGCCTCGATGGGAGTATTCCGTCGAGGAGGAACTACCGATGCCGACCTCGAGGTTGGAAGTGCAACACCATAGCGACCTTCGGCCCCACTTGGAAAAGATCCTCAGTTGCGTAAGGTCCCTGCATGTCACTCTGAGCGCGGTCATGGCTGACGTTGCGGCCATCCGTAACACAATGTTCGAGGACCCGGGGAATATCGACACCTACCGGAATCATCTGAAGCAGACAATCGCGACCACCAAGCCCCTAGTCGACGAGGCCATGCGATCCTACGATTTTCTAATGCAGGAAATTTCAAACTCCCAGCAATGGACCAACTGAGCCGCATCAGCTCGCCGCCGCAAGTCTCCTCGGTATTGGAAAGACGACCCTCTTTCGGAAGCTCAAAGACTACGCCACAGCTTCCAAGCCAACAAACCACGTACCGTGAAAGCAGCACTATTCAAATGACAAGTGAACTTAGGAGGCCCGCACCAGCCAAGGCTCGGATTGAGACCGAAGAACTGGCAAGGATTTTGGACTCCACGGCAGAGGCGATCTTTGGGCTAGACATGCAGGGCAACTGCATGTTTTGCAATTCTGCGTGTCTGCGATTTCTGGGATACAAGGAACCTGTAGAACTCATCGGTAAGAAGATGCACACCATGATGCACCATTCTCGCGCCGATGGAACACTTTACCCCAGCGAAGAATGTCGTATTTACCTAGCTTTTCGTCGAGGCGAGGGTAGCCACGTGGACGATGAAGTCATGTGGCGTGCCGACGGAACAAGCTTCCCGGTTGAGTATTGGTCCTACCCGATACGTAAGGACAACCACTTGATGGGTGCCGTAGTAACTTTCGTCGACATTACTGAGCGCAGGAGAGCACAGTACGCCCTACAGCAAAGTGAGAAGATGTTTCGCCAGTTGGCGGAAAACATCCGCGAAGTCTTTTTCATCATGACGCCAGATCCACCGAGAATGGCTTATATCAGCCCGGCTTACGAGGAAGTTTTTGGAAGGCTGTGTCAGGAACTTTACGACCGGGCCGATGCCTGGATCGACTCGGTTCATGCAGAAGATCGCCATCATGTGGTAGACGTTTTCGAACAGTCTCTGCGAGGCATTGCCACGGCCATGGAGTACCGGATGCGTCGGCCTGATGGATCAATCCGTTGGATTCACGCACGTAGCTTTCCGGTTCGGGACTTGCAGGGCAACTTGGCCCGCATTGTAGGTATTGCTGAAGATATTACCGACGGCAAGAGAGCGATGGAAGAGATGGAAGTCGCCAGAGCAGCCGCAGAAGCTGCAAATCGGACAAAGAGCGAATTCCTCGCGAACATGAGTCACGAAATCCGAACGCCAATGAACGGCATTATTGGGATAACCGACCTCCTACTCGATACGCAAATGACCCGAGAGCAAACTGAATACCTCCAGGTGATAAAAACCTCTGCTGACTCGCTTCTAATGATTATCAACGACATTTTAGATTTTACAAAGATCGAGGCCGGCAAATTGGCACTGGCATCCGTCACTTTCGATTTAAGAGAGAGCCTTGAAGGGGTGATGAAACTACTCGCGATTAAGGCTCATAAAAAAGGCATTGAGCTCCTCCTGACAGTTCGCCCTAGTGTGCCCACGTCGGTGGTAGGCGATCCTAATCGATTACGACAGATTCTAATTAATTTGGTGGGAAACGCCCTTAAGTTTACGGAGCGGGGAGAAATTGTAGTCGAAGCGCGAAAAGAGACGGAAAGGGATGACTGCACGACCTTTCATTTTAGTGTCCGAGATACCGGGATCGGAATTCCAAACGACAAACAGCAGTTGATTTTCGATGCATTTTCGCAAGCAGATTCGTCATCTACGCGCAAGTTTGGGGGCACCGGACTCGGTCTTACCATTTCAAATCGACTCGTTGATCTGATGGGTGGGCGAATCTGGGTCGAGAGCAAACTTGGACGCGGTTCTACATTCCACTTCACCGTTCGGCTGGAACTCGGATCATAGCAAGACGCCCGCGTCAATCGCCTCTCATTCCGTCCATGCCCGGCCAGACCCTTAAATGCCGACTTGTAAGAGATCCTATCTGAAATCGGCATGTTGATTCGACTACCACGCAACAACTCCGTATGGTCGGCAATTTCGTTCACGAGCGATGCGCGAGGGTCACACGCTCCATGGACGAGAACAACATCGAATTCCACATCGCGGCAAACGACTACTTCGGGACGGACCGCATGGAGCGCGCGCAGTGGTCCTTCCCCGATGGCGGAGCGAAGTCATTTCCTGGAATTTTCCGCGACGTGACAAAAACTCTGTTCCGCGTGATCTCCAACTGACTGAGGAGCGCGGAGCGGTCGATCGCCGTTTCGTTCGGGTATGAGTCAGATGATTCTTGGAGTGCCTCAGTCGCTTCGCAGTAGATCGAACAGAAACCGTTGCGACCATCCTACGCGCGTTGACTTGCCGTTGGGCGCATCATAAGATTCGCGCCGATGCCAGATTCTTCTCCACTGTCCGGACGCACGATTTCCCACTACCGCATCGTCGAAACACTCGGCGGCGGCGGAATGGGCGTTGTCTACGAGGCCGAGGACACGCGGCTCCATCGCTTCGTTGCCCTCAAATTCCTGCCGCAGGAAGTTGCTCGCGACCCGCAGGCGCTTGCCCGCTTCCAACGCGAAGCGCAAGCCGCATCCGCACTGAATCATCCGAGTATTTGCACCACCCACGACATCGGCGAGCAGGACGGACAAGCATTCATCGCCATGGAGTTTCTGGATGGCGAAACGCTGAAGCATCTGATCGGCGGAAAGCCCGTCGAGACCGATGTCCTACTTGGTTTGGCGATTGAAATTGCGGATGCACTCGATGCCGCTCATTCACAAGGAATCGTTCATCGCGATATCAAACCCGCCAACATTTTTGTGACGAAACGAGGGCACGCGAAGATTCTCGATTTCGGGCTGGCGAAGACGCTGCGATCCGCATCAGCGCTCTCGGTGTCGGCGACGCAGGATACCGCCGACGCAGTAGCTCCCGAGCACCTGACGAGTCCGGGCAGCACGCTCGGCACGGTCGCGTACATGTCGCCGGAGCAAGTGCGCGCCAAGGAATTGGACGCCCGAAGCGATCTGTTTTCTTTCGGCTCTGTGCTTTACGAAATGGCGACTGGCACATTGCCGTTCCGCGGAGAAAGTTCAGGAGTCATCTTCCGTGAAATTCTAGATCGCGATCCGGTTCCCGCGATTCGTCTGAATCCTGATCTTCCTCTCAAGCTCGAAGACATCATCGGAAAGGCGTTAGAGAAGGACCGCGAGACGCGGTATCAACACGCGTCCGAAATGCGCGCGGATTTGAAACGCCTGATACGCAAAACTGACACAAAGCGCTCAGGGACAACGGTGGTAGCAGTTTCCGATTCGAATTCGTTGTCCTCCGCCATTCGCTTCGAAGGAATCCAGCCCGTAGATTGACTTGTCCTTCATCCTCAGCCTAAGATTCGCGCCAATGCCCGATTCTTCTCCACTCTCCGGGCGAACGATTTCGCACTACCGCATCATTGAGAAGTTGGGCGGCGGCGGGATGGGTGTGGTCTATGAGGCCGAAGATTTGCGCCTCGGCCGCCATGTCGCTTTGAAATTCCTTCCTGACGAATTGGCCAGGGACACGAAGGCTCTCGAGAGATTCCAACGCGAAGCCCGGGCCGCATCCGCGCTCAACCATCCCAACATCTGCATCATCCACGAGATCGACGAGCAGGACGGCCGTTCGTTCATCGTGATGGAGTTGCTCGAAGGCCAAAACCTACGGCATCGCATCGATGGCAAGCCCATGCCGGTTGACGAATCGCTCGACATCGCTGTGCAGGTGGCCGACGCTCTGGACGCTGCGCACGCGAAAGGCATTGTGCATCGCGACATCAAGCCCGCCAATATTTTTCTCACGCAGGACCGTCCCAAGATTTTGGATTTCGGTCTCGCGAAGCCAGCCAATTGGCAACCCGGCATGGGCGAAACGATGAGCGCAGACTCCGCGCCCACAGCGAGCATTGGCAGGGAAAGTCTCACAAGTTCCGGCGCTGCGATGGGCACCGTCGCCTACATGTCCCCCGAGCAGGCGCGCGGCGAGGACATGGACGCTCGCAGCGACCTCTTCTCTTTCGGCGTGGTCCTTTATGAAATGGCCACTGGCCGCCCGCCATTCAGCGGCAATACGCCAGCTGTGATTTTCGAGGCAATTCTCAATCGCAATCCCATTGCGCCGATGCGATTAAATCCCGTCTTGTCTCCGGAGCTCGATCGGATAATCACGCGTTCGCTTGAGAAGGAGCTGAGGCTTCGCTACCAAAAAGCCTCGGAAATGCGCGCCGATTTGCAGCGTCTCAAGCGCGATTCCGAGTCCGGCCGCACGCCGACTTCATCCGCTTCTGTGGCTGCTGCGCGGGCCGCGAAGTCTCTCGCCGTGCTCTATTTCCAGAATCTCAGCGGCGCCAAGGAAGATGAATACTTTCGCGACGGCATGTCGGAAGACATCATCACTGAGTTGCTGAAGATCAAAGGGCTGCACGTCTTTCCGCGTGCGACCGTCCTTCCGTTCCGCGATACCACGTTGACCGCTCCCGAAATCGGCATGCGATTGAACGCCGACTACGTTCTCGGCGGAAGCCTGCGCCGCGCCGGCATTCGTCTCCGCATCAATGCCCAGCTCGTTGATGCCGGTCGCGACTTTCCGATGTGGGGCGAGCGCTACGACCGCGAATTGAAGGATGTCTTCGAAGTGCAGGAAGAAATCGCGCGGAGCATCGCTCAGGCCTTGCGCATAAAGCTCTCCGCGCAAGAAGAGCAAATCATCGCTCAAAAACCGACGGAAAATGCCGAAGCTTACGACTACCTGCTGCGCGGCCGGAACTATGCGCGGATGGGGAATTTCGAATTTGCGATGCAAATGTATCAACACGCCATCCGTCACGATCCGGATTTCGCACTCGCCTACGCGGGTATCGCGCACGTTTGCGGTTTGCTCGTCGAGTTTCAGGGCGGCGACCCGCTCTGGATCAAGAAAGGCATCCTCTCGGCCGAGCGCGCTTTGACGTTGCGGCCCGACCTTCCCGAAGCGCTCTCAGCTCGCGCTCGCATGCACTGCGTCCAACAGGAATACGGCGAGGCCGTTCAATTGGCGCGCAGGGCGATTGAACTCAAGGCCGATTGTGAGGACGCCTACAGGGTTCTCGGGCGGGCACTCTTCGAATCCGATCGGTGGAAAGAGGCTGTAGAGCTCATCGACCGCGCCCTGGCCACCTCGGGTGACGACTACAACGTTTACCTTCCCTACGCCAACGCGTTGAGATCCCTGGGTGAGACCGAGGCCGCGACGAAGCTCGACGAAAAGTTAATCGCTGTCCTCGAACGTCAATTGGAGATTGTCCCCGAAGACACGCGCGCGCGCGTTCTCTTGGCGAACACTTATGCGCGCGCGAACAAGATCAGCGGAGCGATCGCGGAAACCGAAAAAGCCGTCGCCACGCGTCCCAAGGACTCCCTGACGCTTTACAATGCGGCCTGCACCTACGGCGTTTTGAACATGAAGCCGGAAGCGCTCGCCATCTTCACGCGGGCGATCGAGGCCGGGTACAGGAACCCCGAATGGGCCGCTCGTGATAACGACCTCGCCTGTCTCCACAACGATCCCGAGTTCCAGCGTCTGATCAAAGAGCACAAGCGAAAGAACTAACCACCATTTTTACTCGCAGGTCATCTGGATTGAGAACATCCAGCCATTCCGGCCAGGATTTCTTCACACTCTGGAAAGACGCCGACCCCGACATTCCTATCCTGCAGCAAGCCAAGGCGGAATACGCGAAGATGCAATGAGCAAATCTCAGCTGCTGGGCTGAGGTTTGGTTACAAGCTCTTAGAATCAATCGTCTCTCGGTAAGCCATTTTCTATGAATGGTGGCACTCAGTCGGCGGTTCCTTGATTCGTCAGAGGCTTATTTTGGCTTTTGGGCTGTGGCAGCTTTCTCTTTGGCGTAGGCCACAAGAGCTGGGTCGCCGTGGAGGGATTTCAAGTCATCATCGGTGGCCATCCACCCGGCGCCGCCGCTCCACCCTAGGTCTAAGTTTGCGACGGGGACGCGCACCAGAAAGCCATCATTCATCGGGACCTGAAGCCCGCGAACATTCTGGTGAGAGCGCGGTGGGACTCGAACCCATGTTTCTCGTGCCCTCGTTTTAGTATAAGATTGCCTATCTGGAATAATGAAACTTTCTGTTGGATAACGGAATCCCCGCATTGTTTAGCCTCGAGCGTCTTCGTAAGTTGCCTGCGTATGTTCGGGAGAAGGGAGTCGCAAAGACTCTACAGACTTTGCTACGCACATGTGCGGACTTCATTGAGGGATGGAAGTGGGATTTTGAGCGTGGAGTAGAGACGCACAAACCCATTCCAGCTTCGAAATTCGGAACCGTCAGTTACTACAGCGCTTCCGGCAAGAAGTTTTTTGATCGCCTCGGAGTCCTAAACCTGGACTGGGGCAGGTTCGTGTTCATAGACCTCGGTTGCGGCAAAGGGAAAGTCTTGCTGATGGCGGCGGAATTCCCGTTTATGCGAATCGTAGGAATAGAATTGGTCGAGGTTTTAGCAAAACAAGCCCGGCGGAACATTGCATCGTACCATGGTCCCACTTTGCTTTGCCCGTCGATCGAGGTGATTACCGGTGACGCCACCCTATACGAATTTCCGGCAGATCCCTTGGTACTTTATTGCTTTGATACTTTTTCCGAGTCCGGGTTACGCGTGGTGCTAAACAACTTGCAACGTTCCCTGGAACAGCTGCCGCGCGAAACCTATCTGGTATATACGCATCCTGTTAAGGACGCTCTTTTCGAGGAGTTCAAATTTCTGAAGTTAATTGATACTGGCGAAAACCATCGTACTTACCGAATCGTGCAATCCGTAGTCCTTGCGCTTCCTGTGTAAAAGAACCATGCCAATGAAATACGAAGTTGAGGTGGAATCTGCACAGGTAGAGTTCGTGGCAGCGGTCCGAGCCACAGTGCCTATCGGAGATATCGCCCGCGCATGGAAACCAGCGCTCGATCAAGTGTGGGCGTTCTTGAAAATGCGTAGCGAATTGCGCCCGGGACATAACCTGTTCCTCTATCACCGCGCAGAACGCCGGAATGAGCCAATGAACATCGACTTCGGCGTCCAAGTGGCGCGCCCGTTCGAACGGGAGGGTGACGTTCGGTGCATCGAGACGCCGGC
>Ga0209624_10000012_pt1 | contig 215114 bp, 169 predicted proteins | sample JacPinW_OM2H0_O1_FD_188565 | JGI IMG/M metagenome (GOLD analysis project Ga0209624, IMG submission 188565) | Forest soil microbial communities from Algoma, Ontario, Canada - Jack Pine, Ontario site 1_JW_OM2H0_O1 (SPAdes) (version 2) | ecosystem: Environmental > Terrestrial > Soil > Boreal... | reverse complement strand
TCACGTTGAGGTTCTCATGCGAGACGTTACCCCGCTGAATCGGCAAGTGCGGCTCGATGCGCGCGTACTGTTCGGGTCTGATTTCCATACCCGCAGTATATCAATTAGTGTTAACACGCCCTAGTGCGCTCTAACTAAAGCTCAGCGCATCGGCCCACCCATCCCAACACCTGCGCCGCAAAGCGCCACCGGTGCATCGGGGCTGCCGTTAAGCCACCGGCGTACTTCTTCTGCATGAGCCTCAACCCAAACATACCACTTTATGCGTCTCCCGGATCTTTCGAGGCGATCAGAGTATCCAGTTTCGATCTTGGAAGTCGTGAATAATGGACTCCGCGTGTGTTGCGGCTTCGCGTAAGGCTGGCAAGACACGCCTTTTTAGTTCGGTGTGAGACATTCGCGATCGATGGGACGCGAGCGCCATCGCCCCGACTACGGACTTATCGCGTTTCCGTAGAGGCACGGCAATGGATGTCAGCCCATCTTCCATTTCGTCAACCGCCGTCGCGAAGTCATTAGCCCTGATCCGCGCCAATGCCCTTTTGAGCGTCGCGGAATCACACAAGGACGCGGGACCACAACGCTTGAGGCGGACGCCTTTGAGACGACTTTCGAGATCCTGTTCCGATAATGCTGAAAGGAGCATCTTGCCCCCCGCGGAGCAGTGGGCCGGCAAGCGATCGCCAATGCCGAGCCGAGAGCTGTAGATTCGGCGGGTTGCGTCTCTGCAAACATAAACAATGTCGAGACCATCAAGAATGGCTACGGAACACGGCTCGTTGAACCGGTCAGCGACCGCAACAACCACAGGTGCCACACTGTTCCAGACGCCTCCGCTGGCGAGAATACTCCGTCCGAGCGACAGAACTTTCGGCGTCACAGCATAACAGCCTCTTTCCTCCTTCACGTAGCCGAGACTTTCTAGCGTCAACAGGATCCGGCGACCTGCGGCCCGGCTGACACGCATCTTGCCTGCGATCTCTGGGTTGGTAGCGGGTATTGCTTGGCCGGCGAGAACCTCTAAGCACGCCATACCTCGAGCGAGCGTCTGCGCGAAGTCACGCTTTTGAATTTTCGAACTATTCATCGGCACCCTGCTTCTGCTTACTCTCGACCTATAGTGCGCTAATCGCACGAACCGGTCAACGGGCGATAAGCGTACGTGTGTGCGGCGATGTTGAACTTGGTGGCCAATCAACTCGAAGGGGGATCCGGTCCCAGTGACAAGCATGTACAATAAACGGTGGCTAAGCACGTACCGGGGCGTAACCTATGCGTGCGCGGGTCAGCGCCTTACGCCAGTCTCGAAGATTATCCAATGATTCAGTGGCGGCTTTTCTAGCGGGTGTGTGTGTTCCTGATAGAAGGCGGCGAGCCTAAGGGAGGAGGAGGAAAGGGAAATGAGCATAGGAAAGCCTGAACGACGTGGTGGATATCAGCCGCCGAAGTTGGTGGATACTGCCCCCCTGTTCGCATGGCCGCCGCAGCCGCTCGGGCTACTGAAGTGGCTGTTTGGGTTTCCCGGATATCTTTGGCCGTGGACTGCGCTTTACGCCGCCATTTCGCTAGTAACGTGGGTATTTCTCACGCCCAACTTATCCACAATGAAGAGTTTTTCGGTCGGCTGGGTCGCATACATCTTCTGTCGAAACGTCGCACTGATCGCGCTATTCACTGGCGCATGGCATTTTCGGCTCTATGTGCAGCGTGCCCAGGGAACCGATTACAAGTACAACAGTCGCTGGCTCTCTACTGACAATCCGCGCTTCCTTTTCCGAAATCAGCTGTGGGACAACGTCTTCTGGACTTTTGTTAGCGCCGTACCTATCTGGACTGCCTATGAGATTCTTACGCTATGGATGCAGGCAAACGGTTTTGTGCCGTTGGTAGGTTGGCGAGCGCACCCTGTGTACTGCCTACTATTAATGTTATTCATTCCAGTATTCCAGGAAACCCACTTTTATGTGATCCATCGGCTCATTCACTGGCCGCCACTTTATCGCGCAGTACACAGTCTGCATCACGAAAACGTTAACCCCGGTCCGTGGTCGGGTGTCGCGATGCACCCGGTCGAACATGTTCTGTACTTCTCCGGAGTACTCCTCCACTGGATCCTTCCGTCACATCCGCTCCATGTCCTCTTCCATCTGCAGTACACGGCGTTGTCACCAACCCAAGGTCATTGCGGATTCCACAAGATCGAGTTACCCGGCAAGATTGCTATCCGTACTGAGCAGTACGCGCATTACCTTCATCACAAGTACTTCGAAGTCAACTACGGTGGGGACATCGTACCGTTCGACAAACTCTTTGGTACTTTCCACGACGGTTCCGACGAGGCGCAAGAGGCGCTGAACAGACGTATGCGCATGCGCAACAGAGCCCCACGGAACTAACCTATGTCATCGTGGCTAGGAATCGAGCTGCCGCCGGCGATGCCGCGGCGATGACTGCTTTCCGCTGAGCGGCGTCGAGAAACACGGCGGTCTCACCGCCCTCCTCAACATCATCTGACAGTGCCTTCAGCCTCCAGGCCGCCGGATTTCCGACATAGCCGAGTTCGACCGCTTGGTTGAGGGCGGCCTGACCGATCGGGCATGGCGGTTCACGGTTCTCGGCTGGCGTCCCTCGAGTAGCCGATCACGCCATTCGAGAAAATCGTCTCGCGTGACGCATTCGAGATCGAGGTCCGCGAGAAGGTCTTCGTAGAGCACCGTACCAAAGCGCGACTCGACACCGCGCGCGGTGTCGACGCGTCCGTGCCGACGCAGATCCGCGACGTAAGCGTCAACGGCCTCGCGTACCGTCGCACGCTTCACGCCGCGTAGCGCGGAGCCGGCGAGCTTCGCGATCCAGGTTTCCGCTTGGCGCTTCGCCTCGTCAAATTCGAGGGGGCCGCCTAGGAACTTGTGGTTCTGCTTCCCGTCTCGGGACCTGAAGCGCGCCGACCACGTATCGGGACCCCGGCGAAAACCTAAGAAGGCACCGCGTCCGATGCGCTGGAAGTATGGTGTATGGCGTACGGCCAGGCGTTCCCGCTCACGCTTGCGCGAAAGATCCGGCATAGACGAGAAGAGTTTTTGGGTGAAAACGGGTGAAAATACTATCGCGGACATGGGTGGACCGCCATACAAAAAAGGCCTATAAATGCAGTGTTTTCTAAGATGCCCCTGTACGGCCATAGACAAAATTACTCTTCTCTCAAGGCTGTTCGAATCCCGTAGGGAGCGCCACAGAATCAATACCTTAGAGATGTCATAGCCAGCAGAATCCGTGCTTACGGCAGATTTACGGCAGTTTCCACAGAGAATTTCGGCTTAGACGTGCATGGACTCGCACGCGGCAACGCCTTAGTCGGGGCGCCAGGTGACGCGCCATGCCGGACTCAAGACTAGTGGGTCCGATTGGTCCCCTCCGACCGACCTTCACACGGCGGGTACTGGTTAAGGATCCCTGCTCGCAGAGGAGTCAGCGCGGGCGCGGCGGAGGCCCTTCCCCGCTCCGCCATCCCAAGTCGCTCTCCAACGCCCGAAGTTCTCCGCTGGCATCGGCCGGGCCACCAGGTAGCCTTGAGCTGTTTCGCAACCTAACGCCTCGAGCAGCTGCCAATCTTCTGCTGTCTCTACGCCTTCGGCTACCACCTGCATCCGCAGCTGCTGAGCCATCCGTAGTGTCGCGCTGCAGATTGCTCTCAAGGTCTCATTTGTCGCGGCCCGATGTACGAACCCGCGGTCGATCTTGAGCTCATCGAAGGGCAGATCGCGCAGCTGAGCGAGCGAGGAGTGTCCGGTACCAAAATCATCAATCGAAAGACGGAAGCGCTTTAAACGGAGCCGGGTCAATACATCGAGCACCGTGCTCAGGCGACTCATCACCTGACTTTCGGTGACCTCGAGCGTAATGGCACTGTGTTCGATACCGGCCGATTCGGCGAGCGAGGCCGCAATGTCTGGAAAATCGAGCGCTGCCAGATCGTACATGGATACATTGATCGCAACACCGAGCTTGTGACCTGAGCGGCGCCATTGCGCGGCCTGATGCATCGCGGTGAGCAGCACGTGGCGGGTAATGTCTGCGATCAGCGCATGCTCTTCGGCCAATTTGATGAATCGATCGGGATAGACGAGGCTGCCATCCGCATCGGACAGGCGAACGAGGCTCTCGGCTCCCACGACTTCGCCCGTCCGTAGATCTACTTGCGGCTGGAAGTGGCAGACAATTCGGTTTTCCCGAATTGCGGCCTTCAATTGCTGGACGCCAAACGGTGCTTCCAGAACGCGAACCGGGGCGGTCGCATCCTCAGGCGGTTTCAGCTGGTCGATAAGCTTCTGGACGTCATCGAATTTGACCGGCTTCTGCAAATAACCGAGGGACCTGAGACGGTGAGCTTCCATGAGGCGCTGTACGCTGTCCAGCGTGCGATCATTCTCGCCGCTCACGAGAACGACGCGTCCCTCGTAACGAAGGTCGACGAGCCGCCGTATGAGCTCCACACCGTCGAGCCCAGGCATGTTGATGTCGAGAAAAATGAGATCTGCTCCACCACCGGGTGCGCTCAATTGCCGGATGCCCGCCTCGCCACCCGCGCATGCACAAACTTGCGAGCAGCCGAGTCGCTGCAGCATGCGCGTCATCATCTTCAGCATGAACGGGTCATCGTCCACGATGACTATTCGAATGGACTCGGGCTGAAGGTACATGAGGCCTTCCTTACGCGCGCCTTGCTGCGGGCAGTGAGTCCGCTATCGTCACGCTGAGCTCGTTTTGAACCGTTGTCATTTCCGCGCGGAATGTAGGAACGAGATCCGCGAGCGCCTGCAAGTGGCGGGCGCGCCCTGCCTCCTCGAGACCTGCGCAGAGATCCCCGAGCTTTATAGCTCCGAGAGAGCGCGCCGAGGACTTGAGCTTGTGCGCAATATCCGCGACGTCCCCGGTGCGCCCGGCGAGAGCCGCATTGCTGAGTTCGTCTGCCAAAAGCGCGGCGCTTACGCTGAACTCCCTGACGAACTCGGAAATCAACCGAGGGTCATCACCCACCAGTTCGGCGAGCACACCGAGATCAGTCGCGCCCGGGCGCAAGGTTTGCCCTGCATCAGAGGATTCGTTCGCGGTCTTGGGAAGCCAGCGCGCCAGCGTCTCAGAGAGTGCCGCGAGGGGCGCCGGTTTGGTGAGGTAGTCATCCATGCCCACGGAGCGGCAGCGTTCTGCCTCTCCCTGCAGCGCGTTCGCAGTCAATGCAATGATCGGAATGCGAGAACGAGCGCCGCCCTCGGCAAGGCGAATCTCCAGGGTAAGTGCGTAACCATCCATCTCCGGCATGTGCAGATCCGCGAACAGCAACGAGTATTGCCCTGAGCGCCACTTGCTGAGCGCCTCGCGTCCGTCGCTCGCGACATCCACTGCGAAACCGAGAAGGTGCAGTTGCTCGCTGATCACGCGTTGATTGATTTCGTTGTCTTCTGCCACCAGGATGAGTGAGTTTTGGCGGATCGCCTCTTCGCGCGTCGGCGCCCCCCTGCGCGCCAGACGCACCTGCGACGCCGGCTGCTCCGGCTCGCGCACCGTCCGACCCGCCGCACTGCGGACGGCCTTAACGAGAGTCTGGCGACTCAAGGCGTTGCCATCGATAAGGACAAACCGCTCGGCGTGCGCGGTGGGCTTTCGCTGGCTGCGTGCAAATGCGATCAGCACGATCCCGACCGGCAGATCAGAGCGGATATGAGCGGCCTCGAGCAGTTCTTTGACATCCGGAACCGCATCCCCGATCTCGATCACCCATACGGTAAGGCCTGAGGACTGAGCCTGGGTCCAGCGGCGGCGCTCCTCGGCATCGGCCGCGCGCTGAACCGACGCGCCATCAGCTGCGAGGTACCGAGCGAGATCGTCGGTTAGCTCCGAAGAACCACCCATGACGAGGCAACGGATGCCCTGAAGCTCGGTACTGAACTCCGCGCCACTGAGTGACTGACTGTTGGTCGCAAAGGGCATGCGGGCGATGAAATTTGAGCCCGCCCCGAGCTCGGATTCGACCGCGATGCTGCCACCCATGAGCTCGACCAACTGCTTCGAGATCGCAAGTCCCAGCCCCGTGCCTCCGTAGCGACGCGTGGTGGATGCGTCGGCCTGCGTGAAGGAGGTGAACAGCCGCGCGCGCGTCGGCTCATCGATGCCGATGCCGTTGTCGCGGACGGAAAACTCCACGTTGCAGACTCCGTCGACGCAGTTCAGGAGGCGTGCGTGCGCCGCCACCCGGCCCGGGTGTGGCAGGCCGCTTGAAAACTTGATGGCATTGTTGATGAGATTCACGAGCACCTGCCGCAGGCGAGTGGCATCCCCCAGGAGCTGCGCCGGAATTGCCGGATCGCAAAAGACGGTGAGCGTCGTTCCCTGGCGCTCGGCGAGCCGATTGAGGAGTCCGCAGCTCTTCTCCAGTGCTTCGCGCACCGAGACCGGCCGGCGCTCGATCTCGAGCCGCCCGGCTTCGGCCTTGGAGAAATCCAAAATGTCATCGATGATTCTCAAGAGCGCATTGGCGGATTCGCGCGTGAGGCTGGCCATCTCGAGCTGCGATCCGACGAGACTGCTCTGCTGCAACAACTCCAGCATCCCGATCACGCCGTTCATCGGGGTGCGGATCTCATGGCTCATCGCCGCGAGAAATTCCGACTTGGCCCGGGTGGCCCGCTGCGCTTCCTGCTCCGCAAGATGGAGTGCTTCGAGGATCCGTGCCCGCTCGCGGACGTCGGTCACGATGCTGCCAAAGAGGACCGCGAGCGTCACGGTCGCAACGGCCAGCATCAGGAGCAGCGCGACCAGGGTGCGGCTGCGGTCTCGCGCGAACTGCGCGGCCAGCCGCTCCCGCTGTGCGGAGTGTGCATCGGCAATCGGTGCTTCGCGCTGGGTACCCGAGACCTGCGCCTGGACGACGAGCTCTGCGGCATTCGCAAAATCAGTCTGGATGCGATAAGTGACTCCGCCACCGATGCAGAGGAGCGCCAACGCGCTGATAAATCCGATGAGCACCTTGGTCTCGACGCGCTCGCGGGACCTCGCGCCCCGGGCACCCGCCGAGGTGGCGCGACTCCCGCAGAGAACTGCAGCTCCGATACTTAAGAATATGAGCGCCAGCGCGGTATTGACGGCCACCGGCGGCAGCCACTGATCGGTGGTCAGTGCCTCAGCGTTCCACAGGTAACCGAGGAGCGAGATCGCGCCGATGAGGGAGGTCACGGCGATGCCGAGCCACATGAGGGGACGCAGATTCGGTCGAGGGGGCGCCGTGAGAACGATCCCGAGCGCGAGGAACGCGACCGCGCTGAAGGGCGACATTCGGCCGCGAACGGCCGCGTAGAGACCCCCAGCGTCGCGAAACAGCAGCTCATCGATCCCGGACGGGATGTTGAGGAGATATTCCAGCAGCGTTATCGCCCCGATGACTCCGACGAGGACGGAAAAGACTCGCGCGCTGGTGCGAGCGAGCCGAGTCGGGTGGGCGGTACGCAGCAACAGCGAGAGCGCGGCGAAGAGCAGCGCGACCGCCGTGTTTGCCTTCATGTCGACCGCGCCGGGCAGTACGCGCTTGAGTAAGGTCAGGTCCAGCGTATACGCGAGCAGTACCGTTGCCGCGATGCCGCCGGCGAAGAGTGCCGTCCAACGGACGATCGACAGCTTGGGGCCCGCGGGCGTGCGGGGCGTGTCCGTGCCCTCGAGGTCTAACAACGCTGGGGCCCTCGATTAACTCCGCAAGGTGACCACAATGCCGCACGGGTGCATCGTGTTTGCGGACTCAGGGCACAGAATGAGGCCGCGTTACGTGATGCAGGACATAATTCTTGCGTTCGATAAGGGGAACGTGACGTTTCGGATGCGCGACCCCTCTCAAAGGCTGTAACACGGGTTCGAAGGCCCTCCCCGCTCACCGTGCTCGAATGTGAGTTCTGACCGCCTCGGGTGCTTTGCATTGCTCGCCGTGCGTTTTACCGCGGGAAGCGTCTCGAGAAGGGATCTCACGCCGACTATCGAGACGGCCGCAATGCGAGCGGGAGTGGACTCGGGAGCCGCGCTGGTCAGCAGCTCTTGGGCCTCCTCGGTTGGAAAGGGTCGTTCCACGAAATGCGCCCACTGAGGGTGCAAGGGCGAGCGCCCTCTCGTCTTGCCACTGCGGGTCGCGCTTAAGCAGTCTCGGACGATACGGCCTTTGCCCGGGGGCCACTCGAGCCCAGTAGCCCCCGGCCCGGTAGCGGGATACCGAGGCGCCTGCATCGCTTGGCGAGCGCAACGTCCGAAGCCCGAATTTCGCTACGTCTTGAATCAATGCAAGTAAATGAATAACAAAGCATTATAACTGTCAATACGTACGTATTGACTCTAGATTCGATGAGACCTATGATTCTCCGTGTGAAAAACCAATCCAAGCTGTCGCAGCTTCAGATCCGCGTATCTGAAGCGCAGAAGTCGGCCATCCGCTCTGCCGCCGAGCGCGCAGGCATGGACATGACCAACTATGTTCTGAGCCGGGTGCTGTCGGTTCCTGCCCGAGAGTTCCAAGAGGCAGTCCGGACACTGACCCGGCCTGCCCCGCCTTCTTACGCGCTCGCAGACATCAATTCGCTTCTGTCGAAGCTCACAGGTCCCGAGCTGCGCGATGCGGTCGCGGCTGCCCCGGAGGTCGAGCTTCCTCCGTTTCTGGCTAACTATGTCGCGGCGATGGTTGAGGCCGCCTGCGCGAAGCACGGTGTCCCGGTTCCGGCATGGACCCGGAGAGTTCCACCGCTCGACGAGCCTGCGTTCGGATCGGACTTGAGGTCACTTCGGCTGCACTTGCTGACGCATTCCCCTGCGCCGTTCCGAAACCGCAACATCTTTATCGACTCAAGCCTCGGCGATCGAGTTTGATATGCCTGCGCTTGCGCGGGGCGACATCCGCCGGCTGTTCGAGCTCCTGAACGAGGAGCTGCGTCACTCAAAGACTCGCGGCGAGCTCTACCTCGTTGGGGGTGCCGTCATGTGCTTGGCCTACAACGCCCGGGAGTCCACCGCTGACGTGGATGCCCTCTTCCAACCGACCGCGCAGGTCCGTGAAGCGGCTGCTCGCGTGGCTGCAAAGTCCGGCTTCCCTGCCGACTGGCTCAATGACGGCGTCAAAGGATATTTAAGCGAGAAGGCGGATTTCGCGTCGTTCCTCGAGCTCGACCACCTAAAGGTCTTGGTGGCGCGGCCCGAGTATCTGCTGGCGATGAAGTGCTTGGCGATGAGGATCGGCGCGGAGTTCCACGACTTAGATGATGTGCGCTTTCTTCTGCGCCTGCTCAATATCAGCTCGCACGATCAGGCCATCAGTGTAATCAGCAAATACTATCCGCTCGAGCGCTTCCCGCAGAAAACGCTGTACGCACTCGAGGAGCTCCTGCCAAAAGCCCCCGCCAACTCTGCGGGCTGAGTGGTAAGGATTCGGACGATGAAGCGTGAGTTGGCTCAGGGGTCGGCCAGAGATATAGGGCAAGCCTCGCGCAAATGTCGAAGGATCAGTTGCCGCTCTGACGGAGTGGAAGCTAATGTCCAGAGGCGTACAGGCGCGTCCATACCCGCTATGCGCCGGACTCGCGCAGACGGCATAAGACGCGCCTGTACTGCTATGGACAACCCCTCTCAAGGCTAGTACACCGGTTCGAATCCGGTAGGGAGCGCCATTCAACAAGTTACGTTTAATTGTGCGCTGTCGGGTGAAAATCGGGTGAAAACCCACGCCGAGTTGAACTGAAGATCTCCATGGACGTGCGCAAACATCCGACGCCGGTTCCGTCTAGTTAGGCTTGACGCAACCGGCCCTCCCCGCGGCGTCGTAGGTGTGGACGATCATCATCCCCGTCGCGCCCTCATAGGGCGAGCCGCGGCCCGCATCACGCAGGCGCTCAATGTAGCCCGGCGAACCGGACGATCATCAATAGTGCGGATCAGTCCTTCGACCTGGTGTGAGGCATCCTTTTGAACAAGCGGAGCGATCAATTTCGTTGTCACAGGGTTCGCGCCATCCAGCATTGCGCCCTGCCCCGCGCGAATGAATCCGGCCCGGGCACTCGTCCGCAGAGGCTTCGGCAGTCTCCGTTGGCCGGGTCCGGGCCGATCGGCCCACGCTCGCCTTGAGCGTCGTCGACCACAGCTCAGGCGCGGGAGCGATTGAGGACCTGGCGCACCCCTACTTGCAGGTCAGCCAGCTGAGCGCGCCCGTCCAGCCGACCAAGTTCTTGACCAGCTGGCAGCCTACGGCGTCAGGCGTCATCGCCAAGATTGCGGCTGTGAGTTGGACGACGCCGATGATTACCGCCAGCGTTACAGCTGCCAATGCGAGTCTTCGATCGGCGTGGCGTTGATGCTCTTGCTGCTGTTGTGAGAAGGCGTTGAGTTGGAGCTGGAACTGCCTTCTGTCCTCTTCCAGATGGCGCTGGTTTTCGAGTGCAACCTGATCACGCGGAGGTACGCCAAGCTGCCAGCGGGACCACCTGGGGCAATGTCGATCTCTCCAGATGACCGCGAGCCACGCAGGTTCTCCCGGAGAGCCTGACCCTTCACCCTGGTGGCGTGCCTCCTGGAAGAGATTTGCAGCGCGCACAAAGCACGTAAGCTCACACTGGACCGCTGTCGGGTAACCAACGGGCACGAACGTTAGACCATCGTTCGGATGCTCCCGGTAATACTCTTCGGCCTCATCGTATACCGCGTAAATAGGTCGTGGCGCTGAGCCCCCAGCGCGCACGCTCTTTGCGAGCCACCCGCAGGTACCACAGCAGCCCTCGGTCGGTCGTTCCATTAGGGTCGCAATCCTAGCTCGCTCGTAGGTAGTTGAAGGCAGGACAATTCTTACCGCCTCAAAGTTATGAGTACCCCTAGTGAGTACCCCACATGGCATCCACCCGTGGCAACCGGGGTATTCCGTGAACAACGGACCGACGGGCCATCTGTCATGCCACGACTGAAAAGCACGTTAACACCTTCATCGAGGTAACAACGCGCTCGCCAAATCTCATGCGATCGGTTTACCGGCCGCTTCTCTAAACTCACGCGCCAATGCCATGTTGCTACGACTGTCTGACGTACTGTGTTGGGTTGATGGCTGTGTCTAACATTTCCCCTAGATGCGGCCAGATAACGCACGGTCTCTGAGTCGAAGTATTGTCCTGGGCAACGCAGGTTGCAGCTTTCTTCAACTCTTACGCGCAGACAATGACTTAACCTCCCAGGGCGTCCTTCGATATCCCTGTATGTAGCATGGTGCGAGCCCTAGCGGATCAGCAAACGCCAGCGGCTTGTTGACAACGTAGCCCGCCGGTTTCGAACCGTGGATAGGTGGATAGCGATACGCAACGCGCTCTTGGCGGCGTGAACTCTTAAAGGGTGTACGAATTCATGACCTCCCGCATCGCGAGGGCCATCGCAACAAGCGACCGGTCTGGAAGAAGAGCGGCTTGCACGCTGTCAAGAAGAGCATCGGCAACGTGCATGCCGTGCCAGAGGCGAAGATTCGCTACTGTGCGAAGACCTGAGTTTCAGACATCCGAGCTTCCACGCGTTCGAACCTCGGTTTCAGGGTCGGCACCCGCGTCGGAAGCGCCCCATTGAACTGATCGCGGTACAGATGTAGGAGAGCGACCGTTGCTGCCAGGGAGTTGATTGTTCTGATGAAAGGGAGGCCTCTGCAGATCGGGTCGGTAATGCCGGTGGCGACGGGCGTCGATGTCAACTTCTTGCGGTACTCCGATTCGACCTGTGCACCGACAACCTCGTAGAGCGCCGCGCGTTCCTCGATGCTGTGCGGCTCCTCCTTCTCAATCTCGGCCACTCGCCGACTGATCTCCGAATCCGTTGCTTCTCTCGCCTTCAGGCGCTGTTGAAAATTTGAAGCGTGAGGGTCGCTAATCAGCCGTAGGCGCATTAGGCAGCTCACGTCGTGGTCTTTCGCCCGGACTACCTGTACCCGACCATTCGAGACCAGAATTTCGGCTGGGTCGTCATACCACTGATAGGACACAAAGTCGCCGATTTGTCCCCAGGGAAGAGAGCTAACCGCTTTGGGAAGCGAGCCATTTCCATCGCTAGCGACCGAGACAGCCATATCAAACCTCATCACATCCCGGGCAATAGAGGTGTTTGCGATGGCTGGATTGATGGCGAATACCCACTCATCACCGAAGTGGGCACGATGGACCATTCCAGCCAGGCCAGCGGCGTCGCCGATCAGGGTCGCGCCCGGGTATTTAGCCTGTAACTCAGGAGTCGGCTGAATAAAGTTGTAGGCCGCCCAAAGCTCCGTCCGCGAGATCGGTCCATAGTCCCCCTGTAACCCATCTTTAAATGCGACGGTCACACGAACCGAATCCGGATCCTCGGACTCGTAGGTGATCTGCTCGATACCTGCCGCAGGGCCATGGGGTTCGTTGCCAATGAGCACTCCGCCAAACTCCACCGCGATCTCGGCAAGGTTGTTGTTAAAGGTGACATAGCCTCCAGCGCCACTTCCTGATCCAGCGCCTCCTCCCCGCGGACTGCCGCCCCCATTCGCCGCGGCTCCTCCACCCGAAGACAGCGGAGGATTACCGGGCCCTCTCGCGCCCGGCGCTCCCCCGGAGACAGAGGCCGATGGGAGGGCGACCAGCGCCGGCGCGCCACCGGGAGGCTTCTCGGGAGGTCTTGGATTGGTGATTGGGGCGGCCGGGACGTCAGGTCCCTGTTCTCCATTGAGCCCTGGTAGTCCTGAGTGACGATCCTTGCGATCGTCGCCGTCGGTTTGAGTCTCGGAAGACCTCTGTCGCACTCCCTGTCGTCCTGCTATCGCAGCGAAGCTCATGACACCGTCATCGTATGCGGAGCCAGGGAGCCCTTCGCCCTTTTCGGCGATGGCTTCTCTGACGTCTTGCACTCCCAGAAAGTCTCGGCGCGCCTGCAGACGCTTGGCAACCAATGCGTTGCCATCCATGACCGCACGGTCACGCGCCTCACGTGCGGCGAGCAGCGCTTCGAGACGTTCCCGCGCGGCCCGCTCACCTCCGGATACCGTCACCCCGTGCGCCGTGATGACTACGTTGTCACCTGCCTGCGAACCGGTGATGAATACCCGATTGGGACCCACTTTTCGTACGGCCTGAACCAGCGCCTCCGGATGTGGATGAAGGAACTGATTGCCTTCATTGGCCGTCGCAATCACTGAATGCACCTCGATGCCGCTATTAACATCCAATACCGGCGACATATCGTTGTAGCGCGAGCCGTGGTGAGACAGCACTACGGCTTGAAGCCGAACACGCTCGTTGCGCGCGCGCGCGACTGCTTTCTTGTCCGTAGCCCATCGCCGGATGAGCTTCTTGGAAGCGTCATCGAAATCGACCACGCTCAAAGACTCACCCCGGGCACCGGTGAGCGTGTACTCATTGATGATTGCAGAGTCGTGGACCTTTTCACCGATATCTCCAGGCCGGTAGGAATAATTCGTCATCCGCAGATCTGTTAGCACGGTCTCAAGACTGCGAATCTTTCCGTCCTGGAGGAGGAGTTCGTGCTTGACCGCGGCACCGCCCCCCTGATTCGACGCACGGTAGAGGTCATACAAACTGTCGGGGTTTTTAGGAGTCCCGGGCACATCGGCTGAGACCGTGTCAATGAACGTAATCGAGGCGAACTGCGCCATCTGAGGGTTTGTCACGAGTGTCTTCAGGCCGTCGATATGATCGGCGTGCGGATGCGAGCACGAGATCACGAGATGCTGAATGTTCAGCTCCGGTCGCGACAGGTACTGCAGGACCGACACGCCATCGATCTCAGCACCGGTGATTCCGCTCTCGGCACGGCCCCCGTCGTGAATAATCGCGGTATTAGAGCCCCTGTCGATAATTACGCTGCCAGTACCGTCGCCCTTGAGCGCAAGAAACTGAAGGAACGCCTCGGCCCAAACAGGGGCACAACCCAGCAAGAGCCAGGCGAGCAATGTTGCAGACGCGATCCGACGCACACGCCCGATCATAGAACCCCCATGTCTCGATCGATTTGTCTTCCGCCGGCTGTCGCTCTCTACGTCGCTCACAGCAGTCCTTTACTGTATCTACTGTTCGTTTCCGACATTTGATCTCAGGCCTTTGCAAAGCTGACAAGTTGTGGCATTCGGGCACGTGAAGCGCGCAGCCGGTTTGGATTGCTGTTGTGCAGCAGGAAATGCGGAGACCACATTCGGCCGATCGAAACGTGAATCGATCGGCGGGCGGTACACCAGGGTCAGCCGCGCGCGTCCCAGGCGCTGACCTTTTGCATTAACCATGCTCGCGGGCATGGAAATCGGAAAAATGAGTTCGCGGTTTGCTGCCAGGATCCCGGTAAAAGGGGCTGATTGCCCCAGGGCGTTGCCCAAATCGTCACAGGCGAAGATGCCCCTGGAGTGGCCCGCGCCGTTGACGTTCGCCGTCGAATTGCCACGCACCCGGCGCCCTGGGTCAATTGCGGACTCTCGCTGCTGGCGAAGACGAATTGCTGGCCCTGGCCCGACGAGTAAGCTTGGGGCGTCCCGCCGGAGGGGCAGGGTTCGGTATGGGGCTGGTTACTGGCACATCCGGGGAACTTGACGGCGTTGAATTTGAACACAAACCAGCAGTCCACCGCGTGCCTCTTGGCGAGCCACGGCGGGGACTGCCGGATGTCTCCGCAATTGAAGGTGGGGGCGGCGGAGCCGGCGTGGGTGCCTGTGGCGCGGCGGAGCACCCGGCCGTCTGCGTTCAACGTTTGCTGACGAAGCCGGCCCTGCCGTCGCCCGTCTGGGTCTGGTACCAGGCCGCTTGGGAGGCTATGAACGGCAACGATTGGCCGGGCTTTCAGTACCCGACGCGGTCGCTTTGTGCATTCGGGTGGGCACGCAGCACGGCGGCGGTGACGAGATCGGGCGCAGGGACGATGCAGGCGGCCGCCGTGGTGGCCGTGCACGCGCCGACATGAGCAATCCCAGCCCCGCAGCGAGGGAAACCCTCGTGCTTCTGTCCCTACACTGTCGTCCGTCCGTCGAAAATCCCATAACCGCCGTGCCGGTGCTGAGACATCTTACGTGCGCGAGACAGCTAGTTAACGGGGGAGTATCGATGGCAACGGAACCCACCGGCCGGAATCTGATTCTGTGCTTCGACGGCACCAACAATCAGTTCGGCACGGAGAACACCAGTATTGTCCGGCTCATCCAGGTTCTGAACCGCGACCCGGACCATCAACTCTTGTTCTACGATCCCGGCGTTGGCACGTTGCCGGAGCCCGGCTATGTCAGCGCGCTTGGCCAGTGGTTCTCCAAGGTGTCGGGGCTGGCCTTCGGAGCCGGCCTCTTTGACAAAATCGCGGATGCCTATCGTTTCCTGATGGAGCATTGGCGGCCGGGCGATCGCGTCTTTGTGTTTGGCTTCAGTCGGGGCGCGTACACGGCGCGGGCCCTTGCCGCCTCGCTTCACCTCTTCGGACTTTTGCCCTCCGGGAGCGAGAACCTGCTGCCCTATGTGCTGCGTCTGTTTCGGGCCTCCCCTCGCCGTCTACGGGAGTCCAAGGGCAAGCAGGCGGAGTTTTGGGCGCTGTGCGATGAGTTCCGCGAGACCTTCTCTCGCGCCCTTGCCAGATACCCGGATCGGAGGTTTCCAATCCATTTCCTCGGGCTTTTCGATACCGTGTCATCGGTCGGGTGGGCCTGGGATCCGCTCCGGCTGCCCTTTACGGCGGAGAACCCCAGCGTGGCCATCGTGCGTCATGCGATTTCGATTGATGAGCGCCGCTGTTTCTTTCGCCAAAACGCACTCTCGGCGGCGCCAAACCAAGACCTGCAGGAGTTCTGGTTCGCCGGCGTGCATTCCGATGTCGGCGGCGGCTACCCGGAAGCAGACGGGGGGCTCTGGCGTGAGGCTTACCGGTGGATGCTGGATGAGGCCAAGGGGGCGCAGTACCTCACCGATCCCCAACGCGAGATCGCCGTGTGGCAGCGTCACGCGCCCCCGGCACAAGCCTGGACGCAATTGCAGCATGAGTCGCTCAAGGGGTGGTGGTGGCTCGCCGAGTGCTTCCCCAAACTGTCTATCACAGTACGACCGGGAGGCGTCGACCGCATATGGGGCTCGGGCGCAGAAGACGCATCCCGGCGGGCGCCCATCTGCATGCTTCCGCGTGTCGGCGGGTCCGAGACCGGGATCCCCCCTATTCACCGCCCAATCTGCCGCCACCACTGCTGGCGATGATCCGCGCGAAGCCTCCAAGTAACCCTATTTTTGTCCAAGGATGTCCTGTGACAACGGATTGAGGTAGAGCTAAGGAGACATCGCCGTGCAAAGGCCCCCCAGTCAGAACGGTGTCATTCAGACCGCACGCCGTCCGCTTAAGATCTTCGCCTCCGACCCCTTGCTGGGCCGCACGTTCGGCAATCGAGCCCGCATCGACATCGCCAATGAGGCGCTCACCACAGGTCCGATCGGACGACGCATCGAGGTCATCGACTACGACGGCGCGCAAAGATGCTTCTACACCCCCGTCGACCTCGACAACCCCGCCATCCTGATGCAGGGGGGACTCGACCCCTCCGAGTCCGATCCGCGATTTCACCAGCAGATGGTGTACGCGGTGGCGATGAAGACACTGGAGAATTTCGATCGCGCCTTGGGCCGCGTGCTGCGTCTCGGATCGCAAAACCGAAAGCGGGGCGCCCCCTATCCGAGACTGCGCTTGTTTCCCCACGCCTTCCATGGGGCGAACGCCTTTTACAGTCCTTCTCTGAATGCCATCCTGTTCGGATATTTCAAAGCCGACGCCGCGGACATCGGTCCGAATCTTCCGGGTCAGACCGTCTTCACCTGCCTTTCGCACGACGTCATCGCGCACGAGATGACGCATGCGATCGTGGACCGGTTAAGACCGCTCTTTCTCGAACCCTCGAACGTGGATGTCCTCGCCTTTCACGAGGGGTTTGCCGATCTCGTGGCGCTGCTTCAGCACTTCTCGTTTCAGGATATCTTGCGCGATCAGATCCAGCGCACGCGCAGCGACATTCGAACGCCGACTCCGCTCGTGGAGCTGGCACGCCAATTCGGATTCGCCTCGGGCGGAGGCAAGGCATTGCGCTCTGCGCTGGATGAGCCCAATGCTAAGCTGCTCACGGATACCATCGAGCCCCACGCTCGCGGCGCGATTCTGGTCGCCGCGGTGTTCGACGGTTTCTTCAAGACCTACCGTCGCCGGATTACGGATCTCATTCGTATCGCTACGGGCGGCACGGGCACGTTGCCTCAAGGCGATCTGCATCCAGATCTCGTCAACCGCATTTCGGGCGAAGCGGTCAAGACCGCGCAACGGGTCCTGGACATGTGCATCCGCGCTTTCGACTACATGCCACCGGTCGATGTTGCGTTCGGCGACTTCTTGAGGGCGATGATCACCGCGGATTTCGAGTTGATCCCGGATGACGAGTCCGATTGTCGAGGGGCGATGATCGAGGCTTTCCGGCTGCGGGGCATTTACCCGGATGGGGTGACTTCTCTGGCAGAGGAGTCGCTCTTGTGGACCAACATCGAAGGACGCCTTCCGGCCCTCGGAGCGGAGGCCCTCCCGCTGCTCCGCGAGGTGTTCTTCAGTGCGGTGCGGTCGTTCGATGCGGGCTGGCAGTCCTCCTCCAGCCCCACCAATTTGGACACGTTGGATCCTTCGTCGCAATCGGTGCGAGTGGACGAAGGCGAAGAGATCGATTTAGACGTGACCGCAGACTTTGCGCAGACGCTTCACGAATACGCCGGCAAGAACGCGCTCGCGTTGGGGCTAGATCCCGCTGCCAGTATCCAGGTACGTGGGTTTCACACGGTCTTCCGGGTGGCCCCGAACGGCCGGCTGTTGATCGAGCTCGTCGCGCAGTTTGCCCAGCGCGACCGCCGGAATAGCAGCTTAGATCTGGGTGGCATTCCGTTCCGGGGCGGTTGCACGCTCATCGCCTCATCGAACGGTGAGGTGCGATACCTCATCTCCAAACCGCTGAATACGCCCGGCACCGATCCGGTGCGCGTGGCGAAAGGGCAGATGCGACTTGACAAGCAGCGGGAGTACCTTGCGATGTGCGATATGCGCAACGCGCAGACGCCCTACTTCACGCCCCAGGAGTATCAGGGCCGAATGCTGGAGCTCATGAATTTTGCCGGACTTCACGGAGGTTGACATGCCGCCCGTCAAAAAGAAGGCCTCCGCCCCCGAACCGGACAAGAGCGTCGCGATCCGCATGTACAACGTCGGTTTCGGCGATGCGTTCCTGGTGCGGATCCCGAATGGATCCTCCTGCTGCAAGATTCTGTTCGACTGTGGATCGATTGAGGCCGTCGATCAGCCGATCGGGGACATTGCGAAGGCCATCGTGCGTGATGTCACCGACCCCGATGGCACGCCTCGAATCGATGTGATCGTGGCGACGCATCGTCACAAGGACCACGTCTCAGGGTTCGCCTCGGCGGTCTGGCAGACGGTGCAGGTCAAGGAGGTCTGGATGCCTTGGACCGAGGATGAAACCGATGCCGAAGCGCGCCGAATCCGAGACATCCAAAGCCGACTGGCCCTCGCGTTGGATCAGTCTCTGACGATAAAGGCCGCTGCAGCGGCGGCGAGCCCCACGACGCCCCCGGTTGATTTCAAGCGCTATCAGGAGGTGGTGAGCAATGCCCTGATGCTCAGCAATGATAAGGCCATGAAGACCCTCCATGCCGGCTTCGAAGGCCAGGCCCTGCGACGATTTCTGCCTACAAAAGTTAACGATGAGCGGACATTTACGACCCCCGCCCTACCGGGAGTCCGGATTCACGTGATGGGGCCAGCTCGATCGGCGGACGTGATCCGTGACATGGATCCCCCGAAGGGTCAGAGCTATTTGAGACTCAACGACGCACTCGATGCTGGAAGGGGTCCTCTGCCCGCCCCGTTCGATGCGGATTTCGTGCAGCCCACCTCCGGTACTTTAGCGAACTTACTGCCTGACGATGAGGTGGTCATCCAGCAATCCAGCTCGCTATCCGAGTTTGCGGTCGCGGTCGCCCTGGACAAAGCCGTGAACGGGACGAGCCTCATGCTGATGCTCGAGGTGGCTGGTACTTATCTGTTGTTTCCGGGCGATGCGCAATGGGGGACCTGGCAGTCGGTTATGGCCGACCCGCAATGGCGCGACCTACTCACGCGCGTCTCGTTCTACAAAATCGGTCACCACGGCAGCCACAACGCCACGCCGAAAGACTTTGTGGAGAAAATGGTGCCCGAGGGCATCTCCGCCATGGCCTCGACCTGCACCCGTTCAATGTGGCCGGATATTCCCAAGCCCGAACTGCTCACGGCCCTCGCCAGCAAGCATGCGAATGTGGTGCGCAGTGACCAGGAAGACCAACCGATGCCACCGGGTTTCACACTGAGCGACGGGGTGGTCGAGGTTCGCGTGCCTCTCTAAGGAACTCTCCTCTTCCAGCGGATATCGACCGACGGTTGACCCTCGCGACGCAGGCCCGCGGTCCCGGTGGCCACCGCGAGCCACTCCGGGCGGTAGTTCTTGACGGACGGATGTCCGTAGTCGTTGGCGCCGTACTGAGGTGCTCCCCGATTTAGTACGGCCGGGAGTTACAGAGTCCGCGATTGATAATTCTACCTCCGTCATCCTCGCCGAACCATTTTTGGTACCCTGGTTCATGGGAAACTCCCGACGACCATAACGCTCAACTTAGCACTGCAACTGTTGCATCAATCATGAGCCTGATTTGGCGGCGCGTGGGTTTGGGAAGGTAAAGTGCGCACTGGTCTTGTCATTTTTGCAGGGTGTTTGTTCAGTCTTGCGACCGGCTCTACAGCTGCGCGAGCAAAGGACCTAGCGCTTGGCGGCGCAATCATCGCGCCTGGTGAGGTTATTGAGCACGGTTGGGTCGTGATCCACGAGGGGCGTATCGCGAAGGTGACGGAGGATGCCCCGCAGGGAGACGGAGTGGAGCTGCTCGAGACGGGTGGGCTGATCTTCCCGGGGTTCATTGACCTGCACAATCACCCGATGTATAGCGTATTCAGTCATTGGAAAGCTCCGCAAGTCTTTGCCAACCGCTATGAGTGGCGGCGCCTTCAGGCCTACAAGGACGCGATAGGCACTCCAGGCGGCGAGCTACAAAGGAAGGACGACCAGACCTTCTGTGATCTGGATGAGAACGCGGAGGTGATGGCACTTATTGGCGGGACGACGTCCCTCACGGGGATCTCTGGCCGAAAGACAGAACCGCCGGTGCCCGGCTGTGTGGCTGGGCTGGTTCGCAACTTGGACTGGGCAAGTGGATTCGATGGACCGGGGGTCGGACACGAACGCGTAAAGAATGCGCTTGGCATTACGCTCGGCGACATGAAGCCGGACGAGGCAGCTTCGAACGAGGCAGCCCTCGCAAGTGGCGGCCTCGACCTCCTCCTAATGCACATTGCCGAAGGCTCGCCTCAGGATCTCGAAACCTCCCTTGAGTTTGCAGCGCTCGAGGGCAGGGGCTTCCTGCGACCCCATGTAGCCGTGATCCATGGGACCGGTTTGGTCGAGGACGATTTTCGGGTAATGCGTGCAGCCGACGTGGCGCTGATTTGGTCGCCTCGCAGTAACATAGAACTCTATGGTGTAACCACGGACATAGCTGCGGCCATTAGGCAGCGAGTAACCATCGCATTGGCACCAGACTGGGCGCCGACCGGCAGCATCAACATGCTTGGAGAGCTCCGATTCGCTAACCGTTATAGCCGCGACCATCTTGCAGGGGCGCTGTCCGACGAACGTCTTTTCGAGATGGCCACCTCGATACCGGCTCGTATTGCCGGTATAGAAGACAAGGTGGGCCGCATCACTCCAGGCCTTTATGCCGATCTAATCGTACTGAAGGGCAACCCGGCGCAACCGTTCAAGTCCCTCGTTAACGCGCGCCCAACGGATGTCCAGCTGGTCCTGATCGCCGGCAAACCAATGTACGGCTCACCGCAATTTCTCTCCAAGCTCCGGGTGTCGACTGAATCGGTCGATGTATGCGGCACTCTGATGGGATTGAACAAGTCGGAGCTGCCGGATGGACCGCTGGCAGCCGTCCGCAATCGGTTAAAGTTGGACCTAGCCCAATACAAGCTCTCCCTAGCACCAATTGCGGAATGCGCTCCGTAGTAGTTCGTTGCGTCAAATGTTCGGGAGACGATTCTGTTCTCCACCGTCGACGGCACAGGAAAACAGGAAATGGAAGAAGTAGCCCTGGCTGCGCCTCGCTAGGCCGGCGTAGGCTAGAATCTCGTCAACAGTAAGCAGCTCAGGGCAACAACACGGTCAAGACCGCGACGGCGGGATTGCCTTGCTAATTGCAGACCGCAGGGACGTTCAACGAAAGCGTCGTCTTTCCCAAGGTAAGTTTTACCGGCAGCTTAAGGTTCAGAGGGGTGGCGCCGCGCATAAGTGACGGCATATTGTCGAACGTTATCGTGTAGTAGTTCTCTCCGACTTGATGATTGATTACGCCGGCGTACGTAATTCCGTATAAACCCTGCACGGACGCGCCACTGAGTTTCCCAACATCCGAACCGGAAGCCTTGAGATTGAGCTTTGCAGGTAGGTGGCAAAGATCAACTGGTGCGCCTGAGGCGGGGGCAATGGTGACCACGGGTCCTTTGGCTGCCTTTTTCTTGTTCTCGCTAGCGGTCTCAGACTTGCATGTACCTTCAATGGGCAACGTGCCCGTGGCCAACCCCTGGGGCCCCTTCATGGTTAGAGAAAGCGGGATCGAACTGCGATCCGAAAGCTGTAGATTCTCGAACAGGAGATGCACCAGCTCCTCTCCTGTTGGCGCCACATTCTCATACGGTTCTGGGCCTGAAAGCACCTTCCCCCTTGTCTGATCGAGGTGATAGTCGCTGCCCGCTGGGGCCAGATGGGCGCCAATCACCCAAATGTCTGCAACCGTCTGACAGGCCGGTATCGCTTTTGGATAGATCGTCAAGTCCCCGACAACTACTGCCTTGGGAACCTGAGCGCTGGCAGTCTTGCATACTTCATCAAACTTAGGCAGCTTGCATTCCTCATGCGTCAAGTGATCGTTTGCTGCTACGCCATTAAACAGCTGTTCCTGTGACTGAGCTACGGGAGCCGCGATGGAACGAGAGCCCCCAGCATCCGTTGCACCCGGCAGCTCATAAAGCGCGCTGTCATATCCCTCTATGTAGTACGTGTTCGTCACGCGAGAGACGTAACGGTGGTCGGTGAGACTGGAAACTGTGATCGCGATCTCCGCCCCAGTCGATGACGTACGCAAACCCGAAGACGCCCAGTACGCTACTTCTCCCGCTGCCACTGCTCCGACTGCTGATGCCTCGCTGAAGTGCTTCACGAGGTGCCGGACCGCGACAACGCCCATAGCTAACAAGGTATATTTGCCTGGATATGGCCGGTCATTCGCAATGGTGTGCTTGATAACAACCACATCAGCGATTTTTATGATGCCAATCTTGTGACTCTTGCACCCCCTCCAATCGGGGGCTACGTACGCGAAATTGTCCTTTCTTTCGACCACAGCGGTAGTAATCGCGTCTCCCAAAAACGCCTGGAACTTCGACTCTTGTTTCGGTCGCCAGATGAGCACGCAAACCTTAGACCTTTCTCCATCTGCTGATCCGTCCCTTCCTGGCCCATTCTTTCCAAGCTCCTTAAAGGGCAAGTCGGCTGGGGCCGGTTCCACCTCGTACCTCTGCTCAAACTGAGTTTCTTCGAAACCCTGACCAGCCCCCCTTGCCTGCTCTCGCACATGCGTCTCTTTTTCGACCTCATAGGGTGAGGAGCCGCTGGGGATGGACTCCGCGGCCCCGCTCCGCTCAAACTCTCCCTCATCATCGTTTTTAGCCACGTCATCCGCGCCGTTGTCTTTTGCGCGGCGCCTCTTTTCTTCCATCGAGACCCTGAGTTGATCCACTACGTCACGCGCAACGACGTTCCAGTGCTGAACAGAGGACAACTTTGTCTGTGGACTATCGCGATGTCCCGCTATCGTCGGCATATCCGTGCAGGCGGAGCAGCCTATCGCCGCCCAAAAAGCGAGAACCCCCGGCGGAGACACGAGTGCTTGCATTACCTTTCCTAAAACTCCCGCTTCGGGGGTTCGACCTGCACTCAAACAACAGCGCATCGCGGGAGTCTCTTTACCGCCGCTCGAAGCGCGGAACCGGATAGAGCTGAATCGGAGTACCTATAGCCGTCCCGTTGGCGTCCGTCACACTAAGCACGATCGGGATACCGGGCTGGATGTCTGACAGTTGCAAGTCGCTCGTGCACAGCCCCGTCGCGTTTAAAGCGATTTTGCCGTTCTGAGACGCTATGCAAGCTCCGTCCGGCACTACCGCCGCTCCGGCAACTGTGAGGCTAAGCGGCGGGGCCAAGCTTGGCGTTGATGGCACTCCAAATCCTTGTGAGCAGGCTGCCATAAGCTTCCCCATATCTCCAACAGTTATCTGAGCGACCCCGCCCATTCCGTCCGTTGAAACAATATTACTGGACACACTAATTGCCTTTTGTCCTCCCGCACACACCTGCGTAGCCAGATTCACCGCCGGACTAGCACTGCCGGTTGCGCCAGCTGTGCTCTGTGGTGCACTACCTTTTGATCCGGCAGTCAGGCTTAGCTTCGCCAAGTGCTCGTATGATCCAGAGTTCGCTACGTGCTCCCCAACATTGGACAGGTATAGCTGCACACCCAACAATGTCGCACCGAGGTCCACGTTGTTTTTTGGCGCCGCAACGTCGTTTCGCGCGATAACGGTGAGCTTCGCGGGATTCGGAAATGTAATCGCCAAGAGGTACGGCTTCGACACCGAAAGTGTCATGCTCGTTGGCGATAGCCATCTCAGTTGTCCGTCCGGCATTAACACGGCTGCCTCCGCCCGAAGTTGATCGGACGTCAGGTTCTCCCCACCAACAAGCGTAACGGTTTCTTGAGTCAGGTCTGCACTGTCACTCACCACCGCAAGCTGTTCGGAGTCCGGGAGACGTGGTGTTGCATCCTTCAAAGGAATAATGAAATCGGAAAAATGCGTGTTCGCTTGGAGCTCAAGCAGTGCGCTATAGAAAAATTTGAATTTCTCCTCGTCAGTAACTTCAAGGGCTCCGAGATGGATACCGAGACAGCCCTCTAGTGATTCGAAGTCCTCGCGGTCTGCGGCGCGTAGTAGGTCCAGGTACGCATCGATCTGTTCGGGACTGTCAATGTTATAGCGACCACGCGTGCTCTTCACAAAACCACGGTAAGTGCAACCATGAACAACCGCATCGTAGCCATAGCTTTTAACTGTATCTGATACCTTCTTAGCAAGATCGGAACGATGGCGCACCTCCGGGAGGAAATTTGAGGTTGGATCGGCCGCGAGATCAGGCGAATCGGCGCGAAGAAAGAACGTATGAGTTATCACCGATATCTGATCAATGGGAACACCTGCGTAGTGCTCACTTGTGCCTTTCCCCGAACTCTCGCCGGAAGGCCTCGATATATTTACAAACGCCTTCGTAAGCACGAATAAAGACACATTGTATGTCCGCGGAATCAGAGCAGGTTGGCCGGCGCCGGAGTAAGCGGCCCCCAACCTGATGCGTATAGTGTCGTCGCTGACTCGGCCCGCGGTAACTAAACTGTTTTTGTCATAACTCGCCAACCCGCGTTGTGAGTTGGAGCCAGCGCCAAAGCCCGCTCCCAGGCCTGTTTTACCGATGGATCCCGAAAGCTGCAACAGCGCTTGGCGTATTTGCTGAACGCTCTGTTGGACACTGGAAGTTTCTAAGGCGTCCGTGATGATCAGTGGTTTAACGACAATAGGACCAGGCGCGCCGGCATTGGCATGCGTCGTGAGAGAGTTCTCGACGCCGGCGATGAGGGAGCTTGGAATGAGCGTGATGTCGACAAAGGCATCGTATGACCAATCATCCCGGAGGGGTTGTATATTTATTTGAAAGGTTATCAGGTGGGCGGTGTAGCCGTGGGGAATGTACTGTTGGCTAATTTGGTTATCGAGGATCGCGGCTTGTTGGAAGAGTGCTGTGCTAGTCACTAGCAGCTCAGACCCGTCAACGGGAGCCAACGCCGTGGAGGGTGCAACGTTCGTGGGAGTCGCAGCCTGCGGGAGCGTGGGTAAAGGCGGTATGCTTCCAGGCGACTGCAGTGTGGACGGTTGCGTGGTTGCTGAAGATTGCGCCCCGGGCGACGCACCTGTGGTCGGGAGATTGATTCCAAGATTGCCCGCAAGAACGGTAGATAGAAGCAAGCTTTGCGCTTCGGTGGTGCTGGCTGCGATGTTCTGTGCCTGTTGGATTGTCAGCTTGAGATTTGGAGTCAATAACGATGAGATTGAAGACCATGGAACCTCGGGATAGGCCGATATATATATATTTGCGACCTGTTGGGCGGTTTGCGCCACCGGCACTTTCCGCTCGTGGTAGTGCGCGCATGCTGCCAACGCGTAGCAAGCCGGCAGGATCACGCACAGCCTGCCGCTAGGCATGCCCCGTCGTATCCGGGATTGCAGGGTCGTGCGCTTCGCCAATCGTACTTCTGCGGTATTCAGCGACGCAGGCCGCCGGTCTTCTGGTTGTCGCCTACAGCGGCCGCTTTTGTAGGATCTGTCGCTCGCCGATCAGCGATCTCACCGCTTGCTTGATTGATCTCCCAGAGCGGTGGTGAGCAACCGCCAGTAAGCCACGGCGCAGCCGATATGCGACTGTTCCAGAGCCCCGCACTGCAGTCGTTTGGAAGTTCGCATCTCTGGACCCTTGACGGATGATCCAATCGGAGAATTCCTCATTACCCGCGAAAACGGACGCTGCGCGTCGGGCGTAACGGAGAGCGTCAGACCAATCCGCCATGCCTTACGTTCGTTTCCCAAAACCCAACGTTTTTTTGGACGCGCTCGGCCCACCTAGAGTGCCGTGTCTCTCTCTAACTGTCGTGTCTCACGAAACCATCGCACCGGTTCTCGTGCCTTTTCGTCGGTACTTCCACATTGTCTGTAGTGGCGTCCTAATTGTGCTGCGCTTGCCGCAGTGCGGCATCCGCAAATCCGTTGCCTCTGCATCGCCGTGTCGAAAGGCTCCGAAGTCCGCCCGGCCTCCTGCTTTTGGTGCCTGAACCTATCGAGTAGGAGTTAAGGTCACAGGCTTATTGCCGCGGTGCAAGCCTGATCCGTGAGTGAGACAGTGTCCTCTGTAGGGACAGAATGAACATGATTAGCGCATATTCGACCCAATTGCGTGTCATTGCATCCGTAGAGCAAAGACGCCGAGATGCGCGCCCGTAAGCGGAGGTGGCCGTGCAACTGCTCTCAGCGGCGAATTCATCGTAGACGCGCGTACTCAGTCGACGTTCTTGTGTTTCCCGGTAACGATGCACTGGGCAAGGGAGGCATTGATGGTGAGCGAGAAGTGCTCCAGGCTGATTTGGACCTCGCAGAACGAGGTAGTGGAGCTTGAATGCGGCGAGTACGCCAGCATCCCCGAGGCTGCCGCTGATCTTTAGGCCGCCGAGGCCCGACTTCATGCGCAGTACCTGGCCGCTCTCGATTACCACTACCCACACGACATCAAGGCAGGAACTTGGCGGGTTATACCCGCGGAGATCCGCGCCAGTGCCATCCGCGAACATGCGGCGGGGAGCGTGTCCGCGATCCGTAGATTCTGGAATCCGGGGACCGCGCCGATCCGTCTGGGCCTAAGGCCGGGAGATCTGGAGAACTGCAACGGGGTACTGTAAGCCGGTCTAGGTCGCAGCGGGTGCACTGATAACATGCTGGGGGCTAGCGAGGCCTTGTGGGAAGAGACGCTATGAGCGTAGCCATTGAGCAAGTTACGGCGCAGCCACCCCCCAAATGGGAGGAGATCGTCGTAAAGATTCAACGAATCGTAGGCAGCGGCCTATTGGTTTCATGCCTAATGGGAGCGCTGTCGTTCTTCAAGGTGCCGTTGCCGAACTGGATAAACGTATCCGCGGTAGTTGTAGTTCTTGCAATCCGCACGTTCGTTGTCTTGATCCAATGACACTCAACGCCCACCTTCTCGACGTCCTCAGCATCAGTTGCGCGGTTCTATTGGTCGCCGTTCGACTAGGTCGGCGCCTCGCGGCCGGCGTCAAACCTCTGTTCGACACGGGCGTTCTGACAAACGATGCGTGGAACGCCGCGGCCCTACCGAATTTTGTGTGCATGACGGCCGTAGCCATCTGGCCAACCGAGTTAGGACCTTTGATAGAGACAGCGTGGCTATCGGTTAGCCTTGCTGGACTTCTTGCAGTGCTTTTCGTAGTCGGCGAACTGCTGAAGTAGCGTGCATGGCGTGAATCGTCAGCAGCACGGCGACATCGATCGACGGATTCCCCGTGCTGGATTACTGCGCAGCGCTGCTCTCGCCCCTCCAAGGAGCCCCGTTGGACTGTCAACTAGGCGTCCGGAACCGCGCGGCGCACAGCGCGGACGCCGGGTAACCAAGCACCGTATAGAGTCTGCCCGCCGGCGACTTTCGATTATGCGAGATCCGCGAGGCGTCCAGGAAATCGACGGCACCCAGCGACTTGGCCGCGTAAGCTGGCGGTTGCCAGAGCGCGATGTCGAAGTGGTCCGAATCTCGATCCCCTTTCAGTTTGGGGGTGACCATCACCACACCCCCCAGTACAGGCACCGGATTCGTCCCCGGAAGCCCGGCGAAATAGGGCGAGTGATTGGCGAGCTGGTCCGCGATGTGCGCGGCGGTCACGACAATCGGCGCGCCGTCGACATTGAGAAGCAGACAGCTACCGATATGCTCGGGTCTTAGTATGGCGGCGCTGTTGCGGTAGACCGGCCGGACCGAGGCTCGAAAATCGCGCTCCGCCTGCAGCGTAAATCGGTCTCCCGGATCGAGTGGCTCAATATGTCCTAATACCCTGCGCGGACTGGGGCTGACTCGACTTCATGCACGGCGACGACTCTGTGGTGACTCTGGAAACGCCTCTTAGAAATATTAACTGCGAGCTATTAACAGCACGTAGGGGATTGGGACTGTTCCTGCAGTCCTAGCAGCCTGTCGGACTTAACGAGTTCGGGTACCATGCAGTGGGCATAAGCTTCACCGAAGCGACCGTTTGATGAGCACCGCTCGACCGATTGATCGCGGTACAAGCTATGCTGCCGCCCTCCGTGGAGGAGTGGCCGCCGGATCGGCATCTGGCGCGCTTCGCGGTCGAGACTGTTGACCAGATTGGACCTGACGGAGATGACGCGGGAATATCGCGGCAGTGGCACGGTGGCGTATCACCCGGCGGTGTTGCTGGGGCTGCTGATCTACCGCTATGCCACGGGCGAGTACTCCAGTCGCAGGATCGCCCAGGCGCCGTACGAGTCGGTAGCCTTTCACTTCATCGCGATGCGGCACGGCCCGCTCGACAAGCGCGCAGACAATCCGCTGAGCCAGCCAAATTGAATACTGTATAAATGTACAGTAGTATATTTTCGTGGCATTTGCAACTCCAGGTCCGCGTAGAGCCCAGCCTAAAGCTGCCGCCGAAAAGGCAGCAACCTTAGATCACCGTACTCTGACTAATTGGAGTGAAGTCTCGATCATCGGTCGCTGCAAGGAGCTGAAGGTGTACGCCGCAACAATTGTCGCATCGGAGACGCTTTCGTGCGCAAGGGATTCCGCCAGGTCGCGCGAGCATCAGCGCTTATGACGCACGCGCGCAGTTTTGCCTTGACTGATGCCTGAGGCGTTACGAGTATCCTCGGCGATCTCAAATAAATGCATCACCTGGATAGATTCGTCGATCGTACTCCGTTGAAGACTTCCGTCGGCGTTTCAGCGTGCCAGGGACACTCCCTAGCGCGGCGTGGATCGTTGAGGCCTAACAGCGGCAAAAGAAGCGAAAAATGTGGAAGTCTGACTTGCCAGAAATCGATGTATGGGTGGTCGCAAGGCGCATGGAGAGCCTCGCATTCGAGTCCAACAGAGAAATTGAGGAGATCAGCGTTGTTAACAATGAAGATCCGGAGAACGAGCTAGTGCGCTTCTCAGGACACGAATCGTTCGCATGCCGTTATGCGTGGCTGCCGAAGGCGCTGCAGGCCGTTGTCACTGCGCCCGACATTTTCTCGAACGAAGACGCGGCGATGGTAGAACTAGGTGTCGGCAAGAACATGGTCCGTTCGATCCGCTTCTGGGCGGAGGCTGGTGGTATGGTGGAACCCGCCGACGTTGGTTTGGTGCCTAGTAGGCTTGGACATCAAATCTTCCTCGATAACGGTTTCGATTGCTTCATGGAGGACGTGACTACCCTTTGGCTAATTCATTGGAAACTCTCGACTGCCGCGAACCCTCTCCTCGCGTGGGACTTTTTGCTGAATCGGTGGCAAGAGGCAGAGTTCAGCGAGTCAAGGGTCCTGGTTGCTCTACAAAAGGAAGTCGGGGCTTTGGACCGCAAGGCTTCGAACGTAACGCTCCGGCAGCACTTGTCTATTTTTGTCCATACCTACCTTCCAGCGCGCGCACGCTGGGGTGATATTAGCGAGGACAATCTCGACTGCCCGCTTACGGAACTTGAACTGCTGGCGAAGGTCGGGGAGCGCGATAGTAAAGAGTCGGCCGGCAGGCGAGAACCCGTCTACGCTTTCCGTCGCGAGGACAAGCCGACTATATCGCACGGTCTGTTCGCATTTTGCGTGAACGATTTCTGGAATCGCCGCTATTCCAAGGAGAAGACTCTTCCAGCGAGGGCGGTCGCAAGCGGGTATGGAAGCCCGGGGCAAATTTTTAAGATTCCTGAACCGGAAATCTATCAGCGTCTCGCTGAGATCGACTCGACCACATCTGGACGCATACGGTACAGCGATTCCGAGGCACTTCCACAGCTGAGTCGCGTTGCCCAGCTCAACGACAGTGCGTTGATTGGAAACGCATACGGATAATTAAGATATGTCATCCCAGGTCATCGCCTCGTATTTCAATGTAACAGCGCGCTACCGGCGGTCTACCAACCTAGAGCGAGACTTCCGCGACCGCCGCGCGTTGGATAATTACGTGCTCACGTCTCACGCGCACGAGTGTCTGGACCGCCTCTCTCAAGGCATTCGGCCGGGCTCTACACAACGCGCATGGCGCGTTACCGGCAACTATGGTTCAGGGAAATCAAGCTTCGCATTGTTTTTGGCCCACTGGTTCTCCGGCGAAGCGGCGAAGTTATCGAAGGCGGTCAATGTCGATGTCCAGTACAACCGCTTTTCACTTGGCTCCAAGCCGCGTTACCTGCCCCTATTGATCACTGGCTCGCGCGAACCCATGGGTCGAGCGATAGTCCATGCGCTCGCTGATTTGTTCGACAAGCAGTATTCACGTGGGGCGAAGTCAGGGCTTCAAGTCCGGCTGCGCACAGCCGAAGCTAAGGACAGACTGCCGGACACAGAGGTACTCGCGCTCCTAGCTGAAGCCACCGAAAAGCTGGTCCGTGACGACAAAGCCTCTGGACTGCTTGTTCTTCTTGACGAGCTAGGCAAGTTTCTTGAGTACGCGGCCCACCATCCAGAACAGCAGGACATCTTCTTGCTGCAACGATTGGCTGAGGCCGCATGTTCGTCGTCGAAGAGTTCTCGTCTCTTTGTGGTTGGCATCTTACATCAGGGGTTCGATGTATATGCCGAAAACCTCGATCCAGGAACGCAACGCGAATGGGAGAAGGTGGCCGGTCGATTTGAGGAAGTGGTCTTTAATCAGCCCCTCCTCCAAGCATCGGAACTAGTGGCGGCCGCTCTGCGTGTCAACACTCAACGGCTCCCAGCGGTAGCTAAGCTGGAGGCGCGCGCGGGCTGGGAAGCGGCCGCCGCGCTGGGCTGGCTTGGCAGCGCTGCATCGTCTAAGGGCGCTTCAAGTGATCTAGCAGCAAGGTTTTATCCACTCCACGCCACCGTGATGCCGGCAATGGTGAAGACGTTCGCTCGATTCGGTCAGAATGAGCGCACGCTGTTCGGCTTCTTGCTTTCCGAGGAGCCGTTCGGCCTCATGAGCCACTCCCGAGCTCCGGTCTCCGCCGGGGCCTCATATCGACTTCCACAGTTCTACGACTACGTGAGGTCGAGCTTTGGCTATCGACTCTCCACACAAAGTTACCGCAGCCATTGGACGCAGATCGAGTCGATGGTTGAGAGCTTCTCGACCAGCGAGCAGATCGAATTAGCCATCGTCAAAGCGGTCGGTGTTCTCAACCTGCTCGACCATCCGGACCTTGTCGCTAACGAGAAGATGTTGGAAGCCGTTCTCGGGGGAGTCGGCGGTTTCGATACGGACGAGCTGCGCAAGGCAACCGATCGCCTTCACAAACAGCGAAAGGTTCTGTTCCGCCGTGGAACGTCTGGTGGGTTTTGCCTGTGGCCTCACACCAGTGTGGACCTGGAGTCCGCCTATGAGCGAGCCACCAGAGAAGTGGGCTCCGTCGCCTCTGTTGCGCGACACCTGGGTGACTTTCTGGAGGAGCGGTCTCTCGTCGCGCGCCGACATTATATCGAGACAGGTAATCTTCGCTTCTTTGGCGTTCGATATCTTGATGTCTCTCAACTAGCGGACGCTCTGAGGGAGGGAACAAGCGCTGATGGAATGGTGCTTGTACTGCTCTGTGAATCGCAAAGCGACATCGATTGCGCGGAAAAGGCCGCTCGCTCGAACGGGTTAAAATTGCGATCGGATCTTCTTCTAGCGATCCCGACCGAACCCCTTTCTCATCAAGCGGGCCTCGTTGCTGAAGTGCTGCGATGGGAATGGGTTAGCCTGAATACTCCTGAACTTAATGCGGACCGCTTTGCACGCGAGGAGGTGAGCAGACAACTTCAGGCTGCTCGGCTTCGCCTGGACAATCGTGTGCAGGATCTCGTCGGATTGCGATCGCTGACCGGAGCGCGCGCATTGCGGTGGTTCGTGGGCGGAGCTCTGCAAAAGATCAAGGATGGTCGCCAGCTCCTAAAACGACTGTCGGAGTTATGCGATGACCGCTATCCAAACGCGCCCATCGTAAAGAGCGAACTCCTGAATCGGCACGCGCTGAGCTCGGCCGCGGCGCGAGCGCGCATGCTCCTAATCGGTGGCCTCTTACATCGCTCAAAGCTTCCGTATCTGGGGATGGACCCCGGCAAGAAGCCACCCGAGATGTCAATGTACATGTCCGTTTTGCAGCCTGGTGGCTTGCACGTCAAGCTCGGCGAGGACTACCGGCTCAAGATCCCCTCCCCATCAAACGACGACCTTCGATTGCGCCCTAGCCTTCACGCCCTCCGAGGTTACCTCGAAAGCAAAATAGACCAGCGCATCCAGGTTACGGAGCTAATCAACGTTCTGCGCCGTCCACCTTTTGGAGTTCGTGATGGACTTGCATGGTTGCTAATGGCCGCATTCGCGGCAATCAATGCCCAGGAGCTCGCGTTCTACGAGGACGGTACCTTCCTGCGCGAGATCGGGGCCGACGAATTTCAAAGATTGATTAAGGCGCCTGACAGCTTCGAGATACAACTATGCCGGATCGCTGGTGTTCGGGCGGAGGTCTTTGAGTACTTGCTCAAGGTCCTCGATCTCCGTGCCACGGTCGCGCCGGAACCGCTGGTCCTCGATGTAGTGCGCCCTCTCTGCCAGTTCGTGGCGAATCTGCCTGATTACGCTCGAAATACTAAAAGTGTCTCAGCCCAGTCAATCAAGGCTCGCGAGGTGATTCTTGCCGCGAAGGACCCAGTGAGACTGCTGTTCCGCGATCTTCCGGACTCAATTGGAATCGGTGCTATCGAACTCGACGAGAGGGGAAATGCTGAGAAGCCAAAACGCTACGCCAACGCGCTCAAACAGTACCTCGACGAGCTGCGTCATGCCTATGATGGCCTGCTAGAACGCATGATCGTTTCACTCTCGGAAGAGCTCGGGACTAGCGGAGATCTTCATAAGGTCCGTCAGAACCTCGCCCAACGTGCGGCGGCGATCGCGCTATTAGCCGAGGAACCGATGCTGAAGGCGATGTGCCTCAGGTTTTCGGACCATGGGCTTGCCGACCAGGCGTGGCTTGAATCATTGGGAAGCTTTCTGGCATCTCAGCCGCCTGCCCGGTGGCGGGATGCCGATGAGGACGCCTATCGTCGTGAATTGCATACGCTCGCGCAGCGGTTCAAGAATTTGGAGTCGATGCTCGTCACAAAGGGGAACGCAGCCCCCGGCTCAGCAGCATTCAAGCTGACAGTGACTCGCAGTGACGGCCATGAGGCGCAGGAAGTGGTTTTTTTGGACCCAATGCGTTCCACAGAAGTGACTTCACTGGTATCTGCAATTGAACAAGTGTTAGGTAAGAACAGAACCATTGCGCTCGCCGCGCTGTCACAAGTGACTTGGTCCACGCTAGAAGGGAAATAATCATTATGGATAAACCCGTCCGCCACATTCTGAGCCTTTCCGGTGGAAAAGACAGCGCTGCGTTAGCGGTCTACATGCGTGATCGCGTTCCCGAGATGGAATACATCTTTCACGATGCTGGCAAAGAGCTCCCGGAGACCTACGAGTTCCTTTCTCGATTGGAAGCTGTGCTCGGCAAACCGGTGCATCGGACGACACCGCCGAACAGCTTCGACCACTGGTTCAAAGTCTACGGGGAAATGCTCCCTTCCAACCATCGGCGGTGGTGTACTAAGAAGCTAAAACTGGAGCCTTTTGAAGCCTACGTCGGAGACGGCGAGGTCATCAATTACATCGGAATTCGCGCTGACGAGAATCGAGTAGGCTACATTAGCACTAAGCCCAATATCCGGGCCGTGTTCCCATTCAGGGAAGACGGCTTAGTGTACGAAGATATTGTCCGCATCCTCAATGAGTCCGGCGTGGGCATGCCGAAATACACTGACTGGGGTCGATCCCGATCCGGCTGCTACTTCTGTTTCTATCAACAAAAAATTGAATGGGTCCGCTTGAAGGAAACCTATCCCGAGCTTTTCGAGCAGGCAAAGGCCTTTGAGAAGCCAAACAAGATCAACGGAAACGTCTTCTATTGGAGTCAAAACGAGTCGCTGGAAGACATCGCGCAACCCCAACGGATGGCAGAAATCAAAGAGCGGCACGAGAAAACACTTGAGCAAAAGAAGCGCAACCGAAAGAACAAGAGTCTCATGAGTGTGCTGGCTGATTTCGAGCCTGAGGAGGCGCCACGGGACGGGTGCACTATTTGCACCATATAACATGGGAGATGGGGAGTGACAGGTGAGCAATGGATCAACTTCTTGCGGCAGTACGGACCGATCCCGACGAAGGACAATTTATACGATGAGAATCTACGGCGGCGATCACGGAAAACCGGCATCCCGCAGATTCTTTTTGCTCACCCATACGAGGAGCGTGTAAAGAGTTGCTTCTCGGCTGAGGCACTCCCCGGTTCTGTCATTCTCACTGGTACGGCTGGCGACGGTAAGACCTTCCTTTGTGGTCGAATCTGGGAGCATCTTAACGGTGACCCCGCGCAGTGGGCGAGACAGGACACGCATCTAACATTGTCCATTGCGATGCCTGGCACGGCAAACCGGCCTGCGCGCGCGCTTACGCTCCATGTTTTGCGTGATCTAAGCGCTTGGGTTCCATTGCAGGGGAGCGAATGGCCGGCAGAAAAGCTCACGCTGATGATGCAGTTGTGCCAGTCATTTTTCGATGCGCAGGCCAACGATATTTTTCTCGTAGCCGCCAACGATGGTCAACTGGGTGAAACCCTGCGAAGGCTTCCGAGCAGCTCCGAAATACAGAAGGCAAAGGAGACCGTCGAGGAACTCCTCGTGTCAAATCGGGAGCGTCTGGATGGGGTCTTCTTGTCGCTTTTCAACTTATCTCGCGGCAGCTCAGCGCAGCTCTTCGACCTCGCGCTTGACGCGTTTATCTCTCACGAGGGGTGGCAGCGTTGTCGCGAAGGCGCGAACGCCCAGAATCAACTTTTTGGATCAGAATGCCCGATTCGACGCAACGTCGAGCTGCTCTCTGAACCATTGGTGCGAAAGAGGCTTCGCGCTCTGCTGGAACTGTGCGACCAGAACGACTTGCATGTCCCGATTCGGCAGCTTCTCATTCTCTTGACCAACGCTGTGCTTGGGCATAGCAGTGACCAGGTCAAGGACCGGCTCATGACCGCGGCGGACGTCCCTCGTGTAATAGCCGCCGGTGAGCGGGGTCTTGCGAGTCTGTATAGCAACGTCTTTGGGGGCAATTTGCCAGAAGGGCGGCGAAGTAATACCGCGATTTTCGAATACTTGGAGCGTTTCCAAATTGGACGAGAAACGACGAATCGCATCGACAACATTCTGATTTTCGGTGAATCCCATGAGCGATTGCAGGAACAATTCGATGCCTTGATTAAGGCCGATAGCTTTTACGGCGCCGATTCAACATACGTCGCGGCGCGACGCGCGTACATCGAAGGAAACGACGAGAACAACGACGCCAGCGAGGAATTTCTGAAACTGCTCGTTGCGCAGCGGCAGGCGCTATTTTTTAAGATACCAGACAGAGAGGTGGAGGAAGTTAAACTCTGGAACCTCACAGTCTTCCGCTTCGGCGGCGAGTACCTTGACTATGTCCTGGAGCCACTCAGGAGCCAGAAAACCGTCCGACGTGGCCTACTGGGTCGGATCGTTAAGGGCATCAATCGCATTTTCACCGGGATGCTCATCAGCAGCGAGAACGAGCTGTACGTAGCGTCCAGCGCGTCGCTGTCGCAATCCCGGGTATCAAGGTTCCTCGAGGAGCGCATCTCGGTTGCTGCTAAGCATACTGGTGAACGTGTGGAACTGCTGTTCAATGGCCGGCGACCGGTGCTGCGTGTATCGATGGGAAGCGGCCGAACAGCAGACTTTCTAATGACACTCACTCGATATGAGTACCTCAGCCGAGTCGCAGAGGGGGCGATGCCGAGCAGCTTCTCAAAGGAGTGCTTCGAAGACGTAATGACCTTCAAGAGTCAGCTGATGCGAGAGCTCCAAGGGAGAGATGGGCAGGCGACGCGCGACGGAGAGGTCACGTTTACTACGCTCGAAATAGATACCACGGGCGTTGCAAGAGAGCGCCACATCGCGGTGCTGCTTTGAACTACACGCCAACGACCAAGACGCCAACACCTACGGTCGCCGATCGCGAAAGAGAGAGCATGTGGCTGGAGGAGAAATTCTGGGGTCATCGTCTTTGGGATCAGCAGTCCCCGTGGCTTACGTTTTTGGAGTTCCTCTGCGTCGGTGCGTCCGCATATCGAGCCGGGCACCTGTTCGATTTTGACAAGTCGCAATATCCCTCTGAGTACACTGCCTTTGGACGAGTGCACCTCCGGAACATTCTTTTCAACAATGAACAGCACATCGGCCGGATAGCTGAATCCACCGGAGACAATGCGACAGCTTGGGCTAAGTGGCTGGCATGGATTGAGGGGAATGCGCGTGGACTTGACGCGGGGCAGCGCGCATTCGGCTACCTACGTGAGCGCTTTGAGTCGTTTCACGATTTTGCGACTCTGGTCAAGGCGCTGCGATCTTGCATCGTCGAAGGCGATACCAACAAGAGGTGGAGTTCTCGATTCATATTTCCCTTCGGTCCTGCCGCTATATTCGAAGACTTGTCCATTAAAGACGAAGTGCCCGCCCGTGATTACGTCAATTTTGGACGTAGTGGCGAACTGCTGTACCACATGCTGGCGCGCTCCGCGCTGCGAGAGCAGCTATCCGCTATCTTTCCTACACGTGTCCTCAATGGCAACAACAAGTGGAATCTCCTCGTCGAGCGACTGCAGCCCGCGACAGCTGAGAGTGGTGCGCGGCGAGGCGTGGCGACATTTCTGCCCTACGATGCGCATCCTATTTTCGATCTAATCGCAGAGGATTGGGTCCACCTACTCCATCTTCGTCTGCCGGGCTTTGACGTAATCCCCTACCTTGTGACTTCTGGCACGTTCGGCCTTCTACTTTACCAACTTCACACGAGCGGCAGGATCGCGGGCGGCATATCCAAACCATCGATGATCTGTGAGGTCGTGGCACCGAAGAAGGGATTGGTCAGAGAGTTATCAATCGAGAGCTTCGAAGAGAACAGCTTCCTCTCGGTCGATGCGCTGGAGAAGCTGATCTCGAGCGCTGAAACTCACCCCGCATGGAATGCGCAAGGCTCACCCACCGACCGGCTCAACAGCAGGCGCAGTGTTTTAGAGGACTTATTTCGCTGGAGCGACGAAAAGCAAGTCAATGATCCCGAGGATTTACTAAAGCAGTTTCGTCTGGAGGCGAAAGAGCGGCATCGCCGCCACTTCGGCCAGGTTCACCGAAGCTTTGGACGTGGTGTCGGTCTTGTATCACGGCGGGGAACCAACAGGTTCCGGTATGCTCCGACGGACCACTTCTTAAGGTGCCTCGTTTTTGCGAGCGTCCGCAAGCGCGTGGAGTTTAGTGAACTACTGGCGCACCTTTACGAGCGGTACGGGCTCGTGTTCGGTGAGCGTGAGGCGGAAGACGCGAAATCCGAACAGGGTATTGACAAGAAGCCGTTCCAGCAGAACGCCCTGCGATTAGAGCACCGTCTCAGCAGCCTAGGACTACTGAAGCGCCTATCTGATGCATGCGCATACGTTGAAAACCCCTACGCGGATCAATCATGAACAGCAATGACATGATTGGTCGCGTAGCCGCGTCGTATCTGGGAGCACAACTTGATCACTCCGATTCCACGGCTACGGCACGCTATCTCATTGACTCGCTATCAGCCGAACAGACAGCCGCCGTAGCAAAAGCGATCCTCGCCAATCCAAGCCTCGCGGGCCGTATTGACTTGAAGCTGCCCGATCGGTGGATGGCCGGGCATGGCCTACCGGCACAGTGTCTAACCGATGAGAGGGCCACTTATTTTCGCAACGCGGAGTGCAGCAAACCCGCGATGCTATTGGCCACTCCCGGCGACGACGAACGGCAGTCGCTAGCCGATCTGACCGTGATCGACACGACGCTACTGCGGTCTCAGGTGGAGGCATGGGTCAAGGAAGCGGCGCTTGGACTACCGATTACAGATCAGCAACGACGAATTTGGAACGCGGCGCTCACCGGTCTCCATGATGTTGCTCAGGTTACCTTGGACGCATTTGCGAAGTACGTCCTGGAAGTACGCCAGGAAGTTGAGCAAGGGAATGTTTTCCCGGACGTCTTGGGAATCGCGCTCCCGGTGCTGCAATGGCCGCGAAACCCCGCGCTGTTCCGATCTCTCAATGACAAGACGGTCAACCATCCCAGCAAATGGAAGCAATTGTTTGCGACCGTACAGAAGAAGCAAGCCTGTTACCTGAAAAAGTATACCCCCACCAACCAGGTGCTCTCATCCGATGATCTCTCCGTCGCCTTCGAGAAGGTCAAGGATGTCATTCCGGAACCCTTTCACGCCGTTGTGAGAGCGTTCGTCACTGCGCCCAGCAAGTGGAATGCGCAAGCCGCGGCCCTAGCCCGTATCGACTGGGAGTTGGTCAAGCCGCTTTTCGACGGCCTTAAGCCGGAAAAATTCAATCTTGGCAAGGCGACGCTTGAGTTTTTCGATGAGCAGGGAGCTGACGCGATCAGCAAGGACGAATGCGCTTACCTGGAAGCCTTGTCCAAGCGGAACTCATCGCAGGCCATAGACGTCGACATCGACTTTTATCGATTGCACCGGCTGGACCTGAAGGATAACCCGCAGCTCAAGTCTAAATGGGATCGATTCGTCTTTGGTACACCTGTGGAGACTTCCGACTTTCTCGGGGGATTGGTCTTATGCCTTGAGTCCCTCTTCGACCAGAACCTGCCGGAAGGCAGCAAGCGTGTCCTGCAGATTTCATCCGACAAGCGAAGCAAAGCGGATTTGCGAAAACTCAACGTCGACGCAGGGAGGTATTTCGTTTTTCGCTACCGTGGCGTCCGCGATCTCTTTGGCCGTAGCCTCTTCGACGTTGGCGAGCTCTTTAGTTTCGATCGCATACACGCTGACTGGTTGAAGGAGGCTAATGACGGCAAGAGGAAATATAAGCCCAACGACTCGATGGCGCGGGCCGCGCTGGAAATTAGATTCTACGTACGCCTCACCGTCAACGACGGTGACATTGAGAATCACCGACAATTGATCTGGCGTTTTGAGCCCGCCTCGATTGCTAGTGAACTGGTCTCTGATTGGGAGCGGCTTGTCGATCACCCATTTTCTCTCTGTGAGGTCGCCCGTGAGCCCGTTGGTTCCAAAGGCCAGTCACAGGCGCTTGATTTGCACGAGATCCGCAGTTTGTCCGCCGCATTCGGTCAGGACCGTGGCTCGCTGGTACGTTCCTACCGCAAGGAACATGATCTGGCGAATTCTTGGCACGAGAGCGTGTCGTCTCTCCTCACTCAAGGATCGCTCACTGAGCCAGTAGCAATAGAACTTCGACAGCTGTTTAATGAATGGGGAGAGTCTTATGCTGCCGCGATCGAAGCTTTCCCCAAGGCGAGCGTAGCGACAACGGCCATCGAGGACCAATACACGAAATATGGCCGCCTTGTCGAAGCAGTCACCACAAAGGCACGCGGCGATCGCCTTCGAGACCTGCTGCTCAAACCGCTCCTCGCCATCGGGATTGTGCCAGTAGTAGGCGCCGCGCCGGCGGCCATAGTGGCTCCATGGAATCCCCTCAGAATGCAGGCTATGGTCGCGAAGGCACAGAGACTCAGGGCGCTCCTTGATCATCTGCTAACGGCGCCGTCAATACTGTTTGGCGATCCCGCACTCTACTTCAAGGAAATGAAGGATGAACTTCAACACCCCTACTACCCAGAATTGGCACTGGGCTGGCGGGAGCGTAAGCCAGAGCTGTTGAGCGTCACCGATAGCTTGCTGGACTATACCCTCCACGAGTTACCCCTCCGCGGAACTTCTCAGCAGTCCGAGACCAATGAGAGCCCTGTCGAGGCGGCAAGTCAAATCTCTGACATGTTACAGCGGTACCTGACGCTCTTCCCGCATGAGCGCACCAATCTTTCGATTGTCCTGTACAACTGCGATTCTGCGAGCCTTCCTCAAGCTGTCGTGAACCGCGTGAATGAATTGCATGAGGAGGAGGAGGACATGCGGTGCGAAGTAGTGCTGAGGCACCGAGACAAAGACAAACTTCATCGGTTGTACGAGCAAATCCTCGAGGCATATGACGCCGACAGTGACGGATTCATTGCCAGCGAGGCGAGTCGCGACTTTATGGCGCGCCTCCGAATCGGGATCATGGCGGACGAGGCGCCGGTCCCCGATCAGAAGGATGGACCCAGCAAGGACATCGTGTTCTTGCACGATGTTATCTCGCGCCACGCCGTGCTCGAGTGGTATCGGGAGGATGCAGCTCCCGTCAACATCGATGATTTAGTTCCTGCTCGGTGGTCGAGGAGGCGACCGTCGCCACGAGACGAAGAGAAATCTATCGTTTACCTGACGTGCCCAGTCCAGACCGCGGAAGGCTGGGCATACATCACTGCGGTGACGAGCTTCTTTCGTCCTGACTGGCACGAGGACTTGACGCGTCGCTATTTGCCTGCGCGTCAGCTGGACTTCCATGATCCGACGACGTCCAAGATTTTCGAGGAGACCCATAATCTCGGAAACTGGGTGGTTAACTTCGACGAGCTTCTGGATAGAAGGCAGCTGGTCAATCAGGGAGTTCGCGTCATCCAGTACAAACAGTCAGCGTCGCAGGGCCGAAATCTCCTGGTGTCTTCGAATGCGTCCCTGGGATTGCTGCAGACAATGATCATTGGCCGTATCAAGGATCTTGCGCCCGAGCTCTCCGAGGACCGGGTCCGCGGCCTGGCGAAGCGATTCATCGACGACGCAAACCTGATCTCCGGCGACTTGGTGCTACGCGCAGCGAAGCGCGGGCGGAACGCCAGCGAGCTCATGGGAGTTGTGCTCAGCTATTTCCTCGTGCGACAGGAACTTGGCCCCGACAAACGAATCGGCTGCTATTTCCTTGATGACTATTCTGAATGGCTGGGCGAGGAGGGAGAACAGATTGCGGACCTCCTGGTGATTAGCCCGGAGCTCCTTCCCGACGGGACGAGACAGCTTTCAGTCGTGATCACAGAGTCAAAGTATATTGGCGACTTTTCGCTCTCCGAGAAGCGCAGGGAATCGCAGAGGCAGCTCCGTGACAGCGTTGGCCGCATTGCACAAGCCCTGTTCAGTGATCCGCCAAGACTTGATCGTGATTTATGGCTTGCGCGCTTCTCCGACCTTTTGCTGACTGGCATTCCGTACTCGGCTGGCGATCCAATCGATCTCCTGGGCTTCCGACGCCACGTCCGGGAAGGTCGATGCCGCGTCTTTTTGCGGGGGTATTCCCACATTTTTGTCTCCAATCCAGAGGCGGGCGATGACTCGGATTTTACCGAGGTCGCAGACTGTCCCGACGCCTATCAAGAGTGCTACTCACGCGCCCAAACGCGCCTTCTGCTACTTGCTTACGAAGGGCACTCCTCGGCTGACTCGGTTCGCTTCTCGGTTGCTGAGCAAGGAATTGTTCAAAAGCGCAATTACAAGCCAATTGGATCGGGGGGTGCCGAATCGACTTCAAAGCCTCGCAGATCGCAAATGCTCGGCGGGGTCTCCGGTTCTTCGCCACGCGACGGCCTTCGTTCGCCGGATGTCGAGCCCTCGCCGATGGCCTCAGGTGGGCCGGCGCGCCCCGCACCCACGGCAGATGGCGTGCTCCCATCTCTCGCGCCGGATGGCACTGCGGTCGCGCCACCCGACCCCCAATACAACGCTCCTCCCACCGAGGCGTGGAGTTTTCCCGGAGTCGCAAGGATCGTGGCCGCACGGACTTCTGCCACGAAGGTTTCGGGCGCCGAGGCCGCATGGCTTCACGACGTCGTGATGGCAACCCGCACGGCACTGCAGCAGTTCCAGCTGAACTCCAAGATAGTTGGAGAGCCCACCCTGACACCTAACGCGGCCATCATTCGCTTCCAGGGCGCCGCCAACATGACGGTTGAGCAGGTATTCAAACGGCGCTCAGAGATGCTGACCACCCACGCGCTCAACGTGATCTCCGTTCGCCCGGAGCCCGGTGTTGTCTCTATTTCCATCGCTCGGCCTCAACGGCAAACCCTTCATACACTCGACGTCTGGAAGCAGTGGACTCCAGCGTCGGGCGAGGGCAATCACCGGCTCCTCATCGCCGTAAAGGAAGACGACAGTGGCTTGCTGTTCGTATCACCCACGGAAAACGCCCCACACACACTAATTGCAGGTGCGACCGGCAGCGGCAAGTCGGTGTTAATGCAGAACATCATTCTCGGCATCGCGTGCACGAACACACCAGATCAGGCGAGGATTGAACTGATTGACCCAAAGATGGGTGTGGACTATTTCGCCTTCGAGGGATTACCACATCTGGGCAATGGCATTATCGAGGATCAGGGCCAGGCGATCGAGCGGCTAAATGGCTTACTTATTGAGATGGACCGACGCTACACGGTGCTACGTCAGAACCGGTGCTCCAACATTTTCGAACTGAACCGGAAGACAGATGCGACCGAGCGCTTTCCCTGTCTTTGGGTCATCCATGACGAATTCGCAGAGTGGATGATGACCGATGACTACAATGCGACCGTCGCCAACGTTGTCAGTCGGCTGGGCGTTAAGGCGCGCGCGGCTGGGATCTTTCTAATTTTTGCCGCGCAACGTCCGGATAACCAGGTAATGCCAATGCAGCTGCGCTCCAACCTGGGCAATCGCCTCATCTTGCGTGTCGATTCGGAGGGAACGTCAGAAATAGCTCTAGGTGGAGAGCGCGGGGCCGAGCGACTTCTTGGACGGGGACACATGGTGGCCAAACTAGAAGGCTATCCGGGCCTGATCTACGCCCAAGTGCCGATGGTGTCCGCGAGCGACATTGCCGAGTTGGTCGGAGCGATTCCTGCGCAATAGAGAACTCAACAGCCGTTTCTCCATACGCTCCGCTTTGCCGGAAGCAAGCGGCTACTGCTCCTTTGCTCGAGAAAGGGCTAGCCAGCTATGACGATGCGAGTCAAGGCGCGCGTGCTCCTTGAGTTGGGATCGGAGTTAATTAGCTCCGACCCGATCGCCCTGTACGAGCTCATAAAGAATTCCTTGGATGCTGAAGCAAAGCGAGTCGACGTTGTTGTCGCCATCGTAATGGGGCGAAGTGAATACTTACGTGCGAGAACAGAGATTCAAGCGACACCGAATGCGTCGATCGCCGACTTGAGATCCAGGCTCTTGGCGCGAGTTGACTCGGGTTCCCCGGAGGAGCTGAAGGAGGCTTTCATCGCGAAGGTTCTTGCCGCCAAGCCGCAGGATCGACTCGCCGCGCTACATGACGCGTACGTCAGCGGTTCAACCATAGAAATCAACGACGATGGGTCCGGAATGAGTCGCCGCGATCTCGACGAACTGTACCTTACTGTAGGCACCCCCAATCGGCTCCTCCAAAAGCGGGCAGCGTTGCGTGAACATGCTGAAGAGGCCGCGCCTCTCGGCGAGAAAGGAATCGGGCGCCTATCGACCATGCGCCTTGGTAACTTGCTTCGCGTAACAACGACGTGCGCCGGGGAACCTAAATGGCATGAGTTAGAAGCCAACTGGGGCGCGCTTTCTAATCAACCGGAGCTGGATTTGGAGGATTTCCCAGTTGAAGTGGCAGATGGAGATGGGAAGCCCGATCCACGGGTGCATGCGACGCGCATCAGGATCTCGGACCTCCAAAGTGACTGGCGAAAAGAGAAACTAGAGCAGCTGGCACACACAGATTTTGCGAAATTGATCGACCCATTTAGATACGGAATTCCTAGACCGGATATCCGCTTTCAGTTTAACAACGAAGCAGTCACAGTTCCGACGTTTGAATCCCGGAACCTCACTTATGCCCATGCCACATGCACAGCCCGATTCTACTACGATGAAGCAAAAGCTCCCGTTTTGGAGGGCATGGTTCAATACAGGAGCTACTCACGAAGTAAGCCTTTCAAACTCTCGGGTGTCCACTTATTTAGCGCCTTGGCCCGGCGTGTCGGAACAAAGAGATCCCCGAGAACGCAGGCAACGGTAAGTCCGGTAGTTGCCAGCGGCATCGATACCTTAGGCCCGTTTGAGATGGAAGCTCACTGGTTTAATCGGCAGAAGCTCCAAAGGGAGAAACCCGATGGCTTCGACGGAGTACTACGGTGGCTCCGCACATGGGGCGGAGGGCTCATGTTGTTCCGCAACCATTTTCGCGTATATCCCTATGCTGAACTTAATGATGACTGGCTCGACCTCGACGGCACCGCATTGGGTAGCGGAGGATACAAGCTAAATAGGAAACAGATTGTCGGTGCGGTGCGGATTTCCAGCAATGCCAATCCCTGTCTCCAGGATCAAACGAATCGCGAAGGACTTAGGGACTGCAATGAGAAGGAAGCTCTCGTTACTGCGCTCCGCTACATCATGTTTACGGAATTTAAGGTGTTTCTGAACTCCGTAGAGGGTGAGGTCCAAGAAAGTTCAGAGAGAGAGTTTGCGAAACTAGATGCCCGCGTTGATGATGCGCAGCGCGCGGTCATTCAACGGGTTAAGCACCTTCGCAAAGTCGTCCCCCCCGAAGAGGTGACAACACTCAACCAGCTCCTTGATCGCATTCAAGATCTCGTTATGGCATGGGATGCTGCCAAACAGACGATCGCAAATAAAGAGAGTGAGATAGAGAACTACCTTTACCTTGCCGGCGTCGGTTTGATGACAGAATTCATTTTCCATGAGCTGACCCGCCTGACGGGAGCCACTCTTGACACCCTCAAAAGAACCAAAGGGATCGGAAAGGAGAACCCGCAGCTTTCGATATTGCGCAGTCAGCTCACCACGTTGGAAAAACGAATTCGCATTCTCGATCCAATGGCCACCCCCGGTCGCCAGAGGCGGGAGACATTTGATGTGGCGGAGCTCACACAAGACGTTTTCGAAGCTCATGAGGAACAATTTAGGCGCCACCGCATAACAGTTATATCTGAAACGAAGCGCAGACCCTTTGAGGTACATGCTGTAAAGGGGCAACTTATCCAGATTCTCGAGAACCTTATTTCCAATTCAGTGTATTGGCTGGAGCAAGAGGCGGCCGTTCGAGAATTCGAACCTGTTATCGAGCTAGAGCTGGACCCCGTCGCGAGGGAGATCCGATTTCGTGACAACGGTCCGGGTATCCCGATTGAACGCGAAACCGATGTGTTTACGGCCTTCTTCACTACGAAGCCTCCAGGAGTGGGGCGCGGTTTAGGGTTGTACATCGCGAAGAAGCTAGCAGAGTACAACGGATTAGCTATAGAGCTCGAGACGGCTGGATCGGATCGGTGCCATCATGGTTTTGTAATTCGGTTTGAGCACGGTGACAAAGCCAAATGACTGCCGCGCTCCAATTCAAGACGTTGGGTCTCAAGAGAGCCATTCTCATTGACGACGCGTTTGCGCCGCCGAGCGTGAATGACATAGACGGTGAAGCAGTGACCAGGATGAATGAAGCACTGCGTGATGTTCCCGAGCGTGTCGAGCAAGTGGCGACAGCATTTGGGGCAACGCTCGATCCAAACTTTCCCGAACGTACCCGCGATTTCCTCGGGAATTCTGAGCTTCTCGAGCGTCTCTGGATCAAGCGACTGGACGCGGGATGGGAGTGGCTGCACACCTCAGTGTTTAGCTCGTACGAAGCGGAGGTGGAGCCGAAGCTAGCGGCACTGCGGCCAATCATCGAGTATTTCGCCGCCACGGATGTGACGCTCAGAACATACGCGACTTTCAGTCTCGCGATAGAGCATATACCCGCCTCCGACATTGTATTTCTTGATTTTTTTCTAAAGAACGAACAACAGCCGGAGCCATCGTTTAGCAGGGCGGAGGCGTTGGCGGAACTGATGCAACGAACCCGGCTCAATAATGCGAGCCCAGCAAACCGATATCCTCTGTTTGTTCTTTTCTCCTCTCGACCAGAGGCGACACGACTTGCTCCAGAATTCAAATCACGATCGTCACTTCGCGGATGTTTCTTCCAGTTTCTATCAAAGACTCAAATGGGACCCGAGGATCTAGAGACCTGCCTTGCTCGACTACTGCCAGACTACGAGAGGAATCAGAGGCTAGCAACGTTGCTCGACGGATATTGGTTGGCGGCGTTACGCGCCGCTGGGGAGGTTAGAAAACAGGTTCTACTACTGGAACCCACTGACGTTGCGTTATTACATGCCGCCGCATTGATCGCTGAGAATGAACGTTTCAGCCACTACTTGGAGTGGCTTATCGGAGTGTATTTGTCGACTGCGTTCAGCGCGGACAAGCAACTCAAGGCGCTATCGAATGAGCTTGTCGAGATTGGATCGAAGATGCCGCTGCCGGGACACATTCCGGCCAATCGCACGCTCAGCGAGTTATTCATCGCGACCACAGTGCGAACCGACCTGGCCGACCAGACAGAGCACTCGAAGCAGTACGAGTTGGCATTGGGCGACATCTATGTGGAAGGAGATCCGGAGGCCGTACGGGCGGAGCCTGAGCGACTATTGGTTGTGATTGACCAAAGCTGCGATCTGACGCACGCGGTGTCCAAAGAACGGGTACTCTGTCTAAGGGCGTGGAGTTGCCTCGAGATAAAAGACATGGCACTTGCTATATATGAGTCCGAGACGTGGCCCACGAATTTCCTGGGCCTTACCCTAGGCGGTAAGCAAAGGCTGTTCCGAGTGACTTGGAATTTAGTTGACCCCGACACCATAGCCCGTGCGGCACTCGATGGACGACAGGGCTTCGTGCGACTTGCGCGCCTTCGGGATCTTAGCGCGCTACAGCTGCAGGAGCGCTTCCTCCAAAATGTCGGGCGTATTGGTACGGCGGTGCAACCTCCGCCTGTCGGAGCCTATTCCGCCCGTCTACGACTGGGGAGGGATACTACTAGGAGGATCTTTGACGCGCGGGGTGAACCTTGGGCCGCGGTGACAGTAGTGTCTGGGCGCACGCCAAGAAAGCAAAAGGTACCGCGCGAAGGAGTCGCCACTGCGGAAGCGGAGGGAACCGGGAAGCCTAAAACTCGGAAACAAAAGAGCGCAAACGAATCGGATGCCTTGCTTGAGCTCTGGTTCTGCGGAGAGTTCGTTGAGTGGCTAAGCAAGAACCTTCCTACCGAATACGGTGAAGATGTCGCCCTGCGGGGACTAGTGGATTCATTTCGGAAACTCTTGAAGCAGGAAGGCGGACCAAGAGGAAAGCTCGGTTCAGTGACTGACAGCGGCATGCGCACTCTCAATCTCGGAGAGAAGCCAGCTCAGGTGAAATTGGACGTCGTGGAAACAGATGAGCTCTTCGATACCTCCAAAGAAATCGCTGTCCTCCAAATCGTTGAGCACAACAGCACCGGCCAGAGTAGAGAGCAATGTGAGCGTTAATACGCTAACCTAACATCGCTAATGCCGACTTCGTCGATTTCACAACGTGTTCGACTTCTTCGGTCGTATTGAGGTGCGACAGGCTGAAGCGTATCGACTGACCGGCCAACTCTCGTGAACCGGTCATCGCCGTTAGAACGTGTGATGGGGCCAACGATTGTGAGTGGCATGCCGAGCCATTCGATACCGCGATGTCCATCCCATTGAGTACGCCCACCAGAGCATCACCATCAATGCCCGGGAATCCAATGTTGCTGGTATTTGCAACACGTATTGACCCAGCGCCGTTGGCCCATGTGCCGGGTACCTGCCATAAAATCTCGCGCTCCAGATGGTCACGCAGGGCCGCAACATAGGTCATTCGAGACCCATCGGATGTCGCCAATTGGGCGGCTTCGCCGAAACCGACAATCCCCGGAACATTCTCTGTGCCTGCGCGCAGGCCAGTTTCCTGACCGCCGCCCACTAACAACGGACGCACGCTATCTGTGTCACGAACTAACAGTGCCGCAATTCCTTTAGGGCCGAATATCTTGTGCGAGCTAATCGAAAGAAACGCGATCGGTAGATTCATAAAGTCAATGTCGAGTTTACCGGCTGCCTGCACTGCGTCGACATGAAGTGGGACACCCTGGGCAAAACATATTCGGGCTACTTCCGCGATCGGAAATACCACTCCGGTCTCGTTGTTGACCCACATGAGACTAACCAGCTGGGGATGCTGTGAAACCGCTTCCTCGAGCATCGACAAGTCAAGCGCTCCATCCGTGTCGACCTGTATCTCAGTTACTGTGGCTCCTCGCTTCGCGAGTTGCCGTGCGGTTTCAAGCGTAGCCGCATGCTCAACAGTTGAGGTGACCAGGGCACCTGTCCCGACGCCCCTCACAACCGTATTAATGGACTCCGTGGCTGACGAGCAGAATACGACCTGCCGGGGTTCGGCATTTACAAGCGTCGCAACTTGCTGTCGGGCACGATCAATAGAAGCCAACGCGGTCGCTCCGACCGCGTGAGCGCTACTCGGATTGCCATAGTTATTGCGCAGGACGGACACCATGCTATCTACGACCCGCGGGTCCACCGGAGTAGTGCTGTTGTGGTCCATGTACACGCGCATAGGGGCTTCTCTTTATTCCTCGAACAACGAGCCACTGCGACGATGATCGTTCGGCCGCCGGCATGTTAATTGGATGGAGTATCCGAACATGCGTCAGGTGCAATATTACCCCAGGGGCGGCCCGGAGGTTCTCCTTGGCAACCCGCTGTTGTATTCTCCCATAACGACCAAAATGTGCACGTCCTGCAAGACAGAAAACCCCGTCGCTGAATTTCGCGATTTCGGCAAGAATGGCAAACAGATAGACAAGTGGCGCGAGAAATGTTTCCAAAAGAAGAAGGGCCGAACAGCCAACCCTTCAATCGCTCCCTCACCCAAAAGGGCATAGTCGCCCCTATAGTCCGCCGCGCCTCTTGAATTGCTGAATGATGAACTTCGGTAAACAAATTGGTCAACGGCTTTACATCCACTCCGAGTGTATTCGCGAGTTGGAGCAATCACTGTCGGACCTTTTTAACCGCGCAACGGGTCTCCTTGGAGCTCGACGCGAGGCGACGTTTAATGTCGTCGAGCATCACGGACGGCGCGTGCCACGTGCCATCAGTCTCTGACCCCGCCGACGAGGGTAGTGCCACTTACGGCCACGGATCTCCCAACTTAACTTCGAAATGAAGCTGGCGCACTCGAATCTCGCCAGAAACGGCTCGCAAGGCGTAGCGCAGCGACGTCGATATTTCTTGGGCAAGTATTAGCCCATACACCTGCTTCCCAGGGGAGCAGAGGTGCTCCTTCGCGTACCCGAAATATCGGCAAATCTGGCCGATCGTTTGATCATCGGCGCGCCGCTTCAGTTCCAGGATCACGATATCGTTGGTGGGCGTTCGCAGCAACATATCCATTTCGCCGACGACGCCGGTTTTGAATTTGCCGATGTTTTCCGACTGATTCTGAGGGTTGTACTCCGTCAGATGTCCGTATCCGAAGGCCTTGAGACCGTTCTCACGGAGGTTCTTGTATAACCATTGATGAAGTTCACGTTCAAGAAACAAGCTCGAATCTAGAGCTTCTTGTTCCGCGGTTTCGGTGATTTTCACGTCGATTTCAAGATCTTCGAGTTGATCCGCGGTCAGCCATTCCAAAAGGCCATAAGTGGCCGGGCTGGCTCGGTAGAAGAGTTGGGGCGACGCGGCATGCGAAATCTGGACACCCTTGGAGTGTCTATCTAACTGTACCCCCAGAACTCTCTCCGGATCCTTAGCGCCAAATTTGAAGTAGCCACGCTCTTCTATTAGGCGCCTTATTTCCCGGACGTGTGTGGGAACACGCACTTCCTGCAAAAGCTTCTGTGCCGCTTCGCAAATCGTGAGTTCGTCAACGCTTAGCGGCATTAGTGCGCCTCAAGTTAGCCAAGCGGCCCCGCAGCACCCGGCAGCGATCGTAGACCTGCCAGTCCGAGCGCCACGCGCGCAGCGTATTGGCTGGAGACACGCGCTGCGCGGTGTCTCACCACTCCCGGACGCTGAGCGCTCCCGGCTGAGACCGCCCCCGACCCACGGCGCCACCTCAAGAAGCGCTTTTTTTTCTCTTCCACGTCAGCTCCCTGCCACATACGCGCGACAGTACTCCGTATTCGAGGCGCATGGATATGCCGTTACTGCCCTTGGTGATGTTTCGGCATCCGCAAGATCCTCTCCTTGAACTATGGCATCGCGACCTTTTGGTCATTGTCGAGCCCTGATCTAGCCATCGCAATTGCCGGTGCGCCGAGCGAATGACTTGCCCCGGTATTGCTGGGTGCGTCCTGTCAACGGGAAATCGGTTCGTGCCTTATGTGTCGGTCGCGACTGCGGTCGAGCACTTGTGCAGCGATTTGTTCTCTTTCCGTAATTGGTGGTGGCATTCGGTTAGTGAATTGTCTGACCTGGTGTGCAAGCGCGGGCCGCCCAAGGCGGTCCAAGATTTCGCTCATGGCTCGCCACCCACGCTCCACCTCCTTGCGCGTATTTAGCAACGTTGCTTTCCGAGGATCGAATTTTCTGTCGCCCTTAAAGAGTTCTCTGACCACTGCTTCGACGCGATTACTGATGTGCGTAGAATCGCCACGCAACGTTGCCCGATATATCCCGTCAGTCTTGTATGTTCTGCTCTGACCTCGAACCGCGCGTTCCGTGGCGTTGGCTTCAACCCCGAGCAGCTGCAGATTTCGAGCAAACTCGGACCGCCAGTGACGGAGCGTCGCCTTTTTGATGTTGAGCCGCACCCCCTGTTCGCTAATGGCCTTGAGCACAAGATGGACGTGGGGATGAGCTTCATCGGTGTGCAAGACAAAGGCGTACCGGTGTTGACCCCAGAATTCCTCCCGCGCAAAGCTCTTGACCGCCGCCAGCACCTTGTCCGGCGGGGTCCCAGCCGGCATCGAGAATAGGAGCTTGTGAGCAAGCTTTGGCGGCGGTCGATTCGACCGCGACTCAAGCTCCGACTTACGCCGATGCTCTTCCAGGTCCAGATCCCAGTCCTCCAGCAGTTCCTTGTCCACCCCTTTGCCCGACAGGCGTTGGCCGTCGTCGGTCTCGATCTCCACCTCTCCGCCTCGATTCAGGTAGCCGAGGTGGCGACTGATGCTTTTGAGATCCTGCCCTCCCCGGCTGAACACTTTGACCATGACCTCCGGAGTACGCCGCACCGTCCGACTGATCAGCTCGATCTCGTCCTGCGATAGGTGATCGCGTCGGCCAGGCGCGTGGCGGGCATATGACGCAATGTCGAGCAACGGCTTAGGCCCGAAATCAAGGAGTCGTCGCGGCATGTCCTTGCTCCCATGAGACCTGGTTCGCCCTTAGAAGCGCCTTTACGTGGTCGCGAAGTCCTTCCGCCACCCTCAGCATTGACTTGAGGTCCTCGCGTCCAGGTCCAGCAGGATTAGCGCCCTGATTGGTCGTCCGTGTGATCTGACTGAGGTTCCGGCCGATTGCCCCTAACTCAGCCACGGAACGCTTCAACGCCAGCAGCTCTTCCTCGGGCAGCGGCGCGAGATTGCGCAAGTGCGATCGAACGAGGACAGAAACGTAGGTAGCTGAAGGCATTCCGCGAGCCCTCGCCCTGTCGCTCAAGAGGATCCGATCCTCCGGCGCCAGCCGAACGTACAGCCGGGCGTCCCGAACAACCCTGTTCGAGGCGGCTCCGTCCGCAATTTCGGTGCGCGTTACCATCTGCACCATCGCTTCTATTAGCTGCCGGATGAGTGCCGATTCGGTGATCTGCCTCTGCGCGGCGATCGTGTGCAGAAGCCGCTTCACCTCGTTGGACACCCGACACCGAATCAAAGACTCCCGCGCCATGGCGAGTGATCGTGGGACAACAGCGGCCGCGAGGCTATCCTGCGTATTGCGGTTTTTTGCCCCAATACTCACGATTCTTTTCGGCCGATTGTGGTCCTACACCCCCAATACTCGGGGCGTTTTTCTTCTCGCTTCCATGACAATCAAGCAGTTCCCCGAGACGAGGTGGCCTCCTGCCGACGTATTCGGCGCCGAGCGGTAGCCCCGCCGGCGGGCAAAAAGAAAGAGGAGAGAGCGCGGCAGCGCCCCCTCCCCTTAGAGCTTCTCCTTACCGCTGGGCGGCCCGGTCTGTGGCCAGCTCCCAGAGGCCGGAGTTCAGCCGGACGTCCTCCGCGATGGCCGTAATGCGCCGGGTGCGCGTCAGCCGATGGGACGCCGAGCGGCGCACGAGACCACCCCGAAGAACGTTCTCCTGGACCACGTTGAATGTGTGCCAGAGGTCATTGCCGAGATCCTCAGGTCTTCGGGGCACCAGGAGCTGGGACGGCTCCATGCCGGCGTGAAGGTCCTTGGGAAACCGCAGCGCAAGCGCCTGGGCTGCGAACTCCAACCGCTGCCCGGCATCGAGCACCATGCGCTCCATGCGCTCGACGGCGGTCGCCAGTGCCTCGAAGCGCTCGCTGATGCGAAATGCCGCGCATACGACATCCCGAACTACATCGCCCCGATGCATGACTCGCCAGACGGGAAAGACACCCATGGACACCACGAGCCCATTGGTGCAAGCCACCCGGAAGAGCCCAACCCGAAGCTGGTAGGCGCTCGTACCGTCGTGTGAGTTGAGGAAGAGGATCTCGGGAATCGCATCGCGGAGCTGAATGGTCTCGTAACGACGACGGAGCCGGATGAGGTGCCGCGCATGCATCGGGCTCCTCGCCCGCGCCGCCTGCCGCGCCTCTACCGGGAGGAAGCCGGCCGAACCCAAGGCGCCCAGTACGCGCTCCGTCGAGATGAAGGTGTAGGAGGGACTCGTCCGCTCGTGGGCTCCCGGTGCGAAGACAGCGGGGACTCGCTCCCGAAGCGTCTCCGCGGATAGGACGCTCTGAAAGGCACTGCTGTGGGAAAGCTGCGCGTGTGCCCGCGATGTGACGACGGTGTTCATGATCGAACTCCTTGAAGGCGTGAAAACCAGGGCGGGATTGCCCGCGAAGCGCGCCTCACGCCGCAGCGCAGCTGTCAATGGGCGTGCCGGCCCGCAAGGGACGCGAGCGCGCTTCGCGCGAAGCCATTGACAGCGAGAACGGCGTGATACGCTGCGCGAACACGGCAAGCCCGCCCCCTTCTCCTCCGCCAGGTCCAGAGCTGAGATCCCATGGAGGTCGCGCGGCGCCTCCAGAGAGATCGAAGGAGGATCAGAGGAGTCCCTTCTTGCGCAGCCGCGCGAGCTTGCCAGCCCGCTGCTTGATCTCAGCGGCGCGGAGCTCGGGCGAGACTTGCTTGTATCGACCACCGAGGCGAATCACATAGCTGATCGTGCCCTGCGAGACCCCGAGCTCGCGCGCGAGCTGTCGCTGGGACTTCAAGGTCTTACGCAGCGCTCGCCAGATGAGAAAGCGAACGTGCCAGGCGAGAATGATCTTGACCTGCCGGTCGGTCAGCGCGCGGGGTCGCCCGATCGTGCTCTTCATGATCGGCTCCCTTGAGGTGATGGCACAGGCGACGCTGCCTGCGCCTCCCGCGCATCACGCCGCAGCGCAGCCGTCGCAGGCCGCGCTTCGCGCTTGCAAGCTAAGGCCGTCCACGGCCTTAGCGCCGGCCTGGACGGCGAGAACGGCGTGATAGCCTCAAGAGGCGCAGGCAGCCGCTTTGCAACTTCTGCAGCGAGGGAGTGGACTTCGAACGCCGCGCCCGGCCAGGGCACCGAGCGCGACGTGCTGTCGCCGACGCCTTAGAGGAGCCCGTGCTCCGCGAAGGAGTAGATCGACTCGGCGACGATCAGATGATCGAGTACGCGGACGTCGATGAGCGCGAGCGCCTCTTTGAGCCGGCGCGTGATGAGCTCATCCGCAGCGCTCGGCTCTGAGAGTCCGGAAGGATGATTGTGATAGAGCACGATCGCCGCGGCATTGTGCGTGAGGGCCGCTTTCACGACCTCGCGCGGATGCACGGAGGCGCTGTTGATCGTGCCGCGGAAGAGATTCTCAACGGCGATCAGGCGATGGCGGCTGTCCAGGTGCAGAGCGCCGAAAACCTCGTGCTCGCAAGCACCGAGATGGACTTTGAGGAATTCCCGCGTGAGCGCAGCCGAGGTGAGCACGGGTGAACCGGCGCGATAGCGTTGTGCGAGAAGCGCCTGTGCGCGATCGAGCACATCAGTGGCCTGGGCCTCGCGATAACCGGAGTGTTCGCGGACGTAGAGCGTGGTCATGACGGCGAGCCTTGAGTCTGCGGGGCGGGATTGCCCGGTGCCCGCGCCCCACGCCGCAGCGCAGCCGTCAATGATCGAAAACCGCGGTTACGGGGCGCGCGAGTCCTCGAGCGCGTCATTGACGGCGAGAACGGCGTGGTACCCTAAAGGGCACCAGCAAGCCCGCCCCTTCTGCGCTCTGACTTATCTCCTCCGTGCCGAAAGGGAAATGACCGTCGGCATCTCGATGTTCGGTGCTGCATCCCCGAGAGCGTTGAACTGCTCCGGGTTCAGAAACATCACCGAGCAGCCTGAGCAGGCGTAGAAGGAGGTCGTGTAGAGCGCACCGCTCCTGCGCTTCACCGTCACGACGTGCCAGCGATCGAAGCTACAGATCCGGCAACGCCATTGGCCCGTGGTTCTCCCCATTGCGCACCAAGCCTAACGAACCTCTCTCCTGCAGGTGAATCCAGTACTGGCGGCACGGAACCACTGGATAAGTGCGTCCCCCCGGTGCACAGACTAAGATCGGCCGACCGCACCGCTGGTCCGGAGAACCCCATGGCCTTCTCGCTCTATGCCGCTACGATCCCTCCTATCAGCAGATCCTCGGATCGGTTTCCGGTCTCCTGGTCAAGGCGGAGGCCTTCTGCGCGGAGAAGAGCCTCAATCACGACGACATCATTCAGGCGCGGCTGGCCCCGGACATGTTGCCCTTTGCCTATCAGGTGAAGTCGACCGCGGTGCACTCGCTCGGTGCGATCGAAGGGGTGCGGCGTGGGAGCTTCTCGCCCGATATGAGTCCCCCTCCAGAGACCTTTGCGACACTCAAGGGACGGATCGCGGAGACGCTTAGTGCGCTCGAAAAAATCGAGCCGGCCGAGATCGATTCCTTCATCGGGCGTGATATGCACTTCGTCCGAGGTGAGCACCGCCTCGACTTCACGGCCGAGAATTTCTTGTTGTCATTCTCACAAGCCGAATTTCTACTTTCACGCCACCACGACCTACGACATACTGCGCTCGAAGGGCGTGCCAATCGGCAAGCGGGATTTCACCGGCAGGCTTCGCCTGAAGCGGTGAGGGTTCACCTCGGGCATTGCACACAGGCTCGGTTGTCCCGAGCGGAATCGCCACAATGGCCACTACCCTTTCGCTACGGCGCCTCTGGACCATCTATAAACGAACGGCGGTCACGCGAGGCTTGAGCAAACGTGAATTAGCCAGCACTCAGCTGGCTTTCTACAGCGGCGCGCGCGGGGTCCTGAAGGTCCTCGCCTACTTGATCGAGCACGGCGACTACGAAGAGCTGCACGAGACGATCAAACGACACGGGCGACAGATCGAGAAGATTCGATCGCGACGTCCATGGGCGAAAAGCCATTGACCCGGAAGCCGCGAGGAATTGCGGGCATTCGGGCGACCGTCCGTCGAGGGCTGGGTGAGCGGCCGCGAGTTAATCACCCGGGAGATGCGGCCGAAACGCACAGAACCCACAGCAACAGGAGTTCTTGGCGACTAGGATGAAGATCGGAGAGACTTGGCGCGTACTCAGTTCCAACGAACGGCAGGGCTGCTTCCGGTAAGCGTCATTCAGATGTCATTCAATGCAAATGGACGTGTGCTTCGCAGCATGTCGAGAGTCGTGATAACGGCTTGTGTCGTAGCCGCGCACCTCTGTGCCCTGGGCCTGCTCATTGACGCTAAGCGAGCCGCGCACATAAAGGATCCGCGCGTGCTACCACAAGAAGTGCCGATCACCGCACGCCTTATCGCTGAAAACAATGAGCTGAACACGGAAGCTGCCACCGAAGTGAACCTTGCGGACGTGCCGGTCGACGCTGACGTTCTTCGCGCCGTCCAGTTTGACTACCCTGATCAAGATCTATCTGGAATCATAGGCTCCACCTCGGCGCCGCGGCCGTCCGCGTACCAAGCCACGGACACCCACCGGTACGCGCAGCAAGCGGGCGTTGCGCTCGGACGGGCCGTGACAGTAGTACTAATAGTGGAAGTACTGCGGAACGGAAGCGTCGGTTCGGTGAACATCGCAACCAGTGGCGGCAGTTTGGCGATCGATACGGCGGCAATCGAGTTCGTGCGGTCACTGCACTGGATTCCGGGAACCACGGACCACGTGGCGCAGACCATGCGCATTCGGTTTCCGGTCACACTGGCGCGCGGTATTTGACACACTGCGGCAAAACACAACTGCGTTTAAGAACACCGCCGACGCAGATCCTCACTTCATTCCGACAGCCTACCGGTGAGATAGACGGCGGGTTCGGGACAGTAAGCTGAGGCTAGACACAAAATTCACATCAGCAGCGTGCCGGTCGACGCCCCGGCGCGCTCACCTTGAGCATCGAGACTCGTCGGGGGGCCAGTATGGGTTACCAGCAGAAGTCCCAGACTAAGGCGTGGCATTCCACAACTTCCCGCGCATTCGCCGCCCACCGCATCCGGTTTCTCCCACAGGTTTGCATCGGTTTGGTCCTTGCGCTGGGTGCGATCTCGCAAGCGTCGGCACAGGTTACATTTGTTCAGGGAGCATCCAAGGACGCCTATTCCGGATCGGGAGGATCGGTGCTCGTGACGCTCACCTGGTCCTCGGCCCAGCAGGCGGGCGACCTGAACGTCATTTCGATTGGTGTAGTAACCCCAAACACGATCACGTCCGTGACGGATTCGATTGGGAACTCATACCTTCAGGCTGTCTCCGCAACTAAGTCCCTTAGCGGATCGCAAACGCTGTACTACGCGGCAAACATTCAAGCCGCAGCAGCGGGAGCCAATACTGTCACTGTGACATTTAACGGCGGTACCGGTGGCAACGTCAAAGCCAACGTAGGTTCGCAGCTTGTTGGCGGTGTCAGCATGGCCGAGTACAGCGGGATCGTGACCACTAACCCTCTCGATGTCGCCACGGGCGCTGGCGGCACCTCTTCCTCCGGAGGAACTGCCAGCAGCGGTCAGGCTTCGACGACAAACGCCAATGATTTATTGATCGGCGGATATTGGGCTGGCTCTACCGGGGGTACCGCAGGCACTGGATACACAATGAGAACAGGTGGAATCGAAGATCGAACGGTCACCGCGACTGGCAGTTATAGCGCAACCGCGACGGTTGCAAGTCCAGGGGGATGGTGGGTGGTGCTGCTGGCAGCGTTCCGTGCGGCCAGCAGCGGTTCGGTGTGTGACTGAACGAGCGCCTCGTCAAGAATCCATCACGCGCCGCACGCAACCCAAGTCACGGCATAGATAGGGAAGCGACCCCCTGTACGACGGGCTCTTCGGAGGTCTCATGAAACTGTGTGTTAAGGTCCGTTACCGAGTTGCAGTACTACCGGGCCTCTGTGCGGTTCTATGTGCAATCGTCGCGAACACCGAACGGAACCCGCCCGAGTCTCAGGCGGCTCCTAGTCGCCGCCGCCTATTCTCAGAGGGGCAGTGGCAGTGGTTAGCTGTCAGCACCTGTGCGTTGTTGTGGACACTAACGGCCGCACCCGCGAGCAGCGCGGCTTGGACTGGAACGCTGGTAAATACTGCGACGGGCGTGAGCTACAACACTGCCACGTATCCAACAAAGGCCGACGCCGTTGCCGCAATGAAACAGCTTGATCCTGGGGATGATCCCGGGGGCCAGAGGCAAGCTCTTCAGGAACAGCAGCCGGCCAGCGGCATGACGCCCACGACGGTCACCTACTCGTATGCTGCGCCACCGGTACAACCAACCTGGGGCACGACTTATTACTATTGGCAGGTGCTTGGGGGCCCGAACGTGGGCTTGGAGGAAGGTTACGCGGACACGTTTTTCACAACTCAATCCAGTGCGCTTGCGAACTTGGACACGACCCTGGGCGCATCGCCTGTCGGATCGAGCTGTCCCACAACATCGCCCTACACCTCTTTTGCCCCCACGGGATCCTGGACGCCGGAGAACGTCCAAAACGGAACCATTCTTCTGACCGGTACTGAGGATTACAGTTTGTTCACAGAAGATGCGCCCGGTTGTGCCCCGGGCACGGGAAGCCAACCCAGTGAGATTGGCAGTCAGCAGTTCTTGAGTTGCCCAGCCGGCTACACACTTGGCGGTAGCGCGCCGAACTATACCTGTAACAACCCATTTACAGGCTCTGTCACGGGACCGATGATGGAGTGCCCGTCCAATGGATCTCCATCGCCACAAGCTGGCGACCCCTGCAACGTTTCGACGGGAGATTTCTCGCAGACGGAGAACGATTACTCCGCGGCAGGACTACCATTCAGCCGGTACTATCACTCTGCCAATCTTGAGTTGCACGGACTGGGAGTGGGTTGGACGCACAACTACGCGAGCGCTCTCATATTGAATCATGTCGGCGGGTCTCCCGTTGGATTGCTGCGACCCGATGGTCATCACGACGCGGTGCAGAGTATCAGCGGCGAGTATGTCTCGCTATCGGGCGCCGCAATTCACATACAGCCAAGCGGCAGCAACTGGATCGCCTACCTGAAAAACGGAAGTAGTGAGGTCTACAACAGCACCGGCAAACTGCTTCAATATGTTACCGCGGCGGGTCTGGTGACGACGCTGGCGTACAACGCTTCGTCAGGTCTGTTAAGTACTGTCACAGGTCCTTTCGGCCACACTTTGAAGTTTGCCTACGACTCTAATAACCGCCTTTTGACGGTCACTGAGCCCGATGGCACCAGCACGATCACCTTTGCGTACGATGCCAACAGCAATCTCATCTCGTCAACCTATCCAGACAGTAGCGTCCGTCAGTATCAATACCAGAATAGCTCCCTCCCGAATAACCTCACTGGCTTAGTCGACGAATCAAACACTCAGTTCCTGACTGTTCAATATAACTCCACGAGCGGTGCGGCAATATCGGCCGCGTTGGCCGGCGGCGTCCAAGCCGTATCGATGGTATACGATGCCACGTCTACCGTGGTCACAGATTCACTCGGTGCAACCAACACCTACACGTTTACCAATGATCCCGCCTTCGCGCCCCGTATAACTAGCCTGACCCGCAACACCCTTGTCTGGTCATATGTAGTCCCGGCGGGCGCGACGGACCCGCAGAGGCGCGTCACTCAAAGTACCGATGCCAACGGGAATGTCACAACCTATTCCTACGACACCGATCACCTAACGTCGAAGGTCGAGGCTTCGGGAACGTCCCTGGCCCGCACTACTGCGTTTCAATACCTGGCAACGACCAGCGCGCTGCCGACGTTAGTGACGGAAGCCCTGCGTCAAACTTCGTACACCTACCTCAGCGGAACTAATCTGCTCCAAGTCGACACGCTCACGGATCCGGCCACCCAGACGTCGCGAGCCTGGAATTACACGTATGACAGCTACGGCCGCGTCTTGACGGCCAAGGGTCCTCGCACGGACGTCAACAGCACGACGACCTACACGTATTACACCTGCACAACTGGCGTGCAGTGCGGCCAGTTGAACACGCTAACCGACGCCTTGGGTCACGTGCAGACGTATACAAGCTACAGCGCTCATGGCCAACCGCTCTCAATCACCGATCCAAACGGAGTGATCACTACCCTCGTGTACGACGCTCGTCAGCGTTTGACCACCCGCCAGATAGGCAGCGAGACGACGACGCTTAGCTATTGGTCGACAGGGCTCGTAAAGCAGGTGACCTTCCCGGATAGCAGCTTTTTGCTTTTCACATATGACGGGGCGCACCGTCTTACGCAGATCAGCGATGAACTGGGGAACAAGCTTGCGTATACCTTGGATGCTATGGGTAACCGTACAGCCGAAAATACCTACGATCCAAGTGGTGTTCTGCATAGAACTCATTCTCGAGCGATTAACGTACTCAATCAGGTTTACCAAGATGTGAATGCCGCCGGAACAGCCGCCGTCACGACAACCTATGGTTACGACAACAACGGCAATCAGACTTCGGTGGCTGCACCGTTGTCTCGCGACACCGGGCACACGTACGACCAATTGAATCGTCTCGCGAATGTCACTGACCCGGCAAATGGAGTAACCCAATTTGGGTACGATCTAAACGACGCTCTAACCTCCGTCACTGATCCACGTACCCTCAAGACAAGCTATCAACGCAACGGTTTCCGTGACGTGCTCGCGCTTACCAGCCCCGATACCGGGACGACGACCAATTCATATGACTCTGCGGGAAATCTCGCCACGTCTACGGACGCGCGCGGGACCGTCGCCACCTACAGCTACGACGCGCTGAATCGAGCGGTCACTATCGCTTACTCCGACGCAGGCGTCGCAGATCAGACCATCACCTTGACGTATGACGCGGGAACGAACGGGAAGGGACACCTCACTGGCGCGTCGGATGCCAATCACACGCTCACCTGGGCTTACGATGGCCCGGGACGCGTAATCACGAAAACACAGACGGTCGGCACGGTCATTCTCACGACGGGTTATGGCTACACCAATGGCGATCTGACGACTATTTCGACGCCATCCGGGCAGACGATCACCTACGGGTACAACAGCAACCATCAGATCACCAGCGTCACGCTAAATGGCACGACAGTCATTCTCAACAGCGTGACCTATGAGCCGTTCGGTTCGGTGAATGGCTGGACCTGGGGCAACGGCACGGCCGCAATCCGCACATTCGACACGGACGGCTACATCTCACAGATCGCAAGTGCCGGGACGAAGACCTACGCGTTCGATGCAGCCTCTAGGATCACGGGGATCACTGACGCCACCAACTCGGCGCTGTCGTGGACCTTCGGTTACGACGCTTTGGATCGGGCCAATTCCGCCGCGACAACCACCCAGACTCAGGGGTTCACTTACGATGCGAACGGCAACCGGTTGACGGAGACCGGGACGAGCGCTGCAACCTTCAATATCGCCACGAGCAGCAATCGCCTGAGCAGTACAACGGGGTCCCTGACGCGAACGTACTCGTACGATTCCGCCGGTCACACGCTGAGCTATGCGACATTGTCGCTAAGCTACGACGACGCGGGTCGATTGGTCTCCGCGCTGAACGGATCCACGTCAACAATCTACAAATACGATGCGCTCGGCGAGCGTCTCCTGAAGTCTACCGGCGGCACTACGACCTACTTTGCGTACGATCTGTCCGGCCACTTATTGGGCGAGTACACCGGGACGGGTGCTTTGATTCAGGAAATCGTCTGGATGGGCGATACACCAGTCGCCAGCGTGCGGCCGACGGCTTGTGGGTTGGGCAGCTTCTACATCCATACCGATCATCTGAACACGCCTAGACGCATCACGCGGCGCACCACCGCCGACATCGTGTGGCGCTGGGACAGCGATCCGTTTGGTGATACCGCACCAAATCAAAACCCCTCCGGACTGGGAACCTTCGCTTTTAACCTCAGGTTTCCTGGACAGTATTATGATGTGGAAACGGGTTTGAATCAGAACACCATGCGCGACTATGACGCCCTGGTCGGGCGGTACGTTGAATCAGATCCAATCGGACTGAAGGGCGGCCTGAATACGTACGCCTACGCATTACAGAACCCCGTGTGGTACTTCGACGCGAACGGGCGGGAAATTACGTGTGGAGGCAACTTCTGTGGGACAAACACTCCCGCCTACGTGCCTCCCGTAACACCGCCAACCGCATGGTATCTGAGTGTTGAGGGCTTCTGGAACAACGCGGCACAACCTGGAGCCGGCGGCGGTGTCAGCTGGGTGACTTGCTATGACGCGTGCGGAAACAAACAGAAGTTCAAGTATCGCAAGATCTGCGTATCGGGTACCACCGGAGCTTCTGTAACCATGGGCGTGGTTGCGGGAATGGACGGTGCAAAGTGTAATAGTCAGCGTTATTCCGGCTATTTCGGCGAACTCGGCTACACGTATGGTTGGTTCTCAGGCGGCGCCGACTTTGGCTTTAACGACGCGAGCATTCCCGGTAACAATGGATTTCCGTTGCCCGGCAAGCCTTCTGGGGTCTCGGAATACGCAATAGGGATTGGGACATCGGGGCCTAAGGCCGCAGTCTGTTACTACGTTCCATTCTAGGCGAGGAATGGATGATGAGTTTGGGCTTTCTCTTGTTCGTGGCGGTATGCGTGGGCATCATGTTCATTCATAGCCGCAGTGTTCGGGCGCGCCCAGCGGACTTCGAAGCAATACGAGCGTACGCACAATCCCGAGGTTTGCGAGTTGTCTCAATTAAACAGAACAACAATTATTGGCGATACTGGATGAGAGGAAGAATCCACTTGAGCAACATGTCCCGCATATTTGTGCTCGTCGCAGACACCCCTGACGGTACGCAAAGAGAAATACATTTCGGCTTTGACCCTTCGGACGAATCAGAACAGTTGCAAGTTTTACAAGAGAAGATCAAGGGGAAAATGTCATAGGTGCCGTGTGAAGACTGCGGGGGATCGGCTAGTGCTCTGCTGCTGGAACATGATCCACTTTCCCAATTGGCAGAGAGGTGATGGGATGGCTCGGTTCTTGATGTTCCGTTGAAGTGAGGCATGCGCCGTGTCACCACCAAAATGGCTCATTGTTTCCTGTCGAATTGCCCTAGGCATTGGGCTAGTGATCGCATTTTTTGCGACCGCACCATGGGTCAATTCTCGGTCTCTCTCGGAATTACCCGCTGAGTATCGAAATCAGGTCCCGCCGTGGGCAAAAAGTTTTACCCTGGATCACGACAACCTCGTGTTCAACGGTCACGGCACTATCCGGCAAGAACCTGTTCAGTTTGCACTGCGATTGGGCGCGTTGCTCGCACTGCTAGGTGCGTCGGCAGCCTCGATGCGCTTCCCCCGACAAGGTCGCTGATGAGCCCCGTCAACGAGGCAGTTTACGCAAACTACCGAAGTGCTCAGATCCCTGCGTCTCCCCCAGGCGTGTCAGCGAGGCCGGTTTATCAGCGAAGATCGCGTCGGGCTGTCAGGCGGGACGAACTTCTACGCCTACGTCCGCGGTGCCCCCACTAACAGGAGAGATCCCACCGGACGGTGTCCCCAGTGCATTGGGGCGCTGCTCCTGGGAGGACTTGACCTTGCGATTCAATACAATCATTACCGAGATTGGGATTGCATGGCGTAGCGCACACCATAGGTGATGGGCTGAGTCCGATACAGTCTCCGCTCATTCTTAACCCATGGATCACGTATGCAGCGGAACAAGCCCTGTGGGGACAGCAGATGGAGGACATCATCAGGAAAGCAGAACTGTACTGCGGATGCGCTCACTAGGAAGCTTCTCTGAAACGAGAGACTGCAACTCGAATCGCGTTCTTGACGGCTCCGGTTGTACCGCCATTGGTAGGTGCGGCATTGACCCCGGCACTCGGACGTTTCGACACGTTCACAATATTGGTATTCGGGGCGATTTCTTACGTAGTGTCAGCTGCGGTCGTTGCGCTGATCGGCGCAACAGTGTTTATCTGGCTCCGCCGGATCGATCTGGTCAGATGGTGGTCCGCCGTCATCGTCGGATTTTGTGGGGGCGTTGCCGTGGCTGTGATCTTGAGACTACCGACTCTAGTGTCCGTCCATGACACAGTGCTGCTGGGGATCGAGGGTGCCGGCTCCGGATTTGTCTTTTGGCTAATCTGGAAACAAGGCCGAACTTCTCCGTCCGCGGCGAGCGATGACATACGCCATGGAAACTAAGACCGTCGAAAGTCAGATTCGAATCGGCGCGATCCTTGCACTGGTTTTCTGTACCGCGATCGTTGCCGATGATGCGCCGATATCGCCGCCGGTAACCTTCGGAGCTGCACAGGCCACATGGCAACAAAAACGGGACACTGCGGAGTTTCAAAGGTACGCAGATGAGTTCACACAGTTCAATAACCACTTCCATCTTGACGAATGAGACGGTTGCTACGCCTTGACTCCGGGCACCGTGATTCTAATGCTAGTTATCACGCATCCAACCAACAGTGATTTTGCAGTGATCGAGCGAGTGCTCCCGAATGTGGATAATGCAAAGGCTCGATGCTTTGCCAGGTCCTATTGTGGCATTCGCACCAAGATCCCACCGTTTGTGCCATTTGTTCTTCGGTTGGAGATGCGATAGTCCCAGCGCGGGCGTGTAACCGCGACTGCTTAGGTGCACCCGGCATTCGAAGTTCCTCGGCCGCGTCAGCGAGCAGGCTCCGCAACCTCAATGAGACTGCGCTTCGGTCGCTCGCGCAATCGCACCGGTTGTAGCGGTTCCCCCCGCTCGATATCGTCCGCGAGTGCGCCTCGCACCTGTGCCACGAATCGCCTCCGATCCTCCGGATCCCTGAGGGCTCTTGAGGCGAGCTCGGCCGCCCGCAGGTTCAGATATGTGCCGGCGAGCTCGGGGTGCTCCCGCACCGCCTCGCGAGGTCCTACGGCCTCATTACGAACGATCTGCGCGGCCGCCGCGCGCGCCGCTAAGAAGCTCTCCTTCTCAATCACCCACCGGTTGCGAAAGACATCCACTTCCTTGGGCGTCAGCTCTCCGTCCGCTCCCCGCTCGGGGCGCTTAACCGTGACGAGATCGCGCCCGGTCCGAACGAGCACCACCTCATCACCGATCTGCGGCTGGGTGAGCGACTTCGCGACCGCACGCTCGATGTCCTTGCCCCATACCTCGCGGATGCCCTCCCGCGTCCTTAATCTCACGAAGTAGGACGGATCCTCGTTCGGATCGTGGCGGTAGGCATCGCGTCCGTGATCGACGAGCTTGCCCGTGATGCGCTCGCGCGGCTGCTGGCCGCCTGGAGAGCCTGCCCCCAGGTTAACGTCCTTCGGAGGGGTCTGCGTTCCCGCGTCAACCGAAATCGCATCGACCCGCTCGGGAGAGCGGACGAGGCTTCGCGAGAGGGCCCGGATGAGCTGCGCCTGTTCGGCCTCGCTCGGGCGGTAGCCACGCACGTTAAGTCCTGCGAGCCGTGCCTGCTGCCAGGCCTCGCGCCGAAAGCGCTCGGTGCCCGACACCCGCACTTCCGTCCAGCCGCGCGAGTGCGCGATCTCGATCAGGCTGTGAACGACCTGGGTGTTCTCGCTCGCGGTGGTTAGCCGTCGGCCCAGATCCTTAAATGCCGCTGCGCCGTCCGGGAAGTAGAACCGATGACCTTCCTGCACAAACCGGTCCCGGACCGATTGTGGAACGGTCCAGGGATCTCCGTCCGCCCGTTGCACCGGTGCCGAAGGCGCCGGCGATGCGGGCGCAGGCGCGCCCTCGGCCGCCCGGGCTGCCGAGGCGCGATCGCGCTTCGGCCGTCGGCTCGCCTCGATGGTGTTGACCGCGGGCTCTCGCGGCGGCCTCGGCCGCGAAGGCGCGCGAGCAGCAGCCTTCGGTTTCCTTCGCGATGGCGCCTCGGCCGTCCGGTCGCTGCGACCTTCGCGCCGCGTGACGGTGAGATCCGCATTCTCGTCCCGTCCATTGCCCTGTCGGTTCTCTTCCGCCACGGCTTACCTCCTACGTCCGCTCGAGCGAGGAGAGGAAGCTCTCCACCGCCGTCTTCATTTCCGGCTCCGACAGCGGTCCCTCCTTGTCCGGGATCTGAACCCTCGAGAAATCCCTCTCGAAGTCCTCCAGCGTGAGCGACTCGATGCGCTCGATGTCCTTAAACGTCGCCTCCCGAACCCCGACCCTGTCCCCCTTGCCTTCCCGCGCAGCGGCGGCAGGCGCAGCCGAGCCCGCGCTGTCGGCCATAACGATCGCCGACGAGGCGGCCTGCGAAGGCTGCGCGATCGCGGACACACCCGGCCGCGGCGGCAGGGGAACCTCGGGCGCAGGCATGAGCCGCTTGCGAAAGCGCCGATCGGTGAAGTAGCGGATCTTCCGGCACCGGATGGGCCGACAGCCCTCGTAGAAGACGATCGCGTCTTCGGTGCCAAGCTCCTTCACCTCCTGCGGCAACAAGAGCGCCCGGCGCTGAAGGCTCACGCTCTGACTCCGGGAGCGCTTGCCCCGCTTGTCCAGGGAGGCCCCGAGCGGCTTCGACACCGTGCGCACGGGGACCGTGGTGAACCCGAGCTCGTCCGAGATCTCCTTCGCATCCGCGAAGTCCTTCGGTGCAAAGACGATGCGCGCCGCGAGGCTCTTCAGCATCACTTCCGAGTTATGCATCCCGTACACCTCGCGCAGCTGCGCGGGGGTCTGGATCACGAGCACCACGCGCACGTTGTAGCCGGGCAGGTAGCTGATCGCTTCCGCGATGATCGGGATGCGACCTAAAGCGGTGAACTCGTCCAGCAGCATCATCACGGGGTACTTAAGGAGCGGATTGCGCTCGGGGAGCTCGCGGGTCTGTAGCCCGATCGCCTGCTGGAAGAAGAGATTCAGGACCGGGCGCAACCGGTGCAGGTCATCGGGATTAACACCGACGTAGATCGACATCGGCTTCTTGCGAAGCTCGCGTAAGTCAAAGTCGCTCTCGGCGGTCGCGGCGTCCAGGATCGGGTTGAGCCACAAGTCCAGGCGACTGGTGAAGGTCTTGCGGATCGAGCTCGCAGTGACGGGAGCCAAATCGATGACGTCATAGAGCGAGCGCACACACTGGGACGACAAGGGCCGGTGCCCGCTGTTTCGGCCCTCGACGAGGCGCTTCCAGTGCTGCCCGAAACCCTCGTCATCGCTCGCCATCCCCTGCCGCAGCACCTCGCCCACGGTCGCGGGGAGCGAGGGCGTCTCGAAGAGATAGAGTGCAATGCCTAAGAACAACGATCGCGCGGACGCCGTCCAGAACGGATCCACGTTCGGCGGATCCGGGTAGAGCATCTCGGCGATCCGCTGCAGGTCGTTCAGCCGCCGCTTGGGATCCTCCGAGACGTAGGAGAAGGGATTCCAGCGGGCGGTGCGCCCATCCTCGGCGAAGGGATCGAAGAGATAGCAGGCCTGGCCGCGGACCTTCCGATAACCCGCGGTGATCGTCCAGTTCTCGCGCTTGATGTCGACGCAGACCAAGGATCCGGGCCAGTTGAGCGCATTCGGCACCACGATGCCGGTCCCCTTCCCTGCCCGTGGGGGCGCGGCGAGCGCGACCCCCTGTTGCCCGGCCAGCATGAGACAGCGGCGGCCTCGCTTGCCTAAAATGATTCCCTCGTGACCGAGCAGCCCGGCAGATGCGATCGCGGCGCGGCTCGCAAAGCGCGCATCCCCATGGAGCGAGCGCCGCCGCGGCAGGAGCGCCGCGACGCTACTGACCGCGGCCAGCACAAGCGCGATCGTGGAAGCACGGATGAGCCGCCGGCGAACCTCCGCTCGATCGCCGTAGTAATAGGCATAGCGGCTCAGCGTGAGCGGCGTCGCCTCGCGGGGATCTTGATGGATCGACCAGAGAAAGAACGCCCCGGCCAGCGTGCTTGCCAGGAGAAGCGCTGCGGCGCTCACCAGCAGCGCCTTCGTCCAGCGGCGCGACGGCGCTCTAGCCGGCGTCCGCCAGGCCGCGGCGCCGGCGTTCGGGCTCATACCAAATCTCCTTGATGAAGCGTTCGTGCCGCTCGACGCCGAACTGGATGACGACGTCAATCAAGAGGTAGAGCAGGCTCTTGATGTCCCGCCGGGCGAGCTCACGCCCACCCGCGCTTTGTTTCACCAGCAGCACCAGCTGCTCGAATGCCAGCTCGCAGCTTCCGGCGTGGATGCTGGTGATCGACCCGGGGTGACCCGAGTTCACGTTCCTCAAGTAGTCGAAGGCCTCTTCCGCCCGCAATTCCGCGAGCAGGATCCGGTCCGGCTTCATGCGAAGGCAGGACTCAAGCAGCTGCTTCGGCGTGACCCGCGCCAAGCCCTGATCGTCCTTCGAGTAAAAAAGCCGGACGTGGTTCGGGTGAGTGTCGAGAACGAGCTCCTGCGCGTCCTCGATGGTGACGAGCCGCTCCTGGTGAGGGATCTCACGGATCAGCGCCTTGGTCCAGGTGGTTTTACCTGAGCCCGTGGGACCTGACACCAGGATGTTCTTGCGGCTCGCCACCGCCAGGCGCATGAACGTCTCGTACTCCTGAGCCTCGAGGAGCCTTAAGAGCTCGCGCTCCGTCTCATCGAGCGCCGCCGTCGAGCGGCGCGTCGCGCGGAAGATCCCACGCCGCCCGAGCTCCTCGATCGACCAAACGGTATCGGACGGTCGCCGTAGCGTGATCGCCACGGTCCCCGCCGTGGTGGCCGGCGGCAGGACAATCTGCGCGCGCTCCCCGGTCGGAAGCGCCGCGGAGAGCAGCGGTGTGGCTTCGTCGACCCTCTGGCGGGTGGAGTTCGCGATCAGCTTGGCGAGCCGCCGGCACCAGGCGAAATCCGCAAACGGAAGCGCTCGACGCTCCCAACCCCGGCGGGTCTCGACGAAGGCCTCGCGCGGGCGATTGATGCAGACTTCAGTGACTTCCGGGTCGCTCAGGATCGGCCGGAGCGCACGAAGGTTCAGCTCCAGCGCGGAAGCCGACAGCACCTCGCCACTTGATTCAGCGGTCATGGGCTCGCTCCGCTTCCCGTGTTCGCGACCCGTAGCGCGTACACCGGACGAAAATCCACATCGCGCGCGACGAACACCTGGATGCGCTCGCCCTGCCCCTTGGTGATGGTCGGCGGGATGCCAACGGTGCTTCGCAGCACCTCACCCATCACATCGGTCGAGGTCGATGGGCTGATCGAGACCGAGCCACTCTTGTTCTGGGAGTTGACCTCCGCCTGCACCGCCCCGTTAATGACGGTCAAGAGGATCGCCGCGCCGAAGCGATCCCAGAAGTGCCGGTTCACCTCGCCGGATAGCCCCGAGCGTCCGAGCTCATCGGTCGCCGGTGAGGCGAGCGGCACGACGACGCCGGCAGGGGTGCGTGCCTCGCTCCAGAGCACGAAGATCCGGGCCATCCCCTCCTGCACCTGTCCGCGGGTCTCTCCGACCAGCTTGGTCCCGCGCTCCAACAGCACCACGGTGCCATCGGCACTGAAGGTGTCGGTCGCCGTGATGCAGGTCGTCATGCCCGGCAGCGTGGAATCGATCGCGGTCTCGAGCGTGCAGTCGATGAAGGCCCCCTTCGCGAGCAGGAAGCGCCGCGTGGGAAGGAGCGATGCGGCGACGGCCGGAGTCACGGTCGGACGCAGCAGTCCGTTCAACGCCGGGGACGTCTCGTGCGACTCCTCCCCCGATCCGGGACGGGCAGCCGAGTACATCGCGACGTCCGGCCCCGGGCCAGCGAGCGCAGGTTCCGCGTGCGCCTCGTCTTTGGATGCGCGCGCGAACGCAGGTCCTGCGAGACGCCGCTCGAACGCGAGCTCTCCCGGAGATTTCACCGGGGGCGCCTGCGGCGCACCCGCGGCAGCCAGGACCGCCGTGCCCGCGGGAGCTTCCGGCGGCAGCGACGGGGCGGAACCCAGGATCCGTTCGACCGCCGAAGCACCCCCGTCGGACGCCGGCGCGGGTGGCGGAGGCGGATCCGTCCGAAGTACGGGGGCGGCAATTGGTGGCAGGTGCGGCAGCGGCATCTCGCCCTGGGCGCGGCTTTTCACCGCCGCCTGCGCGGCGCGCTGCGCCTGCGCCGGACGGGTCAGCGTCTTGGCGTAGTACCAGGTGAGGAGTCCGAGTCCGAGCGCCGACATGAGCCCGACCGCGAGGACGCTACTGACCCGCGACTGGAGTGAGGCCGCCCGATTGATTGAGGGGATGCCCCGATCGCCGGCGATGGTGTCGTCACCGGCCTCATCCGCGGGTTCGCTCGCCGACGGGCCGACCTCTTCTTCACGCGCGGTGCGACTCGGGAAGATTCTCATGGCCGTGCTCCCGGGGTCTCCCGCTCGACCTTTTCCGAGACGGTGTGGGACTTCAAGCGCTCGCCGGGGCCTGAGTACGCCTGGTTCACGACGCATCCGGCGAGATGACCGCGGCGCAGGATGAACCGGCGGCCGACGCGGTGGAGGATCACATCTCCTTCGTCCATGCTGAAATTCAGGAGCGACTCCGTGCCGTCCTCGGTCAGGATGAAGATCGCCGGCTGCTCGGCTTTCGCGGCGAAGGTGAGACGCGTATGCACGCCGTCGTCGGACGCTGCGACCGGCATGAGTGAGGGGTCTCCGCAGTACCAGTAGTCGATGTTCTTCGGTCGATGCGTCTCGGTGAGCGCCTTGTTTCCTGCGTCGCTGTCCTTAGCGACCAGGGGATAGGTGAACCGCAGCACGTACGTCACCGGCTCACTCGGATCGGGGTGACCGGTGCTGGCCGAGTAATCGAGCTGGTACGTGCGGCGAGAGGTGAGGATCGTGAGATTGGTGCCCACCTTCGCCGCTTTGGGCTTCAGGAACAGGTGATTGTCCTGGGCGACGAACGAGAGCCCATCGATGTCGCCGGCGCCAAGACCGACGAAGCTCTCCCCGGTCTCGAACTCGAGATCGGTCTGATAGCCGACGAATCCCTTCAGTACGAAGACCTGATCGGCGCTATAGGGCGCGATGCGGATCCGGGAGTCGAGAAGTCCGGGCGAGGGCGTCGTCTCGGCACCAGCCTCGATTGCAAGACCCATGAGACAAATCAACAGCGCCGTTCGCATGGGCGACACTCCTTCTAAGGCTTCCCCGACGCCGCCGCGAGCGGCGTCGCCGCGGGTGATGCATCGGGCAGCACCTCGGGTTCGGGCTTGAAGTCCACGATCTTGAAGCCGAGCGGGTTCCAGCCGCGGACCTTGGGATCTGACGACGGATCGGCGTACGCGTACTGCAGCGTCGCGATCCAGTGCGTGGCCTCCTCCACCGCGCTCCCCGCCAAGCGCTTCGCCTTGACGTAGCGCACCTGCGCCAGGTCCTGAACTCCGCTGCCGCGCTTGAAGAAGCTGACGGAGGTCACCTGGGCGCGCACCGTGGTACCGTCCTTGTAGACATTGAGCGGGGATCCCGGATTGGTGGGATTCCAGAGCGCGTACCAGGCCTGGTTGCGCTGCGCGCTGTGAAAGGCCCCGCACTCCTCGTAGTCGCTCTCCGCGGTCGAGAAGTTGAAGCGCTCGCAGACCGTCACGTAGTGCGTGAGCAGATAGCGCGTGACCGCCTCCGGCACGCCCGAGCGCCCGGTGTAGACGGGCACGACGTCGACGATGCCCGTGGCGTTATCGACCCGCACCACGAAGGGCTCGACGCGCTTCAAGGGCATCAGGAACATCAGTGAGGCGCAAAGCAGCAGCACCGCGAGCCATCCGGCACCCGCCACGCCCAGAGCGAGCCGCACGGTGCGCCGCCCCTGTCGAACGCGATCGGCATCCCAGGAAGCCGCCTCCTCGAAGTAGGTCTTGAGCGCCGCATCCGCCTTCATGGGTGCGTCCCCGCGGCCACCGCCGGAGCGGGTGCGTTGATCGGCTTCAAGTGCCCGTCGCAATTGAGGCGTTTGGGATGGGAGGCGCAGGCGGCCAGCAGCACCACGAGCGCGATTGCAAGGGTTGTGGGAGCTTTCATGAATCAGGCACTCCTTCGGATCTGGTTATCCCGCCATCGGGTGGTCGCCGCGCGCAAGACGCCGCTTCGCAGGGCGTAGCCGGCTCTGCGGGTGAAGGGATCGAAGCGATTCGAATCGCGGTCGAAGAGCCCGCGGCTGAACTGCCCGCTGCCGCGCACCGCGCCGCCGAATCCCCAGGCGAGCGCTGCGCTCACGATCCCGAAGGAGGACAGCGCCAGCCCGCTCGCCAGCCCCGCCGCCATCGGCATCACCTGACGCATGACGAGAAAGGTGAGACCTGAGGCCATGCAAACCCGCACGGCGTTCGCGATCTGGATCGATGCGCCTTCGCTCACCGCCTGCTGCGCGGCGACGGTCACGACGCGCAGCATCAAGGCAGCCACCAGCACGGCGAGCAGCGCGATGAACGCGTAGTTCGCGAGCTGTGCCAGCCACGCTTCGAAAAAGCGCTTGGTGGTGTCGAAGAAGAGCAGCGCAATGAACAGCGGCCCTAACGCCAAGAGCACCGCGAGCGCGATGCGCGACAGCGCGAGGAGAAAGATCGTGTAGATAGCGGTCAGTCCCACGATCAGGTACACCGCGATCCCCGCCAGGTAATAGGCGAAGTTGCCGTTCAAGAGGCCGCCCTGCTGCAGCAGCAGGTTCGCCGCATCCCCGCCCTCGAAGATGATCTGATCGACGATCCCGACGGGATCGTAGGCACCGATGATCACCGCCCCGAGCTGCGTCGGTGCGTTGAAAAAGGTGTCGACGATCACGCTGTTGTAGAGCCAGAGTGAGAGCGCGCAGCTTAAGATGACCGCGAGCGTGATGAGCCGCTTCACGCCGTGGATGAAGGGCTCCTCGATCGACCCGGTGAGCTGCAGGTATCCCCACACCATGACGTAGAGGACGGCGAGCGTCACGATCGCAGGCTCGAGCGAGCCTGCGATCCGCGACACGTTGTCGCCGATGTACCCGGCAAGCAGCGTGTTCAGCCAGGCGTTGAATTCGGCGAAGAACCCCACGACCGAGTGCTCCTAGAGGCCCATCGGCGGCAATTGGCGCAGGGACCCCTGATCGACGATCGCCTGCTCACGAAGCTGCTGCCTTCTCGCCCACTCCTGGGACTGCGCGACCTGCGAGAGCACCTGGAGCTTGGTGTTCTCGTTCTGGAGCATCGCCTGCTCGGCGGTGATGCGCGCGGTGAGATCGAGCGAGGCCTTCTCGTCCGCTGCCCCGCCGATCGCACTGATCAGCTGCTGCAAAGATGTAAACCTGGCACTCGAATTGGCGAGCGCCGTGCGGGCGCTCGCCTGAAGGAGCGCCGGCGACTGACGGGCGGCGCTCAACTGCGTCTGCTGGGCAGGCGTGAGAGATGAGACCTGCGCGGGGGTCAGGACCGCATTCGTACTGACCAGCGCACTCGTCTGTGAGGCCAGGGCCGGGTAGCTCGCCGATGAGCCACTCATGACCTGGGAGACCTGCGTCCAGTTCATCGGCAGATAGTTGCGGTTCGTTCCCGACAGCAGCAGCTGCATGCCGCGATTGCCGGTGATCGCGGCGTACGAGCTCTGTGCCTGATTCAAGACCCGTTGTGCGGTCGTGAGCTGCTGCTGCAGCGTCTCGTACTCCTGGATGAGCTGCGCAAGAGCGGCCACATCGATCACCGCAAACTGCGCATGAGCGGGCTGGACGGCGCCGAGACCGAGCACCGCGGCGAAGAGAACTCCAAGAACTGCTTTAGTGAACATGGGACACCTCCTTAGGTTGGGACGCGCCAGAAAAACGCTCGCAGAAATGGGGCAGCCAGACGTGCGGCGCCGGGCCGTGGCGATGGATGAGCTCGTTCACGAGTTCGACGGTGCTGCGCCGGCCCGAGATGACGGCGAGCTCGGCATCAAAGCCCTTCAGATCGAGCTCACAGACGATGCTCTGGTGGCCCTGCTTCACGAGGAAGCGTCGCGAGCCCGGCTCGAGCTCTTCCTTGATGAGCCGGAACTCGCGCTCGGTGAGCCCGAACCCGTCGCAATAGTCGGCAGGGTTCGCATCCGCATTCGGAAAGAACACCTTGGTCGGAGTCTGCTCGATGATCGTGCGACTGATGGGGCTGCCGAGAACGTCGCTGGCGCTCTGGGTGGCGAGTGCCATGACGCCGTTCAGCTTCCGCCAGGTCTTGGGTCCGTCCTTGGCGAAATTCTCAAACGCGGGGTCGGCGAGCAGCCGCCAGAACTCGTCCATCCAGCACACGAGCCGCCGCCCATCCAGCAGATGGCGCACCAGGTGAAAGAGATACAGCGTGACCGGGGTGCGGGTGAGCTCGTGCTCGAGGAAATCCGTGACGTCAAACCCGACGATCGCATGCCCGGCCATTCGCGGCACGATGACGTCCTCCGCATTGTCGAAAACCCACGCGTAATCCCCACCGCTCCCCTCGCACCAGGGGGAGAGCCGCGCGTAGAGACCTTCCCTCTCGGTCGAGTCGAGAAACTCTATGAGCCGCGACAGACGCCGGGCAGGGAGCTCGAGCGCGAGGGTTCCTTTAAGCGCCTGGTCGAGATCCGACTGCTCGGCGACGCCGAGCGATCCCCCCGGAGCGCGCACCAGGACCCGGAGCCAGCTCTTCAGGAACTCGACGTTGAGCGGCGTCGGCGGCAGCGCGAGCGGATTGAACCCGGTCCGCTCGCCGTTCTTCAGTGCGCAATACTCCCCGCCGAGCGCCCGCACCAGGATCTCGAGTCCCCGATCCTTATCGAAGAGGATCTGAGTCGCGCCCTGGCGGGTCAGCATCGCCACGAGAAATCCGATGAAGACGGTCTTGCCGGACCCGGTGGGCCCGCAGATGAGTGTGTGGCCGGTATCCTTGCGCGAGCCACCTTCGGGATCGGTCGGATCGGAGGCATGAAGCGAGAAGTGAAAGGCCGAACGCGCACTCGTAACGAGCACCGTGAGCGCTTCTCCCCAGTGATTCCCACTCGCACGCCCGGCGGGGAAGTTGTGAAAAGGCACCATCGCGGCAAAGTTGCGCGAGGTGATCGGCGCCTTGCGCGGTCGCATCGGGAAGTTGCCGGGCAGCTGCGCCCAGAAGGCCGCTTCGAGCGCCAGATCCTCGCGGGCGACGGTCATCCCGGTGTCCGCAAGCCATGCACGGGCGAGCGCCACGGAGTCGCTCAGGGTACGGTTTCGCCGCTCGAGGAGCTCCTCGGGACTTAAGCGGCGGCCATCCGCTCGCGCGGTCTGTACGGGCTCCTCCGCCATGACCTGGAGCGAGAAGTGATGATCGCCCATCACGAACTCGTTGCTGGTGAGGGCATCGAGTGCGTCCTTGAGTTCTTCCGCCTGGGAGATGGCGAAGTCGCCGGCGTTCACCATGCGGTTGAACTGGCGCTGCAGGAGCGATTGGCCGGCGGCCTTGCTCAGAAATCCGAAGGACTGGGTCAGCACGAACGGAAAGGGCGCGGACAGCAGTCCATCCAACATCCCGACCTGGGTCGGTGTCGGATACTCCTTGATGCCGAGCATCGCCCCAACCCGGCTTCCCGTCGGCAAGCGATACTCGAGCAGCTCCGTGCCAAAGAAGACGCGCGAGGTGCTGAGCACCTCGTTCACGGGTGCCCGGGGAAGCGGCACCTCGCGCAGATCCCCATTAATAAGAGTGGAAAATATGTTAAGTGGTCCCGAATACGCCCACCCGTCACGCCGGTAGATGCCCAGCAGCTCCGGCTCATACCGAAGGAGCGAAGCACGCACCGTCTCGCGCAGCTTCTCGCAGGCGTCGAGCGCGTCGGCGAGCTCAAACGATGCCGCGCTCGGCTGTGTCCGCTTGAGAAACCGGGAGGCGAGTCCCGTAGCGACTCCCGCCGCCGGACGGTAGATGAGGGAGAGGAAGAGCTCGTTCACCATGAGCGTCTCCCCGGCGAGGCGCGTGCGGTAGCGCTGCTCGAGCGCGCCGGAGAATCCCGTACCGCCATCACGCGAGGCGATCGCCTCGCGCCTTCGGATGACGTGCGACCAGATCGCGACCTGGGGACTTGCGATATTCCGCCACAGGACGTTCAGCCGCTCATGCCAGGTGTTGAGCGTCTCATCGTCCGCGCACTCGAAACTCGCGCCCCCTAACCGAAACACCTGAACGTAGTCGCCCAAGCGCGTCTTCACGATGTGCGGCGAGACGTGCGCAAGATAAGGGATACGCTCGGCCGGGGTCGGCTCGCGGCGCATCGCGGCCTCCATGGGCAACGCGCTCATGCGCGATGCGCTCCCTTGCACTTAAAGGCCGCGAGAACCGCGAAAGAGGTCCGGCGCTGCCCGCGGACGTTCGGTGGGTCGAGCGTGAGGGGTGAATAACTGCTCGACTTCCAGAGTCGCGCATTCGCGAGCAGCGCCGGGATCCGGGTACGCGCCCAGAGCAGTGCGAGATCGAAGAAACGTGGATCGCGCGCACACAGCAGTGCACAGATCCCATGAATCGGGGCCGCAAGCAGCAGCGTGAGGAGATTCTTAGTGACGAGGAAGATCTCCATCGTTAGCACGCCATTCACCAGCAGCGCCGAATAGGTGACTCCCCAGCGCATCGGCGGGCGCGTCGCGCCGACGAAGAGCGGATCCACCGTGAGCCCTTTGACTGTCTCGCCCACAGCTAGACTCCGAAGAGGCTGCGGACCCAGGTCACGATCTGCGCCGAACCGAACGAGATCGCGATGCCGAGGATCGCCGCGATACACCAGCCCCAGGAGATCCGATTGGCCATCGCCATGGCCCCGAGCACCATCACAAGAATGATCGCGACAGGGGTGAGCCAGGCGAGAATGTTCGTCTGAAGCGCGGTGGCTCCGGTGAGAAAGGGCGACGCCTGCGCCAGGGCCAAGTCCGGAAACAGCCAGAAGAGCGCAAGCAACCCGAGGAGTGCCGCGGAGCTTCGCGTACGGGTCAGCTGATTCATCGCCCCTCCTCTTTGAACTTTTCGATTCGAGGGGTGCTATGCCATCACGGCGCGTGGGAACTGACGAGAGCGGGTATGAGGGCAATTTGCCCCAATACTCGAAGATCTTTTCGACGAGTAGTGGTCGAATCCCCCCAATACCCAGGGGTGCTCCGCACGGCATTTTCGGCACGTTGACAGCCAATGCATCGGACAAGTTATTCAAGCGAATGAAAATTCGGCTCCCGGAAAGGGCTGACAAGCTCTACGCTCGCGTGAAGGAACCTCCTACCGGAACCTCTTCGATGAACGTGCGAGGGTCGCAGACTTCTTTTTCGTCCGCTGAGGCCGCGAGCCGCATCGCAGGAGCAGTCCTGCGGGCAGGTTGGATGCTTCTTCGGCTGCCAGTGCTTGCGATTCTCGTGATCCTGGAGCCGCTGGTTCGCGTGCTGCTCGGCGCCTTCGCGCTGCTCCTAGTACTTGCAGCGCTTTTTCTTGAGTGTGTGGCGCCCCAAGGGTCTATGCCTTTCTGGGGCATGCTGGCAACCGCCGTGGGGTGCGTTGCGCTGCTCGCGCTCTATTACGCGATCGTGCGTATCCTATCCGCTTGATCCGCCCCGATGCCGATCACTCAAAACAAGCTCTGCTGCACATACGCTGGCTCCTGCGCATCGTGCACAGAAGGCGAAAGGGCAGTTCCTTGGCTGGCGTCCTTGCCGAGGTCCTCCTCGCAGAACCCACACAGGCCTGGGGAGAGGGTCAGTCGATCGATGAGAATGCTCGCGTGACAGCGCGTGCAGTGCTCGAGTGCCCACGTGTCGCGCTCGGCGAGCGTCAGCACGAGGAGCACCAACTGCTCCATCGTGATCCGGATGTGCGGAATGATCTCGTGAAAGAGCTCAAGTGCATAGCACAAGCGCTCCCCGCGCGAGATACCTGGGAGAGTGACGCGAGCATTTGGGCACGCTTGCGCAGGGATCACGTCCAATGCACCGCAAAGGCCTGCTATCGCTGCAGCCTCGCTCCGGAATGCCTTGACCTCCATCAGCTTCGCAAGCTTGCTTGGGGAGGGTCCCCGATGACGCATCGCTTTGCGACCGAGACCGTCGCCCCCATGCGAGCGCGAGAGATTCCTGATCCGCTCGGCACTCAATGTGGTCCAGGCGCAGATGGTCTGCGTGCGCGCCTCAAATTTCAGCATCCGACGAGCAAGATCGATGCTGCGCAGGTCGCGACTATAGCGATCATTCGAGACGCGCATGAGGCACGTGAAAGGGCGATGGCCCTGTCTCCTACTTCCGAGCGCGTCTGGCGCGCTGCACGCGCCGCGCGCGAGGTAAAGGCTTCTCCTCGAAGAGATAGATGCCCACTCCGAGAGGCACGGTGCGCTCGCCTTTCTTGCGGCGCCGCTCCTGGCGATGCATGTCGGCATCCGCGTGAGCGAGAAGCCGCATGCCCTGCTCTCGGAAGCGCTTGTCAAAGGCCCCCCGGGCACTCACCGGAAAGCGCGGATTTACGGCGATCACTTCGAACCATCCCGGGGTTGAGCGCTCGGGCTCGTTGTTATGTTCCAGCGTTCGAAGCATCGAGAGGAGTCCACGGACACTGCGGGAATAATACGGGGCCCCGGTTCCGCGGAAGGAGACGAGCCGGTCGCGCGGCAGGTAGTAGTTCCTTCTCACGCACCGCAATACCTGTCGCCGAAGCAGGTGGCGCAAGACCTCTTGTGCTTGAAGCTTGCGGTCAATGCGAAGCACGAGTGCCTCGAGGGAGCGCCTCGGCCCTCGCAGCGGCAAAGGCAGTGGGTTCCCGCTCGAATCGAGATAGGTCGGGTCCGAGAACCAGAGCGTCAGTACATGCGCCGCGGCATCCATCTCCGGCACGGCGACCATCGTGTTGCGCGCCCACGACTTCGGCACCTTGCGGCACGCTCTTAGAACCTCCTGCCCGATATCGCTTGGTGTGCAGCCATAGCGAGCGAGCACACGGACGAAGCGAGCGATAGCCTCCCTTCCTAAGGCATCGAGTGTCGATGAGCGAATGCCCCGCCGCATCCCTCGTCGCAAACGCGAACCAAACTGACCCCTTGGCGTCATCGCCCTCCCCTTCGCGCCGCTCGGCGACGAGACGGCGCGTGGCGTTTTCGAGGCGCGCCAGGCTTGCGGACTGCGGGAAGCGGCAAGATGGGATCCTCAAACGCAAAGATACCCACGCCTAGTCGGGTTCTCGGTCCGCGGGCGTTGGTTGCCGAGCGCCGACGCATGTCTCCATAGGTATCCCAGAGGAATTCCCCGGCCTTAGTCTTCAGTCGTCGGTGAAAGGCCGGCAACGCGCTCACCGGAAAGTTGGGATTCGTGGCCGCGCGCTCGAGAATGGCCGCCTTCTTGGGTCCGGCCACGTTACGCTCCACGGTGCGCAACATCCCCAAGAGCGCATTCAGCGAATGTACCCGAGCGCTATTGCGTCGGTATACAACATGTCGTTCGGTGGGCACGTACCGACCCGCACGTCGCCGAATGGCCTGCATACGGGACAGCGTCTGCGCCACTGCCTTCGGATCCTCATCCGGCAGTACCCGCTCGATCAGTGCGCAGAGCGATGGACCTCGCCCGGAAAAAGGCAGGGGCAGTGGCGCGCCCCGAGAGTCCAGGTACTGCGGGTCGGAATGCCAGAGCGCTACAACCTGCGGGAGATCGACAAAATAGGTGAGGCTGGTCGGATCCCAACGCCGTGCAGGTTGTCTAAGTTGGCCGCAGATGTTGCGGAACAGCTTGACCAGAACACTCGGGGAGTGACCACTGTAGACCAGAACGCGGGCCAAACGCGTTAACGTCTCCCGCGAGTAGTCGACGCTCCCGGCGCTCCCTCGGCGGCTCGCTCGCACGACTCGGGATTTCATCCGCATTCATCCCTCGATAGAAGGCGCCCGCAACAGCGGCCGCCTGCCAGCGCCCATTCTGCGTACCCCTTAAGCGCCATGACTCCCATCGCCTCAGGGCCCCCTTCGGCCCCCTCTGCGCGGTTTGCCCTGCCGAGCACCGTTGCCTTCTGGCCGCTTCGAGGACCTCTTTCGGGGAAGCCTCTCGTCGGGAGACGGCAGAGTGTCCGCTGCCACAGTGGTCTCGAATACATAGAGCGCGATGCCAAGGGACGCGACCTCCCGCTCCCCGCGACCGGTCACGGTCTGCTCGGGGTCATTCAGTGCATCGTCGGCGGAATCGGCAAAAACCCCCGCCTGCTGCTCGAGATCCCGTACCAGCATCGGCACGTAGCGCGGATTCAATCGTGCATTGATCACGCGCCGCACGTACCGGGCGCGCGCCGGGAAGTTCAGGTTATGCAGGAGCGTCGCGCAGTGCTCGCTCAACTGCTCCCCGAACGCCATGACACCATCGGCATCCCACCGCACAGGCGCATAGGAACGGCTCAAGGCCTCCAAGCGCCCATCGGCACTTCGCCGGATCGCCCTGACTCGCAAGAGCTCCTCCAGGATCGTCGCGATGCGCCAGCGCTCACCGCTATAGCGCTCAACCAGCGCCGCAAACGAGCGCCGCGATCCCCGCATCGACAAAACGGCTGGACGGCCAGAGGAGTCCTGGAAATCAGGGTCATTCCACCAGCCCGAGAGAACCCTTTCCGCGCGCTGACGCCCACGGTCGTGAAGGGGATCAGCGGCTCCTGCGACCAGGATGCTCGCCACTTCCGCTCGGGTAAGTCCGGTGACCACCGAGATCCGCGATGCATTGGGGCGCTTCGACTCCCCGCCGGAAGCAAGTCCTTGCTCACGCGCGGCGCGCACATAGGCGATCTTGATAAGCGGCAAGAGGTCCCCGACCCCCATTCCGGCTTCCAGCAGCCACTTGACCAACGGATCCAGGAGTCGAAGCACCGCCGAGCGAACGGCGAACTTAAGGGACTCACTCATTGATTCCCCTCGAAAGGGTTAAGGCGCGGGCAAGAAGGGCACGGCCGCCAGAGCCGTGCGTAGGCGGATCGTAGAGTCCTCAGAACGAAGCATCCCGTCATCGGCACCTGGGTGATCCGCTTGCAAACTTGTTCTGCGCGGTTAGTCGGGCGGTTGCACTTGCAGCGCAACCTATGACTGCCATAGTACACCTCGTGTAAGAATGCGTACAATATAAGACGAGCGAACCCGCCTTCTCCCTACCTGAAGCCGTGACAGCACGCTGATGCAGAATCCGAAAGACGATCCCCGCGTGGAAAGAGCGGGCGCGAAGCCCCCTGCCGCCTCGGTCGGAAAGCACCCGGTTGCCTCCCCCGTGTCCAAGGCAGTCCAGCGAGCCCCATTAGGGTTGGCGGCTCTGCGTCCGCTACACGAGGTCAATGAGCACTGCATTGACATGCTGGTGCATGCGGCAAGAAAGGACTCACCGGCCGCCCCTGCCTTGGTGCGGCACCTGCGCGAACTCCTTCGCGCCATGACCCCTGAATCGCGTGCGCGGACCGCGCAGCGCCCGCTACTGCTCGTGGACATGCGCTTGGCCGATCTCGAATGGTGGCGCACGGCGAAGGATCACCCCACACGAGCCGCGCCGCTTCCCGCCTGGCGGGGAGCCTTTCCCCGTCCTCAGGGGGTTCAGCTCGCCCGCGCTACCCTCATGCTGGCTTGGCACACCGTTCGCGCTGACCCGTACGCGACGTGCCTCCTCGGAATGAGCCCCGGTGTCTCAGAGATCATCGCGAGCCTTTCGCTCACCGAGATTGACCGACTTGTCGAGCGGCACTTTCGTCACGCGCGGCCGCGCTGGGAAGACCGTCCCGCCGTGTGGCGACGCCTTCTGCTGGCCGCCCAGAGCGAGAGCGCCCGCCTCACCCGGGACTTCAACCTCTACGGCCTTCAGCTCCTGACCGGGCAGCTGTTGACCTGATGTCCTCAGGGCATTCCTCGAAGGCACTTATCCTCGGTGTGGGTACCGGCCGTGACGATGGAACCCCAGTATTTGGGCGAATCCCCCCAATACTCGGGGATCTGGCCAAACAGAGTGTACGGCGTCGGCGCGCCGCCCGGAGTATTGGCGAAAACTGCCTCAATACTCGGAATGACTTTTCGCTTCCGGGACTGAAATCATGGGCACTCGAGAACTCACCCCTGAAGCACGCGGACATCCGCGCACTTGAGGCTCTTTCCCCCTTCGATGACTGCACCGGAATCACCGCGATGCCCCCGCAAAACTGCAAGTCCGACGCACCTCAAAACTCACTGCCCAGCCTGCGCTTCGAGGTACCCGAAGCTGCACAAATCCTGCGCATGAGCCGGGCACAGCTCTATAACCGCATCCACGAAGGAAGCATCAAGCCGCAGAAGGACGGCACCCGCACCTATATCACGCGTGTCGAGCTTGAGCGGTATGTGGAGTCCTGCAGTACTTCGAGCCCGGCGTAACCCAGCGTGGCCGCTTCCCTACCGCGCGAGTCTCCCTCGCATGCCCTCACTTCACCGACGTATGGACCGGGCTTGCGTGGGGGCTTTGATTTCGCCGCTTATGGACCACGTGAAGCGGGTAGAACTCGTAGTAGTGGTGCTCATCGAACCACGCGCAGACGAAATCGAAGATCCGAAGGCCGGTCCGCCGCGACAACGCCAAGGCGTAAACCATGAGCTGCGCAATGGGTTTTTCGGACTTGGCGTGGGGCTTGTAATCCAGAATATGAATCGCGCCATGGCGGATCTGTAGGACGTCGATGTGGCCGGTCAGCGTGGACGAGGCTTCGATCGGGATCGTGAAGCCCTGTGTCGCTTTAAGTTCGGCAAGTTCATCTACCGTGAGGTACACCGGCACTTCAACGGCGACCGTCACCGAGTCGGTCGTGAGCATGAAGCGCTGCAGCTCATCGTGCCGGCGCTTGTTGTGCGTCACCGTCTGCAGCACACAGTCGGCCAGCCGGCAGGCGTGGTTGCGCTTGGATTTGATCGCCACGGCGTTCAAGTCGAAGGTCGTCCGGCCTTGCGAAGCGCGTGAATCGGACTGGAAGAGCCCGTGCGGACACGCGCTTACCATGTCGAACAAGTATTTTTCTACGATTCGGAATCTTTGGTGCTCGGCCGTGGCGAGGATGGTCGCGAGTTTCCCCTGGTGGATCCGATACTCGTAGACCTGCTGGTGATGCAGGCGGACGGAGCGGATCACCCGATTGGGGCGGAATAGCTTTGCACAGTCCTCGCGCAGGCGTGCGTAGGTCGTTAGCTCCCGATACTCGGCAATCCAGTTGGACAGCGTGCGAGAGGGGACGGTGACATCGAAGCGCTCTGCGATCCGCTTAGCGGCCTGCGCGCGGGTGTCACCGCGGTAGTAGTGCATCAACGCCTCGAGCACGACTTTCAGCGGATATGTCTTACCCTTCGCGCGCTGAGGAGTGAACACGCGGTCGCAGTCACGGCAGTACCACAGCTGGATGGTCTCGTGCTTCTTCTGTCGCTTGCCCTCGCGTCGGATGGAGCTGCCGCCGCAGAAGATGCAACGCTCGAGCTCGGCGCCGACCAGTCGGCGGCGGCGTGAGCTGGGGACCGGCGGTCGATTAAAGGTTGGATCCGGCACGGTCGCTTCACACTGGGGCGATGCCGCGACACACGAGCGGGCACCGACTCGCTTCAGGCTTCTTCGATCTTAGAGGAGCGCAGTGTGATGGCATGCTCGCTGACCTGATACAGGAGCGTAATCGAGGGAACGTTGCCGGCCTTCCACGGTAGCGTCTTCAGCGCGTACCACTCTCCGGGTCCCGGCTGCTTCATGCCGCATCTCGGATCTCGCGCAAGCCTCCACAACACGGCATCCCACACTTCAGCGAGTCGCGGATAAAACTCCCTTGCCTGGTTGATCCGTGCCTCCACCAACTTCTCTTCGATTATTGTTCTGAGGGGCACGGCGTCGCATTCCGAAACCTATTGCAGGTCCTCCATCTCTGACCGAATCCATTGCTGGTCTTCCTCAGTCAGAGGCACGAACCTTGTGAGCAGTTGCTGCTGATAGGGGATCCGCTCGCCCACCCGAGCAATCTCCCACAGGTGATCGTGGGATTTCTCACTGATGGAGCTCGCGGTGTGATCCTGGGTGATGTTGCGGATCGCTTCATCGAGAATCCGCATTTCTCTTTGGTCGAGGAAAGAAACATCCGGGACGCCGCTGGCGATATATTCGCGTTTCTGCTTTCCCTGAAACGCAACCATGCGGGTGGCGAGCAACCCCTCGCGCTCGAGTTCACGGATCGCGGAATCCAGATGCACAGACATCGGGCCATGGGGTTGGCGGGTGTAGTCCTCGCCGACAATGGCCCGCCCAAGACGCGTGTACGTCTGCCCATCGGCATACCACAGTATCTTGTGTAGTTTTGTGGCGCCGAGGTTGCTCGGGTCAGGGCGGCACCGGGCGCAGATGTAGTGCACCACGGCTTTGAGCTTCACGGCATCCACAGTCACGATCGGGCCCCAGCACATTGGATCGGCGGTGCAAGCCGCCAGCACCCGACGACTTTAGCATGGATCCTGTTTCGACCCCTTCGAATCTGGCAGGGCCTCCAGCTTCGCGCCTACCGCTTTGGTACCGCGGGTACCTCACGACTTTGGTGCGGGTCTCTAGAGCAAGCGACTGACGCGGGGGCGCTTGCGAGGCCTGGCTATAGGCCCGGACGGCGTGGGGACGAGGTCCGGCCATGGGCCGGGACAGCGTGGCGCGAGACCTCGCTATAGGCTCGGACGGCGCGGAGCGTCGGCGAGGTGGGTAGGTTTGCCAGCTCGATGGGTGGGGCGCGCTTGCGCATCGTTGGGCAGCGTGCGCACGAGGGAGCCTGTGTGGCGCGGAGCTCGGAGCGTCCGACGCTGGAGGCGCGGGCGGCTAGAATTGGCAGGGTGAACCTTGAGCAGCTGAAGAAGAATGTCGGGTGGCGCGTGCAGCTGGAGCCGCCGGCGATCCATCTGGATGGGCACGGGCGCGAGCTGCCGCTGCGCAACGAAGATTGGATCATCCAGGGCGTGATCGACTCGGACGTACGGTTGGATGAAGCCACGGTCATGGGCCTTACCACCCGGATCGGGAAGGACAGCATTCATCACTGCAGCTACAACGCGGCGCGCTCGCTGCTGGGTGGGATTCAGTACGGGTTCCTCACGCTCGGGCTGCAGATGACCCTCCAGAACGACGTCATTACGTTCCGTCCCTGTCGTCCGGGCGAGCGCGTTGCACCGCCGGCGGCGCCGATTGCTGAAAAGTGCGCCGACTTTCAGTACCTGGTGGCCAGTGGCCTGCAGAAACGTCTTGAGGATGCCAGATACGAGGTCGGCTGGTGCGCAGACGCTCGCTTGAGCACGCTCGTGGACGTCGAAGGCTGGGAAGTCGTCATGGAGCGTGATCGCAACCGCGTGCTCCAGTCCTTTCGCATCAAGGGTCGCGACACGGACTTGGTCTTCGTGAAGCGCAAACGCGCTCGTTGAGGAACGGAGCTCGTGGCCCGTGTTTGTGTCGGCGAGCGAGGCCCGGTTCCTCGGCCTCAGCGCGAATGAGCCACTAACGCGGCGCCAGTGTCGCCCGGTACCTGCTTCGCAATGAGCGTACAGAAATTTGCTAATGCGCCGTCGTCGAGCCTTGCCCGGCCTTCGCTCGTTCCGCATCTTGCGCCTGCTGCAGCTTCCGAAGTTCGCGCCAGCGGATGTATTGATCGGCCTTGGCGGGATCGGGATCTTCCTCGCCCTTGAGCCAAAAGCAGAACCAGTCTACGTCGCCCTGCTGCGAAATCATGCGATCCCAGGGTTTCTCCAATGCGTGCGTACCTTCCGGGATATATATTAGTTCTACCGGCTTACCAAGTCGGGTTAAGCCGGAAAACCAGTGCCAATCAGACAGCAATGAGGCGGGGTACAGGGTTTGAATACGAAGGGGAGTTTCGATCCTTTCCATCAGAAACGCAGGCGACACCTTGAACCATCGGAGCAAGCCTTTTCCGAAGGGAGAAGCCCCGTATATAAGATCATACGAGCCCACAAGCGCCTGGTAATTATTGGCGAACAGCATGTATTGGAAATAACTAGCATCAACACCATCAGCGACGTCGGCTGCGGCAAAGTGATGCTTTGAGTGGATGAGCGTATGGGTGACGTACCAATAGGTTCGGCTGAAACCAGTAATGCCAATGCTATTTCCGTCAATCAGGCCTTTGCGCTCCAGGAGATCGATGGCGCTGTCGTATACGGCCATTGCCGCCGGAGCTTCCCTAGGTGTGCTGTATAGATGCAAGTCACTGGAAATATCATCGACCTGCAAAACAAAGAATCCTTTACCGGCCAGTGCCTGAGCGGCAAAGGCGGTTGTGAAGGGACCATCCATCCAGAACCTGTTAGGCCCCCAACCGTGGGTCTGTATGACAAGAGGATATTTCTTGCCTTGGATATAGTTCACGGGCCAATACAGCCCGCCCTTCACTGCACTGTGCGGAGAACTTCGCCAAGCAACTTCCTCAACTCTGGCCGGAGCGAGAGTTTGGAACTGCGGGTTCAAGTCCATTAGCAAAGACTTGTGGCTGGCGTCTGGAGCAATGGCAAAGATTCGCGGAGGTGTGTTCATATTTTCGTCGAGAACGATATCTGGCAGAGCCGCCCCCGTTCCCGCTTCCGACCCGACACTGGATCGAGACCAAGTATCGTTGGTCTTTCTGAAAAAGGCTTTTGGGGTAGCCTTTCCGTTAAGGCTATCAATCATTCCGACATCGCACACGACATCGTTGGTCTTGGCGTCCCAGTCGAGTAGCCTCAAATCCTCATCGCTTATCTTAACGATCTGGCGGCTAGAGATCCTAACTTCCGTGAGAAAGGCATGCTTCTTTCTGAGTTCGCGCTCCGCCGCGTCGTCGACATCCAGCGGCAAATACATATTCGACACAATGACTGACTGACTGTCAGGCGACCAAGCGATGTCTGACAGCCGATTGGGCTGGATTGGTGCATTGAGCAAGAGATGATCCGCTTGTGTAGCTAGATCAACCAGCTCGTACTGGTAAACCGAGGTGAATGCTCCCGGGGCGGAAGCGGGGCGCATGGAAGCCTTCAAGGATTGATCTTCATACTCCGTCCAGATGTCAGGAACCCGAGTAGCTTGCGTCTGCAGGACAAGGTGCAACCCATCGGGAGAAAGCGACATCTGGTATCCCGCAAAGACGCGGCCTTTGGTGGTTATCCTGGTTTCAGTTTCGCTACCGGCTTGGGTGATGAATAAAGTGTTGGCGTCATATTCTCCATGTTTCCCTGCAATCAGATCGCTCAATGCCTCGCTCGTGACGTTGATGCCTTTGCGTGCGCTGTCCTCGTTTACGAAAGATACCTCGGGGCTTTCAGCCGAAAAGACGATTTCACCACCATTTGCAGCGGCGGCGAATGAACTTAGACCGGTGGCGTGATTGGTGAGTTTCTTCAACTCCTTCGAGCTGCATTTGAGCGAATAGAGCTGTGTCGTTTCACCTGGCTGCTCGCCCAGAAACAGAATCGTATCGCTATCGTCCATCCATACCACATTCTGGATTGCGGGCCGATTTGAAGACGAAGACATTGAAAGTAGCGCGCGAGGATTGGGCGAGAGAAAAACCTCATCCGTGTTGAACAGGATCAAAGAATAGTCGTTCGTATTCTTCCGAAGGTTTCCTCTTCTCAGGACGACAACGAAGCGCTTCCCGTCCGGCGAGAATTTGGCCACCAGGCCTTTGGAGGGGAAGCCATCGGAATACCGGGTATCGCCAAGGCGTGTCATCTGAATGAAATCCGGAACGGTGACCGGTCGCTTCACCGGGATGGTGTCTGACTTCGCCTGGTTCACGCGCGCTACTGGCGCCGACTCTTCAGCGCGGCTCATGCAGAACGTATTAGTCAAGCATATCACCACCACCAACGCCAACACACGGGCCAGCGAAAGACCGAGCGACGTGTGGACTCTCGACTTTGCGGGTTGATTGCGTTCCTGGGTCATGCTTCAGAGCCTTACGCCCACGTTGAGGTACAGGTAGCGCCCGCGGCTGTCGTATTCTTTGACGTCGTACCAAAAGGGCGTGTATGAGAATGGTGGCGTTTTGTTAAGGAGGTTGACCGCTCCAATCGCGACGTAAGAGCGTCCCAGCCACGGGTTTGTGCTTGCCAGTGCGTGACCCAGCTCATAGCGTGCATTGAAATCGAAGATCCAGGTGTTGCCGATCTCATTGGTGTTAGGAACAAAGTCCTGATAGTCCAGGTATCGGCCGATGTATCGGCCCGCGAGGTTCATGGAAAGTGGCCCTTGTTTCCATGCCAGCCCAGCGGTGCCCTTCCAGCGGGGTGACCAGCCGACGCCGTACAGTGTCGCTTGGCTGAGCCCATCGATGGGGGGCGTACCCGGCAGCAGAGCGCTCTGCCACTGGTAGACGTTGGCGATTGCCACTGAAGGCGTGAACTGACCGACGCGGGTATCGACGGCGTAACTGATATCCGCATCGAACCCGGCGACACGCAGATCCCCGAAATTGTAGTAAAGATTGTTGAATTGCGTGATCACGCCTAGCCACCCGAGTTGTTGATCCTGCGGCGTGGGAGGCGCGCGGACGACCGCGCCCGGGAAGAGATTCGGATAGGTCAGGAGAGCCTGGGTTGATTCGGTACCAATGTAATTTGAGATCCTGAGGGCGTACCATGTGAGCGAGGTGCGCAACCCCGGCAGCGCCTGGCTTGAATAGTGGAGTCCGAGCGTAAACGAGTCACCGGTTTCGGGCTTCAGGTTGAAGTTGGGTCCCGATACATAGTTAACCGTGTATCCGATGGGTTGGTTCCCGCGATATGGATCGGGGTCACCAAGAGCAACGGAGCTGGCAGTTTGGGGTCCTGAGATTTGACTCAACTGCGGGGCTTGGTAGGACATCCCATAACTGCCGGTGAACGAGAGGGTTTCGCTCGGGCGCCACAGTAAACCGCTCTGCCAGGTGGCTTTCCCGCCATAGTCACTGGAGTGGTCATAGCGGCCCGCGAGGGTGAGCGCCAATCGCTCGCGCCCTTGCGCAGGCTCGCTTCCGACCAGCACGGGAATGCGTGTTTCGCTGAATACTGCATAAGTATCACGGTGCAGAAGATACGGCGGTACTTCAAAGTCGCTATAATTATAGATGGTGTCTTGTTTTTCCTGACTGTACTCGGCGCCGATCACGGCTTGCAATGCGCCCGACGGTAGCTGCAACACGGGTCCGCGCAAGATGGCCTGGCCGCTCACAATTTGATCGTCATACGTGCCGCCGGCGGCATCATCCATCAATGAACCCAAGAGCTGGGGCGTTCCCGGTGCGCCGCTGGTAAAGGGATTCAACGCGGTGGCTGGGTTGGAAGAAGCGAGCGCATCGGATACCTGTCCTGAGTTCGCTTGCAGCGCGAAATAATGAAATTGATCTCGGGAAAAATAGACTGTTGTTTCATAATGCCAGTCTGACAAAAACGTGCCGCGCACGCCGACCAGCGGTCGAATCAAAGACGTGGATTGTGCTTGATCTGTCCCCGCGCCAGGATAGGCAAAACTCACATTCACCGCTTCACCAAACGGATTGTAGGGATTGTTGGCCGCGACGGTTCCACCATAGAACTGCGTCACGGTTACCTGCGGAGCGGCTTGATACTGCAGATGTTGGTGCGAGTACAGTACCTCAGCAAAAATATCCATGGACCCTGTAGCGTCATAGTGCGCGGACAAAAGCGCACTCTCTCGCTGCGTCTGAGGGGTAATGTCAGAATAACGATCGCCATTGCAGAGGTTCTGTCTCCCGGCGGTAGCCGCAAACTGTCCGATCGTCGGCCTTCCGGTAATGCCCGCTGGAATTGCCGCCTCGGGTGAAGACAGTCCGGGAAGATTGCTGCCGTCGACCGAATACACGTTACCCGGTGCACAGCTGGTATTTGCAATGGCTGATACCACCGATGCAGGCAGGCTTGCCGGGAGGCTGGTCGATGACCACGGCTCGCGCACCGTGCCCAGCAACTCGCCGAACTCCTGGTAGCTCCCGATGAGAGAGACTGAGCTTCGCTCCCAGCTCTTGCCCCACGCCAGATTGAGCCCCGGATTATTGACGTCCGGAGCGTGATTTAAGGTGGCATTCGCTTCAAAGCCATTAAAATCCTTACGCAGAATCGTATTGACCGCCCCTCCCAGGGCATCGGCACCATAGATCGCAGAGGCGCCGACCGGCAATATCTCAATCCGCTCGACCGCCGCCAACGGGATGCTGCTGAGATCGAAGAAGCCCAAAATATTCGTCTCCAACCGACGCCCATCAAGCAACGTGAGCGTGGTCCCGATGGGGAGCCCGTGGAGCTGAACTGATTGCATTCCAGCAAGCCCAGTTTGCGCAGCTGAATTTGTAAAAGTTGACACATCCGGCAGAGTGTTAAGGAACTCTCCCACCGACGTCTGCCCGCTGAGCTCGACATCCTGGCGGGTGTAGCTGCGCACCGGTTGCGCCTCGTTTCCCGCGACCGTGGGAATGCGCGAGCCGGTAACGACGACTTCTTCGAGTTGAATGGACTTCTTTTTAGAGGACTGTTCAGTTTCCTTTTCTACGGTAGAAGGGCTCGAAGTTTGTCCCTGATCCACCTGAGCCACACGGACCGCGTCGGAGGGGGACTGAGCTGGAATCGGGGTGGCTTTCCGATCATCCGCGTCAGTCGATCGCACGGCGCGCCGGATCATGATCACACCGGCCGGTGTGCGCTCGGAGACAAGTCCCGTACCTTGCAACAAGCGCTGCAGCGCCACCTCGGCCGAAAAATCCCCGCGCAGGCCGGAAAAGGCAAGACCGGAAACCAAGTCTTCCGTGAAGATGATCTGTTTGCCGGCAGTCTGACCGAAGGTCCGCAAGGCCTGAGAAAGCGCCTCGGCCGGGATATCGAAGTGGTAGGTCTTGTCGGCTGTGTCGGCCGCTCGGGTGGGAATCACGACGAGCATGCATATCAGTAGCGCCAGCGCGCACGCGCAGGATGCGATCGAACGGCAGTGCTTCACGGTGACCGCCCCCATCAAGTGCTGACATTCAGCATCTTCTTAGGTAGGGAAGGACGTCAGGATCAGCGAAATCCTCCGCAAGTGATCGCGACCGCCTCAGTCGCGGTGCTTGAGCTCCACGCTCCCGTCTGCGCGCCTCTGCTCTTCGAGCGACAGGTAGCGGGTCACCGTGTCAATGAAGGCCTGCGTATCGGTTTCGTTAAACACGCCACTGAAGCGCAGCGCCGCGACGGCGGGCTCCTCGACGATCACCGGGTGTCTCGCGTACCGATTAACCCGCTCAAGGGCCGAGGCGAGCGTTTCGTTCTCGAATACCAGCTGTCCGCTCTGCCAGGCGCTCGCCCGCTCGACGTTCACGTGCTCGACGGATGGCGTGGCATGCAGTGCCGCCACCAGGCGTTCGCCGGGCTCGAGTTTGACGACCTCGGGCGAGGCGCCCGGTTCACCCTTGCGCCGATCGAGCACTACGACGTGACCCTCGATCAGGGTGACGATCACTCTCTGGTTCACGAGATCCACGTCGAACGAGGTACCCGTGGCGATGATCTTCCGATCCGCGGCCTCGACCGAGAACGGACGCTCAGCGTCGTGAGCCACGTCGAACCGCGCTTGTCCCCGTACCAGGACTAGCTTACGGGCGTCGCGGGTGTAGCGGACGGACACTTCCGATTGCGAGTCAAGCGAGAGTGTCGAGCCATCCTCCAGCGTCACGACCCGTCGCTCGGCAAGATGGGTCCGGTAAATCGTGGGTCGCTCACTCAAGTAGGCCACCCCGATGATCGCGAGCAGCGCGGCCGCTGCCGCAACGCCCGTCAGGCGCCGAAACGGGTGCACGCCACGGTTCCGCCAGCGCGAGCGACCGGCCCGACGCGCCCGCTCGAGTGCGGCGCTGCGCAGCGCGATGAACTCGGGTGTCGAGCCTTGTTCGCCCAAGACCCGCCACGGGGTGTCCACGGTGGCCCAAGCCAGCTCATGCTCTGGGCTCAAGGCCCGCCAAGCCTCGAATTCGGCAGTCACGGCGGCACCCTCTTCCGTCAGGCGCACACGCCAGCGGGCAGCTTCGCCGAGGGCGGTTTCGCACGGGGTAGGGGACTGCTTCATGGGAGCCTCCCGCCAAACCGCCGCGCCAGGTGCGTGACCGCCTTCAGGACATGCTTCTCGACCGCCTTGACGGTGATGCCGAACGCGAGGCCGATGTCGCGCTGTTTCATGTTCTCCAGGCGAAAGAGAATGAAGATGTCGCGTGTGCGCTCGGAGAGCTCATCCAGCGCGCTCAAGACTTCCTTTAAGGACTCGCACCCTTCAAGGACGCGTTCGGGCCCGCGATCCTCCAGCGGCTCGAAGGGCACGTTCGCGTTGTCGGCGGACACGGCGCTGCGCCGAAGATGGGCGCGGTGACGATCGCGCAAGAGATTCGTCGCGACCGTGAAGAGGAAGCTGTCGGGGCGTTGCAATGAGCCAAGCTCGCCCGAACTCAAGGCACGCGCGAAGACCTCTTGGGTCAGGTCTTCGGCTTCAGCGACGTGGTGGACGCGGCGCAGGAAGAATGTCATCAGAGGCCGGCGGAAGCGGGCATCCAGCTCGGCCGCCGGATCACCTGCAGGCGTCGCTTCGAGCGCCAAGGTCGGATTGTCCCCCATACCACGCGATCATAATGCTGCGATTGCGGCGACGCGTCCATTTCCGACCGTGGACCGTCAGGAGCTCCAATCCTAAGGTCCGGATCCGAGGATTTTAGCCGGACCGACGTCCTTACTATAGATCGACAGCGCAACCGCGCGCGTGAGCTTTCGTATCAGTCCGCCTTCGTGGAAACACAGAACGTGGATTGACCTGGGTTTGCCGCAACCTGCATGTCGCACAGTTGTTCCCACCGGCGATATTGCTCAGCCTTCGCCGGATCGGGGTCCTCGTAGCCCTGCAGCCAGAAGCGGAACCAGTCCACCGATCCTCCTTGCGATGCCATACGCACCGCCGGATTCGTGAGGACGTGTTCGTCGGTATGCAACATGATCAGCTCAACTGGCTTCTGCAGATACCGAAGTCCGACGTATGGTTGCCACATTGAGAGCACTCCAACAGGACCGGCTGCAACAACTAATAGGGGCGTGGTCACTTTATCGAGATTGAAGCCTGGAGACCGCCTCACCCACTGTTGCAATCCTTCGCCGAAGGGCGCCGCACCAATCATCGAATTGACTTCCGTGGATTGCCGCTCTGGACTTTGCAGGTATTGAAAATAGTCTGCGGTGAGGCCGTCGGTGATCGACGCGGCTGCGATGTGAATGGAAGCTGTCGTGAGTGCTTCCATGACATAGAAGCAGCTGCGGCTGAATCCAATAATGCCAATGCGCGTCGGATCCACGAGGCCTTCTGCTACGAGTTGGTTCGCTGCGGACTCGTAATTCGAAACAGTACAGGGCCCTTCCTCTTGAGTCACTAGAGGGCAGTGCTGCTGAATCTGTAGTACGAACATGCCAGCGGCGGCCAAGGCCCGAGCTGCAAATGCAGTCGGGAATACTCCGGATGGTCTGAATTGCGACTGTACGAAGCCGTGCGTTTGAATTACTAGAGGGTAACGCCGGCCCCGTTCGTAGTTGTTCGGCTCAAAGAGCCCTGCACTCCACTCCTGGCCTTCCTTGTCCTTCCATGTGTAAACGCTGGCCCGACCCAGTGCAATCGCTTCAAGTTGTGGATTAGGGTCCCAAATCACACGAGATATGTGTGCCTCTGAAGCAATCAGCGTCGGTGGTTCGCTGAAACTCTCGCCTATGCGAATTTCTAGACCGTCATGCTCAGTTATCGGTTCGCCCTTAGTCTGCCTGACCGCCTGCCAAACGCCACCGCTTACAAGCTCGTAGACGGTGTATCCGGGTGCAGAGTCAATGGGACTGTGGAAGGTTACTATGACTTGTTCTTTCCCATTGCCTGCAAAACTGACACCGGAAACAACATTAAATCCGTCCTCGTAACCTGTCACCGTCTCACCCTTCAGCGCTTCTATACAAGTACTCACGTTTGCAGGTACGTTCACAAGCGCCACGCAGGGGCGCGATGGCTTGCCATCTTTTGATTCGAGGAAGGTGTTGGGTAGCAAAATCTCCTGCCCGTCTCTTGACCATCTGGGATTGCCGTGTGCTAACCAACCCGCATCCATACTCAAGGGAGCGTTCGTCAAGGGTCGAATAGCTCCGGTTTGCAGATCGATTTGGACGTACTGCTGTACGGACCTGCTGCCGGCGTGAATGCGATGGGGGTCGGACACGTACGGCGGTGGGTAGAGTGTTTCCCATGACTGCGGCACCTCTGGGACCGGCAGTGTTGCGGCTACGACGCGGCCGTTGGGTGAGAGAGTGAGCTGCCCGATCTGGGAGAATGCGTCGTGGTCGTTCCCCACTTCGAAACGTTTACCACCGAAAACAGCCCACAAGACCCTGTGCGGCGAAGAGTAGTACCTCGATGTGACTGGATCGTTCGGTAGAAGTAACCCAAAAAGCGTGTGTCCAGTGCCCACGACCGCCGCCGCATTTGATTCGGTCTGCGCTGTCTTCCGCAAGGCGAGATCGGCAACGGTATAAGCGTAATCGTTCCGGTCAAGGGCATCGAAAGCCTCAACCGAATCCGAATTGGGTGTCAGCGCTTCGATCACCTTCCTGCGAGGTTCGGCCACCACGAGTCGTTGGTTGCCGCGGGGCATCCGCTCAAGAAAGGCGAGTCCGCTGGAATCGGCGAGCCACCGCCAATCAGTGACTACCGGTCCCTCTCTGCCAGAGCGAATCACGGTCCATGCAGGGGCTGGGGGCTGTAACCGATCTGAACCCCTCAAGAAGTCTTGGACATCCCCAGTTCGGTAGAACCTCAGTGAGTCTTCGACGTCATTCGCGTCCAAATTGCCCCGTTCGGCCCAAACAACAAAGTAATGTCCGTCCGGAGAAAACTGCACCCCTGGTGACGTTCCTGTTGGGGTGTCAAAGAGAGTTATGCCAATCTCGTCAGCGACAGTGTACGGCTTGGCGGTCTGGTGTGCGGACGCACTTGTACTGATGAACAATAGAAGTGTGGCGGCCCAGACCAGCCCCGCTTTCCGTTCATTCATGTCCATACCAGGGCCACTGCGCCGCACACGTTCGGCCACTACTTTGCTCGTGCTGCATTCACTGCGAGTCCGCCGCGCTACCACTTGAGGCCGACCTGCATATAGATGAACCGGCCTCGGATGTCGTACTCCGACGGATCGTAGGTGGGGTAGATGTATGAAAGAGGGGGTAACTTATTGAACAGGTTCACGGCCCCCAAGGAGACGTAGGTACCAGAAAGCAACGGGTTGGTCGCGGCTAACGCACTACCAACTTCGAATCTAGCGTTCCAATCAATGAACCAAGAGTTACCAAGCTCATTGGTGTTCGGCACCACAGTTTGGTTGTCCAAATAGCGGCCAACGTAACGGCCTGCGACGTTCATAGAAAGCGGTCCTCGCCTCCACGCTAATGCCGCCGTGCCCTTCCAACGCGGCGCCCACCCTGGGGTGGTCCCGTTTTGGCTCACGTAGTCAACCGGTAGTGAGTCCGGAGTCAACGCGCTCTGCCATTTGAAGATGTACGCGATCGCCACTGAGGGCGTGACCTGACCCAAACGGGTGTCGATGGCATATCGCACGTCGCCATCGACTCCCCCGATGCGGAGGTCACCGTAGTTGTAATCGATCGAGTTGATCTGGGTGATGGGTCCTAAGAATCCCTCTTGCTGATCCTGAGGCGAAGCAGGTCCCCGGATTATCGCGCCCGGAAATAGGTTGGGATTGCTGACGAGTTCCTGGAAATTGTATGTGCCGATGTAGTCCGAGATGTTGATCGCGTAGTAAGTCAACGACGCAGCGAGCCCCTGTAAGGCCTGGCTCGAGTATGTGACGCTCAACGTTCGTGAATTGCCCGTTTCCGGTTTCAGGCTCGGATTTGGTCCTGATATGACCGTAACGAGCGGCACAGGCTGCCCGCCTCTGAAAGGATCAACTGCCCCCGTGTTAGCGTTCGTATTAATGGTTTGCCCGCCACTGATCTGTTGGAGTTCGGGAGCCTTATAGGTCAACCCGTAGCTTCCGGACAACGAAAGCGTTTGCGTCGGTCTCCAAATTAACCCGCTCTGCCAAGTAGCCTTGCCGCCGAAGTCGTCGGAGTGGTCATAACGACCGGCTAGGCTAAGCGCCAAGCGATCTCCTTTCTGAGGTTGCTCGGCATCAGCCAGCAGCGGGACCCGCGCTTCCGTGAAAAGCGCGTAGGTACGGCGCTCTAGATCAAGAGTCGGTGTGAAGCCGTCTCCGAAGTCAGTGTGTTGCTTCTCACGGCTGTACTCAGCACCGACCACGGCTTCTACTGGGCCCGCGGGAGTCTGGAATAACGGGCCGCGCAGGACGCTCTGTGCGTCCACCAGCTGATTGTCCACGTCGTATTGATTGTTCGGGGGAGCAACCAGTGACTGCAGGAGTCCGGGGGAGCCTGGAGCGCCCGCCGCAAATGGGTCCAGGGCCGTGGACGGATCAGACGAATTGAGTGCTGCTTGCAATGCGGCACTGTTGACGCTGCCGCCATAGGAAAAGTCCCCTTTGAAACGATCGCTCGACAGATACGTGGTGACCTCATAATGCCAATCCGAAAATAGCGAACCACGGAGGCCCAGCAATGGTCGGATTGCAGTCTTGGAAAACCCAGACTGACCGATCAAGATTCCTGGATATGCGTAGCTCACGCCCACGGGTTCGTGGAACGGGTTGTAGGGATTATTGGCACCGAGCGTTGCAATTCCCCCGAATTGACCCAAGTCGACCAAGGGCCCCAGCGCGCCGTTGACAATAGGCGTGTAGGAAAGCAAGTTCTCCGTAAAGAGATCAACTGAGTCGGTGAGTTGGTAGTCTGCCGAGAGTAGCGCCGATTCTTGCTGTGTGTGGGGAATGATCGCCCGATATCGTAGGTTATTACATTGATTCAACTTTCCCGCCGTGGCCGCGAACTCCTGGATAGTTGGGATACCTGATATTCCACCCGCGGGAACACCGGCCTCAGTTGACGAAAGTCCCGGAAGATTCTGTCCGTTCAGTGAATAGACGTCACCAGGCGAACAATCGCCAGAGACGTACAGGAACGACGGATAATTTGCCGGAAAGTCTATCGTTGATGTCAGCTGGCGTTGAGCTCCAAGGAGTTCACCGCGATCCTGAAATGTAGCGATGAACTCAACCGATCCCTTGTCCCAGCTTCTTCCCCATGCCAAGTTACTGCTAGTGTCGCTCGCTCCGATCTCGTGACCGTATGTTCCATCGATTTCGAAGCCGTCCAATTTCTTGCGAAGGATGATGTTAACGGCCCCTCCCAATGCATCGGCACCGTAAATTGCCGACGCCCCCGCAGGTAAGACTTCAACGCGCTCAACTGCCGACGCCGGTATGTTGCTAAGGTCGAAAAAGCCAAACCAACTGGTCTGTACCCGTTGACCATCGAGTAGCACCAGTGTGGTGCCGACGGGCAGACCGTGGAGCTGGACCGTCGTCTGTCCAGCGATCCCCGTGGTAAACCCAGTCTCGGTGCCAAAGGAGGAGGTAGAAACATCGGGCAACGTATTGAGGAAGTCCGCAACTGTCGTCTGGCCACTCTGCTGCATATCCTCTCGGGTATAGGTCTGCACTGGCATGACCTGCTGCCCGACCGGTGTGGGGATGCGCGAGCCGGTGACGATGACTTCTTGGAGTTGAGGCTCAGAAGCCCGCTGGTCTGGCTTTTCTACGGTAGAAGGGCTCGGAGTTTGTCCAGGAGTCGCTTGAGCCAGCTGAAGAGAGTCTCCGGTGGGTTGCGCAGGTGGTTCGGAACCGTCGGGGTCATCTCCTTTGACGTTCGCGACGGCGGTCGCGTGAATGGGCCGGATCGTGGCGACGGACTCGGAGCTGTAGATCACCTCAAGCCCGGAATTCTTGAGCAGCTGCTCGAGTGCGGCATGCTTCTCGAGATCGCCGTTGACCGCGTTCGCTCTTGCGCTCGCGACCGCGCTGTACTGATACAGCAGCTGCATGTGCGCCTGGACCGCAAAGGTCTTCAAGGCTGCCGGCAGCGGCTGGGCGGCGATGTCAAAACGCGCGGAGTCCGCCACGGCCATCGCCGGTAGGGTTAGAGCAAGTCCTGCCGCGCAGAACAGCGCCTTCCAGGCCATCTTCAACAAACCACCACGCAGGAATCGCGCGGCCGGATCCGTACACCACCCCATAATCGTCCACCCCGTTGTCGTTGGTCAGGCACCTCTTTCAGTCGCGAGGTGCTCACGGGGTTACGACTCCTGTGAGGCAGAAATCCCCCAGTCCGTTTCACTTGCGCGCCGTAACGGAGCACTCCGCGCAGGTGGACCGACAAGCGAGCGCTCAATGCGCGGGCAAACGCTCGGGGCTCTCGATGAGGACGCGGTCGGACTCCCGGCGCACGGTGAGCCCGAACCCCTGCTCGAGCATGGTCAGGAGCGCTTCCGTGCCCTGGGGGCTCGCCTGGAAAGTGCCGCCTACGGGAACATGCCGAACATTCTCATCGTCGATCACGAGATGCACCGTGGTGTAGCGACCGAGTTCTTCCACCACGTCGCTCAGGGGCTGGTTCTCGAAGTACACCGTACCTTCCCGCCATGTGACGGAGCGCTGCACTTCCGCGGATGAGAGCTTTCGTGTAGCAGTCGCCGAACCTCGCAGATCAGCCTGTTCGCCGGCAGTCAGCACCGTGATCGGTGTGCCCGCGAGCGCGGCGTCGGAGGGAGCACCGCCTGACAGGGGCTCGGCCGAGCCGAGCCTGACGGTACCCTCGCTCACCGTGACCAGGACATCATCGGTCTTGAGATACACGTTGAAGGCTGTGCCGACTGCACGCACCCAGGAACCCCCTCCCACCACCCAGAAGGGTCGCTGCGCATCGTGGGTAACGCTGAAGAAGGCCTCGCCCCGCCTGAGGTGGATCACGCGCGCAGCTTTGGAGTATTCGACAGACGCCGCGCTGTTGCTGTTTAGCTCCAGCGTCGAGCCGTCGGGAAGAGAGACGGTGGCATGCTCACCGATGGCAGTCGTATAGAGAGTGTTTGACGCCCATGGCTTGACGTGAAACGTCGCGCTCACGGCGATCAGCACCAGGGCAGCCGCGCCGGCGAATATCCACCGGCGCCGCGCACTCCCTCTGAAGACGTGCGGGGCTTGCGCAACTGCGGCCTCGTTCATGGACTGGGCGAAGGAGACGGCGCGCACCCAGGGGCCCGCGTTCACGAGCTCCTGATAAGTCCTGGAAAGGTCGTCGTATGCTCGCGCGTGCAGAGGGTGCCCGGCTGCCCAGGCTTCAAAGCGCGCGCGATCCTCCGGCGTCACATCGTCGGCGTTCAAGCGTGCGATCCACTCGCTCGCCTCGCGCTCGACGACCTCGATATCCGGAATCCGGTGCACTTCGCTCATGGCTTCGCGCTTGCATCGCGATAGTGACGCTTGACGTACTGGTGCGTGTCCTTCAGGCCCCGACCGACGTGCTTTTCGACCGTCTTCACTGAGATCCCTAAGCGCTGCGAGATTTCCTGGTACGAGCAGGCATGAAAGACCTTGAGTGCAAAGACCGCCCGGCACTGGGGCGGCAGGTGCTCGATCGCCTGGCGTAGAAGCTGTGAGCGCTCATCGGCGAGTGCTTGGGCTTCCGGCGTTACACTACCGGATACGACGCCCAGGACGTCGACATCCCCCACCGAATCGGTCCTGGCGATACGCTCGTGGCGGCGGGCGTCGATGGCGAGATTACGGGCGGCGGAGAAAAGAAAGGCACGCGGGGTCGTGACATTCCGGCGGTGTTCGTATGTGCGCAGGAACGCTTCCTGGACGATGTCTTCCGCCTTCTCGCGCGAGCCCACCAGTGCGCGCACGTAGCGACGCAGTGCCCGGGAGCTCTCGGAAAAGAGCCGGCTTAAGAAATCCTCTGGATCGGGCACCCGAAACCCCCCTCGCCTGCCTGCCTTACGGTACGCGGGGAGGGTAAGTAGCGGCAACTTTCGAGGATCAGCTGGGGGGATTTTTGACTTGAGACGTCGCAGCCTTTCCAGGCTACCGGAGAACGAAGGGTGATCGCTTCGATCTCAATGCGTCTTTGAGCGGACGCAAACTGCCGCCTGGTGCGGATTCTGCTCGACCTGCATATCGCACAACGACTCCCATCGTCGATATTGCACCGCCTTTGTCGGATCGGAGTCTTCGTACCCTTGCAGCCAAAAGCGAAACCAGTCTACAGAGCCACCCTGCGATGCCATGCGCGACGCCGGATTGGTGACTTCGTGCTCAGCCGTGTTCAAGACGATCAAATCCGCAGGCTTGTGCAGGTAGCGAAGTCCGGCATAGGGCTCCCACATCGTTAGCAAACTGGCGCGGTTCGCCGGAACGACAAGCAAGGCGGCGCGGATCTTGTCCAAGTTAAAGCCCGGAGATCGCCGCAGCCACAATTGCAAGTTATCGCCAAAGGGGGGCGCGCCGATCATCGTGTTAAGCTGCCGCGGAACTGCATTGTCTAGTCCGTCTATCCCGGCAATATATTGGAAGTATGTCGCCACATGACTGTCTGCGATGAGCGCGGCCTTGAAATGAATCGCGCTCGCGGTGAGCGCTTCCATCACGTAAAAGCCGGTCCGGCTGAAGCCGATGATGCCGTTATTTTCGGGGTCTATCATCCCCTCCGCCACCAACCGGTTCACCGCTGACTCGTAGCCTGAGATCGCACAAGCTCCTTCGGAGGGCGTCTCAGGACAACGTTCACCAACCTGCAGTACCAATACTCCTGCGGCCGCCAGTGCCCGGGCGGCGGATCCTGTGGTCAGACGACCAGACGGGTTGAATTCCGTCTCCTGAAAACCATGCGTCTGAATCACGAGCGGATACTTGTGGTTCGGTCTATAGTCAATTGGCTTGTATAAGCCGCCTTTCCACTCTCGGCCTTCCTTGTCCCTCCAAGTGTAGACTTCGGCATGGCCTAGCTCGAGGCCGCTGAGCTGCGGATTGGGATCCCAAAGCACGCGCGATCCCCGCCGGTCCCGGGCCACCAGCAGCGGCGGCTCATCGAGTGCTTCCTTCACGATGACCTCCAGACCCTGGTACTCATCATTGCTGAGTTCTCTTCCCGATTGAGCGGCCCGCCGCCACCCGCCGCCGGCACGGCGATATTCGATGCTGTAGCTCAGTGAATTGTGGACCGTGCTTACAGTGACGCGGTTCTTGTTTCCTCCAGTAAAGACCGCCCCGCTGACAAATTGGTAATCCTCGTCGGTCTGACGCTCGATCGTCTCTACACATGTCGCGGTGCCGGAGGGCAAGTCCACGACGGCGACGCACGGAGCGGACGGCGTCCGTTCTTTGCGGCTGAGAAATGTGTTGAGCAGCAGGACAGCCCGACCGTCGCTTGACCAGCTCGCGGGGCCCCATCCATCCCAACCCGCATCCAAACCGGCAGGCGCGTGGGTTAACGAGAGAACGGAGCCCGTTTGCAGATCTATCCTGACATACTGATGTACAGTCTCGTCGTGTCCGGCACGGATGCGATGATTGGGCTGTGACTCGAAGGGTTGCGGGTATAGCGTCTCCCACGAAGAGGGCACCTCACGAACCGGCAACGCAGTGACTACCGAGCGGCCGTCCCGAGACAGCGCCATGTCCGCCATGTCTCCTTCTGGCACAACTGGCGCGCCCTCGTGCATGACCTCGAAACGCTCACCGCCAACGACTGCCCATAGGTGCTTGGGAGGTGACGACGAAAGCAAGCTCTCCTCGGGGCGAAGAAGCAGTATTTGCTCCAGAGAATGGCCAGCACCCGCCATGGGGGTCACCTGAGCGTCCGCTCGCGCCTTTTGGCGCAGTGCATCCCACTCAATCCGATCGAAGGCCGTATAGACGTAATGTTCCCGATCGCGGACATCGAACGCGCTCACTCTCTCGGTCGCGGATGTGAGCGGTTCAACTTCCTTTCTCCGCAAATCCGCCAGAACCAGGGACCAGTCGCCATATACCCCCCCGTCCAAGAAGGCCACTCCACTGGAGTCGGCCAGCCAGCGCCACTCGTTGATGACAGGCCCTTCGGCGTCGGAACGCACCACGACCCAGACAGGGGATGGCTGCCGCGCGTCGGGATGGTTCAAGAACGTCTCGACGTCCTCGCGGCGGTAAAACCGCAGAGAATCCTCAACCCGGTTCAGATCCAGGCGCCCCCGCTCGCTCCAGACGGCCAAATAGCTCCCATCTGGGGAGAACCGCACTGCGGAGCCCACACTGAGGCCCGGACAATCAAAGAGCGTCAGGCCGATCTCGTCGGTGACGGTAAAGGCCTTGCCGATAGCGCTCGTGCTGACCACAGCAAAGATAAGAAGCGCCAGCGCTTCCGTCGCCAAAGCGCGCAGGGAGAGTTGAGCTACGCGGAAGCGTCTGCGAATGCCCACTTGGCTCATGGTCACAGTCTCAGACCCACGTTCAGGTACATGTATCGCCCGCGGTCGTCGTACTCCATAAAGTCATATAGATAAGAGGTGTAGGAAAACGGCGGAACCTTGTTGAACAGATTGACTGCTCCGACGCTGACGTAGGCGGCCGCAAGCCAAGTATTCTTGGCCAACGACTTACCCAATTCGTAGCGGGCAGTGAAGTCGTAAATCCAAGTGTTGCCGGTTTCATGGGTATTCGGCACGAACACCTGATAGTCAAGATATCGACCGATGTAGCGACCCGATAAGGTGGTTGAAAGCGGCCCTTCTTTCCACGCGAGCGCGGCCGTACCCTTCCAGCGGGGTGACCAGCCGACGCCACCACCGAAGATGGAAGAGGTTGCTTTGCTGACCGCATCGACTTCAGGAGCGCCCGGCAGTATCGCGGTCTGCCACTTGTAGATATTGGCGATTGCCACTGAGGGCGTAAACTGACCAACGCGAGTATCAATCGCGTACCGGATGGTTGCGTCGACGCCCGCTACACGAATATCCCCGAAGTTGTAATTATCATCATTGACCTGCGTGATCAGGCCGAGGTAGCCCAGTTGCTGATCCTGAGGCGTAGGAGGGGCTCGGGTAACTGCGGCCGGAAAGAGATTCGGATAAGTTAGGAGCGACTCCTCTGACTGTGCACCAATAAAGTTGGAGATTCTAAGTTCATACCAAGTGAGCGAGGCATGAAGCCCAGCTAGCGAATCGCTTGCATACTCCAGCCCGAGAGTGAACGAGTCGCCGGTCTCAGGCTTCAGATTGGGGTTGGATCCAAATAATTGTGCCACCGGGTACGTGACGAGTTGGTTGCCGCGAAAAGGATCCGGGATCTGAAGAGGGGCGACGGTATCAAACTGCGGTCCTGCGACTTGATACAACTGCGGGGCTTGATAGGAGAGGCCGTAGCCTCCCCTGAAGGCGAGCGATTCGGTAGCCCGCCACAGCAACCCACTCTGCCACGTCGCCTTGCCGCCATAATCATTGGAGTGGTCATAACGACCCGCGAGGGTGAGTGCTAATCGCTCGCGCTCTTGCGCAGGCGCGCCATCGGCAAGCACGGGAATGCGCGCCTCACCGAACACCGCGTAGGTATTCCTGCCCAGATGCAAGTCCACCGGCTGGCCGGCGGCTACATACATTTGGGTTGTACCTTGCCGTTCCTGACTGTACTCGCTGCCGATCACGCCCTGCAGCGTGCCCGACGGCATCTGCAGTATCGGGCCACGCAAGGTGCCCTGGACGCCAACAATCCGGTCATCCAGTTGGTACAGTTGGTCATCTACCGCGGGATTTATCAATGAGCTCAACAGTTGCGGGGTTCCCGGCGGACCACTCGTAAAGGGATTCAACGCGGTGGCGGGATTGGAGGAAGCGAGCGCATTGGATATCAATTGAGAATCCGGAATCAAAACTTCCTGATGAAGTTGATCTCTGGACAGATCGGCCGTCACATCGTAGTGCCAGTCTGAGGGCAGAGAGCCTTCAATCCCGATCATCGGTCGAATCAAGGATGCGGACTGAACCTGATGGTACCCAGTCCCCGGATAAGCGAAGCTCACATTCACATCCTCGCCGAAGGGGTTATAGGGATTGTTGGCCGCGAGAGTTCCGTCAAAGAATGGATAGGCAGAGACCTGCGCACCTACCTGATTCTGCAGATCTCGGTGCGAGAACAAGACCTCGGTGAAAAGATTGACGGAATCAGTGAGCTTGTAGTTCGCCGAAAGCAGCGCACCTTCGCGCTCGGACCGGGGAGTGATGTCGCCAATTAACAATGAACTGCAGAAATTCTGCATCCCCGCGGTACCTGCAAACTGACCGATCGTGGGCTTACCTGTAATGCCAGCTGGAATAGCGGCGTAAGGCGAAGACAGACCAGGAAGATTGGCGCCATTGATCGAGTAAACATTGCCCGGCTGACACGCGTTAGTGCCAAGCATCGCTGCAACCGATGGAGGAAGGCTCGCCAAAAGCGCACTCGATGATGAAGTAGGCTCACGCTGCGCCCCCGGCAACTCGCCCGTCTTCTGGTAGGTCCCGACGAGCGAGACCGATCCGCGGTCCCAACTCTTGCCCCAAGCCAAGCTTGCGCTGGGGTCATTGACGTCACTCGCGTGATCCAACCTAGCGTTCAATTCGAAGCCGTCAAAATTCTTGCGCAGAATCGTATTCACAGCTCCTCCCAAGCCGTCCGCGCCATAGATTGCGGAGGCCCCAACCGGCAATATCTCGATCCGGTCGATGGCCGCCAGCGGAATGCTGCTCAGATCGAAGAGGCCCTGGAAGTTGGTTTCAAGCCGCCGACCGTCGAGCAAAGTCAGCGTTGTCCCAACTGGGAGTCCATGAAGTTGAACGGTCTGCATTCCAGGGAGGTTCAGCTCTAACGCAGAGTTGGTGAAGTTCGACACATCCGGTAGAGTGTTTAGGAAATCGCCTATTGTGGTCTGGCCGCTGTTTTCAATGTCGTCTCGGGTGTAACTCAACACTGGTTGCACCTGGTTCCCTGCAATCGTCGGAATGCGGGAGCCGGTGACGATGACTTCTTGGAGCTGCTCCGTCTTTTGCCTTTCGGAACCTTGTTCGTGTGGCTTTTCTACTGTAGAAGGGCTAGAAGTTTGTCCTTGATCCACCTGAGCCAGCTGAAGAGCACTCCGGGCTGAGGAGTCATCACTCTCGCCTGCGACGGATGTCGTTGCGGAAGCAACTCTTGCGACATTCGTGCTGCCCGCGGAGCCCACGAGGATCGCGCCGGCGGGCGTCGTCGAATACGACAGTCCACTATCCTTGAGCAGAATCTTCAAAGCGGCCAGCGGCTCCATGGTGCCGCGTACACCGCGAGTACCTTTCTGCGCAACGACTTCGGGTGCAAAGAGGAGCTCTTCGTGGCTCTGACGTGCGAACTCGCTCAAGGCAGCGGCGAGGCTTTGCGGACGAATATCAAACGGCTGCGGAGCGGGTTCCGCCGCGCGCGCGTAGGCGGTGCTTAAGAGAAGGAGCGTGAGTGAAACTGACGCTGCTGCGCCCACGACGGCCGCCTTGAGGAAAGGCATTGCGAACCCCCGACATTGTTATGGACGGGCATCACAGCCCTCTGTCGGGAGATAAGACGCAACAAAAGTGAAAAGACGAACCCGAACCTCACCGCCGGGCCTTCATCGTCGAGCCTTGAGGATCACGGCACGCTCGCTGGATGCGGAGACTTGAATCGGAAAATAGGTCGTGACGGCCTCAACGAAGACCTCCGAGCGACCCGTGGCAAAGGAGCCGCTGATCCGCACGTCGGCGAGCGACGGATCGGCCAGCTCGATCTTGGTTTCGGAGTAGCGGTTGACCTCAGCGACCGCATCGCCCAAGCGTACGGAATCGAACATGAGCTGGCCGCGACGCCAGCTGGTGGCGCGCTCGGTGTCTGCCGCACGCACACGATCCTCGCTGTGCCGGTCGACGATGAGCTGTTCTCCGGCGGAAAGAAATGTCTCAGCGCGCGGCGGGCGAGCGTCCTGGGGAATCGTGGAAGGAACGGAAGAAGCCGGCTCGGCAACACCTGAACCTCCGCGACCTTCAGACGCCATTTCGGGGGTCGTGCTCGGGGATCCGCCGCCCGCGGATCCCGCTCGCGGTTGCGCGTGCTCGACACGCACAACGCCTTCTATCATCGTCACCTGAATCTGGTCATCATCGAGGCGGACATCGAAGGCGGTGCCCACGGCGATGAAGCGGCGGTTGTTGACTTCCACCACAAACGGCCGCGTTTTGTCCTTCGCGACTTCGAAGAACGCCTGGCCATGTCTCAGACGGACCGTGCGCTCAGCCTTCGTGAAGGCCACCTCGAGTTCCGACTGCGTGTCGAGCGTGATCTGGGAGCCGTCCCGGAGAGTCGCCGAAAGGCGCTCACCGGTCGTGGTGGAGTAGTGGCTGTCTCCCGGCCAGAGATCGCGCATCCAGGCGGTGAGCGCATCAGGGAGTCTTGCAGGCGCGAGCAGACCCCACGCCACCATCCCTAAGGCCATAACCGCGACCGCTGCCGCCAGCGCTCGCACCGGCCGCAAGCGCCGCGAGGTCTGTCGGGTGAGTCGTAACGCCGTCTCGTGACGTAGGGCCAGAATCGACGGGGTTTCAGCCGTCTTTTGCAACATAGCCCAGGTCCGCTCGATCGACGCATAGGCCGGGCGGTGATCGGGGGAGGCTTCAAGCCACGCCTCGAAGCCCCGCCGCATGTCCTCGGAGGGGCCGTCGCGCAAGCGCTCGTGCCACAGCGCGGCGGCTTCGCGTAAACCGGAAGGCGTCTGCAAGGCCACGGCTAGTCCCCGCGATCCACTTCGAGCGCGCGGCTCAAGTGCGCGAGGGCCTTGGCCATGTGCTTTTCCACCGCACGTACCGAGATGCCGTGCAGGTGGGCGATCTCAGCGAATTTCAAACCCTCGAAGCAGCGCAGCATGAGAATGTCCCGTGTGCGTTCGGGGAGGCGCCGCAAGACTTGCGCCACCTGGTCGAGCGCTTCCCTGCCTTGCAAGACGCGCTCGGTGGGAAAGTCCGAATCCACGGAAACGCCGTAGGCAGCCGGGTCCTTCGCGAATCGCTCACGTACGATTTGGTGACGATAGTGGTCCTTCAGGGTATTCGCGGCGGTACGAAAGATGTAGCCGTCCGCATTTTCGATCTTGCCCGGCTCGCCATGCTGGGCCAGACGCAAGAACACCTGCTGAACCAGATCGTGAACCTCCGGGGCGTTGCGGGTACGCTTCCTGAAAAAGGACAGCAGTGGCCCGTAATAACGTCGCGCGAGCTCATCGAGGCGCGCCTTCTTCGAAGGCACGCCGTTTGGGGGGACTTCAGCGGCCGAGGCCAGCTTGCGATCGGAGGACATGACCCTTATGACGATGACCGAGCCAGACCGCTATTGCAAGCGACTGAAGGATCCCGAAATCGGGCGGTTCGGCTTTTGGGTTCTCGTACGTCTTACTTTAGATGTGGAAAAGATCCGGAGCCTGAACGGGACGTTCAGCGCTCCCGCCGTCACTCAAGAGTGCGCAGGACTAATAATCCGCAGCGAGCCATTCCGCAATTCCGCCAACACCAAGGTCGACAGGATGCGACAGGAGACGGGCAGGCCGCGTATCGAGGCGATCCTTCGAGCCGCCAAGAACCGACGCTGGCTTCGGGCCGCCGGCGGCTTTTTTTGCGGGCAGCACGGAAGGTCAGAATCCGAGTCTCAGTGCGGCTTTGAGGGAACGCAAAACGTCGGACGGCCAGCATTATTCGCGCGTAGCATGTCGCACAGCTTCTCCCAGCGCACATACTGCTCACGCAGCTGCTGGAAAGTCTCCTCGGCATCAACTGTGGGGTCGGTTCTCTCGTAGCCCTGGAGCCAGAAGCGAAACCAATCTACAGCTCCCTGCTGCGAGACGTAGCGGTCCTCGGGCTTCACCAAAACATGCGGTAGAAATCTTTGTGAAGAGATCCAATACATCTCCACAGGCTTGTGTAAGGCACGAAGCCCAGCATAGATGTCCCACTGACCCAACAACTCCCCCCGCTCGAGGGACCAGATCTCAAGTGGAGCAACGACATTCTGAAGATTCAAACTGGGCGTGTCCTTAAACCATTTCTCAGCGTTCACACCATATGGCACACCGCCCCACGTGTCCTCAAGCGGCTTTAGAAACGGATTATCCGGTCCGCCGATGTCGACGTCCAAGAGATAAACAAGGAATCCTTTATTGTTGCCATCGGTGATAGACGCCGCAGCAAACAACTCTGGGCGATGCGTCAGCGCGTATAGGGTCTCGAAGGTCGTGTAGCTGAACCCAATGATTCCGATCCGCTCTCGGTCGACAGGCCCTCGCGCGCTCAAGCTTGCGATTGCCGATGAAAGCATATTCATCAATTCAGGCCCTTCCTCCGGAGAGTCCATGTGGTCTGTCGGTTCGCGAACCTGAAGCACCGCAATGCCCTGAGACACTAAGGCTCGACCACCGCTTCCGGTTGTATGCATGCCGTCTGCAAAGAACTTGCCTCCCTCGTACCCATGCGTCTGGATGACAAGCGGAATCTTATGATCATTCCTTACCTTATCGGGCATAACGAGAACACCCGTCCAAGCACGCTTCGTTTGATCAACCCAACTAAATAACGAGGCAGAACCCATACTCAATCGCAGGAAGTCCGGATTAGGCTCCCAAATCTTTCTCCGCTGACCGCAGCCTCGCAGCCATAGTGACGGCGAGTGGTTCAGGTCTTCGTGTATGTCCACAGCACCGGCCGACCATCCACATCGCTCGCTGGCAGCTCGCCCCCTGCTCATCATCTCCCATCCGTGATGACCGGAGCGAACGTACCGATCAACAGCCTCGATTGGCTTTCCGGTCGCTCGGCTCGCGAGGTGTACAACGATTTCAGACTTACTCTCGTTCCACGAGAGATCGCTGACGTATTGTAGCTCGTCAGCCAAATGCTCGACGTACGGGATTATCTCCGTGCTTCGACTCGAAACGTCCACGATGGCCATTGCGGGCTTAACCGACTTTGGCGCCCCATCGGTAGTCCAATCGTTCTCAATCTTTGCAGCGACGTTGGATAGAAGGACTTTTCGAGAGTCCCTCGACCATACAATTCTGGTCGCCACGTAACGAAATAGGAACGTACCAGGTCCGGCCGGCGCGTCAATAAGCCTGTAAGACTGACCGGTGTCTAGATCATAGAGCGTATAAGCCTCGGCCTTCCACGGATTATCGTCCGCGGTATCCCATGGATTGGCTGATCGCCATGTCACTGAGATGTACTGCTCAAATACATAACTCTCCCAGCTCCTGGGGATCTCTTTTACGGGCGTCGTAGTGATCAGGTATCTGCCGTCCGGAGAGAGCGCCAGCACTGGCGCGTACAGCACTTGCGGGGCGCCATGCGTGCTCGTACCTAGCAAGACTTCCTTGCCACGACGTGTCACGTGCAATGCGTTTTTTCGAACGATAAGAACCGACTCGTCTGCGTCAGAAGACTCTCTGCCTCTCGGGTACAGAAGGTCATAAATCCCTTCTTTACCTGCGACACTCTCCAACTCAGGTCCCCTAGGATGTTGATCCACCTCCATCAGTGTGGTATAGGCAATCGTGTCACCCACGATGTCGAACGCAGTCACGCTCGCCCCGCCCTGCGAAACTTGCACCAATTCGCCGGTTTCAGCATCCGCGGTGTAGAGGTTCGCAATCGAGTCGCGATTTCGGCCAATGAAAGCAATCCTCTTCGAATCCTCCAACCAGCGCACGTCTGAGATAATCGGCGCGTTCGAGCTCGCGCTCATGCGCACCAGAGCGCGAGGTACGACCTGTACCTGGGGATTTCTTGACAATGTTTGCAGTTGGTTTTTGTCGTAGATCCAGATAGTGGCCTCAATCTTATTAGAAGAAAGAAGTCCCCGTTCTGTCACAAATACAACGTAGTCGTCGTTCTTGGATCTCAACGGCTCAACGTAGGTCTCGCCATTGACCGACCAAAGACTAGGGTTTACAAAGACCACACGTTCGATTGAGTCAGCGACGGAGAAATCGCTTTCCGCATATGCTGTCGATAGGCAGAGCAAGCATAAACAGATGAGAAGTAGTCGCGCTTTAACTACCTGCGTTGCGATCCAGGCACTGCTACGCAAAACCGTAGTGGCGTCGATGGTCACAACTTCACTCCAACCCGCAGATACATGAAGCGCCCACGAATATCTGCTTGAGCTGGGTCATACCCAACTCCGCCGAAATCGTAATTGGAGTATTGCGGCTGCCGGTTGAAGAGATTCACCGCGCCAAGCTCCGCGTGAGCTTCTCTAAACCAGCCGCTCGCACGACGGAATTCATAGCGCAGAGACGTGTCGAAGAGCCAAAAGTCGCCGATGGTACGCGTGGAGTCGTAGTCAGTGTATGTCCCTACGAAACGATCCATCGCAGTTGCGGACCATGGACCGAGACTCCACCCGAGACCCACTGACACCTTCCATTTGGGTGCCCAGTTTCCGTCGTCGGTCGCTTGGCTTAGCCGGTTTGTCGGTGGCGCGCCTGGAATCAGCGAACCGGTGTATTGAAGAGTCTGGGAAGCATTCAAGGTCGGCGCAAACTCCCCCATCGGCGTCGATTGAATGTACTTGAATTGGTAGTCGATGCCCGAGACGTCAATGATTCCAAAGTTTAGAACCGTATCGTTAACCGCTATCAGCGTGCCGTCAGGCGCACGCGTGATTCGACCAGCAAACAGCGATGGATTGGCTACGATAGTATCGGCCGGCAGATTCTGGATATTTTGATTCTCTCGAATGTTCCAGTACGTTCCTGTCAATGTCAGGTTCGGAAATGTTGATCGAGAATAGACCACGCCGCCTGTAAAGGACCGACCGGTCTCCGCTTTGAGCAGCGGATTTCCGCCGGTGGTCAACGTCACCCCGGTAGGTTGACCATTGCGCGGATCCGTTACCAGACTGGGGAACGACTGCGTCGGCTGGTAGAGACTGATCAAGGTTGGGGCCTGGAAGGCTTGCCCGTACGAGCCCCAGAACAAGAAGTCTTGTATCGGCCGAACCTCCACTCCCACCTGCGGCGTAGTGCTCGAGCCAAAGTCACTATACCTGTCGTACCGCCCGGCGAGATTAAGCGAGACCAGCTGCCAACTCTGGGAGCCAGAGCTGCCCGCCCACAACGGAATGCGCATCTCGCCAAACGCAGCGCTCCGCCTTCTCGTGTAGTTGGATCCAGGTAGTTCGTCGCCGAAAGAGTCGCTTGGACTTAGACTGTCTCTGTCGTATTCCGCGCCGATAACCAGTTCGAGTTTGCCTGCGGGCAGCTGCGTCAGCGGTCCCCTCAAGAAACCGTTGATTGTGTCGGTACGACTGTCGTAATGGGAGACTTGGTTTTGCAACACCGCGGCGACAGCTTGAGGCGAGCCCGGTGCGCCCGCGACGAACAGGTTTAGAGCGGTAGCGGGGTTCGTCGAATTTAGAGCACTCTGTAGCGCTGTGGGGTTGATGCCGTTTTCGATGGTGTAGGTCGATTTATCTTGTGCGTCTGCGACAGAGACTTCCCATTGCCAGTCACTGAGCACGCTCCCACGTAAACCCACCACTGGGCGTAAGAACTGTGTTGGTAGCAACGTGGGCTGCCTCCCAACACTGGTGAACAAGTAACCGATGCCGACTGTCGTGCCGAACGGGTTATAGGGATTATTCGCCGAGACGGTGTACTGCGAATAGCCAGGGACAGCGAAGGCAAACGGAGGAGACCCGTATCCAAGCTGCTCGACATGCGAGAACATCAGCTCGCTGAATAGTTCCAAGGCAGTGGATAGCGAATAGTGACCAGATGCGAAGATAGACCCTCGCCGAGTCGGCGGGATCAGGCTGGAATAACCCCCTACGTTGCAATAGTTGATCGCGCCATACGTGCCTTGAAAGCCAGTTTGTCGTGGATTGCCCGATGCGGTTGGTGAAACCGCGGCCGTCGTAGCGGCGCTACCAGGAGGCGCCCCGGGCAGTGGCGCACCGTTTAGCGAGAAAACAGTTCCAGGATTGCAGATCGGCAACTGGTTATCGGGGCCCCCGAATGGGGTTTTGTCATCCGTTGCGGTCAGCGCTCGATCGAATCCTTCGAGCTCCCCGCGGTCAAAATAGGTGCCAATGATGGAGAAATCCCCTCGTTGGGTCTGCTTGCCCCAAGCGATGGATGCCGTTCCTTCATTGATCTCGTCAGCTTTACCACCGCTAAAGTTGGCTTCGAGACCATCAAAGTCGCTCCTCAGGATGATGTTTACGACCCCGGCGATCGCATCAGAACCGTAAATGGCAGACGAGCCTGCGAGTAGGACGTCGATCCGCTCAATCGCGGAGGCGGGGATATTGTTCAGGTCGAAGAACTGCCCTCCCTGACGACCAGACGACTCCAACCGTCGTCCATTCAGCAGTACTAGTGTCGAGCCAATGGGTAGGCCATGAAGCTGAACCGTTGTGGCACCTTGAAACGTCTGGACGCCATTCTCGCCAATAGAGACGCTCATTTCCGGGAGCGTATTAAGATAGTCTCCTAGCGTCGTTTGTCCGCTACGCTCCACATCGTCTCGCGTGTAGGTCTTGACGGGTTGCGCTGCGACAGCAGCGCTTGGAGGAAGCCTCGATCCGGTTACGATGACTTCTTCGAGAGCAGACTTCTTTTTGGAGGTCTGTTCAGGTTGGTTTTCTACGGTAGAAGGAGCCGTAGTTTGTCCCTGATCCACTTGAGCCAGGAGAAAGTTGCCGGAAGAATCCCCCTTCCCCTCCTGGGGGCCTGGGTCGGCACCTCCGGTCCCCCCGAGCTTGGCCTGCGTCGACGATGCAGCACCGCTCGCTTGCGCCGCCAGCAACGCAATCGAGTGATCGCCGACGTACCGATGAGTCAATCCACTGCCGCTGAGCAGCGTATTGAGTCCCTGCTCGGTAGACAGCGTGCCCGTCACGGAATGCAGCTTCTTGCCCTTCACCGCCTCTGCGGCCACTAGAATCTGCACGTGAGCCTGCTCACCGAAATCGCGGATGGCAGCAGCGGCCTCCTCTTCGGGTACGTCGAAGTGGTGCATTTCGATGGCAAACGCCGGCGGCGCTCCCGAGGCGGCCAACAGGGCCATGAGAATGAGATCACCCACGCGCGAGCGTGCTGACGGCAGAAACAGCATCGATCTTCTCCCCGTGCGTGCGTCTTGGGCGCGCGTTCACGAGGAGATGAATCGGGAGGGTGCGTTCCCCCATACCTTTGTCAGAAAAACTTCACGGAGAACCTCGCGAGCGCAGATGGATCGCATCGTCTCCCGCGATACTTTGCGCACCGAGTGCGGCGGCTACAGTCTGCGCAAAACCTTCCGTGTCATTCGAGCGAAAAATCCCGACTACGGGGCGGGCGGCAAGCGCTGGATCATCGATCAAGATCTTAAGGTGGTTATGGCGGTTGATCTCCTCCACCGCTTCACTTAACCGTTCGCCATCGAAGGAGAGCATTCCGTCCCGCCATGCCAGGTGACGTTCAACCTGCGCGTGCGTGATTCGCTCGACCTTGACGCCTTGAGACCCAGTGATCGAGGCCTCCTCGTTGGCGGAGACCGTCTGCGGCTGCGACAGCGCACTGGAATCGGCCACCTCCACGACGCCTTCCGCGACGGTGACATCCACGCGCTCATTCAGCGCGCGGACCGCGAAGGCGGTGCCCACCGCGCGAACGGACACGGCGCCTGCGCGGACGATGAAGGCTCGCGCGGAATCCTTCGTCACTTCAAAAAGCCCCTCGCCCTCGAGCAAGGTCACCTCCCGAGCGCTTTCGCTGAAGTGCACGGCGGCGCGGGAGGCCGTGTTCAACAGCATGCTGGAGCCATCCGGCAACGTCACGCGTCGGAACTCGCCGACGCCGCTCACGTACACGTCGCCGCGCGAGCGCCAGGCCCACCACCCGGCCGTCCCGGCGATGGCCAAGCCGGAAATGCCAGCGGCCAGAAACCAGCGCCGGCCCCGGGCGGTCTCCGACGCGGGCGGTTCTGTGGGGCGCTCGGTCCCGGAACCGTTGAGCGCCGCCATGCGATCCAGATCCGTCCACGCCGCGCAGGCACGCAGGAGCGCCCCGCGGTGGCGGGGATCGGCTTCGAACCAGCGATCAAGCTCCGAGCGCTCTTCGGCGGTGAGCGTGCGGACCGCCACTCGCACGGCCCAGTGTGCGGCCTCCTGATCAATCCGATTGCTTGACATCATGGGCGCCGATTCCTGAATCAGACTCTCGTGCTTCGGCTTCGCTGTCCTCCTTCAGGGCGTGCAGCACCCGCTCAAGCGCGACAGCCAAATGCTTTTCGACCGTTTTCTCCGAGATCTTCATGGTTTGAGCGATCTCTCGCTGTGAGAGCGAGTGAAACTTCTGCAGCTCGAACGCCTGGCGGCATCGTTCCGGCAGGTGAGCAAGGATGCGCTCCAGTCGTTCGAGCTCCTGATGCGCATTGACCCTGCGATCGGGTCCGGGTTCTTCACTGGGGATGCGCAGCGCGTCGATTTCCCCCATCCGCTCCATGGGCACGATGCGGGCGCGGCGGGCCTGTTCGATCAGGAGGTTACGAACGACGGTGAAGAGGTAACTGCGGCCGCTCGCGATGTGGGTAAACTCCACGAGCCACAATCGTGCGTAGGCCTCCTGGATCAGGTCGTCGATGTCCGCCAGGGTGAGCCTGTGGACGCGGCGGCGTAGCCAGCCGCGCACCTCCCCTTCGTGGGGAAGGATATGGGTCGCCACCCACTGATGTCGGGCCTGATCGTCCAACCGTCACCTCCCCCAGGAACCAGAGTACCCCGAAGAGGGGGATGGATGAGAGGCGGGTTTCCCTACCTACCCCGCAAGGCGGGGGAGATCCTCGCGGCGCGGACCCTTGATCTGCGCGGACGCGTCAACACCCGTATCGCCACGAGGCGCGCCGCCAAGAACCGACGCTAGCTCCACGGCCGCCCGTGCCCTTTGCGGGCAGTGAGGAAGGTTAGGGCTCGAGTCTCAGTGCGTCTTTGAGCGGACGCAAAATGCTGCCTGATTCGGATTCTGCGCGACCTGCATATCGCACAGCTTCTCCCAGCGTCGATATTGTTCGGCCTTGGCAGGGTCGGGATTCTCGTAGCCTTGCAACCAGAAGCGAAACCAATCTACCGATCCACCCTGCGATGCCATGCGGACTGCCGGATTTAAGGAAGGATGCTCGTGCGTGTCCAGTATCACCAACTCCACGGGCTTATTCTGATATCGAAGCGCAGCATACGATTCCCACATATACAGTAGGCTTTGGCGACCCGCTCCCGCAACTAACAGCGGCGCCGTGACCTTATCGAGGTTGAATCCCGGAGCTCGCTTCAGCCATTGGGATAAGCCTTCGCCAAAGGGCTGCGCACCGAATAAGGAACCATACACTCTCGGACCACTGTCAAAAAACAGATATTCCGAATAGCCCCCCATCAAGCCGTCTGTGACGGCAGCGGCTTTGATATGAAGAGAGCTCATTGTCAGCGTCTCCATCACGTAGAAGCAACTGCGGCTGAACCCGATGATGCCGATCTCATCCGGATCGACAAACCCTTCCGACGCCAGTTGTTTCGCGGCGCCTTCATAGGCAGAGACGACACAAGCCCCCTCACTAGGAGTAAGGGTAGCGCAGTCTTCGTCCTGCACTTGTAGCACCAGGATCCCAGCTGTAGCCAATTCCGTGGCTGCGAATGCCATAGGATACAAACCTGATGGTCTAAATTCTGCTGCGGTGAAAGCATGCGTCTGAATCACCAACGGATACCGCTGGCTCGGCTTGAAATCACTTGGTCCATACAGCCCGCCTAGCCGATCCCGTCCCTGCTTGTCCTTCCATTTGTATACGCGAACTTCCCCCAAATCGATGTCTTTGAGCTGAGGATTGGGATCCCAAATAACTCTGGACCGCTGCTCCTTGCGAGCGACGAGTACCGGACGACGATCCAGTGACTGTTCGACTCTCACTTCCAACCCACGAGGCCCAAGCTCAGACTCTCCGGTGCCTTGCCATACTGCCAGCCAAACGCCATCCGCTGCGCGTCGATACTCTTTGCTTCCAGTCAAGTGGGCTGGATATTGCTCAAAGCTAACCACGACTTGACGCTTATCGCCGTCAATAAATCGAGCATCTGTCACCAAATGGTGATGCGGTTCGACGCGAGTTTCGCTTCGGCCTGTTAGCGTCTCCACGCAGCTGCTTTTTTTGGATGGCAGCTCGACCACGGCCACACATGGTCGTGATGCAACGTGATCTTTGGATTCGAGAAACGTCCCAGGTAACAGTATGGCTTGACCGTCGCTTGACCAGCTAGGAGCGCCTCCCGCGTACCAACCCCCACCACTCCAAGGAGCCTCTGTCAGCGATTGCACCGAGCCCGTTTGCAGCCGAATCCAGACATACTGATACGCAGCGAGCCAACTCGGCTGGAGATCCTGGCGTCCGGGCCGTATCCGCTTGGGGGACGACGCGAAAGGTGGCGGGTACAAGTTTTCCCAAGAAACAGGAACGTCGGGTATCACTTGCAGTGTGACCACGGATTCTGCGTCGGGCGATAGTACAAAATTCGCCCAGGACGCAAATGACGCGCCGTTAGCCGGCTTCACCTCGAAGCGGCGGTTCCCCAGCACCGCCCATAGTCGGCGCGTACTCGACGCGCTTTTCACCATTGGATCGTCCGGAAAGAGCAAGTCAGAAACAGAACGTCCGGTACCCAACGTCGCCCCCTCCTGAGGTTCTGGACTCAGTTTCTGGTCCGGGGCCGGATCAGCGACGGCGTAGAGGTAGTGTTGGCGATCGCGGATATCGAACGAAGTAAGCCTGCCAGGCGTCGAGAGTGTCTGCACCTCCTTTGTGCGCAAATCCGCTAGAACTAAACGCTTGTTGCCGAAATCCCCCCCACCCTCCAAAAAGGCCACTCCGCTAGAGTCTTGCAACCAACGCCAATCGTTGATGACGGGTCCTTCCTTGTCAGCGCGAGTCACGATCCAGACTGGTGACGGCGCTTGCACGTCGGGCCGCTGCACGAACTCCTCAATATCACTCGTGCGATAGAAGCGAAGGAAATCCTCAACTTCGTTCAGATCAAGACGTCCATGCTCGGCGTATACAGCAAGGTAGTTCCGGTCCGGTGAAAATTGAACCCTTGGTGAAGTTACTGCCAGCGCCTGAAGGAGAGTAAGGCCTACATCGTCGGCGACAGTGAAGCGCTTCCCAGCCCCCCCCTGAGCGGCTATAGCCGCCATGCAGCTCATCGACAGTAATGTCAGCGTGATTATTTCTATCGCTTTCTTCACATTCCCTCCACGCAAATACGCAATCGTCGTCCCAGTTAACTCTGCGTTGACTACCATTTAACGCCGACCTGCGTATACACAAACCGACCGCGGATGTCGTACTGGGTGGCGTCGTAAGGGATGACGAAATAGGAAAGCGGTGGTGCTTTGTTGAGCAGATTTACTGCTCCAAGCGCAATGTAAGTACCTGCTAGCCAGCCGCTATCGTTGGCAAACCCGTGACCAAACTGATAGCGGGTGTTAGTGTCAAAAATCCACGAGTTACCGAGCCCGTGATTTGGGACAAAGACCGTATAGTCGTTGTATGGGCCAACGTATCGACCGGTCAAGCTGGCAGAAAGCGGTCCCCGCTTCCAGCTGAGTCCAGCGGTACCCTTCCAGCGTGGCGCCCAGCCCGGATCTAGGTTCGCCTGACTAACATAACTGACCGACGGCGAGTTCGGCGTCAAGGCACTTTGCCATTTGTAAATGTTCGCGACACTTACATAAGGTGTGAGTTGACCTACGGCGGTCTCGAGCATGTAGCTCAAGTCGGCGTCGAATCCAGCGATACTCAAATCACCGAAATTGTAGTAAGCATTGTTGATTTGAGTGATAGGTCCGAGAAATCCCTGTTGTACATCTTGAGCTGTTGTCGGCCCGCGAATAATAGCGCCCGGAAACAAGGAGGGATCGTCGATGAGCGTCTGCAGATCGTGTGTTGCGATGTAGTTTTTGATATTCAAGGCAAAATAAGTGAGCGAGGCTGCGAATCCCTGCTGCGCCTGACTCCTGTAGGTGATGCCAAGAGTACGCGAATCACCCGTTTCCGGTTTCAGGTTGAAGTTGGGTCCTGATACTACTGTTATAGGGGGGACCAGCGCATTTCCGCGAAACGGATCCATAAGTACCCCTGCGCTTCCGAACAAGACATTTTGAGGTCCGCCAATTTGTAGTAGCTCAGGTGCCTTGTAGGAGAGTCCGTAACCGCCCGTAACTGTGAGCGTCTCGGTCGGTCGCCAGAGAACCCCGCCCTGCCAAGTGGCCTTGCCGCCAAAGTCTCCCGCGTGGTCATAACGGCCTGCAAACGTTAGTGTCAGCTGGTCTCCCCCCTCTGGGCGATCGCGAACACCGATTAGGGGGAGGCGCCCTTCGACAAAACCTGCGTACGCGCGCCGCTGCAGATCAATCAAGGCTTCGGATGACCCATAGTTGGAATATTGCTCCTCCCTGCTGTATTCAGCTCCTACGACTGCCTCGAGCGGGCCCGCGGGGAGGCTGAGCAATGGGCCGCGCAGAATGGCCTGCCCGTCAAGGATCTGGTTGATAAAGCGGAAATTAAACTGTGCCGCGGATCTGATGAGTGATTGCAAGAGTTGCGGTGATCCCGGCGCACCGTTTGTGAAGGGGTTTAGGGCAGTCGCTGGATCGGATGAATTGAGTGCGGCCTGTAATGTGCCGCTGTCGCCGCCAAACGGCGAATCGGATTGGAACCGGTCATGGGAGAGATACGCAGTGGCTTCATAGTGCCAATCAGTGAACACCGAGCCGCGTGCCCCGATCAACGGATGTATGAATGTTTCAAGCTCATCTTGATTTTCTCCGATGCCGGGATATGAATAGCTTATCCCCACGGCTTGACCGAATGGATTGTAGGGATTGTTGGCGCCGAGAGTGGCCCCCCCATACGAGCCACCGTAAGCGTCGATCAAAAGCCCGGAAAGATCCTCTAGATGCTCGTGCGAGAATATGACCTCCGTAAAAAGATCCATCGACTCAGCGACCTGGTAGTGCGCGGAGAGCAGCGCTCCTGTACGTTGCGTGTAGGGGATTAAGCCAATATTCCTAAACGTATTGCATGCATTTAGCTTTCCCGCGCTCGCCACAAACTGCTGCGTGGTCGGGGTTCCTGAGATGCCGGTTGGAATGCCAGCTTGGGGCGACGAAAGACCGGGAAGGTTCTGACCATTTAACGAGTAGACGTTGCCCGGATAGCAGTCGTCGGTGAGCAGGGAGGAGACCAGAGATGAGGGTGCATCGTTGGGAAAGTTAGTCGTTGACGTCAAGGGGCGCTCGCTCCCCAGCAACTGACCATGCTGTTGATACGTGCCGACCAAGGAGATCGAACCCCGTTCCCAGCTTCGACCCCAAGCGACGTTTCCATTGCCATCATTCAGGTCGTCGGCATGGCCGAACATGCCATTGGCCTCAAAACCGCTGAAATTCCGGCGAAGGATGATATTAACGGCGCCCCCTAAAGCATCAGCTCCGTAGATGGCAGAAGCGCCCACCGGCAGTATTTCAATTCGTTCCACAGCTGATAGCGGAATACTGTTGAGATCAAAATACCCCAGAGTACTGGTCTCCACCCGACGTCCATTAAGCAAAACGAGCGTGGTACCAATCGGTAAGCCATGGAGCTGGACCGTCGTCCTACCGGGAAATCCTCCGACAAGAGAGCCATCCTCCCTATAAGAAAGAGAGACGTCTGGCTGGTTACCGAGAAAATCAGCAATCGCTGTCTGTCCACTGTTCTCGATATCCTGTCGGGTGTAGACGCGGACTGGCACCGGCTGCTGCCCCGCCGCTGTGGGAATGCGCGACCCGGTGACGACGACTTCTTCGAGAACAGGCTTCCTTTTAGGAGGCTGTTCGCCTTGTTTCTCTACGGTAGAAGCACCCGAAGTTTGTCCCTCATCCACTTGAGCCAGCTGAAGAGAGCTCCGAGGTTGTTCGGGCGGCGGCTGGCCGTCGGGCATGCCGGGGGAGCTCTGCGCACCCGTCGCCGTAGTGGCCAGGGGGGCGGCTATAAGAAGCGCACCACTCGAATCCATGCTGAGCGTGAGGGACGTCCCCTTAATGAGTTTAGCGACGGCCTCCTCGGCCGAGTACTGCCCCACTAAGGCCCGCGTTGAGTAGCCGCGTACCTGTTCGGGCCGATACACGACATCCGTCCCCGATTGCTTCGAGAGCTGCTCGAGCGCCGTGCTCAAGTCTTCAGGTGGGATATTGATCGCATGCTTCGTGCCATCAGCCACGGCGTACGCCGAGACGGAGAGCGAACACAGGCACGCAATGAGCGCAATTCGGGTCATGATGAACTTCAGCACGGACGACTCCCCCAAAAACCGCGTCTAATAAGAAGCGCGTTGACTCTTTAAGACGCGGGGAGTCGCTAAAACCCAAGCTGGGTGCAACAAAAACTACATGATCGTGTGGTGTCAGCCTCGTCAGCGGGACTTGAGGACCACCTCGTCGTCCTGTTGCTCGACACGCAGGGGATAGCCGTGCTCCAGAAGACGCACGAAGGCCTCCACGTTGGTCGCACGGAAATTGCCGGCGATGCGAAGCCTGGCCACCGCGGGATCCTCGATCACGATCTGGCGTGTGTTGTAGCGGTTGAACTCGGCCACGGCATCGCTAAGCGTCATGTTGTGGAAGACGAGGACGCCGGACCGCCAGCTCAGGGACTCCTCGGTCTGATCGGGACTCTCCTTCTGGACGAGGACGCCAGCCTCACCGGCGTGGGCGACTGAGCCAGCGGGAAGTAAGACAATGTCGGCAGAACCAGCAGAAGACGAATCAATCCCTACGCCAGAAGCGGACGATGACGGTCCGGAAGACGATCTGTTGGAGAACGTCGGTTCTCGATCACCCTGCAGACCGTGACGCCGGTCGCCGGGCTCTAGGCGTACGGTCCCTTCGGTCACAATGACCTGTACGTCATCGCCGTCGCGCCGCACCGAGAACTGCGTCCCCACCGCCACAACACGCTTCGCCCCGACCTTCACGACGAACGGACGGCTAGGATCGTGGGCAACCTCGAAGAAAGCTTCCCCGCGCTCAAGGTCGACGCCGCGCTCACGTGGCGTTACAGATACGCGAATTGCGCTGTCGGTGTTGAGCGTCACGCGGGAACCGTCGGCCATGGGCACGGATTCGAGCCCGCCGACGGGAGTTTGGTACGTGTCGCCGTGATTCTCCAGACGGAGAGTCACGACGAGGACGGCGAGAACCATCAGGGAGGCGCCTACACTGAACAGTCTTACGCGCGGCCGACGCCAGGCCGCGGTTCGCGGAAGCACCGCCGCCGGGACGCCAGATTCGGTCGCATGGAGGGCCAGCAGGCGAGAACGCTCGTCATCATCCAATCCCGGACCCGGGACACTTCCCTCCCCGCCCCTTGAATCGTCCGATCTGAAACCCGGCGTATCAAAAGGCGACAGGACCCATTTGTCAGGCGGCGGGACCTCGGACGTGGCGCTGCGGAGTGCCTTCAGGCGTTCGGCGCGCTCCCAGACGTGCTCAATGCGCAGGTAAGCGACCCGGTGCAAAGGAGACTCGTTGAGCCACAGGTCGAACGCGTCCTGATCGACGGCTGTCCAGTCACCCGATTCGCGCTTCGCGAACCAGTCGCCGGCGCACCTGTCGATTGCGTTATGGTTTTCCGCGCTCACGATCCTCTTCCGATTCGTGGGCTGGTTTCGCGATCGGATCCGCGCTGTCCTCACCCAGCATGTACTCCGCGAGCAGCCGACCGCCCTTGGAGACGTGCTGCTCGATCGCTTTCACGGAGACGCCGAGTCGCTCCGCAGTCTCCTTCTGGGATAAGCCCTCGACGCGCCGCAGCCACATGACCTCCCGACACCGCGGTGGCAGGCGGTCCATGGCGGCCGCCAGGCGCTTCAGCTCCTCTCGGGCGCTGACTTGCCGCTCGGCAGAAACCTCGTCACTTAAGACGTGCAGCGCCTCGATATCCCCGACCGCCTCGATCGAAACGACGCGCTCGTGCCGCACCCGATCCGCCATCAGATGGTGAGCGGTGGTAAAGAGAAATGCTCGGGGCGACACGGGTCGCGACGCAATAGCCGCCTCATACACCCGGGCATAGGTCTCCTGGCGGAGGTCCTGAACCTCGTGCTTCCTGGGCCAGACGCGCATGAGATAGCGCAGGAGCATGGCCTCGTGCGCGAGAATCTCGCGCTTGAACCAGGCGTCCAGCGGCTCATCCATGGCAGAACGTTACCCTCGGAGGGGTCAGATTGCAGCTTTAGAATTCCGGTCGGGTAACTAGGGTTTCTAGTGCTTGGTACGTCGCGCGATATTCGCCGCTGTCGTAGCCGGCCGAAGCAGCCATTGGGCGTATAGGGGCGGCGTGGGATATGAGCCCTTAGTGAGGAGGGATCGGCTTCCGGCGCGTCTCTACATTGCCCCCCAAGGACCCGCGGCGACCGGGCTGGAGGTTCACGCACCGCTAGTGCCTGGTGCCAACGCAGAAGGCCGGTTGACCTGGATTCTGCTCTTTCTGCAGGTCGCACAGCTTTTCCCATCGTCGGTACTGCTCTGCCCTTTCCGGCTTCGGGTCTTCGTAGCCTCGAAGCCAGAATTGCATCCAATCTACGGTTCCGGTTTGGGAGGCGATGATCTGTGCCGGGTTGGTCAAGGGGTGTGTACCTTCCTGAAGAATGATTAGATCAACTGGCCTCTTCAGAAATCGAAGAGCGGCGTAGGGCTCCCAGAGTTCCAATAGCGAAGAATGATTGTTCGTCGCGACGATCTGCAGCGGCGTCGTCACCTTTTGGATATTGAATTCCGGGGAACCCCTGATCCATCGGAAGAGTTCCTTGCCGAAGGGTTTGGCGACACCGAGCGCCGCTTCGACGGTGTGCGCATCGAAGTCATTCCCATAGTCCACTTCCTGTAGGTACCCCATGTAGCCCATGGTGAATCCCTCGGTGATCGAAGCTGCCCTGAAGTGCAGATGTCCCCTCGTGAGGGCCGTCATCACGCTGAAACAGGTGCGGCTAAATCCGATGATCCCGACACGCAGAGGATCAGCCAGGCCTTCCGAAGCCAACCTTGCCGCTCCGGCCTCGTAACCGGCTACGTTACAGGGTCCCTCTTGCGGGGTTTCAAACAGCGGGCAGTCGGGCACCTGCAGTACCAAGAAGCCCGCCGCGCTCAGCTGTTGTGCGGCAAAGCCGGTCGGCCAGTTGCCGCTTGGCCGAAATTCCTGCTTTTGGAACCCGTGAGTTTGTACAACCAACGGATAGCGACGACCGGAGACGTAGCCTCGGGGTTTGTAGAGGCCCCCTTGCCAGACCCTTCCGGTATCGTCCTTCCATTTCCAAGTTGAAACCTCACCGAACTCGACCGCCTTCAGCTGCGGGTTTGGATCCCATAGGACTCGCCCAACCTTTGTCGCCGTGTCCGTGGAAAAGAGAACGGGCGGGCTGTTGAGATCCTGCTTGATCGTCACATCTATCGAGCGTGCCGTGTTCACCGCCGAAGCGAGGCCGGGACTCGCCGTCCAAGTGCCATCGGCGGAGCGAACGTAAAGCAGCGACCCGTGAGAACCTGCCTGCCAGTATTCAATGCGCACCGCATCGTTCCGGTCTGAAGCGAAGGCGGCTGTCTCGATGTACTTTTGCGATGCCTTCTTGTAGGTGCTGCCCTGATGGCGTTCGAGACAGGTCATCTTGCCGGATGCAACGTCAATCAAGGTCACGCAAGGCGGCGATGGCTTTTTCGCGGGACTCGACCCGATCGGTGGAATGAAGGTGTTGGACAGCAGCAAATATCTGCCGTCTGGAGACCACGTCGCATCCTCAGATCCACCCCAATTGCTGCTTGAATAGCCAGTGGGAGCATTCGTTAGTGGTCGGATCTCTCCGGTTTTCAGATCGATTAGAACATACTCGCTCACGTCGAGGAAGCCGTCGAGCGCCCATATGTCCTGTGCACCGGAGCCGCGAATCTGAATCGCCGACTTTGGATCCGGCGGCGGGTACAGGACTCGCCAGTCAGGAGGAATGTCGGCTACCGCAACAATGGCTGTCACGAACTGCCCATCCGGCGATAGCGCGAGCGATCCTCCGCGAAACGGCGTCTCGCCGGCCCAATGCATGGGCAGTGGCTTCCCAGAGGCTGGGTCGCGAATCAGGACCCGGCTTCCATCCAGCACTGCCCACAATTCACCCAGGTCCGTCCACGAAAAGAGTTCGCCATCTGCCGTGTCCTCGGGGAACACCAAGCTTCTAAGCGAGCGGCCGGTCCCCACAAGACCAATCGTTTTGCGCTGACGTGCGATGGCTTCACGAATCACGGGGCTAACCGTGATGTATACGAAGTGAGCCCTGTCCTTAATGTCGTACTGAAGAACTGGCTGGTCCTCTGCCGTCAATGCCGAGCGGGCCTTACTCTTGATGTCGGCAAGCACCAGCTGTTCGTAGCCGGAGGGTCTTTTCTCAAGGAAGGTGAATCCGGAGGAATCCCGCAACCAGCGGATTTGCGTGATGATCGGACCGTCCTTGTAGGTCGAACTGCTGAACTGCCAGGCCGGTGGCGGTGGGTCGCTCTGCATCGGGCCAAGCAAGAAACTGCGCACGCCTTCGGTCAGGTAGACACGAATCGTGGATTCCGAGCGATTTGTACTGATTACTCCTCTCTCGCTTTGCACAGCGAAATATCGCCCGTCTGGAGAGAAAGTAATGGGTTTGACCTGTCCATTATTCGGGTCTCCGAAATGTGACATCTCGACTTCATCGGTGGACCTGAACGCACGCGCTTCGCAGAGTGCGCAGGCCAGGGATGCCGCGATCGCCATCGCCGCGGCACGCCAATTCACCATCTGGCACCAGCCTCGACGTAGAGAAAGCGTCCCCGGATGTCCGCCTGTTGGGGATCGTAGCCGACCGAACCATATTGATAGTTTGAATACTGTGGGAGTCTATTGAATACGTTGACACCGCCGATCTCGACGTAGGTGCCCTTGAGCGCCCTGTTCGTCGGGCCAAGGGCCTGTCCTACGTCATAGCGAAAGTTCGCATCGCATAGCCAAAAGTTGCCGAGCTCATTGAAATTGGGAATGTCCTGGTAATCCAGATAATGCCCAACGTACCGTCCGTCGACCGTTAGACGGTACAGCACTGTCTTCCAGCCGAGCGAAGCGACAGCCTTCCAGCGCGGCGCCCAATTGTTATCATCGTTCGCCTGACTGACGCTTTCCATGGCCGGCACGTTGGGCGTCAACTGCACCGTGTAACGATAAGTTTCCGCCACACCAACCGACGGCACCACTTCGCCGAACTGCGTCGGAAGGGTGTAGCTCGCTCGAATGTCGATGCCAGCGACATCGATGTTCCCAAAGTTCACCTCGGTGGCGTTGATTTGGGTGATGGGACATGGCGGCGCGCCGGAGCAGCTCGACGGTCTGATCACGGCTCCCGGAAAGAGGCTGGCATTGTTGACCAGCGCCTGTACGCTAAGCGCCTGAATACTATTGGACTCATTGATGCTCCACTGCGTCAGTGAGAGGCGAAGGCCAGGCAGAAAGTCACTCGTGTAAACGAATCCGATGGTTCGGGACAGCCCTGTCTCGGGCTTCAGATTGGGGTTGCTGCCGAAGACTGCATTGACCTCCTCCTGCTGACCTCCGCGCAAAGGATCAGCGATGACCGTCGGTGACGAGAACGTGGCCCCATCGAGCTGATACAGCGCCGGGGCTTTGAAGGAGCCTCCATAGGTGCCACGGATCAGCAGCGTTTGGATGGGTCGCCACTCGAGTCCGTACTGTGGGGTCGTCTTGTGGCCGACGTCCTGATAATCGTCGAAGCGTCCGGCGAGCGTTGCCGTCAGCTGTTCGCCAGCGCGCGGGTCGGTGGCGTTGCCGAATATGGGAACCTTCGCCTCGCTGAAGATCGCGTACTGATTACGGTGAAAGCTCGTCGAGATGGACGCGAACGCCGCAGTTTGATCCAGCTGCTCGTGATCGTATTCGCCGCCGAAGACAACCTGGGCGGGGCCCGCCGGCAGGTTAAAAACCGGGCCGCGAACGAAGCCGTTCACGGCCATGATTCGCCCTAAGCTTTCGATCGGCTGGTCGACCAAGAGGGACTGCAGTAGCTGTTGCGACCCCGGCGGTCCGGCAACGAAGGGATTGAGCGCCGTCGCCGGATTGCTGGAGTTGAGGGCGTTCTGGGCTGCCGTGCTATTAATTTGGTCGAGGAAGGCGGTGTGGGCCCGGTCCTGCGTGTCCCAACCGGCGACCTCCCAGTACCAGTCATCCGAGAAGTGCCCGCGGGTTCCGACCAGGGCGCGGATAAAGTTCTCCTCATTGCTTTCGCTTGATCGAGGAAGGCTGGTGAAGAGGTCGCCAACGCCGACCGTCTCACCGAAGGGATTGTAGGGATTGGACGCTGATGCGGTGAACTGAGTGTACCCGGGTACCGCAAACAAGCCTGGCGGTGCGCTATACGCGACCTCATATACGTGGGAAAACATGAGCTCGGTGAATAACTCGGTCGACGGTGACACATCGTAATTCCCTAGAACCAAGGCCGATTGGCGGTCGGTCGGCGGAATCAGGGAACCGTATGCGCCTAGACCACACTTATTCACGGTTCCCGCAGTTGGAAGAAATTCTTCGCGCGTCGGCTGTCCGGTAAATCCTGCAGGAACTGCGGCAAGAGTCGCCGTGCCTAGCCCTGGCAGCGGGCTCGCGTTTACAGACAGAACGTTCCCCGGGTTGCATTCCGCCTGGCGGGTATCTTGACCACCGAAAGGAGTGAAGTCATCCGTCGCCGTCAGTGCGCGGTCAGTGCCAACCAGCTCCCCTCTGCTCAGCGCACTACCGATCAGGGATATTGAGCCACTGCTCCAGGTTTTACCCAAGGCCAGATCGCCGTTCCATTGATCGGTGTCGGATGCGCCACCGTACTTGGCATTCAATTCAATGCCATCGACGTGGCTCTTCAAGATGATGTTCACGACGCCCGCGATGGCATCAGACCCGTAGACTGCCGAAGAGCCCTCTGAGATCACCTCGATTCGATCAACCGCGGCCAGCGGAATGAGATTGAGATCGAAGATATTTCCGGTGCCGCCTTGAGTAACCCCCGAGGTCTCGACTCTGCGGCCGTTGACGAGCACAAGCGTTGTGCCGATGGGCAGACCACGGAGTGTGACGGTAGTCACTCCGACTGGAGTGTTAATTCCCGGGCTCTGCTCATTCATGGAGAGGGACACTTCAGGCAAGGTATTGAGAAAATCCGAGACCGTGGTTTGGCCGCTGCGCTCGATCTGCTCGCTCGTATAGACCTTCACCTCCTGGGCACTCTCGCCCTTGGTCGTGGGAATGCGGGATCCCGTGACGATGATCTCCTCGAGCTTGGGTTTCTCGGCTTCTTTCGATTCTGAAACCGGAACTGTCGTGTTCGGTGGATTCTCAGAAGGTGACTGAGAAGCTGTCAACACGCCCGCCGGCGGTGTTGAGTTGCGCAAGCCGGACGGCGCGGGCGCAGCGGCCACCGTGTAGGTCGCGCCGTCCTTGGAGGTGGCGACGAGCCCTGTGCCCTTTAGGAGAATCGTGAGAGCCTCGTCGACCGAGTGCGATCCGGTGACGGCGGCGATTCGCTTGCCGCGCACGAGAGATTCCGACGCCAGAATCTGAATCCCCGCCTGCCGGGCGAACTCCGGAATGCCGGTAGTCGCCGATTGTGCCGGGACGTTGAAGTCCTTGGTTTGTGCTTCGGCGAGCTGAATACCCGCGAACGCGACCGCGAGGATCATGAACGTGCCAGCCGCGAAGCGTAGCGCCTTACGGATCATTTCGTTCCCCGATGCGGACGTACATTGCGTTCGCATTTGAAGGAACGATGAACGGGGCGCGGATTTCCGTCACGCCTCCGTAGAAGCTTCAGTGCCGTGCGGCCCGGGACAGCCGGATGGTGTCCCCCTCTTCCTCGACCGTGGCACCCAGCGTGGTCGCGACCGCCTCGGCAAAAGTCTTCGGCTCCGTCGCGCGGAATTGCCCGACGAGCTTCTCGTCTGCGAGCTTGGGGTCTGAGATCACGAGCTTCCTGGCGTTGTAGCGATTGAACTGCGCCACGGCTTCACCGAGCGTCTCGCCCTCGAGCGCAATCTCGCCTTCGCGCCAGGCGAGCGAGCGCTCGACTTCGCTCGAGGCCTCAACCACTTTGGGCGGCTCGTAGTCGGCCACATACGCCTTGGAGCCCGCCGCAACCTGAACCGGATGGTCCTCATCCCCGACGGTCCACGTGACGATGGCGCCGTCCGTGACCGCCACGTCCGCGCCATCATCGCGCCGACGTACCGAGAAGGCCGTGCCGACGGCACGCACGCGGATCCGGCCGGCGCTCACGATGAACGGTCTTTTCTTGTCATGAGCCACGCGGAACCAGGCCTCGCCGCGCGCGAGCGTGACCTGCCGCACGTCAGGGTGCATCGCGACCTCGACGGTGCTCTGAGTATTGATCTCGACCAGGGACCCGTCGGAAAGCGGCACCTGGCGGATCTCCCCAAGTCGCGTGTCATAGCGATCGGGCCTTACCATCAGGATGGCGGCGCCGATGAGGGAGGCGGCGAGCGCGGCGCCTGCGAACATAAGCTTGCGGCGGATCCAGATCGGCCGGGGCTTGGGTCTCGGCACGACGCCCGCGAGCGCCCGGCCGCGATCCAGGAAGCTCAAAGCGGCTTGGGCACGCAGGAGTGCGCCGCGGCGGCGGGGGTCTTCCTCGAGCCAGCGCTGGAACCCGGCATCGCTCTCCGGATCGAGCGCGCCAGCATCGATCCGGGTCGCCCAGAGGGCGGCCTGATCAGCGGCGTCGCGTACGGTCTCGGGAGTGCTCACCGGCCTCTCCTTTCTGGTCTTCCAAGCGGTCATCCATCAGGTCATCACTCTCCAGTGCGCTCAGGATCAGCTTCAATCCACGCGCTGCCTGCTTCTCCACGGCGGCCTGGGAGATGCCGAACATCCGGCCGATGTCCCGCTGCGACACGCCGTGAATGCGTCTTAAGACGAACACGCGGCGGCACTTAGGCGGAAGCTGCTGGATCAGCTCCTCGACGCGCTGGAGGTCACGGACGCCAGACGCGACCCGGTCCATCGGCGGTGCCTCATCGACGATGCTCAGGGACCCCATATCCGCCACGTTGTCGATGCGGACGATCTTCGAGCGCCGCGCCTGCTCGAGCACGATATTGCGCGTGGTCTGAAAGAGATACGCGCGACCGTTACCGACGTGGGTGACGTCGTCCATGGCGGCCAGCCGGCAGTAGGCCTCCTGGATGACATCGTCGATGTCCTGGTTGCGCCCCGTCCAGCGCTTGAGCCACGCCCGCACGGCGGCCTCGTGGGGCAGGACGTGGCTACCGACCCACTCGATGATGTCCTTGCGCGACTGCGCCACCCCTACCCCTCGTGACGGACCCCCCCCCTAGAGGATACGATGAACGAGCGCGGCGAATCCGGACATTGCAAGCTGGAAACGTCGTGGAACGACCCTCGAACGCAAGGCGAAGCTCTTGGGTCTCATTGCGTACTTGAGCGGACGCAAAATGCCGGCTGGTGCGGATTCTGCTCGACCTGCATATCGCACAGGTTTTCCCAACGCCGGTATTGTTCAGCCTTCACGGCATCGGGATCTTCGTAACCTTGCAACCAAAATCGGAACCAGTCGACGGTTCCACTCTGCGACGCCATGCGCACAGCCGGGTTGGTTAGAACGTGCTCCTGAGTATTCAACATGATCAAGTCGACTGGTTTGCGCAGTGCACGCAGCCCGGCATACGGTTCCCACATAAACGAGAGCAAGCTCAAGGGACCTTCGGCATTTACCAACAACGGTGCAGTTATCTTATCGAGGTTGAAGCCCGGAGATCGCGTCAACCATTGTTGCAAACCGGTGCCAAAGGGCCGCGCACCGATCACTGTATCGAATTGCGGCGGAACGTCGTCGAGAAATCCGACGGCTATCATGTACTGAAGGTACGTTGCCATCTGTCCGTCAGTGATAGACGCCGCTTTGATGTGAAGTGAGCTCGTCGTAAGCGTCTCCATTGCGTAGAAACATGTGCGGCTGAATCCGATGATTCCGATCTTTTCGGAATCAATCAATCCCTCAGCCACAAGCTTGTTTACTGCAGCTTCGTAACCTGAAACTGCACACTGACCTTCGTTTCGCGTAGCAACAGGGCAAGGTTCTCGAATCTGCAGCACGGCTATGCCGGTCGCCGCCAAGGCTCGAGCTGCAAATGCAGTAGGATACGATCCCGAGGGCACAAATTGTGACTCAGCAAAGCCATGTGTCTGTATCACTAATGGATAGCGGTGGCCTGGCATGTCGTCGCTCGGAAGATAGAGACCTCCTCTCCAATCCCTTCCGTCAGCATCCTTCCAGGTTCTCACGCTGACTTGCCCGAGTTCGATAGTCTGGAGTTGCGGATTCGGATCCCAAATGACACGCGACGTCTGTTTGTTCGAAGCAAGAAGCCGCGGCGACGTGTCTAGCGCCTGCACCACCGCGACCTCAAGTTCACGCGGCTGTACCGGCTTCAGCCGCTCGCTAACCTCCCATCCACCGTTCCCGGTGCGCCGATATTCGGCCGTGGCGGATGAGGAGTCGTCGCGCAGGATCTTCACTCGCAACTCATCGCTGTCTTCGAAACGAGCGTCTTTGATCCGAGCGCGAAAACCCTCCTCAAGATGCGTTTCATTATTGCCTTTGAGCCTCTCAACACAGGTTGCAGCCTTCAATACCAAAGATACAACAGCAATACACGGCTGGGACGGCATACCGTCTTTGGATCTAATGAATGTCCCTGGCAACAGGATTGCCTGGCCGTCGCTCGACCAACTGGGACTGACATAGGTGAACCAACCGCCATCGCTACTGGTCGGTGCCCCCGTAAGGGTGCGCACGGTCCCAGTTCGCAAATCGATCAGGACATACTCGCTCGCTGACTTGCCGGCACTAATCCGGTACGGAGAGGATGGGTAAGGCGGCGGATAAAGACCCTCCCACGATTGGGGCATGTCGACCTTCGATGTCGTCACTACTGCCGTGCCCGCGGGAGACAGCGAAAGATATAGGCGTCCCATAGCTTCTTCAGGGACGATGGGGTCGCCATCATGCTTGACTTCGAATCGCTCGCCCGCAAGAACCGCCCACAGAGTAAACCTGTTCCGGCCCTCGCTTAGCCCATAAGTGCGTGTCTCATTCGGGAAAAGCAGTTCAGGAAGGGATCGGCCGGTCCCTACACTGGAAGGCTCCTTATCAACCCGTTCCGTGTTCTGTCGTTCGGCAACCGGGTTGACGGCGGTGTACACATAGTGTTGTCGATCACGGATATCGAATTCTCCGACTCTCTCCCGCGCGGACGTCAGTGGTTCAATCATCTTCTTTCGAACGTCAGCGATCATCAGGCGACGGCTGCCATCAGCTGTGAGTTCTAAGAAAGCTACGCCTGTGGAATCCGATAACCAGCGCCATTCGGCGATGATACGACTTCTTCCGTGCACGGTAGCGACCCACACCGGCACCGGCCGTGGCGCAGCATCAGAGGTCGCAAGAAAGTTCTCCACATCTTCACTGCGATAAAACCGTAGTGTCTCTTCGACGCGGTTTCGGCCCAGATCACCACGATCTGTGCGGACAGCGAAGTAATTGCGGTCCGGCGAAAAACGTACGACCCCATCTCCTAACACCTCATCCAGCGTCCACGCCTCTGGTCCGCCAAAGTAAGTCAGACCGATTCCGTCAGCTAACGTGAAAGGATGGCGCGCGATAGGAAGGCGCTGAATAGAACCCAGTGACCCTTTCGATCTATCCGTTTCCCCAAAAGAAACGTTCACGCGGCTTCGAATAGCGGGGCTGTCGGAATCTGCATAAATTCCGGTGACGCACGCGATAGAAAGGAAGGCGGCAATGAGGCCAGCGGCACGTCTTCTTTTCATATCCTTGGACTACCATCGTATTCCGAATTGCGTGTACACGAATCGCCCCCGAATGTCGTACTGGGTGGGATCGTAGGGAACGAAGTCATACGAAAAGGGTGGCGCTTTATCAAACAAGTTGACAGCTCCCAAGGCAACGTAGGCGCTCTCTAGGGGCGAGTTGCCACTGATTAGCGTCTTACCCAAGTCGTATCGAATGTTGAGGTCAAAAAGCCAGAAATTGCCCAGCTCGTTCGAGTTAGGAACGAAGTCCTGATAGTCTCTATAGCGCCCGGTGTACCGCCCCGTAAGGTTCGCCGAGACTGAACCCAATTTCCAGGCCATTGCGGCAACACCCTTCCAGCGCGGTGCCCATCCAATCCCGGTGTAGCCAATAGCCTGGCTGACACCGTTAACAGGAGCAGCGCCGGGTATCAGCGCGCTTTGCCATTTGTCAATGTTGGCAATTGCCAATGACGGTGTGAGCTCGCCGACAGCCGTGCCAATACCGTAGCGCAAATCTGCGTCGAAACCTGCCACGTCAAGGTCGCCGAAATTTACGTAGATCTGATTGATCTGGGTAATTATCCCGGGGTAGCCGAGCTGCAAGTCCTCAGCCGTAGGTGGAGCACGGACGATCAAACCAGGATAAAAACTCTGATTATTTACAATTGTCGGTACACTCGGTTGCCCAATGTAGTCTGAGATCTTGATATCAAAGTAGGTAAGTGACGCTCGAAGACCGTGTTGTGTTTGAGGCGCATACAACAAGCCGACCGTACGCGAGTTGCCTGTTTCCGGTTTCAGGTTCGCGTTCGACCCGTTTTCGACGAGGGGGTTGACGGTTTGGCCGCCGCGCAGAGGATCACTGACAATGTAGGCATTAGTCGTGTACGCGACCCCTCCACCGAGTTCCGATAGCGTCGGTGCTTTGTAAGACACGCCATAGCTGGCGTTTACCGAGATTGCCTCGGTCGGTCGCCATAGAAGCCCGCTCTGCCAGGTCGCCTTGCCGCCGAAATCATCGCTATGGTCGTAACGACCCGCGACAGTCAACGTCAACCGGTCACTCAAGCGGCTGAGCGCGGAAGTATCGGCCAACAGCGGTACCCGCCCTTCCATGAACGCCGCGTAGGTAGTTCGGTGAAGGTTCAGTAAGCTGCCTAACGGCACCCCATTATCCAAAACTTGTGTTTCCTGAGTCTCATGGCCGTATTCGCTGCCGAGCACTGTTTCGAGCGGCCCCGCCGGAAGTTGGAACAACGGACCGCGGAGCACCACTTGCGCGTCTACCAGGCGGCTATCGAAACCCTCATGCACCCCCGGAGCAATCAAAGAGGATAGAAGCTGAGTTGCACCAGGAGTGCCGGTCGTAAACGGATTCAGTGCTGTCGCAGGGTCGGAGGAGCTGAGTGCGGCCTGGATCGCTCCCCCGTTGCCATTCGGAACATCCGCCTGGAAACGGTCTCGTGAGAGATATGCAGTGGCTTCGTAGTGCCAGTCCGAATACAGAGAGCCACGCACCCCGACGCGCGGCTGAAACATAGTCGCCGATTCGCTATACCCCACGAGCGAGCTGGGATCTGCGAAGCTAACGCCGACCGTTTCACCGAAGGGGTTGTAGGGGTTGGTGGCGCTGAGAGTCGCATGACTCGCGTTGATGCCGAATAATTGCGGCGCCTCCAGCTCCTCATGCGTGAGTATGACTTCCGTGAAAAGGTCGATTGCCTCAGAAAACTCGTTATGGGCGGAGAGGAGCGCGCCCTCGCGTCGTGCAAAGGGAATGAGGTCTTCAGTGTAATCCGTATTGCATCGATTCAGCTTTCCCGCTGTTGCAACAAATTGCGCCAGCGTTGGAGTTCCGGAAATGCCCCCGGGAATGCCCGCCTGCGATGAAGAGAGCCCCGGCAGATTCGCTCCGGTCAACGAATATGCGTTGCCTGGAGCGCAGGCATCCGTAAGGTAGATGAACGTAGGAGCGTTGGTTGGGAATTGTGTCGTTGAGGTCAACCTTCGGTCGCTTCCTAGTAATTGCCCTCGGTCCTGAAAAGTGCCAATCAATGACACTGAACCCTGTCCCCAGTTCTTACCCCAGCTGAGATTGCCACCGCCGTCGTTCTCGTTGGCTGCGTGACCAAGGTTGCCGTTCACTTCGAAACCGTTCAGATCTTTGCGAAGAATGATGTTCACAGCGCCGCCCAGAGCATCCGCTCCATAAATGGCTGAGGCACCCACGGGCAGTATTTCAATTCGCTCAACGGCCGATGCCGGGATATTGCCAAGATCGAAATACCCCTCGGAACTCGTCTCCAAGCGATAACCGTTGAGCAAGACAAGGGTGGTGCCCACCGGTAAACCATGAAGTTGCACTGTGGTCTTACCAACAGTCAAATCGGAGAGCCCACTTTCAACGTTAGAAATCGAGACATCGGGCAACGTGTTTAGGAAATCTGTAATTGTTGTCTGGCCGCTCTGCTGGATATCCTCCTTGCTGTAACTCATCAACGGCACGGCCTGCTGTCCTTCAACGGTGGGAATGCGCGATCCCGTGACAACGACTTGCTCAAGCTGCTCCTTCGGCTTCTTTTCCGAGCTTCGATCGTCTTCCGGTCCTACTGAAACATCGCCCGAACCTTGTCCCGGAGTCGACTGAGCCAGGAGAAAGTTGCCGGAAGACTTGCTCTTCCCCTCCTGGGTGGTGTTGTCACCCGGTGCCGGGGACGCTTGCGCGGTGGCCGAGGCCGTGGGGGGAGCGATGAGCATGGCGCCGGTGGCATCCATCCGCACCTGAAGCTTGGTGCCGTCAAGCAGCTTGGTGACGGCGTCTTTTGCGGAGAGCTCTCCCACAACGCCGTGGGTGCGGAGTCCCTTCAACTGATCGGCGCTGTACACGAGCTCGGCGCCTGATTGCTTCGCGAGAAGCTCAAGACCCGCCGTCAGGTCGCCCGCCGGCACGTTCACATGGCTCTTCTGATCGGCCATAGCATGGGCGGTCACCGATAGACAACAGACGAATGCGATGACGCTTAAGCGCACCAGCACTTCCTTCAACATGATTCGTCCCCCAAGAGGCTCTAATGAATGGCCCTCGGGTAACGGGACGAAGGGACCTAAGGTACCCCCCCCCTGATGTCGCGCGAGCGCTACTTAGTGAGCTCACTTCTTCGTGAGCACGATCTCCTCTTCGCGCTCGTCGACCCGGATAGGAAAACCATCGGCGAGGAGCCGCACGAAGGCATCCGTACTCGTGGAGCGGAAGTTGCCGCCGATATGGATCTCCCCCACCTCCGGATCCGCAACGACGATCTTCCGGCTGTTATAGCGGTTAAACTCGGCCGCCGCGTCTGCGATCGGCGTGTCGTGCAGCACGACGTACCCCTGACGCCAGCTCAATGCGGCTTCCGCTTCCGCCGCCGTCTCCTCTTTTACCAGGACGCCGGTGGCTGCCGCGTGAGCCACGGACCCTGCGGGTAGGAACACCACTTCGGGCGAGGCAGAACCTGAAGATAACGTCGGGGGTTGCGCGGGCGCTGCGCCGGAGGGCGCCGCGCGGTTCTCCATGCGCACCTTGCCTTCCGTCACCACCACCCACACCTCATCCCCATCACGCCGCACCGAAAACTTGGTGCCGACCGCGACCACGCGCTTATCTCCTGCACGCACGACAAAGGGGCGGGTCGCATCGTGCGCCACCTCGAAGAAGACTTCTCCGTGCTCCAAATCCACGCGTCGCTCGGAAGGGCTGAGCTCGATGCGGACATCAGTATCGGTGTTGAGCGTCACCTTCGAGCCATCCGTGAGTGGGACGGCCTCAAGACCACCCACGGCCGTGCGATACACAGAGCCTCCCGGCTGGAAGAGCCAGACACTTCCCACAACGGCTCCGACTAGAACACTCGCGGCGAGACCGTAGAGCGCCAAGCGCCCTCGCCTTCGCCTGGATCCGATCCGCTGACCTGTCCCGGCTCGCGCTGACTCGACCGCCGAACCGCCGCGGGAACGTAAGACGCGAGAGCGCCGCCGCAGCCTAGGGGCGGGGATGACTCCTTTGGGAACCCCGGCGCCGAGCGCCTTGAGCTTCTGGCTCGCATGCCAGGCAGCCTCCAGGCGAATGAAGGCCACCTTGTGAGCGGTGGATTCGGTAAGCCACGCGTTCAGCGCCGCCTCATCCGCGGGCCGCCAGCCGGGCGCGTCGCGCCGCGCGAGCCAGCTCGCCGCCTGCGCTTCAATCTGTCTGCTGGTCGACATGATCGTCTTCGCCGTCAATCGTTTCCTTAGACTTCTTTCGTGAGCGCCTCCTGCGCCCCCCGAACAGGGCCTCCGCGAAGCGGCGCATGGCCTTCGCCACGTGCTTCTCCACCATGCCCTCGCGGATCTTCAAGCGGGCTGCGACCTCCTTCTGCGAGAGCTCCTCGACCCGTCGTAGCCACAAGACCTCCCGGCAGCGCGGCGGCAGACGCTCAAAGGCGCGGGCGATGGTGCGCAGCTCCTCGTGGGCACTCGCGCGCTCTTCCGGGGAGATCTCGTCAATCAGGACGTCCAGAGCCTCGATATCCCCCCGCGTCTCGATCGACACGACGCGCTCACGGCGGATTCGATCGGCAAGAAGATGCCGGGCGGTCGTGAACAGGAAGGCTTTGGGCGAATGGGGCCTTGCCTTGCCCGCCGCCTCGTAGACGCGGATATAGGTCTCCTGGCGCAGGTCATGGATTTCGTCGCGATCGGACCACATTCGCCGCAGGTACCGAACGAGCGCATCCTCGTGGGCGAGGATTTCGCGCGCAAACCAGGCCTCGAGCGGCTCATCCATTGCCCCTGACATTACAGCCATTTGACACGATAGGGACAGCGCTTCAGGAACTGAAGCAGCGCGCTCTCCGCGCACAGGAAACTCGAGGGGTGGATGGATTGAATTCGTTCGTCTTTGGTTTAATGGGGCGCGACTAACCGGTTGCGAGACTCCCTGGCCTCGTGATCTCATTCGTGATCTTCATCATCGGTTCCCAATGGAGGCTTCATGGAAGCCGGACAGCTCCTCAAGTCCGAGCCCGCTTCTTTTCAGCTGTCGCTGCGGATCCGTCACCCGTCCGTGGATCCGGCGGTGCTATCCCGAGAACTCAAGATCGAGGCCGAACACTCATTCCGAGCGGGCGCGCCGCGCCCGTCGCGCAGCGGCCTCGCTCCGGAGGGTTGTCATTCGGAGAGTTACTGGCTCGCGACGCTGAATCCCGCCGCGTGGCTTGCCGACGTATCGTTTACGGAACAGCCCGCCTTACGATTCGCTCATGTGCGCATGGGAGCCGCACTTTCCGAGCGTCTCGGCTGGGCGCTGTCCGTCACTGCGATACATCTGCGCCGCTCACACGCGGCCTTCCTCGATCGCCTCAAGATCGAGGGCGGTCAGGTGAGCCTCCTGGTCGCGCAGTCTCCCGCCGTGAGCAGTTTTAGTCTTGCCCCCGAGGTAAGCAGGATATTCGGTGAGCTGGGGATCACGTTGGAGTTTGAGCTCACGGACGAGTGAGTACTTCAGCTGCTGAGAGCCGACGGTGGAAGCCCCGAATCAGCGGCGACACCGTTGCGAGAGTATCAAGTCGGCTAGTGCTTCGTGCCTACACAGAACGTGGGATGACCCGGGTTGGAGGCGATCTGCATGTCGCACAGTTTTTCCCATCGTCGATATTGCTCGGCTTTCGTAGGATCACGATCCTCGCGGCCATTTAACCAGAAATCAAACCAGTCAACGGTCCCCTGCTGTGACACAAGACGATCCCAAGGTCTTTGAAGTACGTGTACGCCGTCCTTGAGCAAGACCATATCTACCGGCTTGCGCAGCAACGACATCTCATAGAACCACTCCCAATCTGCGAGCACGTTTCTTGGTGACAGTGTCACGATGCGAAGAGGCGTGCGCGTCTTATCGATGTTGAAAGCCGGGGAAATCTGAGTCCATGAGGCTAGGTTCCTGCCGAATGGCGGTCCGCCGTACAGCGAGTAGGCATCTACAAAGTGATTCTCGTTCGATATGTATTGCAAGTAGCCTCCGTCCTCGCCTTCCGTCACGGACGCGGCGGCGAACGACCTACTGAACTGGGCCAAAGCGTACTTAACGTAAAGACAGGTGTGACTGAAGCCAATGATTCCAACGCGAGCGATATCGACAATCCCCCTCGAAGTCAAATAAGCAATTGCGCCCTCATATATGGCGACAGCTCGATCAATCTCGTCCTGTTGGCCATGTTCTCCGTAGCGGTACGGAACGTACTCATCCAGCACTTGGAGCACGAAGATATCCCTTGCTGCTAGCGGCTGTGCCGCGTACGCAGTCGTCCATGGGCCATCAATCCAGAAGCGACTCGGGGACCAATCGTGAGTCTGAATCACAAGAGGATAGCGTTTGCCAGGCGTGTAGTTCGGTGGATAGTAGAGACCGGCCCTCATCGGCTCTCCGCTGGGCTGTTTCCACTTTATCTCCTCCACTTTCCCAAAGCGCAGTTCCTTGAACTGTGGGTTGAGCTCGAGCAGGAGTTTCTCTTTGGGAGGAGCGGTCTGAACTGCAACGATCGCGGGAGGTTCGTTCATGCCTTCCTGCAACACAACCTTCAGCCCCAGGTCCGCTTTGGACGTCCAGGGCCTCCGGCGCCATTGGTCGCCTATCTTGGCCAGAGCGAACTCCGGCGCACCAGACCGATCCCGGATGAAGTTCCAGGTGTCCTTCACCGCTGGACTCGGCTCCGGAACGGTCTTACAAATCAGACTCTGAGTCGCCGAATCCCAGCGAACAGCATGAATATCGCCGCTGCCGACTGCGGTCATCTTTCCGTCTACGACGCTTAATTCAATTGTCGATTTCCTCTCCTGAATTTCACCAAGGCGTCGGACGAAGACGTTACTCAATATCACAGAACGACTGTCAGGCAACCAGATGACCTCGCCTCCCGTGTACGGAGAAATGACTGGAGAGTTGAGGAGAACGCGACTCTCACCGGAGCGAACATCGATAAGTTGATACCGACCGAAGTGAGAGATCGCCGGCTCTATCCTCTGCGAGTTGATGAGACGAAACAACTCGAAAGCGCGATCTTGATAGCCCCTCCACGGCTCAGGGACGTCGCTAGTATCGAGTTCTTCCTGTACGACGATGTCCTGACCATTGGGCGAGAGGACAGGCTTTCCGAACCGCCTCGATTTAGTGTGCATCTGCCGCACTGAATCACCGTCCTGAACGTACAGTTCCTCATCATCCAGACCTGTAGCCTCGTCGCGTCCAACGACCCCTTCAATAAGTTCTGGAATGGTCTGCCTAGACACAACTATACCTTCACGCAACGCCTTCTCGTTCCACGCATCCTGAACACCCGCTTGTGCGGTGAAGGCGATCCGCTCTCCGGAAATGGCGTAGTTGACAATGCTTGTTGGGTGATTCGTCAGCCGAGAAAGAAGGTGATCACCAATATGGAAGGCATAGAGCTGACGCGTCTCCCCGGGATTCTCCCCTAAGAACGTAAGGGTGTTGTTGTCACGCCATCTCACATCGGCGATTGCCTCTCGGTTCGAGGAAGATGACATAGTAATGAGCACAGTGTGGCGAGCCGCCTGGAAGAGCCCCGCTGTATCCCACATGAGCATCGAGTACTCGTTTGTGTTCTGCTCAATGTTTCCCCGTTTCAACACGATGACGAATCTTCTGTGGTCTGGGGACAGCGTCGCAACACGCCCGAACGATAGCAATCCGCCCTCGTATTCGGGGTCGGCTAACCTCCACATCCGAATGGCGTCGGTGACTTCGATAAGCCGCGCAATTTTCGGTTGAAGCGCCCCTGCGTCGGCCTTGACCGGACCATCAATGGCGTTTGACGGCGCTGCAACGGACGCGCCATGACAGATGAGGATAGCCGCGCCGAACGACACGATTCGTCGAGATTGGTTCATACCCGCGTACTTGATCGGACGCCGACCGAGCGCCGTCGACACCGCCCCTCTGGATTGCAGCTAGAACGAGTGGCGGAGGCTCAAGTAGTAACTTGACAGTCTGGGATCGCCCAATGGACTGTAATAACCGCCGCTAAAACTGGCATCAAACGGCGGCTCTTTGTTGAAAACATTTCTCACTCCGAGCTGAATCTCGGTATTAGCCACCAGCTTGGCTCCCAAGGATGGGCCACTAGCCTTGCCGATGCGGTACGTTATAAATACGTCGTGATAGATCTGACTCGGTACGCGGCCGCCATTCCCCTGGCTCAGAAGGAGCGGCGCGCTCTGCGGAATCGTTGGGTCGGCAACAAGATAGGAATCGAAGTAGCGGGCGTTCCAACCTAGGGTGCAGTGACGATAGTCCCAAGTCAGTCCCGCATTGGCCTTAATTTTTACGGGGATGGAATCTGAGACCTCAATACCTACATTCTCCACCACTGGCAAGCTTGGGGCGAGTTGTGTCTTGTAATGTGGTTCCCAGGTAGCTAAAGCAAAGAATCCAAAAGTGCCAAACCTATCGGTCTCCTTGTGATAGTCGAGTTGCATGTCGTAAGCGTCCACCTCCGCGGTTGCAATATTGACATTGGTGTCATCGATCAGTGTGATCGGGCCAGCCCAACTAGGTGGGTCTGTAGGCAGCTTGGGTCCTCTTACAACGCGCCCCGGAAGGAAACTCTCGTTGTCGAGAATCTGTTGATACGACAGCGCTGTAATGTCGTTGGTCTTTGTGATCCTAGTGTAGTCGATGGACAGTCGCGCGCTGGAAAGCGTATGTGGGATAAATACAAAGCCGACAGAACGGCTCTGAGACTTTTCTGGCTTCAGATTAGTATTTCCGCCGAAGATGGTCTCAATTGATCCTACGGGAGTGTTTCCCCGGAGTGGATCGAGTAAGTTCGGCACGGGCCCTTGTACGGGCGGACTGGGCTGTACTTGATTAACGTCTGGCGGCACAAACCCCGTGCCGTAGCTCGCACGCAGCATGAGATCCTGGACCGGCTTATAGCTGATGGCTACGGTGGGATTAGTCGAGCTGACTTGGGATGTGGAACGGGCGATTGGCGCGTTTGGGGTGGGATTGGCCAAGAAACCAGTCGCGCCGTTTACAGTGTAATCGTCCCATCGGCCCGCGACCTGCAATTCAAGGTCAGAGATGCCCCACACGTTCTGCCGAGACGATATCAAAGGCGCCTGAGCTTCCAAATAGAGACTATTAATCGATTGAGAGCGACTGGGATATAGATAGGATTGCGTTGAGTTTGAGTAGAAGGTTCCCGCTCCGAAGAGTTCATCTCTCCGTTCAACAAGTGTCGAAAGGGTAAGCGCGCCCGCCGGCAAACTGACCAATGGGCCGGATACCCGCACCGTCCCGTCCTCGAGTGTTGAGTCAAACGGTGTGGCGTACATCGATGCCTCAAGGTATGGACTCCAGTTAAGCGGATAGGCGTTAACATCACGTAGGACGTTCAATGTGCCGCTTGCTACTGCCGTATTTCCTCCAAGCGCCGGGTCCAGTATTGCGCCGCTAGAGAACTGCTGCGTATACCGGCTCCAAGTGTAATCACCTTCCATCATCCAGCTGCGCGGCAGTTGGATGATTATCCCTCCAATGAGTCTACTTCCGTCGTTCCAGTTTTGCAGGAGCGTGTCGGATGGGCCTACTCCAGGCACTGTTACTAGGACTGTCTGGTTAAACGGATTGTTGGGTGCTGTCGTATTTACTGAGAAAAATGGAGCAGCGAGACTCTCCTCGAAGCGCGCATACACATCTGAGGCGCTTGCTTCGAGAAAGCCCTGTACGTTATCGGAGAACTGCCGCCGTAGAGTGATGTTCAGCGACTTGTTGATCGGTCCGTTTGAGAGCCCGTCATCTCCGCCCGTGAGATACGCGCTGTTCGCCAAGGCGAGATTGTATTTGCCAGCGTTAGCCACCAGAGCCGCTCCCCCATCAGATGCTGAGCCGGGATAGCCCACCGGAACGTACGTGATCGGAGAATTGAGCGGTGTGCCATTTTTTAGCACCAAATTAGCGCCAGTAGCACTTATGATGTTAGGTGTCGCTCCGAGAGGCGGGAAAAACCCAAAGAAATTTACCGCACCATACATATTGGAATTGTTTGCCAGGATATCTGCGCGTCCACGCGCTAGAAAGTCTCTATCATTTTGCAGCAGAAGATCAGCATCGGAGAAACTGGCGGTCAGCAATATGTTTGTCTTTCCTCCCTCTAGATTGAAGCCAGAGCTAAAGTCCACGCGTCTGTTGGCCGAGTTTGTAGCGAACGTGTTGTCATACGTGACCTTCAGGTCCGTCCCTGAATAGTCACGCTTGAGAATTATGTTTATGACACCGCCGGTTGCGCCGCCACCGTAAATTCCGGAGGCGGTCGCAGGCAGCACCTCAATTCGCTCGATTGCGGCAAGGGGTATGCCGTTCACATCCGATTGCCCCAAAGACCCCTGCGAATAGAAGCTAGCTGATCGATGGCCGTCGATGAGGATTAGAGTCTGGTCCGTACCGAGACCCCTGAGATTGATCGTACTCGCATTTCCAAAAAAGGAATCAGCTTGGCCGTTTGTGGCGCCAGCGGTATTCATCGTAAGTCGCTGCTTGAAGAAGTCTTCAACGTTCACCGCCGCACTGCGTGCGATCGTGTCTTGGTCGAATATCACGTAAGGCTGAGGATCATCGCGACTACGCTCGATATCCATGTTGAGTATTTTCGATCCCCGAACGAGGATTTCCGGGAGTCCCTTTTCTTTCTCGACAGTCTTTTCCTCGGTCGTCTCTTGATCACTTCTATCTACCGAAACATTTCCTTGATTCTGTCCAGGAGTCGCCTGAGCCAGGAGAAAGTTGCCGGAAGATTTGCTCTTCCTCTCCTGGGGCTGATTGTCCGCTCCCGGAGTGTCCGAAGGATTGCTCGATGGCGAGCGCGTAGTAGCGCTCGGTAGACTGATGAGCAGTGCGCTGCCCTGGTCTTTGAGGATCAAGGGTGTCCCCTCGATGAGCGTGCGGAAGGCTTCCTTCGGCTCGAGCATCCCGCTCACACCGTGGGTCTTCAGGCCTTTCAACTCGCTGCTGGGGTAGATGACGTCCACGCCACATTGCTTGGCAAGACTCTCCAGACCCTCGATGAGACTGCCGGCCGGAACGTTGACCTGACGCGGCTCGCCCGCGAGCGCCAGCGCGGAAGCTGAGAACAGACAGGCGAGCGCAACGATCGTGAGACGGGCAGACATCGATGTGAGCACTTGACACTCCTGACCCGACCCTCGTAGCGGGGCCGTATAGGAAGAACGACGTTTGCCGTCGTGACTTCCGGTATGTCAGTTGTGTGTCAGGAGGATGCGATTGCCCTCTTGCGTGGCGCGAACGGGGAAGCCCTGCTCCAGAAGCTCGAGGAAAGGACCGATATTGGTGGAGCGGAAGACGCCGCCCAATTGCAGCGAGGCAATGCGCGAATCCTCGATCACGATCTTCCGCTCGTTGTAGCGGTTAAACTCCGCCACGGCGTCTGCGAGAGGAGTGTCCCTGAAGGTGAGCAAGCCGCTGCGCCAGGAGAGGTGCTGCTCGATTTCGGTGAGCGGCTCGTTGCGTACCAGGACGGCATCAGCCTCGGCACGTGCGACGGAGCCGGCCGGCAGGAGGATGATGTCCGCGGAGCCAGGAGAGCTCAGAGAGGCCGGAGAGCCTTGTAGAACGGCCTCTGCGGAGCCCGGCGCGGAAGACGATCTCGCGGCTTGCTCGGATGCCGGGCTTTGAGCGGACGCGCTGGACGCGCGCGCACGGCGGACCTCCATGCGTACAGTACCCTCGGTCACGACCACCTGTATGGAATCGCCGTCGCGGCGCACAGAGAACTGCGTGCCGACGGCAATCACCCGCTTAGACCCGACGTTGACGATGAAGGGGCGGCTCTTGTCCTTGGCGACCTCGAAGTAGGCCTCGCCGCGATCGAGGCTCACGACGCGCTCTCGTGGCTCAAGCGACACCTGCAGCTCGCTGTCGGTGTTCAACGTGACCCGTGAGCCATCCGCCAGCGGCACGGCCTCAAGTCCTCCGACAACCGTAGAGAAGCGATCAGTGGGTGCGCGCTCGAGTCTATAGACGCCCAGCGCGGCGCAGAGGCCGAGCGCGACACTAGCGGCCAGCGCCCAGGGTGCGCGCCGTACGAACGGCCGAGGCTGCCGAGCGGATCGGCCGGCGAGGGCCCGCACCCCTTCCGAGAAATTGGCCAGGTCGGGTACAGAGATCGCCGGGGAGTCCGCGACCGAAGAATCCACCGGGGCCTCAATTGTTGTGGGGTCTACACCGCGCAGGATGCGTAGCCGCCCAGCCTCCTGCCACGCCGCATTGAGGCGATAGTAGGCGACACGGTGGCTCACTGACTCCGCGAGCCAGCCTTCGAAGGCTGTCGCGTCCCAGACCGGAGTGTCGCGCCGGGCGATCCAGGCGGCCGCTGCGCTCTCCGCATCCTCGCGGCTGATGCGCTCAGTCGCCATGGGATTGCTCCACATCGGCGCCCTGTTCTGCATCGGCGTCTTCGGCGCCGGAATCGGGGCGTCTGGCGTGTCCATAAAATGCTTCGGCGAGCGCGCGAATGCCGAGCACCAGGTGCTTTTCCACGGTGGCCTCAGCAATTTGCAGGCGTTTCGCGATCTCCTTTTGCGGCAGGTCCTCGATCCGTCGCATCCACACGACCTGGCGGCGCCGTTCAGGCAGGCGGTCGAAAAGCGCCGACAGGCGCATGAGCTGCTCACGCCCGCTCGCGCGACGCTCGGGCGACACCTCGTCAATCATGACGTTCAAGGTGTCCAAGTCCTCCAACAGATCGATCGCGACAATGCGGTCGTGCCGCGCCCGGTCGATCAGGAGATTCCTGGCGACGCTGAAGAGAAACGCCTTCGGTTGGGTCGGCCGCTCACGCTCGGCAGCTTCCAGGATCCGCACGTAGATGTCGTGGCGGATATCCTCGACGTCCTTGAACTCAACCCACTTGCGATAGAGAAAGCGGACCAGCGCGGCCTCATGGGGGAGGATCTCCCGCCTGAACCACTCTTCCAGGGTGTCGCCCACGGTGTAACCCTAGCGTGACCGGCAGGTGGGCACAAACCCAATAACGCTACGAAAGATGGATTACCGGAACCCGGCTACTCAGCCGTCTTAGTTTAGATGGTCTTCACATTGTCCGAGCCGGTCAGGCGGCTATGACGCCGCGCGTCTCACGGGCCAATCGGCAGTTTCATTCAATGCCCGGCAGTGATAGAGGACAGCATCCAGCAGGCGGTTTTGAGCCTGCGCGACCGAGCGCGGTGGGATCTCGTCGCCGGGTGCGTCGAGGGCGTGGAGTACCTCGACGAGTACGACCTTGAGAGACAGACGCTGGGACGTATCCAGCTGCGATCGCCAACGCATCGAGTCGCAGGCATCTGCGGACACGACGAGATCCAGGCGAAGAATCTCGAGTAGCGTCGCGGACGTTATCAGCGACGATTCGAGCGAGGTTGAGGCATCCGACGCGCACACCGCGTCCAACTCCGCCCAGATCCGACTGAAGAGCTCGATGCAGGCGACCGCGTAGGCTTGCTTCGATGCCACCACGGCATATTACGTGGGGCCTGTGACAACTCTGTTCAGGTATTGCGATGAATTGCGATACCCATTTCCTACGCGGCTCGATCGTACTCAACCGTGATCTCGGCCGAGGGCGGTGCAGCCTCCGGCGGCGGCAGATCCTTTGAGAATGCGGCGAACTGCAAGCTCGCTTTCCGCTCGCACGTCGACCCCACCAAGTAATCGAGGCATTGGGCGACGAGCAGACCGAGCGTACTCAAACTCAAGGCGACGAACATCCCTTCCATCGAGGACTCCTCCTTGAACGACGGGGAGCATCCTCGCAGCGCAACGTGACCGTAGAGCGACGCGCAGATTGCGATTTAAGGATACTGAACGAAAGTGAGGTCGTCGGCGAGATGGGCTTGTGCCGGAGTGGCCTCCTGGAGCGCGTCGGACGCGCCGCAGGCCCGTGGCATGACCGAACGAAGGAGATCTAAAGCGCGCCGAGGGTCTCTTCCCATACCGCGCCGACCGCTGACTCCGCGCGGCAGTGCGCCAGTCCCTTGCCGAGGTACTTCTTGACGCGATTGCGCACCACCGAGAGGCGCTCGCCGATCTCCTCACAGGTATAGCCATCGCGGTGATGCCAGAGGACCGCCGCCTGGACTCTAGGCGAGAGCTCGCTCAGCCGGCGTCCGAGGTGCTCGAGCCGCTCGGCGAGGAGCGCTTCAGATTCCGGGACATTCGCTTCGGACGACGGATGAGCTGTGTGAAGGACTTCGGGCAGTACCTCATCCCACGGAACATGCGCTGGGGCAGCCGCGCGCCGGAGGCGATGCACATGAGCAAGGTTCGCGGCAATCGTGAAGAGATAAGCCTTGGGCGAACGGATCGCTTCTGGAAATTTGAGTTTCAGTACGGCTACGTAAACCTCCTGCATGAGGTCCTGCGCCTCGCTGACGTCTGCGACCTGCGAAGCGAGAAAGCGTGTGAGCTCGCCTGCGTGAGTGATCGCAGCGCGCAGCAGATGCTGCCGGACAGGCAGGGCCGTGGAGCTCGGCATGGCAGCTGAGTTTTGGTTCTGGTCAGTTCCCTGGGACGCTCCTTATCAAGACGATTCAGGGGTTGAAATCCCTACCCATAAGCTTGCGACGCCGACGCCCTGAGCGAGATGTCAGGCTCAGTCCGCCTTCGAGCGAACGCAAAACGTGGGTTGATTGCGATTCTGCGCGACCTGCATGTCGCACAGACCTTCCCATCGGTGATATTGCGCCGCCTTGGACGGATCTGGGTCTTCATAACCCTGCAGCCAGAAGCGAAACCAATCGACCGATCCGCCTTGCGACGCTAGTCGCACAGCGGGATTTGTGAGAACGTGCTCGTAAGCGTACAGCATGATCAGGTCCACTGGTTTATTCAGAACGCGTAGACCTGCATACGATTCCCACATCAAGAGTAAACTAAGAGGATCATTCCCGACGACCAAGAGAGGCGCGTTCACCTTGTCCAAATTGAAGCCTGGAGATTGCTTCAACCACCGCTGCAATCCGCTTCCGACCGGAACGGCACCAATCTCTGCGTCGTACAACCCCTTCATCTCCCTCTCGGGCTGTTGCAAGTACTGAAAATACCCGCCCATCTCTCCTTCCGTTATGGATGCAGCCGCAACGTGAAGTTCGCTGTTCGTAAGTGCCTGCATCACGTACCAGCACGTGTGACTGAACCCAATTACGCCGATCTTCTCGGGATCTACCAAGCCCTCGATAACAAGTTGGTTGATGATAGTTCGATAATTGGCAACGGCCGTGGGTGCATCCTCGGGCGACAATCCCCTCTCCATACTGTGTTCTGCAACCTGAACGACAACCACACCCGCGGCGGCTAGCTCTCGTGCCGCGAAAGCCGTGGGGTACAGGCCGGAAGGCAGGAACTGTGATTCCACGAATCCGTGTGTTTGTACTACTAGCGGATACCGTACGCCCGCCTTGTAGTTACTTGGTTTGTAAAGTCCCGCGTTCCATTGCCGCCCTTTCTTGTCCGTCCAGGTGTACACGTCGGCGTGTCCCAAATCGAGGTTCTTCAGCTGAGGATTGGGATCCCACAGGATACGAGAACCGCTCGAGTCCTCTGCCATCAGAACCGGAGGCTCATCCAACCCTTGCCTGATGCTCACACGAAGACCGTTATGCGCGGCCGGCGGATCGTCCTTACCTTCAGCATCAACTTGCCACGTGCCGTCATTCGCATACCGGTACTCGGTGTATCCAGTCTCGCCGTAGAGCGTCTTGTCATAGCTCACTATCACTCGCCGCTTGTCTCCGCCTAGGAATCTAACACTCACCACGTAGTGGAAGCCTGCTTCGTGAGCGTTTCCGTCTGAGCGTCTCCTCTTAAGTGTCTCCACGCATTTGCTGACATTCAAGGACAAGTCAAATACGGCTACACAGGCGTGAGGCGATGCATCCTGTGCTGTTTTGACAAAGGTGCCCGGCAAGACGACAGCCTGACCGTCACTCGACCAACTTGGAGCGGCGGGGCTGAGTGCCCATTCACCTTGTGGCTCGATGGCGCGAGCGTCGTCACTAATCGGTGCATCCGTTAGATCTCGGATCGCTCCAGTTTGCAAATTGATTAGAACATATTGATGCACAGAACTACCACTACCGCTATCAACGTGAAACAAGCTAGGCCAGGATTGCGGAATCTTTGCGACTGTCATTTTTGTAACTAGAAAACGCCCATTAGGAGATAGCGCGAGTTCACCAACCGTAACCACTGGTGCGTCGTCATGTCTTATTTCGAAGGGCTTACTGTCCATGACTGCCCACAAAGACCGCCTCGTCAGGGCGATTTCTTCGCGAATCCGCGGATTCTCCGGAAAGATCAATTCCCAGAGAGAACGCCCGGTGCCCACAGTTGCGGCCTGCCCGCGCTCCTCTCGCAGCTTCTCCAAAGTTGGATCGATCCGCGTATAGACGTAGCGGGTCGGCCCTGCAACATCGAAGTACTCGACGTCATCAGTTGGGGAGGTCAAGGGGGCTACGCTCTTGTTCTTAAGATCGACCAAGAGTAATTGTCTACGGCCAGTGGGGGAGCGCTGGAGGAGGACTACATTTCTGGAATCAGTAAGCCATCGCCAATCGCTTTCAGTTTCCTTGTCTGCTAGGAGATTGGTGATCCAAACTGGCGTAAGTGGGTTACCCGCGGCGGGACGTTGGAGGAACTCTCTAACGTTTTCGCTTCGATAGAAGCGCAGAGAATTTTCAATTCGATTCAGATCCAATCGGCCGCGTTCCGTAACGACAAGCAGGTAATTCCCGTCGGGCGAGAACTGCACTGCCTCTGTTCTCTCGCTATTTGGATGACCGAAGCTTACTAGCCCGATTTCGTCGGTCACCGTGAACGGTTTCTTTGCCTCTCGCGCATTAGAAAGCCCGCTGCTGAGACACAGGAGCGCTAGCACGGAACAGCACCGGAATACAAGAGTGCCTGAAACTCTCATAACTCACTCACGTACTCGTGAACGTGTGTCGCACGTTTGACGGCTAACTTTTACTTCCATTTGACACCTGCCTGTACATATACGATCCGGCCGCGAAGATCGGCCTCGTAATAGTCGTAAGGTGCCGCGCCATACGAAAACTGGGGCATCTTGTCGAGCAGATTGACCGCCCCAAGTGCGATGTAGGTCCCCGCGAACTGACGAGCTCCCTGGCCTGATTCATAGCGGACGTTCAGATCGAATATCCAGTAGTCACCGAGTTCGTTGGTGTTAGACACCAAGTCCTGGTAGTCCCTGTACGGACCGAGGTATCGACCGGTGAGGTTTGCGGACAGAGGGCCCCTCTTCCAAGCAAAGCTAGCGGTACCCTTCCATCGCGGTGCAAACCCGACGCCATCCAAGGTCGCTTGACTCACGTAATTGATTAACGGTGATCCCGGGACTAATGCGCTCTGCCATTTGTAAATGTTCGCGAGTGAGAGGGAGGGTATGAACTGACCCGCACGGGAGTCGATGGTGTAGCTCGCGTCAGCATCAAACCCAGCAACGTGTATGTCGCCGAAGTTGTAATATAGGTCGTTGAGCTGCGTAATTGCTCCAAGGTAGCCCTGCTGTTGATCTTGCGGTGTGACTGGTCCACGAACTACAGCACCGGGATAGAGAGTCGGATTGTCGATCAGCGTCTGAAAGCTAGGCGATGCAATGTAGTTCGAAATATTCACGGCGAAATTAGTGAGAGAGGCACGCAAGGTTCGGCTCTTATATGTGATCCCGAGTGTGCGCGAGTTACCCGTCTCCGGCTTCAGGTTAGGATTCGCGCCGGCTACCACTGGCGCTGTGACGCTTTGCCCGCCGCGAAAGGGATCAGTTCCCACAGTTCCCGAAAAGAGGGTTGCGTTACCACCGCCGATTTCCTGCAATTGCGGCGCCTTGTACGACACACCATAGCTAGCGCTCAACGAAAGTGAGTCGTTCGCTCGCCACAGCAACCCAGTCTGCCAGGTCCCCTTCCCGCCGAAATCATCGGAATGGTCGTAACGTCCCCCTAGGGGTAACGTCAGCCGATCACCCCCCGCGGGTTGATCGGGATCAGCAAGCAAGGGGATCCGAACTTCGCCGAACACTGCATAGGTCGTTCGGTGAAGATAGAGCAGCGGCCGCACGTCGTAGTTCTCCGTGTCCTGCTTCTCCATGCCGTACTCGCCACCAACCGCGGTCTCGACTGGGCCCGCAGGGAGATTGAATAAGGGACCGCGCAAGATCCCTTGTCCGTCCACGAGCTGATTTTCAAACTGTTGTACAACCGCTGGTCCCGACAACATGCCTAGGAATGACTGCAAGGCCTGCGGCGTGCCAGGGACGCCCGTCGTAAAAGGATTCAGTGCAGTGGCAGGACTAGAGGAATTGAGCGCCGCCTGCAGTACGCCTTGAGCATCGAATGCTTGCACTTCAGAAGTCTCATTAACCTGAAAGCGATCTCGAGACAGATAGGCCGTGGCCTCGTAATGCCAATCAGAAGGAAGAGAACCCCGCACTCCAATCAGCGGCTGAATCAGATCCCCCGTTTCTTCTACGCCTCCCCTAAGTCCGGGGTAGGCAAAACTCACCCCCACCGCTTCACCGAAGGGGTTGTAGGGATTGTTGACCCCCAGAATCGTTCCTCCGTACGAGCCGCCGGTCCCATCGATAAGAAGGTTTTCATACGCTTGCACATCTTCATGCGACGTCATGATCTCTGTGAAGAACTCCATTGATTCGCTTACTCGGTAATTCGCGGAAAGCAGTGCCCCTTCACGTCGCGAGTAAGGAATGACGGTGAAATTCTGGTAGGTGTTGCATTGATTCAACCTTCCCGTCGTCGCTACAAACTGCTGAATCGCGGGAGTTCCGCTGATGCCGGCTGGAATCCCCGCTTGTGGCGAGGAAAGTCCGGGAAGATTCTGGCCGCTGAGGGAGTAAACATTCCCTGGAGAACAGGCGTCCGTAAGAAAGAACGACGCTGCGTTGGCGGGTACATCCGTCGTTGACGTTAGCGTTCGCTGGTTCCCCAGGAGTTCGCCGCGCTCCTGATATGTACCCAGGAGCGACACGGAGCCGCGCTCCCAACTCTTCCCCCAACCCAGGTTGGCGCTCGTATCATTGAGGCCAGCGGCGTGATCGAATCTTCCGTCACCTTCAAAGCCGTCAAAGTTCTTCCGCAGAATGATATTAACTGCACCGCCCAAGGCATCGGCCCCGTAGATCGCGGAAGCGCCTACCGGCAATACTTCGATGCGCTCTACAGCCGAAACTGGAATATTGCTGAGATCGAAGTAATTGGAGTAAGAAGTCTCCACGCGGTGTCCATTGATCAACACCAACGTCGTTCCGACCGGCAACCCGTGGAGACTGACTGTCGTCTGGCCGACAATGCCAATGGCTTCAGAGCTGGATGTGGAGACATCGGGCAGATTGTTCAAGAAGTCTGCAAGAGTTGTCTGCCCGCTTTGATCGATGTCCGCTCGCGTATAGGTGCTAACCGGCACGACCTGCTGCCCCGCCGCTGTGGGAATACGCGAGCCGGTGACGACAACCTCTTCCAGACCAGGCTTCCTCTTAGAAAGCTGTTCCTCTGGCTTTTCTACGGTTGCAGCGCTCGAAGTTTGTCCTTGATCCACTTGAGCCACGAGAAATTGAGCGGAAGAGCTCTTCTTCCCCTCCTTGTCGGCGCCATCCCCGTCCGCACTGGGTGATGATTGGGCGGCGGTTGTCGAGGCACCGTGCGGAGCGATGAGCATCGCGCCGCTCGGATCGGTGCGAAGCTCCAGGGGTGTCCCTTTGAGCAGAATGCGGATCGCGGCATCCGGCGTGTAAGTGCCCCTGACACCTTTGGTCCTGAAATCCTTGAGCTGCCCAGGCTGGTAGAGAAGTTCGACGCCGAAGGTCTTCGAGAGCTGTAGCAGCGCGGATCGGAGCTCGCCGGCGGGGATATCAATCTGCTTCGGCGTATCGGCGATGGCATGCGCCGACAGGGAAATGGCACAGGCGATGGCGATCAATGCGCCGCGAACCGACATGCTGGTCAGCATCTCAAGCTCCCCCCGGACAGATCCTCGTTATGGTCTGTCGGGTAGACGCTTAAGACCTAGCTATCCCTCCAAGAATATTGCGAGTGGGTTGCAACGGCGAGCTTCAGTTCGACGTGAGGAGCACCCGGTCGCCTTCAACGCGAGCGCGCACCGGGAAGCCGCTCCCGAGCAAGCGCACGAAAGCGTCGACATTGGTGGCGCGGAAATTCCCCTCGATCCTCAAATCGGTCACCTTGGGATCCGCGATCACGATCTTGCGCTCGTTGTAGCGGTTGAATTCCGCAACGACCTCCCCGAGCGTCTGGTCGCGAAACATCAGCACGCCAGTGCGCCAGCTTAAGCGCTCCTGGGCCTCCGGTACGGTCTTTCGCTGCACCAGGACACCAGCATCGCCGGCATGCGCGATGGCGCCCGGCGTGAGCAGCGTCTCCCCCGCATCCTCGACGCGGACCTTCCCTTCCGTGACCACCACCTCGAGATCCTGCGCGTCGCGGCGCACGGAGAATTGCGTGCCGACGGCGATCACACGCTTGCCACCGGCGCTGACAACGAAGGGGCGCTGTGGATCCTTGGCCACCTCGAAGAACGCTTCGCCGCGCTTCAAGTCTACATTCCGCTCGCGCGCGGTGAGGTCCACGCGGATCTCGGTATCAGTGTTCAGAGTGACCTTGGAGTCATCCTTCAGGGTGAAGGACACGACGCCGCCGACAGGAGTGACGTAGTGCTCGCCACCCGACACGAGCCAGAAATATGCGCCCGCGCCCAAGACCAGCAGGAGACTAGCAGCGACGGCGAAGACGCCGATCTGGGACCGACGGCGGCTCTTCGCCTCCCGCCCGCCCACTCCTCCGACATCGGGGACTCCCGAGGAGGGCTCAGCATTGAGCTCGGCAACCTGGGCCGTACTTGACGATGCTTCTTCGTGATCTGGCACGCCATCGGCGTGATCAGGCGCGTCAAAAAAGGGGGTGAGATTCCATTGTCTCCGTGGCGGCGGCAGATCCTCACGAATGCCGGCGCCCAAGGCCTTGAGGCGCGCCGCCTCCTCCCAGGCGAGCTCGAGCCGCAAGTAAGCGACGCGATGGAGCGTGGAGGCGGCGAGCCATTCCTCGAGGCGCACCTGATCGTGGGCGGTCCAGACGCCCGAATCGCGGCGAATGAGCCACTCGCTCGCGAGGTCTTCAATTTCTTGCGTGCGTTCCGTGCTCATATCCACTCTCGTCGTCGTCTTGCTCCCCGGATTCAGGCTTGGTACGCGGGATAAGCGCGTTGGTGCGCGTGTAATGAGCGAGGAGCCGCGCGCCCGTTCGAAGGTGCTTCTCGACTGTCTTCTCGGAAAGCCCTAAGCGCTCGGCGACCTCCTTCTGGGTGAGCTCCTTCACGCGCCGGAGCCAGACCACTTCCCGGCATTTGGCCGAAAGGCGATCAAACGCGCGCGCCAGTCGCACGAGCTCCTCGTTCGCCGAGACTCGTTGCTCGGGCGAGATCTCGTCTACTAAGACGTTCAGGAAGTCGGTGTCCCCACCGGCACGGATCGACACGATGCGCTCACGCCGCACACGATCAGCCATGAGGTGCCGGGCGGTGGTGAAAAGAAAGGCCTTGGGTGACTGCGGGCGGCTCTTTCGCGCGGCCTCGTAGACTCGGGCGTAGGCCTCTTGGCGGATGTCGGCGAGCTCATCGCGGTGCGGCCAGACCCGGGCCAGGAAGCGCATGAGGATCTCCTCGTGGCTCAAAACTTCCCGCTTGAACCAGGTGTCGAGGGGCTCTTCCATCGCGCCACATTACATGGGTTCCACGACGCGCAGGTAAGGTTCCAGGTGGGGGCCCGGTGGGCCCGGTCTGGTCGAAAATAAAAGGAGGGATTGGCTGTACCTGAGCGTCTACCTAAATCACCCCGACGGGATCGACTGGGTTTCTGAGGCGTCGATCCTCAGTGCCGCTGGGTACGAACGTAAAATGCTGGGTGGTGTGGATTCTGCGCAAGCTGCATGTCGCACAGGTTTTCCGATCGACGATACCGCTCGGCCTTGGCGTGATCGGGATCCTCGAAACCCAGCAACCAGAAGCTCATCCAGTTACGAAATAATAGGGCAGGATGAAATGCCGCATCTCTATCGAGACTTAGAGACGATTGCCTTTGACAAAAACTCATAAATCCCCGTTTCGCCCATCTTCCGAGCGTTTGCAAGCTCACCACCCTTGGTTGAGTAGATCACTTGGTCGTCAGCGCTCAGGAGGACAATCGCCGGAATGCCCATCTTGATGGGATCGTCATACCGCGCCGCGATGCCAAGATTCTTGTCGAAGTTGCCAATATCTATCTTGACGACGTGAAACCTGCCATCGATTAGCGCACGACTGGTTCCATGCAGGGCTCTGTCGAACTCGCGGCAATTTGCACACCAATTGGCGCCGAACACCAGCAACACTAGCTTGTGATCTGAGCGGGTCTCCTCTAATGCCTGATGGATCTCAGCCGCAGCGTTGGCCTTCTCGTTATATGGCCACTCCACTGCATCGGCCGTTTGGATCAAAAGCATGAGTGCAGCAATCGCACCGAACCTATTCACGGGAACTCCTTACGTGCGCTTCATCGAGCACAGATTTGCTTCAAATTGATCGGGATAGCGTCATTGGCTTTCTAGGAAGGTCGCCAGCATGGGGCACCCCAAGATGCACCGGATTCGCGACCCTTGCCTTGAATGTGCGGCTGACAATCCGCGGAACCGGCGATAATCGGCGCGGGAGCTAACGCGCGCCTAGTGCTTCGTGCCAACGCAGAAGGCGGGTTTGCCCGGACTCTGCGCCCGCTGCATATCGCAAAGCTTTTCCCAGCGCGTGTACTGATCCCTCTTGGCGCGATCAGGGTCTTCATAACCCTGGAGCCAAAAGCGCATCCAATCCACCGTGCCGTCCTGAGAAATCAATCGCTCATTTGGTTTGACCAGAGCATGCGTCTCCTCGTCCGGAATGTAGAGTAGCTCTATCGGTCTACCTAAACGGGACAGGCCCGCATACCATTCCCACGCCCAAAAGACCGCCCACGACGAATACGCTTCCTCTCGGACCGGCGTAGTGACCCTCGTCAAGTTGAACCCGGGGGACAACTTCAGCCAGGAGCTCAGGCCATCCCCAAAGGGGGCACCTCCGTTCAGGGTTTCGAACTCCTGCGCTCTTTCGGGATTTGACAAATAGGCGAAATAACCCCCGTCGCTGAAGTCCGCGAGAACGGCGGCCGCTATGTGATAGCTCGAGTGCGTCAGAGCATACTCAACCCCAAGTCCGGTTCTACTGAATCCGACGATTCCCACCCGTTCACGATCAAGCAATCCACGTTTGTCGAGATAGTCGATCGCCGCTTCGTAGGCCGAGGCCTTGGCTTCGTACTCCCCTCCTGTCCCGACTGTGTTGCCTTCGTTCAGTTGCAGCACCGCGATCCCTCTGCCCGCGAGCGCTTGAGCTGCAGAAGCTGACGTGTACACGCCATCGATTCGAAATCTGTGCGCATCCCAGCCGTGTGTCTGAATGACAAGTGGGAACCTCCTACCTTTCACGTAGTTGATAGGCAGATAGAGCCCCGCCTCGACTCGGCGGCCATCAGCAGTGTCGAACGAAACATCCTCCACCCGCCCAAATTCAAGACTTTTGAACTGCGGATTGAAGTCCCAAAGGAGTGCTTTTCGGCTCATTTGCCGATCTTGCGCGAACAGCTTTGGGGACGTATTCATGTCTTCTTCTAAAGTGATTGCGAGTCGGTTATTTTCCCCAATGTCGGACGTCTGTATTGGAATCTCCTTCCAGTCATCGCCTTCTCGTCGAAAGGCAACAAAGGCTTCCGCAGAACCCCTCTGTGTGTAGTAATGAGTCAGAGCGCTCCGAAGCTCGCCGCTTGCATTCCATCCCAGTGGGCACACTTCCTTCTTGCTTATAGGAATGACCTCACCGCTCTCAATTCTGACTTCCGCCACGAACTTTCGCGCCTTTCGCAATTGGCGCTCGCCAGGATCCTTGACGTCCAGAGGCAGTAGGTTTCCCGCAACGACAACCGACTTGCTATCCGGTGACCATGTTATCGACGCCTGATCGCAAGCCTTGTATTCAGCGGGCGCATCCAGCAAAACCTGTGTCTTCCCTGACAAGACGTCGATAACGTCATATTGATAGACGTCAGTGCGACGTACGTTCGCTGAGTTCGCGCGCCGTATCGCGGCGTTTAGCCAGAAGTCCTGATACGAGGACCAATCATTGGGAATCCGAGCGACAGAACTCATCACAACGATGCGTCGCCCATTAGGCGACAACCATAGGGGACTCCAGGGTGAGATGTCCCCTCGTATTCTGACCGTAGTCTCGCGGCCTGCTTGTGTAGCGCTCCCAAACAGATCCATGACTGCTGAACGATCTGCGATGGGTTTGTCTAACCCGACAAACTCTGGCAACGACTGCGCCGACGCTATCATTACACCGGGTCCAGCACCTTCCTGATGGTTCTCGGGCGCATGGGGGGAAAGGTAGAAGAAGCTGCTACCGTCACCGGCGAACGCGTACGCAGATAGCCCGCCAGCTCTACTTGTCCGCTTAGTGAGCGCCTTAGTCTCGGAATCGACGGAATAGAGCTGCGGTGCCTCCCCCGGATTCTCCCCGAGAAAAGCAATGGTTCGATTATCCAACCAACTAATGTCCTGGATTGCCGGTCGCTCAGACGATGATGAGAAAGCCGCGACTACCTGAGGAGTGGGAGACCGAAGTGCCTGGGCACTGCGAAACAGAAGCAGAACGTAGTCGTTTGTGTTGCGCTTGATGTTGCCTCTTGCCGAAAGAATCAAAAAAGATTTGCCGTCAGGCGAAAAGTGCGCCGCGCTATATCGCGCCCCGATACCGCGGATATACGCCAACTCACCCAGCTGGTTCATCTGGATGGCGTCTGCAACATTGACAGGCCTCAAAATACGTTGTCCATGCTCAACGGGTTCTTCACGAGCCCCGTACACCGAGCTGACAGAACACAGGAGGACTGAGCCGACTACCTGAAGCCAGGTCTGCCTTGTACCGCAGCTCACCACTTAACTCCCGCCTGTCCGTACACAAACCGACCTCGAAGGTCGTACTCCATCGAATCCCAGGGTAGAGCACCGTATGAGAACGGAGGCATCTTGTTAAGGAGATTGACTGCGCCCACTTCAACGTAGGTGCCCGCGTGCCATCGGCTGTTGCCCTGCGATGCGTCGCTAAGCTGATAGCGTACGTGGGCGTCGAAGAGCCACTGATCACCTAACTCATTCGTGTTCGTAACAAAATCTTGATAGTCCGTGTAACGACCGAGGTATCGCCCGGTGATGTTCGCGGACAGCGCACTCTTCTTCCAGTCGATTGCGGCGGTTGCCTTCCATCGCGGCGCAAATCCTGGCCCGTTATAGGTCGCCTGACTGACGTAGTCGATAACTGGGGAACCAGGTAGCAAGGCTGATTGCCAGCGAAAGACGTTCGCGATGGCGACTGAAGGCGTGAACATGCCGGCGCGCGAATCGACGGCGTAGCGCAGATCGACATCGAACCCCGATACACGCAACTCGCCGAAATTGAAGGGCGACTGATTGATTTGAAGGATTGCGCCGGGGTATCCCTTCGCGATGTCTTGAGGACTCGGAGGTCCACGCACGATCAAGCTGGAGAATAGATTTTGATTGGCGACCGCGACCAACGGAGCAATCCGCCCAATGTAGTTTGTTATATCGATGTCGAAGTAGCTTAAGGACGCCGTAAACCCCTTCAGCGACTCACTTGAATAGGCGACTCCCAGGGTACGTGACTTTCCGGTTTCGGGTTGAAGGTTCGGATTCGAGCCATAGACCACGGTAACTGAGCTGGTTTGGCCTCCCCGAAGCGGATCGGACACGAGCTGTGGGTAGGTGAATTGGACTCCGCCGCCGAGGTCCACCAACTGAGGCGCTTGGTAGGACAGGCCGTAACTACCAGTTATGGAGATCGATTGTACGGGCCGCCATAACAGACCCCCTTGCCAGGTGGCTTTGCCGCCGAAGTCATTCGTATGGTCGTAACGACCTGCGAGCGTCATCGCAAGCTGATCACCCGACTGCGGTTCCCCGTCCCCTGCAAGCAATGGAATTCGTGCTTCGAGAAACCCCGCGTACGAATTGCGGCTGAGATCTGACTGATCGGAGACACCAAGTGCGGGGATGAGTTGCTCACTCAACTGCGAGAGGTGGAAATACTCGCTCCCTACGGCAAGCTGGAGCGGGCCAGCTGGAAGTTGCAGCAACGGTCCGCGCAGCAATACCTCACCGTCTTCTACTCGACTATCAAAGAGAGCATCGATGAGCGCCGAGGAACCGAGTATCGACTGCATCAGCTGTGGAGCCCCCGGTACACCGGTTGTGAACGGGTTCAACGCTGTCGCTGGGTCGGACGAACCGAGGGCGGCCGTTTGTGCAGGACTCGAATTCGAAATCAGGTAATCAGCATGGAAGCGATCACGAGACAGGTAGGCCGTGGCTTCGTAGTGCCAATCGGAGAATATCGAGCCGCGCACTCCGACCAAGGGTTGTATCAGGTATTTCGAAGAGTCATAGGCGCTGGGGATGCCAGGATAGCTGAAGCTGACTGCGACCGCCTCGCCGAAGGGATTGTACGGATTATTGGCACCCAGAGTGACGTGCGAGGGCGAGATCAACGGCACGTCATCTGCCTGCAGGGCTGCGTGCGTGAACAGGATTTCCGAGAAGAACTCAATCGACCGCGCCACCTCATAATGCCCGGATAGGTATGTCCCTTCCGTATTCGAGGCAGGGATCAGTGAACTATCCTGATGGTAATTGCACTCGTTCGGATGCCCGGCGGTTGCTGCAAATTGCTGCACCGTCGGGGTGCCCGAGATGCCCGCTGGAATTCCGGCCTGCGGCGAGGACAGCCCCGGAAGGTTTTGACCGTTAAGCGAGTAAACGTTGCCCGGTGAGCAGGCATCAATAACGTAGTTGGAGGTGAAGGCGTTTGCTGGGAAGTCAGTCGATGATGTGGGTGTGCGTTGGCTACCGAGCAGTTGTCCACGATCGTCGTAGGTGGCTATGATTGAGACACCTCCCCGGTCGAAATTCCGGCCCCACGCAATGTTGGCATCGCTGTCATTGTCCCCGTCAGTGTGTCCAAACTTGCCGTTCGCCTCGAAGCCATTGAAGTTGGATCTCAGAATAATGTTGACGGCGCCAGCGAGAGCATCGGCTCCATAGATCGCCGATGCACCTACCGGCAAGACCTCGATGCGTTCAATGGCCGTTACGGGAATGTTCCCAAGATCAAATACGTCGGCATAGGAATTGGTCTCGAGGCGCCGACCGTTAAGCAGCACCAACGTAGTTCCCACGGGCAGTCCGTGGAGTTGGACCGTGGTTGATGCGCCGGGGACGCCAATGAGACTGTCATTGCCAATCGTCGAGACGTCCGGCAGATTATTGAGAAATCCTACTAGAGTGGTCTGTCCGCTCTGCTCGATCTCGTCTCTGCTATACACCTGCACTGGTTGCACCTGTTGCAGCGCAACTGTGGGAATGTGCGAGCCGGTCACAATGACCTCTTCGAGTTGAACGGTCTTCTTCTTAGACGCCTGTTGGCCTGCCTGTTCTACGGTAGCAGCGCCCGAAGTTTGTCCCTGATCCAGTTGAGCCACGCGAAATTGCTCGGAAGAGCTTTTCTTCCCCTCCTTACCATTGTCGGAGGTTGCCGGGGAAGCCTGATCCACCCCGGACGCCTGAGTCGAGGTACCCGCGGCGGAATCCGCTCCAGGCAGCATGACGGCAATCGTGCGGTCATTGACGACCTTGTACGTCAACCCGGACATCTTCAGCAGCGAGATCAGTGCCTGGTCCACGGACATGTCGCCTGACAGCGGACCCACGAGCGCGCTGCCGCTCGGCGTATCGCTGAAGCGCGCAATCTGAAGACCGGTCTGCTGCGCCAGATCCTTGAGCGCGCCATCCAACGGCTGCCGCGGAATGTTCAAGTGATAGGACTGAGCGATGGCTTGCGCGGACACCGGCATGGCCACCGTCGCGACCGCGAGCACGATTGACAGAAGTGCGGCTCTCACCACAACCCTCCCCGCCCCTTGTAGACATAGTTTTGTGGGCGGGCTTAAGACTGTGTGAGCCAGCAACTCGGACCCCCTAATCAAGATTGTTTCTGCGACTTCGCACTCCCCTACTTCACCGCCTCGATCGTGATGTCGTCCGACTCGTTCCGCTTCACATGCACGGCCGCCACGGACTGGATGAACGCCACGAACGACTCCGGGTCCGATGCGCTGAACACACCGCTGATCGGCCGCTGCGCGAGCGCCGCATCGTTCACGCTTAGCTGGATACGGTTGTAGCGGTTGAACTCCCTCACCGCGCGCTCCACCGACTCGTTCTCGAAGATCAGCCGCCCTTCAGCCCAGGACAGCACGCGGGCGCTGTCCACTTCGCGCACGAGCTCCGCAGTCCCCGCGCCGGCCACGGTGACCTGCTGGTTCGCCGTAAGGATGATCTCCGACACGGCGCTTCCCGCCGAGCGTGGCTCGTTCGGCCTGGCTGCCTTGTCGGCTCGCATCGCGGCAGAGGCAGTAGTCGTTTCTTCGCGCGCCGTAGCGGGCGACGGACCTTCGGTGACAGGCCCGTGAAGCACGGCCACTCTCCCCTCCGCCACGGTGACTACGACCGTGTGGTCCGCCTCCTCGACCGCAAACGCCGTACCCACGGCGCGCACCGTGGTATCACGCACCTGAACCAGGAACGGCCGCTCAGGGTTCTTCGCGACGTGAAATAAGGCGCGACCGCGCTCAAGCACCACACGGCGAGTACGCGCCTCGTACTGCACGTTGAGGCGCGTCTGGGGATCCACTTGAACCACACTGCCGTCGGCGAGCGCCACCTGGCGCCGCTCGCCGCGCTGCGTCTCAATCACCTGACCCCGAAGTGCGAGCAGAAGCCCCGTGAGTCCTGCGATCACGAGCAGCACCGCCGCGACGGAGGCCGCGAGCCGCCATTGCCGCGGCGTGTACTTCGGCAGCGGCGAGCCCGTCGTATGCGTCGGTGTGGTAAGCGGGACGACCGTGCTCGGAGCATCGCCCGATCCGTCAGTCGAGACTTGGCTCCAGCGCTCGAACTTTTCCAATGCCCCATGCACTTGCGCGACCCGAAGCATCTCGGCCACATGGACAGAGGACTCGCGAAGCCAGTCGACGTAATTCTCGCGTTCCTTCCGCGAGACCTCGCCGCCCTGCAGCAGCACCCACCATTCCGCGGCTTCTTCCACCGCGCGTCTGCGCCGCTCACTCGCGTCCATCGGAGCTCCTCGCCAGACTTTCCGTGTTCAACCGAGCCCGGAGCTTCTCGTAGCTCTTGACCAGCGCCCGCTTGACGCTGCGCTCACTCAAGTTGAGCCTTCCGGCGATCTCCGTGCGGCTCAAGCCCGCATAAAACTGGAGCTTGAGCACCTCGCGCTGCTGCGGCGTCAGGGTGAGGAGCGCCTGCTCGATCTGATCCTGCAGCTCCATGTGGCCCGCCTGATCCTCGACCTCTTCGGCGCCCGTAACGGCGCCGAGCCACGAGGGCTCGGGCGAGCGCAGGTACCGCCCGCGCAGCGCCCACTCGGCCGCGACGTTGGATGCCATCTTGTAAAGGTAGGCCTGGGGGTGCTCGATGAGCTCCGTGCGTCCATAGCGCATCAGACGCAGGAAGACCTCCTGCGCGACGTCGTCCAGGTCGGATGCTGGGACCGCACCCTTGGCCGTCAGGAACTTACGTAGCGGCACGCGCCACTTCAAGAACCAGTCGGTCAGGCGGTATCTGGGGTCGGGGGAGGTCATAAGCGGCGGCCGAGCCATTCGGGCGGCATAAGACGGAGCGAAGCCCCCTTCTGGACCCCCCTCTCAAGCGTATTCGTCAGGATTTTTCCGTCGACCCTGGGTCCACTTTCCCATCCTAGACCCTCTTAATGCCGGGTTCGAGCCATGAAACACGCTGTCATTGTCGCCTGGCTGCTGGCCGCGATCACTCTGGGGGGATGCATCGCGACAGGGATGGGGTCTGCACCACACGGAACGGTCAGCGTCGCCACCGTAGCGCCGCCGGCGGGTCTCTATCGTCTCGTGCTACAGGAGGTCGACGGCAAACCGGCCGTTTACGGGGGAGCGCGCCGGGTGTCGTTGCGCGTATCCCTCATGGTCGTCGATCCCGGCTTCGACATCAGCGATGCGCGGAGCGATTTTGACCTGCCGCCCGGCGAGCACACGCTTAGCTTCACGGCCATCGTCGACAGACCGGATGCGCGGCTCTTCGTCAATACGCCGTCGCGCCAGGCCGGCAAAGCGGCCGGGGAACTGAAGCTCACGGTTGAGGCAGGCAAGCGCTACTTGGTTGCCGCCAAGGTCATCGACATTGAGCCCGATCAGTGGCAGCCAGTGGTCTATAAGGTCGACGACATCCCACCTCACAGGTGAAGGCTCGGTCAGCGGTTACGATGAGGGGCTTGCCTGAGATGACACATCACCAGATGTGAACGCGCTCTTCGGGCGAGAGGTAGAGCTTGTCGCCCGGTTTGATACTGAACGCGGGATACCAGGCGTCGACATTGCGAACGACGCCGTTCACCCTGAACTGTGCGGGGCTGTGCGGGTCAGTCATCACCTGATTGCGCAGCGCCTCCTCGCGGATCAGCTCGCGCCAGCCCTGCGCCCAGGCGAGGAAGAACCGCTGATCGCCGGTGAGACCGTTCAAGACTGGCGCCGGCTTGCCGTGAAGGGAGAGATGATAGGCCAGGTAAGCCACGGTGATCCCTGAGAGATCGCCGATGTTCTCGCCTAATGTCAGGCGTCCATTGACGTGCATGCCCGCCGCTTCATAAGCGTCGTACTGCATGGCGAGCTTATCCACCAGCGTCTTGAAGGCTGCCGTGTCCTCGGGCAGCCACCAGGTGTGAAGCACGCCTCGGGCATCGGATTTGGCGCCCTGATCATCGAAGCCGTGTCCCATCTCGTGGCCGATGACCCCGCCGATGGCCCCGTAGTTCACGGCCGGGTCCGCTTTCGGATCGAAGAACGGCGGCTGCAGGATGGCCGCCGGGAAGACGACCTCGTTGAAGGTCGGATTGTAGTAAGCATTGATCGTCTGGGGCGTCATGTCCCACTCGCCGCGGTCGGTAGGCTGATCGATGCGCTTCAGCTCCCGGTTCCACTCGAAGACCGCGGCGCGCATCTCGTTGCCTAAGGCATCGTCCGACCGGACCTCCAGTGATGAGTAGTCGCGCCACTTGTCGGGATAGGCGATCTTGGGCCGAAACGCCGCGAGCTTCTCTTCCGCCACCTTGCGGGTGACGGCGCTCATCCACGGCACGTGCTCAAAGCGCGCCTCGTACGCCTTGCGCAGATTCTCGACCAACTCGAGGGCCTGCGCCTTGGCTGCCGGCGGAAAGTAGGCCTCAACATAGAGCTTCCCGACCGCCTCGCCGAGCGCGTCGTTGACGGCGGACACCGCGCGCTTCCAGCGCGGACGCTGCTGCTCCTGGCCGTTTAGCTTGCGGCCGAAGAAGTCGAAACGCTCATCGTCGAAGGTCTGAGGGAGCACCCCGGCAACTCTGTCGAGGTAATGCACCTCAAGATAGCTCTGCCACACGTCCACCGGGACGGTGGTGAAGAGTTTCGCGAGCGCCTCGACCGCGTCGGGTTCGGCCACGTCGAACTCGTTTCGGTCGGCAAGCCCCGCCGGCGCGAAGAATTCCCGCCAGGGAAAGGCGGCCGCCGCCTGCTCGAGATCGTGCAACGCACGCAGGTTATAAGTGAGATCGCGCTCACGGCGCTTGGCACGCGGCCAGTGATACGCCGCGATATGGGTTTCGAGCTCGAGGATTCGCACAGCCTTGGCATCCGTATCCGACTCCCCGGCAAGACTCAACATCTTCGCCAGATGCGCCCTGTACTGCTCGCGAATCGTCTGAAACTTCGTGTCGGTCTTCAGGTAGTAGTCCCGGTCGGGTAGTCCTAGACCGCTTTCGGCCACGTCCACGAGATATCGATCCGGGTTCTTCTCATCCACGCTAATTCCGAATCCGATGGGGGATTCGAGACCTAGATCCGGCCTTCCCATGAGGGTAGCGATGTCCGGGTACGAGCGTGCCGCCGCGATCGCAGTGAGCGCCGGCCGCGCGGGCTTCAATCCGGCCGCGTTGATGGCGCTCTGATCGAGGTAGGCGCGATAGTAATCGCCGACTTTCTGCGGGAAGCTTCCCAGTGGGGCGTTGGCGGGCAGCTCCTGAATGAGCTTCCTGACGCGCTCGGACGCCTCCTCGCTCAGCGCATCAAACGTACCCCACTCCGTCCGGTCGGCCGGAATCTTGGCCGTTTCAAGCCAGTGACCGTTGGCGTAGCGGTAGAAGTTGTCACCCGGCCTGACTGATGCGTCCTGCGCGCTGAGATCAAGCCCGAAGGGTCCGAACGTAGGCGAGTCGGAGCCCGCGAGGGCGAATGTGGCTAGGCCGAAGAGAAGTCCAAGGATCCATTTTGAGCGAATAATCACGTCCCAACGACGCTCCCATCTCACGGAGGGCCAGCTTCCACTCATCTGATTCTAGACAACTTTCGGACCTTGATTCATCGAGCACACAGCGCTTGCAGTTGATCGGAATGCCGCCACCCGTCGTGTCGGAGGCCGGCCAGGCACGGATGCATTCCAACGGCCGCCGCATATACGGGCTTTGCGTCGCTCGACTTGCCCGATTCCCCGACGCGCAACGTGATCGCGGTGATGAACCCAAGGGCGATCAGGACCAAAAGGCCCCGCACAATGGGAGCCCGGCGTGCGGGTCGGCACTCCACGTCCCGCACCCAGAAGTCACCGTCATTCGCCGCCACAGGCTGCTCCCATTGCAGCTCGATCAGGCAGAGCTCTTCGCGGTTACTCAGACACACCCCCGTCGCCACGGTCTTAGGAAAAGGAAAATCCCTGCGGCTGCGTGAGCGGCCGCAGGTAATTAGAGGAAAACATCAAGCCGCCACGGTGGCTTGCAACGGTCGCCGTGGCAGTACATAAGAGCGTCAGGGATCCGAAAGTGGACCCCTTGATTCAGGGAATTTACGGCTGTCGGTCTCGGAAATGCTCGCGAATCGTCGCGGGAGCTCGCTACCCACCAACGCTATCTGGTGCTGGGGAACTGGCCCTCTGACGGATTCAGACACTTGGCAAGGAAGGTCATCTCGCGCTGCCAAAAATCCCGCATTGCCTGACCTGTGAATCCGTGCCCCTGCCCGGGGTAGCGCAGCAGCGTTACGTCAACACCGAAGTGCCGCAATCCGTTGTACATCTCGATGGTGTCGAGCAGAAAATCGCCGTCGTCGTCTCCATCCGCCAACAACATCGGCGTTGTGACTTGACCGGCGTGAAACACCGCCGATAGTCGGGTGTAGGCGTCAGGATCGTGCCACGGATTCAGACCTCCTTCCCAATTCGGAACCCACGAGTCTGTTTCCAAAAGCGCAGGTCTAACCCAGTCGGAAAGTGCGCCCGCCACTGAGACGGCACATTTGAACCGATTCGTTCGGGTGACCAAGTAATTAACGACACCGGCGCCATTGCTAAATCCGTATAGCGCCATCCTAGCGTCGTCGACGAGGCCGCGGCGAATCAACTCGTCAACACCAGATATGATGTCGTCCACGGTGATTTCCCAGCCCCCCGGTCCCTTCGCCGCACGGTCATATTTTTCGGACTTAAACGGGTTCATCCAAACGTGAGGGGCCCGTTCATTGGGCCAGAACACCGCGTAACCGCGGGAGGCCCAAGCCTGATTGCCGGCCATTGGAGATCCGCCAAATTCAAATCCTTCAAGAGGATAGGCATCAACGATGAGGGGATACTTGTGCCCCTCTACATACCCCACCGGCTTAATCAACACTCCTTCCATTTGATCACCGCCACCGGTCGTCCATTGGATAACTTCCTGCTCACCTAGTGCCCAGGTCTCTGTCTGAGGATTTAGATCAAGGAGGAGGTGGGAGGACTTCTCTCCCCGCCCAAGGAACCTGATCACGGCCGGTCCAGTGGAATCGCTCTGTTGCCAAGCGACGGCCAGGGAACGAGATGCAATAAGGGCTCTATATGCGTGCTCGGGGCCGCTTAAAGTCTCGATCGTCTGTCCAGAAATGGTCACGCGCGCGATCGGCGATGCCACTCCATCGTTGTAGTGGAAGACGAGAGAACGGCTGTCCGGGTCCCACTGGAACGCGCCAACATTTCTATCGACTCGAGCTGTGAGGTTTATGGAGTCCCCACCGTTTACCCCTACAATAAATAGAGACTGATTTCCGAACTGCTCGCCTCCCAAGTACGCGATCCATTTGCCATCCGGGGACCATGCCGGCATCCGCCTGATGCCAGCACCTGTGGTCAGAGCAATCTTCTTCCCGGTGTGGACATCCAGTTTGTAGATGTTCGTCTTGAGTAGGGTGTATCCGACAGGCTGTATCCCGTCATTGGATCCAAACACGATCTCCTGACCGCTCGGCGACCAATCCGGATTGAAGTAGCCAGCATTATCGGCTGTCAGCTGTTGAGTCATACCGCTATGGGTGTCCACAACAAAAAGCTGATTGACTCTAATGGACGTCAAGGTTTCAGGCGCCCCATCGAGCGGCGCCGGTTTCTCCCAAAACATCCAGTGTCCCTTACCGATTGGGTTGACAAATATGCCACTCAGCGTCCAAGCCGGAGGGGTGTCAGAAGTAAGTATCAGCGGCGCGCCGTCCTGCTGGTGTTCCCTGGATGCCCTGTTGCCCCGTGCTGCCGATTCTGCGGAAGTGCGACTGCGCTGCGACGGAAACACCAGGTACCGTCCGTCTGGCGCCCAGCTGAATACCAACACATCACTGATCCATCCGAGCAGGCGAGTCGAGGGGTCTGGATCAATTCCGCCAACAAAATGCGTCAGCTGGCGAACGTGCCTGCTCTCGACGTCAAGAACCTTGAGCTGAAAGTCGCCGGGCTTCCCGGAATAGAACGCGAGCGACCTACCGTCCGGCGCCCATCGGGGCACTACTCCTCGGCCGACGTAGTGAGATGCCCGCGGGCCCCCGCACGAAAGTAGCCAAATCCCGCCATCTCTGCTGTAGGCAAGAGTCCTGCCATCGGGCGACAGCTCCGCCCCAAAGGCGATTAGCCCTTGCAGTTGTTGGAGATCGCTAATCTCTACGCGGTGCTTCCCGTTACACTGACCTTCAGCGCTATACGTCAATCCCGATACGAGCGCATACGCGACCAACAGCAACCGCGCGGCTTGTTCTGCTCGCTGGCTTTGCAATGCCCCGTATCCGCCGAGAAGGGTCACCACTTGGTGCCGAGCTGCGCGTAAAGAAAGCGCCCGCGAATGTCTGCCTGCGCTGGGTCGTAACCTAGAAAGCCAAAGCCGTAATTGGAGAACTGCGGAAGAGTGTTGAAGAGATTCACGCCTCCTAGTGTGATGTATACCCCCTCCGCCCACTGACTTCCGCTCGCCAACGCGTGCCCTATCATGAATTTTACGCTTGCATCGTAGAGCCAGAAGTTACCGACGCGGTTGGTTGAATCGTAGTCCTGATACTGCCCCACAAAGCGGCCGTCCACGTTTGCAGACACGGCGCCTAGACTCCAATTGATTGCTGCCGTACCCTTCCAATGCGGCGCCCAATCGCCCGTGTCTTGCGCATTGCTTGCTGCATCGATTGTTGGAGCGCCGGGAGTGATTTCTGTGTCGTATTTGTACGTCTGTGTGGCAGTCAGCGACGGCGTAAAGGTGCCAATTGCGCCCTTGTAGCTGTATCTAATCTGACAATCGAAACCCGCTACTCGAATCTCGCCGAAATTCAGGAATCTATCGTTAACCTGAATGATTGGACATGGAAGGCCACCTGCGCAACTCCCAGCACGAATCACCGACCCGGGAAACAGGTTCTCGTTTTCAACAACGGTCTGATCATTTAGTTCTTGGATGTTCCCGCGCTCCACGATGTCCCAGTATGTGACTGATAACTGCAACCCCGGCACGGCTTGGCTTGAATACACAAAGCCCAACGTCGTGGATTCCCCGGTTTCCGGTCGCAGCGCAGGGTTTCCCCCGGTGGTAACCGTAACGACCTCTGGTTGATTGCCCCTCGCTGGATCAACAACCGTTTCTCCCGGAACGGTTGACCCCGCAAAGTACAAGTCGAACAACGGCGGTGCCCGAAAGGATCGCCCGTAGGTTCCCCGGACCAACAGGGACCCAAGCGGACGCCATTCAATCCCGAACTGCGGAGTCGTTTGACTACCAAAGTCGTTGTAGTCGTCGATACGGCCTGCCACGGTAGCGGCCAGTGTTTGTCCAGTATTGGGAGTCGCGGCATCCCCCACAATTGGAATTCGCGCCTCAGCGAATGCTGAGGCTATTCGGCGGTGATACGTTGCCTGCGTGTTAGGCGGCTCAAATGTAGTATCGATGTAATCGGAGTACAGCTTGTCGCGATCGTACTCGCCGCCGATTGCAACCTGCAACGGCCCAGATGGCAATGTCAACGCCGTTCCTCGGAGAATACCGTTCGCACCAAGCGTCTGCCCCCGGAAGAGTGACGATTGGTCGAACAAAAGAGAGCTGAGCAATGCCGGAGATCCGGCAGGTCCCGCAACAAACGGATTTAGTGCCGTGGCGGGGTTAGGCGAGTTTAGAGCGTTCTGAGTTGCCGCGTTATTCAGAGTTGTCTCCGTATTCCGCGACTCATCCATTGAATCCCACGCAGACAATTCCCAATGCCAGGAGCTGAAGACGTTACCTCGCATCCCAACAACTGTTCTTACGAAGTCCGTATAGAGTGGAAAGCTTGTCTGGCCAGCGCCCGTAAGCACATCTGTGACTCCCACCGCCTCACCGAATGGGTTAAACGGATTGGATGCCGATGCTGTGAATTGTTGAAAGCTGTTTTCCCCAAACAGGTTTGGCGGACCAAACTCTAGATATTGTTGAACGTGCGAATACATGACATCCGAAAAGAGTTCCATTGAAGCAGGTAGCTCGAGATTGCCTTCGACCAATATACTCATGCGATGGGTCTCAGGTATTAGCGATGAATCAAGACCATAGGCACATTCGTTAAGGGTTCCATAACTGAAAGCCGAAAACGGCGGTTTGCCACTGTGGACACTCGAGGATACTGCGGCAAATGAAGCATTGCTCCCTGCTGGAGCGCCTGGCAGTGGGCTCCCGTCCACGGAAAAGACGTTCCCTGGACTGCACGTTGGAAGATTGCCATTAGCGCCGCCAAAAGCAGTGTAGTCGTTGCTTGAGGTAAGCGACCGCTCAGATGTCGTAAGTTCGCCGCGAGTCTGATAGCTGACTATTGCAGATATGGACCCGCTCTTCCCGACCTTGCCCCAGGCAAGGCTTGCATCCCATTCATCGGAATCTGATGCCCAGCCACGTTTTACATCGGCCTCAAATCCGTTAAACGCCTGCTTGAGGATAATGTTAACGACGCCCGCTATTGCGTCGGAGCCGTATATTGCGGACGAACCTTCTGAGACTACTTCTATACGATCTACCGCCGCGAGTGGGATGTTATTGAGGTCGAAGAAATCACCGTTACCTGCTTGGGCGCCGACTGTTTCGACTCGCTGACCGTTTATCAGTGTCAGTGTTGTACCTAACGGTAAGCCGTGCAGCTGCACAGTCGTTGCACCGTAGGAAGTTTGATAACCAGATTCTCCTACGGCAACGGAGACGTCAGGCAGCGTGTTCATGAAGTCGCCGATAGTGGTTTGCCCGCTTTGGTCGATCTGTTCTCGCGTATAAATCTTTACCTCTTGCGCCCCTTGCCCGGCCGGGGTTGGAATCCGCGACCCGGTGACGACGATTTCCTCGAGCGGAGTGGGCTTCTTCATAGACGTCTGCTCGCCTGACTGTTCTACGGTAGCAGGACCCGAAGTTTGTCCCTGATCCACCTGAGCCACCCGAAATTGCTCGGAAGAGCTTTTCTTCCCCTCCTGATGTGAATCGTCTGGCGTTGGCGCCTTCGAGGTTGCGTCTGCCGGCGCGGGAGCATCTCCTGTCGCGGACGACATACTCGACACCTGCACGATCGTCACCGTGTTCTCGTCGAGGTAGCGAAACGTCATCCCCGTACCGGCCAGCAACTCCCTCAGAGCCTCCTCGGAGCTGAACTCGCCGACCGCGCCGTGCGTGCGCAGCCCACTGAGCTCCTCGGATACATAGACCACCTGGAGATTCCGATCCTTGGCCAGCACCTCAAGCGCTGATCCCAGCGCCTGCGCGGGAATATTGGTGGGCTTTCGAATCGAGGCGCGGACATCGTCCGCGACAGCTAATCCGATGAGACACAGAGAAACGGCCGCGACCAGGACGCTCAGGCGCATCAGAACTCCTCCGCCCCTCATGAGGCTTGTAATGGCCGTCGTCGATGAGCGCGACGGTCTCATTGGGGAGAAGAGCGTCTTGTGACCGATTGGTTACCCTTGCGTTTCAAATATTCTTCGATATGCGGATCTCGGATCCTTCCTCCGAGATCTTTACCCCAGGGCGCTCGCGCAGAAAGCGGATGAGAGATTCCGGATCGGTGGATGAGAACACGCCGCTGATGTGGAAGTCATAGAGACGGGGATCGTCTATCACGAGCTGCCGCTCGTTGTAGCGATTGAACTCCTCGGCGACTTCCGAGAGGGTGGCTGATTCAAAAACGATCCGTCGCTCAGTCCAGGCGGTGGCTGCCGCGACATTCGGATGCTCGGACTTGCGGGCGACTCTTGGGGTAACCGTCAGCTGCTCGCCGGCGGAGACCGAAATCGCAGCAACCGGGAGGTCATGCGGTACGGCGGATCGCTCCATCGTTCGCTGTCTGTCGGCCTCTAGTGGGGCCTGGACCGCGACCTCGCCCTCTACCACCGTCACCACCGTGCCGCTCTTCTTCTCATACACATCGAACTCGGTCCCCACCGCTTTAACCCGGGTGCCGTCGGCGCGGACGATGAAGGGACGCGCACGGTTTTTGGCAACGTGAAAGAGTGCCTGGCCATCCAAGAGATCGACGGCCCGCTCGGCTTTCGAGTAGCGCACCCGAATCCGGGACTTCGAATTCATCTCGACGGTAGAGCCATCGCTAAGCTCGATGGAGCGCTGCTCGCCGATAGCGGTGGTGTATCCGCCTGAGAACAGTGCAAGCCAGATCCAGGTTCCGGCAAGCATGGTGAGAACGGCCAGGGAAGCGGCAAGTGCGAGGATTTTGCGGCGAGACCTCTCCCCCGACCCCTCGCCTAAAGGGGAGGGGTCACGACTTGCGACAGGCAGCGGGCGTGGCACGGATTCCTCAAGCTCAGGGACTGCGGAGCTTCCCGGCATGGGGACCACGTTGCCCGTCTCCGCGGCCGCCTGCGCGATAAGCGTGTCGACATCCCACTTGTGAGCTGAATCAAGCGACGGACCCTCGTTCCAGATCGCCGCGATCTCAAGATAGGCGGAGAGGTGCTCAGGCGAGCGACGCAGCCAGCGGTCGAACTCGCGGCGCGCCGCATCATCGAGGTCGCCGGCGCGGGCTTCCACGAACCAGACGCAGCCCTCCTCGTAAATTTGCGCGTTGAGCTTTGATCGAACAGTGCGTTCCATGGCCGCGCTCCTAGTCCGCCTCTTCCAGGCCGTCGCGCAAAGTCTTGAGCGCCTTCATCAGGTATTTCTTCACCATGTGACGCGTCGTCCCTAAGCGTTGCGCGATCTCATCGAATGACAGGCCATCGCGGCGCGACAGCAGGAACGTCGCCCGCGCCTTGGGCGAGAGGCGATCGAGTCCACCCTGCAGCCGCTCGAGACATTGCTCGGCATGCACCTCGAGCGCAGGATCCGCATGAGTGCCGGGCGTGCGCTCGGTGAGAAGATGCGCGAGATCGGCAGATACCGGCGCTGCGGAAGCTTTGAGGGTGTGCTGCTGCAGGACGTGCTGAGCGACCGTAAAGAGATAGGCCTCCGGAGACCGCACCGACTCCACGTTCGGCACGCGCATCATGCGTAAGTAAACCTCCTGCACGATGTCGGGAACGTCGGCGGCGTTACGCACCCGGGCGAGGAGATAACGGCGCAGCTGCTGGCCGTGGGAGACGATGAGGTCGGCGACTAAGGTTTGAGGGTCGGAAAATCCCAAGGGAGCGATCCGGGAGCGGTGGATGGCACTATATAAAGAGCGATTGGCGGGCGGGGGGATACCCCAGAGAGCGATAAAAAGCCTGATCCGAGGGTTCAGGCAATGCATAGCCTGAAGAATCAACGGGTTAAGAAGCGAGTCACTCGATTTTGTTTGGGCGAGACCTCTCCCCGGCCCCTCCCAAAAAGGGGAGGGGTGGAAATGGTAAGGGCTATAGCAAGAGAGAGTCGTGGCGTTGCCGAGGAATGCGGTGGCACGCATCTCGTAGGGTTTAGGGTAGATCGAGAGCGCAAGGACCATCTCGAGGCGTTCGACTACACGCTGCTGCGCTTCTCAAATAATGAGGTGTTGGAGGAAACAGCGGCGGTACCGCAAAGGGTCCGTCGTAACCTGCGGGCCGGACGTCCGTCCGGTCACTGGATCGAGAAGACTACTTGTGTTGAGTGTTGAGCGGGGGTCCGAGCTTCTGAATCAGCTCCTTCTCAATCTTTGTGCGCTGCGTCTCGTCCCGGACCACCATTGCATGGACGTGGGTCGCCCGTTGGTTTTTTGCCGGAGCCCACTGCTCATGACCCGAAACCAAGCGAGTTTTGAAGCTATCGGCCTTCCCCACATAGTAGGGATGCCATTTCCCGTCTGACGCAATACCAGTGAAGATGTAAACGCCCGGGACGTCGTTCCACGCTGGTTCCATTCTGTGAACTTGGAAATCGTAGGCAAGCCATTTGACTGTATCGCCCATGAATCGCCCCGAGCCAGTGAACGATGTCCGACATCTCCTTTCTGATCGCCAGAGCTGAAACGATCTCAGGCGCCGATCAGGTATCGCGAAACAGTGCCCTTATGAGACCAAGACGGATTCCTCACTGGCCTGCTGTTCCGCCTCAATGACGCGCACGTGCTCGAGGAGATCGGCGAAGACGGCCGTGGCGGTCGGTATGCGGCCGGCGCCGAGGCCCCGAAGCGTAGTGACGGCGCCGTCGGCGGTGATGATCTGGAGGCGATTCTCCGCGCCGCGGGTCGCGGCGAGAGAGTCGTCCAGCGGAAGCGCTACGGGTGCAACGCGGTAAGTGAAGCCGTGTGCGGTGCGCTCGGCTTCGGCCACCAGGCGCGGCCGCAGCTGCCCGATCGAACCTGCGAAGCGCCCTGATCCTTCCGTAACTCCGCTCACGCCTTCGCAGAGCGGACTTCCGCCAAACGCCACGCGGCCTAAGATCTCGATCTTCCTCTGTGTGTCGCGTCCGCTCAGGTCCTCGGCCGGGTCGGCTTCAGCCAAGCCTTCCGCCTGCGCGCACCGCACGGCATTCCCGAGCAGGTCACCGGCGACGCAGCGGTCGAGCACGAAATTGGTCGTGCCGTTCAACACGCCGCGAAGCGCGACGACTCGGCTACGAAGAGTCAGGCGCTCGATCGTCTCCAGCATGGGCACCGAGCCACCGACTGCCGCGGCGTAACGGAGGGTCCGTTGGGGACCGACGAGGTGGAGTGCCAGCCCGCTCCAGTGCTCGGCGAGGAGCGCCTTATTCGCGGTCACGATCCGCGCACCCGCCTGAAGGAAGACCTCTACGCCGGTGCGCGCAGGCTCGACTCCGGGCAGCGCCTCCACCACGATTTCAGGCTCCCGGGCAAAGATCTCATCCGGGGAGGTCGTGAGAAGCGCCGCCGGCACGCCGCGGGCGATGTACTTCTCGGGTGTGCGCACAAGCGCGCCGACGACCTCGAACGCTTCTGGAAACTGCTGCAAATAGTCCAGCACTCCGCCACCGACCGTACCGAGACCTAAGAGCGCCACCCGGATGGGACGACGGCGGGTGAGTGGGGCGAGGACGCTTGGGGCCTCGCCGATCCGCGTACGGTGCGAGGATCCCACTTGCGCGATGTCCACCGCGAGCGTGCGCGCACGGGCGAAACGCAGCGCCCTCCTTTGCACCAGAGGTCCCGCACAATCTTCCGCGGTCGCGTAGTCGGCAAGTGCGAAGCGACGCGGGGGTACGAGCGCCCTCGCAGGGTCGCTCTCGTAGAGCCCGTCGACGTCTTTGAGCAGGACGCAGCTCGCCCCGAGTTCGGACGCAAGGTAAAGCGCGGTGAGGTCCGAGCCGCCGCGGCCTAAGAGCGCGAGGCCTCCCATCTCGTGGCGCGCGAAGAACCCAGGCACCACTAGGACGGACGTCGTCTTAAGGAGCGTCCTGACCTGATTCACGGACACGTCCCTGAGTGTCGCGAAGGCGCGCTCGCCGTCTGCCGTGAGCAAGACATCGCGAGGGTCCAGGAACTGCGCGTCGATGCCGGCGCGATGCAGTGCAAAGGTGAGGCGCGCGGCGCTCGCGATCTCGCCGGTGGAAAGAAGCGCAGCGAGCGCGGCGACGTCCAGGTCCTCGCCCGCGGCCCCTGTCGATCCCCACAGGGTATCGGTGACGCCCGCGAACGCGGACACCACGGCGATGACGTGGGCGCCGTCGCGGTAATGCCGATAAACCTCCGCAACTGCGACGGGGAGCGATGCGGGGGCACGCAGCACCGAGCTGCCGAATTTTAGTACGGTGATCGAAGGATCTGAGCGGAGCACGAGGCACCTGTGAAGTTGAGAGAACACACAGGCGCGATGAGAGGCAGAAAGCGGACGCGCTCGGGTCAGCACAACCCGACTCGAAAGCCAGCGATTCGACGTAGAAAGGGAACGTCGCTTTAGCCGAATTTCTAACGCGCCCGCAAGCTGAGCCTCAAATCAGCGCGTGGAAATATGTTAGCGCAATTCTCTGTCGATGGAATACCTGCCTCCGTACGTATGACGGTCGCGGTTAACCTATTCCGCGCTACAAGCTTAGATGTCCTGATCGCCCGCGATCCTCTCGCGGTAGCGAGCGATGCGGGCCTGGGCGGCAGCGACGACGCTCGACAGCTTCAGTCCCGCTTCGCGATCGGTCATAAACTTGGCCTCCTCGGCGAGCGTATCGAGGTCCTCGTGGAGTGTCTCCCAGAACTTGTCCTGTGTAAGCTTGGTGAGACGGCTGTTCATGAGGACGAGATCGGCTTCCGACAGGATATGGCGTGCCGCCGCGGTGTTTTGGCAGCCCTTCAGCCTCTCGATGACCTTGGTGCGATACTCATCGAGCATCATGTGACGCATCCGCCTGAGAGTTTGGGTTGCCGGTCTCCTTCGCTTCACTACGAACTTGTGACCGTCTGCTCTATCTCTTGCCTGTGCCAGTCCGCAGGTCGCTCTCGCCGGATGCGCTGGTAGATCTCCTCGCGGTGAACGGCGATGCTCTTGGGCGCGCTCACCCCGATCCGCACCTGGTGGCCCTTCACGCCGAGAATCGTGACGGTCACGTCGTCACCGATCTTGAGCGACTCGGTACGTCGCCTCGTCAGAATCAGCATCTCATCCTCCCCCGTTATGACTTTATAACTCTTGTCTATCGCCTTCGCGCACACCAAGACACGGGCACCCGGAATACCGGTCCCGTGAATAACCAAGACGACCGACGAGGGTCTTTCCCTACCTCGATATGTGTAAGAGCGGTTTTGCGAGAAAAATGGACCCTGCCGAAGCCAATGAATTTGTGGGAGTCGGCGTACGCGTCGGGATTACCGGTGGCGTGACTGCAACGTCCGCGTGACGTCGGCGATCGTAAGACCGCGAGTCTTGAGGAGAACGATTAGATGGAAGACGAGATCCGCGGTCTCAGAGAGGAGTTGATCCGTAGGCCCGCTCGCAGCGAGAGCGACCTCAAGCGCCTCCTCGCCCACCTTCTGGGCCACACGGAGGGCTCCTTGTTTGACGAGGGATGCCGTATAGCTACCCTCGCGCGACTCCTTCAGCCGCTCGGCGACGATCTGCTCCAGCGTTGCCAGAAATCCGAGCTTCGCCGCTGTCGGTTCGGTATCCGAGAAGCAAGTCGTCGCTCCGGTGTGGCACGTCGGGCCTACGGGACGCCCTAGAATGAGGAACGCATCGCGATCGCAGTCAGCGACGATGCGCTCAACCGAAATGTGATGACCGGTTGTCTCACCCTTCTCCCAGAGCCGTCCCTTGGTGCGACTGAAGAACACCACCCTGCGCCGTGTGAGCGTTGCGCTGACGGCGTCGCGATTCATGTAACCGAGCATGAGTACCGTGCCGGTGTCTGCGTGCTGCACGATGGCCGGCAGTAGGCCATTGCCTTTGCCAAAGTCGAGAGCCTCCAGGCCTGCGAGGTCGAGGTGGTTGTCGCTCATGCGATCCTCGAGGCAGCAGATTCGGGAGTGTCGGCCGTAAGGCGTACGGGCACGCCGGCAGCTTTCAACTGGCGTTTAAGATCGCCGATGCGGATCAGGCCCGTGTGAAAGACACTCGCAGCGAGCGCGGCGTCGACGCGCGCTTCGTTCAACACCTGAACGAAATGCGAGACGCTGCCGGCGCCGCCGGAAGCCACGAGCGGCACCTGGCATACCTCACGCACCGCGGAGCATTGCTCCAGGTCATAGCCGTCGCGTGTCCCGTCACTCGCGATGCAATTGAGCACGATCTCCCCTGCCCCACGCGATTGCACTTGGCGCACCCAGTCAAGTGTCAACCGGCCGCTCCAACGCATGCGCTCCGGGTCGCCGGTGTACTGGTAGACGCTGAAGGGCTGATCGGAGGCCGATCGCTGGCTGTCGATGCCCACCACCACGCACTGCGAGCCAAAGCGCCGCGCCAACTCATCGATCAGCTTAGGGTTCTCGAGCGCCGGAGAATTAACCGATACCTTATCCGCCCCAGCGCCAAGCACGGCTTCCGCATACGCAACGCTGCGGATGCCGCCGGCGACGCAGAACGGGATGTCCAGCAATCGCCCCACGCGTTCCACCCAGGCGTACTCGACCGCGCGACGTTCCGGGCTCGCCGTGATGTCGTAAAAGACGAGCTCGTCGACGCCCTCGTCGCGGTAGAACCGCGCGAGGTCCAGGATGTCGCCCGCCTGCCGGTGGCCGCGGAAGCGCACGCCCTTTACGACCGCGCCGTCCTTGACGTCGAGGCAGGCAATGATGCGTCGGGCAAGAATGGCTGCAGCTCCTTGATCGAAATGGCCTCTTCAAGTAGTGCGCGGCCACTCACGGCGGCCGCGAGACCGAGTTTCGCCAGCGCGGCGAGATCCGTGGCGTTGCGAATGCCGCCTGAGGCTTGCCACGAGACATGCGGGAAGCGCGCCATGGTCCTGCGGTACAGCGCAAGATTCGGTCCGCCCAGGGTGCCGTCCTGCTCGATGGCCGTGCACAGCACGTGCCGAATGGCGCCTGTGGGATACGAATCGAGCGCCTGCCACAACGAGACCGCACTGTTCCTGGTCCAGCCGTGGGTGTGAACGTAGGGCTCGCTAGAGGCGGAGAGGCGCACATCGAAAGCGAGACAGAGGCGCTCGGTCCCGAACGTCCTGAGCCAGGTGGCGACTTCGGCCGGGCGTTGCACGGCGGCGCTGCCGATGACGACGCGCGCGACACCCACGTCGAGGAGCGCCTCGATGGCAGAGGCACTTCGTACGCCGCCCCCAACCTGCAGGTACACGCCTGCCTCGCGGGCGAGATGTTCGACGAGGGTGGCATTGAGCCGCACGCCATCTCTCGCGCCGTCGAGATCGACGACGTGAATCCAGCATGCACCGAGTGCGCGATAGCGCCGCAGAAGCGCCTGAGGGGTAACGGCGTACTGAGTCTCGGCGGCAAAATTGCCCTGTGACAGGCGGACGCAGTGGCCGCCGCGCACATCGATGGCGGGGATGAGCAGCACGCGGTCTACAGCCTCAGGAAGTTCTTAAGGATCCGCTCGCCGTTGGCGCTCGAGCGTTCGGGGTGAAACTGGATGCCCCAGAAGTTGGCGCGGCGGACGACGGCCGTCAGCGCAGCACCGTACGCGGTCGTCGCCAGTGTCTCCGCCACGACCGGTGCGGCGTAGCTGTGAGCGAAGTAGACGAAGTCGGCTTCGTTGACGCCTTCGAGCAACGGATCGGGGCAGACGTCTTGGAGGGTGTTCCAGCCCATGTGGGGGATGGGGAGGTCGCGTGTTGGAATAAGGCGTCGTACGGTGGCCGGCAGTAGACCCAGGCATTTTGTGGCGGAAAGGGGATCACTCCGTGGGACTCGCGGAAGTGCCTTGAGTGAAGCAGCATTCCATACAGCTAGGGAAGGGTATTTTTTTGTTTCTTGTGAAGAGCGATCGAACCAATGAACATTCTCAGCAGCTTCAACTTTTCCGGGCGATGGTTCGCTTTCCTCAGAGTACTGATCACCTTGCTGAGAGCTCTGATCCGACTCCTCGGAGCGCTGAAAGAGAAGCTGCATGCCGAGGCAGATGCCGAGGACAGGCTGGGTGAGTGTGCGAAGGACTGTCGTTAAGCCGGCACTGCGTAGTCGTTCCATGGCGTACGCTGCAGCGCCGACACCCGGCAGGATCACGCGTTCGGCGCTTGCGATAGTAGAGCCGTCGGCGCTCACGTGCGCACACGCACCGGCGCGTTCGAGCGCAAATCGGAGCGACGCGAGGTTTGCACCGCCCGAATCGACGATAACCACCTCAGTCATGAAATAAAAACTCTCTTGCCAGTCACACGCAGTGCAGCCTCACAAGTGGCACACTTCACAGCACACCCTTAGTGCTGGGCAGCTCAGTGCCCTCCCGGCGTATCGCCTGACGGAGCGACCGCCCCACCCCCTTGAAGCATGCCTCGATCATATGATGCGTGTTCTCACCCTTCACACTGACGTGAATCGCGGCCCCCAGCGACTGACTTAAAGACCGGAAGAAATGCGGCACGAGCTCGGTGGGTAAGCCCCCGACCGCATCGCGCGGAAAGGTCCCCGAGAACACCGCATAGGGTCGATCGGAGAGATCAATTGCGATCTGGGCGAGACTTTCGTCCATCGGCAAGAGAAACCCATAGCGCGCGATGCCATGCTTCGTGCCGAGCGCGGACTTGAGAGCCTCCCCGATCGCAAGCGCACAATCCTCCACCGTATGATGCTCATCAACGTCAAGATCGCCATGAGCCTTGAGATCGAGGGAGAAGCCGCCGTGCGTGGCGAGCTGCTCGAGCATGTGGTCGAAGAATCCGATCCCGGTCTCAGCGCGAACCGGCGCGGCAGCATCGAGGTCGACCTTCACCTGCACGCGGGTTTCCTGGGTCTCCCGGATGACTTGCGCCTGCCGGGTCACGAGCAGACCCGCATTCATGACCAGACCCCGAGCAACCGATCGTTCTCCTCGGGCGTACCAATACTGATGCGAAGCGCATCGGAAAGACCCAGATACCCGCGAACATCGCGTATCCGGATGCCCGCTGCAACAGTGCGCGCAAGCGAAAAGGCAGGATCCCTAAAGCGTGCCAGGAGAAAATTCGCCTCGCTCGGCAGTACCGCGGTGACGCCGGCAGCTTTCGCAAGCACCTCCTGCACCCGGGCTCGCTCCGCACGCACCTGCGCGATGCGCCGCTGCAAGGTCCGCAGATGCAGCGGACTCAAGAGCGTCGTGACAGCTTCAACGATGAGCTGGGGAACGGCATAAGGCGCAATGATCTTGCGCAGCAGCCGGATGACTTCGGGGTCGGCGATAAGCGTTCCTAAACGTGCGCCGGCAAGACCATGCGCCTTCGAGAGTGTACGCAGCACCGCGAGCTGCGGTCGCCGCGCAACGTGCACGGCGAGACTCTCACGATGCGAGAACTCGATGTAGGCCTCGTCCACGACCACGATGACACGTTGGGCGAGCGCATCTGTAACCTGCAGGATCGCAGACTCGCTCAACAGATTGCCGGTTGGATTGTTCGGGGAGCAGAGGAACACGAGCTTCACCTCCGCCGTCGAGCGCTCCAGGACTGCTCGAGCATCGAGCGCGAAGCCCTCCCCTGCGGCGAGCGGTACGCTCACCACGTGCGCGCCCTGGATGCCTGCGGCCAACGTATAGAGGCCGTAAGTCGGTGGGCAGATCATGACGGCGTCCTGACCGGAGCGACAAAAGGCTCGCACTAGAAGATCGATCGCCTCATCGCTCCCGCGGCAGACGAGGAGCGATTCCGGGGCTACTCCGTAGACTTCTGAAAGTCGCCCGATCAGCGCCCGCGCCTGTGGATCGGGGTAGCGATTCAATCCCGCCAGTGACTCGTCCGCCGAGGCACGCCAGGGAAGCTCGTTGGCATTGAGGCGCGTCACGGCCGGCTCCCATGCGGCAGGCTCGAAGGACTTCAATGCCACGATCTCAGGGCGTGCGAGAGAGGTGACCCAGCTCACCGCACTGCTCCCATGGAAGCCCCTGTGGCGACTACCGCGCTGACGCTTTCGTTTGCAAGTACGGCCAACCGCCGCGTGACCGCACAGGCGTGCGCGTCGAGTCCTTCGAGCTCAGCGAGCGTCACTGCAGTGGGCCCGAGCGCTTCAAGTCCCTGCGACGAGACCTCCTGCACCACGACCGTCTTGACGAAGTCGCGTAGCGACAGGCCGCTGAGGTTTCGTGCATAGCCATAGGTCGGCAGCACATGGTTTGTGCCGCTGCAGTAGTCGCCGAGCGGCTCCGGTGACCACGGACCCAAGAACACGGACCCCGCATTCTGTAGGTGCGCAAGCCAGCGTCTCGGTTCACGCACCTGGATCATGAGATGCTCGGGGGCATACTCGTTCGCCACCTGCAGCGCGGTGTCGAGGTCGGGCACCACGATGGCGCGACAGGCGCCGAGTGAGTGCGTCAGGATCGCGCCGCGCGAGAGCGATTTGCGTTGTCTGCGAATCTCGAGAGCGACGGCCTCGGCGAGGGCGCGACTGTCGGTAACGAGGATCGCCTGAGCGAGCACATCATGCTCAAGCTGCGCGAGAAGATCGGCCGCCACGAATTCCGCCCGCGCGGTCTCATCCGCCACCACCAGAACCTCCGAAGGTCCTGCTGGCAGATCGCAGGCCGCACCTGTCGGATCGTCGGCGACGAGTGCCTTGGCAGCAGTAACCCAGGCGTTTCCGGGACCGAATATCTTGTCGACCTTGGGGATGCTCTCCGTGCCGTAGGCGAGCGCCGCGATCGCCTGTGCGCCGCCCGCTTTAAAGACTGAATTGATGCCGCAGAGCTGTGCGGCGACAAGGACCGCCGGGTGCAGGCTCCCGTCACGACGAGGCGGGGTGCACAGCACACGCTGCGGGCAGCCAGCGATGCGGGCGGGCACCGCCAGCATGATCAGCGTGGACGGGAGCGGCGCCGTGCCCCCCGGGACATAGAGCCCCACGCTCGCGAGCGGTCGAATAAGCTCCTCGCAGCGTACCCCGGTCTCGATGTCGACTACGCGCGGCTTTGGCAGCTGACGTTCGTGGAAGCGCTCCACGTTCCTGATCGCACGCTCGAGTGCGACGACCTGCCGTTCGCCGAGCGCGCGGCGCGCCTCCGCGAACTCATTCCGCTCCACCGCGAGGGACTTGATCTCGGCTCCGTCGAATCGCCGAGTGAACGCCCTGAGCGCAGCCTCGCCATCCTGCCGTACGCGGTCAATGATCTCTCCGGCGACCCTGGCGACTTCTGCACGCCGCTCAAGCTGCGGACGCGCGAGCGCCGCCTGACGTGCTGGCTTGTCGAGGGTGTTCCAGTCGACGATGCGCATAGACTCTCTTTAAGCCAGCATCTTCTCGACCGGAAGGACCAGCAGCGCGCTTGCCCCGGCCTGCTTCAGGCTCTCGAGCGTCTCCCAGAAGACGTTCTCGCGGCACACGGCGTGCACGGCGACCCGATCGGCCGAGCCCTCAAGCGGAATGATGGTGGGCGACTCGGACCCCGGCAGGAGCTTCGCAATCGCTGGCAGGGCGCTGCGTGGTGCGTGCAGCATGATGTACTTGCTCTCCCGCACCTGCTGTACCCCATCGATGCGCATCAGCAGACGGCGGACCCACTCCTCCTTCCCCGGGGCAAGCTCCACTCCCGTGCGGATCAGCACGGCCTGGCTCTCGAGCACAGTCTCGACCTCCTGCAGGTGATTCGCTTCCAGCGTCGAGCCGCTCGCGACCAGGTCGCAGATGAGATCCGCCCGCTTGAGTCGTGGGGCGATCTCGACGGCGCCAGAGAGAGTGACAATCTCGGCGGTGATGTCGCGCTCACGCAGGTAGCGCTCGAGGATAAAGGGGTAGGTTGTGGCAATGCGCTTGCCACGGAGGGTCTCGATCCCGCTCCAGGCAGCCTCCCTTGGGATCGCGAGTGCCAGTCGGCAGCGGCCGAAATCGAGCCTCCGCAATGTCGAGAAGCGCACCGGGTGGCTGCGGGCGGCGAACTCGAGCCGGTTCTCCTCGAGCACATTGAGACCGACCAAGCCGAGATCGCAGACATCCTCCTGGACCAGGTCCGGGATGTCGTCGTCACGGACGAAGAGCACATCGAGAGGCAGGTTCTCACCGAACCCGAGCAGCTGATCCTTGCCTCGGGAAAGCTTCAGCCCGCAACGGGCAAGAAGGTCGAGCGAGGAGTCGGTGAGTCTACCCGCCTTCTGCACGGCGAGCTTGAGACGCGCCGGATCCACGGCGCTCTCATCCGTGCTCGTGGGCGGTGCGCCGCGCCGCCTCGAGGCGGCGGGTCGCCGTGGCATAACCGCCATTTCCGCCGGTGAGAAAGCGTGCGACGCGGCCGATGGTCGTGGGACTCACCCCGGTGAGCTCATGGATCTTCCGGTACGGCACCGAGCGCTTTAAGGGATCGACCACGGCCCAGCGGTCCGCCATGGCCTGCAGTTCCGCCGGGGTGCACAGGTCCCGCAGGAAGGCACGCACTTCGTCGGCGGTCTCGAGCGCGGCGAGTGCGACGCATAGGTTTCGCTCGGCGAGGGCTTCTTGGCGGGGGGTGACGGCGCGATGGAGCTTCATTGGTCTAATGTACTAGCTGGTTAATACATTAGCAAGACTGGATCTCGGTCAGGTCATCATGGCGGAGCGCGAGTGGACCGCGGCTCACATTCCGAAGAAAGGGGGCCGTGCCGACTTGCAACGGATCCGGGGGCTAGGTTTAAAGAGCGCTTACCGGAGGAAAGTGGACCCTGCCCGGCCTCAAAAAAGTGCTGAAGGTGAGAGGTCAGACAAGACTGCCCATTAGATCGACCCTTGGCCACAGATTGTGAGTCGAACGATTTTGGATCGCCCTTTTCTGGTCGAGACGTCCACGGAAATCGTGAAAGAAGATCTGGCATCGGGTCGCGATGTTCACCGCGCGCGACATCTTGGACCTCACCATGGTTTCGGAGCGAGAGCCTGAGGCCCTGAAGGAAATCTACCCGACCCTAAGTGACAAACGTGAGACAGTATTAGCGCGAATCGCAGCCGCTGAGCCGCAGTTGCGAGAGACGTTCAACAATACCGTCGCGCATTCGAGGAGTGCGTTGCGCTCGTAAAACGCACGCTGTCACCGCTAGTTCGACAGCGTAAGACTTAACTGTAACGGCGCGATGGGAAGCCCGCTCTGCATTCGGAAATAATATGGACGAAGAAGCTCCGTTGACGTTATCCCGTGAGGACCTCTATGAATTAGCCTGGTCGAAGCCGATTTCCGAGTTATCGAAGGATTTCGGCATCTCTGATGTAGCTTTGGCAAAACGCTGCAGGCGCCTTGGGATCCCACTCCCTGGACGCGGGTATTGGGCTCGTGTGGACGCCGGTCAGAAGCCCTACCGGCCTAAACTGCCTGAGCGGGAGCCACAATGGCACGACCCGGTGGCACTAACGGTCGCGCCGTTGGCGAGTCCGCCATCGGCTGAATCTCTGGCTTCAAACAGCTCAGATGAAAATAAAGATGAGCTCTGGCTCAGTGAACGCATCGCGTTTGAGAAACCTCCGGAGAACGCTATCGTCGTCGAGCAGCCTCCGACGCGCTGGGACCCGGTTGTCCGGATGCATCGGGACACGCTTCGGGCCGAGGTGAAAGATGTATTAGCCTCAAAAGCAGCTCATGAGCGATTCGAAAAGCTGCCGCAGAGGCAAAAGGAGGGGACGTGGGACAAGGATGGCTGGAAATGGCGGAGCATGAAATCAAGCGGGCAGAGGCTTCTCGACTATCACAAGCCCCGACCGTTTCGGGTCACGCTGCAGACACTCGAACGCGCGCTGGCCATTACCAATGCGATCGCAACAGCTGGCAAGGCAAGAGGCTTCATACTCCGGGACGACGAGAAGGACGGCCGAATTGCGGTTGTCGGCCACGCCGCTGAATTGCAGTTTCGGGTGACCGAACAGTTGGAGACCAAGCTTCGCCATAGTGAATGGCGCAAAGGAGAAACAGAGAAATACAAAGTTCCCACTGGACGCCTCCGAATAACCGTCACTGACGGTTGGCGAGAAGGACCGATCCTCGAAGACAAGGGCAACGTCAGGTTGGAAACGCTTCTCGACCGGTTCTTCATTGCCCTCTATAAAGCGGTAATAAAGCAGTGGCGGGCTGCGCGCGAGTCGAGGATACGTCAGGAGCGGGAAAGGCTTGACGAGCTAAGGCGAGCCGAGGAGGAAAAGATTCGGGCCGAGAAAGAGCGAAAGGCGGCGACCGAACGACAGAAGCGGAAGGAATTGTCCGACGAGGCTCGGAAATGGCAAGAGGCTCAGAGTATTAGGAGTTATGTGTCGTGGGTGCAAAGCAACGCCACGGACGCGACTGATCTCGAGGATGCGCAGGTTTCTGACCCAATGAATGATTGGGTTAAGTGGGCTTTGGCGGTCGCGGACGAACTCGATCCGACGTGCACGCGCCGAGTACACAGTCTTCAGATTGACAAGATCATCAAGGAAACATGGTCATGAACTGGGAGTGCCACACCGCCGTGAAAGCACACTCATTCACGAAGCCTTTTGACGTTTGATCCCTCAACCCCAAAGCTGGGAAGCTTGTTCTTGACTGTTCGCGAGATCGTGCTATTGAGAAGGTGTGCGTAGACGCGGCGTGTCATTCGCATATCAGCGTGGCCGAGCAACTCCTGAATGACTTCTGCCTCTGCGCCGCGATTTATCAAGAGACTTCCGTAACTTCGACGAAGATCCCGAAAGGTTGCAGGCGGTTTAAGCTTTGCGAGTTTTGAGGCTGTCCGCATTCGTCGGCATACAACCATGCCGGTCCAAGGGGAACCGTCCGCGCGCAGGAATATGAGATCTTCTCCTTCGAGCGCGGCGCACGTTTCCTCGAAAAATGTCTGCCCATCTGGACTTAGAGGTACGGTGCGCGCTTTTCCGCCCTTTGAGATCCGCACGTAAACACGCCCGTCCACCACATCGCAGGCTCGCAAGCGGCAAAGCTCGCCAAGACGCAACCCGGTGTAGAGTGCGGCTCGAGCGAGCTTGCGAAATGCCGGTTCCATCGTGTTCAGCGCGCGAATCGCCTCGGGTGCGCTAAGAAAGCGAGTTCCTGGTCGGTCGACATTGCGGAAGGGTTCCACTCTTCGCCACGCGTCGTCCGATGGGACTCTACCGCTCTTATACGCTTTGTTCAGGGCAGCACGCAGAACCGTCCAGATCCTATTCGCGGAGGCTTGGGCTCGGCGTTGTTTCTCGCGGTCTTCTGTGGTGGCGACGAGTCCGTTTCTCCATTTCTCAAGCTCTGACGTCGTTAGATCTGCAACATTGGAGCGGGTGAGTTTAGCGTTGATGTTAGCCTTCGCCTTCGTCTGATCAGTCTTCACCGATTGCGACGGAGACTTTGCCTTGCGAAAGCTCCAATAGGCCTCAAGTGCGTCATTGACCGTGTAGTGAGCAGCAGCGTGTGCGGTCGGGCGATCCGCGCCAACTGCCAAATTGAGGACATCGGTCCAGCTGAGGACCGAAGCGCCGTCGGCGTCCACTTGATCGTCAGCGATCCCAAGTCGCCGCAAGACGCGGCGACCGTCACGGACTTCCTTCAGATACCAGACGCCGGCGCGTCGCCCCTTCCTGTATCCGAGATGAAGACCGCGCCGGACCTCATGCCAGAACGGTTCGTGCGTGCCGGTGAGCTTGCGCCGTGCGTCTCTGGTTTGGAGCCGGACGTCTCGCTGCTGCCTTGCCATCGGTTCGCCCTTTGAGCCTCGAAAACTTATGGCATTTTACGGCACTTTCGGGCGTATTGGCCGTTTGACGCGGGTAGACGGTCATGGTTTATTTGAATGATTAATTAGTATTAACAGTGGCTTAGGATGGAACACGATGGACGGGCGTAGATGGCGTTTATCCCTCTCAAGGCTGTAACACGGGTTCGAATCCCGTAGGGAGCGCCATAAAATCAACAAGTTACGATTAAGGGCGCGCTGTCGGGTGAAAATCGGGTGAAAAATCGTGCCGAGTTAAACGGAAGATTTCCATGGACGTGCGCAGACATCCGACGCCGATTCCGATCTAGTTAGGCTTGACGCAGCCGGCCTTCCCCGCGGCGTCGTACGTGTGGACGATCATCGTCTCCGTCGCGCCCTCATAGGGTGAGCCGCCGCCCGCATCAGGCAGGCGCTCACTGTAGCCCCGGCAAACCGGACGATCATCAATAGTCCGGATCAGTCCTTCGACCTGGTGTGAGGCATCCTTTTGAACAAGCGGAGCGATCAATTTCGTTGCCGCAGCGTTCGCGCCATCCAGGGTTGCATCCATTGGCGACTTTGAACATCCCGCTAGCAAACCGATGAACAAAACTATCAGGGTGCGCATCACCGTATCCTCAGAGGTTGAGCATCTTTGGCTGAAAACTTTGAACCCAGCAACCGTTGCAGCACCCTCGGAACCCGCAACTGTTGTCGGCAAGTATTCCGATCGCCCTTCTATGGCTACGCTCGATACGTGGACGCAGTTGTGATTTGGCGCGCCGTGTAATCAGCGGCCGATAATGGCCCCAATGATTCCAAACAGGACTCCGCCCACGATCGCGAGGATAATCGCGGCGGGGATCGCTGCCAGTGCAAACTTAACTAGGAGCACGACCATATCCAGAAATGGGATGGTGACACCGACTACGTTCACCTGACCCACAATCTGCACCGTGTCCACTACGTGAACTTGCTCTGGTGCGTTCAGATTGCTCTCCATGTGTCTCTCCAACACCCGCCCATTCGGCAGGTTCATCGTGATGGTTCCGTTCAAGGTGATCGAACCACGTCATACGTATCGGATCGGGTTGGCCGCGCCGCGCTTGCGCATGCTGTCCGGCAACCGGTGCCCTAGGTACCGGTCCGCAATGTCCTTCGGCGCCTCTTTTCCGACGAACCCCCAACGGCCGCGACGCGGTTCAGTCGTCCCTGGGAAATTCTCCGGTGTGGCCTCAAGCCACGTGTCTGCGATGAACACGCCGATGATGAGCCCCCGCTCCACAGCGAGTACCAGTTGCGCAGCCGCAGCCTTCTTGGGGTCAATTTTCCAAGCGTAGTGGACCGCGGAGTACACGCTCTCCCGATCCGCCACGGTGCGATTGACATTGATGACGACGGCCTTGTGCGTGAAGACAGCTTCCGGGGCCTCATAGCGCTGGATAATCTGCTTAGCATGCATCAGACCGCGATCGTCCGTGGCGCGTCCCCCAATCTGATTCGTGACTTCCGGATAGGCGTCGATCAGCGCCGCTTCGACCTCGAACGCCTGCTCCTCGGTCATGCCGTGCCGATGGATGACGTGGTCAACGTCAAACCTGTCTTTGCGGATTTCGCGGATGCGCTTGAGCTTCTCCGTGAGTTCGTCGTCATCCGCGCGCAACTCGCCTCTCACATGTTCGAATACGCGACTGCCCCTACCCTTCCCGACGTAGAACGTTTCGCCGTTGCGCGGATCAATCAGCCGATACACGTAGTATTGCAGCTTATCGGCAACGAACCTCGAGAACATTTTTTTCTCCGGGACACCCGTGCTTTAGGATGTGCCGTCACATCCTCCGCTCAATCGCCGCTACGCGCTTCTTCATTTGCACCCTGATTCGCGCTACCGCGTCCGAAAAATGAGCCCGTCGATGGCAGTTGGGACAAACGCCAATTACATGCGCGGGATGGTCGGGGCCCTCGTCCGCCAGCCGAGTGATATGGTGCGATTCCAAGTATGGTTCACCATCGACAGTTCGAAACGGCGCGGCGGCTTCGCAGAACTCACACTTGCCAGCTGCGCGGCGAAGTACGTAATTTTTTATCGCAATCGCGCGCAACCTGGTTATCACGCTCCGTCGCCGCGTATCTGTGATAAGCCTAGATTTGGACACGGCAACCCTACGAAGCTCGTCCAAGTTCGCGTTCTCCAACGCCCTTTCGTCAAGCTCCATACCGCGGAACTTGCGTCGGTTGCGGATGAGTTCACGCACTTGTGCGGCAACCGCCGACGCCGGCGTGGTTATGCTGCGCGGGTAGATGGCCCAAGTAAGTTTCGGGACGGACCGACGAAGCGCCCCCAGCGAGATGGGTGGTCGAATTAGTCGAACTAACGCAATCTCTGCCCCGTACCGGTTTTTCCAACTCTTGCGGCGCTTGGGTGCGTTGGTAATTCGTGCTGTTGCAAAAAGCCCGTATCCGCCAATGTAGATAACGACCTCGTCGCCGACGACGACTGATTTCGGGACTACCCAATCCTGGGCATTGCCCCTTCCGCGCCTCGCCGAGCGTTCGAGCCATCGCTTATCGCCATTTTCAACTCCGCCCTGAACGATGTGTAGAGCCATAGTGCCGTTACCTTTATCTGGGTTTGGTGGCGGATCCCGGCGGCGTGTAGTTCCTCACGGTGAACCGCGAGACATATGAGGCATGCTGCCTTCATCGAGTGACCCTTCTTGGCGTGTAGGTTACTTCGGTGTCGCACCACTCACGCAGCGAAAATGAACCTTGGCCGAGGAGATCTTTCAAAACGCCCCCGCGCCCGGCCTGCGTGCACGCGCTGCGTCTACGGGCTAAACGGTTCCAGCTATCGGTGGCCCAGCGGCCGCGCCTGCACCGCTGTGGACCCGTCTATTCGCGGGGGTCACCTCAAGACGCCTACCTTTTCGTCACCTTTGATTTGCGTACCTGCCGCGAGTGCACGTGCGGAAATACCCACGTACCAAGCGTTCATGCGCTTATCCCATGCACGAACCTCCACAAACTGAGTCCATGCAAATTGATGGATCGAGATCAAGTGCCAGCTCTCTGAAAGGCGTACGATCAACAGGTATTCAAAGAGGCGTTTATCCGGCTCCGCCGAATCTGGATAGATGGTGCCAGTCTTCTTGGCATTGCAGACGGTCTTAATCGAATACCGATCTCCGTGGCGAGACAGGGCGTCAACGTTCTTGGTTCCGGTCGGCGCCGGCTGCAGATTGGGTAATCCGGCTGTCTCGCGGAAGTAAGCTATTGCCAACCGCTCGCCCGTCTCACCAACGGAGAACCCGATACGCCGCCTCCTCATTTCGACATCGAGCTTGGCTCGTAGCCGCAGTAGCTCGTCATCCGCCATTTCCGCCAGATCAGGTGGGTCTCTAGGCAGCATTTGGCGGCCTTACGCTCACCTCACAAGCGCCTTATCATGCGATCGTATCAAGTGCGCTATGCGCGCTCGCACCCTGGCTGGTGATCTCAACTGACACTCCCAAATCGTCGTAAAACGCCAGCCAGCTGCGCGCAATTCACGTTTACACTGGGCGTCTCTTCTCTTGTTGCCGCTGAATTTGCTAAGCCAGAACGACCGATTTGTGCCGGGCATGACTCGCCCGTAAGGGCACGCGTGACGGTGCCAGAAGCAACCGTGCACAAAGATCGCTCTACGCCAGCGGGGGAAGACAATGTCCGGCTTACCGGGCAGCGACTTGGCATGCAGCCGATAGTTGCTGAGGCCTAGCGTCCGAAGGATGCGCCGTACGGTCAGTTCGGGTGCCGTATCTTGCCCACGGATGCGACTCATGTTTCGGTGTCGCTGCGCAGGTGTGAGAATGTCAACCATGTGCTCTAGTCACTGGACCCGCTCGGAGCTTTCGGTCTTTATAAGCTCAGCGACTTCGTCCATTCCGATCGCAGGGAGATTGGCCAGATCAACGACGTACTTGATCGATACGACGCCCGAGGGGGGTATAAAACTATCAGGAAACTTTGGAAAATCTTCATCAACCCTGTAAACAAGCGCCTCCCGGAGAAAGAAGCGCAACAGTTCACCGGAATCTCGCATTCCCTCCGACCAGCCCAGATTGACCATCTTGGTCATGAACGCATCCATGGCTGCTGCATCGCCGCGAAGTAAATCGACGATCGCATCCATGCGTGTGGCCAGCGTTTCATTGCCACCCACGGAGTGCTCTAGCTGGATCGATACGAGCAAGAGCTGACATCCCTCAGGAACTCGCAGCTGATCCAGGCGCGAGATCTCATGTTCGTGCCGGCTCTTACGCGTAGTCTTAACTTCGATGTGCAGTCGATCTACAACGAAATCATGCCTTTCGAACTCCGGACCGCTCCAGCGTTCAACCCCACTCGTGCCAAGAGATGGAATCAGCACACTATGAAGTACTACGAGCTCACCAAACAGCCCGACCTGGACCGTTTTGTCCATTTCCTGACGGACGGGCTTCCAGGCCGACTGCCACTTGCGAATGATCGCCGCGACTGCCGACCAGGGCTCCCGCTGTTCAACCAGAACAGCAGCGAGGACATCCTGACAGACGGCGTTGAATACTGTCTCGTGTGACGGGTTGGCGACAAGGTCCAGGACTTCGCCGGAGCTGAGCCTGCGATGCCGGACCCTGAGCCCATTGAGATCCGGAGGGTTGGGTTCAATGGGTCCACCGTCGACGGGGATGAGCAGATGAAGGTTACTCACGCTGTCCATGGCAAGAGACAGCGGTGTCTCCTCCGCGCCAGCAAAAATGGGGATCGTAGTAAGGGCATCCTCGCTTATGGGTCTTCTAGTGCGAAGAGTTGCCCACTGCGTCGGCGTGGGCCCTTCAGCCATTTGATACTTTGCTATTGATAATCCACGAGGTCCCGACATCTGAAGTGCCGGGCAGACTCAACGACAGCGCTATGACTGCGTCAGTACAATCGACACTGAGGTGTGAAGCATCGAGCGGGTAGATAATTAGGAGTCCCTGCGTGGCAGGCCGCGCCGCTCGCATCGCCTCAGAGTCGTAGGTACCGCTTTCGCGCTTATACGCGTCCGGTCCGCCTGGGAGGTCCACTCCTTCGTGGCGGGGATCCGTCAAAATGCCTATGCTTTCAGAACTAACACGCGTTCGTGTCACGAGTCCCAATTCATGTCCGCCGAGAACTGCCCGCCTCCCGACGGGGGGCGAAGCAACGAATATGGCCCAATCCGTCAACTCTCCGGCGCTCGCACGCTCCATTATCCAGTCGGCGAGATGATCGTTGCGGAAGGCAACGATATCCTCATTAATTTCGTAACGTCGCAGAAAATCGCACACAACCTCTGGAGAGATATCGCGGAAAAGAAGGCCACCGTGACACCCGTGCGGGGAGGTCAGCGCTGCTATAAACCCGTCCGCCAAGTGCCGATTGGATTGTAGCTTCACGGGATCCGACAACGGCAACAGCACTGTCTGCGGATGTTCACCCGACCACGAATCCTGCAGTGTTTGAGCGGCCGCGGACTTGTTGCGAGCGGTCAGTAGTAGGTCGCTGTGCGCTCGGAGCCTGATCGCCATCTGGTCCGGTCTTCGCCCGGCTCGCTCAAGGGCAACAATGGAATCCCTCATTGACTGTTCGACCAGCGCCAGTTCCGAAAACCACCTGGCAATCCCGTCAGTCGTCCATATGCGAATCAGGTCCTCATAGCCGCGACGAAACCCATACCAGCGGGCCATCTGCAGAAGGGTGTCGCACATCGATGCCGTGCGCAGGAAGTAGGATACGGTCAACCCCTCAAGAGTGAGTCCTCTCGAAAGCCGGTTACCGCCAACGGCTACAATGTGACGGCCCGGCTTCTCGTCGTATTCAAGGTTCTCACCCGTAACGCTGTTCAGTACGAGGATTACGAGCTGCCGAAGGACCGTGATCGCGGTTTGAACAACCGCCTCATCGTCAGGGGGCGCGCTCAGGCCTACTCTGAACGTCTCCCACACACGACCGAAGATCGGCGCAAGATTCTGACCTTGTCGCTCGGCTTCCCGCCAAAGTCCCACTTGGTCGCCTATGGCGGTCGCGATGCGCTCCTGGTCACCGGTTCGCGCACTTACGTGAACGAGCATCGTATGGCTCATGCCAGCGGTTTCCGGTCGGAGGGCACGTACAGCACCAGCCAGACAGAACGAGACAAGGGCGTCGCAAAGAGATGCCGGGAGTTGCTCGTGCTGACGATTGATGACGATCTCTGCGGTCTTTCGTCTGCGAGGCGCGCGCAACCCGTGAACGTCTTCGGCGGGCACCGTGCGAAGGATCTCGCGACCCTGGGCAGAGACGCCGAACAGCTCTTCCGTTCCGGTATACCCGCTAGGACGTGGCAGCTGAATGACGAAGTCTTTTGGAAACAGGTCGTCCCCCACCCGCGCGTCAACGGCATCCGGATCGATCAGGACATTCGCAAACGGAGTCGCCGTGTACGCGACATATGACGCTCTCGTCGCGCGTGCGAGTATCGAACGAATCAGACTGTTGATCTTAGACGGGCCTGCATTTGGATCGACGTCTTCTTCGTCACTCACGCTCGGGTCTGGAGGCCTGTTTCCCTTGGTATTGATCGACGCCTGATCCGCTTCATCGTCAATCAACAGAATCGGCATGTCGGCGAGATAGCGGCTGGCGGATTCGAACCAGTGGTCCAGCTTGGTGAGGACCGCGAAATTCTTCTTCACTACTGCGAGAAACGGCGCCGGTGACTGAAGTATGCGAACGTCCTGTTCCTTGAAATCCTCGGCCGGGGTCGTGAGTGAGATCCACTCACGCCCGCGCTCCGCTCGCGGAACGCCACCATCTTGATGGCCGGTCAACTCCCGCTCCAGACGGTTTTGCGTCTGACTTCTTAGAGCATCGTGGATGCCCGACAAGATGATGACGATCCGATACCCGGCATCCACAGCTCGTGCGGCCACCGCGGTGTAATTCGCCGTCTTGCCACTTTGTACGTAGCCAACAACCAGTCCGCGACCTTGAAAGTCTGACGGCCCGAGGGGATCGCGAAGACGGCGCAGAATTCTGAGTGACTCAATAGACACCGACTCCGCCTGCTGCGGCGGCCAGTTGAGACCCCCGCGAAGCAAAGTGTCGAGTCGACCCCAGTGATACCATTCCGTCGAAGCGAGCCTGTCCGTCCAGTGGGGCTTCGGCGGTACAGCGCTGATCACTCGCACCGTTGCCATCAGCCGCCCCTTTTTTTCAAGAGGATGCCCTGAACATCCGCTTCATCCAGACCACCCAGAAAGTCGGAGAGATGTCCGATAGCCTGGGGGTCATCACCAATCTGCCGGACGAGCGCGGATAGATTGGGGTCCAAGTCGCTGACCTGAAGATCACGCGAACCAGTCATTCCAGTCGTGATCTTCCAGAGAAACTTCCCTGTCTTTACGGGCCGTACCGCTATTTGCTGCGTTGGAGCCGGTCCGGCACTCGCTCCTCCGACGGGTATGGCGGGAGGCGTGACCGTAGCGGATGATCCTGGCTTACGTGGTACGCCTGATGCAGGCGTGGTGCTCGGCGGCTGAGTCGAACGTGGGGTTTCCTTGCGATACTTCTTCTGGCTATCTCGGCGCGCGATGTCGGCCAATTTCTTGATTTCGGCCTGCAGCTGCTGTGGAAGTTGAACAATCTGCTTGCTTATATTGATCTTCAGGGCGTCATCGAGTTTCTGATCGAAGTTGACGATTACTCGCGCCAGCTTGGTCTTTTCGTCGTTGGTTTCCCACATCTGGTGCCAACCGCCCCACTTGATCAGCCTGTCGTGACGATAGATGAATAGCCCCTGAGTTTCGTTCCGCTTCCCATGCAGCCCAATGGCGTCCAGAGCGTCCCGCACCGCCTCGGGTCCGTCGGCCTTGTGATAGGCGCTGATCTCGTCCTCGGACGGCAGCAGGTAGGCTTGCACCTGCACTTTCCCGTCCCCAGATTCTGTGGGAATTCTTATCGTCTTCAGGTCATACGCTGAGGCGAGAGGGTGCCCAACCGGATTGTTCGGTTTGACTGGCACCTGATTAATCGAAATCACGACTGGTTTGCGACCTGCAGCCCTTCCTTCAATGAAGCGATGGAACACCAGTGCTAAGTGGCGTTCTAGGTGCATGATCTCTGCCGAGTATGGATCAAGTCCGCGCGCGGAAGGCATAGCTTGCGGAGGACGCATATCCTTCCAGAGGACGACGGTCCCGCGTTCATTGATCGCGGTTGCACTCTGCTCCCATGGTTCCAAGGGTTCGGATTTCGCTATCCATTCCGCCATATCATCGGTGTCCCACGTCAGGTGTTGCGAGGCGCCGCCGTCCTGCTTTGTGACCACCGTAAACACCTTTGCCTGCGACCAGGAAGCGCCCTTCAGGCCATAGCCGTATTTCCCCAGCGCATTGCCCTCGTATTCGGCTCCGCTGCCGATTCTCATGGCTTCCGCAAGCTGGTCGGCGTCCATGCCTTTGCCGTTGTCGGCGACAGTCAGCCATCTGCCGTGGCCGCCGTCCGGCCGGCCAAATGTGATACTGACGTTGGTTGCGTCAGCACTGATCGCGTTGTCGACGAGATCAGCAATCGCACTTGGTAGTGTGTGGCCGACTGCTGCCAGGATTTTGACCAGCCGCGTTGGGTTTGGCGGAAGTTCCGTGCCACCTTGTCCACGTCTTTTTATCGGGGGGGCGTCTGCAACCTCTCGGTTGCGATTTGCGGCGAACAGATCCGGTCTGGCGTCACGAAGTATTTGCCACGTATGAACGCCTTCCTCATCATGAAGCGCGATCATCGACGAGCTCGCCAGCCGGCTACTCTCCCCGTCCGCGAGGATCGCTTTGGTTACCCTGTGGTTCGCGGGGAATACCGCCCAGGACCCGGACGCCGGAGTGCCACCAGCGTCTACCTCCATAACGAACAAACTCCCCGGATCAACAAAGTGGTAGCACTTGTCTGTTGGGCAGTTTCCTTCGAGACGCCAGTTCTTTTCCTGCCGCTTAAGCCAGTGATGTTTCGAGGCTACTCCCTCGTCCGTGTCGTATAGGAGGTCCATGTCGATTCCATCCGAATCCTTGGCCGCCGGAAAGACACGATCCACCACGTCCCCGTCGAAGTTCACCGCTCGCTGCTTGGACCCTTCCTTTCCTTGCCGCCGATACTCGTGGAACATACCCAGCTCGCTGTGAGTCAGAATGCGCAGAATCAGGAAGCGCATTTGCGGTCGCTCCCGACGGTGGTCGTCACGAGGCGCTTATCCAGGCCTAGCATTTCGCGGCGCATGTCATTCAGGGGTTGGCACCCGATCGCTGACCGCATCGCCATGGCGATCGCGTACGCCACAAGCGGCGGAACTGCGTTGCCGATCTGTCGGAACGCGGGATTCATGCTTCCCCTCATCACAAAGCCGTCCGGAAAGGATTGAAGTCGTGCCGCTTCTCTTACCGAAATCGTGCGCGCCTGATCGCTGTCGAAGTGAATGTGGCTGTAAGAGTCTTTGCCCAGGTGCGCCATCAACGTGCGGGCCGGCTTGTCTCGGTGTAGCTTCCACCACTTGTTTGGGAACTTCTCGGGATCATAAGGAAGCGTCCACTCTCTTATAAATTCACTCAATTGGGTGCAGTCCGCATTCCTGCCTGCGCCGGATCTCCAGCGGCCGTTTAGAAGTTGCTGCCGTTGTGCTTCAACGAAACGCCAGACTTCAGGGTACTGCCACCCCTCTTCCATCAGTCGAAAGAACTTATAGTCGCGCGGCAGATAGCGTATGACATGCCCGGTAGTATGGTCGGTGGTACCGAATTGCGGCCACTGGCGCATTAATCTGGACCAAGTAGTAGTCGGTCGCGAAGACGTGTAACTAACGGGCTCGGAAGGGTCCTTTCGCCCCCGCGTCAGCTTTCCGCACTCCAACCAGTTCAGGGCAAATATCGGCGGAAGATCAGCGAGTCCTTCGCCGGCGGTGGTAGTGGTTGGAAGGCCGTCGACCTCATCCGGATCATTGATCCAACAATGGCTGTGTTCGAGCTTAAACCCCAAACCTGGGATCTCCGGAATCAGCTTTCTCGCCGTTGCCCGGGTTCCACGATATCCAGCCGGAAGAACAGAGTGATGTGTCGGTGCCGGGAATAGTACGTCTTCATCAAGGGCCTCATGAATGCCAATCAGAAACATGCGTTCTCTTGTCTGAGGAACGCCAAACCATGATGCATTGAGAAGCGTGTAGCGGACACGATAGCCTTCGGTGCGGAGTCGCTTAGATACAAGTTCGGCGACGTTCGTCCCGCCATGGTTGAGAATGTCCGGGACATTCTCCATTAGCAGCGCGAGCGGTCTGGTCTTGCGGACGTAATGGAGATAGCGCTGCCACATATTCACGCGACCGTCGGTCAGAAAGGCGGTGTCAGCATCATTTGCGAACCGACGGTGCGCCTCATGACGGAGTTTCGCGCGCCCGACTCGTGCGAATGCCTGACAAGGCGGGCCGCCAACCAACACGTCCACTTGTTCCTCAACGTGTCCGTTTATTCCAAGGTCCTTGAAAATGGAACCCGGTGTTTCCGTCACGATGTCGCGGGCCTTTGAATGTGCCTCTGGAGACTTCCCGCGGCTGAATCGTAAGAAGTTGGCTGCGTGCGAGGCCGCGGCCCAAATGTCGGACTCGACGGAAGCAACGAGCTCGAACCCTGCAGTTACAAATCCAAGGGTAATTCCGCCGCAGCCCCCAAATAGATCCATGATGCGAGGCGGATTGCCACTTCTTAGCCGCTTGATCTTCCGTCGAACTGCAAGATCAATCTTGATCACTGGACCAACCTAAACTCGGTGTAACAGGTGAATTCTCCTCGGCCGCTTCGCATGCCTGTGCATCCTTCGCTAGTGGGCTGAACGCTATGACCGTCGGATCATTTATGCAAGAGGCGGAATGATGAGACGCCGGTCGTCTCAGACCCTTTAGTGTGCGCGACACCCGAGCCACACACCTGTGCGCGAGTTTCATCTTGCCTGCGGGGGTTCAGCAGAAGACCAAGCGCGCGCGGGCATTCCGTTTCGAGCAGCTGCGCAATGAACCCAAGCCCAGCACACTGGCGCATGCCATGCGAATCGAGGTCCCCGGCAATCGCGTCCCTCCACGGGTTCGAATCCCGTGGGGAGCGCCACATAATCAATAACTTATCAATAGATTGGTGTGTTCGTACGGATTCTGTACGGAAAGTCGAGCCGTACTCCAGAGCAGAACCTGCCTGCCCAGTGGCCCATTCCATTCTGAAGCGTGCCTGCTGATCCAGGTCAGCAATGGATCAATGACGCGGGAGTAACCGCTCTGCTTCCGTAAGCAGCGAAGGGTCCACATGCGCGCCAGAAGCGATCGCGTTATCGTTTATCTGCTCCGGACGCGATGCCCCAACAATCGCTGAAGTGACGTTCGGCTGTCGCAGAACCCACACAAGCGCGAATTGGGCCAAAGTAAGGCTCGCATTGGCCGCCAGCTGTCCCACCTCTTGCACTGCTGCAAGAGTCGGGCCCCTCGCCAAGTCACACAACAACGCGGCGAAACAGTTCAGAGAGGTGCCCATCTACCGCATTGTAGTCGCCGCTTTCAACGTGCCGAAGCATCGTCAATAAGTTCGCGTCGTCGAGCGGAAGGATGCAGCCGAGCCCAGCGTGATAAGCATCCCTGCACCGGGCAAGTAGACCGGCCGGGTCTTCATTTGCCCGACAAATTAGCAGACCCAACCAGCCGCGCTGATTCGAAAAACGCGCTATTAGCTGGTCAACCTCCGGATTTCCGATCTCCCGTGTGTAGTTCTTGCACTCGACGGGGATATAGGTCGAGGCGCGAGCCGTGCTCTGCGTGAACCTTTGGAACACGCCACTATGGACGCCATTCTCATACAAGATATCTATCCGCTTTCGGCCCTCATTAATTTCTGCTTCTTTGACTGGATACAGAAGGTTTGGATACAGCAGGAACGACAATAGACCAATCACAAAGCGATGGTACGTCGTGGCTTGCTCAGGTCCTGCGGGGACCTCACGCAATTTTTCTGACAGCACTTGCGCAAACGCCCTGGGATCGAAGTTCTCGCGCAGTTCCTGCGCAGTTAACGGGGGCGGCAGACCCTTCTCTTCCTTATAGCGAGTCAACACCGCTGGATGATGTTGAGAAAACTGAAGAAGGAATTCCTTAGTCCCCGAACCGTACTTTTCCTTCAGTTCTTTCTTTGTGATGCGCCGCTCGCCACGAATCAGGCGACCCAGTTCCGTGGCCGGATTGGACATTTCCAGCGCGTGAAGGTAGTCCAGCACATAGTGATCGTAGTATTCGCGTGGACTCAGCTCGCCACGACGTCGCACCAAAGCTTTGGGTACCAACAAAATACGTTCCCGTTTGTTATATACGGGGAGATCGACATAATCCTCTCTCCATAGTTCGTTCTCCGCGTCCCAGAGCGGCCCAGAAGCGACTCGCCTCATTGGAACGTCGTGCAACAAGCACTGGCCTTGGGTGTAAACGATGAGACGGTGTCTAACGATGTTTGTAGATAAATCCGAGACTCGATCTGGCCCGATACCCTCGACCAGCAGCTCGGTATCCGAAATGTCGCGAATGAATCCTGTCTCGATTGCTTTGCTCTCTGTAAGAGCTTCAAAAATCTTTTCTGCAATCTCTGAACCAACGCCGCTGCCCCGCGCCTCGTTGACTGAATATCCGAGCCGAGTCTCATTGGGCTCGTGAAGATGACCCAAGAGCGCGCGCGCACAGTCAAGGTCGCCATCCCGAAGCGCATCGAGAAGGCGTTGGAAGAAGTGCCGGATATCCGCAACGCACTGGACCGCAAGCGGATCACCTCGTCCACGAAGCGCATAGGGGTCGAGAAACAGGCGAATGTCGCTATCTAGATCGATGTCGACAAAGTCGAGTTCGGGTTGCGTCTGATCGAGGCCAAAGTACTCAGAGAAGCGCATCTTGCCGCACCGCACCAGATCCTGATGAACCGTTCGCCGATGCCGAAGTCGCCTGGAAACGCGAAGATTCGTGACCGGTGCAATTGCTGAAACGCCGAACATCTCAGTGCTGAAGCGTCTACTCGCACTGGTTCCAACAGCGCATCGACACCGGCCTCGGCCCGCCGCTATATCGCTGTCGCGCCTTCAATCTCGCATGAGTCCTTGCCGCCGGCACCATCGAGCTCTTGCGCGAGCGCTCGGGTAGGGCAGTGCTGCGCCTATGGGTTTCACGCTTGGTTATCTTGGACCCTTGCTTTGCGAAGGCGCTTCATTTCATACATACGATTGTCGGCGGTGTCCATCAGCGCCTTCGCATCCCCGTTGTGATCCGCTGAATGCGCGAGACCGTAGCTGAAGGCCGCCACACCCGCCGTTGTTGACAGGCGCTCCAGGACCTCGCGCAGTGCTAAATTGGATGGTCCGGGGATCATTAGCGCATATTCGTCGCCTGCAAATCGGTAAGCCCGAATCGGATCAGTCACCGCACTCCGTAGGTCCGCACCGAACTTACTAAGGTGCGCGTCGCCAGCCTCGTGACCCTGGCTGTCATTAATGAGCTTCAGACCATCTAGATCTATCATTGCGACTGCAACCTGTCCTTCCTGCAGATACCTTTGCAGCGATTCGTCCCAAGCGCGTCGATTCTCAAGCCCAGTCAATGCGTCTCTGCGCGCCAGCGCTGAAGCATCTGCAACCATGGTCGTCATCATCAGGCCACAAACGTAGCCCAATGTACTAACGAGGCTCTTTGTGACGGCTCCAGAATCTGTACCAGCTTCGTCAGTGAAAGTCTCAGCCAAAAAGGTTGTAATTCGTACGACCTTGGATGCATCTAGATCACCACGGACGAGATTTGTGCACGCGTCAGCGAGCTGGCTACTCTCGTCGCCAGTTAGCGCGTGATTGAAGGCTTCGGCAAGAGGCCGCAGCTCGGGCATCGCGACGCGCGAAAGAAGTGGATCTTGCCGCATCGCCCGCCTCCAAGCGTTGAAGACTCGTTCGAATTGTTCAGTGTTCAACAGTCCAAGCATTGGGACCAACGGCTCGCTTCACGGGCGGCGCGGCCACAGTCGCACCGCCTTGTCCGCGAGTTCCTCCTGACGGGTTGTAATGGCAATGGGCGACCACTTTCTCGTTTTCAGTTGTTCTCCGGCAGGCGCCTCCTCAGCACTCGTGCCACCGTGTTCCGTTACAAAAAGATTTCCTAGTCGAAAGGCCCATTGCGAAAGCTCGTCGGGTTGGAACTCTTGCCAATCCTTCGGATCCGCATTTCTAGGTAACTTGCCGTGTAAGCGGAACCGTGACTCCACCTCGTCCGGAACAGCGCGCGGTTCTTGGCTTCCGCGTTCCAACTGCGCCAAGGCGACCAGCAAGTACTTAGCAATTGTGGTTCTATTGATTCTGCGCGTCGCAAATGCCTGCCGAAAACTCTCGTCCGTCGGAACGACGTCCACGAGCTCTTTGAACACTGCCGCAGCGCTAGCGACCCGGCCTTCATTGACGGCTACGGCAGCCTCCGCGTACGCGCGTTCAGTTGTGCCCCCGCCAATTCCTCCGACTATGAGACCCCGCACAGACCACGCAACAACAGCCCTCATCAGATGAGCCAGCTCCTCATCGGAGAATCGGCCCATCGCAGCCATAAGCAGCGGCCGATTCTGCTCCAGGCCGAGTCTCAAAAGTGTCTCCGCAAGGGGCTGTAGTTTCGGTCGCGAGGTCCAATATGGCTGTTCCGCGCTCAGCAGGGCTGCGTATAGAGGCGCTGCGGTTTCAATTTGCTCTCCAAACCGAATTGCCGCTGATTTTGATGTGATCGCTGCCTTGATCCTTGAATACAATTCACGCTCGCGAGTTGCGCCGTTCAGAGAGCTCCAAAGGTGTCGTACATAAGTCGTAAATATCTCTTCATTCGCACTGGACTCAAGCGCGCGCAGTGCCGTCATCCAATTCTGCTGCATTCGCTGCATCGCTGATCCTGAGAGGCCGAAGAGGTAGTTCTTAAGAAGATCAGCAACCGTCAGCTCTCTCCCACGGGCGTTCAGGGTTTCGAAAATGAGGAACGCCTCAGACTCGGTTGCCACTGTGACAGTGATCACCGCCACCTGTTGCTCAAGGAACTCCACCCATCGAAATAACGTCTCTGCCCAGTGGGGTCCAGCGTTTCGCGCTTCCGAACTCACTTGCTCCTCAAGAAACAACAACGCATCAAAGATCCGGGAATTGCCCTCGATCGACTGACGACCCGTGGAAACGTTTTCGGGATTCGAATGGATTGCCTGCTGGTACGAAGGCTGGTCGTCAGCGTTCAGAGTCAAGCGCGTCACGCGCTCGCCGGAGCGCAGATCGAGGGTAACGCCATAGTCACGCTCGATGACTTTAGCTCTGTCACTATCCCCGCGACGCACGAACTCATTTCTTAGCGCGAGGAATAGAAGAGATGTTGTCGTTAGCCGCTGTTGGCCATCAATGATCGTACTCTTGGCGCTTCGACCCTCCTGCGTAAGCACGATCGTGCCCAGGAAATATTGCGGCTTTGCCGTACCAAAGGATGCGCGGAGATCCCACCAGAAGTCCCCTACCTCCTCGGCTTCCCAAGAATACCCGCGCTGGTAAGGAGGGACCTCGAGTCTCCTATCACGGAGGACGTGGCCGATGCCCTCGAGCTTGATGTCAACTGGCGAAAGATCTCTTTCAGTCATGGCTGGTGCTCTGTTAGCGTCGCTCCTGGGTCTGCCGGTTAGCGCCCGTGCTGAGGAAATATGGAATCAACAAGCGTTTGTGAAATGCGAAACTGTGACAAGTCCTTCGGCGCGCGGCCGTGGTTTCTCTCAACGACACTGCGAGGCAAGAGATAGATTTCACACTGGTCCAGCAGCACCTGCACGTCGCTGGAGCATAGATGTACTAGAGCGAGCACATGATAATGCTCTGGCAGACGATGGACACGTCTTTTGCCGAAGGCCGTCGTCTTGATCTGAATTCCGCGGAACACTTCTTCCCGAACGGCGATCAGGTCGTTTCCGGTGTCCTTGAGGGGTGGTGCCGCTTGCACTCCGTACTCCAATAATCGAAGTTGCACGAGTAACTCACCGACTGCACCGATCTTCATCCGATCCGTAATTGGATTTCCCATGCGTAGCGCTCACCGTGTTCGTAGTCTAAATCCAGCGGTTTTGATGCGGCCGCTGCGCATTCGACGAGGGACGTGACGAGTTGCAGCATACTGAACTTGGTGAGTCCCGACGCAGCTTGGTCAGCGATTCGCAGCATCAAGCTCCCCGCAGAAACGACTCGCGGACAAACTCCGCCAGGCACTCATCGCCGACTAGTTTCTCCACAGAGAGAACCCCGCCCCAGATTCGGGACTGTACTCGATCAAATGATTGCTTTGCCCGCTTCTTTCATCGTTCGGGTGAATCGTAGCGCGCATGTGTCTCGCGGTGACGCCTCCGTAGCGCCTCAGCAATTGATTCTCGGTCCGTCCAAGGGGGTGGCATCTGGCCCGAAAACCGCCTGACCTGTGCGGCGAGCTCTGGGTTTCCTTGGACAGCCAGGATGTCGCTCATTGCCCACCAACCCCGTTCCACCTCTCTTCGCGTCTCAAGCAGTCTCGCCTTGCCCGCCTCAACCCGCAGACTCCCTTTTGAGAGCTCAGCTGCCACTGCTTCAACTCGCGCCTGTCTGTAGCGGGATTCGCCGCGGTGCTCCGCTCGATAAATGCCGTCACGCTTCGATAACCGACTCTGCCCCCGCACCGCACAGTCCGTGGCGTTGGCGGCGACGCCCTGCGCACGCAGTTGTCGCGCGAATTCGCGTCGCCACTCTCTCAACGTCGCCTTTCGGATGTTGAGGCGCACCCCCTGCTCGCCCACCGCCTTCACCACCATGTGAACGTGGGGGTGTGGCTGATCGGTGTGCAGTACCATTGCGTAGCGTTGCTTAAGCCCGAATTCCTCCCTGGCAAAGCTCTTCACCGCCGCCAGCACCTTGTGCGGCGGTGTCCCAGCCGGCATCGAGAACATGAGCTTGTGGGCCAGCCTCGGCGGCGGCCGATACGACCGCGATTCAAGATCGACCTTAGGTCGATGCTCTTCCAGATCTAGATCCCAGTCCTCCAGCAGTTCCTTTTCAACCCCTTTGCCCGACAGGTGTTGGCCGTCGTCGGTCTCAATGTCCACCTCTCCGCTTCGATTCAGGTAGCAGAGGTGGCGACTGATGCTTTTGAGATCCTGCCCTCCCCGGCTAAGCACTTTGACCATGACTTCCGGAGTCCGGCCCACCGTGCGCGTGATCAGCTCAATCTCGTCTTGCGGCAGGCGATCGCGTCGACCTGGTCCCCGCCTGGCATAGCTCGCGACGTCGAGAAGCGGCCTGCCGCCGCCGACCTCAAAGAGTCGTCGCGGCATAACCCTGCTTCCACGAGACCTGGCTGGCCCGTAGCAACGCTTTGACGTGGTCGCGAAGGCCTTCAGCCACCCTAAGCATTGCCTTGAGATCCTCGCGTCCGGGTCCAGCGAGCTTACTGCCCTGGTTGGCCGCCCGGGCGATCTGATTCAGGTTCCGACCGATCGCCCCGAGCTCGGCCACGGAACGCTTCAACGCCAGCAGCTCCTCCTTGGGCAGCGGCGCCAGGTCGCGAAGGTGCGATCGGACCAGGACGGAAACGTACGTAGCCGACGGCATTCCGCGAGCAGTCGCCCGACCGCTCAACAGAATCCGATCCTCGGGCGCGAGCCGGATATACAGCCGGGCGTCCCGAACGACACTGGTCGGGGCGACACCGTCCGCCACTTCGGCGACCGTCGCCATCTGCACGGTCGCTTCAATCAGCTGCCGGACGAGTGCCGATTCCGTGACCTGCCTCCGCGCGGCGACCGTCCTCAGCTGACCCTTTACCTCGTTGGACACCCGACAACGAATCAAAGACTCACGCGCCATGGCGAGTGATCGTGGGACAACAGCGGCCGCGAGGCTATCCTGCATATACGTCCAAATAATGCCGAAACTTCACAAAGTCTCCCCAGCCTCCGAGCCCTCCCGATCTCAGTCGCTCCGCCTCCCACCCACGAGCGGGCAAAAAAAGAGGAGAGGACGCCGAAGCATCCCCTCCTCTGAAGGCCTCAGTTAGCGCGGGCGATGGCCATTTCCCAGAGGGCCGAGTTCAGCCGGACGTCCTCGCCGATGGCCGTGATGCGACGCGTCCGAGTCAGTCGGTTAGACGCCGAACGCCGCTCAATCCCACCTCGGAGAAGGTTCTCCTGAAGCACGTTGAACGTGCGCCAGAGATCATTCCCGACGTCTTCCGGCCGCCGGGGTACCAGGAACCGGGAGGGCTCAACGGCACCTTCTAGGTCCTTGGGAAAGCGTACCGCGAGGGCTTGCGCCGCGAACTCGAGCCGCTCGCCGGCATCGAGCGCCGTGCGTTCCATGCGCTCGACGGCCGTCGCCAGGGCCTCGAACCGCTCGCTGATGCGAAAGGCTGCGCACACGACATCCCGCACGACGTCCCCGCGATGCATGACCCGCCAGACCGGGAAGACGCCCATGGACACCACGAGCCCATTGGTGCAGGCCACCCGAAAGAGTCCCACCCGCAGCTGGTAGGCGCTCGTGCCATCGTGGGAGTTGAGGAAGAGAATCTCGGGAATCGCATCGCGAAGCTGGATGGTCTCGTAGCGACGACGCAGCCGGATGAGGTGCCGCGCGTGCATCGGGCTCCTCGCCCGCGCCGCCTGCCGGGCCTCCACCGGAAGGAAGCCGGCCGAACCCAGGGCCGAGAGCACCCTCGCGGTCGAGATGAAGGTATAGGAGGCACTCGTTCGCTCGTGGGCGCCTGCGGCATAGACAGCCGGAACTCGTTCCCGAAGGACCTCCGGGGACAGGGTCTGCTGGAAGGCGCTGCTGTGTGAGGGCTGATAGTTCGCAAGGGAGGTGACAACGCTGTTCATGGTCGAACTCCTCGAGGAGTGGAAACGGGGCGGGATTGCCCGCGCAGGGCGCCTCACGCCGCAGCGCAGCCGTCAATGGGCGTTAAGCCGGCCCGCAGGGACGCAAGCGCGTTTCGCGCGCAGCCATTGACGGCGAGAACGGCGTGATACCCTGCGCGAACCCGGCAAGCCCGCCCTTCCCTCTGCGTTCTCCTGCAGGGTCTTGTCCCAAGGGACTCAAAGAAGCCTCTCCCTGCGCAACCGCGCGCGCGTGCGCCGGCGCCATTTGATTTCAACTGCCCGATATTCCGGTGAGACCTGCTTGTAGTCCCCGCCGACATGGATTACGTAACTGATCGTTCCCTGCGACACGCCGAGCTCCCGGGCCAACTGCCGCTGGGTCTTAAGCGTCTTGCGCAGCGCTCTCCAGACGAGATAGCGCACGTGCCAAGCGAGAATGATCTTCACCTGCCGGTCGGTGAGTGCGCGGGGTCGTCCGATCGTGCTCTTCATGATCGGCTCCCTTAGAGTGATGGCACAGGCGACGCTGCCTGCGCCTCCCGCGCATCACGCCGCAGCGCAGCCGTCGCAGGCCGCGTTTCGCGCTTGCAAGCACGGCCGCCGCGGCCGTGCGCCGGCCTGGACGGCGAGAACGGCGTGATAGCCTCAAAAGGCGCAGGTAGCCCCGTTGCAACTTCTACAGCGAGGGAATGACCTCGAACGTCGCGCCCAGTCAGGGCACCGAGCGCGACCTGCTCGCGGGGCCGACTTAGAGGAGCCCGTGCTCCGCGAAAAATGTTGAGCTCAACATTTTTCTCTGCATCGGGACTTCTCTAAAATGTGGAGTGATCTCGCTCCTGCCGCGGCGGAAGCGAGATCCGACCGCAAATGGCTCCACATAACCGCCCGCTCGCAGGGAGAACGCCGAACGGGTGAGAATGACCCCTTAGCGACGGTGGTGACCGGCCGCTTCAGGGCAAGCCACTAACTGTTCAGAAGGTTTTCGACGCCGTCATTCCGGCAGATTCATCTTGCGCAGAAACGCTTTGTAGCGGGGGTCACTAGCCAGGTTCTTGAACAACGGTTCGCCGACGATTTCGGCGAGGCTAGCGTCCTTCTGCTTGTAAGCTCGATCGAGCCATTGTAGTGCAAGATCGCGATCGTTTCGGTAGGCATAGGTCATTGCCACAAAATATGCACTGGTGCCCGAGAATTTTGTAGCGAGTGCCTTCAGTGCTTCGTCTGCCTCTGCTTTGTGGCCAGTCGCCTGCAACATGATTGGCAGGAGTTGGAGTCGGTTCTCCTCGCCAGGTTCCAGCCGTACCATAGCGAGAGCCTCATCGGGTTTTCCCTCCGCTAGAAGTGTCTTACCGAGGTACCAGTGAATCCACTCAAAGTCTGGCGCCAGATCGAGCAATTTTCGATATGAGGCGTCGGCACTGGCGAATCGACCGGCATAGTACTGAACGAACCCCAGGCTTTCGCGCGCGAATGTGTTTAACGGATCGCTCGCGAGCGCCGCAAGAATTTGCCGCTCCGCATCGTCTCCGTGCCCGAGCGTAGAGGAGAGCAGTCCAGCCCCCATCAGCGCATTTGAATTCGTTGGGTCTACGCTGAGAGCCCGGCGCCCCTCTGCCTCAGAAGCCGCCCAGTCCCAATCGTAGTATTGATACACATGCTGAAGAACATAGTGCGCCATGACGAGATCCGGGCTCAGCTCCAACGCGTGCTGCGCCTGCTGCTTCGCCCGCGGATAGCCCTCCGTCGGGAGCACATAACCGCCGTCCGCTAGCTCCATCGAGTCAAGCGCCATCCAAGCCCATGCAAGGCCGAAAGTTGGATCCAGCTTAATCGCTTGCTCAAGGTATTCCCGCCCAGATTCCATGGAGGCCTTAGTGTTCTGCAGCTCAGCACTTACGGCTCGCAGGTACAGCTGGTACGCCTCGAGATTTTGCGTACCGCCTTTCTGGCGCGTTAACGGCCCACCCATCAGGCTGATTTGCAGGGCTTGCACCACCGCATTGGCAATGTCGTCCTGCACCTTGAATACATCCTGCAGATCACGGTCATAGGTCTGTGACCATAGGTGATAGCCGGTGTCGGCGCGAACGAGCTGCGCGGTCACCCGGATCTGATTGCCTGATCTGCGAATGCTGCCTTCGAGGACGTGTGCGACGCTGAGCTCACGCGCGATGTCGGGAACCTTGGTCGACTTGCCCTTGAAGTAAAAGGACGAGGTGCGTGCTGGGACGCGCAGGTCGGGCACCTTGGCGAGCAGGTCGATGATCTCCTCCGCCATCCCGTCGGCGAAATATTCCTGATCATGCTTTTCGCTCATGTCCACGAACGGGAGCACAGCGATCGATTTATTGTTGATGACGCTCGCAGCAGCGGTCGTCCGTTGTTCCGCCGCGGCGTGCTTCGCCGGCCAGAACTTGGGCGCCAACAGCGCGGCGAGCGCCGCGACGACGGCGAGCCCTACCGCGAGCAGAATCCAGTTAAGACGTGATTTGGGATGCGCCGCCGAAGCCATACCGGCTGACGTTCCTGAAACCCCAGTCACAAGGGTCTCCGGCGCGGCTCGTGCAGGCTCGCGAATCGCGTCGATCAGCTTGACGTATGCGGCGTCGATGTTTCCCGCTTGAGCCTCGACCCATTGCGATTCACTGAGGAAGTATTCGAGCGCCGGGGTCAGTGGCGCAGCATCGATTCGCAACGCAATAATCGGGCGCTTCTTGGAGGAAGCGCGCTCGATCTCTTTGCTGACGTGTGAGGAAGCGATAGCACTTTCGGACAGCACCAGTACGAAGGCCTTGGCACCGCTGATCGCCCGAACAATCGCATCGGCGTACAGCGCTCCGGCTTTGACATCCCGCGGCGCGATCCAGCACTTGACGCCATGGCGCTCCAGCGCCTCGACTAAGGCAGCTGCAACGGCCGCGTCCTGCGAGGCATAGCTAATGAAGACCGTGGGGGTGCTACCGCTCGCCTTCTCGTCGCCGCCGCCCTCGGCCATTTCAAGGTTTCCCCGCTACTTTCCCGGCATCGTCGCGGATGCCCTCCCGATTAGCAACCGGCTTGGATTAAGGGGTCGCGCAATGACTGCTTTGCGGCGGCGAATTAGCGTGGCTGGCCTTCCGCTCTTGGCCGAACTCAGCCGGTCCCTCCCCGTGGCGACGGGTCGATTGGTGGCCGCTGTTTATCGTACTGTTGAGCCAGTAGCCGGCGCATAAATATGTGGAGTTATGCCGCACGAAAGCGCGGCAGAACCAACCGCAGCGGCCACCTACCCACCATTTTAGAGACGTCCCGCTTCCGCGAAGCTGTAGATCGACTCCGCGATGATCAGATGATCGAGTACGCGTACGTCGATGAGCGCGAGCGCCTCTTTGAGCCGGCGTGTGATGAGCTCGTCCGCAGCGCTCGGCTCCGAGAGTCCGGAAGGATGATTGTGGTAGAGCACAAGGGCCGCGGCATTGTGCGTGAGGGCAGCTTTTACGACCTCGCGCGGATGCACCGAAGCGCTGTTGATCGTGCCGCGGAAGAGATTCTCAACGGCAATCAGGCGATGGCGGCTGTCCAGATGCAGCGCGCCAAAAATTTCGTGCTCGCAGGCACCGAGATGGACTTTGAGGAATTCCCGCGTGAGCGCAGGGGAGGTGAGCACGGGTGAGCCGACGCGGTAGCGTCGCGCGAGAAGCGCCTGTGCGCGATCGAGCACATCGGTGGCCTGAGCCTCGCGATAACCGGACTGGTCGCGAACGTAGAGCGTGGTCATGACGGCGAGCCTTGAGTTTGCGGGGCGGGATTGCCCGGTGCCCGCGCCTCACGCAGCAGCGCAGCCGTCAATGGGCGTTAAGCCGGACCGGAGGGACGCCAGCGCGCTTCGCGCGCCGCCATTGACGGCGAGAACGGCGTGATATCCTCAAGGGCACCGCAAGCCCGCCCCTTCTCTTCTCCGTTCTCATGTCTCAGGCATGTTCGACTGGCCCGTGAAACGGAGCCGAGAACAAGTGCACAATGACTAAGTGACGGCGAAAAGAAACCTGCTAGCGGAACTGCAGACCGGCGTCGACCTCTACGAATTGCGGGAACTCCTCGATCTACGCATTGGCGGCCCAGGTCAGTACGACGGTGAGTCAAGGAGGCACCTGTACATCCCTCTGGCACGTGAGGCTTGCCGACTAGTACTTGTCTACTCCAAAGAGTCGCTCGCAGATCTGCAGAGGATCGAACCTGGTGCAGCCTTTGACGAGGCGCAATGGCAGCGAATCCTGATGGAGGTGCGAGACTCTCTCTTGTCCGGTCCAATGAGAGTTGGACGCGACTACTGCTTCTCAGGGCGGCGCGTCCTAGGCTCGTGGCGGGGACCAATGTCTGGGATCCAAATACTGCCACCACCCCCGGGTATTCCCAGTGCTCCAGTAGAGATGGCGCAACACCCATTTGTCTTGGAGTGTCCGCTGCAGGAGACCCGTGAATGGCGCCTTACAAACCACCGACGTCTGAGAAACGTGCGCACTGTTGCGCTGCTTCTCAATGTGCTGCTGAACACAAGCATAAGGCCGCATTGGGCGGTACAGCCGGAGCATCTTTGGGTGAGCGTCCCTGGTGTCGATACCCAGCGATTCAAATTTGACAGGCTGCGACGCTGGCTCCGCCTTCCCCCGCGACCCCCGCCACCATCCAGGATTGAATGGGGCCAAGAGTACTTTTTTGCCCGATTAGATCCGGTCGTTATGGACGCACTATCGCCGCCAGCAGAGAGGTCAATTCAAGAGGTTGAGAGCAACGTGTACCGGGGAGACCCGTTGCGACGGCCCGTTTCGCAAGGACTGCAGGTTCCGACGGATTTGGACGAATCACTATGCGCCTATACGCGGCTCCGCAATGAGCCTCTACGAAGACTCAATCGTGCGTTGTATTGGCTCCAGCTAGCGTCGCGGTTTGGGTACCGACACATGTCAGCCTCATTTGTCGCAATGGTCTCGGCTATCGAGGCATTGGCTGCTGAGCCTCAGAGCGGCCATGAGGCGCAATGCAATGTGTGCGGGGAAACATTCTTTCACAGAGTGCCGGGGCCCACTGACGCATTCCGGCGTTTTCTAGCTACCTACGCGCCGGGGCCGCAATTGAACAGACGGCGCAATGAAATGTACGACCTCCGCTCTGGACTCGTTCATGGCAATACCCTCATGGAACTCGATGACGACCGTCATTCTGTTTGGGACCCTGCCCAAATGCAGCAAACCGAGCTTTGGGCCGAATTGTTTGAGATTACGCAGACGGCCATGAGGAATTGGTTGAACGACCGCACTCAGGCAGAGCCGCCACCACGAGGCTCGACAAGCGCGGGCAGCGAGGGACTATTTCCCCCGGGCAGGCAATGAAACTACCCGAGGCATTTCGATGTTGGGAGCCGCATCTCCCAAGGCATTAAACTGCTCGGGATTGAGAAACATCACCGAGCAGCCCGAGCAGGCGTAGAAGGAGGTCGTATAGAGCGCACCGCTCTTGCGCTTCACGGTCACGACGTGCCAACGATCAAAGCTACAGATCCGGCAACGCCATTGATCCGTGGTTCTCCCCATTGCGCATCAAGGCTACCGAACATCCCTCTTTCAGGTGAATCCAGTACTGGCGGCACCGAACCACTGGATAAGTGCGTCCCCACAGTGCCCAGACTAAGATCGGCCTACTGCAGGGCCCGTCCGGAGAACCCCATGGCCTTCTCGCTTTATGCCGCCACGATCCCCTCCTATCAGCAGCTCCTTGGGTCGGTTTCCGGTCTCCTGGTCAAGGCGGAGGCCTTCTTCAAGGCAGAGGAATGGGCCTGCGGGTGCTCACTCACATCAAGACGCTGGACGACTGCTTCGGGATGTTCCTGGTGCGCGTGATCTGCCCGTGCGGCGTTGCACGCCACATCGAGCCCGAGGCCCTGACCTTCCCTGGTCGAGGCGCAGCCTAGTAACGCCTGCCAGGCGTTACTCAGACTGTATATCGCATGTTCGCTGCCGCACGGACTAACTCGCGCTGGAAGAGTAAACCTCGGCTTGGAAACAAGTGGGAAACAAATTGAGGCGCGCGCTATGGACATGATGCAGCGGCTCGTTCGTCGGAAACAGTGGTGCGAGGAGCAATTGTGCCTCGCCGAGACGGATCCGAATTTCCGGCTGCGCCGAAGGACCCACGGCGGCGGGCAGATCGACCTCACTGAGACGCATAAAAGGGACATGCGCGACGCGCGTGATGGGTACCAGCGAGCGATCGACTACCTAGAGATGAAAGCAACCGGGGCGATCCCGGCGGCTCACGAAAGCGCGCGTACCTCCCGCGCCGCGATGTCATCGTAAGGCGTGAACATGTTGAAATTCTTGGACCGCTGGCTGAACCGCCGTGCACAACGACGGCGCGAGAAGTGGCTAAAACGTTCGCATGTAATCTTGCCCGCACCACTGCGCGAATCTACCGCACCGCCGCCGGCCGCTAGTTTGTCTTGCACTCCATATTAGACGTCCAAGGAAGGCCGCGCGGATTGGTCCTCTTGATGCTCCTCAATCCCGCGCAGTTCGATGCGAACAGCACGGCCGCCCCCAACGTCGAGGCATCCCCGGCCGTAGTTACGCCGATGCGGTGTGGGCGGTGAATGCCAGCTCAGTCCTTTGGCTCGAACTTGCCGCCTGCGGCACTCTCGGCAACCTCCAGTCGGTCGAGCGCTCGTTCAATGTTGTCGACCGCTTCTCGCAGGCAAAGACGGACCTGACCCTTGACCTCCGCGTTCGGCGACTCAATGACTTCGAGCAGGGCGCTCAGATCCGTGGTCGCGTCTTCGAGTCGCCGCCGAAGCTCGGTGATGCGGTCGACGATCGTAAAATCCAGAAATTCGAACTTGTTAGTCATATTCGACTGCGCATTCAAGTCGTTGAGAGTTTTAACCATCGCGCGGTAAACCGAAGCTCTCAGGGCTTAGCGCGTAGTACACCATGCTCGGCGCCGCCGCGTGCCGGCCGCGTAGCCAGCTGCGCACCGTAAATGGCGTAGGAGGCGACTGGGCAAAGACCGGGTCAGGCGCTGACACGCTGTCAGTCTTTCGGCCAAGTGCTTGATTTTCGGCTGTTGTGTCGCTCGCCCCGGCTATGTGCGGTACCAAGCAGAGCGGGGGGAACCCTTAAGCTATTAATGTATGTGTAGCCACGCCGTGGTTGACTCGGAGTGGTGCGATTCATGCCCGACTCCCACAATCCACAAGAAAATCACCTGCTAGCTGCGCTGTCACCCGCCGAGCGCGAACGGATCTATCCGCACCTGGATCTCGTCCCGATGCCGCTCGGCAAGGTCTTGTACGAGTCCGGCGATACCCTGCGCCACGTTTATTTTCCGATCGACTCCATCGTGTCGCTGCTGTACGTGCTGGCCGACGGCGCGTCGGCGGAAATTTCGGTCGTCGGCAACGAAGGTCTCATCGGCATCGCGCTGTTCATGGGCGGTGAAACCACCCCGAGTCGGGCCCTCGTGCAGAGCGCCGGCCACGCCTACCGCCTGATCGGACAGCTGCTCAAGGACGAGTTCCATCGAAATGGGCCGCTGCAGCTTCTGCTGCTGCGCTACACACAGGCCCTGATCACGCAGATGGCGCAGACCGCCGTGTGCAACCGCCATCACTCGGTGGACCAGCAACTGTGCCGCTGGCTGCTGCTGTCTCTCGATCGTCTGTCATCCAATCAATTGGTCATGACGCAAGAACTCATCGCCAACATGCTCGGCGTGCGTCGTGAGGGCGTTACCGAAGCCGCCGGCAAGCTGGACGAGCTCGGTGTTATCCGCTATGCCCGTGGGCACATCACGGTACTTGACCGCCCCAAGCTGGAACAGCTGTGTTGCGAGTGTTATGCCGTGGTCAGAAAGGAAACCGATCGCCTCCTGCCGCGTCCGTCGCTTCAGTGACGATCTGACCGCGCAGTTTGCGCAAGCTGCGCGCCTTACTGCGCCCCCCAGGATCAGCAACTCACCCCGGAAGAAACTGTTCGAATTACCGTGACTCTGTCACTTCGCGCTCGGCAGCAAACCAGTCTTCCCAATCGTGGCCGGGCGCGAAGCCGCGCTGCTGCGCCTTGTAGTAAGCGAGCTGCGAAATTCGCACTTGGCGATCGGTCCAACTCGGCGAGCCTGCGACGACGCTACTGCTCTCAATGCGGTTATCGGCCAGCACTCGCGTGGCCACGTCAGTCCGCAAAGCCGAAGCGTCTTTCCGAGATGTTGGTTCCATAGGCTTCCCCACTATCAATGTCATCTAGGCTCCTCTGAGTCGGCCACGATATCCGCGCATCTGTCATTGGTCAGTGTGCCAGCGCGCTTATATAGAGAGATTTTGCCGGGGTCTATGCGGCAGGCGCGTGCGCTGGGTCAACGGCGGACGAAAATTGCACGCTGGGGCTTCAAGGCACAGTCTGGTCGAGCCTGGAAAGAGTCGCTACGATTCTAGGCGGGCAGCTTCAAAATGCATGAAGGAGTGAGGCGGATCGCGGGCGCTGTACCCGGGAGCGCGGCGACGCGAGTGTTCTCGAAGTGAGCCCGCCCGACTGCGGCCTACACTTTCGGGCCGCCGGGCTGAACACGGCAGCATACTGCTCCTAACCGTCGAAAATAGTGTCAAAAAAGTGGACGCGGTGATTCGATATTCTCGTAAGTCATTTATTTTGGTGGGTGCTGACGGGATCGAACCGCCGACATTCGCCTTGTAAGGGCTGACCGGCTGCACAAGCCGCAAATCTCGTATACAAGGCCGTATGGCAACTGTTTGATTCTGTTGGCGACGAATTGATCGAGAACCTGTGGGCTGGACGGCCGTTGCAATCGTCGAGCACAGGAGAGCACAGGAGAGTCCCGCAAGAGTCCCGCAGGACTTTGCTGTTTTCGGTCCAAATACGCCTTGAGCGTCGCGCAATCACGAACACGGTCTGCCCTGATTCGAACACGGGGGTAGTCCGGCTGAAAGTCCCGCGAATGTCCCGCAGCCAAGAACGGCGCAAACAGGTCAGAAAAGCGTAGTCGTGTGCTTAGCGCTACAGTATAAGAATGCGATTGGGCTTCCGACATACCTATGCCGCGCTCCCGAGCCGGTTTTATTCGCACGTCTCCCCCACCCCGGTCTCGGATCCGAGACTCGTCGTCTTCAACACGCGGCTCGCTCAAGACCTCGGCCTTGATCCCACGATCCTCGAGCCTGAAGCCGCGGCGCTCTTTTCCGGGAACCGACTTCCGGAGGACGCGGAGCCGATCGCGATGGCTTACGCGGGGCATCAGTTCGGGGTCTTCGTGCCTAGTCTCGGGGATGGGCGCGCGATCCTTCTCGGAGAACTTCAAGGGCGCGACGGAATGCTCCGCGACGTGCAGTTGAAGGGCGCCGGCCGCACGCCCTACTCCCGAAACGGCGACGGCCGGGCCGCGGTGGGGCCGATGCTGCGGGAATATCTCATTAGCGAGGCGATGCACGCGCTTGGGATCCCGACCACCCGATCGCTCGCCGTGGCTTCGACCGGCGAGAGAGTCGTTCGCGACGGCGGTGCGCTCCCCGGGGCGATTCTCACCCGCGTGGCCGCAAGCCACGTGCGGGTCGGAACGTTTCAATACTTTATGGCTCGCGGCGATCAGGACGCGGTACGCGCCCTGCTGGACTATGTCCTCGCCCGACACTACCCCGTCGCCCGTGAGGCCGACGTACCTGCGCTGGCGGTCCTCGAGGAGGTCACGCAGCGCCAGGTCGCGCTCATTACAGACTGGATGCTGCTCGGCTTTATCCACGGCGTCATGAACACCGACAACATGGCGATCTCGGGCGAGACGATCGACTACGGCCCCTGTGCGTTCATGGATAGCTATGACCCGAAGACGGCATTCAGCTCCATTGACCACAACGGTCGGTACGCGTACGCGAACCAGCCCGTGATCGCCCAGTGGAATCTGGCGCGGTTCGCCGAGACGTTGCTGTTCCTGATCGACCCTGATCCTGAGAAGGCGGTCGCTCTTGCGACAGAAGTACTTGAGCCCTTCATCGCACAATTTGATGACCGCTTCCTCGCGGGGATGCGCCGCAAGCTAGGTCTCTCATCGGCCAGGGAAGGAGATGCGGATTTGGTAAGGCGTCTCCTCACCCTGATGCGCCATTCTCAAGCGGACTTTACCCTCACCTTTCGCAGGCTCGCCTTGGTGGCGGAGAACCCGGCCGAGGAGGCGGAGCTACGCGAGCTATTCGAACAGCGCTCCGGCTTGGACGGTTGGTTGCGGGATTGGCGGGAGCGCCTGGCGAGCGATCCGCAAACCGCCTCCGAACGCACTGCGAGCATGTGCTC